>Ga0210394_10000011_pt1 | contig 482923 bp, 445 predicted proteins | sample IncBWC12MmetaG_FD_160121 | JGI IMG/M metagenome (GOLD analysis project Ga0210394, IMG submission 160121) | Forest soil microbial communities from Barre Woods Harvard Forest LTER site, Petersham, Massachusetts, United States - Inc-BW-C-12-M | ecosystem: Environmental > Terrestrial > Soil >... | reverse complement strand
CCCATCGGACTAACAGACAGCCAAGGGAAGAACTGGTCGTGATTGGCACTCGCCGGGGCTACCGGCACGGGCTTGGACCAAGTGCTGCCCCCATCGGTGGAATGGATGACCTGCACTCGCAGGTATGTGCCCGTCCAGTTATACATCACCACGTACAGACTCCCCGCGTACGGTCCGTCGCTGTTGTCCACCCCGATCGCAGGATAGTTGTCAACTGAAACCGTGGTATTCGGCAAGGTCCACTCAAAAGGCATCGTCACTATCGTCATTAAGTTCGGGGTGGACCACGTATTGCCGCCATCGGTTGATTTCGAGAACACCATATAGGCTCGGCTATTGTTGCAGCCCGCGTCCAACCCGCTACCAGGGCAATATAGCCAAGTGAGGTACACGGTTCCATCCTTGCCGATGGTGAGGGCCGTGAAGGTATCTTCGGCGGGCGAGGTCTGTGTTGGTGCCACAGCCACGGCTTTCCAGTTCGTCCCACGATCAGTGGAGTGGGAAACTACCACTTGGTTCTTGTTTTGGAGTGGTTCGTTGAGAACCACGGCTGAAACATACAGGTTGTTAGCATACGGGCTCTGCGCACTCCTATCGACTGCCAGCGAGGCATAAAGGGGTTGGCGGTACATGTTGGGGCTACCTAAAGCTATCCTTGGAGGGCTCCAATTAACCCCGTCGCTGGATTTCTGAAGCGCGATCAGGCCGTAACCCAAGCCCTCGCTGTCGCCGTACCCGTCTGCGATATAGGCGACACCGTTCAAATCGTAGCCAACCATGGGCTCGCCTCCGGGTATGTATAGGCGTTCGCGAGTGTTGATCCCGGGCATGCAATGGACGCTCCATGTTGAACCTCCGTCTTGGGAAACGTGGAACCCGGAGTAGGAACAATTAAAATCCACGCTGCCGAGCAACAAGTGGTTCGAATTTAGCGGATCAGCGGCGATGGGCGCGTCGATCACCTCAGCGCCCCCTTCAGAAGCTTGCGTTGGCGGCAGTACGCAAGGCGCGGGCGAGCAGGAGATCGGATCGAGACGGACAGTGCTGCGTGTCTGCGCGCTGGCATATCCGAGCAGCAACGAAGCCGCCGAGAAGAAAAGGATCGCGGTGGCCCCTATGCGTAACATCGATGTGCCCTCGTCTCCTTCTCCGCCTGCCTCAGTGCAGGCGGATGCCGCCGGCTACGTCTTGCAGGTACTCTCCCCTGGGCGATCCAGAGACAACCGGCTAAGAACGTCGTCTATGAGTGGAGAGAATTGGAAGATCGACCAGCACTGTGGGACGAAGCGAATGCCTTAGCCGGTCTGTCGCAGCCAGTGTGGCCCTCGCCCCTGAGCGTGTCAACAACGAAAGTAAGCCCAGAACGGGTCGTGGCAAGTCTAGGCCTACTCATCGAACCCCGCGGTGGGTGGGGCAACCTGCCTGCCGTTACTTCTGTGCAAAAGATTGTCAGTTTGGCCCTTGCGCGAAATCGGGTGTGGAGGATACCATTTAGGTGTTCCCTAGTGGCTGCGCTTCCTAGCGAGCCTCCCGCGCCGCTTAGCTCGAGGCGCCTGAAACGGACAAAGATCATTCACCTGAGAAGTGGGCAGCAGCCGGTTTCTAAATGCGTCCCGTGCACAAGCGCACGAGGCCAAATACTACCCCGGACGTGCAAACGAATACGCTGCAATCGAGTCTGACAGCCAGGACAGAGGCAGCACAAAACAAAGAGAAACGATTATGAATGTTGGACCTGGAGGTCCCTCCCGCGGCGGAGGGAGAGGCAGACGGCGGCGCGGGCGGCGCCCCTCGAATCAAAGTGGGCCGATTGGCAGTCGCGACCGGCAACACAGCGGCATCTACACCGCTCCGATGGACCACAACTACAGAAGCGGCGGGATGGGTGGCGACAAGGGGCCCAGAGGCCGTGGACGTCCTGGCTTTGGGCCGTCGTATGCGCCGGTAGAACCCGAGCCGCTGCCTCCGAGTGAAGACGCCACGTCGCGCATTTTTGCCTTCGTTGACGACTTGTTCTTTCAGGCAAAAATCCAGGAGACGGCGCGCAAGCTCAACGTCAAAATGGAATTCGTGAAGACGGACAAGGAACTGGCAGAGAAGATGAAGCAGAATGGGGAAGAGAAACCTTCGCTGATCATCTTCGACCTGAACAGCGTCAGCGCGAAGCCCTTAATTCTGATCCCTAAACTCAAAGCCAAGCTCAAGAAGGGAACTTCGATTATTGGGTTTCTTTCGCACGTGCAGGGCGATTTGAAGCAGAAGGCACACGAAGTCGGCTGCGACATGGTGCTGCCGCGCTCGGCGTTCTCGCAGAACTTGCCGCAACTGTTACGGCGTCATGGCGCTCCCGAGGGGGAAGCGACGGGAAGCTAGGCGCAGGGCGTTAACGCTCTTGAGTTCTCGCCTATCCCGGAGGCCATTGCAGGCCCCGGCCTCCGATCAAATGCACGTGCAAGTGGAAGACTGACTGACCGGCTCGCGGACCGACGTTGAGCACGGTGCGGTAGCCGTCCTCGATGCTGCGCTGGCGGGCAATGTTGGCGGCGGCGAGATGGCAGAGGCCGATGAGTTCGCTGTCCTCACCACGGGCTTCCTTCAATCCGCGGATGTGCTTCTTGGGAACTACCAGCACATGCGTGGGGGCCTGCGGGTTGATGTCTTCAAACGCGTATGTGTGCTCGTCTTCGTAGACTTTCTTCGAGGGGATTTCGCCGCTGATGATGCGGCAGAACAGACAATCGTTCATGGCACGTCCGTGATCTGAATTTGGGCCTTGCTAATTTCGGGCCCGACAACCCGGGGGAGGATGCTGACCGCAATACCCGACTACTTGCGGTAAAAACTAAACGCAGACAGCATAACACCGTCTTGGGTTTAGCCGCAGATTTTCACTGAGGAACGCAGATCTAGCAAGGTTTAGCCGCTGATTTTCGCTGATGACCGCAGATCCAGCAAGAGCAACGACTCTGGTTAACCCAGTCGAACTAATCCAATCGAACTAATCTTGTCGACCTTATCTAGGTGAAACCTAATCTAGGCGAACCAGGAAGATGTCGCCTTCCGAAGTGTGGGTACTGTGAGCGACTTCCTCGGCACGCTTGCGGTCGTCGTCCTGCACTCGTACACGCACCCACCAATCTCCGACTGGACTGCCAAAGCACTGAACTTTGGCGGTTTGATAGCGATGAGATAAGTGGTCTCTCAGTTTATCCGCATTGTGTTCTTTCTCGAAGGCGCCGATCTGCACGGCCCAGCGTCCACCGTGGTTGAGAGGGACTGGAGTGCGCAAAACTTCGAGGCGAACCATGGCGACGCCGGCTCCCCAAACGTCCACTTTCTTCGCGGCGGCTTGTGAAAGGTCGAGAATGCGGCCGGACACGAAGGGTCCGCGATCGGTAATCTCGACTACTGCTGAACGTCCGGTCTTCAGGTTGGTTACGCGCACGGTCGAGCCCAGCGGAAGGGTCCGGTGGGCTGCGGTCATGGCATGCATATCGTAGACTGCGCCGTTAGAACTGCGGCGGCGGTTATAAGGGGCGCCATACCAACTGGCCAGGCCGGTCTCGACGAAGAGAGACTTCCCGTGGCTGGGCGATGCTTCATGGAGTTCCTCATCGCGGGCGGCTGGCGTCGAGGCCGGTTGGGAGTCAGAATCCTCCGGCGACTCGTTCGCCGGTTCATTGCTGGCGATGGCGGGTGGAGGAGGCACGTCGATCCTGGCATGTTTGGGGCCGCCGCAAGCGGTCAACAGGGAAGACGAGACACAGATAAGGGCGCAGACGCAGGATAGCGCGAGCGGACGGCTCACTTTTTCTCCGGATGAGTCTCCATGTAATCGGCCAACCGGGCCAGCTTTTCGGCCGCGATGCGGAGGGCCTTGGTGGAGTGCTGGCGGACGGCCGGGACCACTTCCGCGTTCAGATAATCGACCAGTTCCGCAGTTTCTTTCTCCAGGGTGGTTGCAACGTCGTTGATGGATTGATTGAGGCGTGATGAGGCCTCTTCCACCTTGCGGTTGAAGTCGTTCATGGCGATTCCTCGTGAGGGCGAAAACAGCCACTCGTGGTTTGCGGACACCAGGCTGGGCTATTATTTCGCGCTCGCGAGCGAGGGTCAATGGGGAGCATCCCCGCATACACTGTAGCGGGCAGACTGGGGCGGGCTGCTCTCACAGTACAATGCCGGAAGGTTATGAGGCGCGAGAAGAGCAGCTTGCTGATGACTTTCGATGGAAGCCGTTTTCGGGGACGATTGCTCGGGTGGTTTGATAAGCATAAGCGTGATCTGCCGTGGCGGCGGGACCGTGATCCTTATCGAGTATGGGTGTCAGAAGTCATGCTGCAGCAGACTCGTGTGGCCGCGGTGTTGGACCACTACAAGAGATTTCTGCGGCGGTTCCCGAACATAGAAAAACTGGCCAGAGCGCGGGAAGCTTCGGTGCTGGCGGCTTGGAGCGGGCTCGGCTACTACCGACGGGCGCGCATGCTACATGCGGCGGCGAAGAGGGTGGTCAAGGACTCGGGCAGGTTCCCGGCGACAGCTGCGCAGTTGCGCGAACTTCCTGGAATCGGCCGCTATACGGCAGCGGCGATTGCCAGCATCGCGTTTGACGAGCCAGTTGCGGTGGTGGACGGGAACGTGGAGCGGGTTTTGCAGCGGCTGCTGGGAAAGCGAATCGGGGGGGAATGGTTGTGGCGGGCTGCGCAAGAGGTGCTAGACCCCGGCCGGCCGGGCGACTTTAATCAGGCGATGATGGAGTTGGGCGCGACTGTGTGCCTGCCACGGCAGCCGAAATGTGCGGAGTGTCCAGTTTCGCGGATGTGCGCTACGCGGGGGGAGTTGTCGGCTCGCGCACCCGGGATTCGTCAGACGAAGCGGGAAATCAACTATGCGCTGGATCGCCGCAACGGGTCGATATTTCTGGTGAAGCGTCCGGCAACGGCATCTTTAATGCCGGGGATGTGGGAGTTGCCCGAGATTTCGGGCGCAAGGGGCCAGGCCCAGCCGAGCTTGAGCCTGCGCCATTCCATCACGGTAACTGATTACCAGGTGGGAGTGTTGGAAGGAGCGGCGGCTGAGGAGACTACGGGCCGTTGGATAGCGAAATCCCGGCTCTCGACGTTACCATTGACGGGGCTCGCGCGGAAAATCCTGCGTGCCACTAAAGTCATCTAACATAAGTGGTTCTCATGGCTGCAAAATGAAGAACTGGTTTGGGAGCATTTTCGGAGGAAAGCGTATGGCTGCATTAACCGTGGGAACGCGGGCGCCGGATTTCACCCTGCCCACCATGGATGGTAAGCAATTCTCGTTGAAGGAGGCGCTGGCTCGCGGGCCGGTGCTGGCGGCGTTCTTCAAGATTTCCTGCCCGGTGTGCCAGTTTGCGTTTCCGTACCTGGAGCGCATTTATGAAGCTTACGGCCACCGGAACGTGGCCATGGTTGGCATTTCGCAGAACGAGAGAAAGGCGACGGCGTCGTTCATCAAGGAATATGGAATCACGTTTCCGGTGCTGCTGGATGACACCAACACCTATCCGGCTTCGAATGCTTATGGCTTGACGAATGTCCCTTCGCTGTTCTGGATCGCGCCTGACGGACGGATCGAGATTTCGAGCGTGGGCTGGAATCGCAACGAGATCGACGAGATCAACCAGAAGGCGGGTGCTACCTCAGGGAAAAAGCCAGCGAGCATATTCCATCCGGGTGAGAATGTGCCCGAGTTCCGGGCTGGTTGAGGGTCCAAGAACTGACCCGCGGTCGCGGGTCAAAACGACACAAGGTTGGGCGAGTTCCCGTAGACTAGTTCGAGTTCATCGTCATCCACCAATTTGACCTTAGGAGCTTTCGCGGATGCGCAAGGGCGTTTTCGTGCTTCTTGTACTGTTCGTAATTGCCGGTTTCTCCGCTGCACAGGCGGCCCAAAAATCATCGAGTCCATCGGCTGTGTCAACACGATTGCCAGGCACAGCGATTGCTGCGATGCAGCGGATCAATCCCGAACGCATTCGCGCGCACGTGCGCTACCTGTCGCATGACCTGCTAGAAGGCCGCGGCACGGGAGCGCGCGGTGGCGATATTGCCGCGGAATATATTGCCACCCAATTTGCACTCGAGGGGCTCAAGCCAGCCGGTGACAACGGTACTTTCATGCAGAAAGTGCCGATGGTGGGCGTCACCCCGGATCCGCAAACCACTTTTTCCCTGGTTTCAGCCAAACATGCTGCGATCAACCTGAAGGCGCTCGATCAGTACGTGGCTTATGACCAGACTCAGCAGCCGCAGTCGGAGGTCGATGCGCAAATCGTTTATGTGGGTTATGGAATCGAAGCGCCGGAATACAAGTGGGACGACTACAAAGGCGTGGATGTGCGCGGCAAGGTGCTGCTGATGCTGGTGAACGAGCCACCCTCAGACGACGTGAAATTCTTCAAGGGCAAAGCGCTGACCTACTATGGCCGCTGGACGTATAAGTATGAGGAAGCAGCTCGTAAAGGGGCGGTGGGCGCAATTCTCATTCACCAAACCGAAATGGCCAGCTATCCCTGGGAAGTGGTGCGCAACTCGAATTCCGGGGAGAAGTCGTTTTTGAAACTGGAAGGCGGACCGGTGTTGAAGGCGGCTTCATGGATTCACTTTGATGCGGCTAAGACCCTGGCCGAGATCGCGGGCATGGATCTGGCACAAATGCTGGTTGATGCGCGCTCGCCAGACTTTCATCCGGTGGCGCTATCGGTGAAGTTGAAAGCACATATGGTGAGCAGGGTGCGTCCGTTTGAATCGAACAATGTGCTCGCCATGCTGCCGGGGTCTGATCGCAAGCTGAAGACGGAAGCGGTGATGTACACGGCGCATTACGATCATCTGGGCATTCGCCCTGATATGCCGGGCGACAACATTTACAACGGGGCGAAGGACAATGCTACGGGCTGCGGGATTCTGCTGGAAGTCGCGCGGGCATATGCGGAGGCACTGACGCGGCCGGCCCGGACGATTCTCTTTGCTTCTGTAACCGCAGAGGAGCAAGGGTTGCTTGGATCGGAATATCTGGGCAAACATCCACCGATTCCTGCAAGCAAGATCAGTCTGGATATGAACTACGATGACGTGCCACCGTTGGGTTCGCCGGAGGAAGTGGAAGTTTCAGGCGCGGAGCGGACGACGTTCTATCCCGTGATCACGGTGATGGCGAAAACTTTCCGACTGGCGATCCGCCCCGATTCGCGCCCCGAGGCTGGACACTACTATCGTTCCGACCATTTCAGTCTGGCGCGGGTGGGAATTCCGGCCTTCTCCATCAACGAGGGTGTGAAGTACAAAGGCCACGATGCGGCCTGGGGCCAGGCACAAGCTGACGAATATACCGCGAAACACTACCACCAGCCGAGCGACGAATACAGTCCTGACATGGACTTCATCGGCGATGCGGTGATGGCGCGGTTCGGATTCGCGCTGGGCTGGATGGCGGCGACACAGTTAAAGGAAGTGGGCTGGCTGAAGGGCGACGAGTTCGAGGCGGCGCGGATGAAGAGCGCTGGCGGGATTGAGTAGCTGCCAGAAAAGCTTGAACCACAGAGGACACAGAGGATCACGGAGGTAAAATCCGGTTATGATCAGCCTTCCATCACTTTGAGGGCAGGACTCACAATCAGCGGGGCTTCAGTTGCTTTCTGAACATCTTCTGCGGTTAGGCCGGGCGCGGTTTCTTCGAGCAGCAGACCTTTCGGCGTCACCTGGATGACGGCCATGTCGGTGACGATGGTGTTCACCACGCCGACGCCCGTCAGCGGCAGCGTGCATTTCTTCAGAATCTTGGGTTCACCTTCGCGGGTGGTGTGTTCCATGGCGATGATCACACGGCGCGCCCCAGCGACTAAGTCCATGGCCCCGCCCATGCCTTTCACCATCTTTCCAGGGATCATCCAATTGGCAAGATTGCCTTTTTCATCGACCTCCATGGCACCTAGAACGCTGAGGTCGATGTGGCCGCCACGAATCATGGCGAAGGAGTCGGCACTGGAAAAATAAGCGGTGCCGGGGAGTTCGCTCACGGTTTCTTTGCCGGCGTTGATGAGGTCGGCATCTTCCTCGCCTTCGACCGGATAGGGGCCTATGCCGAGCATGCCGTTTTCGCTTTGCAGGATGACGTCCATGCCCGGCGGCACGTGATTCGCCACTAGAGTGGGCATTCCGATGCCGAGGTTCACGTAGAATCCATCGCACAGTTCGCGGGCTATGCGCTTGACGATGCGCTCGCGCTTGTCGATGTCTTTGCCGGGCTTAGTAACGGTCATTGGTCGTTGGTCCTCGGTCGTCGGTCTTTGGTTTAACGTCGGTCCACAGTCGCGGCCCTGTTCTCAGAGAGAAAGGCCAACGACCGACGACTAACGACTAACGACTAACGACCAACGACGGGTCTCACGGTTCTCTTCTCAATTCTCTTTTCGAACAATTCTCCCTTGAAGATCCGTTTTACGTAGACGCTGGGAGTGTGCACAAGGTCCGGCTCGAGTTCGCCGGGTTCCACCAGATGCTCGACTTCTGCGATGGTAACCTTGGCCGCGGTTGCCATCATGGGATTGAAGTTGCGGGCGGTCTTGCGGTAAGCCAGGTTGCCCCACTTGTCGCCCTTCCAGGCTTTCACCAAGGCGAAATCGGCTTTCAGCGCATGCTCCATCACGTAGGTGCGGCCGTCGAATTCGCGGGTTTCTTTCTTTTCGGCCACGATCGTCCCCACGCCTGTAGGAGTGAAGAATGCGGGGATGCCGGCGCCGCCGGCGCGGATGCGCTCGGAAAACGTGCCTTGAGGCACGAGATCTAACTCGATCTTGCCCTGCAAGACCATCTGTTCCAGCAGTTTGTTCTCGCCCACGTAGGTCCCGATGTGTTTGCGAATCTGTCCTGCCGAGAGCAGGAGCCCCATGCCGAGGCCGTCGACGCCGACATTGTTGCTGATGGTAGTGAGGTTCTTTACTCCCTTGCGCACCAGGGCGCGAATTAAATTCTCGGGGATGCCGCACAGACCGAAACCGCCGACCATGATGACAGCGCCGTCGAATACGTCGCGGATGGCTTCATCGGCATTGGGAACGACTTTGTGCACAAAGAAAGATTCTAAATGAAAAGCTTACATGGAGGACACGATGCGTCCCTGGCATGGGGCACGATGAGGTCAGATTGATTGAACCCAGTTCTCAGTTCCCAGTTCCCAGTTCTCAGATCAGTTCTTCGGAGCTTTTCGCAACTCGCGGGCGCGCTCGAACTCCATCGCCAGTTCCCGGCTATCAAGATTTTCGCGGATGTGAGCCAGACGCTGTTCCAGTTTGGAGATGGCATCTTGCAGATGCTTCTTGTTGGTGAGCGCGATGTCGCGCCACATCGAGTATGGACTGCTGGCAGTGCGAGTCATCTCTCGCAGAGCGCGACCGCCGGCTTCGAGCAGAGGAGCCTCCTGGCCGTATTCATCGACTAGAGTTGCCGCCAGCGCGGTGGAGATCATCTGCGGCAGATGGCTGATCCAGGCGCAGAGCCGGTCATGCTCGGCGGCGTCGAGGCTGGCGATGCGGGCGCCGATTCTGTCCACCCAATCGAGGAATTCTCCGCTCAGGCCTTCGTAGAGTTTCTGTCCGCGGACCGGAGTCACAAACCAGGCGGCTTGCTGGAACAGGTCGGCATCGGCAAACTCGATGCCGGACTGTTCCTTTCCTGCCATGGGATGTCCGGCGAGAAAACGGGTGCCGGCGTTCTTGCCGAACACGGCTTTGGCCTGGTTCAACACTTCGCCCTTGGTACTGCCTACATCCGTCAGCAGAGTCTTCTGGGGAAGCGCCGGACCGAGGCGATGAATGAGGTCGATGATTCCTAACACCGGCGTTGCCAGCACAATCACCTGGCTGCCGCGAGTCGCCTCAAAGGGATGCGCAAAGCCTTCGTCGATTGCGCCGCGAACGAGCGCGCGGTCGAGCACCGCGGGACGATCACAGCCGACGATGCGGCCGGTGAAACCCTGTTTGCGGAGCGCCAGAGAAAATGAGCCGCCGATCAGGCCGACGCCGACGATGGTGAATTGACGGATGGGCATTAGCCAATCTTGCCGCCAATTTCTTCCTGTTGAATTTGGCGCATGATGTCCATAATGCGCTGGTAAATGCTGAACAGTTCATGATCGCGCAGCGGGCCACGATTGGCGCGGCGCACGTTCTCAAACACGGTTTGTTCGCGATCCGGTTCGTAGATGGGCATACCGGCGCCGCGTTTGAGCCTGCCGATCTCGTGTGCAGCCTGCGCCCGCTGGCTCAAGAGCTCCACCAGCCTACGGTCCAGATCATCGATTTGTTTGCGCAGTTCGGAGATGTCCATAGGCTCAGTCCAGTAGCTGTCTCACAAATTCTGCCACAGACTTGGCTTCGTTGCTGGGGTTGCTCTCGATGATCTGCACGATTGCGCTACCGACAACCGCGGCGTCAGCGAACTTTCCCACCGCGGCGAACTGGGCTGCGGTCGAGATGCCGAAGCCGACCGCCACCGGCAGCCTGGTGTATTTGCGCAGGCGTTGAACCAGCTTCTTTGCGTCTTGAGCCATCTCCTGACGGGCGCCGGTTACACCGGTGCGGGAAACGGCGTACACAAATCCTCGGGAGACATCGGCAATCCGTTTCAGTCGGGCGTCGGTGCTGGTGGGAGCGGCCAGGAAAATCGTGGCCAGTTCACGGCGTCGCATTTGGAGGAGGTAGTCCTCAGCTTCTTCCACCGGCAGGTCGGTAACGAGCGCACCGTCAATGCCTGCATCTTGCACCGCGCCAGCGAAGTTCTCGATGCCCATGCGCAGAATCGGATTCAGGTAGGAAAAGATGATAAGTCCAGCCTGTGATTGTCGGCGAATTTCTTTACCGAGCTCGATCACTTGGCCCAGCGAAGTGGCGTGGCGAAGGGCGCGCTGGCTGGCGCGCTGGATGACCGGCCCGTCGGCCAGGGGATCGCTGAAGGGTACGCCCAGCTCGATCACGCTGGCGCCGGCGGCGATGCTTGCCAGAGCGATGTCGCGGCTGGTCGCGAGGTCGGGATCGCCGCAGGTGATGTAAGCGATGAGAGCAGGGTGGGTTTGAAAAGAGATGGGCATCTTGGCGGCGGCTTCAATCTTCAATCCAAGTTCAGATTCTCCCTCAAAATCCCAATGTCTTTGTCACCGCGCCCGGAAATGTTTACGATCACGACCTCCGACCTCTTCATCTTTGGGGCGCGCTTTATCGCTTCCGCCACGGCGTGGGCGGACTCGAGCGCAGGAATAATGCCTTCGGTGCGTGCCAGGAGGGTGCAGGCTTCGAGGGCTTCGGCGTCCGACGCAGATACGTATTCGGCGCGGCCGGAATCCTTTAGCCCGGCGTGCTCTGGGCCGATGGAGGGATAATCGAGTCCGGCGGATACGGAATGGGTAGTGGCGACCTGGCCGTTTTGATCTTGCAGCAAGTATGAAAACGTTCCTTGCAAGACGCCGGGCGATCCTCCCTGAAATCGGGCAGCGTGTTCGCCCAGTGCGTGACCGCGCCCTCCAGCCTCTACACCGATCAGCTTCACCCGCTTGTCTTTGATGAAGTCGTAAAAGATCCCGATGGAATTGGATCCGCCGCCGACGCAAGCGATGATTGCCGCCGGCAGCTTGGCTTCGGCTTGGAGAATCTGGGCTCGCGCTTCGCGGCCGATGACGCGGTGAAAGTCGCGCACCATGGTGGGATATGGGTGCGCGCCGAGAACGCTACCCAAAAGATAATGCGTGGTGCGGACGTTGGTGACCCAGTCGCGCATGGCTTCGTTGATGGCGTCTTTCAGGGTGCGCGAGCCGGAATCGACTCCCCGCACCTCCGCTCCCAGCAGGCGCATACGGAACACATTGAGCTCCTGGCGGCGCATGTCTTCCGTGCCCATGTAGACGACACATTCGAATCCGAACAGCGCGCAGACGGTGGCCGTGGCTACGCCGTGTTGACCAGCGCCGGTTTCGGCGATGATTCTGCGTTTGCCCATGCGCTCGGCGAGGAGCGCTTGGCCGAGGCAGTTGTTGATCTTGTGCGCGCCGGTGTGAAGAAGGTCTTCGCGCTTGAGATAGATCTTCGCGCCACGAAGTTTTTCGGTGAGGCGGCGAGCGAGAAATAGCGGTGTGGGGCGTCCGGCGTAGGTTTTCAGAAGCTCCTGGAGGCGCTGGCGGAACTTGAGGTCGCGCTTCGCCTTATCGTATGCGCGCTCCAGTTCATCGAGCGCGGCCATCAGGGTCTCGGGAACGTAGCGACCGCCGTAGGGGCCGAAGCGGTCTGGCTGTTTTCGTTTTGTGATGGTAGCGGTGGCCATTACGCTTCCTGGTCGGCGTGTCGCACGGCAGCTATGAAGGCGCGGACTTTATCCGCATCTTTCTTGCCTGGACGCGCTTCTACGCCGGAGGACACATCCACTCCCCAGGGTTTCAGTATACGCATGGCTTCAGAGACGTTTGTCAGGGTGAGGCCGCCGGCGACGACCACGCGGAAGTCTTGCTGAAGTGCGTGGGCCAGAGAAACGGCTCTATGCCAGTCGAAAGTCTTGCCGGTTCCTCCCGGCTGCGAATTGGTGCCGGCGTCGAGGAAGATCGCCGCGATACTCTCCTTCACGTCCTGATACCAGGCTAAACTCTGGAGTCTGTCCCGGTCATCCAGGAGTTCGTTCGCGCGCAGCACGATGTATTTGGACGAGGTGAAGCCTAGCTTGCCGCCTTCCCCCCAATGAGAATGTGGAAACTTTATGTGCAACTGGATCCCGCTCAGACCTGCGGCCTCGGCGACACTCTCCATTTCGTCGAGAGTTTCGTTCACGAAGACTCCGACCTTCTCTATCTTTGGCGGCAATTGACGAACGATGTCGCGCACGGCTTCCGCCGTGACGTGTCTCGGACTCTTTTCATAGAACACAAATCCCAGCGCGTCTGCACCAGCGTCGGCTGCGGTTAGCGCATCCTGCAGATTCGTGATTCCGCAAATCTTTACCCAAGTCATAGAAACAGCTTCTAGCTTTTAGCTCCTAGCTTCCAGCTTGTGCGAGCAGAGTACAAAGGGCATCTCCCGGGGATTTCACTTTCATCAGCGATTCACCAATCAGAAATGCCTGGTAGCCCGCTGCTCTGAGACGCGCGATGTCCTTTCCATTCTGGATGCCGCTTTCGGCGACTGATAGGACGTTTCTTGGCATCAGGGTGGCCAGGCGAAAAGCTGTATTCAGATCGACGGTGAAGGTTCGCAAATCGCGGCTGTTAACGCCGATCAGGTCACATCCTGTGTTGATTGCGCGTTCCAGTTCTTTCTCGTCATGTACCTCACAGAGCACGTCGAGGCTGTTATGCCTCGCCTTCCTGGCCAGGGTCCCCAGCTCGGTTTGCGACAACGCCGCCACAATCAGCAATATCGCATCGGCATGGCTGGCGCGAGCTTCCAGTAACTGGAATTCATCCACGATGAAGTCCTTTCTCAGGCAGGGAAGATTGGTCGCTGACGATGCCAGTTGCAGGTTCTGCAACGAGCCTTGAAAGAACTCGGCATCGGTGAGAATGGAAAGCGCCGCGGCCCCGGCCGCTTGGAGTTCTGCGGCCAGACTTGCAGGATTGAAATCAGCACGAATGAGACCACGAGAAGGCGATGCTTTCTTCAGTTCGGCGATGACCGCCGGCCCGGTGTGGCTTCGTTCGTCCAACGCCTGCCGAAAGCCGCGCGGGATGTACTGTTGAGCTTGCCTCTCAAGTTCCCGCAAGTCAGCCGAGCACCGGGCTTCGGATACTTTCCGGCGGGTGGCAGCAACAATCTGGTCGAGGCTGGCGGGCATAGTGACTCCCGAATGCTCGGGAGGTCATTGTTAGATGAGTGGTGCCATCGAAGGGACTCGAACCCCCACACCCTTGCGGGTACATGGACCTGAACCATGCGCGTCTGCCAATTCCGCCACGATGGCAAAAATATTGGGCGACGGCCCTTGCGGGCCATCCGTCAGGAAGAACTACTATTCTACAGGCTGCCGCGGGCTGTTACCAAGTCTAGCCTTCCAATTTCGCGGTCATGGTGATGTTGGCTTTGAGCACCTTCGATACCGGACATCCGCTCTTGGCGTTGTCGGCGGCCTTCTGGAACGCAGCCTGATCCGCGTTGGGGACGTGGCCTACGACATCCAGATGAACCGCGGTGATGGTCCAGCCTGAGTCAAGTTTTTCCATGGTCAGCGTGGCCGCGGTCTCGATGCTCGAGGCCGTAAGATTCGCGGTGCCTAGCTGCACCGACAGCGCCATGGAGAAGCAGGCCGCATGCGCCGCCGCAATCAGTTCCTCGGGGTTGGTTCCGGGGGTGTTTTCAAAACGTGTGGTAAAGGAATAGGGAGTGTTGGTCAACACGCCGCTGGCGGAGGAAACTGATCCCTTGCCGTCCTTGAGCCCGCCCTTCCAGATCGCACTGGCTTTGCGTTGCATTCGTATCTCCTATTTTGTGAAGTTTTATGACCCATCTATTGTAGATGGAAGTGGTGGATGTGTCAGGAGAGCAGCAGTCAGCACCAGCAGTTAGCATTTAGCCATGCGGCGTTCGTTAAGGGCCCCCGAACTAGAGGAGCCAAATGCCCAGTGCTAAATGCCAAGTGCTGGTTTTTAGTAGAAATCCGAACAGCTTAGGTAGAAGCCGCAGCGTGGACAGCTCAGCTTGCAGCGATGCTCTTTGAGTTGCGCGGAACAGTTGGGGCAGAAGCTGGAAGCGGTCAGAGTAGCCGAGAGCTTCAGAGTTTCTGGTAAGGCCTGGGCAGTTGCTGCCGGGGGGCGAGGCTCACTCATAAGCGAAAAACTACCACTGGGATGGTTGAGAAGCAATGACAATTCGGACACCGATATTTGCCACGGTGGGCTAGAATGCGTATTGCCGGGGACAACGACTATGTTTTTCGAACAGTTCTACCTGGGATGTCTGGCGCACGCCTCTTACATGCTGGCGTCCGAGGGCGAGGCGGTCGTCGTCGATCCTCAGCGGGATGTGGAGATTTATCTGAAGGCTGCCGAGGATCAGCAGGCAAAGATTCGCCACATTTTTGAAACTCACCTTCACGCCGACTTCGTTTCTGGGCATAAAGAGCTGGGGGTGCGCACCGGTGCAAGCATCTATATGGGCGCGAGTGCCGGCGCGGCGTTCCCCCACGTCGGCGTGCGAGATGGATTTGAGATACGGGTGGGCAAGGCGCGAATCTCGGTGCTGGAAACTCCCGGACATACGCCGGAGAGTGTCTGTCTGGTGATCACCGACGAGGAGAAATCTCTCAAGCCGTGGGCAGTGCTGACCGGCGATACGTTGTTCCTAGGTGATGTCGGCCGTCCCGATCTTTCGAAGATGCACACGCCGCAGCAACTGGCAGGGTTGCTTTACAACAGCCTGCATAACAAGTTGCTGAAACTGTCGGATGATGTGCTGGTGTATCCGGCGCACGGTGCCGGTTCGCTTTGTGGACGAAACATGCGGGCTGAGCGTTCATCAACCATCGGAACCGAGCGGCTGACCAACTACGCGTTGCAGATCACGAGCAGGGAAGAGTTCGTTCGGCAATTGACGGAGAATTTGCCGGCGCGTCCGGAATATTTCTTGCAGGACGCGGAGATCAATCGTGCGGGGGCTTCGTCGCTCTCGGAACTGCCGGCGTTGAAGCCAATTTCGGCGGCCGAATTGAAGGCACTGCTCGATGATGGCGTAATTGCACTCGATGTCCGCACTGGTGAGCAGTTTGCCGCGGGCCATGTCCCGGGGTCGATCAACATCGGCCTTTCCGGTCAGTTTGCTACCTGGGCAGGCACGGTGCTGGGATTGTCGGCGCGACCGGTGCTGATTGCAGAATCGCCGGAACAGTTGTCCGAGGCGCGGCTGCGGCTGGCTCGCGTGGGAATCGAAGATGCTCGCGGATATTTGAAGGACGGCATTGCCGACTGGAAGCAGGCAGGGTTCACGCTTGCGGAGACGCCACAGATTTCGGTGCAGGATCTTCGGCGACGCTTACACGCCGACCAATCACGTGTACTCGATGTTCGGCGCGAGCCGGAATGGCAGGCGGGGCACCTCGAGGAAGCGGCGTGGTGGCCGCTGGATAATTTCAAGGTTGCTGCGCCGGAGATCGACCACGATGCGCCGGTGGCGGTGCATTGCAAGAGCGGTTATCGCAGCATGATTGCGTGCAGCCTGCTACAACGCGCTGGGTTTCGCAACGTCACCAATGTGGTCGGCGGATTTGACGCATGGTTGCTGGCGGATTTGCCCGTCGAACGCGAGAAGCCTGTGGTGGCGTAGCTCTCCTACCAAATTCTGCACACATTGGCTGCAGGTTTCACCATGGGCTGGTCCGATTTGCAGGAAAATGCCTGCGCGAATTCGGGCATATTCACGACGACTCCGTTAATGCGATAGCGTGCCGGTGAGTGCGGATCGGTCATGGCGCGCACGCGCATATCCTCGGGACGTTCGTTGGCGCAATCCCACTGAGCGAATCCGATGAAGAAACGTTGCTCCGGGGTGAGGCCGTCGATGGGCTGAAGGTCTCTGTTCTTGGTGGCAGCTTTCCAGGCCATGTATGCCAGAATCTCGCCGCCGAGATCGGCGACGTTTTCACCGAGTGTCAGCTTGCCATCGACGTGAACATCCTCGACCGAAACATAGGCTGAATATTGATCGTCCACGCACTTGGTGCGGATGTCGAATTCCTCGCGGTCTGCCTTGGTCCACCAATCTTTCAGATTTCCCCTGGCATCGAACTGACTGCCTTCGTCGTCGAAGCCGTGTGTGAGTTCGTGGCCAACGGTGCCGCCGGTGTCGCCATAGTTGGGAGCGTCGTCCATTTTCGGGTCATAGAGCGGCGGCTGCAGCACGCCGGCAGGGAAGTTGATGTCGTTCATCTGCGGATTGTAGTAAGCGTCAACCGTGGGAGCGGTAATGTCCCATTCGCCGTGGTCAACAGGTTTGCCGATTTTGTTGATGTCGCGGCGGCCCTCGAACTGATGTGCCCGCTCGACGTTGCCGGCGAAATCGTCGCGCACGATCTTTACCGAGCTGTAGTCGCGCCACTTGTCGGGATAACCGATCTTGTTGCGAATACCGGCCAGCTTGACCAGCGCCTGCTGCTTGGTTTCAGGGCTCATCCATCCGAGCGCCCGGATGCGTTGTCCCATCGCGTCTTCGATGCCTTGCACCATATCGAGCGTGCTCTTTTTGAGTTCAGGAGAGAAGGCTTTGGCCACATAGACCTGCCCCAGCGCCTCTCCCAGGCCATAGTTGACGTACTGCACGCAGCGTTTCCAGCGCGGCTGCTGCTCTTTCGCGCCCCGCAGGTACTTGCGGTAGAACTCGAAGTTTTCGTCCACGAACTTCGAAGAAAGATATGGCGAGGATGTGTCGGCCACATGGAAACGCAAATAGGTTTTCCAACTGTCGACCGGTTCAGAGGACAAGAGCGCGTTCAGTTCTTTGATGAACTCGGGCGCGTCTACGTTGAGAATGGGAAACTGCGGGTATTCGGCTTCGCGGTAGAAAGCGGGCCAATCAAAGTTCGGCGCCAGCCGGATGAGATCGGCGAGCTTCATTTTGTGCACCAACTTGTGCGGGTCGCGGCGCTCCTTGCGAGTAAGTGAGGCCTTGGCCATGGCAGTTTCCAGGCGCATGACGGTGGCGGCGTTGGTCGCGGCAACGGCCGGGCTGTCGCCAATCAACTCGAAAACTCTCTGCATGTGGTGAAGGTAGTGTTCGCGCGTTTCCTTGGTTTTGGCGTCGTCTTTGGTGTAGTAGTCACGATCCGGCATGCCGAGGCCCCCTTGATCGACGTCGGCGATCACCTGCTCGGAGTCGTCTGGATCCTGGGTTGAGCCAGCTGCAAAGAGCATGGAACTGGTATAGGAATAGCGGAAGTAGGTCACTTGCAACCGCGCCACCAGCGGTGCGAGTTCCTTTGCCGACCTGAGCTGACCGATGGCGTCGAGTTCTGGCTGAATGGGCGAGAAGCCCTGTTTGTTTACTGCGGCTTCGTCCATACAAGCGGCGTAGAAATCGCCGGTCTTCTGGGTCACGGCGTTGCGTTGCTCATTCGGCTGCGCTGCTTGTTCCAGCATGTCGCGGAGGAAAGTCAGGTTGTCCTGATAGAGCTTGCCGTAAACCGACCATGAAGTCTGATCGGGCGGGATCGGATTTTTCCTCTGCCATCCACCGCAGGAATGGTGGTAGAGATCGACGCACGGGTCGATGGACTTGTCCATCGATGACAGGTCGAGGCTGGGGCTGTAGGGTAATGTCGGCCCAGATGACGGCTGCGACGACGGCGTTTGAGCGGCCGCCAGCGATACAGCTAAGAGCAACAACGGGCAGAGCGAGTGTTTGGGCATTTTCACCTTGGACTGGGTTCGTCAGAAGAAGCTATGGGCAACCATCGTACTGGAGAGTTTTCCTCGACATCAAGTTTCAGGCGCCGGGACTCAGGCGCGGTTTTTTGGTCTCCTTCGGTCATCGTGACCGAGCGGGGAGGTAAGTTGCAAAGACCCAGATCAATCAAGTACGCTTGATTTCTCCGCAGCTTCTCGTGTTGGCCGGGATGGCGGAATTGGCAGACGCAGCGGACTCAAAATCCGCCGGGCTTCGGCCCTTGGGGGTTCAAGTCCCCCTCCCGGCACCATGCTTGGCTCTACGCCGTCGCACACGGGCCGACGGTCATCCGGGGGTTGAACTTAGCTCTTGTTCTCTCCAAAAGATCTTGCGGGCATTAGTTCGGCTTGGAGTCGCGGGTTCCCAGGCCAATCACCATAGACATGTCTTTCGGATAAACCACGTCGCGTCCTCGTGCCAGGAAATGGGAGTAGACCGACTTGGCTGCCCCGTAAGCGCCAAATCCCGCACTGACAACTCTTGAGTGCGCTAACGCTCCGACGAGCGTGCCGATTACCCCAAATCCAGAGGCTCCGCGGGCGGCTCCTCCGCCGGGGTCTCCTTCACTTCCTGATTGCAGGCCGTGGTCGTGGTCTGACGACATGGAAGAAGCGGCGAGGGCCACCGCAATTGCAGTGGTCAAGTATCGCGTCCTCGGGGTGGTGACCTGCGCACCGCCTTCAGCGTCCAGGGTCAGGTGTTCGCCTTTTGCCACTTCGACGCCTTCCAGGCTGGCCTCTACTTTCTGTTCAATGCCATCCGGAGGAACCACCTGATGAAACACAATACGGAGCTGCCCGTTACGATTCAACCTGCGGGCGCGCTGCACTTGCAATACTGAGCCCTTCATGTGGCTGCCTTGCGGAAGAAACAAGCGGTCGGAGACGACGAGGGGTTGGCTGATGACGGCCTCAACCGGCTCGCCCTTCCTAGTGGTGGCCGAGTTGAGTGGTGTTACCAACAACGCATGCACTACGCTGCCGGACGGCGGCGGACTTCCGATAACAGAGAGCGTCCCAGCCTGCAAAACTTCAGTTCCGAAATCGAGGGGCACCTGCAGATCTGCGTTGAAGCTGGTGCCGGAATCCATATATTGCGGATGGTAAGGAAGCTGGGCCACGGCAAGTCTCTGCAACCGGTGCATCTTTCCGGGTGCATGGAGCTGGGTCATGGCCGCATCCCATTGGCGCCTGGCTTCCTGCCGCACCTCGCTTATCTTACGCGAGGCTATATTTCCAGATTCGGCGTCCGCACCAGTATTCTGTTTCACGTCTGCGGGGACAAACTGTAGGACGCCCTGAGACGCAGGAGATACGACGGTTTGCAGCGGGATGTGGGTGCCATTGGCGAGCACCAATTCGTCGAACTCAACGTGCACTTGCCGAAACGGCGAAAAATTCGCGTTCATCGCTGCCGCGGTGCGATTCAATTTCGAGACACCGTCTATGCCCGCGACCTTGCCATTGACTTCGCTGCCCGCAGGGACGACGAGCTTATCGAAGGAATAGACCGGCTCCACAACCTTTCCGTGAACGGGTTGCCCAACCTTGCGGATGCGCACCTCCTGGTCCAGGGCCACCTTCAATGGTGTGCCGGCGGAGACCGTCAAGGGGATGGAACTGGCAGGCGCTGGCAACGGAACTGAATTAGGAAAAGGGGGGCTGGATTCTGCCGGCCTGGTGCTGAGGGTTTGCGCCCAAAGCCATGGAGAGCAGATAAACATCAGGATAACCGCCTGAATCGGGCGAAGGCATTTCACCGACACACCTCGGCTTCGGGGATGGGCGCAAACAAAATCATACCTGTTATCTGCCATGTGCGAAACGGACAAGTGGCAAGGCACTGAGTAGGGCATAATCGATTGGATGCATTCTCGACCATCCCTGCGGAGCGGTGGCCAGTTTACGACATTTGTTGCGACCGTTGTAGTCTGTCTTTTCGCTGTGATGCCATTTGGAGCTGCCTGGATTGTTGCCCGCGGTCAAACGGCGGCCTCCACACACCTCTCCGGTAGTCGCCGCCAGTTGCCGCTGACGACGTTCTATGACACTCCCAAACCTTTGCCTGCGGGCAAAGCGGGCGAATTGATCCGCTCGGAGCCGATTGACGAATATTACTTGTCGGCTGATTTTTCTGCGTTCCGCATTCTCTATCATTCCCGTTCTGCCAGCGGGCAGGATGTCGCGGCATCAGGCGTGGTTCTGGAGCCGGAGGGAAGGCCGCCTGCGAGAGGCTGGCCGGTCATTGCCTGGGCGCACGGTTTCACCGGCGCGGCTCGGCAGTGCGCTCCGTCGCTCCTGAGAAATCTGTATTACGGACCGTTTCTTTCCATGTACCTCAACCTTGGTTACGCCGTGGTTGCGGCCGATTACACCGGATTGGGGACCGATTCCCGAAGTGCGGTGCTGGATGTGTCCTCCGATGCGAGCGATGTCATTTATTCGATTGCTGCGGCGCATGCAGCCATTCCGCAGCTGGGATCAAAATGGGTTGCCATGGGGCCTTCTCTCGGAGGCAATGTTGCGGTTGGAGTTGCGGAGATGGAGGGGGCAATTCGCGATTCGAACTTTCTGGGTAGCATCGCGATTTCCGGCATGGCCGATTTGAAAGATATCTACGAGCGGCGGAGCAACCAGAAATCCTCGCAGATGCTCGAGTTTGTGGCTTATGCCGTCAAGACGGCGTATCCAGACTTCAATTTACGCGACATGCTGACGGAGAAGGCGCTAGCGGCGTATCAGCAGGTCGATGAGACTTGCAGCAGCCTGGACAACGGCCCGGCGGTTTCAGCGAATGAAATGGTGAAGGAGAATTGGCAGAAGAATGAGTTTGTCGTGAAATTCCTGGGCAGGAACGTGCTCGGGCAGAAGCCTGCGTATGGCCCGATCCTGGTGATCAGTGGTGAGGTAGATCCCGACGGGCTGGCGGCGATGTCCAAGTCGACGGTTGATCGTATGTGCAAACAAGGGGACCGGGTTCAGTTCGACAAACTTCCCGAATCTCAAACAGGCATGGTGATAGGAGATTCCGTCCGCGATCAGATGGCCTGGATCGACGCGCGGCTCGCCGGGCGAAATGCGACTAGCAATTGCCAGTAGAGCCGGTCCGCTCAGCGGCCGTTGATGGGAGGGATGAAGCGTTCGTCTTGCAGCGCTTTGGTTTCGCGAGTTTCGAGCTCCGCCTGGCGAAGCTGGGTGGCTTGTTCGGGACTGGTTCCAGGTTTTAGTTCGGTCTTTTCGCAGAAATAACGCCAGCCCGCCTGACGTTCTTCCATACTCTGACCGCTCTCGAACTGTTTTGCGGTTGTTTCCGCGTTCTGCTTGCCCTTGATCACGGCGGCGACTCCACCCGATTCGTAGGTGCGGACGTTGTGGCGGATAATCGCGTAGGAGGTTCTGAGTTCTTCGCTGGTCAAACAGGCTCCAGTGTCGCGGTGAATTTGAGGGGAAGACGATAACGCGTGCCGGCCCCAGGTTCGGGTCGCCGGCACGCTCACAGTGAAAGTTACCGCTTAGAGCGGTCGGACGTTTTCAGCTTGCCAGCCTTTTGGCCCCTTGGTCACATCGAACTCCACGGTCTGGCCCTCCTGCAGGCTCTTGAAGCCGCCCGCCTGGATGGCCGAGAAATGGACAAATACATCCTCGCCAGTCTGACGGCTGATGAAGCCGTAGCCCTTGGCGTCGTTAAACCACTTTACTGTTCCTTGTTCTGCCATATTGTTTTGTTACGGATGTTCCTTTCGATCAATTTACGCTGAAAGGATTCGGAAGTACGAAGGGCAGGTCCTAGCTGGTTGGCAAGAAGTTGCTCTACAACCGATTCTATCAAACGCGCCTACAGCATAGCAGAGAAGCTGCTGAAATGGCAAAGTCAGCGATATAGCGCCCCTGATCGGTGCTGCTTTGCGATCATAAGCTCTTGACCGCAAAGGGCGCGAAGGACTTGCAAGATCGCTAAAAAACCCTGGGCTCGGCGCGGTCGGGGCACCTCGGTAATCTCCCTGCGGTTACAGTCGTTAGCTTAAACCCTCGAAGGTGCCATTGTTAGGGGGGTGGTGGGGAGGCAAACTGTGAGTGGGCGCGGAAGTCCCAAGCACGCGCCCGGGAGACGGAAAAATGAAAGACTTTCTGGGCAGACTTTGGTTGCAGGAGGAAGGCCAGGACATTGCTGAGTATGCCGTAATGCTGGCGGTGATTCTGGTGATCGTGGTGGGCACGGTCAAGTTGATCGGCTCGAATTCCAACAATGTGTTTTCCAGTGTTGCCAGTTCGATTGGGAGTTAGAGCCACTTTGCTGTCTTAGCGCACTCTGCGGTGGTTCTCGGCGGTCTCTGCGTTTTAGGCTTTTGACAAGACGTTGGCGAAGGCAAAGCCTTGAATCGCGGAGGTCGCGAGAACGACCGCAGAGTGCGCGGAGAAACCCGGCGACGGTGAGCTGAGAACTCTCCAAGACGAGACTTCCGCCGCCTGAGGTATGCTGAGTCACGCGGTCACTTTCAAAGATGGCTCGGCATCCATGACGCAAAATCACTTCTGGCAGGTCTCTCCACTTGAAGAGCAACAGGCGAAAGCCGGCAAGGCTTATCTGGAATTTCTCCGCGTCCCGGCCATGAGCGCCGGTATTTATGTTTTGCCGGCGGGAGGCACCGATTCTCAATCTCCGCATCAGGAGGACGAGATGTATTACGTGGTCCGGGGAAAGGCGCGGATGAGAGTCGGGGCTGAGAGTCAACCGGTCGCTGCCGGCAGCGTCGTTTTTGTTGAAAAGCGAGTTGAGCACCGCTTTCACGACATTACAGAAGCATTGGTGCTGTTGGTGTTCTTCGCGCCCGCGGAAACGGATTAGCGGCGGCGCCTTCGAACAATCTGCATGAGCTTGCACCATGCCGAAACGGAAACTACTGACTGCCGTCATCACGTCCCTACAAAAGTTTTATGGCCTGCCCAAACCGCCGAAGATCAAAGACCCTCTGGAGCTGATTTTGTGGGAGAACGTCGCCTACCTGGTGGACGATAAGAAGCGTGCTGCAGCTTTTGCACTACTCAAGAAAAACGTTGGCACCGGCGCTACGCAAATCCTCGCGGCTGAGGACGCTCAACTGATGGAGGCCACCAGGCTGGGAGGGATGCTCCCCGAAGTGCGGGCGCAGCGGCTGCGGCAAATCGCCGAGATCGCTCACTGGATATTCAAGGATGACCTGAAATCAGTCCTGAAGAAGCAGCTGGCGGAAGCGAAGAAGGCGCTGAAAAAGTTTCCCAGCGTCGGGGACCCTGGAGCTGAGAAGATACTCATGTTGACCCGTAGCTATCCCGTGCTGGCGCTGGAGTCGAACGGGCTGAGAGTGCTGCTCCGCCTGGGATTCGCCGAGGAGAGAAAGAATTATTCCCAGAGTTATCGTGCGGTGCAGGAGGCGCTGAAAGCCCAGTTGCCTGCAGATGTCGACAGGCTCATTGCGGCGCACCAGTTGCTTCGTCAACATGGGCAGGAACTGTGCAAGCGGTCACAGCCGCTGTGTGAGGGTTGTCCGCTGCAAGGGCAGTGTGACTATTTTAAAGCTACCTACGTCTGCGTTTGAACTGCTCTGAACAGCAACTACTTTCCGTATACCAGCACCACAAAGCTGTCGGGCAAAATAGTGCGCCGCGGGTGCGGGTTGTCGGCTGTCGGTGCCGGAGGCGGCCCAAACTTTGCGGTTACGAGGTACGCGTTGTGAGTTTTCTCGTCGAGTGCCATGGTGCGCGCACCCGGCTGCGTCGGCACGTTCTCCAACACACTGAATTTCATCGGCGAATCTTCGTGGACCACGGTAAGGACGCCCTCACCGCACGACGCGAAAGCCAACTCGGTTCCAGGATCAAAGGTATTGGCATCGACGCCGTCGCCGATTGCAGGCGTAGCAATCACCTTGCCGGTGTCGGCATCAACCACCGCCATCATCTTGTTGTCGCAGCCGGCGAACAGGCGGCGGTGTTTGCGATCCATGGCCAGGCCATTCGGTTCTTCACAGGGTGCAAGCGGCCAGCTCGCCTTCACCTCAAGTTTGGCAGGGTCAATGGCGTCGATCTGGCTCTTGTCTTCGATGTTCACGAAGATTTCGCCCTTTTCGTCGCTGACGGCAAATTCCGGTTTTCCTTCGAGCTTGATGGTTCCCACGACCGAGCCCTTTGCGGCGTCAATAGCCGTGGCATCGTGGCTCCTGCCATTGAAGGCAAAAACGCGTTTGCTCGCGGGATCGTAAAGAATGGCGTCCGGGTTTTCTCCGGCTCTGACCTTGGCAATGGCTTTCAGGGTCTTCAGGTCAAAGATCGTGACCGTCCCCTCACGCCCATTGCTGATGAACCCCCGTCCCAGTTCCGGCGCCAACGCGATGCCATGAACGCCGGGCGTATCCGGGATATCCCCCACCGGCTTGCCCGAGTCGGCATCCAAGACGATGACGTGCGTGGCGCGAGATATGTAGAGCCGTCGAGCCGAACTGTCGATGCTCAGGTAATCCCAACCACCATCGCCGCCGAGAGCGTAGGTATTGACGAGGTGATAGCCCGGTTCCGCTGCCATGGCCATCGTGGCCGTCAGCATCGCCAAGAAACCGAAGCCAAGGAACCTGCTTTTAGCGAATATGGTTTGCCCCAGGACCTTTTGTTTCATGGCAGAAATTATAGCTCACTTCGCCTGGCAGATCCGCAGCGAGCACAGCAAGGTCTTGTCCTAAAGCTGCGTTGCAGTTCATTCCCCTCGGAAGAATCTCCAAATCTCTCTGATTTTGCCAAAAGGGTCGGGGATCAGCCAAAGGGCTAGAAGGATGACAGGTATTAAGATTTTGAAGAACATGCCAGCAATTCTCGCAGCGTCCGGATATGGTCAGTAATACCAGCTTCCATTCCCGGCGTCACGCGCAAACTGCAATGTATCCGCCAGCAGTTGTAATGCGCGAAATGGGTGGCACAAGCCGCTTTCACAGTAAGACACGCTGCTTGTCCACAAGCTTGTAGAGTATACTGCGGTGAAGTTTCTAATTTCTTCAGGGAAGAATTGCAATCATGTCCGTGAGAGTGGCTGAAGAGGCATCCGCACAGGTTTCCGCCGACGATTTCCAGGCGCTGGAGCAAAAAGTCTATCGCACCATTGAGTTGTACAAGGCAGCGCGAGAGGCGCGGACGGTGGCCGAACGCGACGTCAACCGCTTGCGGGAGCAATTGGAAGAGCGCGAGGAGGAAGTGGAAACCTTGCGCCGCCAGATGGTGCAACTGCGCCGCGAGCGCGAGGAAATCCGCGGGCGGGTGGAGAAGATGCTGCAGCACATCGAGACGGTTGAAGAACAGCCGGCCGCGAGCTGATTGATTTTGCTTCCCCGCGGCCTGTCGCGTGGAGCAGAATAGGCTATGGCAATTGCCACCAAACCAGCGCCGGGCAAGGACGCTGCCAGCAGCGTGCGGGTGGAGATCTTTGACCAGGCATATAATCTGCGCGGTTCCGATCCTGAATACATCCTCAAGCTAGCCGAATATGTAGACGGCAAAATGCGGGCCGTTGCCGAACAGACTCACACTGTGGACACGGTTCGTCTGGCGGTGCTGGCCGCGCTGAACATCGCTGATGAATATCATCTGCTCAAACGAAATCAGGACAGCGGGACCGTCGAGTACCTGAAGCGGGCGAACAATCTGGCCAACGCGCTGGATGAAGTCCTCCGGGAGAAGCATAAGGCTGGATAGCGTGCCGCCCGCCAAATCGTTGGTTACCTTCCTGTGGCTGCTCCTCGTTCTTAGTTCTGCGCTTGCGAATTCTGCGGTCGCGCAGGACGTCACCATTCATGCCCAGTCCAACGTGGTTCTCGTACCCGTGCTGGTGAAAGACGCTCGTGGCCACGCGGTATATGGGTTACAGGCGCAAGATTTCATCGTAGAAGATGCCGGGGTAGTTCAGTCGGTACATCTGGATGAGGAGGCGGAGGCCCAGCCGGTGTCGTTGGTCATCGCCGTTCAGATTGGCCGCGAGGCTTACCGTGAATTTCCCAGGATCAGGGGTCTGAGTTCCATGATTCAGCCCATTCTGGACCAGGAAGGAACGCTGGCTGCGGTGGTTGCATTCGACAGCGGCATCGAGTTGTCGCAGGACTTCACCGGTGAGCAACGCCTGGTCGACAACACGCTCAAGACCTTGCAATCCGGCGACGGCGGAGCAGCGATTCTCGATGCGGTGAAGTACTCGCTGAACCTGTTGGACAAGCAGCCCGTCGGAAGGCAACGGGTGCTTTTGTTGGTCAGTGAAACTCGCGACCACGGAAGTCACATTGCCAAGATTGACGATGTCGTGACCGCGATTGGGGAGACCAACACAACCGTTTACACACTGGCATTCTCTCCGGCGCTGTCGAACGTGCTCGACACCGGACGCGGCAACAACAAAGATGAGATGAATGCGGGGCCCGATCTGCTGGCGCCGTTAAGGCTGATCCGGCAGGCGATGCGAAAGAACACACCTAAGGCAATCTCGTCGATGACCGGGGGCGAGTACGCTTCGTTCGAGTCGCAAAATGGCTTCGAAACGCGGATGCTCGATTTCACCAATCATTTGCACAGCCGATATTTACTTAGTTTTCAGCCCCGGGATCCACATCCCGGGCTGCACGAGCTGCGGGTACGATTGCGGGAGCCGGCAAGAGGCGAGATCTTGGCCAGGGGCAGCTATTGGGCAAATGGCCCTGTGCAATGAGGAGGTTTGTCTGCTTACCAAAGTCGCTGGCAAACCGAGTGCCAACTTTTTGTGTCCTGCCCCTTGCTAATCTTCGCCGACTTGCCTAGGATGCGAAATTGAAAGCCGGCCTGCAAGGTTGGTGTTGGTGGTCACCGAATTTTTGAACCAATACTGAATGAACGGGGGCCTGACTCGCATTAAGATCCGGTGTGCCATGCTCCGCCACGCGGAGACGCCTAAAGGGTCTCGGCGGGCTCCCAGCGTCTACCGACGGGTTCATTCTCGGCCCACCACACGGCAGGCGCGGGTCGGCTTTTAGTTTCCGTCGTTGGTCGTCGGACCCTTCGCCGTTCGGCTCAGGGCAGGCCTTTGGGCGTCGGCCAACCCCGGTCCGCGATAGAGTTCGGACGACGAAGGACCTTGGACTCCTGCCTTCTGCTAAACTTCAGTTAGCATTCACGCATCTAATTAACTGTGCTGCCCCGACTCTTTCATTTTGGCAATTTCAGCCTGCCCACCTACGGGCTGCTCGTCTCTATTGGCGTGCTGGTCGGGCTGTGGATCAGCGTACGCAACTCCGAAAGGCAGGGCATCGATCCCGAGCACGCGTGGAATCTGGGGATTCTGGTGGTGCTGTGCGGAATAGTGGGCGCCAAGATTCTCTACATTGTGAATGACTGGGGCTATTACACGGCCCATCCTGGGGAGATTTTCAGCTTTGCCACGTTGCAGGCGGGCGGAGTTTTCTCCGGAGGTTTGATTGGAGCTGCCATTGCCGCGGTCTGGTATATCCGGAAACACCACATGCCGTCGCTGGCCACCTGGGACGCCTTTGCGCCTGGCTTGGCCCTGGGCCACGCCATTGGGCGAGTGGGCTGCTTCGCCGCCGGGTGCTGCTACGGCAAGCCCACAACTCATTTCTGGGGAGTCACGTTCAAGAATCCTTTGGCACAGACCTGGGTGGGAACGCCATTGGGAGTGCCGCTCGAGCCGACACAACTCTTTGAATCAGCCGTCGAGCTGGCGAATTTCTTCATCCTGATGTGGCTGTTCAAGCACAAGAAGTTCGACGGTCAGGTGCTCGGAGCTTACCTGTTTCTGTATGGCGTCGCGCGATTCTTTCTGGAGTTTCTCCGCGACGATCCAGGCCGGGGATCGGTGTTCGGCGGCCTCATGACTGGTACGCAGTTGATTGCCATCGGGCTGGTTATTACTGGTGGATTTATCTGGTGGCTGCGTCCGGCGATGAAAGCGGTGCCGGCGCACGCGGTGCGGTAACGGCCGCAGATTACGCTGAGAAACGCAGATTAAAACCTCCGTTCGCGATATTCTTCTCTTAGCGACCTCCACTCCATGGAAGACTTTCCCAAGACTTTTCTTGCCGGATCTGCCGACTCAGGTAAACGCCTGGATCAATTTCTGGCGGGCCAGTTGGCTGAGACCAGCCGGGCTCGAGTGCAACAGCTTATTGACGAGGAGAAAGTGCTCGTCAACGGCGCTTCGGTGAAGGCTTCGTTTCGTTTGCGCGGCGGAGAACGCATAGAGGTTCTGGGTTCGCCTACGCTGCCGCCCCTGCGCGCGATCGCCGAAGATATTCCGCTCGACATCGTGTACGAGGATGAAGATCTGGCGGTCGTCAACAAAGCTACGGGCATGATGGTCCATGCGGGAGCAGGAGCCACCGAAGACGAGCGCAACCGAGGAACGCTGGTGAATGCGTTGCTGCATCACTTCGGCAAACTTTCCACGGTTGGAGGCGAGTTGCGGCCAGGAATTGTGCATCGTCTAGACAAAGCCACCAGCGGACTGATCGTGGTTGCGAAGAACGATGAGGCGCATCGCAAGCTGGCGGCGCAGTTTGCGCGGCGGAAAGTGAAGAAAACCTATCTGGCGCTGGTCCACGGTTGGGTCAAGCCGGACCGTGGGACCATCAGCAGCAGCATCAGCCGCGACCGCGTGCGAAGAACGAGGATGACGACGCGCCGGTCCGGGGGGCGCGAAGCTATCACGCACTATCACGTGAAAGAGCGGATTACATCGAAGTACGGCAAATTCACGTTGCTGGAGGTGCGGATTGATACCGGCCGCACGCATCAGATTCGAGTTCATTTGGCTTCCCTGCGCCATCCAGTGGTGGGAGATGCGCTGTATGGCGCACCGCGGGAGCTGCGCGCGAAGGACGGGATGATTTCACTTCCCAGGAATTTCCTGCATGCAGCGCAGTTGCAGTTTCAGCATCCGAGAACCGATGAGTTGATGACGTTTTCCCGTCCGTTGCCAGAGGAGTTAGAGGCATTCCGGAGAATCATCGCCACTCACTAAAACGGTTTAGTTCAGGGGCTGTGCGCGAAATCGAATCCTCGTATTGACTAACGGTCATTATTATCTGGTTCCCCTCACTTGTCCCTCAAAAACATCTTGACTAACTGGGTATTAGAGGAGAAACAATGGCACACGCAGAAAGTGACCCGAGGATCAATATGAAGAAGAAAGGCATACTCGACCGATTGAAGGACGGGCCGGTTCTTGGCGACGGCGGATATTTACTGGAACTGGAGAAGCGGGGATGGGTACGCGCAGGTCCATTTACTCCTGAGGTGGCGCTCACGCGTCCGGATGCGTTGCGTGAGTTACATATTGAATTTAGAGAAGCCGGCGCCGAGGTGTTGCAGGCTCTGACGTTTTACGCCAGCCGCGACAAGCTGGCCACGGTCGGCCTGGAGAATCGGCTTGAGGAGCTCAATCGCGCAGCCGTGAAAATCGCGCGTGAAGTTGCCGGCGATAAGTGCCTGGTGGCGGGCAATCTCAGCCTCACCTGGATGTACGAGCCCAACAGCCCTACCGCCGCGGATCGTGTGCGCAGCACTTTCGATGAGCAACTCGCAGTACAGGTGGATGAAGGTGTGGACTTCATTATCGGCGAAACCTTTTCCTGGCTCGGCGAAGCTCTGCTCGCGGTCGAACGCGCCAAGAAGACAGGCTTACCAGTGATGGTCACGATCTGTTTTGAAAACAAGGACGAGACCGCCGATGGAAAAAGCGCGGCGGAATCCGCCAAGACTCTGCTCGATGCCGGGGCTGACATTGTGGGAATGAATTGCCTGCGCCCGCCGGAACACATTCTCGGTCCGATGGAAGCGATGAGAAAGGCGGTGGACGGTTATTTGGCCTGCCAGCCGGTGGCGTATCGCACGCCTAAGCAGCAGCCGGATTTCTCCAGCCTGCCGGAATTTCCACTGGGGCTCGACCCGCTGCAACTTACGCGCAAAGAGATGGCCGAGTATGCACTCCGGGCGCGTGAGATCGGAATCAACTACATCGGCGCCTGTTGCGGCACTGTGGCGATGCACATTCGAGAGATGGCGCGTGTGCTGGGGAAAGTTGGCGAAGACCAGCGGGTTTGGAAAAAGGGTGGCGAGAAGCCGATGTCAGCTTATGAATATTACGATCATGATAATCTGGCAAACAGTCGGAAGAAATAATCAAACAAGAGGAATCATATGAGTGTAACGCTAGCGGATGCCAGACGTGTGATTGCGGCGGCGGAAAAGAAGTCGACAGAAATTGGCCAGCCGATGAACATCGCGGTGGCCGATGAAGGCGGAAACTTAGTGGCGCACGTCCGCATGGACGGCGCATGGCTCGGCAGTATCGATATTTCCATCAAGAAGGCCTACACGTCGAGTGCGTTCGATATTGCTACCAAAGACCTGGCGACACATTCCCAGTCCGGCGGACAGTTTTTCGGAATTCACGCCTCTAATGACGGCAAGATCATGATCTTTGCCGGCGGCATTCCCTTAAAGCGGGGTGGCAAGGTAGTCGGCGCGATTGGGGTAAGCGGGGGCTCCGGCGATCAGGACCACGCCGTCGCCGAGGCCGGAGCAGCGGCATTCTAGAAATCGCCGCTTCCGGCAGTTTTATCTATCGAGGTCCCGGGACCTCTCGCCGGGAACGGGCCAGCAGCGGATCGCCCGTCCACGTTTCTTGCGATCTTAGGGATTGCTGATATTCGAGTTGTCACCAAAGCTTCACGCAATTGTAATTTTTTTGTTGCTGCCCCAGCGTTCTCAGGGCCGCCCGTAGGCTGGACTATCGGGGGTAGGAGGCGCATAGTCGTGGCCATACATGTTCTTGTGTTCCTCAGGCAGACTGATAGTAGGCAACTGAAACAGACCCAGTGTGGAGGTACTTTCGGAGATCGTAACTTCGCGGGCCATGGCATTCAGCCGTTCCGGGAGTGTCGCTTCATACCAAATTCTGAGCGTATAGCGGCCCGGCGCCACTGCCGGGATTATGACCTGGCCCTGCCGGTCTGAGATTCCGTAGTAGGGAGTATTCAGCGCCAGCACGGCAGCGCTCATCTCGGGATGAATGTTGCAGAAGATGTAAGAGATGCCGGCTTTGTCAAACAGCACGTTGCGCGTGGTTCCGGCCTCATAAAGACCGAGGTCGAAGCGTTTGCCTTCGAACAGCGAGAATACGTTGTGAAAGAAGGGATCGCGGTTGGGGAACTCGACCAGCGATCCTACCCGCACCACCAGCACGTGGGGTTCGAAACTTTTGTTCCTCTGAATCAGGCGCGGAAGCGGGAACGACTGCGGAACCGGCGCGGGCACCACCACAGCGCCATCGGAAGGTGTCAGCCAGATCACCACATTGCTGGCGTCTCGGGTTTTGCTCTTCTTGGCGTCACTTACCAGCGCCACCCGGGCGGTAATGGTGTTTTCCTGGGCGCGCACCACACCTCCGGCGACTAGCACAATCAACAGCCAACCGAAGCCAAAGCTAGACGCCTTTATGGTCAGAACAAGACCCCCATCACGACATTGAATTGATCGGCTGTGTTGTTGGAACTGGGCAGCGGAAATGACTGCAAGTATCTGTACTCGGTGGAAAAAAGCAAATTGGAACGCGGGCGAAAAATAAAGTTAACCAACCCACCGCGGTTCTGCGTGAACAGCTGACCCAAATAAAGCTGACTGGCAGTGCCAGCCCGTACTTCAGAGCTGGTGGGGCTATCCAGGCCAAAGGCGGCGTTGAATTCAAGGCGGCTGTTGGCTTTGAATTTCAGTTGCGACCACCCTCCGATCGAGTCCAGTCCGTGGACTGGAGTGGAGGGTTGGCCGGGAACTCCGTCGAAGATTACGCTACGGCTAATGCCCGCGCCAATGCCGCCGATAGCTCGTCCGCGGTAGAATTCGCCTGACCAACTCAAGCGAGACAAAATCGGAATTTCCCAATCCGTCATGCCTGCCCAACCGTCGTTACGCTGGTTGACGGGCCAATCCTGGCGGCTGTAATAGCCTGCGGCGCCGACGGTTAGGGGGCGGCCGAGGAAATTATTGGTCCACGCAGCGCGAAAGGCAAAGGCGGGCTGGCTCGTTTGCTCGCCTGGGCCTGGCGATCGGAAATAGGGGTCGGAAGGGAACTCACCGGTAAGATTGTCCAAAACCCCCGCCTGCACGGCAATGTGGTTCTGGTCGGAAAAATCGAAGCGATGTTCGATGCGCACCTGTGGCGTCCAAGCCCACAGATTTCCCGCGTAGGTGAGTGCAGGGACGGCGAGAGAGGCGAACGAAGTGGGTGAGAGAGGAGAGACAAAAAGGTCGTCCTGCCCCACAACGACTGCCGTCTTGCCCCAGTCCATCCGCATCCGCGCAATGCGCAAGCGGAAGACTCCGGAGTCCACTCCATTCCATGTGTTAGGGAAGCCACCAGCAAAGTCCGCTTGCAGGTTGGCTGAAGTCTTCGCGCCCGCTATGGTTGGGCCGAAGGCCTCGATGCCAATCTCGGACTGGCGCATGGTAGCGCCGAAGTCTCCGCCCTGGTTGGGGCCGGTCACAAAACTGGGAAAGTCGGAGTTGTCCGTCTGTCCGCGATTGCTGAAGAGATTCAAGAGGACGATGCCGGAGAGCCGGATACGGTACTTCGACGCGCTCTCGACCTTCGATTGGTATTGGTCGTTCAGCTTGCTGTCCAACAGTTGGGTTGCTTCCTCCAACGCGGCGACGCGATCGGGCAGAGGATTCGACGGCACCGCCGGACGGGGCGAAACTTCGGGTGGGGCGCCGACGGGAGTGCCGGCTGAGGCGTAGGCGCCTGCTGCCGGGGCCATCTCTGCCGGGCCGGGCTGTCCCTTCATGGCGCGCAACTCACGGCGCAGTTCCGCAGTTTCAGCCCGGTACTGCGCGGCCTCGGAGCGGATCTCAGCCACGGCGGCGCGCAGTTCACTGACCTGCTGTTGCAGATCCTGCACCGCCGTGGATGCTCCGTCGTTGGCCGGCGGCGATGACGCAACCGGTGCCTGCGACCAAGCAGAAACACTGCAGCCGACGACCAGGACACTGACCCTGTTAAAATGCCCGACCCAATCAAGAAAAGCATTCCTCTGCTTCACAAGTGCCTCCCGAAGAAGACTGTGGAAGTACCAGAACGAATCGCGTCAACCTGAGACGGTCTTTAGAACTGGAATGGGCCGCGAAATAAGCTGTCCAGGAGAGCATCCCGGGTCGAAGCCTATAACGTGCCCGCGGCCATAAAATCGTGTGATGCTACCGGTTACGGTGCTGCCCGGCACTCACCCAGAACGGAATCCTACTCCACCGGCATTTTTCTTGCCGACACCAGTGATGAAAACGTTAGTTTTCTCTCGCCGTCACCGTCCCCCATGGATTCGGAGCCGAGGGGGAGCGTGAGCCGAAAAACGGTCCCCTCGATGGAGGTCTTCTCCACCATTACATCGCCCCCGTGGTCCTGGATGATCTTCTGTACGACGGTGAGCCCGAGGCCGGTTCCATTCTCTTTGCCCGAGCTGACAAACGGTTCAAACAGCTTGTCCCGGACCGATTCCGGGATCCCGCGGCCATTGTCCACAACCCGCACCTGCACTCCGTCCGAGATGCCGGTCAACTCAACCGTAATCCGCCCGCCTTCTCCCGGAGTGGCCTCACAGGCATTGAGCAAGAGATTGTAGAGCGCCCGTTCCAGTTTCTTGGTGTCGAACCACCCCTTACAGTTTCCCTCCTGGAGAACGCTGATCCAGACCGGGTGAAAGCGAGGATGCGCATGAATGATCTGCACCACCCGATCCACTGACTCCTTGACGTTGCCGAAAGTCAGGCGCAGGGATTCGCGGGTGCGCGAGAACTCCAACAACGAATCGATGAGCTCGGTCATCTGGTTCACGCCAATCCGAACCTCCTGGTAAAGCTCCTCTCGCTGGTCACCGGAGAGACGGCTTTCCAACAGAAATTCGGCGTTGGCGACGATGGCGGCCAGGGAGTGCCGCAAATCATGAGAAATAGAACTGGCCATTCGACCAATGGTGGCCAGGCGTTCCGCCTCCAGCAGCTCTTGTTGGGTCTTCCGGAGGCTGGCGCGCATGCGGTTGAAAGCGCCCGTGACCTCCGCGACTTCGTCGCCGCCTTGAGCGTCAAGCTTGTAGTAGAAGTCTCCCCCCTCGAGGGCGCGAACTCCGGCGACCAGGTTTCTCAAGGGCCGGGTGAAAGTATCGGAAATGAAGAACACCAAGGCGCTGCCGGCGCCCAGCGCGGCTAGCCCGAGGGCGAGCAGCAAGCGGTTCAGGCTATCGAGGAAGGCGGTCGCCTGATCGTAGGATTTCAACACACTCAGCCGAACCGAGGCGGTGCTGCCCGGAGCCAGTTCCAGCGAGCTGCCCAGGAAGTGTTCATCGCCCAGCCGAACTTCTTCAGGCTCGGCGGTGGCTGGGTTGGAGCGCACCACGGGATGCCTGGTCAGTTCCGCCTCGTGGGCGGGGTCGAGGGTGCTTCTTACGATTGCGTCCCCGTAGTAGAACGCCACCTGACTGGCGGCAATCCGGCTGACTTGCGAGGCCACGACATCATCGATCTCATAACCGATGACCAGAAAACCCAGCAGGCGGTCCGCTGCGGCCGGCCCAAAATAGATGGGCTTGAGAAACACCTGATAGAGATGCTGCGCTCCGAACCACCATTGCCCCGAAGCCTCGGTGTTCAGGGGCGAGCCCAGCGCCCGCTGCGCCATCTCGCGCGTGAAGCCCGGTGAAGAGGTGTGCAAGGCCGCCACTTTGCCCTCGCGGTCTGCCAGAACGAACAGATCACTCCCTGCCAACCGCCACAAATCGGTGGAAGCATCCTGAATGGTCGCTTCATGGCTGGTCGTCATCAGGGCGCGCAGGTTGGGCAGATCCGCCAGCAGTTCGGCGGAGTGGGTGAGCGTAAGTTCCCGTTCCCTTTGGAAGCTCTGGAAGGTGCCGACGGAATTGTGAAGGTCGGCAAAGATGCCTTTTCGGACCTGCTGCTGAACGCTATGCCGGACCAGCCAAAGGCTGGTCCACGTCAGTCCGGCTGAAATCACCAGCATTGAGAGAAGAAACTTGGTGCGCATCCTAAGTTTCATCGCGCTTCCTCGTCTCCGGCCACTGGCTGCCTGCCTCCTCGAATCGTCAAAGCTACTTTACGAACTTGTATCCAACTCCGTGCACGGTGCGGAAATGCGTAGGGTTCGAGGGATCCCTTTCGAGCTTCTGCCGCAGCTTCAGGATGTGATTATCAACAGTACGAGTGGAGGGATAATTCTGGTACCCCCATACCTCATTCAGCAACTCGTCGCGGGAGATGACCCGCTCCGGGTTCTGCGCCAGAAACTTCAAGGTCTTAAACTCCTGGGCGGTGAGGAAAATCGATTCTCCGTCCCGGGTCACTTCCATTCTGGTGAAGTCCGCAGAAATGCCATCAAAGGCGACGAGCTCGCCGGTCTCCTTGCGAACCGTGCGGCGCAAAGCTGCACGCACTCGTGCCAGCAATTCACGCGGACTGAAGGGTTTGGTAACGTAATCATCGGCGCCGAGTTCCAACAGCAACACTTTGTCGGAAACGTCGCTGGCGGCGCTGAGTACAATGATGGGCACCGAAGGAGATTGTTGCTTGATCTCGCGGCAAACATCCCGGCCCGACATCTGGGGCAGACGCAGATCCAGCACGATCGCCGAGGGCGTGGTTCTGCGGAAAGCTTCAAGCGCAGACTTGCCGTCAGAGCTTACTTCAATCTCAAATCCCTCGGTTTCGAACAACCGCTTCAGTGCCTTCTGCACGGCATGATCGTCTTCCACCACCAGGATCCGTTCGGTCGCGCCGCCTTGCAGCGTGCGCGCGGACTCCTTGGACTGCGTGCTGGGCGGTCGTTGAAATTCCGCTTCCCGGTTAACTTCGACTCGCATCATGGCGACTCCTTAATGAGGCCAAATCTAAGCAAATACTCGATTAGATTACTACCAATGACAATTTAGACGACGCCTGCGACCAAATGTTGACAATGATTTGACAATCCGTAGACAAAAACCGGGGTGTACGGCCAATCTTCTTCTATTCTTAAAGTCTCCTTCCTGGGGAACGGCAGAATCCCGCTATAGTTCGAAACTCGACTTATCTTCCGCAATCTCCCAGCCCGCGTCGCGAACCTCGCGATACTGTGGACTCGCTTCGTCCAACATGGGATTCGTATTGTTGATGTGGATGAACACTTTGCGCGGCCGCCCCAGGTGCGCTAGTTTTCTCAGAGACCCGTCAGCGCCTGAGACAGGAACGTGCCCCATCTCGCGAGCCGTCGCACCACTGCCCTGGACTCGAATCAGCTCGTCGCCGCTCCAGAAGGTTCCGTCGAATAGGAGGAGATCCGCTGAGTCTAGGCGCTTAAGCAAGGCCTCGTCGATCGCGGGCACGGCCGGCATGTAGGCGAGCCTCTTTCCCGAGGACGATTCCAGGAGTAGCCCGAGCAGGGCTTCTTCCGGTCTGAGGCTAGCAGATCGCTGCGCCGAGACATACGCGGGGTAGTGGCCGTTCAGGGAAAGTGCTTCGCAACGGATCTCCGAGTCGATTCCCGCTGGATCAAACAGCGAGAACCTTCGCCCCGGTGCGATCTCCTGCCAGGAAACCTGCTTGGGCACGCGGTTCAGCATTCCAAAGGCGGAGTTATCCTCCTGCAGGATGCGACGAATCGAAGCAGTGCAGTAGATGGGAAAGGGTTGGAGCTCGCGCAGCGAGAGCAGGCCCGCGACCTGATCAATATCCGCGCTGGTGAGCAAGACACCGTGGATAGGGGAATCGCGCTGGCCGCTGCCGGGATGGAGGCGCGGCGTGGCCTCGACCTGCAGGCGCAGGTCAGGCGAAGCGTTCAGGAGAAAATAGTGCTGGTGGTCGCTACTGATTGCCACCTGGGTCTGAGTACGAGCTTTGCCCCGGAAGGTCCCGGCGCGCAAGGAATGGCAGTTACGGCAGTTGCAATTCCACTGCGGAAACCCGCCCCCCGCGGCCGAGCCCAGGATTTCGATGTGCACGTTACATTGCAGCGCTAGCGTAGGAATTGATCTCGCAATTCAGCGCGATCTCTTCGAACTGCGGTGTGGTCCATTCCATGATCTCACTCCTGAAAATTATTGCCGGGCTAGATTAACACAACTCACGCCAAGTCTAGGCCACTGTAAATTGAAGCCCGCGATAAATCCAGGCGTCTTTCTTACCTGGGACTTTCGTCTCCCTTTCTTTGGAGGTGCACTTGGGAGCCGAGATTTCCACAGCTTTTCCGCGCGTGCCAGCAATTACTTACGGGGAAGTCAACTGAATCGCTGGCGCCGAACCTATGTCGTTAACGCAACTGCTTGTGGTCACCTGATCAGTAAGCCACAACTTCTCGTAGTTTCCCAAGGGAGCTGTTCATCCCCATATATACCAGTAACTTTGTTATTGACAACAAACAGCTTAGGCGTAAGATGTGGACAAAAGTGGTAAGAAGTGGTTGGATCAGTAGAGGTCGTGGGCAGAAGTGAAGCAGCGAGAGGCGCCAGTGGACTTTGAAGCTGACACCCCGAAAAACGGCCCGAACGAACCGCAACCGACTGACATTCTTATCGCTTTTACCTCCCTTGTTGTGGCAGTGGCAGCCAGAAGATTTTCCGCTCCGTTAAGGGGCAGGACACATGTTTCGCGGCAATCACCCAACTCGCGTCGACGAAAAGGGACGGCTGAAGGTCCCCGCGGAATTCAAGCGGGTGATCGACGAGAAATACAGCAACCAATTTTACATCACGAGCTTGGACGGAAAGGTTGCACAACTGTATCCCTTCGAGGAGTGGGAACGGATCGAGCAGAAACTGGCGGCGCTTTCCACGTACAACCCCACGAAGAAGAAGTTTCTGGCCCGGGTCAATTACTGGGGGCAGACGGTGGAAATGGACGGCCAGGGCAGGCTGCTGATGCCGCAACTGCTGCGCGATTCAGCCCAGATCAAGGGCGAAGTCGCGGTCACCGGCAACCTAACGTTTTTGGAAGTCCGTAACCTCGAAGCGTACCGGCTGGAGATGGAGACGGAGAAGTTCACGCCTGAGGATGAGAAGACGCTCGACGAGCTGGGCATCTAGTGGCGGAGGGTTTCACAGACACCCCCGAGCGGGGTGGGCATGGGCAAGCTGGCCATGTCCCGGTTCTTTTAAAAGAAGCGATCGACTTTTTAGCCGTCCGGCGTGGCGGGACTTATCTCGACGCCACGGTGGGCCTTGGCGGGCACAGTTACGAAATCGCAAAACGCCTCGGCGCACCGGGTCATTTGATTGGGCTCGATAAAGATCCTGCAGCACTCGGAATCGCGCGAGAGAAGCTGGTCGTTAGTCGTTCGTCGTTGGTCGTTGGCGAAAAAGCTGACTGGCCAACGGTTGAATTGCGGCATACATCATTCGCAGATTTTGCCAACGACCAACGACCGACGACCTACGACGGGATTCTTGCTGATCTCGGAGTGAGCAGCTTGCAGTTTGGGAATCCGGCGCGAGGCTTTAGTTTTCAGGCGGAAGGAGCGCTCGACATGCGAATGAATCCGCAAGCCGAGCTGACCGCCGAACAAGTGGTAAACCACAGCGACGAGCGTGAGCTTGCCGATGTGATTTACGAATTCGGTGAGGAAAGGAGGTCGCGGAGAATCGCCAGAGCCATTGTCCGGTCGCGGCCGATCCGTACGACTGTGCAGCTTGCAGACGTCGTATCAGCCGCGGCCCGGCCAATGAAACTGGGTCAAAAAGGATATGACAGGATTCATCCCGCGACGCGAACCTTTCAAGCTCTCCGAATCTTCGTAAACCGTGAACTGGACGAACTGCGGGGACTGCTGGAAGCAGCCCCGCGGATGTTAAAACCAGGCGGACGCGTGGTGATCATCAGCTTTCACTCGCTGGAAGACCGCATCGTGAAAGATGCCTTCCGCGAGGGCGTGAAGCAGGATCACTACAAAATACTGACCAAGAAGCCAGTGACGCCTGGCGACGAAGAGATTGATCGCAACCCGCGGTCACGCAGCGCGAAATTGCGGGCAGCGGAAAGAGTTTAGAAAAGAAGACCCAAGGTCAGGTAGGCAGGAGAAGAGCATGTACAGCGGAACACTGATTGACGATCTGATCAAAGCCGTGGAGCGAACCGAAAGGCTCTCGACCGCGGAAACTTCCCAGCCGGCTGAGATGGAGTACTGGCACGCCATCTCGCAAAACGAAATCGCACAACTCGAATCATCTTTGGCTGGGGTGGCATAAATGGCAGCAGCGGCAGCGGTAAATCCGGGAACCATCGGCAGCCGGCGAAAGCCGTGCTGGGTCGGAACTCCGGAGATCTATTTCCCCAAGGCGATCGATAACTCGCGCCTGGTCAAGGTTGAGGACCCCAAACGCAGCCGCGAAATGCGTCAATTTGGCATCGCGCTGAGCTGCCTCTTTCTGCTGGTGATGACTTACACCTGGCAGCACTTCAAGGCGATCGAATACGGCTACAAAGTGGAGTCGCTAAGGAGCCAGCGTGATGGCCTGCTGGAAATGAACCGCGCGCTCCGCCTGGAAGAAGCTTCGCTGCGCTCGCCCGACCGCATTGACAAGTTGGCGCGGGAATACGGCATGCAACCGCCACGAGCCGGACAAGTGATTCGCATGGATTCCGTCCTGCCCGATGGTGGAACGCCGGTGATTGCCAGCGTGGCTACAGTATCAGTGATTTCGGTTCCGTAACGAAGTTCAACACCGCCACGGATTTGCACGGATAGGCACGGATCAAAGGCTACCAAGTCATCCGTGATGATCCGTGGAAATCCGTGGCGTTTTTCTGGAAGGCCGATTCGATGGCAGCCGGTTCCGCACGCAACTCCAGCAACGTCAGGCTCTATCTGCTGGCCGCCCTGCTGTTTTTCTGGGGCGGGGCCATCTGCCTGCGCCTGGTGTACCTGCAGATCTTCCGCTACGGAAGTTTTGAACTGCGCGCGCAGCATCAGCAGCAGCGGACAACCGAGGTTTCTGCCCGCCGTGGCATTATTTACGATCGCTCTGGTCATGAACTGGCCATGTCGATTTCAGTCGATTCGGTGTTCGCCGTGCCCACAGAGATCCCGGATCTGGCAGGAACGGTCTCGCTCATCTCGCGCATCACACATTCAGATCCACGGGAAATCCTGGCCAAGTGCCGAGCTGGCCGGACCTTCTGCTGGTTAGCTCGCAAGGCGGACGCCGAGACTGCGGATCGCATCCGGTCACTCAATCTGCGCGGCATTTATTTCCAGAAGGAATCCAAGCGGTTTTATCCCAAGCGCGAACTGGCGGCCCAGGTGATCGGGTACGTGGGCACCGACGACGAAGGTCTGAGCGGCATTGAGCGCGAGTACGACGACAAGCTGCATGGCAAGCCTGGGGAAATGTTGGTCTCCGTCGATGCCCGGCGGAAATGGTTTGGCAGTGTAGAAAAGCAGCCCGAGCCGGGGCAGAACGTCGTGCTCACGATTGATCAGCAGATCCAATACATCGCCGAGCGCGAACTGCAAACGGCGATGGAGCAGACCCATGCCGAGGCCGGGACCGTCATCGTGGAGAATCCGCACACCGGCGAGATTCTGGCGCTGGCCAATCAACCCACGTTCAATCCCAACCTCACCCGCGAGATCACACCGGCGAAGCTCAAGAATCATGCGGTCAGCGATGTCTATGAGCCCGGCTCGACATTCAAGGTTGTTACCATCTCCGCCGCCCTCGAGGAGAAGTTGACCAACCCGCAAGAGGTCTTTGATTGCCAGATGGGGTCGATCGTCATTAACGGAATGAGGATTCACGACAGCCGGCCTCACGGTCTGCTGTCGGTTTCGGATGTGCTCGCCGAGTCGAGCGACGTAGGCTCCATCAAGATTGGCATGCGGTTGGGCGATGACCGCTTCTACAAATACATTCACGGCTTCGGCTTCGGCGAGCCGACCGGCATCGAACTGCCGGGTGAGACGCGTGGCCTGAGCAAACCACCGAATCGTTGGTCCAGAGTTTCATTCGCTGCCATATCCATGGGTCAGGAAATTGGGATCACGCCGCTCCAGCTCGTCGGATTGGTCTCAACCATGGCGAACAATGGTGTCTGGGTGGCGCCCCGGATTGTGGCTGCGACCAATGCTCCGCAAAGCGCACCGCAGACGATTGCGTTTCATCCCGCCGAACAGCGACGCGTCATTTCCCCTCTCACCGCCGCTCAGATGCGCCAAATGATGCAGGGCGTGGTGCTGCATGGCACGGGTACGAAAGCGCTGCTCGAAGGCTACACGTCTGCCGGCAAAACCGGGACCGCCCAAAAAATTGATCCCGCGACCCATGCCTACTCGCACTCGAAATATGTCGCGTCGTTCGGCGGATTTGCTCCTATCAACAATCCCGTGATCACTGTGGCCGTGATTCTCGATTCGGCCGTGGGACTGCACCAGGGTGGTCAGGTCTCTGCGCCGGTCTTCCAGCGCGTGACGCAGCAAGTTCTGGAGTACCTGCATACCCCTCATGACGTTGAGTTGCCTCCCAACCGGCAACTGCTGCTGGCCTCTCGTCAGGTGAAAAATCATGATGTAGAAGAAGGCTCTCCGGATCATCTGGGCGATCCGCTGGAGGTCGCCGAGGCGACGGTGCCTGCGCCCATCGCGCCGAGCGTTCCAGTGAAGAACGTCGAAACACCCGGACCTGGTGTGGTCACAGCGGCACTGAAGCAGCGTGAATCTGTGCTGCCAGAAGATCCGAAACCGATTTCAGACACGCTGGATCCACCGCCGGCAGCGGCGGTGCAGCATCTTCGAACCAACGGGACCGTGATCCTGGATCTTGAACAGAGCGCCACGGTGGTGCCCTCATTCGCAGGCAAGAGCGTTCGTGCCGCCATCGAAATGGCACAAGAAGACGGATTGGATCTGGATGCCGTCGGCAGCGGGTTGGCAAGGGCGCAGTCGCCGCTCGCGGGGTCGCACGTGCCCAGCGGATCGAAGGTGACGGTGCGATTTGGGCGGTGACGCCACACATTCTCTCTCCGAACATTTCATTCGAAGCGGAATCACACTAGAATCATTTCAATGACGTTTGAACAGCTTCTGCAAGGGGCGGAGGTGCTCAGCCGGAACGGGAATCCGCCGGTTAGTGGCCTTGAGTACGATTCCCGGCTGGTGAAGCCGGGAGATTTGTTCGTTGCTATACGCGGTGAATCTAGCGATGGCAACGGGTTCATCGACAAAGCCATCGCCGCCGGAGCCGTGGCAATCGTCAGCGACTCTGCCACAGAAAAGCCGCGCTCTGGCGTGGCTTGGGCACAGGTTTCCCACGGACGCCGCGCCCTCGCCCGTCTGAGCGCCAACTTCTACCGACGGCCAGCGGAGCGTTTGTCCATCACTGGCATTACTGGAACCAACGGCAAGAGCACAGCGGCATTTCTGGTGGAATCGATTCTCGCAGCTGCCGACCGCAAGAGTGTGTTGGTCGGGACCATCGAATACCACGTCGTGGAGAAAATCCTGCCCGCGCAGCACACCACGCCGGAGGCGCTGGACTTGAATCGTATCTTGTCGGAAGCTCTTGGCAACGGCGCGACGGAAGCCGTGATGGAGGTGTCGTCCCATGCGCTTGCCCAGGAACGAGTGTACGGAATTCCTTTCGACGTGGCGGTTTTCACGAATCTGACCCGTGATCATCTCGACTACCACCACACTATGGAAGAATACTTTGCGGCGAAGCAGGTCCTGTTTCAGGGCTGCGGCACAGATGCTCCCCGCGCGGCGGTCATCAACATCGAGGATGAATATGGCCAGAGGCTCGTCCAGGTCAGCCGAGAGCGTAGCGCCGAAGTTCTAACTTACGGGTTGGCACTGGGTGATTTTCATGCGGAGAGAACCGAGATCACTTCTCGATGCACTCGTTTCGACCTGGTAACACCCGCTGGAACAATCCCTGTCGTTTCTCCGCTCATTGGCCGGGTGAATGTGTTCAATGTCATCGCTGCGGCCGCCGCGGCGTACGCGCGCGGATGCAAGCAGGAAGCGATCGTGAAAGGCATTGAGAACCTGCGCCGCGTCCCGGGTCGCTTCGAGCGCGTGGACTGTAACCAACCCTTCACCGTGGTGGTTGACTACGCCCACACCGACGACGCGCTGCGTAACTTGATCACGCTGGCACGCGAATTCGTACGCCAGGCCGGGCGCGGCAGCCGCGTGATCACTGTTTTCGGATGCGGTGGCGACCGTGACCGCGCCAAGCGTCCGTTGATGGGCGAAGCCGCCGGCCGGGGCAGCGACTTTGTGATCCTCACTTCCGACAATCCGCGCAGTGAGGATCCGCTGGACATCATTAATGACGCCATGGTCGGCTTGCAACGGACAGGTACCAAGTACACAGTGGAGGTTGATCGCCGTGCAGCTATCGCGATGGCCGTCGCCGAGGCTGGACCGGGGGACATTGTGCTCATCGCCGGCAAGGGCCATGAGAAAGAGCAAATCACGCGCGAAGGCTCGCGCCCCTTCGACGATGTGGAGGTGGCCCAGCAGGCTTTGCACGCGGCAGGCTACAGTTGCGAGGCGGCTAATGCCGCCGCTGGGAAGAATGCATGAAGCTGGCGCTCTCTCGAATTGCGGAGTTTCTGGGCGCGAGCGGCGAGGTCGACCACAAAGCGCTGGCGTTGGGGTACTCCATCGATTCGCGCACCATCCGGCCGGGAGAACTGTTCTTTGCGGTCAAGGGAGAGCGCATGGATGGCCACGACTTCGTGGCTCAGGCACTGGACAAGGGTGCGGTAGCCGCGGTGGTGCGTAAAGACCAGATCGTCCGCTATTCGGTCATCGCCGGCTTGTTGTCAGTGGACGACACCCTGGCCGCACTGCAGACGCTGGGAACCGCGGTGCGGCGTCTGTGGGCAAAACCGCTGGTGGGAGTCACAGGCTCGACTGGAAAGACCACTACCAAGGACGCCATCGCCCATGTTTTGTCGCAACGTTTTCGAGTGTTGAAGTCAGAGGGGAACTTCAATAACCACTTCGGCCTTCCGCTGATGCTGCTCAAGCTGGAGCCCGAACACGACATTGCGGTGATTGAGATGGGCATGTCTCATGCCGGCGAAATCGCAACGCTGGCGAAGATTGCGCAACCTGAAGTCGGCGTGATCACGAACGTCGCTCCGGTGCATCTGGAGTTTTTCAATTCAGTTGCGGACATTGCGCGCGCGAAGTATGAACTGATTGCGTCCCTGCCCGCAGGGGGCACGGCCATTCTGAACGCTGATGACGAATATGTCTCGCAATTCGGCCGCGACTTTCACGGCAAAGTTGTTCTCTACGGCATGATGGCCTCCGCCGACGTGCGGGCGGAGAATGTGCAGTCACGCGGCGCTGCGGGTTCGGTGTTTGATGTGGTCGTTGGAGGCTGCCGGGATCACGCCACGCTGGCGCTGGTTGGAGCCCATAACATCTACAACGTGCTGGCCGCGGTTGCGGTGGGGTTGGAGCGGGGGCTAACCCCGTCCGAAGCAGTGGATGCGCTGGCAACGCTGGTTCCGGGGGACAAGCGCGGAGAGGTCGTCCAAGTCGGCAACATTACGGCCATCAACGATTGTTACAATTCCAATCCAAAGGCCCTCGACGCAATGGTCGATACTTTGGCGGCGATGCCAGCCAGGCGTCGCATTGTGGTTGCTGGTGAAATGCTGGAGTTAGGCCCGGCGGGCGAAGAAATGCATCGGCGCTGCGGACAGCACATGGCCGGGCAGAAGATCGATTGGCTGGTGGGAGTGCGAGGCCTGGCGAAGCCGATGGTCGAGGCTGCCCGCGCGGCCGGAATTCGGGCCGAGTTCGTGGCCACGCCGGAAGAGGCCGGAGAATGGTTGATCCGGGAAACCCGTGACGGTGATGTAGTGTTGCTGAAGGGGTCCCGTGGCGTGAAGTTGGAACGAGCGCTGGAGAAGTGGTCGCAAAAGGTCGGCGCTTTTTCTGGCGGACGGCCAACCACCAACAAGTAAATGGAGGCGGATTGCTCTACTGGCTGCTGTACCTCAAGCTGTTCCATTACTTTCCGCCGTTTCGCATCTTCCGTTACCTCACGTTTCGTACCGCTTTTGCCAGCCTGACAGCTCTTTTCACCGGACTCATTGTCGGGCCGCTGGTCATCAACCGCCTGCGCGAATTTCAGATTGGCCAGTACATTCGCGAAGAAGGACCGAAGGAGCATCAGAAGAAAGCTGGCACGCCGACCATGGGCGGCCTCCTGATTGCGATTTCGATCATTATTCCGACCTTGTTATGGGCCGACCTGAGCAACCGCTTTGTGTGGATTGCCATTCTCGCTACGGCGGCGTTCGCCGCCATCGGTTTCGCCGACGACTACACCAAGGTTGTCCATCGCCGGAATCTGGGGCTGACCGGCAAAGCCAAGATCGGGCTACAGATCGTGACCAGCGTTTTGATCGCGGTGGCGCTGATCGCCATGCAGACACGCGGGCTTTATTCGACCAAGCTGGTCGTCCCATTCGTGAAGCAGTTCCGTCCGGACCTGGTAATCACGTCGCTCGAACACAATCCTCACCTGTGGCCGCTGGCGTTTCTTCCCTTTGTGGCTTTTACTGCTCTGGTGATCGTGGGTTCGAGCAACGCGGTCAACCTAACCGATGGTTTGGACGGCCTGGCGATTGGCTGCACTGTGATTGCCGCCGGGGCGCTGGCGGTACTGACCTACGTGAGCGGACACGCCACCTTCGCGTCTTATCTTGAGCTGCAACGCATGCCGCAGGTGGGCGAACTGACAATTTTCTGCGGGGCGATGGTAGGGGCGTCGATTGGATTCCTTTGGTATAACGCGCATCCGGCTGAGGTTTTCATGGGCGATGTGGGTTCGCTCGCGCTGGGGGGGGCGATTGGAACTGTCGCCGTCATGATCAAGCAGGAATTGCTGCTGCCGTTTATCGGCGGGGTATTCGTAATCGAAGCGATCTCGGTGATCTTGCAGGTGGCGTCTTACAAGCTGCGCAAGAAGCGCATCTTCAAGATGGCGCCGATTCATCATCATTTTGAATTGATAGGATGGTCGGAGTCGAAGATCATCGTACGCTTCTGGATTGCTTCGCTGGTGTTTGCGTTGTTCGCCCTGACAACGCTAAAACTACGATAGTCTTTTCACCACAGAGACACAGAGTCGCGGAGAAATCTCGTGTAGGAACTGGTCTTGGCGTGGCGTTCTCTGTGACTCTAGAGTGAAATGAAGTTCTTATGGACGTCACCAACAAACGCGTGCTGGTGGTGGGACTGGGAAAGTCCGGCGTAGCCTCGGCGCTTTTTTTGAAAGCTCACGGGGCTCGTGTCACCGTCTCCGACACAAAACCGCAAGATGAACTCAAGAACGAGATTCCCGTGCTGCTTGATCAAGGAATTGCGGTCGAGACAGGCGGGCACGGGGAGAGGACGTTTCGGGGGCAGGATCTGATCGTGGTCAGCCCGGGTGTGCCGGTAGATGCGCCGCCGCTGGTTCAGGCTCGTGCCCTGGGTGAGCAGGTCATCGGCGAAATCGAATTGGCGGCAGAATTCTTTCCCGGAGAGATCGTCGCCATCACCGGCTCGAATGGAAAAACCACGACGACGACTCTGGCGGGGGAAATCCTGGCGGCTGGCGGACTATCCACCGTGGTCGGCGGCAACATAGGGACGCCTGCGATTTCACTGGTGGAGCGAGCGTCGAACCAGACCGTTGCGGTCCTCGAGGTCTCGAGTTTTCAGTTGGAGACCATTCAGACGTTTCATCCGAGGATTGCCGTGGTGCTCAACGTGACTCCAGACCATCTCGACCGCCATCGCACGTTTGCTACCTACACCGACGCCAAGGCCCGCATCTTTGAGAACCAAAAGGCGGACGATTTCGCGGTACTAAACGCCGACGATCCCACCTGCGTTGAGATGGCGACGAGGACGAAAGCAGGCGTCTTCTGGTTCAGCCGGAAGAAAGAAGTGAAGCATGGGGCTTACGTTCGCGAAGGTCAGATTCTATTTCGCGACTCAAAGGGTCAGCGGGAAATCATGCTGCTGTCGGAGATCCCGCTAAAGGGCGCCCACAATGTAGAAAATGTCCTGGCGGCTGTGTGTGTGGGCGCGCTGAGCGGGGTCGAAGCCGGACCGATTCGCAAGGCAGTCGCCAGTTTTAGAGCGGTGGAACACCGGCTCGAGTACGTTGCCACCGTACGTGGCGTGGAATACTTCAACGATTCCAAAGCTACCAACGTGGACGCCACCATCAAGGCGCTGGAATCTTTCCCCGCGAATATTCATCTGATTCTCGGCGGAAAGGACAAAGGCAGCGACTACAGCGTCCTTAACGGTCTGCTGCGGCAGCGGGTAAAACGGGTTTACACCATCGGCGCGGCGGCCGCGAAAATCGAGTCCCAAATCAAGGGAGCGGCAGAGATCGTCTCTGCTGAGACTCTTGAGAACGCCATCGAGCGCGCCGCGGAGTCAGCCCAGCCTGGGGACATCGTGCTGCTGGCTCCCGCCTGCGCCAGCTTCGACCAGTTTCGCAGCTACGAGCATCGGGGCAAGGTCTTCAAGGAAGCGGTGAAAGCGATGGCAGCGGAAAAGCAGAAGGAGACAGGTCATTGATTCGTCCCGTCAAGAAGGGTATCCAAATCAATGTCTTTGAAGTCTTCGTCGTCGTGCCACTCCTTAAGCACCTCCTCAAACTGCGCCCGACAGTGTCTGAATTTCTTAAAAAGCGAATGGGTATCGGCTGCCAAGTCGCATGGAGTTGACGGACCTAGGGTGCTCACAAATTGCCAGTCCAGCTTGTCATGTTCGTAGGTTGCTTCTGCAATTTTCTTCTTGATGTATTGACTGATGACGTCCGGGCCGCAAAGCGTCTCGGCAACTTGTTTGGAGATGATCCTGGCTTCTCGTTCGATCGGGAGGTCGAATGTCATCAGCCCTAGAGGTCTAAAGACCTCCTCAGGGAGATTGTTTAGTAGTGTGTTCTCGGCCCACAACCTTCTCACGTTCGCGTACTGAATGGAATGCTGCAACTCGTGTGCAAACGTCATAATTAAGCCGTGCTGATCTGCGCTGGTGCTTCCATGCAGATAGATCACACCGTCAAAAAGATACTTGGGTCGCCATGAAACGAGATCAGTCTCGACAACCAGTTCTTGCAAGTATCCTGGCCACTCTCCCCACTGGGGGAACAAATGTCGCCTCTTGCATAAGGTGAAGAGGCCTCGGTTCCATTTGCACTGATCCCTTATCGATTGCCAGTCCTGATCATCGAAGAAACATAGCAGTCGCAGATCGAAAATCCGGTCACCGAAATGCTCTACGACCCGGTTCGCGTCGGCTACACGCTGCGCTTTGATGGGAGGTTCGTCCGATTTCGCCACAACCGTGAGGTGCATGTACAGCCTGTCCCGTCGTCGATTCTCAGCCCTCACAACTATATCTCGGGTCGCGTACCAAGAGAGTCACCTGTTTTCACGGGAATCCTCAACAAGAATCCTCCCCTCGGCCCTTCCCCGTGGTGCAATGAAATCTCATGGCAAAGCGAGTCAGCGTCGATGGTTGGCTGTTCGCCGTGACCCTGTTTCTGATCTTCGTGGGTCTGGTCATGGTGTTCAGCGCTTCCGCGGTCATGGCCAAGGAGCGCTATGGGTCGGCCTATGTGTTTCTGTTCAAGCAACTGGGCTGGGCCGCCGCCGGGCTTCTGCTGATGGTTGCCGGGATGAAGATCGACTATCGCCGCTACAAGCACCCGGCTGTGGTTTTTTCGTTGTTGGGCATCACTACCCTGATGTTGATTTCGGTCTTCTTCCTCGACCGCGCTCATCACACTCATCGCTGGATGCACTGGGGCCCGCTCTCCTTCCAGCCTTCGGAAATGGCCAAGCCCGCGCTCATCTTGTTTCTGGCATTCTTTCTCGCGGACCGCACCAAGGCGATCAGCGATTGGCGCAATACCATCTTGCCCGCGGTGGTGCCGACTCTCATTTTCATCGGCCTGATCGTGGCCCAACCCGACCTGGGTACCGCCATTGCCTGCGCCGCCATCACCGGCTGCGTTCTGTTCGTCGCCGGCATGGAGATGCGCTACCTAGGCTACGGCTTTCTGGTTTCGTTGTTACCGTTGTATTTCCTGATCTTCCACGTGGCCTGGCGCCGCGACCGCATGCTGGCATTTCTGAATCCATATTCTGACCCACAGGGCCGCGGTTTTCACATCATCCAGTCGTTGATTGCGGTGAGCACGGGCGGCATCACCGGCGTCGGTTTGATGGAAGGCAAGCAAAAGCTTTTCTATTTGCCGGAGCCTCACACGGACTTCATCTTCGCGGTAACGGCGGAAGAACTGGGGCTGGTGGGATCTTTGATCATCGTGATGCTGTTTGCCGTGTTCTTGTGGCGCGGCACTCGCACCGCTTTGCGAACCCACGACATGTTCGGACGCCTGCTTGCGGTCGGCATCACCAGCATGATCGTAGTACAGGCGTTCATCAATATCAGTGTGGTGCTGGGCCTGATGCCGACCAAGGGAATCCCGCTGCCGTTCGTCTCTTATGGCGGTTCTTCGTTGTTGTTTGCGTTGGCGAGCGTGGGTGTGCTGCTGAATATCTCGAAACAAGCGGAGTGAGAACACCCGCCCCTGAAGTGTCAACCTGGCCCGGCCCACGTGTCCTAGCTTCCGGTTTATAGTCACTGCATGCGGGCTATTCTGGCGGGAGGCGGGACGGGAGGGCACGTGATTCCCGCCCTTGCCATCGCACAGCAACTTCAGAAAGAGTACAACGCCGAGACTCTGTTCATTGGTACGGCGCGTGGGATTGAGAACCGCCTGGTTCCCGCGGCTGGATTCCCCTTGCGCTTAGTGCAAGTAGGCGCGCTCAAGAATGTCAGCCTAGCCACACGCCTACGGACGTTCTCTGATCTGCCACGATCGGTCTGGGAAGCGCGGCGGATCTTTCGCGAGTTTCACCCAGATGTTGTCATCGGTGTGGGTGGATACGCCTCCGGACCGGGAATGCTGGCCGCAGTGCTCATGCGGATTCCGACGCTGGTATTCGAGCCGAATTTCGTCCCCGGCTTTGCCAATCGGGTGGTGGCCCGGTTCGTCTCAGGTGCGGCGGTGCATTTCGAGGAAACTGGAAGATACTTTCGCCGCTGCGAAGTCACGGGAGTGCCGGTGCGCGAGGCATTCTTTCATATCGCCAGCGAACCCGCGACTCCCACGGTCCTGGTCTTCGGCGGGAGCCAGGGAGCACACGCAATTAATCGGGTGATGATGGATTCTGCCGGAAAATTGCTACTGCGGGTCCCCGGGCTGCGGATCGTCCACCAAACTGGTGAGCGTGACTTCAACGATGTACAAGCTGCGTACGCGAAGCTGGGCGGAGCGGTGGAAGCTCACCATTTTATCGACGACATGCCTGGAGCCTTCGCGAGGGCGAGCCTGTTGATTTGCCGCTCCGGAGCCAGCACGGTCGCCGAAATTACGGCGGCAGGGAAGCCGGCGGTATTCGTTCCTTTTCCCCGCGCCGCCGACGATCATCAGAAACGTAATGCTGAAGCTCTCGAACGCGCTGGAGCGGCGGTCATGCTGGAAGAAACCAAGCTTACCCGTGAGACTCTGGTCGAGACCGTATTTTCGCTCCTGGCGGATGCGTCAAGGCTGAAGAGAATGGCGGAGGCAGCCCGCAAGCTGTCCCACCCCAACGCTGCCCGGGACATCGCGTCGATGGCGGCCAGGTTGGCGGCGCGCAAACCTTAACCACAGAGGACACAGAGGCGCACAGGGGAACGCTAATCCACGCCCCCTCTGTGTGACCCCGTGTCCTCTGTGGTTAAAGCTTTTATGAGACGATTGAAGTAGCCCATGATTCAGCTCTCAGCCGCCGGAAAACGCTATGGCCACAAGCTCCTGTTTGAGGGAGTGGACTGGCTGATCACCAACCACGACCGTGTGGGTCTGGTGGGAGCGAACGGCACTGGGAAATCCACGCTGTTGAAGATCCTCGCCGAGATGGAAACGCTCGACTACGGTGCCCTGAGCACAGCCAAAGGCATCAGCGCAGGCTATCTTCCGCAGGACGGGCTGGCACTCTCTGGCCGGTCTGTATTCGCCGAGTGCATGTCGGTGTTTTCCAAACTGCGCGCCATGGAGCAGGAGATGGAAGACCTGACCGGGCGCATGTCTGAGTTGGACCACGCGTCTCCCGATTATTCGCAGGTGGCCGAGCGCTATCAGCGAATCGAGCACGAGTTCCGCGCGCGAGACGGATATGCCATCGAGGCGCAGGTTGGCAGCGTTCTCATGGGGTTGGGCTTTAGCAAAGAAGACTGGCAGCGGCAGACCGAGGAATTCTCCGGGGGCTGGCAGATGCGCATCGCCCTTGCCAAACTTTTGCTGCAGAAGCCGAACCTGTTGCTGCTCGACGAGCCAACTAATCACCTCGATCTCGAAGCGCGCAATTGGCTGGAAGAATATCTGACCAGCTATCCCTATACCTTCATTTTGATCTCGCATGACCGCTACTTTCTCGACGTCACCGTGAACAAGATCGTCGAAATCTGGAATAAACGAATTTATTTCTATCCCGGCAACTATGAAAAGTATCTGGCCCAGAAAACGCAGCGGCGGGAACAACTCGACGCGGCTTATCGCAACCAACGGGAGCGGATTGAGCAGTTGGAAGTGTTCATCAACCGCTTTCGATATCAGGCGACCAAGGCGAAGCAGGTGCAGAGCCGCATCAAGGAACTGGGAAAGATAGAGCGTATTGAGCTGCCGGAGGAAGAGAAAACCATTCATTTCTCCTTTCCACAGCCCAAGGCCAGCGGCAGGATTGTGGCTGAGTTCGACGGCGTGGCGAAGTCTTACGGTGAGAAGGAGGTCTTTCACGGGGTCAACTTCATGATCGAGCGCGGCGACCGCATCGCGCTGGTGGGAGTGAATGGGGCGGGCAAATCCACGTTGATCAAGCTGCTGGCAAACGAAGAAGATCTCACCCAGGGAGAATACAAGCTGGGCCACAACGTGCAAGCCGACTACTTCGCGCAGGACCAATACAAAGAACTCGACCAAGACTCGCGCATCCTGGATGACCTGGGTAGGGTTTCTCCGCAATCCCGCGAAACCGAGCTCCGCAGTTTATTAGGTTGCTTTTTGTTTTCCGGCGACGACGTTTTCAAGCGCATCGGCGTGCTTTCTGGCGGTGAGCGCAATCGCTACGCGCTGCTGCGCATGTTGTTGCATCCTGCAAACTTTCTGCTGCTCGACGAACCGACAAACCATCTGGACATGCGAGCCAAGGACGTTCTACTGGAAGCGTTGTCGAAGTACACCGGCACGGTGGTGTTCGTTTCGCATGATCGCTACTTCATCGACAACCTGGCCACGCGGGTGTTTGAGATTGGCGAGGGGCGGGTAGAGGTTTATCCCGGCAATTATGAAGACTATCGCTGGCGCAAAGAGGGCGGTGCCGCTCGCTTGCAGGAAAATACCCAGCTTGCAGTGGCTTCTGCGCCAACCAACGGAAACAAGCCCGCTGGTTCAGACGCTGTCGAGAGCAAGGCGAAACGCCTGAATCCCATCAAGCGCAAACAGATGGAAGAGCGAGTCCGCGAATTGGAGCAAGAGATCAACCGCACCGAAACTGCGATCACCGAGCACGAGACCTCCCTGCAAAGCTTTGTCAGCGCCGAGGAGACTGCGCGCCTCACTCAGGCACTGGAAACCCATCGCGCCGCGCTGAAGACGAGCGTGACCGAGTGGGAGAAACTAGCAGCGGCATTGCAGGACTAGCCCGCGCGCAGAGTGTCCAGTTGAAGTCGTGACTCCGTCATCTCCCGTTCTACGGCTTCCGTAACCTCCTCTTATTCTCCTGCGCGTGCGATAGTCAACTCACAAATCCACTGACCCGCAGGCGTGACCTCCCTCCAAAGCCGTGCGGAACAAGGAATCTCGATGTTGCAGCCAGCTCAATCCAATACCCAGAAGTTCCCCGCAACCGCAATTCCGACCTACAACCCAGTAAAGACCGTGACTGCTCCTCTGGAGCAGGCCACTATCGGCCGTTCCGTGGTCATTAAGGGTGACATCAGTGGCGCCGAGCCGCTCTTCATCGACGGTCAAGTTGAGGGCACGATCACACTGGCCGACCACCGCGTCACTATTGGGCGCAACGGCAGCGTCACAGCCGATATCAGCGCCAGAGAAGTCGTCATCATGGGCAAAGTCACCGGCAACATCGAGTGCAGTGACCGCCTGGACATCCGTGGCGAAGGCACGCTGGTCGGCGACGTCGTGACCCAGCGCATCAGCGTGGAGGACGGCGCGGTGATGAGCGGCAAGGTGCAGGTGCGCGCCCAAGAGAAAGAAAAAGCCAAAGCGGCTGCCGCCGGCGCGTAAGCTCCTACTTCTTTTCGAGCTTCTCGGGCTTGAGATCCAGCGAAGCTGAATTCATGCAATAGCGCAGGCCGGTTGGCTTAGGGCCGTCGGGGAAGACATGCCCCAAGTGCGCATCGCATTTGGCGCATCGCGCTTCCGTCCTCTGCATGCCATAGGTGCTGTCGGTATGCTCGGCGACCGCCGCCGGATCAACCGGCTTGTAGAAACTGGGCCAGCCAGTGCCGGAATTAAACTTTGTCTCGGATTCAAACAGCGGCGCTCCACAGCATACGCAGTTATACGTTCCTTTTTCCTTCGTGTCCCAGTACTTTCCGGTAAATGCTGGCTCGGTCCCGGCTTTGCGGGCCACGTGGAACTGCTCGGGGGATAGCTGCTGTTTCCATTCGGCATCGGTTTTGGTGATCTTGTCAGGCATGAGGTTTCTTAGGTTGCTACTCCTTATTCGATCCAACACAACCAAAAAAGTTACGCCGGCATTATGGAAGCGGGATAGCCTGGCCGTTGTCGATCTTGAGGGTTATGGAGTCCCCGTGCTCGGTTGCACCCGATTCCTTGATGACTACGACGTTGCCACTCGCCTCAACCGTCTGGCGCTTCGGGTTGTACACCACACGATCCGCTTGTAGCGAAAAGAAGTTGTACGCTAGAAAGACAGGATCGTCGTACGGGTCCTTCTCACCCGCGTAACTATAGACGCCGTTGTTTGCAGTACGCTTCACATAGCGAACGAGAAGGCTTGATTGCTGGCAGTCCCTCGATTGAAGCGGGAAACTCTCCTCGCCGTAGTAATCTCGCAATGCGGGTTCGCCGGACATACTGATGATCACACCATCAACGTACTTTTCAACGGGCAGAGTGACTGTCGAAGGTGATGCCGCTCGACGACGTCACGCAAAACGGCGGTCGATTATAGACTCGGAAGCCCTTGCTGTGCGCTTGCATTGTGTAAACGCCAAAAGGAAGATCCAACTGATACCTGCCTGAGTCGTTCGTCTCGGTAGTCTTGGTCGCGAGCGCGCTCTCGAACATTATCTGGACGCCGCGGATCACAGCCCCATTTGGATCCTTGATCGTGCCTTGAACGCGAAATGTGCGGCTTTGACCCAATCCCAAAGACTGCGCAGAAAGAGTGGTACTCAGCAGCGCGAGCAAAATGGTTCCGACAAGGCGCATGAAATGGTGACGACGAACTTCCTTATTTTACGTGAATCCCAGGGATGAACATCGGCGGTCGCAGCAACCGACCCCTTGCTTTTCTATTGACTTCGCTTTATATTCGCCTACAATTCTCTCATGGCAATCACCAGACGACAGCGTGAACTGTACGACTTCATCTCAGAGTTTGTGCAAAAGAACCAATATTCCCCTTCGTTCGACGAAATTCGCGAAGGCATGGGGCTGAATTCGCTGGCCACGGTGCACAAGCACGTCACCAATCTGGAGAAAAAGGGACTGCTGACACGCGACTACAACCGCAGCCGCTCCATCGATCTGGTGCCGCCGAAAGGCCGCCTCAAGCAGGCCATGAGCGTGAATACCACCATGGTGCTGCCGCTCCTCGGCAGAATCGCCGCCGGGCAGCCAATTGAAGCTGTGGAGAATCCCGAGACCATTTCCCTAGCCGACTTCGTGCGCTCGAAGGAAGTGTTCGTTCTAGAGGTACGTGGCGACTCCATGCAGGATGAACACATTCTCAGCGGCGACTATGTGCTGGTGGAAAAGGCCAAGACTGCGCACAACGGGGAAATCGTCGTCGCATTAGTCGATGGCACCGACGCCACCTTGAAGCGCTTTTACCGCGAGGGTGACACCATCCGCCTGCAGCCTTCAAACGCGAGCATGAAACCCATCATCGTGCCGGCAGCGTCGGTTGCATTGCAGGGCAGGGTAATTGGTGTGTTGAGGAAGTACTGAAAGCAGCATTCAGCACTTAGGCAAAACCGCTTCACATCTCCCCAAACAGCAGAAATGCCCGGGGCGACCCCGGGCACCTCAAGACTGAATGCTGACGGCTGAGTGCTGAGTGCTGCCTTTTACCCTACGTGCTTTCTAAGCGCTTCGGCGATGGCTTCCTTCGGCTTGTAGCCTACGAGCTGCTCCACCACCTGACCGCCCTTGAACACCAGCAGAGTGGGGATACCGGTCACTTTGTAACGCATGGGTGTGGCGCCGTTGCGGTCTACATCCATTTTCCCGATCTTCAACTTGCCTTGGAAGTCCTTGGCCAGTTCATCGACGATAGGGGCGAGGGCGCGGCAAGGGCCGCACCACGTTGCCCAAAAGTCCACCAACACTGGAGTGTCGGACTTGAGCACATCCTGATCAAAATTCGAATCGGTAACTTCCATGATGCCATTTGCTGCCATTACTGCCTCCCGTGGCGCGCCCGGAAAGCTCTCTCCGGGTCAAACCGAGTCAAGACAAACCAAGTCGCGAACTGATTATCCTAGCACTTTTATTGGATGCGCGGCAGCATCAGAGGACGCAGATTAGGGCGCCGCTAGCGCCTTGAGCTACCAAAACCGCGGTCCGTGCGTCTGACCCAAAGTCAAAGACAATTCTTGCTATAAGATGCATGCATCCAGCAAGCCCATCAGAGCTAAGGAGGCTCGATGTCGAAATTTCTCATCGCTACTTTACTTGGTGTGCTGATTTGTCCGCTCTTTGCTAGCGCGCACCCGCCCGCCGACGTGGAATCGCGGCGCAAGGCGCTCAACGATCTGCTGGCAGAGCAGTGGGAATACACCATGCACACCAGCCCGATTTATGCTTCGATTCTGGGAGACAAGCGCTGGAACGATAAGGTGGATGATTTTTCACAGCAGGCCATCGATGACGACTTGCGCGAAAGCCAGAAATTCCTGGTGCGCTTTGAGGCCATCGACACCGCAGGTTTTCCTGAGCAGGAAGTGTTGAACAAGAAGCTGATGGTGCGCGACCTGAAAATGAAGCTGGACGAGGCCCGCTTCAAACCCTGGGAAATGCCGGTCGCGCAGAACCACGGAGTCCATCTCGACATGCCGCAACTGGTCAGCGTGCTGTCGTTCGAGAGCGTGAAAGACTACGAAGATTACATCGCCCGGCTACGGCAATTGCCCGTGCTTTTCGATCAGAACGTGGTGCAGATGCGCAAGGGAATGGCGGAAGGGCTGATGCCACCTCGTTTTCTGTTGGAGAAAGTTGTCGTCCAGGCCAATGGCATCGGCACGCAGCCGCCGGACAAATCACCGTTCGCCCAACCCTTTGCCACATTCCCCAAGGCGATTTCTGAAGCTGACCAGAAGCGGCTTCGCGAACAGGGACTGTCTGCGATCCGGGAAGCGGTCTTGCCCGCTTACCTCAGGTTCGCGAAGTTTGTGCGCGATGAGTACGCTCCCAAGGGACGGACCGAGGTTGGAGTCTGGTCGCTTCCCGACGGCGACGCACGCTATGCCTTCCGCGTAAAAGACAGCACTACCACCGATCTCACACCAGAAGGAATCCACCGGTTGGGATTGGCGCAGGTGAAGGAGATCGAAGGCCGAATGCTGGCCGTGGCCAATCAATTAGGCTACAAAGATGTGAAGAGTTTCAACGCCGCCATCGCCAAGGATCCCAAACTGCACGCGCACTCCCGCCAGGAGATCCTTGATCTTTACCGGAAGTACACCGACCAGATGTATCCCAAGCTGCCAGGGCTCTTCGGCCGGCTGCCCAAGGCCAGGCTTGAGATCATGCCAGTGGAGGAGTTCCGCGAAAAGGAAGCTTCCGGAGCGGCGTACGTGCAAGGCACGCCTGACGGCTCGCGTCCCGGCCACGTAATGGTCAACACCGGAGACTTCGCTCAGCGCAGTGTACTCAACATTGAAACCACGGCTTATCACGAGGGCGTTCCCGGACACCACATGCAAATCTCGATCGCCCAGGAATTGCCGGCACTGCCGCCGTTCCGTCAGCAGGAGTATTACACCGCCTACACCGAGGGCTGGGCGCTCTATTCCGAACGTTTGGGAAAAGAGCTTGGTTTCTACCAGGACCCCTACAGTTATTACGGCCACCTTTCGGACGACATGCTGCGGGCGATCCGACTGGTGGTTGACACCGGCATCCATTACAAACACTGGACGCGGCAACAGGTGGTGGATTTCTTTCACGAGCACTCCGCCTCCGACGAACCGGAAGTGCAGAGCGAAACCGACCGTTACATTTCCACTCCCGGGCAGGCCCTGGGTTACAAGATCGGGCAGTTGGAAATCCTCAAACTGAGGCAGTACGCGAAGGATCAGTTGGGTGACAAGTTTGACATTCGTGGCTTCCATGACCAGGTGCTAGGCGCTGGCGCTCTGCCGATGGATGTATTGGGCGACCGAATCCACGAGTGGGTTGCACAGCAGAAGCAGAATGCTGGTGTGGCGGCGGCGACGGTTGCAAGCGGGAACTAGGACGGCGTCTTGGCGGGCAGGGGGCGGAAACGCCCTCAGCCCCCTTCAAAACCCAAATAAAAAAGCGCCCTAAACTTTTCAGTTCAGGACGCCTGGCAGCCCTCCCCCAGAACTGCCAAACCACGACTGGATAGTAGCGTGGCCCTATATTCGTGTAAATGTCACTTTGGTAATGCGCTATTTTTCCGCGAGTAATGGCGTTTAAGCGTGGGCAGGATAAGCAGTTGAATCAGGGATCACGGTTTGTGCCAGCTTTGGCCGCCATCTTCAGTCGTCCAGATTTCCTTACTGGCCGTGGTCAGCTTGCCGTGCAACGGATCGGGGAATTCAACCCCGATGATGTCATCAGTAAGTGTCTGGCCTGCGGTAAGGGGTTGTACTTGAGTCCAGTTTTGCCCGGCGTCCATGGAATGATAGAGTGCGCCTTTCGCGCCTCCCACCCAAATGTCCTTTCCGCTGGCGGCCAGGGCACGGAAGCTGGCTTGGCTGGCCACCGGGACGGTCTGCCAGGTCCTGCCGAAATCGAGTGAGCGCTGCAGCGTGCCATCGGAGGTAAGGGTCCAGCGCGGAGCGACCGTGGGAAGGAGTAACGCCGAGCGGGGCTGAAACGCTGGGGCTGCATGCAAGGCACCTCCACCGATCCCGCCGCCAGCATTTGGCAGGTTAGACGCATCCTTGGCCCTGCCTGGCACGAGTCGATCGGCCTCAACGCTACCCGCCACCGACTGCGCGGCTGCTTCGACCGTTGTGCTCTTATCAAGTTCACTCCGGGGCTCGTTGGTGAGGGCGCCTGACAACGAGTCCACCTTCTGCGCAACCATTGGCGAGGCAGCCACTCGCGCACCTTGCTTCTTGAGTTGGTCCGGGCGCTGGCCTTCTACGTTTGCTATCGAATCGCCTGTCGCTGGCGCCAAGGCGGGCGTTGCGGCCACGGCGATTTCCCGCTTCTCCTCTGGGACGGGCGCCGCCTTCTCCGTCGCGATTGACGCATCCGTTTGTTGCATCGAGCCAGAGGATGTTGAGACTCCGCCCGATTGCCGATGCAAGCTGACGGCGGCGACCACGACCACAACTGCTGCCACGGCAGCCCCCCAGCGCAGCACCGGCCAAGTCAGCCATCTGGATGGAGCGAAAACCGCTGCCGGCAGGGCTGCCGTCTGATTAGGGCTGGAGAGAAATACTACCTCGCGGCAATCGGCACACTGCGCGAGGTGCTGCACGATCTGGGCACGCGAGTCACCGGGCAGTGAGTTCTCCACGAACGCACTGATCAGGTTGGGATCAGGATGAATCTCCGCTGCCGTGCCCTTAGCATGCAGCCGCCGCATCGCGATTTTGGGTAAGTCTGTCATGTGTGCTTCGATCGACAGCGACGTAGCAAGCCACGTCCCGACGGCCGATGTTTACCCCGACCCTCCTGCCTTCTTCTCTGAGAACGCCGGAGGCCCGCTTTCTTGCACCAGCCGGTTACGGAGATTTACCCTAAGGTCTCGAACATCGACTTCCATCGCTTCCTCCGCCTGGCGACGGCTCATCCCCTGCCTGCTCAGGCCAGCCAAGATCCGCTTGCGCAACGACTTGGCCAATTTGTCCACTTTGCGGCTGATGGTCGATTCGTGCACATGCAAAGCGCGGGCGATCTCGGCCAGGGTGCGCGAATCGAGAAAATACGAGGCCAGAACGAACTTGTCCTCGGAGGACAGTTCTGCGAGAGCTTCGTCGGTCGCGATTTCAACTCGGGAGTCGACGGCAATCACCGGCTCCGGATTGGCGGCGGCGAACTGCGCTCCCTCCTCACTTTCTTCGTCCAGGCTGACCGTCTTGCGCCGGCGGCGATAGCGGTTCACAAATTCCTGCGCCATCACGGTACGCAGCCAGCCCTCTAAAGAGCCTCGGCCGGTATAAGAAGCCAGTTTGGAATTGCGTTTTCCTTCGCGTGTCGTGGTGCCGTAGAGGTCGGCGTAAATCGAGTCCGCCAACTCTCGCGCTGCGGAACTTTCCTTCGCGATGTAGCCGGCAATGTTGTAGAGCTTCTCCCGGTAGCGGGTGAGGAACACCTCCCACGCACGCTCGTGCCCGGCAGCACAAGCGCGGGCCAGGGCCAATTCCTCAACGCGCAGACTGCTGCAGAATTCGTGGACGCCGGCCCGCGGGGCGTTCGCGGGCAGGTACTTCGCAATCACTTCCTGCAACACTTGCTCGAAGGCGTCGGCGGTCAGTCCGAGTTCTGCGCCGCCACTCTTCCGATAGAGCTCGTTCACAAGAGAACCCAATCCCGCGGGACGTTCTGCTACTACGGATTGGACACCGCGGTCGGGCATAAGTGGCGCAGCCTTTCTGGATGCTACCAACTTTTAGACGCAAGGATTGAGATTTTTGCCGTTCGGAAGATAGCAAGGGACCGAGATATCGCCTCAAGGGGTGGGACAGACCCCGCCCCTAACGAGGTGTCTCCGAACCTTGGGGGAGCCGAATATGCGGCTGAGATGGTCGATTGCGAGTCTGGCAGTTGCGGTAATGGTAAGTGCAGCGATGGTAATACCGTGTCTGGCGCCGGCGGGCGAGGTGCCGGCCGTTTCTTCGTACAAAGCACTGGCGCCGATCCGGCACGGAAATCTGGAAGTGTTTCCGGTGGTGGCGGCTTCATCGCACGATACGCAGAATTTCCTGACTCTGGACGAAGGCCTGCGCTCCGGCGACGTGATTGTGAGCGAGTCTGGAAACATCTCTCCCCTGATTCGACCGCGTAACCGGAACATAGTTCCTCCGCCGCGTATTGGCGCAAGCGCGCAGGTCAACCAATTAGTGCTGGTGAATAATTCCAAGCGACCGCTGCTTCTGCTGGCGGGAGAAATAGTGACCGGGGGCAAACAGGACCGCGTCATCGGCAAGGACCGCCTGGTGCCCGCCGAGAGTGATCCCATTGACTTAAGCGTTTTCTGCGTCGAGCCGGGACGCTGGACTGGCGCCAAGATGAGCTTTTCCGGCGGAGGCATCGGCGCGGGCATGGCCCAGCCCGGAGTTCGCGCCAAAGCTATGGCGGACAAAGACCAAGCCCAAGTGTGGTCGGAGGTTCGGAGTGCGCAGGCACGCGTGGAAGCGCTGGCTTCTTCACCGCAGGCTGCTGGGGTGATTGCGGGCACGACTTCCTACGCGAAGGTGATGGAGAACGATGAAGTAAAACAGAAAGTGGACGCGGTCGCTGCACCCATGCAGCGCGACTATCAGAGCCTTATCAAACAGCTTCGTGACCGTAATGCGGTCGGAGTGGTGGTCGCCGTGAATGGAGAAATCATCTGGGCTGATGTCTTCGCCAGCACCAATTTGCTGGAGAAGTATTGGCCAAAGTTAGTCCGCTCCTACGCCGCTGAAGCCTATGTCAGCCGGGCCAGAGACAAACAGGTCAATGTGAAAGCGGCACAACAGTTTCTCGAAGAACTGGAGGGCCGTCACGAAACGGTGGAGACCGAGCCGGGACTCTATCGTCACACTGAAATCAGCGGCGATGGCTTCCGTGCGTTCGAACTGACCTCATTGCTGCCCAAGACAGGATTCGATCTCCACGTAGCCAAAATGGCGGAGTGAGCCGGGCCGCTACAACAACCTGAGCCCCTGCTCGATCGTCGGGTAGGCGAGCACAGGCAATAATTCACGCTTCATCCGCGAGGTGTCAGCGACGCAGTCATGCCTGCTTCCACGATGTCGCGGTTTAGCAGCGCCGGAACGGGGAAAACAAGAGATGCCATCTCCCAACTCACTCCTGCGAGACGGAACATCCATGCGGGTAGACGCCAGGGCCTGTGGCAATGGTAATGATCAGCCAGCCGGTCGAGAAAGTCCTGAATCGTGATCGGATAGTCGTCGCAAACCTGATAGATGCCTCGGGCACTCTCTAGCTCAATGGCGGCCTGAAGCGCAGTCAGAAAATCCGGTAGCGCGATCAGATGCGCCCACGTCGGCTTGCGCCAAACGGCCAACAGATGATGATGTAGCATCCAGCGTGCGCCCTCGATCAGTTTTATTCCCCTGCCGTAGACGATTCCCGCGCGAAATACGACCGCAGTCACGGATTCGTCTTTCGTAGCCGCGAATAGAAGCCTCTCCGCTTCCAAACGCGTTCGAAAATGGATCACAGCTGGACTCGCATCCAGACGGCCGACAGCAGGATGGTCAGGGGTTGTTCTTCCTTCGGCATGTGGGAAGCTCACCAGAATGAACTTCCGCACTCCAGCACCCTTAGCTGCTTCGACCAAGTCTCTCACATAGCCGATGTTCGTCCTGGGCAAAAATCGTTCCGGCAAAGGGGCGAAGAGGACTCCAGCCAAATGCACGATACAGTCAATGCCGGCGCATGCTTGTGGCAATGTTTCGGGGCAAGAAAGGTCGAGGTGGCGAACTGAAACGTTCGGATGTCCGACGAGATCGGGCGATAGAGGAGCTTTGTGAACCGCCAGGTACAAGCGGTGGCTCCCCGACAGTAAATGACGCACCACCAGCGAACCCAGGTTGCCGGATGCTCCGGTGATGAGGATGTTCACGCGGTTTCCCCGCGCCGCGCCATGAACTCGCGGAAATAGATCATTCCGCCAATATCAAAGAGTCCGTGGGCAATCATGGGGACCAGCAGGTTCTTCGACCATGCGAAAAACAACCCTAGGTACAGTGCTTGGAATATCGACCACAGGCTGACTACGCGGATCTTCTTGCCACCGAAATGCGCGAGCATGAACAGCAACGATGCCGCAATCATGCCGAAGCGTTGCTGCAGGAAGCCGCGAAAAAAAAACTCCTCGCCACAAGCGGCGGTTACGCCGCCGAAAATGATCTGCGCCACGCCCGCTCCCACATATACGCTCGCTAGCGAAGCGGTCAGGTCCCGCGCGTAGGCTTTTCCCTTTGCTACTGAGTATCCGTACTGCAAGAGCAGCGTCCAAGCCGCTAGCCATAGAGAACCAGCGATGCCCAGTGCAATCTCCCTTGGGTTGATCGTGAGTGTGAGTGGAAGGTGGCTGTGCCGAATTCCCCAATAGCCCAGTCCTCCGAGCAGCAGGGTCACAGCGATCTCAAGAGTCAAGAACCGCTTGATATAGAAGAGCACTCAGTGGCCTAAGGCGTTCTTAACCGTTGCAAACGGCGAGCGGCTTCGTCCAGGGTCTCGTCTCGTTTGCAAAAGGCGAACCGCACCTGCTGTGCGCCATCGCGAGGATCGTTGTAGAAGCTTGATCCCGGAACCGCGGCGACGCCAATCTCCTTCACCAGATGTTTGGTGAACTCCAAATCGTTCGCGAACCCGAAGCTGCTGATGTCGGTCATCACGTAGTACGCACCGCGCGGCCGGAAGCAGTGAAATCCAGCCCCTGTCAGAGCCGGCACGAGTCGATCTCGCCGCGCACAGTAACCCTTCGCCAGATTTTGATAGTAGCTGCCCGGCAGTGCCAGCGCGGCTGCGCCCGCCTCCTGCAAGGGAGCTGGCGCTCCCACGGTGAGAAAGTCGTGGACTTTGCGAATCGCGTTGGTGATCTCCGGCGGTCCCACCGCCCACCCCACGCGCCAACCAGTCACGCTGTAGCTTTTCGACAAGCCATTGATGGTGACTGTCCGCTCCTGCATACCGTCCAGGCCGGCAATGGAAATGTGCTGCGTTCCGTCGTAAAGGATGTGCTCGTAGATCTCATCGGTGATCGCAAGCACATTGAACTCGACGCAAAGATCGCGAATCAACTCCAGTTCCGTTCGAGTGAATACCTTGCCGGTGGGATTGTTTGGAGTATTGAGGATGATGGCCTTGGTGTGAGAGTGAAAAGCAGCCCGCAGTTCCTGTTCGTCGAACGTCCACTCGCCGTCCGCGCTCAGCGGCGGGCGCAACTTCACAAACATCGGCTTCGCCCCGGACAAAACGGCATCCGGGCCATAGTTCTCGTAGAACGGTTCGAAGATCACGACCTCGTCGCCCCGATTACAAACCGCGAGCAGGGTCGAGATCATCGCTTCGGTTGAGCCGCAGCAGACTGTGATCTGGGTTTCCGGATCGACTGGAATCCCCTGCCACTCCTTCATCTGCCGGGCGATGGCTTGGCGCAGATTCTTTGCGCCCCAGGTGATGGCGTACTGGTTGACGTCCGCTGCGACCGCGTCCTGGGCAGCGCGCTTGATCTCTGCCGGGGCAGGGAAGTCGGGAAACCCCTGCGCCAGATTGACGGCGCCATAAAGTATGGCCTGGCGCGTCATCTCACGAATCACCGATTCAGTGAAATGCTCGACTTTGTCACTCAGAAAATGCTTGGATTCGACGCCTGCATCGGCCATATTCCGGTCAGACTAGCACACACGCCGCGCCGCAGAACAGTTGGCGGGACAACACCGAATTCCGTTGCGCGACCGTGAGATCAAACTGATCCGAAGCGATTAGCCCACGTGTATAATTTCGTCCACCTTCACCCTGTACAAGTGTTTCGGGACCACGAACGTGAACCAGACTGCACACCAATACCAGCGCAGATTGGCTACGATGGGCGTGCTGGCCGCGGTGTATTTTGTCGCGGGGAAACTCGGGCTCACCCTGGCTTTCGTGCATCCCAGCGCCACCGCCGTTTGGCCTCCCGCGGGAATTGCGCTTGCCGCTCTGCTGACCTTGGGCTCGGAGGTTTGGCCCGGGATCCTGGTGGGCGCGTTTCTCGTCAACCTGACGACAGCCGGCTCGATGGCGACCTCTATCGGCATCGCGGCTGGAAACACTCTTGAAGCGCTGCTGGGCGCGTACCTGGTGAATCGCTTCGCGGGCGGACGCCATGCTTTCGAACGCACGCAGGACACCTTCAAGTTCGCCATGCTCGCGGGCATGGTCAGTACCACGGTCGCTGCCTCGTTTGGCGTTACCAGCCTCTCGCTCGGAGGGTTTGCCCCATGGGCCAATTACGGTCCTATCTGGGCAACCTGGTGGTTGGGCGACGCCGCCGGCATTGTAATCGTGGCTCCCCTGTTGATTCTCTGGAGTTCGGGGCCGCGCCCGCGATGGGATCGAGCACAATCGCTTGAAGCCCTCGCCCTGCTGGCTTGCCTGATTGTGGCCGGCCTGGTTGTCTTCGACGGATTCCTGCTGCCCGACACCGCCAACTATCCGCTGGAGTACATCTGTATTCCATTTCTGATCTGGGCGGCGTATCGGTTTGGACAGCGTGAGGCCGCCGCGGCAACCTTCGTGCTCTCCGTCACCGCGGTTTGGGGGACTCTACACCGTCTGGGGCCTTTCGTCCGGCGGACCGAGAACGAGTCTCTGCTCCTGCTGCAAGCTTTCATGGCAGTGGTGGCGGTGACTACTCTGGGCTTGGCAGCGGAGTTTGCCGAGCGCCAGCGAGCCATCGAACAGGCGCGGCATCTCGCGGTGAGTGATCCGCTGACTGGATTGGCTAACTACCGTAAGCTATTCGACACCCTCGATGCAGAAATCAAGCGCCATGCCCGCAGCACTCGATGCTTTGCAATCCTGCTTTTTGACTTGGATGGGCTGAAAAGACTTAACGACACGCATGGTCATTTGACTGGCAACCGTGCTCTGTGCCGGCTGGCGAATGTGATGCGGAGCCATTGCCGCGACATTGATACCGCTGCCCGGCACGGGGGTGACGAGTTCGCCCTCGTTCTTCCGGAGGCCAGCCGCGATGCGGCCCAGCAGGTGGCGCAGCGCATCGCCGACGGATTGCGCTCGGACAGCGAAACTCCTGCGATCACTGTAAGTGTCGGCACAGCCGTGTACCCGGACGACGGAGACACCATCGAAGGCTTGTTGGCTGCGGCCGACCGCGACCTATACGAAAGCAAGGGCCGCCCCATGTCCCGGGCGGTTGTCCCGCCCGAGAGCCCATAGGAACGTGAACAGCCGTCCGCGGCCAGGTTCGCCTCAAATCGACTTCCTGTAGGCGGCCCTGACCGCGGCGCAAGCCGAGGTCTTTTCGACCAAGCCCTGGCTTTGCCGTTCTTGGGACGATGTGGCGCTGGATTGCGGCTCGATCTTATGCCGCTTTTTTCTGCGCTGCTTTCCACTTCGCCCAGCGTACTCTTTGGGCGGCAGCGATTCTTCTTCGCGCAGCGAGGGACATCCGGCTGCGCGGCCGCGCAGAAAGGCTGCCCGTGGTGTTATTCAGGCCCCGTATAACCCCGATTGCGTGATCCAACTTACCCACTTCCTTCAACATCTTTTGACGTTCCGCTTGCAACTGACTTAGTACTCCCGTAAGACTCGGCATGTGTATCCCCCTCGGTGCATGATATTAGCAGAGACCTGAGTTCGGCGCGAGGGGCGGTCAGGACGTCCTCAGCGTTCCGCCCGTTCTTTCGATCGCCTTAACCACCAGCGCCGACCAGCGTGCCACTTCATCTTCCCGCAGCGTCCGCTCGTTGGATTGGAAGGTTGCTCGGAGCAGGAGAGAGTATTTGCCCGCCGGAACTGCTCCGCCGCGGAAGATCTCAACTGGAACAAAGCTGTGCAATTCACCTAGATCTAAGGCGGTGACGGCTTGCCGGATTTGATCAAACTTCACCGTGTCCGCGAAGACGAACGAGAAATCCCGCTCCACCGCTGGAAACCGCGGCAAGGTTTCATAACGCACTTCGCGCAGACCATGCTGGTACAACCGGTCTAAATACACCTCGGCGATGAACACGTCCTGCTTGAATTTTCGCTTGGCTGCCGTCTCCGGATGAAGTTGCCCGAATTGCGCCACGGTCGCACCATCCATCACTGCCCGCGCCGACCGCCCGGGATGGTAGTACTCCGCGGTTTGGGCGTCAAACGCGAGGGCATCGTGCTGGAGTAAGTCGAGCACGATCTCCACCTCACCCTTCAGATCGAAGAACGAGAACGGCCGTGCCGGCTGATGAACATTGGGCTTGACCGAGCTGCCGCTCGCACCCAGGCAAATTCGTCTCAGCTCTGCGACGGCCGCGTTTTCCGCTTCAAACACATTGCCCGCCTCGAATAAGCGCACCTCACCGCTGCCGCGGTTCAGGTTATAAGCCAGCATGTTCAGCATTCCCGGCACCAATGACGTGCGCATGACGGAAGCCTCGTCGCTCAGCGGATTCGCGATTTCGACAACTGGCACCGCGCAAAAATCCTGCGCGTCGTTGTGTGAAATAAAAGTCAGCGAGACGGCCTCGTCATAACCCAGTGCCAGCAGCATACTGCGCAGTTTTCGGTCCTTGGCCGCGTCCGGGGTTTCAATCACCGATCCGGAAAACGATGGCAACGTATTCTCAAATTTGTCGTATCCATGAAGACGCGCGATTTCTTCGATCAAATCGATCTCGCATTCAATGTCGAGCCGCCAGCTCGGAATGCGTACCGTGAATTCAGGTTCCCGGTCGGGCTCCGGCAGAACTTCAAATCCCAGCCGTTGCAGAATGTGTACCACCTGATTGGTGTCCAGGGTGTTGCCCAGAATGCGGTGCACCTCGGCCATGCGCAGGCCAACCGGAGCCTGGTCGAGCCAGCGCGCCACTACGTCAACCGGGTCGCCGCCGAGTTCGCCCCCGCCCGATTGCAGAATTAGCTCTGCCACGCGGTCGCAGGAGGGGAGGGTTGACTCGAAGTCGGCCCCGCGCTCGAAACGATGCGAAGCGTCGGTATGCAGTCCGTGTCGCCGAGACATCTTGCGCACTGTCACCGGATCCCACCACGCCGACTCGATCAGAATGTTCCTGGTCTTATCGGTGATCATGGTGTCGAACCCGCCCATGGTGCCGGCCAGGCCGACCGGCTTCACCGCATCGGCGACGACCAGGTCTTCGGCGGTCAGTGTGCGTTCCACTCCGTCGAGCGTCTTCAGCTTTTCTCCGTCGCGCGCACGACGCACTATGATCTTTCCGCCTTCGAGCAAGTCAAGATCGAAGACGTGAGTGGGCTTGCCCATCTCCCACAGCACATAATTGGTGGCATCGGCTGCGTTGTTGATCGCCCGCTGATCGAGCAATGCCAGCCGCTCGATAATCGGCTTTGGCGACTGCTTTACCGTGACCTTTCGCAGCACGCGTGCGGTAAAACGCGCACATCCCTGCGGGTCTTTGATCTCGACGGGGAAAGTGGGAGGGGCCTGCGGTTCGGCGGCAATCCGCTTTGCAGCCTTGCCGGCAGGGATAGTGGTTTGAATCGGTTTCAGCGACAGGCCGTAGATCGCCGCCGCCTCCCGCGCCACGCCATAGTGACTCATGGCGTCAGGTCGGTTGGTGCCAATCTCCATCTCGAAGACCGTCTTGCTTCCCTCGCCACTGATGCCTTCCACTGCGATGCCGGAATTGGTCAGGTCATCGGCCAGGCGGCGGTCATCCACCGAGAGGTCAACGAAGTCGCGTATCCATTGGGGAGAAAGTTTCATCTTCAGCTTTTGGCTCTTGGCCTTTAGCTCTTAGCTTTTTCGTGCGCGCTATGTTCACGCGGCTACTTGCGTTTAAAAGCCAAGGGCTAAGAGCCAATAGCCAAGAGCCGTTTCACGCAAACTGCCGCAAAAATCTCACATCCCCCTGAAAGAACAACTGAATGTCGTCCACACCATACTTCAATAGCGCTACGCGATCGGCGCCCATGCCAAATGCGAATCCCGAAACCTTGCGTGGATCGTAGCCGTTATCTTTCACGAACTCGAACACATTGGGATCGACCATGCCGCAACCGAGGATTTCAATCCATCCCGTCCGTTTGCAAGGACGGCAAGGCTCGGAGCCGCGCTGCCCGCTGCCGCCGCAAATGAAGCAACTCACCATCATCTCGGCGCTGGGTTCGGTGAAAGGAAAAAAAGACGGCCGGAAGTGGGTTTTCACGCTCGATCCGAACAGCGCCTTCATGGCGTGATCGAGCGTGCCCTTTAAATCGCCAAATGTAATGTTGGTATCGACGGCCAGGCCCTCAATCTGATGAAACATGGGCGAATGACTGGCGTCGGGTGGATCATTGCGGTGGACCTTGCCCGGAATCACGATCCGAAGTGGCGGCTTGATCTTCTCCATGGTGCGAATCTGCACCGGCGAAGTGTGTGTACGCAGCAGTAATCGCTCGCGCTGCGGTTTCGATTCCTGATTGGCGATGAATAATGTGTCCTGGGTGTCGCGTGCCGGGTGGTTCGGCGGGAAATTCAGCGCTTCGAAGTTGTAATAGTCGGTCTCAATTACCGGCCCCTCCTGCACGGAATAGCCGAGGTTGCGGAACACCGAGACAATTTCGTTCATGGTCTTGATGACCGGATGCTCGGCGCCGATGGGACGCTGGATGCCGGGAAGGGTGATGTCGAGACGATCGGAATCCAACCTCGAGGCAGAATCGCCGCGGGCCCGATTCTGAGCTACGTCGATGGCCTGCTCGACTCGCTTCTTGATCTCATTGACCTGTTGGCCGGCGTGACGCTTGGCTTCTTTAGGCGCCGCTTTGAGCCACAAGTCGTTTACCTGGGTGAGCACTCCGTCCTTGCGCGCCATCCAGCGATCGCGGAAGGTCTTCCAGTCGGGTTCAGTCTCGATTGCTGCGGCTTCCTCGTCGAGGGCAGACAGGAGTTTCTTCGTGGCCTTCTCCAGCGCCGCAGCCGAAAAATCTTTCAGTTTGGGAACGGTATATGCCACGGTGCTTTGACTCCGCCTATGTGTCATGACACGTGAGACTTTGCAAGCAAGGTCTCTACAGCGAAGGCCGGTAGAGACGCAGCTTGCTGCGTCTCTCTGCAGACAACCCTGGCTACGCCGTGCCGCTCAAAGCGCCCTTGGCCTGCCCTGCGAGGGTCTTGAACCCTCCCGGATCGTTTACCGCCAGGTCGGCCAGAATCTTGCGGTCCAGCTCCACACCCGCATTCTTCAATCCGTGGATGAACTGGCTATAACTCAGACCGTGCAGCTTGGCTGCCGCTCCGATGCGCACAATCCACAGCGAGCGGAACTGGCGCTTGCGCTGTTTGCGCCCGGAATAGGCGAACTTTAGCCCACGTTCGACCGCCTCTTTGGCGGCGCGGTAAAGCTTGGATTTTGTCAGGAAGTAGCCGCTGGCGCGGTCAAGAATCTTCTTGCGCTTGGCGCGGCGTTTGGTCCCACGTTTTACACGAGGCATGGTTTCTCCTTTTTCTGCTTTCAATTTACGGCGGCTGGAGGTAGGAGACGAAGGTTCGTCATGACCTCTTCACACGCCGGCAGCAGCCTTAGTCTTGGCTGCGGCCTGTTGCCACTGAAACCCGGCAACGATTAGTACGGAATCATCCGCTTGATCTTAGGTGTGTCCGCATCACTCACCAGAATGGACTGGCCCAACTTCTTCTTGCGCTTATGCGCCTTCGAGGTCAGCATATGACGCAAATGCGAATGATGACGTTTCACCTTTCCCGTCGCGGTTTTCTTAAAGCGCTTGGCGGCGCCTTTGTGCGTTTTCAATTTAGGCATAAAGTCCTCAAAACCAGCATTCAGCCGTCAGCACTCAGTCAAGGTAGATTGCTTTTGGAATCCGCACGACGTCAACGGGCTGAATGCTGACGGCTGAGTGCTGATTGCTGCTTGACTAAGCTTGCTTCACGCGATCCGGAACTGGCGGGGCCGCTGGCGGCTTATGGCCTCCCGCGTCCTTCTTGGGAGCCAGGATGGCGTGCAGCGTGTTGCCTTCCTGTCGCGGCCGGAATTCCACGATGCTCTTGTCTTCAACGTCCTTGATCAACCGTTCCAAAATCTGTCGGCCAAGATTGGTGCGCGTCATCTCGCGTCCGCGAAAAAAAATGGTCGCCTTGACTTTGTCTCCCTCGTCCAGAAAACGCAACACGTGGTTTTTCTTGGTCTCGTAATCATGGTCATCCACATTGATGCGGAATTTTACTTCCTTGACGGTGATGACCTTCTGATGCTTCTTGGCTTCACGTTCTTTCTTTTCCTGCTGGTACAGGAATTTCCCGTAGTCCATGATGCGGCATACAGGAGGTACTGCGCTGGGAGAAATCTCCACCAGATCCAGGTTCTGTTCGCGGGCCTTCTTCAGCGCTTCGAAGGGCGGCATAATCCCGATCTGTTCACCTTCGTCCCCGATCACGCGAATTTCGCGTGCCCGAATGCGCTCGTTGGTGCGGATAAAACGCTTGTCGATACAATCCTCCGGTCGTTAAAGAGCTGGTAAGAAAAAAATTATATCATGCCTGCCGTGGACCTCGACCGAAGCATGGCCGCCGCGGAAAGATTGAACAAAGACTGAACCAGGCGGTTTTGCGGGAGACACTCGGCTTGCGGTATTCTGGCTGAACTTCACAAAGGAGGATTCCGGAACGTGAAATTCACGCTGCTGTTCGCCGTGGCCGGGCTTGGTTTGTTGATTTCGCCTTTTGCCCTGCCACAGGTTTCCACACCGCCCACACCACCGGCCGTGCCCGCACAAAGCCCAGCTCAGGCTCAAAACCCTGCTCCGCCAGCGACCGCGGACGAGCCGGCCGACACCATGCCGCGCAAGTACGTCGACCTGTGGAACACCGGCAACTTCGATCACCTCGAATCCATCTTTTCTCCCCCGGCGGCCATGGTTTCCCACGGCAACCGGCTCATGCTCACGCCTGAAATGTTGAAAAGAGTGATTGTGACATGGCGAAAGGCGATGCCCGACCTGAATTTCAAGATCGAGGACACTATTATCCAAGGCGACGAAGTCGCCATGCGGCTCAGTTTCACGGGGTCCTACAAAGAGCGTCTTTTCGCCAACACGGCCATGCCCGCGACCGACAACCCGAAAACCATACGCGCGACCGAGATGCTGATGTTTCATCTCAAGAATGGCAGAATCAGGCAAATCTGGGAGGAATACGACGAGTTACGTATGCGGACTCTAATGGGTGGATTCTGGCGCTCCAATGAAGAACTGGCGAAGGCCGCGGCCGCCGCTGCGCGATCCTCCAAACCCGCTCCGGTTAAGGATTCACCGGCTGCACCCCCTCCCAAACCCTGATCTGGCACGGAGATGGCGGGGTTTGCCTGAAAACTGAAACCCGCACGGCGGGCAACAACGGGCATGTTTCCGCCGAGTGCCCGCCGAGTCCCACCCAGTCGATCGCCCTGGGTTCCGCAGCCATCGTGGCGTTTGGCTGACCTAGCCCGAAGCCGGGAGTTCCCGCCCCTGACGGTTTTCCGAGTGATGGGGACTTCCTTCTCTCTTGCATCGTTCGGTGATGAAGGATAGGATTGCGCGCGGTTCGGGCTATTGCCCGATACCGCTGCTGAAAGCTGAATCAGTAGTTGCACCACCTGAAGAACTGAAGATCTATACCTGAGTACAAAAAAAAGGAGAACCTAACAGATGAGGAGAATTATTCTGGCTCTTGCTGTGATGGCTTTGTTCGCCACTGTAAGTGTGGCGCAAAATAAAGGCCACCTTCTGATCAACAACGACAACATCAACGGCAATAGCGCCGACATCGATACTGTCAGCGCGACTGGTGCCCTCGCGCTCTTGAAAAACGTTCCGACCGGCGGGACCGGTGTGGGCGGCGGCTACTTCGCTGCTCCACGTAACGCTATCGGACAAAATTTGAAGTGCTTCTTCGTGACCGATACTGGTACCAGCGACATCGCTTCCTTCAAGATCCCCAGTCTCGCGAAGTCGGGCAACTTCTCCAACCCTTCACTGAGTGGCGACGGCTTGGGTATTGGGCTGGCGACATCTCCCAATGGCAAGTTCCTCTACTCGGCCTGGGCCGGTAGCGCCAACATCGCTGTTCTGGCGATCGCTTCCGACTGCACGTTGAGTCTGGTCGGATCCCCGGTCTCCCAACCGGACAGCGTTGCTGATATCACCATCACCCACGATGGGAAGATTCTGGTCGTTTCCTTTCCGAACGCTGGTGGTTTACAGGCTTACACTCTGAACGCAACCACGGGAGCCATGACCCCCCTCGGCGCTGAGTTGGTTTTCAACAACTCGGTTTCGGCTTGCCCAACGACAGGCTGCTTCCCGACGGCTATGGATGTCGACCACACCGACACGAACTGGGTTATTGCTAACGCAACCTTTTCGGCAACTTCCCTCACCGCTAAGCTGGGCAACACTGGTTTCACCAGCGCTGCACTGCAGACCTATCCGACCAGCGGTCTGGCGAACGTTGAAACTCCGTGGTTGAGCCCGGCTGGAAGGGCTGGCAACGGCAATCTCTACCTCGGCGCATCGGGCTTCGGCACCGGCTACCCGGCAGGGATCATCGTAGCCACCTTTAACAATGGCACCATCACGTTCGACAACGCCACGGTGAACGCGTCGGCTTTCTACGCCGGCAACGTCCAGACCATCGGAAACACCGGAACCGGCAGCCCGATCACTCAGATCTGGAGCGATGGGTCCGCCAACAACACCGTTCAGTCCTACACGGTTAGCGGCACGACTCTGACTCCGGCTTTCAGCCTGAAGACGACCTCGTCCGGTAGCTTTGCATTCTCGACCAACGGAGTTGGCCGCTAGTTTTTGGGTCTTCACCGCTTTTGTTGAAATGGCGTGGTCTTCGGACCACGCCATTTCTTGTTTCCCGCGACTGCCCAATCCCGCCGGCCGATTGTGCTGGTCACGACCCGCACGGGCCTCTGCTCGCGACGACGGTTACCTCAGTTACATGTCCGGAAGGCCGTATCTAGGTCAAAATAGGCACCCATGGGACATTGGCGTCTATTGGTAGTCCTGTTGTGGGCTACGGCGATGCCGAATCTCGTCCACGCCCGGCAGCTGGCGCTGGTTGCGGACACTGGCAATGCCACCGCCAACCTGACCTCCGCCGACCTGGTGAAGATCTTTAATGCGCATACCCGCACCTGGCCGGATGGCAGGCCCATCACGATTGTGCTGCGTGACCCATCGTCCGCCGACATGCAACTGGTCTTGCGCAAGCTGTTCAATATGACGCCCGACCAGGCGCAGGCATTCATACAGGCCCACAAGGGCGCCATCGTGGTCGCGGATTCCGACGACGCCGTGATTCATTTTGTCTCGTCCACCCGCGGTGCGGTGGGAGTGATCGATCTGTACTCGCTCACCAAAGATGTGAACGTCTTGAAGATCGACGGCAAGCTGCCGGTTGAACAAGGTTATCTCTTGAGGGGGAATTAGCCATGCTTTGTACACACGTGATCTTGAAGGGTGCGATTCGTAGAGCAACTCTTTTTCTTGCTGTCTTCACCCTGCTGTTTGCGACCATTGCTTTCGGTCAGGAATCCACTCCGGTGCAGCCTGATTCTCCATCAGCAGCCCTGCCTCTTACCTCCAAATCTCCAGAGGCGCAGCGCCTGGTGGTGGAGGCCATGCGCGTGGGCCTCGATCTGGTGGAACAAGAGCAGTCTGATGTAATGCTCCGCCAGGCCATCAAACTCGATCCCGATTTCGCCATGGCCCATCTGCTGCTTGCCGAGAACAGCCTTGATCCCGCCGAGCAGGTTGTCGAAAACGCCAAGGCGATTGCCCTGAAAAGCCACGCTTCGCCCGCAGAACGATTGTTGATCGAGTGGTGGCAGGACTCATCCGACCATAAGCTGATTTCGGCCATCACCAAAATGAATGACGTGCTCAGCCAGTATCCCCATGACAAGTGGGTCATTTTCATGGTCACGAACTGGCTGACCACGCAGACGCAGTACGAACGCGCCATCGCCGTCTATGAGCGCTCCGGCATCACCGACTCTCCGGGTCTGATGAACAACATGGGCTACTGCTATGCCTACATGCGCGAGTTCGACAAGGCCTTCACGCTGATGGACAAATATGTCGCCGCGATGCCCAAGGATGCCAACCCGCAAGATTCTTACGCGGAGATTCTGCGCATGGCGGGCAACTTCAACAAGTCGCTGGAGCATTATCGCGCCGCGCTGGCCATCGATCCTACGTTTTACTCATCGCAATTCGGCATTGCCGATACCTACTCGCTGATGGGAGACCAGGTCCGCGCCCGCCAGGAATATGAAATCGGATTTCAAAAGTTCCCCCTGCCCGAACTGCACCTGGTGCAGTGGCAGACGCGCGAAGCGGAGACCTTTATCCGCGAGGGCGATCTGCAAGGCGCCGATCATGCTTTCCAGGCAATCGCCGACGATGCGCACGCCAAGCACCTGAGTCAGGTGGAAGCCGACACCTACCGCCAGATGGCGATGTATCAGCCCGATCCCAAAGCAGCGCTCGTGCTCCTCAGTAAAGCGGAAGTGGCGCTCAAAGAAGGCAAGAACTCCCTGCCAGCCGCCATTCATCAGGAGCAGGCGCAGATCTTGCGCGTCCGCGTAGAGCTGGCAGTGAAAACGGGTAATCGCCAGACTGTCCACACTCTTCTGGTTCGTTTGGGCGAGATGTCCTCCAGTTCCACCGACCGGTTGATTGATACTGCGTATCACGGCGCTGCGGGTGCGGCATCGTTCTCCCAACATAAATACGACGAAGCCATCTCGCATCTGGAAGAGGACAAGAACAATCCGCTATCGCTGAAACTGCTGGTGTCGGCTTATCAAAAGATCGGCTACAGCGCGGGCGCGAAGCGCACCAGCGATACGCTGGCGAACTTGAACGATCCTTCGCTGGAGCAGGCGATGGTGGTGCTTCCGTTCCGCAAGTGCTACGAAGACCCATCGTGCAGCGGCAGCGTGAAGGCCGTCTCGTTGAAGAAGTAGGATCTGCCGGTTTCAAAAAGCAACGCCCAGCCAATCGGCTGGGCGTTGCTTTTATCCACAGTGCGGTCTGTCAGCTCTTGTCCTTCACCACATCTCTTTCCACCACACCGTCTTTGATGTGGATCACGCGGTGGGCGAATTCGGCGATGTCGTGCTCGTGGGTCACCAGCACGATGGTGTTTCCCTGCGCCTGTAGACGATCGAACACGGCCATGATTTCGTTTCCGGTTTGTGAATCCAGGTTTCCGGTGGGCTCGTCGGCAAGAATAATCGAAGGCCGGTTCACCAGGGCACGGGCAATGGCGACTCTTTGCCGCTGTCCGCCCGAGAGTTCGTTGGGCTTGTGCATCATGCGATCCGCCATGCCCACCGAGGCCAGCGCCGCCTTCGCCCGTTCCGAACGTTCGTCCGCCGGAACTCCGGCGTAGATGAGCGGTAGTTCCACGTTGTGCAGCGCGGTGGCGCGGGCCAGCAGGTTGAAGGTCTGGAAGACGAATCCAATTTCTTTGTTGCGAATGCGCGCCAGTTCGTCGTCGTCGAGTTCGCTTACCAGTTGGCTATTCAGCCAGTACTGGCCTTTGCTGGGCGTGTCCAGGCAGCCGATCAAGTTCATCAGCGTCGATTTGCCCGATCCCGACGGCCCCATGATGGCAACGTATTCGTTGCGCTGGATGGTCAAATTGACCCCGCGCAGGGCGTGCACCTGCTCCGACCCCATGTCGTAGGTTTTCCATAGATCGACGGTGTTGATCATGTAGGCGTCGGGAGCTGCCGACACTGCGGGCTGGGAAAAATTCAGAACTTCAGCGGTTGCCATTCTCTTCTCCTCGTCCTCTAAGGACACTAACGGCTCTCCGATCTCGCATCACAACCCGGCCGGCTCATCATTGGACGAACCATGTCGGCGAAAGTTATGTCTCTTCTTCTTCTTCCTTCTTCGGGGCCGAGTTATCGACCTTTACGCTGCTTCCGGGGCGCAATGTCCGCAAGACTCTGTAGCTTCCGGTAACGATCTCGTCGCCATCTTTAAGTCCTTTTAATACTTCGATATCCGTCGTTCCTGCGATGCCCGATTCCACCGCCACAAACTCTGCCTTATGGTTGCGCAGGACGAACACGCCCTGGATTTCTTCTTTGCTACTGTCATTAGACACGGTTTTCGGCGGCGCGGCGGCCTCGACCGAATCTTTTTCGTTTTTCGGAATCAGGTCTTCCCGCCGCCGCACCGTCAAGGCCTGGATGGGGATGGACAGCACATTGCTTCGGGTGGCGGTGGTAATCTTGGCGGTCGCGGAAAGCCCGGGTCGCAAGTCTTCCGGCGGATCCTGGAGCGTGACCACTACCTTGAAGTCTTTGGCTTCCTGGCTGCTGCCGGCTTGCTGGGAAGTGGAAACACCGGTGGAGCGCACGATGGCGTTGTCGCCAATCTGCGTGACGATGGCTTTGAAAGTCTTCTTGGGAATCGCGTCGATTGTCACCTGCGCGGTTTGTCCCAGTTGCACGTTGACGATGTCGGTCTCGTCGACTTGAACCTCGGCGGTGATGATCGACATGTCGGCGAGGGTCATCAGCGTGCTGCCGGGAGCGTTCTGGATTCCCATGACCACGGTTTCGCCTTCCCGCACCGGGAGGTTGGTGATCACTCCTTCATACGGCGCTTGATACGTGGTCTTCTTCAAGACGTCGGTGGCGTGGGTGAGGTTGGCGATGGCTTGGGAAACCCGGCGATCGGCCGAGTCTTTCTGCGCCTTGGCTTGCGCCAGCCGGGCTTCGGCTTGGGCCAGTCCTGAGACTGCCGTCTGGTGGGATGCCTTTTGACTGTCGAAGTCTGACTTCGCGATTAGTGCGTCTTTGTATAAACCCTGAGCGCGGGTCCAATCGAGCTCGGAACGCTCGGCATCGGAGTGGGCGCGGTTGAGGTCAGCTTGTGCAGTATTGCGGGCGGCGTCGGCGGCCAGCGCGTCGGTACGCGCAGCTTCGAGCGAAGCCTGCATGGCATCCATGTCGGCTCCGGCCTGCACGTTTTCCAGTTGCGCCAGCATCTGTCCCTGCTTTACCCGCTCGCCTTCCTTGACATACAACTTAATGATCTTGCCGAAGGCATTGGCGCCGATGTTCACGTAAGTCTTCGGCCTGACTTCTCCGGAAGCGCTGACTACGGCTGCCAGGTCTTGCCGCTGCACTTTGCCGGTTTGTACCGTCACCACATTCTTGTGACTCTGGTAAACAGTAAAACCGACGATGCTGGACAGGACTACGACAGCTCCAAGGCCAATCGCAATTTTCTTCCAGGTGCTCATTGCCTCCCCACATGCGTCCCTGAGCCGCGCCTGCCGCGGCGTCGACTCCTGAACCTGGCTGATCCCGGCCCGTTGGGGACGTCGGGGTGCACACCTTCAGATACGACTATCCCCGCCCAAAAGTTCCCCGTGGTTGGAACGACCGGAACCGCCAGAAATGCAGCGGATTTACCGCCAAGCCTTGAATTATAACGTGCCCGCCTTAAGCGAAACTGATTAGGCCTCCAGGTTGTCAACTCCAGCTCTGCTGCGGTCGTGCTACAAGAGAGACCTGTAAGGAACTATTTCCCACCCCACCGGTCATCCTTGCACTGTGGCGAGGTTGGTGGACCGCGAAGAACCAACGGTCTTTCAACCACTTGAGTCTCAATGCACCACTTTGGCAGGGCAGTTGCTCCTCACAGGCTATACGTACAAATCCCTCCCCAAGGAGACTGCAATGAAGAGAATGCAAGAACTGATGCTCCACGTGTTGCCGGTAGCGGCGTTGATTGTGGGCCTGTGTCTTATGAGCCAATCTTCAATGGCGCAGAACGCGGCCAGCCCGAATTCAGATCCCAATGCTCAACAGCAATCCATGCCGCAACCCGCCGATCAGAATCAGGCAGCGCAGACCGCAACCTTTACGGGAAAAATCGTGAAGTCGGGAAGCAAGCTAGTTCTGACTGATGCGGACGGCAAGACCAGCTATCAACTCGACGACCAGAAGAAGGCGAAACAGTTCATGAATCAGAACGTGAAAGTCACTGGCGTTCTTGATGCCTCCAGCGGCACAATTCGCGTGAGTGCCATCGACCCAGCCTGATCATTGAGAATGGGCGGTGCGCCCCGCCCTCATCTTTCTTCTTCACAACCTACTGCTCTCGCCACTCTCGTTGGCTACCTGGCCGTTGCCAAATTTGCAGCCGGAGATCGACGCATGCGACTGCTGAGTGTTCGGCTCATCGTTTCCCTGATTCTCGGTAGCACCTTGGTGTCTCTGCTGTTCTCATATTCGGGGGTGGTGGGGGAAAAGCGAAATCTGCGCAGTGACCTGGAACACCGCGCCGAGGTGCTGGGGGAGAGCCTCGCCGGCAATGTCGAGCGATCGTGGGGCTCGGGCTCGGAAGCCGAACTGCAACGCCTGGTACAACGCTTTGGCAACCGCGAGCATTTGTTGGGAGTTGCCGTCTACGACCGCCACGGCAGTCTGGTGGCTATGACTCCGGGGTTAGAGAAGTTGCTCACCAGCGGCCCGCAAACGGTGTCCAGAGCGATCTCCGAGGGCCACCAGCAGAGTTCCTTCGACAATTTGGCTGGCCAGCGGGTGCATATCCTGGCCTTACCTCTCGAGCGGCAGGGCGAGTTGGTGGGCGGCCTCGCGGTGCTGCATGAGGCGGGCTACATACGTCAACAGACGCTGCGGACCTGGCGTGAAGCGTTCCTGCGGGTTCTAGCTGAAGTTTTCCTGATAGTGCTGATCACGTTAGTCATCGTCCGGTGGAGCATTACTGGCCCGATCGCCCGCGCTGCGCAATGGATGCGCGCGTTGCGTACTGGGAAAGTCTCCTCACGCCAGGGGATCCCCGATCTCGATCTCTTCCGGCCCCTGGCACGCGAAGTAGCCACTCTGGCGGAAAGCCTCAACCAGGCACGCAGTGCAGCCGAGAATGAAGCCCGGTTGCGGGAAGCTTCGGAATCGATGTGGACGGCGGACCGGCTCTCAGTACAAGTACACACCCGTCTGGAGGGAAGCCGCCTTTTTGTGGTGTCGAATCGCGAGCCCTACATACATCAGCGCAACGGGAAGGCGATCGACGTTGTGGTCCCGCCCAGCGGCCTGGTGACGGCCCTGGAGCCGGTGCTCAACGCTTGTGATGGTACCTGGATCGCTCACGGCAGCGGAGACGCCGATGTGGAAGTCGTGGATTCAAGAGATCGCCTGCGCGTTCCGGTCGATGATCCTCGCTACAGCCTGCGGCGGGTATGGCTGAGCAAAGCACAGGAGGAAGGTTACTATTACGGTTTTGCCAACGAAGGGTTGTGGCCGCTTTGCCACATTGCTCACACCCGTCCGATTTTCCGCGCCGCCGACTGGCGGCATTACCAGGAGGTAAACCAAAAGTTCACCGAGGCCGTGCTCGAAGAAATCGAAGACGTCCCCAACCCGGTGATTCTGACCCAGGACTATCACTTTGCGTTGCTGCCACGGCTCATCAAGGAAAAGCGGCCGGATGCCCGGGTAGCGATCTTCTGGCACATCCCCTGGCCCAATCCGGAAGCCTTCGGCATCTGCCCATGGCAGCGGCAATTAGTGGATGGATTGCTGGGCGCCGATCTCATTGGATTTCACATCCAGTCGCATTGCAACAACTTCCTGCAAACCGTGGACCGGATTGTCGAGTCACGGGTGGACTGGGAACACTTCTCCGTTCTGCGGCAGGACCACCGCACCGCCGTCCGTCCTTTCCCCATCAGCGTCGACCTGACTCCGGAAGATGACTCCGCCGAAAGTGCCAACCAGGGGCTCAACTACCTGGAACGCTCGGCGCTCCTCCGGGGCTTGGGAGTTGAAGCGACCTTCCTAGGGATTGGAGTTGACCGGGTGGACTACACCAAGGGGATTCTCGAACGCTTTCTGGCGGTGGAGCGCTTTCTGGAGAAGTGTTCCAACTATCAAGGCAAGTTCACTTTCGTACAGGTTGGCGCGCCCAGTCGCACTCATATCAAGCGATACCACGACCTGCTGGCAGAAGTGGAGGCAGAGGCGGAGCGCATCAACTGGCGCTTTCAGACAAGCAGGTGGAAGCCGATCGTATTTCTAAAGCGGCAGCACAGCCACGCCGAGATCGCGCCTTACTATCGCGCCGCCGATCTCTGTCTCGTTACCTCGCTGCACGACGGCATGAATCTGGTATCGAAGGAATTTTTGGCCGCCCGCCATGACGAACGCGGAGTGCTGATTCTGAGCCAGTTCACGGGAGCCGCTCGTGAACTGCGCGATGCCCTGTTGGTCAACCCATACGACATCGATCAGACCGCCGACGCCATCCGCCAGGCCCTGGAAATGGAGCCGGAAGACAAACAACTGCGCATGCAGCGCATGCGCAGGGTCATCAAGGAACACAACATCTATCGCTGGGCAGGAAACTTGATCACTGAACTCTGCGAGGTCCGGCTTGACGCGCCGGAAGACACTCAGGAAAAACTGCGGGCGAGCGTTTCGTTCGCATGATTCCAAACCGCAGAGGAGGGAGGAAACACTGAAGCCGCAAGCGCAATCCACAGTAGAGCCGTTCTTGCGAACGGTCGCGGACGCATCCCGGTCCCTGCTGCTGCTCGACTACGACGGAACTTTGGCGCCATTCTGCAAGCAGCGCGATCAAGCATTTCCTTATCCCGGCGTCACTTCCGTCTTGCAGAGGATTATCCAGAACTCTCACATTCGCGTGGTCATCATTTCCGGACGCGATGCAGAGGACACAGTTCGCCTTCTCGGAATTCAACCTCCGCCCGAAGTGTGGGGACTTCACGGCTCTCAGCGTATGAAACCGGGCGGCCCAGCCGATATCGTGCGACCGGACCCGGCTGCTCTGGAGACCCTCGCAGTGGCTGATCATTGGCTGAGGTACCAGCAGTTGCGGCATTTGGCGGAGTTTAAACCGGGCAGCATCGCGGTTCATTGGAGAGACCTTGACGAATGGGAGGCCGACCAGATTCGGGGACGGATACTGCTGGGCTGGATGCACATAGCCCAGGACACCGGCCTGGATTTGTTGGAATTCGATGGCGGTGTCGAAATCAGAGCATCGGCGACCGACAAAGGCGATGCCGTCCGCGCCATCGTGAATGAGATGGCGCCCGATACTCCAGTCGCCTATCTGGGAGATGACAGCACCGACGAACGCGCCTTCCAAGCGGTGAACCGTCACGGCTTAAGTGTGCTGGTGCGGCCGCAATGGCGACGCACAGCCGCGCAGCTATGGATCAAACCACCGGGTGAACTACTAGAGTTTCTTGAGCAATGGCTGGGTGCATCTGAGAAACACGACTTGCTCGGCAGCAAGGGTGTAGCGGCGGTGAACGGATGACCAGTCCTGCACTCACTCCGCAACGCACGCCGGCGAAGCCGTTCTATTTCAACACTTCAGCCCATCTGCTCCGCATCACCACGCAGAAAGCGGGCACGCTCGCGGACTTTCTGGACGCGCTGCGCAAATGTCCCAAGGATTCCATCTTCCAACATACTTTCCGCACTCTGCAGGAGCATCACTTTATTCGAGAAGGCTTTTCCAACGATTTTGCTCACTGGACACTTTCGGCCTGCAACGAACCCAGCCTGGCTGAGAGATTGGCCAGCGTGGACGTCAGGGAATTTACTGCTGTGGCCGAACTGCGGGAGAGATTTGTCCAGATCGTCGCCGGATTCCTGCAAGAGAATGCGGCCGCGGGTTTGCGTCCGGCGGAGGACACTTTCTATTTCTGCGCCTCCGACATTGTGGTGATGCCAACCAGCTTTGTCGCTAGCACCATGCAGGAGTTTGCCGAGGGGTTGCGCCAGGTCAGTGTGCATTCCATTCACCATCATTTCATTGAGGCTCGCTTGCGGCTCAAACTGATGTCCAACGATTTCTCGCAATGGCTGCACGAGGATGTGGGTTTGACCGAGACTGCCAGAGAACTGAACCGGATTGACATTTACACCGCAACCCTCGAAAACGTGCGCGCCCAAATGGTGAGGATCGTAGAGCGAGCGTTGGCTTAGACGACCATGACCGAACCAACAGAAACCGTGAACCAGGCAGATGTGGCGAGTTCGTCACCAGCTCCGGAAAGCTCGGTTGCTTCGGCATCCCCGCGGCGCGCGCCCGCACAACCGGAACCGCGCGCTTTGCCCCGGACCTGGGAAACACCCCCCGCTCCGGTTCCATCGCCCCACCTGGATGACTATCGCAACATCGTGGGCGTGGCAGAAATCGATGAGTTGCGTTTTCTGGCCAGCGAACTCAGGGGCAAGACGTTAAAGATGGTCAACTCCACCGCAGTCGGCGGAGGAGTTGCGGAAATGCTGAACCGCCTGGTTCCGCTGCTTAACGAACTGGAGGTGACAACCCACTGGGACGTGATCACTGGGGGCAATGACTTCTTTGAGGTCACCAAAGCGTTTCACAATGCGTTGCACGGCAGTGAGTACGAGTTGACCCGGCATGCGGAAGAAATCTTCCTGATGTACAACGAGCAGAACCGTCAGCGTATGCGGTTTTCCGAGGACCTGGTGGTGATCCACGACCCCCAGCCGGCCGCGCTCATTCGCGCCCGTCAGGATGGGGCTGCTCGCTGGGTGTGGCGCTGCCACATCGATCTGTCCAATCCGAACCCACAAGTCTGGGAGTTCCTGAGACCTTTTATCGAGCAATACGACGCCGCGATTTTTTCTTCCCAGTCATTCGCACGGCAGTTACCCATCCCGCAATATTTGTTTTATCCATGCATCGACCCACTATCCGAGAAAAACAAAGAACTCGAAGACAGCGTGGTTCAGAAGGTGTGCGACGAATTTGGGATCGATCGCTCCCGCCCCATCGTGACCCAGGTCTCGCGTTTTGACCGGTTGAAGGATCCGGTGGGAGTAGTCCAAGCCTTCAAGTTGGCCCGAAAATACGTGGACTGCCAATTGGTGTTGGCTGGAGGAGGAGCGAGCGATGACCCGGAGGGAGCAACCGTCCTGAAGGAGGTCAAGGAGGTAGCTGACAATGATCCCGATATTGTTATTTTGGATCTACCTCCCTGGTGCGCAATGGAGATCAACGCCCTACAGCGGGCTTCGACCCTGATCGTCCAAAAATCGATTAAGGAAGGCTTCGGGCTGACGGTCACCGAGGCGCTGTGGAAAGGGAAGCCGACCATTGCCGGGGCGGTTGGGGGCATTCCCAACCAGGTCATCCACAAGCTGACCGGTGCCTTGGTGCATTCGGTTGAAGGCTGCGCGTATCAGATCAGGTATCTGCTGACGCATCCCGAATTTGCCGCCGGGCTCGGAAAGAATGGCCGCGAGCATGTGAAGGAAAATTTCCTGATGACGACCAACATTCGGAGATGGCTGTTGCTGCTGCGGATTCTGCTGTCCGGCGAGGTGCGCCACGATAGAAACGAGCGAGGCGGGAAGGCCAATCAATAATGTCCAGGAAATGGAAGCGAAATTTCTTCCCTGATGATTGGCGGAGAGAATCGGCAGGTCCTTTCAACCCAAACAGAAACACCGCGCTCATCCGGCGATTCCGGACGAGCGCGGTGGGAATTTAGTTGACGGTAATATTCACGGCCATAGAAGGAATTCCGTTCGCCACCACTACCAGCGAACTTGCTCCGGTCTCCATTCCCGCGGGCACGTCGAAATTAGTGAACACCGGCTTGCTACCAGTGGCCACGCCCATGCTGCTGTGATCATGCGTAGGAGCATAGAAAACATGCCCGGTTTTGTTATTCGTGATCCGCACCAGGGGGTAGTTGGTCGCGGTTTGATACTCGTCTCCGAATGAGTTCGCCTGCGACAAACCGTTGAACTGAGTTCCGGAGATCTGGTACGTGCTTCCCCGGGTCACGCTAGCCGGACTATTGGTGATCGTAGGAGCCCACGAGGGTTTATAGGTTCCGGTGGAGTTGTAAACCTCGGAGCCGCCGATAAGGATTTGGCCGGTTGGCAGCACCATCAGGCTTCCTCCCGCGAACGGGCCGGGAGTAAGGTTGGTTCCGTCGAAGGTGTACAGAGTTCCGGAGTCGCCTTCCACCAGCACTTCGCCGTTGGTCAGGAGCGAGGCGAAGGAATCGCCGGCGTTATCGCCGTTCGGGAAATCCGGACCCACGGTCCAGGTGCCGGGGTCTGTCAGTTGGGCTCCGGGTGTATAGATGGCAGTATGTCCGGGGCCGGCAGTGGTATAGGAACCAGTGGCGAATACAGTGCCGTCGGGACGCAGAATTGATGGCCCCACTTCTCCAGGTGGGTAGTAGCAGTACTTGCCGTTCGGCCCGTAATTCAGGCAGCCAAACGGGGACGGCGAATGCAAGTCGACGATGGTACTGCCGGCGGTTTCCCACTTTTTCAGTGTCGGGAAGAATCTCTCGGAATTGGGCGCATTCTTCACATCGTAGGTAAGGATGGTGCCGTCAGGCATGAGCGTCCAGCCTTCTTCGGCGTTGAAATCGCTCTTTCCGGGCGCATTGCCCTGGACCCATTGCATGGTCTTGGGATTGAGCGCGGCGACATTCTTGACCAGCTTGTTGCCGATGAGAAAGGTGCCGTCGGGCAACACCGAGGAAGGAGAGTCCCCGATATACGACCAGCCCGGCGGTGGCTGGAGCGGGGTCCAGACATTGGTTTTGGGATTGTAAACTGCACCCAGGTTGGTCAGAGTGAAGTTGCCAAATAGATATTCTCCACCTTCAATCAACAACCGGCCATCGGCTAACACCGCCGAGGCGAAGGCGTCCGGCACGTAGTTCGAAGGAAGACTGGCAAGTTGTGTCCAAGTGCCGTTGACGTAGCTGCCTTTGTTGTCGGGAGTGAGTCTCCACCAATCGGAGTCATTGAAGCCTTGCGCCATGACCGTGCCGTCAGTCAGCTGAAAAGTCAATATGGCGCCGTCCGGGGGTTGGTGGGTGAGTGTTTGAACTGTCTGGGCCTGTAAAGCGCAAGTGAGCGCAAGGACCAGCAGGGGAATGGCAAGAAGACAGAGTTTTCGCAAGATGGGTCACCTTTCCTGAGAGCTACCGAACAACCAGATTCTGCCAAGGGGAGAACCGGCAGGGCCGCAATGTTAGCAAAAACAACTGCTCCAGGCAAAGAGTTTCCTTCACCAGCGGCCACCATTGCTGCGCAGTGTACGGTTGCAGATAGTTGATGCACGGGTGGTTACAGCCTGCCGAATTTGCCGGTTGCGGCTTTCTCCGACCAGGACCGCCGTACTGCGGCGGAACTCCAAAACAGGCTTTGGAAGCCAAACCCTGGCGCCACCCTCGCGGGGCACCCTCTGTTTGGGCCAACTCGCAGGTAAGACTGGGCACCCTCAGCGGGGTTGCCTGCATCCTACAATTTGTTTAGAACGTGATGGTTAACCTTGCTTTCCGGATGCTAAGAACATAAAATGATGTGCACCAGAGTGTCTAAGAGGAGTGTCCCGTCTATGTTCCGGGTAGGGTTGCGCTGGCAGGTTTTCATCACTTCCTTGACGCTGCTGGTTTTAAGCGGCTTCCCGGCCCTTGCGCAAAGCTCTAATCCGGGGAGCCCGGATCAAGCTGCGCCTGGGACTCCTTCCGCGCAACCGGCACCCTCGATGGATCCGTTAAAGCGATCCATCAGCGAGAAGCAAAAGAAGGAGAACGCCAAGGCCCTGCAACGGGAGTTGGGCAAGACTTATAAGAAGTGGCTAGACGAGGACGTAGCCTGGATCATCAGCGACGAAGAGCGCCGGGCCTTCAAACAGCTTTCCAACGACGAGGAGCGCGACCAGTTCATCGAGGCTTTCTGGCAGCGCCGCGATCCCACCCCGGACACCGAAGAAAACGAATTCAAAGAAGAGCACTACCGCCGCATCGAGTACTCAAACGAACACTTCGCGGCTGGGATTGCCGGCTGGCGGACGGATCGTGGCCGTATCTACATTATGTACGGAGCGCCCGACGAGATTGATGCAAGTCCCTCCGGTGGAGCATATGATCGGCCCATCGAAGAGGGTGGCGGCTCAACTTCCACGTACCCTTTCGAAGACTGGCGGTACCGCTACCTGGAGGGCGTGGGACAGGAAGTCATCATCGAATTTGTAGATAAGTGCATGTGCGGCGAGTACCACATGACCCTCGACCGCGGCGAGAAGGACGCATTGTTGTACACGCCGAATGCGGGTCTCACGCTTTACGAAGGGATGGGCTTGGCGTCCAAGACCAGCCGCCTGGATCAAGGAGGGCTCGAGACGCTTGGCCCTGGGCCTTCGAGCGGCAGCCAGGTAAGCAAAGAGTTTGACCGTCTATCGCAATACGCGAAACTCCAGGCTCCGCCGCCGGTGAAGTTCAAAGACCTCGAAGAAGTGGTCAGTCACAAGATCAGTGTCAACCTCATGCCTTTCGATGTGCTGGCAGATTTTGTGAGAGTTACCAGCGATACGGTGCTGGTTCCGGTGACTATCCAGATCAAGAACCGCGACATCACCTTCATCAACAAAGATGGTGTGCAGCGCGGGACGGTGAATATTTTTGGCCGGGTCTCCACCCTGACCGGGCGCGTCGCGCAGACTTTTGAGGACACTGTGCAGGCCGACATTCCCGCGGAATTGCTGGCCAAAGTAGCGGAAAATTCGCAAGTCTATTGGAAGGCGCTTCCGTTACGCCCAGCACGTTACCGCTTCGACATCGTGGTGAAAGACGTCAACGGCGATCGTGTGGGTAGTTGGAGCAAGGGCATACAGGTGCCTGACTTCGCCGACGACCGTCTGGTAGCTTCGTCGCTGATTGTGGCTGATCTGATGGAGCCGGTGGCGGCGAAGAATGTGGGAACGGGGAGTTTCGTGATCGGCGCCACCAAAGTTCGTCCCCGTGTGCCACCGTCCGACGGCAAGCCCATGACTTTCAAACGTGGACAAAAATTGAACTTCTGGATGCAGGTATATAACCTGACCGTGGACGAGAAGACCCACAAGCCTTCGGCGACGGTGGAATACAACGTGATCAACGCCGCGACCAACGCAAATGTGGTTCATACCGTGGAATCCACGGAGCAGATGGGGAATGTCGGCGAGCAAGTGACCCTGCAGAAGACGCTCTCGGCGGCCAACCTTAACCCAGGTGTTTATAGGATCCAGATCAAGGTGAACGATAACATTTCCAAGCAGACGGTCGATCCCACGGCCACGTTTGCCGTGGAGTGACCGCGCGGAGCTTGACGACCGCGAGGTGGTGGGTGATGTTCCGTAGGCTCGGGTTCGTAGTGATGGTTTTTGGCCTGGCGCTTCCGCTATGGTCGGCGGACCGCCCCGGCACCATTTCCGGATACGTGCGCAGTGCCAGTGGTGCGCCGCAGATGGGTGCGGTCGTCGAAGTGCTGGGCGCTGCGGCCCATACGGTCCGCGTGTTCACCGACGAGAACGGATACTTCTCCGCGACTGACCTTATTCCCGGTCTCTACGATCTCAAGGTTTCGGCAGCTTCCTTTCTTCCCACGCTTAAAGAAGGTGTAGGCCTCCGGCCCGGGGCCCGAGTTCTGGTCAACCTCACGCTTAACACCTTGTTTGAAGCCATTAAGATGGCGCCAGTTAGGGGTCCGGCAGAGGTTGACGATTGGAAGTGGGTGTTGCGTTCGGTGTCCAACCGGCCCATTCTGCGCCTGATCGACGACCCGTCCGCCAAGTTGGGAAGCGGGGAACAAAAGAGTGGCCACGATTTGAGAGGCAGCCTGTCATTAGTCGCCGGCTCCGCGGCGGAAGGTTTCGGGAGCGCCTCTGATTTAGGTACCGGTTTTTCGCTGGAGCGATCGATTTTCTCTTCCGACACAGTCGGATTGCAGGGCAACATTGGATACGGCGGCGATTCGCCCGCCTCGGTCCTGCGCGCTTCCTACAGCCACAAGATGAACAACGGCACTGAGCCGTCGTTTGCCCTGACCATGCGGAACCTGCCGGCGCCTGACCTTGGCTTGCACAGCAGCTCGTTCCAGGCCTTTTCACTGACCACGGCCGATAGCTTTGCGCTTGGCGACGTGGTCGAACTACACTTTGGCAGCGAATTGCAAACCATCCAGTTTCTGGGACGCGTGACCGCGTTTCGTCCCTTCGGGTCGGTGGATGTGCATCTCTCCCCGAACACGGTCGTGGAATACCGCTATGCCACCTCCGAACCCGATGGCCGTCTGGACAAGGGCTTCGATACCGCGCCCGCCGATCTCAGCGAATCCGGACCACGCATGAGTATGGTGGGCTATGCTTCGTCCCTGGAGCATCCGCATCACCATGAGCTTTCGCTGTCCCACCGCGCGGGTAAGACCAGCCTGCAAGCGGCTGTTTTCTATGATCGCGTGGTGGATCCGGCCTTGACTGGCGTCGGCGAATTCGCCACCGACAATGGCTCGGTGCTGCCCGATCCCTATTCCGGAACCTTTACCTACCAGGGCAATGATCTTAAGACCGAGGGCGTCCGCTTCGTGGTGCAACGCAAGCTGACGGACGACATAACTGCGACCATGGATTTTGAATACGGCGGCGTGCTGGATTTGGAGAAGCCGGGAGTCCGTCTCGAAGATGTGCAACAATGGATCGGGACGCGGGACCGCCACAGCGTCGCTGGCAAGATCAGTGGTGTGATGCCGAAGACCAAGACCCGCTGGATTGCGTCCTATCGCTGGATCGACCAACAGGCGCTCACGCCGGTGGATATGTTCAACACCTCGGCCGGGCGCGCCGATCCTTATCTAAATCTGTTCTTCCGCCAACCCATACCCGGAACTGCTTCTCTTCCCGGCCATTTTGAGGCCGTTGTTGATCTGCGCAATCTGCTCGCCGAGGGTTATGTACCTGTGGTCGGCCATGACGGGCACACCGTGTACTTGGTGCAGTCGGCACGGGCGGTCCGCGGCGGATTAAGCTTCACCTTCTAGACCTGTTTGTCGGCCGTTTGCGTCGGCCTTTCACGTCCCCTCCGCTCCCCCTCTGACTCCACCATGTGACCTTCGTCACCGGCAGTTTGAAGTACGCCCATCTGAATTCTGCGCTGCCCTGAGAGACTGAAAGAACGTTCCCCGAATCAGTTACGGACGTAGTTCTGCGCGTTGTTACGCCTGCGCTCTGTGCGGTCAACAGTCGCGAAAGGAAATCTGAATCGTGAGTGCTGGGACCAGTCCCGCAGTTGTGGCAGCATCGTCATCGCCCGCATTTTCTAAGACCGTGCCAACGCCAGTGGCTCGGGGCATGGGGTGGTACTTCATGCTTTTTGTTGGCTCGGGTTTCTGCAGCATTCTTTACGAGTTGATCTGGCTGCGGCTCGCCATGGCGCAGTTTGGAGTCACCACCGCGCTGGTCTCCATGGCTTTGTCGATGTTCATGGCCGGCCTGGGATTAGGTTCCTGGGTTTCAGGTCGTCTCATCCCCAGACTGGGTGGTCACTCGAAGCATTCCCCGTTGCGCCTCTACGCCCTGCTTGAACTGTTTATCGCTGCCTCCGCCGTGGCGGTTCCGCTGGAGCTGCGCTGGGGCCGCGGGTTCCTCGAGCACTTGGGGAACTGGCTGCCGCTGTCTTCATCCGGCTATTACCTTGCTACGGGGATGGGCTTGGCAGTCACGCTCATACCGTGGTGTGCATGCATGGGGGCAACCATACCGGTTGCGATGTCCGCCATCCGCATGGATCATCGCCCGCAATCGCAGCGGTCATTCAGTTTCCTCTATTTGGCGAACGTGCTCGGCGCCATCGCCGGCGCAACTCTACCTTTGTTGCTGATCGAGTTTTGGGGATTCAAAACGACCTTGCATGCCGGGATGCTCGTAAACCTGACTCTTTTCGCCACTGCCCTTGCATTGAGCGTAAAGCCTGCGGGAGTGCCTGGCGGTATGGTTGTGAACGTTGCTCCGAAGCCGAGCCTCCCCGGTCAGCCGCGCACCGCGAGGATTGAATGTCTTGCGTTGCTGTTTGCCACCGGCATGAGCAGCATGGGAATGGAGGTGGTGTGGACGCGGCAATTCACTCCGTACCTCGGAACGTTTGTTTACTCCTTTGCCCTGATTCTGGCCCTCTATCTAGGCGCCACTTTTCTCGGATCGAGCATTTATCGTGCCTGGAGCCGGCGGCGTAGCCGGGAAGACGGCGTGGTGTGGTTTGCCCTCTGGCTGGTTGCGCTCTTTCCCTTGTTTACCGCGGACCCCGAAGTAGGACTCTCAAACTTTGTCCGCGTGTTGGGCATTGTGCCTTTCAGCGGCCTGATGGGCTTCGTGACTCCCATGCTGGTTGACCGATGGTCGGAAGGCGACCCCGACCGGGCCGGCAGCGGTTATGCCGTCAACATCACCGGATGCATTTTGGGCCCTCTGTTGGCGGGTTTTGTGCTGCTGCCTCTGATGGGGGAGCACCGGGCGGTGCAGGTGCTGGCTGTTCCCTGGTTGGTGGTGGGCCTGGTTTCGATGTCGCGCGCGGGATCATCGCGGGTGCGTGAGTCGCTGAGCTGGCGCATTGCGTGCTATGTCCTGTGTCTCGCGGCGGTGCTCGTGATCTTTGACACTCATAGCTTTGAGCAGCAATATCCGCGGGGACACTTGCTCCGGGACAGTACCGCGACCGTGTTGGCCGAGGGCGAGGGAATGGACAAACGCCTCTACGTAAACGGTGTCAGCATTACCTTTCTGACGCCGGCCACAAAGATGATGTCGGCGCTGCCGTTGGCCATGCTTGATCATTCGCCCACGAACGCTTTGGTGGTGTGTTTTGGCATGGGAACGACGCATCGCTCCATGCTTTCGTGGGGAATCGATTCGACTGCGGTGGAGCTGGATCCCAGCGTGCCCTCGCTGTTCTGGTTCTTCCACGCCGACGGTGGTGAACTGCTGCGCTCGGCGCGGTCGCACGTTGTGATCGATGATGGGCGCCGTTTTCTGGAGCGAACCGCGGAACGGTATGACGTGATTGCCATTGACCCTCCACCTCCGACCCAGGCGGCCGCTTCCAGCCTGCTCTATTCGCGGGAATTCTATTCGGTCGTTAAGCAGCGGCTGCGGGCCCATGGAATCTTCCAGCAGTGGGTCGCAGACGATGGTGACATTGTTGCCCAGGCTGCGGTGGCGCAGTCTCTAAAAGAGTCCTTTCACTACGTTCGCGCCTTCGGTTCGGTTCCGAAATACGGTTACCACTTGATTGCCAGCAACTACCCGATTCCCAATCGCAGTGCTGCTGAATTGGCGCGGCGTCTGCCTGCGGCCGCGGCTGCCGACCTGGTGGAGTGGGGGCCCTATGCCAACCCTGAACAACAATTTGCCGAAGTTCTGAAGCAGGAAGTTGCACTGGATGGGATCATCGCAAAAGCTCCCGGCGTCCCGGCTTTGCGCGACGACCAGCCGGTCAATGAATATTACTTGCTGCGGCAGTTGCATTTGTCGGCTTATTGATGCGGTCAGCCCTCTCGAAGCAGTCCCAGCCGGTTGAGTAGGTCTTTCGTCGTGTACCACTGGATTCCGGCGTCTTCAAAATCGTTGTCGTTAGACCAAAGAGGAATCTTGAACTGGATCGCCAGTGCCAGAATCTCAACATCGTCAGGGTCACGCTTCCCAATTCGTCTCCTCGCTTCGGAGAGGCTGCGTTCGTAGGCCGGCTGGTCCACGACGGTGACAGGAAGGCTGGCCACTGCCAGCAGCAGAATGTCTGCTGGAAGTTTCCTTTTTTGGGCTAGTACGACAGCGTACTCGCGCACTTCAGCGAGGATGCTTTCTGTGGTGAGGATTTCCTCGACCTGCGAGTTCTCCAAGATTAGGCGGGCTCGCCCTCCGAGGATCGCCGACAGCAAAACGTTAGCGTCGGCTGCGACTCGCACGTCGTGCCTTTCGCCAGCGCTCGAAATCCGACAGTACAGCTTGTTCCGAAACCCTGCGGCGCTTCATCTGCCGGGCGATCTCGGTGGTGAGCATGGCAAATAGATCGTGCTTCAGTTCGATGGGCAGGGCGCCCTTTTGCCAGGGAAAAAACACGCCCGCCAGACGCCCGCGGCGTGTCACCAAAATCGGGTCCTTCGAACGCAGCAGGCCAGTGGCCTTATCGCGAAATTCTCGCACTGTCGTAATTTTCATGTGGTCACCCGTGTGGCCATTATATGCCACGCCATTTCCGACTCATACACAAAAAACAAAAGCCGCAGCGGGCTGCGGCTTTGTCTCCAACTGGAAGGCTTGATGCCGACCTAGTTGTGCTTGTCTTTGTAAATGCTTCTGCTGACATGGTTCTGCTGACGGTTGAGCTTGTTCTGCTCCGCCTTGGTCAGGTGACCATTGTTCTTCGCCATATCTCTCTTTTCTTCGTTCTGGATATGGTTTTCGCGTCTTTCCAGGTTCGCGGTTTCACCAGGACTGAGCGAGCCGTTCTTAACGCCGCTCGCAATTCTTTGCTGTTGATTCTCTGCCCGGCCATTTACTTCGTTAACGCGGGGATGGCCAGGATCAACTACTCCCGGACCGGCGCCTGAGGTGGTGCTGTTTGCGGTTTGAGCAGCCGATACGCCTACAAACAACACTCCGGCTGCCATGACTAACAGCGATTTGGTGACTTTGTTTCTCATGGTGGCTTAAACCCCCGCCGAAAAGGTTAGTTTGCGGGCTCCAGGCGGAGCTAGGTTACGAAGGTATCAGCCAGTACCTAAGCAAGCGAACACCATATTTCCGGCCACTTCGGACCGCCTCCAAACGCACTTTTTACAACTCGCTAACCTGCCCTTCCCCCGCCCGTCTATCGCATCGAGAAAACACCCCAGGCCGTTGACTGCCCGAGGGTTGCGCTCATTCACAGCTTCCGTGGAGCGGGACAATGTCGCTGACCGCAGTGCTGGTTCCATGTAAAATCGGGATGGCCTACACTTGGCGTCCTATGCGCATGGTGCTCGACATCTTCGGGCAAATCTTCCGTACCTTGTGGTCGCACAAGCTGCGCTCGTTTCTCACCATGTTTGGCATCGCTTGGGGGGTGGGATCGCTGCTCCTTCTGGTTGGTCTGGGCGAGGGTTTCCGGTCGGGCAACAAGCGCGGCATGAACGAATACGGGGAGAACATCATCTTCCTGTTTCCGGGGCGGGCTCCGGCGGTTGCCGGGAGTATGAATTCGGCGCGCTTCTACCGGCTTACGTATCAAGACTATGCTGACATCCACCGGGAAGCGCCCCACGTGCTGGCGGCTTCTCCCGTGCTTGTCAGTGGCGATGTGCGGGCGGTGAGTGAGTTCGCCAGCGCTAACGGCGAAATCACGGGTATCGAGCCGCAATACAAAGGAATCCGCTACCTTCCGATGAAGCAGGGACGCTGGCTCAATTGGCTGGATGAAGGCCAGCGCCGGAATGTGATTGTGCTCGGCGATGAGATGACCAAGAACCTCTTTCCCGGCCGGCCTGCGGTGGGTGCGACGGTGCTGCTGAATGGAATCAGTTTCGAGGTAGTCGGCACCATCGAGAGAGTGGGGCGGGGCGACGATAACTCCACCAACATGCGCGGCTACATTCCTTACCAGACCATGAGCACGTATTTCCGCCTCAAGGGAGAATCCGAGCAGAACGCCATTTCCTTTATCAACTTTCAACCGGTCACCGCGGAAGACCACTTGTTGGCGGTCGAGGAGACCCACAAGGTGGTTGCCCGCAATCACGGGTTCGATTATCGCGATGAAGATGCTTTTGAGGGCTGGGACACGGTCAAACAAGCCGAAATGATGGGCACGATTTTCGACGCCATGAACATGTTTCTGGGAACCGTCGGGATGGTGACGCTGGCTCTGGGCGCGATCGGGGTCATCAATATCATGCTGGTTTCGGTTTCCGAACGTACACGGGAGATCGGCCTGCGCAAAGCCTTGGGCGCCACCAACCGCAGCATCCTGTTCCAGTTCTTTCTGGAGGGAGTGCTGCTTACTTTGCTGAGCGGCCTGATTGGCCTGGTGCTGTCGGGCGGATTCATGGCGGTGCTGGGAACGGTGAACGGACCGGCGGGATTTGATCCGCCTCGACTGGTACTCTCCACCGCGACGCTGGCAATTGTTTGCCTTACCCTGGCCGGTGTGGTGGCGGGACTCTACCCTGCGCGTAAAGCAGCTCGCTTGCAGCCTGTGGAAGCGCTGCGACAGGAATAGGCGATGTTACGAGACCTGCTCCAGGAAGCCTATGGCGCCATGCAGCACAACCGCCGCCGCACCGCGCTCACCATGTTGGGCATGGCATGGGGCATTGCTACTGTGGTCATGCTGCTTGCCTACGGGAACGGTTTCGGGCAGGCTTGCGCCAACATCTTCGCCAACTTTGGCACCAAGCTGATGATCCTCGTGCCGGGGCGCTCCTCCATGCAGGTGGGAGGACAGAAGGCGGGAGCCCAGCTTCGCCTCACCCTTGATGACGTGGACCTCCTGGTCGCTGACATTCCCCAGATCATGCACATCACGCCGGAAGTCGGCAAGGACTCCAACTTTCAGTACGAAACTCGCACTTACACGTTCAACGTGACCGGCAACTACCCCAACGTGCTTTCGGTACGTGCTCTAACCGTGGGCCAGGGACGTTTTTACAATCTTGAGGACGAGATGCAGCGGGCACACGTGGTGGTGCTGGGTTCGGAAGCCAAAGAGAAACTCTTTTCGGGCCGGAACGCGCTGCACGAGCGAGTTCGCATCGACGGTCTGAGTTTTGAAGTCATTGGCGTGCTGGCGCCCAAGATGCAGGCGGGCAACGACAATATCAATAAGGTAAGCTTCGTGCCTTTTACCACCATGAGTGACCTGAAGGACACCCACTATCTGGATTCGGTTTGGTTCAACTACGAAACCACGGAATATTTGAGGCTGGAGCAGGCGGTGCGTTCGGTGCTGGGTACGCAGCACCAATTCAATCCTACAGACCGCCGCGCGCTGGTGGTGTTCAACTTGATGGAGCAGGTGAAGGAGTTTGAACTCATAACGCTAGGCTTGAAGATTCTGCTCGGTTTCATTGGCACGCTCACCCTGGGAATCGGCGGCGTGGGGCTGATGAACATCATGTTGGTGTCGGTGACGCAGCGCACGCGCGAGATAGGAATGGAAAAATCCTTGGGCGCGCGTAGCCGCGACATTTTTCTGCAATTCCTGGCGGAGGCGCTCACCATCAGCTTCGCGGGTGGGCTGCTGGGCATCATCCTGGCCTATGTGGTCTCGCTCTCTGTGGGCCGGTTGACGCTGTACAGCGCCATGGCGAAACACGCGGAGGCCGGCGATATCCGGCTGGTGCTGGATCCGGTCACTTTGCTGGTCTCGACATTGATTCTTGCCCTGGTGGGACTGGTGAGCGGAATGTTGCCGGCTATCCGGGCTTCGCGACTGGATCCGATCGAGGCGCTGCGATACGAGTAAGCTGCTTACTTCGCCTCTAGCACAATGTCGAAGCTGATTTCGACTCCATCCTTCACTTTCACGCTGCCACCGAACAAGCTGATGGGAGTGATGCCAAAGTCGGACTGCTGCAACTTCACCGATCCTTTGTAGTGGTCATTCTGCAGCGAAACCGTCAGGGTGAGCGGATGAGTCGTGCCGTGCAGGGTCAAATCCCCCTCTACTGTGTAGGCATTTTCTCCGGCGGGCTTGACGCTGCGCGAGATGAAGGAGATCTCGGGGAAGCGTGCTGCGTCCAGGACCTTGTCACTCAGCATGGTCTCCTGAATCTTGGCGCGGTCGCCGGCGGAGGCGCCCGGATCCAGCACCTTGAGTTTCCGGGCATCGAAATGGACTTCGACGGAAGGCGCGGCAGGATCGACAACTCCAGAGGACAACGGCGCAGCAATCTGGTGATCGTGAGCGAAACCGGAGAATAGTCCCTTCCTAAACGCATGGATGGTAAGGGTGGAATGCTCCACATCTACCGGCGAGGATGCGGCATGGCAGAGGCCAGCAAGAATCGACAGGAGGGTGGTGCTGAGAAGGAAGACGCGTGCTTTCTGCATGGAGTGTCTCACTCTTCAGTTTAAAGCGGTGGGGTTTCGAGCTGCAAACAAGGCTGCCGAATGAGGCGAGTATCCGGCAAAAGTGGATGGACAACTGGAGGGATGCCGGGCCTAGGCGAGACCACAAGAGTAAAGGGGGAACCGCCTTCGCACTTGCTTTGTGACCACCGTGCGCTACAATTTCCGGTTAGTTCGGCCAGGGCGTTGGGAGCTTCGCGTTTCTGACGGCAGATGAGGGCGAAAGTGTGAAGAGTTTATCTTTAATGACTCAGGAACTGAGGAGAACGATCATGAGATCAACACTGGTTCTGATGGCGGTGCTGGTAACGGCAACTGCAGTGTTCGCCCAGACGTTTCGTGGAACCGTTCTGGGTACGGTGACCGACCAAAGTGGCGCGGTGATTTCCGGCGCGAAGGTGTCGGTAAAGAATGCCAACACCGGCCTGGAGCGCACCACGCAGACCAGCGCCGATGGCAGTTACGCAGTCCCGGAATTACCCATCGGCAGCTATACCGTAACCGTATCGCAGACCGGATTCCAAACTTCCTCCATTACCGGCGTCGCGGTTGACGTGGCCCAAGAGCGCCGCGTCGACATGGCGCTCAAGCCCGGACAAGTGTCGCAACAGGTGGAAGTGTCGGCTGAGACGCTGCCGATGGTGGAAACCACAAGCAACACGCTGGGTGGCGTGCTCACTCAGGAAACCGTGAAGGATTTGGCCATCAACGGGCGGGACTACACCAAACTGATTTTCCTGACTCCGGGCGTCACCGGATCGCCCGACCAGATCACTGACTCACCGGGTTCATTCGGCGAGTTCAGCATGAATGGCGCTCGGGGCCGGTCCAACAACTACCTGCTCGATGGAACCGACATGAACGATGGCTACCGCAACGACCCAGCCATCAATCAGGCCGGCGTGTTCGGGACCCCGTCGGCAATTCTACCGATCGACGCCATCTCCGATATGAACGTGCTTTCCAACTTCATGCCGGAGTACGGGCGCAACGGCGGGGCCATCGTCAACATTGTGACCAAGAGCGGAACCAACGCTCTACACGGCGGTTTCTTCGAGTATTTTCGTAACGATGCTCTGGACGCCCGCAACTATTTTGATCCGAGTTCCTCTCCCAAAGCGCCTTTTCACAACAACCAGTTTGGCGGATCGCTGGGCGGGCCCATCATCAAGGACCGCACCTTCTTCTATGTGGATTATGAAGGCCAGCGCGAAAACGTAGGCGTAGTTTCGCTGGCTTGCGTGCCCACCCTGGCCCAGATCCAGAATGCCATCAACGTTACGATTCCCGCGGCAAAGGGTACCGTAAGTCCTGTGGGTCAGTCCCTGCTCAACTTCTATCCGCATAACGCTGCCAACTACATTCCCGGGACAACATCGAGTGACAAGGGATGCTTCAACGCAAGTGGGAACTTTGCTCCGGACTACACCGCGATCGCTCCATCGTTTAATAACCTGAGCAGCTTCATCGCCAAGATTGACCACAGTTTCAACCAAAATAACAACATCAGTGGCCGCTACTTCTTTGGCGACAGCACCCAGCAGTTCCCACTGGCTCTGAACGCATCTGGCGGCCAGCTTCCTGGCTTCGACACGGTGACCCCAACGCGGGTGCAGTTGGTGTCGATCTCTTATGTCAAGGTAATTTCGTCGACCAAGGTGAATGAGGTTCGCTACGGCTGGAACCGTTTTGCGGAAGGATTTTTCCCGCAGGACAAGGGTTTCGATCCCAGCTCCATCGGGTTCTGCAATGTTCCGACCACTTTCGGCACCTGCAACTCTCAGGGTCTCCCTATCATTCTTCTCGCGCCGACGCCGACCGGAGGTTCAGGTTTCTTCTCGCAAATCGGCGCTACCTCGGGTGATCCCCGGCAGCGGGTGGATACCAACAATCAGTTCATCGACAGCTTCTCCTGGAAGCTCAACAAGCACGATATAAAGTTCGGTGGAGAATTTCATCGCACCAGTGTTGAACAGCAGTTCGACAAGTATTCTCGCGGAAGGATCCGTTTCAACGATCTGGAGAGCTTGCTGGAGATGGCGCCTCAGACCTCGAATTTCGGACTCTTTGACTACACCGGCTTTACGCGGCGCCACACCAGCCAAAATGGTATCGGATTTTACGCTCAGGATGCCTTCCGGATCACGCAACGGATTACTCTGAACTACGGCTTGCGCTGGGATTATTACGCGCCGGTTAAAGAGAAGAACAACCTCTTCTCCGATTTCATTCCGACTTCAGGCACTACGGGCAAGCTGGAGCGAGTTGGCCCCGGAGGTCTGTCGAACGTTTACCAGCCCGACTACAAGAACTTTTCGCCGAGAGTGGCAATCGCCTGGGACGTTTTCGGAACCGGCAAGACAGTCGTTCGCTCCGGCTACGGGCTCTTTTTCGATGCGTTCTCGCAGGATATGCTCCTCGGCCACCTGCCCTACCCGACGTTTTATGCTCCTGGTCCTGCTTATAACAACATCGGACCCGATCCAGTTCAGATGGCGAACGCCAATGGTGCCGCGTTTGCTGCCAACCTCGATACGTCGAGAGGTGGAGTTTACATTCCTAACGCGCACATCTATGGAACTCCGGGCTGCACCGTCGAGTGCGACACTTTTTCCTTTGACCAGCATATAAAGACGCCCTACATCGAGAATTACAATCTGAACATCCAGCAGCAGTTCTCACGAAATGTGGCGCTACAGGTTGGGTATGTGGGATCGCAAGGGCACCGGCTATTCCGCTTCTTTGACCTCAATCAGCCTAGCCAGGCGGCCATTAACGCGGCCGATTGCCCGCTGGGACTCGCTACCTGCGCGACGACCGGCAAAATCCAGGACTTTGGGGTGCCGCGACCCTACGGGGTCCCCGCCCCCGGTTTTAACACCGCCGCGGGCTCAACTTATGTCTTTCAGGAGAACTCGACTGGCAAGTCAAACTACAACTCGCTACAGGCCAGTTTGCGGGTCAACAATTATCACGGCTTCATGTCCATCGTGAACTACGTGTGGTCGAAGTCTCTGGATAATTCCAGCGACGGCGAAGACTTCGTGGTCAATGCGGCTCAGCCGCAGGACAGCAACAGTCCGCAGAAGGAATATGGCCCGTCCAATTTCAATGTTCCCAACCGGTTTGTTTGGGTGGCAGGCTACGCACTGCCCAATCAGAGCGGCGGCTGGTCACGTTTGAGGAATGGCTGGGGTGTGGATAGCACAACAACCCTACAAAGCGGCCAGCCCTTCACACTTAACTACAATGCCGAGGACGACTACAGCGGTGGCGGTGATGCCTACGACCGGCCGGATGTGGTCGGGCCCATCATCTATAACAAGCGAAACCCAGCCAACTACCTCGTACTCAGTTCATTCTCCATGCCCTGCACCGAGGCGGTCGGAAAGTTTTCGGGGGGGGCTGCGGATTGCGTGCCGGGCACGCGGCACTATGGAAACCTAGGGCGGAATGCGCTGGTTGGCCCGACCTACAAACAGTGGGACCTGGCAATTTACAAGAACACTCCCATCACCGAGCGCGTGTCGGTACAGTTGCGCGCAGATTTCTTCAACATCCTGAACCATCCCAATTTCGCAAATCCGGTGCTTCCAGCGTTTATCGCTGACCCGGCTGCCAACATCAACAAGGCGTGCGGCTGCGGGTTTGTGCAAGGACCGAATAACCGCGAAGTCGGCAACGGCGGTTACCAGATTGCCGCCACTGGCGACGTTGGTGTGGGCAACCCGTTCCTGGGTGGCGGCGCGCCGCGTGGTATTCAGCTGGCGGCGAAGTTCACGTTCTAGTTAGTTTCTTTCAGGCTCCTCCTGCCCCGGCAGGAGGAGCTTTTGTTGCTCATGCAAAACGCAGCGAAAGCGTCGAGCTAGTGTTCGGGCTGCGCTTCGCCGAGCGTGGTGATCTTCGTCGTAGTACCGAATTTCTTGTAGTTACTGTCGGCTACATCGACTTCGACATTGAAGTTTTTCAACAGCGCCACGCGCACATCGATTTTGACGGCAACGTGTTTTTGCAGCCACACCTCATCGTTGACCCGGACCGTCTCTACCACCACGCGGGAGCCCTTGTGGATGCGTGCGAGGAACAGGCCGAAGGAGACGGTGTCAATAAACACCACATCGAGCTTCTTCATTTGACGGTCGTCTTTGTCGATCCAGACGCGGCCCCGAGCTTTCGATAGGAACTTGGCCTCCTTCATATGGGGCTGGTACCCCGGCCTTGGATCGCAGTCGATCACGTAGTTGTCGCGGCCATCGAGCGACTCGATGCCGGCAAACTTGAAGGTGTAGGCGTCGGCAATCTCCTTCACGAACTGACGGCCCTGCTCCCGTTCCTTCTCTTCTTTCTCCAGGCGCTTCCTCCGGTCGTCGTCTGATTCGTTCTTGCGCCTGTCGATCAGCTTCTGGATCTTCTCGTCTTCTTTTCTGGCGTCCTTGTCGGTGAGCGGCTTGTCGTCCTTGGCGGTCAGCTTCTGCACCTGCTCACCGTAGATTTCCATCACGTCATAGGTCTTGACTTCGGTGGATTTCACCTGCCCCTTGCCATCGAGCCGCCGCTCTTCTTCGCGCTCCACGTAGGTATAGTTGCGTTGCTTCTTGTCGTTTTCGAGATCGTTGTCGGCGGACTGGCGAATCAGGTCGCGGATTTGGTCTTCGGAGAGGCTGACCGGCGCGGGATCGTTGGATTGAGGCGGTGCTTGCGGCTGGCCGAAGGCGGCGGTAGACAGGGCAAGAACGAACGTAAAGCTGAGTAAACGCATGAGCATGGTTACGTTCATAGAACACGCCAGGTTCCGCGGAGTTGTCCTGGCCTAAGGTGTTGGTTTCTCAGCCCGTCCCAGGCACCCGGCCCGAAACGAACGGTCGTCGAGGCGATGCAGGTTCCTGATCATGGCCGGTGTGAACAACCGGTGATGACGGATGGTGAAAAGATACTCGGCAACATACCAGAGATGGTCGTCGGTGGTCATCCAGCCGCGCGGGTCGAAGCGGGCCATGTTTACCGACCGGGAAAAGGTCCGCAGGCTGCGCTCGCGGCGCAGGTTAAAGTACACGTCAAAATAGCTCAGCGCCAGTTCCCGTAACGAACGGTACACGGGTTCGCGATATCGGCATCCGGTGTAGTTGGACTTGGCCACCGCGCCCCAATGGCCGTGGACGCGGTAAATCGCGATGACGTGGTCGGTGTCGTGGTCGGCTTCGAGATCGAGAATCAGCGGCGGATACCCGTTAGCGCGCAGCGCGGCCGCGGCAAACAGTGCACCCTCGAAGCAATGGGAAGTGTTTTCCCGCAGCACCCGGCGCGGCGACCAGGCAGTATCGGCCAGGTGATACGGCATGTCATCAAGCAAGCGCTGGATACCGTGGGGATCTTTCAGGCTGCGAAGTCTGCGGAGTTCGGGGGGAGTAAATGCGTTGGTTGGTCTGTCCATCTGTGAGTTTAGTTTAGTCGAGGCCAGCTTCAAAAGCGTTAGCCACAGAGAGCACAGAGTTTACAGAGGGACCACAGGCCGAAATCAGATTTTCTTGGGCCTGGCGCCGCCACCCCCGCTGCTGCGAATAGCGTCGACTGCAATCGGACCCGCTCCTAGGAAGATAAGGGCAAAAGCGATGGTCGCCAGGGTCAGGGGAAGTTCGTATCCGCCCCTGCCGAACATGCCGTTTTTCCAGTGAATCTTCCAAATGGCGACGGCCATGTCGATCAACGTGGCCAGGGACACGAAACGGGTGAAGAAGCCGGCAATCAGCAGAATTCCACCGAAGAATTCAGTGAAAGCCGAGAGATAGGCCCACCAGCCCGGCAGTCCCAGGCTGGTGACCAACTGCACATGATGTGCGAGGCCGCCGTGGAATACCTTGCCGTAACCGTGGCCGATCATGACGGTGCCGAGAATCACCCGCAGAGCTAAGAGTGCGAGCGGTTGCAAACGATCGAGAAAGCGCAAGGACCCCTCCTGAAAGACGCAGATTACCGCAATCGAGGGCGGTTGCAGAAGTAGGCAGGAAGTGTCCGGCCTTGTTGGCGGAATCACCCTGAAATCAAAGGCGCTTTCCCGCTCGTCCCGCGACCTTCGTACCGTCTGTAGTACTTTAGTTACGATTCTCGCGTCTGGCTATGATCTCGCTGTCAAACGATACAACCAGTTGTAGCTTTACTATCCTCGACTACAACCTATAGATCCACGCTGCAACTCCATTCTGGTTACTTTCCAGAAAACGGGCATAAAACCCAACAAAGCCCGGAGCCCTGGGGAAATTTCCGGTTGAGATATGCTCGGGACACCTGAATTCACTCGCAGGCATTTTATACGAGTAATTCTCTCTCCCAATTCTGCTCGTAGGTACGACGGACAAGCCGTAAACGGGCATCAGGTCTGTGGACAAGGTAAAGGAACTATGGCCGACTCGCGTGAAGTCATGAATATTCGCCAGGCTTCGCAGTACCTGGGAGTGAGTCCGGACACGCTTTACAAGTACGTTGGGGAACAAAAGATACCGGCTTTCAAGTTGGGAAACCGCTGGCGCTTCAAGAAGTCGAAGCTGGACCAGTGGATGGAAGAGAAGTCCACCCAAATGGAAGCCAGAGGCAAGAAGAAAACGCAGGTGGCTGCCAAAGCCGCCGGGCAAACGTAAAGGCGGGCACATGTTTGGATTCGGAGCGAAGACGATTGTTGGTCTGGATGTGGGCTCCTCGAGCATCAAGGCGGTGGAGCTGCGCAAGGGGCGCAATGGTCTGGAAGTGGCGCACCTGGGAGTGGAACCGCTGGGGCCGGATATCGTGGTGGACTCCATGATCGTGGACTCCGGAACGGTTTCGAGCGCGATCTCGAAGCTGTTTACCGAGAACCAGATCAAGACCAAAGCCGTGGCCACCGCGGTCAGCGGGCACTCAGTAATCGTCAAGAAGATTTCGCTGCCCTCGATGAGTGACCAGGAACTGGCGGAAACCATCCAGAAGGAAGCGGCGCAGCATATTCCCTTCGACCTGGCGGATGTGAACCTCGACTACCAGATCCTTTCCGAGGATGCCGGCAGCCCGCAGATGGACGTGCTGTTGGTGGCGGTCAAGAAGGACAAGATTCTCAACTACACCAACGTACTCTCGATGGCGGGCAAGACTCCGGCTATTGTGGACATCGATGCCCTGGCCTTACAGAATTGTTACGAGTACAACTATGAGCCCGCACCGGGCCAGGTGGTGGCGCTCTTGAACCTGGGCGCGAGCGTGATGAACATCAACATCGTAAAGGGCACCACCCCGCTGTTCCCGCGCGATGTCAGCGTGGGCGGGCACCAGTACACCGACTCGCTGCAGAAGGAGCTCGACCTGAGCTTTGACGACGCCGAGTCTCTAAAGCTGGGAAACAAAGTGGGTACGGTCAGCGAAGATGCAAAGACGCCGATCCTGCAGCAGGTGACCGAGATCATCGTGCTGGAAATTCAGAAGACATTCGACTTTTTCCGCGCCAGCGCGGCCGGAGAGCACATCGAGAAGATTTATCTGGCGGGTGGCTCCTCGACGGTTCCGGGGCTGATTGAAGCCCTGCGCCAGGAATTCTCTCTGCCGGTGGAGATCTTCAATCCGTTCCAGAAGATCGCCCCTCCGACGGAAGGGCCGGGAGTCGAATTGATCGAGAAGAACGCCGGCCAGTTGGCGGTTGCGGTGGGTTTGGCGTTAAGGAGCTTTGAAAACCTATGATCCGAATCAACCTGCTCGGAACCCCGAAAGCGAAAGGCAAGCGGGCGGCTGCATCGGCCGCGGCGGTGCTGGAATCGGGCGATAGCGGTTCGCCGCAAATCAAAATTGTGATCGCGCTGGTGTTGGCCGCGGGTTTCAACGGCTGGACCTGGCACCACCTGGACAATGAGGCCAAGACCATCGCCAAGAACATGCAGGTGGCAGAGCAGAAGAACCGAGAACTGGCCGAAGTCAAAGCCAAGTATCTGGAGCGGCAGCGCGAGGCGGACAACTACAAACGCCGGGTCGATGTGATTGACCAGCTACGTGCCAACCAGTCGGGACCGGTGGAGCTGTTGAACACGATTGGCGACACCGTTAACAACACCGAAGCGGTCTGGCTGAGCACGATGAAGGACCAGGGTGGCAGCGTGGACATCGAAGGCATGGCTCTGAGCACCGACGCTGTGGCGTCCCTGATCCAGAATCTGCAGAAGACCGGGCACTTCAAGAACATCGAGATTAAAGAGACCTATCAGGACGACACCTTCAAAGAAATGCAGGCATTTCAGTTCACGCTGACCTGCGAAAAGGCAAAGTCCTAAGAGGGCAGGAGACTATGGGGAACTTCGGCGAATTGTCGGGGATCAAGCAGTGGGCAGCCCTGATGCTGGTGGCGGCGCTAATAAGCGTCGGGTTGCATTACACCATGTTCAAATCCAAGCGCGAAGCCAACGACCAGGCACAACAAAGCCTGCAGACCAAGCTGCGCGAGAACGCGGAACTGGAATCCTACCGGCCCAAGCTCAAGGACATGGAACGGCAAGTTGCCAATCTCAAACAGCAGTTGGAGATTGAACGCCGCATCGTGCCGGATGACAAGGAAGTGGACAACTTTATCAAGGCTCTCGACGCCGAGGCGTTGAAGACGGGGATCGAGATCCGCCGCTATACCGCCAAGCCGGTATCCAGCCGCGAGTTCTACACCGAAGTGCCGTTCGATCTGGAAATCGACGGGCCGTACTACTCGGTACTCAACTTCTTTGACCGCGTGGGGAAACTGGAACGCATCGTCAACATTTCAAACGTGTTGATTGCGACGGTGAAGAAGCCGGGCGAAGCCAGGACGAAACATACCTATCAATACGCTCCGAATGAGAGCATCGTGGCCACCTGCCAGGCGTCAACATTTTTCACGCATGACGTAACGCCGCCCGCGAGCACACCGGCTAGAACCAGGGGAGCCTTATGAAGCTGACCACTGCAATGTTGGCGTTGGGACTGAGTCTGGGCACCGCCTGGGCACAGAACCCGGATGTGATCGAAAACACGCGCAATACTCTGCAGAACGTGCAGAAGAAGCAGACCATTGACGAGAATGCTGCGTTGGCCGCTTCCGGGCAGGGGCAAAACAGCGCCCCGACCTCATCGCCCGCCGCGGTGACGGCACCCGCGAAGTCGGCTCCGAGCAAGGCGGCCCAGAGCACGCCCACTGCGGCCAGTTCAGCTGCCGCGAAGCAGGGTAAAACCCCGGTTGTTAGTGTGACTCCAGCCAATGCCCCTAAAACCACGGCTGCGAAGGGCAAGAAGAAGTCGACGGCTATCGCGGTGACGAAGCCGGCAGAGGCGCAACCGACGGTTGCAGTGGAAGACAAGAAGAATCCCGTCGAGCCCAAGAAAGAAGAGGCCAAAACTTACAGCGCGAATGGACGGCGCGATCCCTTCATCAGCCCGGTGGTCAACCGCACCATGACGGGATCGGGATGCAGCACCGGAAAGCGCTGCCTGGCCATTGACCAGATCAACCTGCAGGGAATTGTGAAGTCGGATGCGGGCATGATTGCGGTGGTGGTCAATGCGCTGAACAAGGCATATTTCCTGCGCGAAAACGATCCGGTATTCAACGGCTACGTGGTGAAGATCACAGGCGACTCGATCATTTTCAAAGAGACCATCCAGGACAAGATGGGCAAGCCGTTCGAGCGGGAAGTCACCAAAAGGATTTCGACCCCGGCCGTGTAGTCAACCGGGGCGCCGGGTCAACCGGCGTGCGATAAGAATTTGAGGAAGAGATCACGAGGCGAGCCAAACGGCGAGCCTGTGGGGAGAAGGGAAATGCGAAAGCAACTGCTGGTTGTTCTGTTACCACTGCTGGTCCTGAGCGCGATTGGGGAAACTCCCGGCGCTGCCACCGACACCACGAAGCACGCCACCCTGCAAAAGGTGGACGTGATCCGCGGGAACGACGGGATCAGTGTGGAGATAACCTCCCGCGGGCAAATCACGCCCACGGTCAGCACGCTGGAATCGCCGACTCGCGTTGTGGTGAGTCTGCCCAACACCGTAGCCGCCACCGCCCAGAATCATTTGAGCGTGGACAGCAACGGGGTCAAGGGCGTGCGCATTGGTACGGACGGCCGTATGCCTCCCACCACCCGCGTGGTGATTGACCTGCTCAACGCATGCAGCTATGAATTGTTGCCAGGCACCGACGGCAAGGTCATCGTCAAGTTGCACCCCGCGGCAAATTCGGCGAAGACGGCCCAGCCGGCGACGAGCGCGCCGCACGCCGTGATCGCGCCAGTGTCCATGCATCGCACGGCCTTGACCCAGCCTGCGGTTCCGACACCAGCCACGGTCAGCGCACCCGCACCCGAGCAGAAGCCAGCCCCGTCGACGGCCTCCGCCCATGATTTTGTATTTGTCGAGCCTGCCTACCAGACCAAGCCAGCAAGCCAAGGCAGCGACGCCGCAGTGACGGCGCCGCCAGCCCGGGTCGTGGAAGCGGCGGCAAAGTTCGTGGATAAGCCGGAAGGCAGCTTGCTGCCCGTACCCAGCGCCGCCATGCAGCAGACTTCGCAGGCGCCGAACACCACCACCATGCAACCCGCGGTGAATCTGGCGGCGGAGCAGAAGATCCAATCGACGCAGATTGTGTCGAGTCCTGAGCCGAAATACACCGGTGAACCGATTTCCGTCAACTTGAAGGATGTAGACCTGAAGGATTTCTTCCGCCTAATCCACGAGATCAGCGGGCTGAACGTGGTGTTGGATCCCAATGTGAAGGGGTCCTTGACCATCGTGCTGGACGATGTGCCGTGGGACCAGGCACTCGATATCGTCCTCAAGAACAACGATCTGGCGCGCCAACTGGACGGCAACGTACTGAGGATTGCCACCGTGGACACGCTGCGTCACGAGGCCGAATCCCGTCGCGCCCAACATGACGCCGAAGCCCTGGCAGTGGACAAAATCACTTTCACCCGTTTCCTCAGCTATGCCCACTCCAAGGATCTGGTAATTACCTGCAAAAAGTTCATCTCCTCGCGTGGCGATGTGATTGCCGACGAACGGACCAACGCCATTATCGTGACCGATGTGCCCTCGGTGGTCCCTGCGATCGACAAACTGCTCACGCAATTGGATCGCAAGACGCAGCAAGTGGAAATCGAAGCCCGGGTAGTGGCCGCGACCCGGAGTTTTGCCCGCGACTTGGGCACACAGCTAGGTTTTGGATGGGGTAACAACACCACGTCGGTGGGCGGAGCCGGTGCAGTTGGCACCACACCCACCGCGACCTTCGGATTGACTCCCCACTACCCGATCATTGGAACCTCCGTACCGACTGCAACTACCGGGGTACAAATCCCGCTGTTCTCAAACTTGGGTTCAACCAGCCCGACCAGTGGCCTCAATTTCACCAGCGCCAGCAACAACGTACGTCTGGATGCCATTCTCACCATGGCCGAGTCGCGGGGCTTGGTGAAGATTCTGTCCCGTCCGCGAGTTGTGACCCAGAACAACATCCAGGCACTGGTCCGGCAGGGCGTACGCGTGCCCATCGTGACTCAGGCCCAGTTAGGCGGTCCGCCCACCGTAACCTACGTGGACGCGTTCCTGCGCCTGACGGTGGTTCCGCAGATCACTTCGGAAGGTACGATCTTCCTGAACGTGGACGTGGAAAACACGACGCCAGACTTCGGGCAGTCCATCCAGGGCAACCCGACGTTGATTACGCAACAGGCCACTACCCAGGTGCTGGTCACCGATGGTGGCACGGTCGTGATCGGCGGCGTGATCCAGACCAACAACTCAGTGCAAGTCAGCCAGGTGCCGCTCCTGGGCAACATCCCGTACCTGGGCAACTTGTTCAAACATACGCAGGTCAGCACCACGAACCAGGAGTTGATTTTCTTCATCACTCCGCGGATTATCCAGACCTAGCGAACCAGTTAGCAGTAAAGACAGCCGCCGGTCGCCTGCACAAGGCACCGGCGGTTTTGTCTTGTGTTCCATGTTGCCAGGCGGCGGTTTTGACTTTGCCATCCTCACAGCTTCACTCAGAACCAAAAGCCGCCAGATGCCTTTGTGCTCAAGAGCGGTGACCAACCTGGCTGGAGTCACGTCTAAAGCGCTGAGGGGGTGGCGATGGGGTCTACTTTTCGAGATGCGCGGCATAGCTTCCGCATGCTGCGGAAATCACCGGGGTTCACTGGTGTGGCGATCCTGATGCTGGGACTGGGGATGGGCGCCAGCACCGCTATATTCTCGATTGTAGATGCTGTTTTGTTGAGGCCTTTGCCTTTTCCGAACGCGGAGAGAATCTTTGCCATCTGGGATGTTCCGCCGCCGCAAATGCATCTCGGATTTGGCGAGCTACCGCTACACAACAAGGAGTTCCTGTTCATTAGCTCCCACAGCCGGTCCCTGGAGGGCGTTGCCGCCTTCAAGAGCGATGAGTTCAACCTGAATGGCGAGTCGGATACTGAGCGGATCGACGGAATCCGGGCCTCCGGAGATTTCTTTCGAGTCATCGGGGTGCCACCGCAGATCGGCAGGGCGTTCTTGTTAGAAGAGGACCAGCCGGGTAGGGAGCACGTGGTTGTGGTTGGCCACAGCCTGTGGCGCCGCCGGTTCGCATCGGATCCTGCGTTGGTAGGCAAAACCATTCGCCTTAATAGCGAAACCTATACCGTGATTGGGGTCATGCCCGAGGGATTCACCTTTCCACGGGGCGCCGAAATGCCGAAAAGCATGCAATTTCCCAAGCAGGCGGAACTATGGGTTCCGCTCGCCTTGCCCGCGTCTTATCGCGGCCCTTCGGACCTGGCTCTAATCGCGAGGTCGCGGCCGAACATTTCACTGGAACAGGCCCAGTTGGATCTGCACGAAATGAACCGCGAATTAGTGGAACAGGAACCTGGCTGGAAGGGTTGGGCCAACTCCAAGCTGGTGCCGCTGCGCGCTCAGGTGGAGGGAGACTCCCGATCCCGACTTTGGATGCTGGCCGGCGCCGTAGTCCTGGTCCTGTTCATCAGCTGCGCGAATGTCTCCAATCTTTTTCTTGCCCGGTCACTGGGACGGTTTAAGGACTTCGCGGTTCGTGCAGCCCTGGGAGCCAGGCGTGTGGACTTGGTACGGCAGCTGCTTAGCGAAAGCCTGTTACTGGCTTTTGGCGGAACGGTGTTGGGGACCCTGCTCTCTCTAGTAATCGTTCATGTGGTCAGGAAATCATTCTTGCTCTATGTTCCCCGCCTGGAACAGGCGCATCTGAACCTTCCCGTGATGGCGTTCGCAGGCGGGTTAACCATTTGCGTGGGCATCCTGTTCGGAGTCTTTCCAGCGCTCTATATGAGCGGACTGCCACTGGCGGATTACTTGAAGAGCCGGGAGCAGAAGCATTCGAGCCGGGGAGTGAATTCGTTCCGCCGAGCCATGGTGGCCGGACAAGTGGGGGTATCGTTGGTCCTGGTGATCGGGACCGGTGTCTTCGCGCGGAGCTTCATCAATCTGCTGAAGGCCAATCCCGGTTTTCAGGCGGGTCATCTGATTACGATGGAGGTTACCGTCCCAGCTTTGAAGTATTCGTCTCCCGACGCCGTGACTGGTATCTACCAGCGCATCCTGGATGGTTTGGCCGCAGTGCCGGGGATCCAGTCCGCCGGTACGGTCAAGCCTTTGCCCATGAGCGGAAGCCAGGAAGAGACGGTTTTCACCATTGAGAATCGCGCGGCGGTGAAGCAGGAGAATCTGCCGATGGCGTCTTACACGATTGCGAGTCCGGACTACTTTAAAGCGGCCAACGTCCCGATTCTGAGTGGCCGCGCCTTCACCGAAGCTGACAATGCCCAGGCACCCTGGGTCACGATCATCAGCGAGAGTTTCGCCCGGCAGTTTTGGCCGGGGCAGGACCCTGTAGGCCAACGCATCAAGCTTCCGGCTTCCTGGTACCCGGGGATGACCATTGTGGGAGTCGCTGCCGATGTGAAGAAATTCGCCTTGAGTGATGCTCCCGGACCCGAAATGTATGTTCCCTACAAGCAGAAGCCGTATCCATCCCTGCTGACCATGTCGGTTGTCCTGCGGACGACTCTTACTGCCTCCAGTCTGGCAAACGAACTGAGAGAGGCTGTGAAGTCGGTTGATCCGGAACTGGCCATTGCCAATTTGCAGCCGATGGAGGAACTGGTCTCGCTTTCGATGTCGGCGCAGAGGCTCTCGGCATCGGTGCTGGGAGCTTTTTCCGCCGCAGCGTTGATCCTGACTGTAATCGGGATATATGCGGTGGTTGCCTTCATGGTGAACGAGCGCACCTCTGAAATAGGGATTCGGCTTGCGCTCGGAGCGCAAAGATCCGACATCTTGAGATTGATCTTCGGGCAGGGCACTCCGCTGGTTGGTTGGGGTCTGGCGATCGGGCTGACGGTGGCGTTGGGCTTGACTCGATTGCTGAGCAGCTTTGTTTTTGGCATCAGCGCTACCGATCCCACAACCTTCGCACTTGCGCCCGCGCTGCTGGTGATGGCTTCGAGCCTGGCAATCTACATTCCTGCTCGACGCGCCAGCCGAGTCGATCCGGTGAATAGCCTCCGCAGCGAATGAAAATCCAGCTTGCTTTCGGTGGAACCAGATTCGCGGAACTGGGCCCCACGCCCGCAAGACGGATGGGTTAGCCAATCCTCACCTCCTGCTAAACTTCTTCGATGGACTACAAAGGCCGGCAGACCAGGTTGCAGACGGCTCTGGAACCATCCCGTCTCGATGGACTGTTGATCACTCATCTTCCCAACATCAGGTATCTGTGCGGGTTCAGCGGCAGTGCGGGCGCGATTCTCATCAGCGAGAGCAAGAGCGTCTTCTTCACCGATGGCCGCTATAAGGAACAGGCCCAGGTTGAGGTTCAAGGGTCGCGGATAGTCGTGGCCCGCAAGCCGCCGTTGTCGGCCGCTGCCGAATGGCTGGTGGCGAACGCGAAGAAGCTGGGCGCGAAGACGCTGGGAATCGAGGCTGAGCACCTGAGTGTGGCGGAGCGTTCGCGGCTGGCAAAGGCCTTGCCTTCCGGTCTGCGATTGCGTGAAGCGCCGCCGCTCGTCGAGCAGGCTCGCATGAGGAAGGACGCGGAAGAGATCGAACGGCTGCGCGCCGCGGTTCTCCTGGGAGCAAGTTTGTTCGAGGTGGCGCTAACAGCAATTCGTCCGGGCGTGAAGGAGACTGAGGTGGCCGCCGAACTTGAATACGCGGCGCGTCGTGCCGGCGCGGACGGAATGTCGTTTGACACCATCATCGCGTCCGGCGCCCGCTCGGCTCGTCCGCACGGCCGCGCCTCAGAGGCAGCGATTCCAGCCAATGGGTTCGTGGTCTGCGACTTTGGTGTTATACTCGCGGGCTACTGTTCTGACATGACGCGTACGGTTCACGTTGGTCAGCCTGACGAGGAGACGCAGCGCGTTTACGCGGCTGTACGCGATGCGCAACAGGCGGCGCTTGAGACGGTCGGGGCAGGCGTGAGCGCTGGCGATGTCGACCGGTCGGCCCGTAAAGTGCTGCAAAGGAAAGGGTTAGGCATGCGCTTCACGCACTCGACGGGGCATGGAGTGGGTTTGGAAATCCACGAAGCGCCGCGGCTTGCGGCCGGGCAAAAGGATGTGTTGCAACCGGGGATGGTGATCACTATTGAGCCCGGAGCGTATCTTCCTGGCGTTGGGGGTGTTCGCATCGAAGACATGGTGGTGGTTACGGAACAGGGGTGCCAGATTCTGACGCCCACCGGTAAGGAACTAATAACGATTTGAAGGTGCAACAATCTCCTGAGCCTCAAGCTGCTCGGGGGATGCGGGCGCAGCCCTACCGTCAACAATGAATCAAAAAGAGCTGAAGGAACTCATTGAGTTCTTAATCGAAAAGGACATTGCCGAATTCGAGTTGGAACGCGGCGACGTCAAAGTGCGCATCAAGCGCGCGGGCGAGCACATGGTTGCGGTCGCGGCGCCGCATTTCGCGGTGCATCCCGCGCCCCCTGCCACGCCTTCCACCGGTGCGGCTCCGGTCCCCGGCACGCAGGCCGCTGTCAAGGAAACCGCGCCGCCCGTCGAAGAAGGCTTGCATTCAGTGCGGTCACCGATTGTGGGGACTTTCTACGAGTCGCCATCGCCCGGATCACCGCCGTTCGTGAAGGCCGGAGATTTGGTCGAGGCGGGCCAGGTGCTGTGCATCGTGGAAGCGATGAAGTTGATGAACGAGATTGAATCGGACATGGCCGGGGAGATCGTGAAGAAACTGGTCGCCAATGGTCAGCCCATCGAGTATGGGCAGGAGCTGTTTGTGATACGGCGCAAGTGAACGATAGAGCCGGTTCGAGGTCCTCCACAGATTTCTGAATGTTCAATAAGATCCTGATTGCCAACCGAGGAGAAATAGCCCTGCGGGTGATCTGCGCCTGCAAGGAGTTGGGTATCCGCACGGTTGCCATCTACAGCGAGGCCGACCGTCATTCCCTGCACGTGCGCTTTGCCGATGAAGCTATCTGCATCGGTCCTCCGCAACTCGCACAGAGTTACTTGAATATTCCCTCGGTGATCAGCGCGGCGGAAATCAGCAACGTGGACGCCATCCATCCCGGCTATGGACTGCTGGCGGAGAACGCCAATTTCGCCGAGGTCGCCGAGACCAGCAACATCAAGTTCATCGGACCGCCTCCGGAGATCACGCGCCTGATGGGCGAGAAGGAAAAAGCCCGGGCTGAGATGAAGCGGCACGGCGTTCCCATTCTGCCGGGGTCGGAAGGCATCCTGGCTAGCGACGGGGAAGCTCTGGAGTGGGCGCGGCAGGTTGGGTTTCCGGTCATCATCAAGGCTTCTGCGGGCGGGGGCGGACGTGGCATGCGCATCGTGCGCAGTGAGGCGGAATTGCCGGCGCTGTTCAAGGCGGCGCAATCGGAGGCGGCGGCGGCCTTCGGCAATGGCGACCTTTACATGGAGAAGTTTATCGAGCGGCCGCGGCACATTGAGTTCCAGATTCTTGCCGACCAGTACCGCAACGTCGTCAGCCTGGGCGAACGGGAGTGTTCGATCCAGCGGCGCCATCAGAAGCTGCTGGAAGAGTCGCCCTCGACCCAGGTGACGCCGGAGTTGCGGAAGCACATTGGAGGCATCCTCGAGAAAACGCTTTCTGCCATCGGTTATGTGAATGCCGGCACGATTGAATTCCTAATGGATGAAGACCACAAGCTGCACTTCATCGAAATGAATACCCGCATCCAGGTGGAACATCCGGTCACGGAGATGGTGACCGACGTGGACTTGGTAAAGAGCCAGATTCGGTTGGCCGCGGGTGAGCGCCTGGAAGATGTGTTGCACGGGCCGTTCGTGCATCGCGGACACGCCATTGAGTGCCGCATTAACGCCGAGCATCCGGAGAAGTTCACTCCTTCAGCGGGGAAGATTACGGCGTTTCATCCGCCGGGTGGGACGGGTGTGCGCATCGACACCGCAGCATATGCAGAAGGGGTGATTCCGCCATATTACGATTCGCTGATTGCCAAGCTGGTGGTGCGGGGAAAAGACCGCGACGAAGCCTGCTCGCGGATGGCGCGGGCGCTGGAAATGTTCATCGTAGAGGGAATCTTCACCACCATTCCGCTGCACCGCAAGATTCTGGCAGACCCGGATTTCAAAGCGGGAAGGATTGATACCACGTTCATTGAGCGGTTCCTGGCGAAGGGTGCGAAGGAAAAGCATTGAATACCTGAGGATTGGCGGCCAGCTTCATTTTGCCCATGATTCATATTTCAAAGCTCTACGCAATCCTTGATCCAGCAACCTTTCGAGAAAACCAAACCATGTTTCGGGCGGCTGCGGATCTTGGGGCGGCCGGCGTGACCCTGATCCAATACCGCAATAAGTCGGGTAATGCGCGGCAGATGCTGGATAACGCCCGGGAACTGAAACTTCTGCTGGGAAACTCCGTCAAACTCACCATGAACGACCGCGCGGACCTGGCTCTGGTAGCGGGTTTTGACGGAGTGCATGTGGGCCAGGATGATTTGTCCCCCGAAGGCGCTCACAAGATCATCGGCGACACGATCTGGTTGGGGGTCTCGACACACAATTCCGAACAGGTCAGAGTGGCCGACCAGACTTCCGCTGACTACATCGCTGTGGGGCCGGTGTTTGCCACGGGCAGCAAAGTGAATCCGGATCCAATCATTGGGCTGGAGGGGGTACTTCGGGCGCGCGAGTTGACCCGAAAACCCCTGGTGGCGATTGGGGGAATCACTCGCGCTAACTGCCGTTCGGTCATCGAGGCGGGGGCCGACTCGGTGGCGGTGATATCTGACTTGTTACGGGAGCCGGGCAAATCAGCAGAGGCATTTTTGCGCATCTTAGGATAAAGTAGCCGCCGGGAGGCGATAGGGCAGGCTACGAAAGCGGGCGAGGGTACCGCTACACGAGCTACGATGGGCACCGAAACCAAAATTCCGCCGGCAAGCCGCGTCAGCAGCGACTGGGATCTCCACGCTAGTCAAGATAAAGAATTGGTCAAGGGCCTCGGCCTGACCAGCTCCACCATGCTGGTCATGGGGTCGATGATCGGTTCCGGCATCTTCATTGTGTCGGCCGAGATCGCGCGTGAAGTAAATTCCCCGGCCTTGCTGATCGGCGCCTGGCTGGTCACGGGCTTCATGACCATCGTGGGCGCTCTGAGCTATGGCGAACTGGCTGCCATGATGCCGAGAGCGGGCGGCCAATACGTTTACCTGCGCGAGGCGCTGGGTCCGTTGTGGGGATTTCTCTACGGCTGGACCTTGTTTCTGGTGATTCAGACCGGGACGATCGCAGCCGTGGGTGTGGCTTTTGGCAAGTTTCTTGGAGTCTTCTTTCCCTCGATTTCTTCCTCGAACTGGATTATGCACTTGTGGAGGGTTCCGTCCGTTCACGTCGGCCCAATGGTCCTGGGCGACATGGACGTCGGCCTGAGCACACAAAATCTGACTGCTATTCTTCTGGTTGTGACGCTCTCGGTCATCAATATTTTCGGCATCAAGACCGGCGCCATCATTCAGAACATCTTCACTGCTGCCAAGATTTCAGCGCTGTTTGGTTTGGTGCTGCTGGGGATTTTTCTGGGACGGAATGCGCAGGCACTGGCAGCGAATTTTCACGGTAATTTTTGGCACAATGCCGGACTGGGCGCGATGCACGACATTGGCGGCGGAGTGCTGGTCAGCACCTTGACCGTGTTGGCCGTCGCCCAGGTGGGATCTTTATTTTCGGCGGATGCCTGGAATAACGTCACTTTCACTGCAGCGGAAGTGAAGAACCCCAGCCGCAATCTGCCGCTTTCACTGGCTCTGGGCACGGGCGTGGTGATCGCTCTCTACATCGGCTGCAATTTCATTTATCTCAACGTGCTGCCGATGGACGGAATCCGCGACGGTGCGACAATTCTGGCGCGCGGCATCAAGTACGCCACCGAAGATCGCGTCGCCACGGCGGTCATGACCCAGATGTTCGGAAGCCTGGGCGGTCTGTTGATGGCCGTCGCCATCATGCTGTCGGGCTTCGGGTGCAATAACGGCTTGATTCTGGCAGGGGCGCGGGTTTACTACGCCATGGCGAAAGACGGACTCTTCTTTCGCAGTGTGGCCAAGCTGAATCCGACCTACAAAACACCAGCGGTTTCGCTGATGGCGCAGATGGTCTGGACCTGTGTGTTGTGCATTTCTGGAAGCTACAACCAGTTGCTCAATTACGTTATCTTCGCCGTGCTGGTGTTCTACGTGCTGACCATCGTGGGATTGTTCGTATTGCGGCGTACACACCCCAATGCCGAACGGCCGTATCGCGCGATTGGGTATCCTGTGCTCCCTGCGATTTATATTGTGATGGCATTGTTCATTGATGTCGTACTATTACGCTACCTGCCGCAATTCACGTGGCCGGGGTTGATTATTGTGCTGCTGGGAATCCCGGTGTACCTCTTGTGGTCAAGGGCTTCGCGTCGGGCAAATGCAAGCGTGTCAACTTAAGCTGAGGAGAAACCAAACGGATGGCAAATCTACTGGCGACGAAGCCGCTGCACTTGCTGATGGAGGAGGCCCGGGAAACGGGCGAGCACAGCCTGAAGCGCACGCTGGGTGTCTTTCAACTGACAGCTCTAGGTGTGGGCGCTATCATCGGCGCCGGAATCTTTGTGATGGTTGGGCTGGGAGCGCAGTACGCAGGTCCGGGGCTCACGCTGTCGTTCGTTTTGTCCGGTCTGGGATGCGCCTTTGCCGGCCTTTGCTACGCCGAGTTTGCAGCGATGATTCCCCTGGCGGGCAGCGCCTACACCTATGCTTACGCCACACTGGGTGAGTTACTCGCCTGGATCATCGGATGGGACCTGACGCTCGAGTACGCCATGGGTGCCAGCACGGTGTCTTCGGGCTGGTCAAACCACTTCATTGAGCTGCTGAATATCTTCCACATTAAGATGCCGTTGTGGCTGGCCTACGATCACTGGACGGCTCTAAAGACCGCGGAGACCATTATCGCCAAGCAGATGGCGCACGCCTCGGATCCCAACCTGGTGCCGGGCACGCAGTCGTTCCTCGATAAAATTTCGGCGATCATCAGCGCGCAGTCTCCCGAACTGGTGCAGCGGGCCCATGATCTGCTGGGTGCACCGCATCTATTTGGCAGCGAAATAGGTTTTAACCTGCCTGCTTTTATCATCGCACTGGTGATCACCGCGGTGCTGGTGGTCGGAATCAAAGAGAGCGCGGAATTCAACACCGCAATCGTTGTGGTCAAGGTATCAGTCGTGCTGTTCGTGATTGCCCTCGGCTCCCAGTACATCAATCGCGCCAACTGGGGCATGGACTGGAGTTCGTTTGCTCCCCATGGTTTCGCGGGAATCGGGGCGGGGGCGGCGTACATATTCTTCGCCTACATCGGGTTCGATGCAGTCTCGACCACGGCGCAAGAGGCCAAGAATCCACAGCGGGATTTGCCCATCGGCATGATCGCATCGCTGGCGATCTGTACAGTGCTCTACATCTCCGTAGCCGGCGTGCTGACCGGGATGGTGCATTGGCAACAAATAAACATCGAAGCGCCGGTCGCACGGGCATTCCTGGACCGTGGTCTAAACACGGCATCGCACATCATCACGCTGGGCGCCTTGGCGGGACTGACAAGCGTGATGCTGGTCATGCTTCTAGGCCAGACGCGCGTACTTTATTCCATGGCCAACGACGGCCTGCTACCGAAGAAATTCTTCGCCGACATCCACCCCAGGTTTCGCACTCCCTGGAAGAACACGATTCTGGTGGGCTTGCTGGCGGCAATTGTAGGCAGTGTCACTCCCATCGATCAGATTGGCAGGATGGTGAACATAGGCACGCTGCTGGCGTTTGTGATTGTGTCGATCTCCGTGCTGGTATTGCGCTACACGAATCCCACCCAGGCGCGGCCCTTTCGGACCCCGTGGGTGCCCTTGGTTCCTGTTCTTGGAGTGATCTCGAATGGCTACATGATGATCAAGTTGGGAAAGTGGAACTGGATTCGCTTGGTTGCCTGGTTGGCCATCGGCCTGGTGGTGTACTTCACATATAGCGTGAAGCACAGCAAGGTGCAGGCTCTGCAGGCAGGCAAGAGCAGCCGGAATTGAAGAGCAAGGGGTAATGGGTGCTTCCGGTTTGGGTCTTCCGCGCATGCGTGGGAGACCCTTTGTTTTGATGATTTGTACAGGATCGGGAATAAGATCAGAGCGTATCGCCATGAAAATCCTCACTGCTGCCGAGATGCGAGAGACCGACCGCATGAGCAGTGAGAGTTTCGGCCTGCCCTCTCACGACTTGATGGAGAATGCCGGAAGAGCGGTCGCCGACTTTGTGCTGTCGCGATATTCCTCGGCCAATCGCATCGGGGTGATTTGCGGCAAAGGCAACAATGGCGGCGACGGATTCGTCGTCGCGCGCAAACTACACGAGGCTGGCCGGGCAGTGCGACTGATTTTACTGGCGGAGCCGAAAGAGTTGCGCGGCGATGCTGCTCAGATGTTCGCCAAGCTTCCGGTCGCGGCGGTGCTGGCACGGTCGTCGGCTGAGTTGAAGCAGGAAGCAGCTCGCACCGTCTTCGATTCCGACGTATTGATTGACGCCATCCTGGGAACGGGGTTTCGTCCCCCGGTGAATGGGCTTTACGCAGAAGCGATTGCCCAGGTGAATGCCAGCCATGCCACGGTGGTCGCGGTCGATATTCCTTCGGGTGCAGATGCCGACGTAATGGGTGAGCAGGTTGGCAGCTTGGCGCGAGCCGACGCTATTGTGACTTTCACCGCGCCGCGTCCGGCACACGTTTTCGGAAGCCTGACGCCGGGAACGACCTCGATTTTCCCGATCGGTTCGCCCGATGAGGCTATCGTTTCTTCTTTGGGATTGAATCTGATTACTCCTCGCGGGATCGCACCCTTGATCGGCCCGCGGCATGCGGGTTCGAATAAAGGGAATTTCGGACATGTGCTGGTGATTGGCGGGTCGCTCGGAAAAGCAGGAGCAGCGGCCATGGCGGGCATGGCGGTATTGCGGAGTGGCGCGGGACTGTCGACTGTGGCTGTGCCGAAGTCGATTCTGCAAACGGTGGCTGGGTTTCATCCGGAGCTTATGACCGAGCCGGTGGCCCAGACCAAGGCGGGCAGCATTTCTCTGCGCGCTCTTCGTAGCTTGGACAAGCTGGCTGAAGGCAAAACCGTGTTGGCCATCGGGCCGGGAATCTCACGCATTCCGGAGACCTCAAAACTGGTGCGTACCCTGGTCAGAAAGCAAGAGCTTCCGACCGTTCTCGACGCCGATGGTCTAAACGCCTTCGCAGATCACGCAGCCGAGTTAAATGGAAAGGACAGATCGCTGGTGATCACACCCCACCCCGGCGAGATGGCACGGCTATTGGGTTCGACTGTCGCGACGGTTCAGGGCGATCGCGTCGGCATTGCTCGAGCATTCGCGCGCAAGCATCGCGTCATCGTGGTGTTGAAAGGTCATCGGACGCTGATCGCCGATCCCAGCGGAGAAATCTGGGTCAATACCACCGGAAACCCGGGCATGGCAACTGGGGGAACGGGTGACATTCTGACTGGCATGGTAGCCGGTCTGGTGGCACAAAATCCCAAGCGGATACTCGAGGCCGTTGTCGCTGCGGTCTATCTCCACGGGCTGGCGGGCGACGTAGCCCGGGAGCAGATGGGCGAGCATTCGCTGGTTGCAACCGACCTGTTGCGGGCGCTGCCGGAGGCCTTCCGGCGCGTGCGGCAGGCTGCGCAGAACGCTTCCGTTGAGTTTACCGGTTAGTTACCCATTGTCCGTTCGGACATGGGCCGCGCGGCGAATGGTGCATTGTCCATGTGCTTAGGCGTTTCGTTCGACAGACCCTTTGTAATCTCCCTGTGGTTACGTCTGCATGCCATATTGGGAATCGCCATGACCCATTTTCCCCAACCGCATCCGCAGCAGCGCGCAACCCGAGTCAAAATGGAGGCCACCGCCTCCGCCCTGGTGAAGCTGGAAGACGGACAACGCGCCAAGGCCAGAATTCAGACCGTTTCGGTGACCGGGGGGCTGCTTCGCCTGGCGCGGGCCTTGGAGGAGGGCGGCTTTGTCGAAGTCGCTTTCCAGACGCAATCGGGCCCGGTGCATGGAATGGCGGAAATGCTGCATCCCAGGCGGATTTCCCCCGAGGGCATCCTGCAGCCATTCCGTTTTATCGCGCTGGACGACACTGATCACAATACCCTGAGTTTCGCCGTGAACTCGACGACGGAACGGAACTTCCTGCTGGGCTCCCGACAGTCTTCTCGAAAAGTGTAGCCCTCCTCCCTGAGTCTTGATGAACTCTCGCTATACTGATCTCGCGATGGATACGCGGGAGTTCATCACGCATTCACCGGAGGAAACGATCGCCCTGGGGTGGACGTTGGTTGAGCTGCTGACGCCTCCGAAAATAGTGCTATTGCGCGGTGACTTGGGTGCCGGCAAGACCACACTGGTGAAGGGAATTGCCGCTGGTTTCCGGGCGGCGGCGGAAGACGACGTGACCAGTCCGACGTTTACCCTGGTGCATGAATACCGCGGGCCGGCGGCGAATCTTTATCACATTGATCTGTATCGGGTGGATACGCCGCGGCAGCTCGAGACGCTAGGGTTGGACGACTTGATCTCGGAGAACAGCGTTCTGCTGATCGAGTGGGGGGAGAAGTTTCCGCGGTTTGTTCGCGAGCGGGATTTGGAGATTGTGCTGGAGCGGGTCAGTGAGAACGAGCGGAGAATTAGACTGATTTCAGATCGGGGATAGAACGCGGTTACCGAAGAGACTTTGACGCAGGGAGGAAACCTCAGTAGGCTAAATGTGCGTCTCAAGCGTGTTCGATTCTTGCAAAGGCTCCGCGCAGCGGGGCCTTTTGCTTTGGTGAAAGACGCTTGACTGGGCCGGGCGATTAGTGAATAGTGAGTCCCGCGCGGCGTGGATCGCTCGACTTAACGATTCGCACGGCCTTCCCCATCACATCGGTGACCGGGACCGTGCCGAACCTTGAGTCGCGGCTGTCGTCGCTGAAATCACGGTTGTCACCCATCACGAAAAGTTGATTCGCTGAAACCTTAGCCGGCTTGAAGGTCTTGAGAAACGAAGAAGACGGTGACCTCAAGACCGAATCCTTACCGGTGTGTTGAATAAATTCCTCGTGAAGCGCTACGCCGTTGAGGAAGACTTGGAAATCCGCTCCCTCGACGGTATCGCCAGCGACCGCGATCACCCGCTTCAACAGCAAAGCATCATCGTGTCGAACTACAACTACGTCGCCGCGTCCGGGGGTGGCGTTCCGGTACGTGTTCATATCCACGGCAAACTTCTCCCCGGCGAAGACGGTCGGCTCCATTGCGCTGTTCGGTTGAGTGAATACCTTTTCTTGTGCACACGCAGACAATAACCACAACGCAATCGAACCTACAAGCCAGATGGACCACGAGGCTTTCCACTTCATAAACCGGGTCCTCAATGGTGAATCCTAAAACCCCATGATGTTATACCCGCAGTCCACGTAAATCACCTCGCCGGTGATTCCGGAACTGGCGTCGGAAGCTAGGAATACTCCCGTAGCGCCGACTTCATTCACGTCAACGTTGCGCCCCAGGGGCGCCCGTTCAGCGTGAGTCTTATGCATGTCGCCGAAGCCGGCGATACCGCGCGCGGCCAAAGTCTTAATGGGGCCGGCGGAAATGGCATTCACGCGAATGTTTTTCTTGCCCAGTTCAAAGGCCAAATAGCGCACTGTGCATTCCAGGCCAGCTTTGGCCACGGCCATCACGTTGTAACGGGGGACGACTTTCTCTGAGGCGTAATAGGTCATGGTCATGATCGATCCGCCGTCATCCATGAGCGGCGCAGCGGCCCGGGAGACTGCGATGAGCGAGTAAACGCTGACATCAAGCGCTACGCGGAAACCTTCGCGGGTGGTGTTGACGAAGTCGTTCTTCAGTTCGTCTGCGGGAGCGAATGCGACACTGTGGACCAGCGTGTGCAGTTTGCCGTAGCGGTCCTTGAGTTTCGCGAACACGCGCTCGATCTCGGCGTCGTTCGAGACATCGCACATGAAAGCCTCGGCGCCGGGGAGGGACAGAATCAGGTCTTTCGCTTCGAGCTCCAGCCGCTCGTTCTGGTAAGTGATAGCCAGCTTGGCCCCAGCGGCGTGGAGTCCCTGAGCGATTGACCAGGCGATACTGCGCTTGTTGGCGACTCCAAAGACGACGGCGTTGCGGCCTGCAAGATCGAATGACATTGGGATCTCCCGATGAAAATGGAAACTGTAAGGATAGCAGTCCGCAGTAAGGCTTTACCACAGAGACACAGAGGAAGGTCTTAGGTTCTTACTTCAAGGCATCGATGCTCTCTGTGTCTCGGTGGCTCTGTGATGGGTTCTTGCCTTCCACCACTCTGACATCACCAGCCGGCACTGCTGCTTTCACCGGCCAGATGGCACTGACCATCCCTATCGCATAGACCATTCCAATGATGGAAAACCCTGCAACCAGGTTTGCCTGCGCCACAGCGCCAACCAGCAGGGCCAGCACGATTTGCAGCGACGTGCCGACGAAGTAAAAAGTGTTCTGCACTCGTCCCATGAAGTGCGGCGGCACTTGCTCCATAATGCTGGTGTTCATGGCGACACTGTTGATGCCGCGGGCCCATCCCATGATTCCGTAGACCAGGACTGCCAGGGCCAGCACGGGCGCGAGTGGAGCGCAGGTCATGCAGATCGCCAACAGTCCCATCGAAACCGCGATTGACCGCCGTGCTCCGATCGCAGCGATGATCTGGGGGGCAAACAACGCGCTCAGGAACGCCCCTGTGCCCCAGCCCCCGTTAAACCAACCGTAGCCCACCGCACCGGCGTGAAAGACCTGGTCGCTGAGCGGCGCGGTAACCACCACGGCGGTCATCATCGCGCCCAGGAAGAGCGCCCAGGTGGTGCCCAGCAACATCAGATTGGGTCGGACGCGAAGAAACTGCAAGCCTTCGCGAAGCTCGCGCACAAAGCGGTCGAGAGCGGACTCTGCCGCCATGAAATCGGCGTGCAACTCCGCGGGGCGCGGGACTACGTGGCGTCCCTTGCGCACGCCGAAGTAGCAGAGGAAGGAGACGACGTAGGTCGAGGCATCGATCAGCAAGACTCCGCCCAGCCCGATGTGGTTGTAGACGAATCCGACGATGGCGCCCGCGATCAGCCAGCCGCCCTGGATTCCTGCCAGCAGAAAAGTATTGGCGTGGACAAACTCTTCGCCGGGTGTCAGCTCCTGAATCAGCGCGGTGATGGTCGGCCAGAACATCCAGAAGCCCGCAGCTACCAGAGTGTTCATCAGATAGAGCTGCCATAAATGCACGCGGTGCTGGAACGCCAGAATCGCAACCGTGAGAATGATCAGCCCACGCAGGGCGTCGAGCCACATCACCAGCCGCCGCCGGTCTTCCCGGTCTATGAGTACGCCAGTGAAAGGCAGCATCAGCATGGCGGGAATGGTCTGGAGCACGGCGAAGGTTCCCAGCGCGATTTCAGAATGGGTGGCTTGCAGAATGTACCAGGCCACGGCGGCGGCGTTCATGCCGCTGCCCAGCATGGAAATCACGTTGGCGCCGAAGACGAAGCGTAGCGCCTTCTTGTGAAGAATAGACCGCATAGTCTAATTTAAATGATTGCGGAAGAGCCGCCAACTGAGAAAACGCAGAGGTCGCAGAGGGCGGCACTAGAGTGCAGGGAGAAATTCTCAGGAGCGGCCTGCCTGAAATGGCGAGTGGACCTCGATTTGGCGCGACTCCGAGAACACGTACACGGCGAACATCAGCATTACTGGTTCGATGGGGTGTTTGTATCGGGGGAAGGGATTCACCAGGTAGTAAGGAAGCGGATAAATCAACAGAAAGCAGGCCAGCAGAGGCCCTCCAGGTACACGGTTACGAATCGTGAGCCACAAGCCGGCACAGGCAAACAAGGCTGCCAGCAGAAAATTGACATGGCGGGAAATCATGAGGTCGTAACCGGCAACGATAGCCGCTTGCGGAGGCGCGATCCAGAAATACACAGCACGCTTTGCCGTGAACCACAGAAACTTGCCTGGATGTTCGCGGATGAACTGTTGCACTTTGGCTTTCTTGGCATCCATGAATCTGACTTCGCCCAACTCCTGAAACTTCCGCATGGCGTCAGGATCATTGCCGGGATGCTCGCCACGGGTCCAAAGTCCTTCGGATTCGGCGTTGTTGGCTTCGTACATTTCCAGCGGAAGATTGTCGCGCACGAACAAGAACCTGCCGAGCTCATGGTAGTTCCGCAGCAGCCATGGAGTGACCAGAAGAACGGAAGTCAACACACATAAGAAAAGTCCCGAAACTCGTCGCGGACTTCGCGGCATGCGGAACCACAACCAGACCAGGCAGCAAAGCATCAGGCTGAGCATGGCGGTGTTGGTAAGAATGATGAAGCCCCACAGTGCCCCGAAGGCAGCCCAGTTGAGGAGCGGCGGCGGCTGGTCGGCCAGACGTAGAGTCAGCAGCAGGGCCAGACTCAGAAGAAACGTGGTGAAACTGGTCTCCCAAACCACGCGGGTCGGCCAGTACAGAAAGTAAGGAAAGACGGCCCAGGCCCAGGCTGTGGCACGGGCCACGCCGATGCCGTAAATCTTCTCCGCGATGCGGTAGAGGGTCAAGCAAGTCAGCGAAGCGAAGATGCTATTGAAAGTCAGAATCACCCAGGCCGAGGCGGCAGTATAGATGCCAAACAGTTTGAATACTCCGGCCAGAATGTAGGGATAAACCGGCGGGGCCCAGGCGCTTGGTCCGGTGGGGAGGTCGGTAGGGGAACTGAAACCCTGTCCGCTGGCAATGGAGCGGGCGAGGCGGCCCATTTCCCAGCCGAATTGAAAATGATCGCGCCGGGGAGTGATGCGGTAAGTGTGCCCGATGCCGATGACGGCCAGCCGCAACAGCAGTGCGATCAGGACAATGAAGAGAATGGAGTGCCGAAGCGGAGGCCGCGCGACAGGTGCTGGTTGCTTCTCGTCGCCACCGTTCATCGCCCCAGACTATAGCACGGAGCTTGTGCCGTTCCGGCAGCCGCAAATCGATGCTTGCAAGGGTTGGCAAACGGAGCTACGATTCCGGCGCGAAGCTTGGAGGTGGCTATGAAGCACCATCAAAACTGTGCCCTCGCAGTGGCGGTCTTGCAGGCATTCTGTCTTTACGGACACGCGCAGGTTGACAAGATCGAGATTCCGGCGGGGACGCCCGAAGATCAGGCGTTGACGGCGATCACAAATGAGCCGGATGCTCAGAAGCGGCTGGCCATGTACCAGGACTTCGTGCAGAAGTTCTCGACGAATCCGGCGGCCGTGGCCTACGGGGACTGGCAGATTTCACAGGCGTATCAGGGCACGGGGGACCTGGCGAAGGCGATGGAGTTCGGAGAAAAGGCGCTGGCGGGATCGCCGCGCAATCTGGACATCATCGTCTCGCAGGCCAACATCGCGCAACAGATGAAGGATAGCGCCAAGGTGATGCAGTATGCAGCACAAGGGGGCGAGGTTTTCAACTCGATTGCCAAGCAACCCAAGCCCGAGGGCGCGAGCGACGCGGAGTTCGCTGCCCGCATCGACGAGGAAAAAAAAGCGTCGCAAAGCTCCTACGAGTTCCTGGAGGCCGCCGCCTACAACACGATTGCCGGGGAAAGCAACGCCAAGACGCGGATGTCTTATATCGAACGCTTTACGCCGGCGTTTCCGAATTCCCGCTTTGAAGAATCGGTTACGACGTACGCGATGATGTCGTTGTCGGAATTGAAGGACACGGCGCGGATGATTGCTTACGGAGAGAAAGTCCTGGCGAGCAATCCGAACAGTTTGCCCACTCTACTGCTTATGGCCAACACGTATTCCGACGATCCCAAGCCGGGCAGCGCGGTCAAGGCAGCGGCCTATGCTCAGAAAGCGATCGACGTGGCCAAAGCCGATGCTCCGGACGCCGATCGCCCGCGCAAGGTGTCAGCTGGAGTGGCGTATTCCACGCTGGGTTACGCGCTTATGAAGCAGGACAAGACGGCAGCGGCGATTCCGGCTCTGAAGTCTGCGGTTTCTCTGCTTAAGGGCCAGGACGATCAGTCGTATGCGGTGGCCGGCTACCGGCTGGGTTACGCATATGCCAAACTGAGCAAAGTCAGCGAAGCGCGAGACGTGTTGACGGAGGTCGTCAAGATCGCGGGGCCGGTCCAGCAGTTGGCGAAAGATCTTTTGCTGAAGGTAAATGCGGCGCGGGCCAAGGGAAAATAGCGAGAGAATAACCTCTCAGTGTTTCACCAGGTCTCCCGAGAGCATTCTGGCTTTGTTGGCCAGGGTGTAGGCGCGCTGTACGTCGCCGGCGTTGGTTGCTGCCTCGGATTCCTCCACATACCTCTTGATCTGATTCACCGTGTCTTGTTGAGCGGGATTGAGCTGGCGGCTTGCAAGGGTCTTCAGATTTTCGTCGGTCTTTCCCAGCAGCCAGGTTGTTCTGCCGCGTTGCTGCGAGGCTTGCTGCGGACTCAAACCGGGGGAAATGTCTATCCGCGGGTCGGTGGTGTCGCCATTGTATACAACCTTTGGAGTTGGTCTGGAGGTAGAAGCTGCAGCTGCGGGTTGGGTGCCTTTACGCTTCCTGCGGTTGCGGGCCGGCTTACAACCTGGTTGAGGAGCCGACTGAGAGGGTGACACCGCGGGACAAGGCTTCGAAGGTGCGACAGACGCGGGTGTCACATCCGGTTGCGAAGTCTGCTGAGCCGGAGCATCTTGCGCGAACGCTACACTGGACGCACTCGGCGCTCCAGAGGTAAGCAAGTACCCGACGGCTAAGACAATTGTGGCTGAGCGCATTTAGTTATCCGATGTGGTCATGAAACGACCCGTGAACGAAGTTTACCTCCGGCTACCTCTCGCCCTGCACCGTTAGCCTCAGTGCGCGGTTCACTTAACGGCAGAATCAGGCGGAAAGTGGTGCCGTGCCCGTCGACCGATACGAAGTCCACCGAGCCGTAGTGCCATTGCATGACCTGGTAGGTCTGCGCCAGGCCGATCCCGCTACCGCCTTGCTTGGTAGTGAAATACAGTTCAAAAATCTTCTCCTGAATTTCGGGAGGAATTCCGCCGCCCTCATCTCGAATCTCGGTGACGACCTGACCCTCCTCGCCGCGTGCGGATATGGTAAGAGTCCCTCCCTGCGGCATGGCCTGCACTCCATTGAGCACGACGTTGAGAATCGCCTGCTTCATGAAATCCAGGTCCACCTTCACTGTCAACGGACCCGGCGCTAGATCGCGGATGATGGCGACGCTATGTTGTTCGGCGTCAGGAGTAGCCAGCGCCAGCACGTCATCCAGCAGGCGCTTCAGGTCAATCTCTTCGATGTGCAAATCCCGCGGACGGGTGAAGTCCACCAGAATCTGCACCACCCGGTCAAGGCGGTGGATTTCGTTTCCGATGACGTCCATGTGGCGGCGGGTGTCGGGGTCAACTTGCTGAAGCTTGTTCTGCAGCAATTGCAGGTGCAGCACGATGGCGTTGATGGGATTCTTTACTTCGTGGGCCACACCGCGCGTAAGGCGGCCGCTGGCTGACATGCGGCGTGACATTTCGATTTCATCTCCGATTTGGCGCACTGACTCAGCGTCGCGGAGGGTCAGTAACGCGCCGATGGGCGTGCCGTGTTCATTGATGAAATCGAGCGAGATCTGTACCCGCTTGCCGTTTGACGATTCCACTTCCGCCTGCGCGATTGGGCGCTGCAGATGAAACCCATCCAGGATCAACCCGCCCAGCTCAGAGCCGGGAGTAAAGATCTCCTGGGCGGTGCGGCCCAGCAGTTCTCGCCGCGGCCTTCCCAGAAAGTGCTCCACCGATGCGCTGACCAGCACCACCCGCGAATCCCGGGTGAACAGCATGAGGCCGTCCTGCAGATTAGCCATAATCTGGTCAACGTTGTCTTTCAAGGCGGAGAAGATCTCCTTGGCATCGCGCATCTGCTGTCCGAGGTGAGCGATCTTGAGGGTGACCAGACCGTACTCGTCACGGCCTGGTTCTTCGTCCGGGATGGGTTCGGAATTGCCTTCGGTAACGCTGTCCAGGCTGCGGCTGATGCGCTTCAACGGACCGAATGCCAAGTTAGAAAGCCCGGCTGCGAACACCAGCGAAAGCAGGATGGTGATCCCAGAGAGAATGAGTGCGTGACGTAATCTGGGTGTGGTCTCTTTCATCAAGATCACTGTGGATACACCCACGCGCACGCTGCCGAATGAGACGCCATTCAGCTGCAAAGGCAGGCGTACCTCGTAAACCGGTGGAGGCCGATACAGCATGCGAAGTTGATCCTGAAAGCGGGCATCCTGCAAGTGTTGAAATTCAGGGCGATCGTTCACCGGCTTACCGATCAACTTGGGATCGGAGTGCAAGATGGCATTACCGCTGGCATCGACCACGGCTACGTCGTAAATGTTGAGCCAGTTCCCTACAACAGATTCCACCAACGCGTTCAGATCGCGGTCCTCGGACAGATAATCGGCGACCGCACGGCGCACTGCTTTCGGATCGTTGGTATCCACTTTAGTGCTGGTCAGGTCCGGAATAGCGCCGTTCGCCAAGTAGGCTATTTGCAGAGCCAGGTTGTCGGCGGTGTCCCGGGTGTTGCGAATCTGCTGATGAAGGATCTGGGAGACGTAGATGTAGGAGGAAAATGACACCACCACAGTGACCATAAAGGTGACGGCCACTACGAGCTGGGTTTTTCGACGCATACTTCATTTTTGACGGGGTGGCGTTCCGGCACTCTAGGCCGGCAGGTCGTCCTTGTCGGCAGCCGCGCTGCCATACTCCTTCAGCTTATTATGCAGGGTTTTCAAGCTTATGCCGAGAATCTCCGCAGCGCGGGTCTTATTGTTGCTGGTGGACTCGAGGGTCTTCAGGATCAGCAGTTTCTCGGCCTCTTCGACGGTCGTACCCACGTTCAAATGCACAGCGTCGGAATCGTCCGACGAAGTCCGAAGCGTGCTCTGACCGAAGCCGGGAGGCAGATGTTTGGTCTCAATCACCGCGCCATCGCAAACGATCACCGCGCGTTCCAGAGCGTTCCGCAACTCGCGCACGTTGCCCGGCCAGGAGTAATTCTGGAACGAGTTCAAAACCGCATCACTGACAGTTTTCACTGTCCGTCCGTGCTTGGCATTCATGTCTTTCAGCAGACTCTCCACCAGCGCGGGAAGGTCGTCCTTGTGGTCCCGCAGCGGGGGCATGTGGATGTTGAACACATTCAGGCGATAGTAGAGATCGTTGCGCAGCTCGCCGCGAGCGACCGCTTCTTCCGGTACTTTGTTAGTGGCGGCCAGAACGCGGACATCGACCGTGGTCTCCACTTTGCTGCCTAGGCGTCGCAGCTTGTGGTCCTCCAGCACGCGCAGCAGTTTGGCCTGAGTCGCGACCGGCATTTCACCGATTTCGTCGAGCAACAAGGTTCCGCCTTCCGCCAGTTCAAAGCAGCCCGTCCGGCGTTCCAGCGCACCGGTGAATGCGCCCTTTTCGTGGCCGAAGATTTCGCTCTCGATCAGGGTCTCAGGAATGGCCGCGCAATTGATGGGTACGAATGCCTTGTTGCGCCGGGGGCTCAGGTCATGGATGGTGCGCGCCACCAGTTCCTTGCCGGTGCCGCTGGCTCCGGTGATCAGCACCGAGGCTGTGCTGGGAGCGACCAACTCCGTCAAGCGGAAGATTTCCTGCATTTTCTTGGACGAGCCGACCAGTTGACCGAGAGCCCCTTTATCACGTAGCGCCCGCCGGGTTATCTCCAGTTCGGTGCGAGTGCCGAGCAACTTGCCGGCGTTTTCCAGGATGGAGCGCAGGCGAGAAGTATCAATAGGTTTCTCGATGTAGTCGTAAACTCCCAGGCGTCCGGCGTGAAAGGCGCTATCGATCGTCTTTTGCGCAGTGACAACCACCACCGCGATGTTCTGGGAGAGTTCCGCGATGCGCTCCACTAGTTCCAAGCCGCCCATGCGCGGCATCTTGAGGTCGGTTACCACGATGGCTGGCGACCAGCGGGTGACTTTCTCCAGACCCTCCACGCCATCGCGGGCGGTTTCGGCACTGTATCCCCAGTCCGAGACCACCTCGGCGAGGCCAGTACGCTCGTTTTCCTCGTCTTCGACGATTAGTACTTTTTCCGCGCTCATGTCTTCACTCATTATTGGTGCTGGGTGTCCACTCCTGCAAGCCGCCTACACTCGGGCGAGCCGAAGATCCCAGCTGGTATCAACTTGAGAACAAGAAACGGGATACCAGAGTAGACGAAATTCGCAGTTGCCGGGTATGATGTTTTCTCCATTTTGTCTGCACAAACTGTGTAGGTGTTGGGACTGATTCCCAACGAACTGGCATCTTAACAGTTCCGCGCGCGGAGCCCCCAATTCTTGAGTTATGAAGCGCGACGGAAGATTTTCACTAATCGCGAAAGGTCGGAGGATGAACATGTCGGTTTTGGGTGGTGGATACAGCGGGCGTGTAATCGCTGGCGGGTTGTTGTTGATTCTGGCAGTGCTGCTGCTTTCGACGATTACCGTGGCGCAGCAGGGGGAAACCCCGAAATACGAGATCTTTACCGGTTATCAATGGTTGCATCCCGGCGGGACTGTCCCCGCGCCAGGCCAGAGCGCTAACGCCCCCATTGGGTTCGAGTTGCAGAACTTGCCGGCCGGCGGCGGCGCCAGCTTCACTTATTTCTTTACGAATCACCTGGGGCTGGAAGGCGACTTCGGGCGGAACCAGAACGGCAATTCCGACGAAACCACGCTCTCGATTGGTCCCCACCTCGAGTACCGACACAACCGGCTCAACCTATTTGGACACGCGATGGTGGGCTGGAATTATCTGACGACTCCGGGCTTGTCTGGCCGGAGCGGCATCGGCACCATTGTCGGCGGCGGATTGGATGTTCAAATCACCCGCTTGATCGGCATCCGCGTGGTCGAGGCGGATTGGGTTTGGGCGCACCAGAATTTCTCTGATGTCGTGGCCCCTCAATTCCCCGATTTGCGGCGCATCGACCTCGAAGGCGCCCGGGTCCGCACTGGTATTGTGTGGAACCTCGGATATCCGCAGGCGGAAACGCCGGCGGCCAATTGCTCCGTCCAGCCCAGTGAAGTGATGGTGGGAGAGCCGATTACGGCCACTGCCAGCGGCAGCCATTTCAATCCCAAGCACACCCTGACCTACACCTGGGAGACCAATGGCGGGAAAGTCACGGGTAAGGACAGCACCGCCAGCATTGACACCAATGGCGTTGCCGGCGGCAGTTACGCCGTTACCGCACACATTTCCGATCCCAAGATGAAGAACGGCGGGACCGCCAGTTGCTCGGCGAACTTTACGGTGAAAGTACCTCCGAAGAACCCGCCCACAATGTCGTGCTCGGCAAGTCCGTCAAGCTTGCAGGCGGGCGGCAGTTCGACGATTACCTGCACTTGCACCAGTCCGGACAATGTTCCGGTCACGGTCAGCAACTGGACCTCGACCGGTGGCAGTGTTTCGGGCAGCGGATCGACGGCATCGCTGAACACCACCGGCGCTTCCGCTGGACCGATTTCCGTGTCTGCGACTTGCACGGATTCGCGTGGGCTCAATGCACAAGCCTCCACCCAGGTAAATGTGGAGAACCCACCGCCGTCAGCTCCGCCGCAGGCTCAGAAGCTGAGCCAGTGCGACTTCCCCAACAAGGTGAAGCCGTGGCGGGTGGACAACACTTGCAAGGCCATCCTGGACGATGTTGCCAAGAACCTGCAACAGAATGCAGAGGCCCGGCTGGTGGTTGTCGGCAATGCCGAAGCAGGAGAGAAGCGTCCGAATCTGGCGGGGGAACGTGCCGTCAATTCGAAGGCCTATCTCACCGGCGGCGAAGCGCAGTTGGGAATTGATCCCAGCCGCATTGAGACGCGTACTGGCAACGCCGGCTCTACGACGGCCGAATACTGGGTGGTCCCGGCGGGCGGGACTTACTCGGGCGAAGGCACGCAGGCTGTGGATGAATCCAAAGTGAAGGCGGTACCGGATCATCCGGCGGCGGCAAAGAAAAAAGCGAAGGCGAAGCAATAGAACTTTCGCCCAGATGAAGAACTCCAGCCGGTTGAGCCTTAGCGGCTCGACCGGTTTCTTGTTTCCTGACAGCGCTTTGAGGCTGCTAGTAGGCCAATTGAGCGCGTGCTACTGTCCTTTCCCTTCGGTAACTTGCCCGTCACGTGTTACCCTGTCACGCTGGTGCCTCGGTGGGAATTCATCATTAGGGGCGACTCGTCTATGACTTTGGGAACAAGCAGCTTCGTCAATCGTAAGTTGTTGATTGCTATGTCACTTATCCTGCTATGCGCCAGCGCTTGGGCAGGCCAGTGGACGGCTTTGGGACCGGACGGCGGCGATGTCCGCAGCCTGACTTATGACCCTCACAACCCAGATCACATTTTCCTGGGAACCAGTACCGGCACGATTTTCATCTCCACCAACGGAGGGCAGGACTGGTCTCGCGTTGCCCATCTGGGCAGCGGCGATGACTACGTAATCGACCACATCGCGCTCGACCCGCAGAACTCTGAAAAGATGTACGCGGCCGTCTGGAGCGTGGAAAACCAGCAAGCCGGCGATCTGTTTCACTCGCACAATGGCGGCAAGACCTGGGAAACCGTTCCGGCCATGCACGGCAAATCGATCCGCGCCATGTCCATCGCTGCTTCTGATTCGAAAGTTCTGACCGTGGGGACGCTGGAAGGCGTGTTCCGCAGCAAGGACGCAGGCAAGAACTGGGAAAAGATTTCTTCCTCCAATTCCGAAATCAAGAACATTGAATCCATCGCTGTCGATCCCAAGGACCTGAGCGTCGTGTACGCGGGCACCTGGCATCTGGCGTGGAAGACCGCTGATGGCGGAGCGACCTGGCAGCACATCAACAAGGGCATGATCGACGACTCCGATGTGTTTTCGATTATTGTGGATTCGTCGAATTCATCAGTGGTATTTGCCAGCGCCTGCTCGGGCATCTACAAGAGCCAGACTGCCGGCGATCAGTTCCAGAAGATTCAGGGCATCCCGTTTTCGGCGCGCCGCACCCGCGTGCTGAAACAGGATCCGAGCAATCCGGCGGTGGTTTATGCAGGAACGACTGAGGGTCTGTGGAAGACGGCTGATTCGGGCAAGACCTGGAAGCAAGTGACCAATCCTGAAGTCGTCATCAACGACATCATGGTTGATCCTCGCAACTCGCAGCGCGTACTGTTGGCGACCGATCGCGCCGGCGTGTTGGCCAGCGACAATGGAGCCGCGAGCTTCACCGCTTCCAACCACGGTTACACCCATCGTTACGTCACCACCATCCTCGCGGATGCGAAGAATCCCGACACTATCTATGTGGGCGTGGTCAATGACCGCGAACTCGGCGGTGTCTTTGCTTCGCACGATGGCGGCCAGCACTGGACGCAGAAGAGCGCAGGACTGGATGGCAGAGACGTATTTGTGCTGAAGCAAGCGGCTGATGGAGACATTATCGCCGGCACCAATCGCGGCATGTTCGAACTGCGCCGCAATGCTTCCACCTGGAGCCCTATCAACAACATTGTTGAAGAAAAGGGATCCAGAAAGACCAAGACGGCGGTGCGCTCGGTGCTGACTGCCAAGGTCAGCGACATCGAGATCACCTCCAAACACTGGCTGGCGGCGACCGCCACCGGGCTCTACACCAGCTCGAATGATGGCCTGAGTTGGAATGGCGGACCGCTCAAGGGGCAAAAGGATTTCGTCTCGGTGCAAGCTGACGGCGAGTTGATTGCCGTGGCTACGCGCAGCAGCGTGCTGACTTCCACCAACGGCGGTGCGAGCTGGCAGGAGTCGAACACTCTGGCGCCTTTCGTCAGCAGCATTCGCAGCCTGACCATCACTCCCGACAAGCAGATCATGATTGCTTCCCGCGAAGGCGCTTTCCGCAGCCCGAATGCGGGCGGCGGCTGGGAGCATATGCAGAATGGTCTGCCGGACAAGAACATCAGCTCCATCACCTATGACCAGAGCAGCCATCGCTTACTCGCTACCAGCACTGAGACCGGCGTTGTCTTCGAAAGCCGGGACAGCGGCCAAAGCTGGCAGCGTGGGCCGGACACGGGATATCCGCTGCGCCGCGTCAGCGTGGTGCACGGGCATTTCGTAGCCGCTACCCCGTTCGATGGCGTCGTGGTTCAGCCGGATGGCGACCGCAGCGCGTCAGCGGGGGTGGGTAGCTCGACGAATTAGCCTTAGCGGTTCTTCAAGACGAAAAAGGAGCGGCGAAAGCCGCTCCTTTTTTTTGAGCGGGATGCGCCGGTCCGTAGTTAGCGCGAACACTTCTTAGATGCTCTCACGATTAGCCAACACCGAAGTCTCGCGAAGTTTCATGAGCCGTTCGTCTGCGGTTACCAGGGTCAACTCAAAAACTCTGGCCGTGGCCACTAAGAAGCGGTCCGCAGGGTCACGATGCGTAAGCCGGAGGCGCGCCACTTCACGGGCCACCTCGTAAGTGATGGTGGCTTCTTGTAGAGGTAAGGCTCTCAACGCCTGGGGGATCCAGGTTTCGATATCTTCGCCGGGGAGAACCCGCTTCTTCCGCCACAACACGATCAGTTCCCAGACGCTGATCGGGGACAGCCACAGTTCGTTGTCCGGATCTTGGATTGCGGTGGAGACTCGCTGCGAAAGGCGCTCAGGCTCCAGCTCGCTCCACAGCCAGATGTGGGTGTCGAGCAACAGCCTCATGAGCCCAGCACTTCCCAGTCATCTTCATCGGTCGCCGGAGAAACGATGTCTCCCACGATGCGGGCCGTACCTCGCATCGAGCCAAGCTCGCGATAAAACTTATTGGCAACGGATGGCGGCCCGACTTCGGCAATGGGCTCGCCGAACCTTGTGACCAACACCGGTTTGCCCGTCTTTCGCACCCGCTCCAACACCGCCAAGCAAGTAGCCTTGAACTTCGAAATCGCGATTTGTTCCATCACTCGTAATGTACCATGGTCAAAGATCATGGTCAACAATCGTGGTCAACAATGACTGCACAATTTCGCTGTTGCGGTAAGCATCGCGGAGAAGAAAGTTCTCGGCCTCTTACGTTCCGACCCTCGCATCTGATTGAGCCATTGGGACTACCCGATGGCATCTGCCGTGCGACTTGCGGTGGGGCCGATTGGCAGGCAGGATCTAGTCATGCAGCGGGTGGGGCGATTATCGTGGATCCTTCTCGGACTCGCACTGCTGCCGCTTTCGGCCTGCTCAGGTCAACCGGGGCTTCTCTCACCGAAAGAAGACGCCAAGAACCTCCCGTTTAACGACTCCGCCCACAGCGACGGAATCTCCCCCACGCAGGCCTTTGCTTCCAGTTCCATTCCCGCCGGGACGGCCATTGTGGTTCGGCTTCAGTCTCCCTTGTCGAGTGCTGAAGCCCGCTTGGGAGACCAGTTTCAGGCGGTATTGGATGAACCGGTCGTAGTTCAGGGGCAGGCCCTGGTCCCTGGTGGAACCGCGATCACGGGCAGGGTGCTGGCAGCTAAGTTCTCCGCGCCGCGGGAGCCGGGTTATCTGCGATTGACAGTTTCCTCGATGGTCTTGAATGGCAAAGCGGTGGAGATGCATACCTCCAGCGTTTTCGCCAAAGGCGGTTCCCGGGACCGTGCCGGGTCAGGGTCGGCCGCGAACGATGTCCAGTTTTCCACTGGGCGGCGACTCACCTTCCGCTTGATCCAGCCCCTGCCAGTCCAAGAATAGGTTTTGCGGTTCTTGCTCGGCATTGAAAAAGCGGGGGATAGCCCTAATCAGCGATATCCACTACCGCTCGAAGTTCCGGTTTGGTCATCACTTCTGCAATGTGACGGCAGTCCTAATCAGGCAAGGGTGACGCGGCCTAGACTTCCCGAATAGGGAGCTTGAAAACAGCAGCCTCGGTTCGACCGGTTCGGGAACCGTTGTGTTCTTGCACGCTCCACTTAAGTCTTGAGCGCCCCATGAACGCACTCGCGCAAATTCAGCCCAAACTGGAATCAGTGGAGGCAAGCACTGAGCAGTTAGGGAATGCGCAAAAGATGGAGGCCATCGGCCGCCTGGTGAGCGGGGTGGCGCATGATTTCAACAACCTGCTCACGGGCGTGGTGTTGTGCTCCGATTTGCTGCTGGCAGGGCTGGAGAAACAGAGTCCAATGCGGCGTTACGCGCAGGAAATACGCTTGGCGGCGTCGCATGGCACGGAGTTGATCCAGCAACTGCTCGCCGTGGCCCGGCAAGGTGCGGTTACGGCGAGTTTACTTTCATTCAATGAAGCCATTGCCGGTCTCCGCATTTTGTTGGTGCGTCTGATCGGAGAGGACATCGAGTTGATCACGCATCTGGCCGACGGCCTGGGAATGGTGAAAATGGATCCGGCGCACTCTCAGCAGATCATTCTTAACCTGCTGCTGAATGCGCGCGATGCCATGCCCGACGGCGGTTGCATAACGCTTACCACGCGCAACTGTTGCGCGGCGGTCACCGGCCCAGGGGCTGACGAGTCGGCCTCACTTACTCACGTCGAGCTCGAAGTTAGCGATAGCGGGTACGGTATGGATGCTGAAACCCGTGCGCGCGTCTTCCAGCCTTTCTTCACTACCAAGAAGCCCGGCGCTGGCAGCGGGCTGGGTCTGGCCACGGTTTCCAGCATCGTCCAGCAGTGCGGGGGAACCGTCGTGGTGCGGAGTGAACCGGGGAAAGGGACGCGGGTGGTTGTCCATTTGCCGGCGCAATTCGTACCACCAACCCTCAAAGAAGTGGGCGGCAACTTCGACCCAGCTGCAGCCCCGGGCCCTCAGACGCCAAGACAAGGAAAACAAATATGAGCACTGCTACTGCACCCGCTGTCCATTCGCACAACTCCGAAACCGCAAACTTTCTGAACCTGGTGATCGTTGATGATGAACGTACGGTTCGCGAGGCTTGCCGGGAAGTGGCTCGCACTCTGGGCTACAACGCGCTGGCAGCCGATTCGGCTGAGCATGTCTATCGCCTGCTGGAGTCGCAAGTCATCGACGTGATATTGCTCGACCTGAAACTGCCAGGGGCCGGAGGGATGGAAGCGCTGCATAGAATCAAGCAGGAGCGGCCGGACACCGAAGTCATTGTGGTGACCGGCTGCGGCACCGTGCAGTCGGCGGTGCAGGCGATGAAGAACGGCGCCTATGACTACGTCACCAAACCGTTCAGCATTGACGAACTGCGCATCCTGCTGGAGCGGGTTTCGACCCACCTGAAGCTCAAGAGCGAAAACCGGATTCTGCGCGAGAGAATCAAGTCGAAGCAGGGTTTTTGCGGCATCGTGGGCACTTCGCCGGACATGGAACGGCTGTATCGCATGATCGCCAAAGCGGCGCAGAGCCATCACCCAGTGCTGATACTCGGAGAGAGCGGCACCGGCAAGGAACTGGTGGCACGGTCCATTCATTTCTCCGGCCCTTTTCGCGACAAGCCTTTCCTTCCAGTGGATTGCGGTTCGCTGGTGCCAACCCTGATCGAAAGCGAATTGTTCGGCTACGTGAAAGGGGCATTTACCGGAGCGGTGCAAGCCAAGGACGGACTGTTGAGCATGGCCGAAGGGGGCACGGTGTTCTTCGATGAAATCGGCGAGATGCCGGTGGACCTCCAGGCCAAGCTGCTGCGCGCGATACAGGAAAAGGAAATCCGGCCGGTGGGCAGCACTCGGCGCATCCCCATCAACGTGCGAATTCTGGCCGCCACCAACCGCGATCTGGAGCAAGCTGTCGCCCAGGGGAACTTCCGCCGTGATTTGTACTTCCGGTTGAATGTTCTCAGCCTGAAGATTCCCGCTTTGCGGGAACGCCGGCAGGACATTCCGTTGCTGGCGGGACGCTTCCTCGACCGGGTTTCCCGCGATGCCGGACGGGAATGTACCCTGAGCGACGGTGCCATGAAAGCCTTGTTGGCCCACGACTGGCCGGGAAATGTGCGGGAGCTGGAGAATTGCCTGGAACGGGCCTGCGCCTTGAATAGTGGACCGGAAATCCAGTTGACCGATTTGCCTAGTGGAATGAATGGAGGCAATGGTCATATCACCATCGACAAGAACGGTTCCGCCAAGATCCTTCCGATGTCGGAACTGGAAAAGCAGACCATCCTGGGCACCATCCTGCAGCTCAATGGGGACAAGCTGCTGGCGGCGCGCCTGCTGGGGATCGGCAAGACCACGCTCTATCGCAAGCTGAAGGAATATGGTTCTCCGGAGTGCTGACTCGGGAATTGGGTTCCCGCTAAGGGACAAGCGAAGCCGGGTCTGCGCACCAACCCTTGCATTTTCAATGGCATCTCTGTGGCAAGCGACCTGCAATCTGTTGTTGACATGATCTTGCTGATTACCTGTGTAGCGAAAGCTCAAGACTGCGCCGAGCGGCTGAAGGAAGCCACCAACGAGCCGGTGATTGTGTGCACCACTCTGCACGAGGCGGTCTGGCAATTGAAGGAAAAGGAATTTTCGGCGGTAGTCTTCGACCTGCTGCTGCTGGATGCACAGCCTGACGAAAGCGAAACCGTGCTGAAGCACCTGGGATCTGCGGTTCCGGTGTATCTAAACTTTGCCATCACAGGAACCGCCCGTGCGGCCCGGGAAGTGCGCTGGGCCCTGCAACGGCGCAAGCGGGAAGTGCTCGCGGCGAAGAACGAAGCCCAGCAGACGCTGCACCACGAATTGAACGATACCCTTACCGCCCTGCTGCTTTCCTGCCAAATGGCGCTGCAAGTCCCGGAGCTTCCGGCCCAGGCGGAAACCAAGATGCAGGCGGTCGAGGCCTTGGCCATGGAGGTGAGCGCCAAGCTGGGCGCGATCTAGGCTTTTCGGCTAGACCACGGCTTCGCTGACTTCTTCCAGCATCTCGCGCGTTACCTCCGCCGGCTCTTCGTCCAGCATGAAGGCTAGGACCTCTTGCGGCACGGGGTTGCTCCACACCGGAGCAAACGATTGGCGGTGCAACGGAGACGGCCCGTGCTGGCGCAGCGCCGCTAGATGATGCGGGGTGCTATAGCCTTTGTTGGACGCCAAGCGATAGGCGGGAAAGACCGGGTCCCACTCGCAGATCATGCGGTCGCGTTCTACCTTGGCGAGTATGGAAGCGGCGGCGATGGAGGCGGACAGCGCGTCGCCGTGGATGATCGCCTGCTGCGCCAAATCACAATCCAAACGCATGGCGTCGATCAGCAAATGATTCGGGCCAGGCCGCAGATTCACGACGGCTTCGCGCATGGCGACGCGTGAGGCCTGGTAGATATTGATTTGATCGATGCGGGCAGCGTCCACGGCGGCGATTGCCCAGGCGATGGCATGTTCGCGAATGCGTTCCGCCAGCACTTCGCGGCGTTCGGCCGGGAGCAGTTTTGAATCCCGCAGACCGCGAATGCGATAGGCCGGGTCAAGAATGACGGCGGCGGCCACTACGGGCCCGAACAGCGAGCCGCGGCCGACTTCGTCCACGCCGGCTACCAGCTCCGCGCCGCTGTCCCACGCGCGCTTTTCGAACTTCAATGTACAGTGCAGGCGCTTTAGCAAACGCAGCTTGGCAGCAGCGGGCGAAAGATTCTTTTCGCGAGCGAGTTTGAGTTTGCTGGCCACAGCAGTGTTAGGGAGATGAAAGCATCTTCGCTGAGGGTGGGGCTGTGGAGCAAGGGGGAAAAGCGGGGAGATTTCTGCGTTTGAGTTTTCCAGCCCCCGCGAGAGGACGGAAACTGCGAGTCCACTAACGTGCCCTCCGCGAGTTACCCTGTATGGCTCTTATTGACAGAGACTTCCGTGGGCGCTAGGCTTGCGTGCTGGTATCTCTTATGACCAACCAAATCAGAACAAAAAGCAACGACGATACGAGCATTTTGTTTGAGATCGAATCCGAGCCCGGCGAGGGCGTCGATGTGTGCTTGGAAAAGGTCAGTCGCGAAGTTTCTGATCCGTCATTGTTCCCGCGTGCTTTGCTGACAACCGACACTCTATATAGGGTGGCTACAAATGACCCGATGTGCCAAGCGTGGCTTTTTGATATTCCCTCCGAGAAGAAAATGATTGTGCGCACCACGAAGGGAGCTTTTCAGGAATATTCGGGCACGCCACTCAAGGATGTTGTTCTCGCGGCATACAATGCGCGCGCTTTCAGTTCCCAAGAATAGGGAGACTTTGAGATGGGCAACAACAAGTGGCTCATTCCCATAATTGTGGTAGCCGGTTTCCTACTTCTCGCAGTGCTATTTGGCCCTAGCGACGTTCGAAGTGGCCTGCGGCTTTTTGTGCTTTTGATACTGGTTCTTGGCGTAGCGACGGTGCTGGCCAATAAAGCTATCATTGCCTTTCGTACAGCACGGCCTCCGAATGAACCGAAGTATGCGTACCACCCCATCATCGCAAGAGATGGACGAGGGGAAATGATTGGGGGAACCTATGTGATTGGACTCCTTCGGGAAGGCGTCAAAGGATACACGGTTCAGCCACAGTTCGGAACATTCACTGATTACGATATGGCAACGAAGAAGGCCGACGAGCTTAATGCTGAGACAGGTCTCAGTACAGCGCAAATCAATCGTCTCTTGAATCGTTGGGCCTAGCCACTAATACAGAGTATTGCTTACCAACCAAATTTCTTTGTAGCCGCTGCTACCAGTTTCACGGTTTCCCGCGCTAACGGGACGGCAATCAAATCAAACCCCAAGATTCCTGATCGCTGGAAACCAACTGCTCCGCCTCCATTCTGTGTACTGGCCTCTCGAAGGAACATAGATAGCAGATCGCCGGTTCCCGGCTTCTCGATATTCAATGTCTTGAGGGCCCCGGAAGCCTTCACGAGATCGTTGTAGTGGTCAAGAAGAGCGGTGCTCATTCCGAGATTGCGTAGCGCCGCATATGTGCTACTGCCCAGTGACCGGGCAAACGCACTTGAATTGTCCGTTTTCATAAAATTGCTAGCCGCAGTGAATGTACAGAATGCAGCAAAGGCAAGCCCCGCGCAGCGCGTGTGGAGAGATAATGGAGAGGTATCCTCGTTAGGGGGACTGTGAAGAGGGTCCGGGCAATACAGCGTGAAACCTTCCGCAACTAAGTGATTACTGTCCTCAAAGACAAAGGCATCGCAAGCCATTGGACGTGTTCCGTGGCCCAAGTAAAGAGTTCGCCCCAACGCGATGCCATTCGTCACAACTTCGCGCCCCAGCGCGTCGCCATAGCCTGTGACCCCAAGCGTATTCTTCACTAACCAATCTTTCAGCCCCATTGTTGTGCCTCCATTCTGGTAACCCGCTGTCCGTGCCCCGAGGAAGTCTATGTCGTAGGTTGGTTGAGACACAAGTCAACCAGCCATGCTTTGACGATTACCTGACTGGAGCCTGTCCACGCCCACGCACCCGATTCTCCTGTGGCAACAAACTGGCATATACGTAATCCATGGCGGGCGTAGGCACTCCTGCGTGGTCGCCGAAGCGAACTACGGCGCCGATGATGGCTTCCAACTCAGACGGTCGTCCCGCTGCCATGTCTCGCTGCATCGATGATGTGCCGTCGGCGGGGCTGGCGTCCACAAAGGCTAACGTGCGCTTGACGACGTCTTCTGAGATTCGAATGCCGCGGCTGCGGGCGACGGCAGCGACCTCCTCCATCAACTGTTGCAGAAGTTCACGAGTCGGCGGGCAACTGCGCATCTCTCCGATGGTGGAACGTGCCACAGCGCCGGTGCCGCTTAGGGCGGCGATGAAGAGCAGCTTTTCCCACAGAGCGGCGTGAATGTCTGGAGGCGTCTGAACCGTGACACCCGCGGTCTTGAGCGCTTCGGTCAACGCAAGCGCATTCTCGGACAAAGCCGAGCCGTCCGGCTCCCCGAGCGCAACCGTGGGATCGAGTCCGCCGTGGCGGATGCAGCCCGGCGACTCGACCGAAGCGATGATCCGGCAAAGGCCCATCAGCGAATGCTTAGGGCCAAGAACCTGCTGCACCTGCGCACTCGCCTCCACTCCGTTTTCAAGCGGCAGCACCCTGGTCGTTGATGCCAGAAGGGGCCGCATGGCAGTCGCTGCCTCGGTGACCTGCCAGGCCTTGACCGCTAGAATGACGGCGTCCACCGGGCCTATGTCTTCAGCTTTATCAGTGGCTTTCTCGACCGCAACGGTGAAATCGCCCTTGGGGCTTAGGATCCGCAGGCCGTCCCTGCGGATAGCCTCAAGACTTGGCCCGCGAGCCACCACAGAAACCGGGTATCCGGCCCGTGCCAGGACGGCCGCGAAGTACCCGCCAACCCCGCCAACGCCGACAACCGCGAATCCTCTCTTGCTCATGGCTTCGAGGATGCGGCCCAGCGCTTGGTATCGTTTGAGATGGCGGCGAAGTCGGCCCGTGCCATGATCTTGTCGTTACCGGCTTCCTTGCGAATCTCGTCCAGCAGACGCAGTGATTCGTGATAGTGGTCCAAAGCCAGCGAATTGCTTCCGCTGAGACGTGAAACTGTTGCCAGCAAATATTCCGCCCTCGCCTGCAGCGATCGCAACCCCAACTTTTCGCTCCTGGTCAGCGCCCGCTCCAGCTCCAGGCGCGCCTGCGGCAAGGCTTTGGTGTTCAGGAGGGCTTCACCCAAATCCAGCGAACACTCGACCGCCTCGTACTTGAGCCCTTGACTCTCGGCCTGCTGCGCCAGGTTCTTCAACGCGGAAATGGCGGCTGCTGACCGGCCCTGTTGCAGATCGTTGCGCGCCAGGGCTAACTTGGCGAGCAGAATATTCTCGGCGTCCTTGGCGCGAGCCGCCGATTGCAGCGACTGATCGTACAGTTCACGCGCTGCCTTGTAGTCACCGCTGTAAGAAACGCTGTCTCCCTGGTAGCGCAGGAGTTGAGCCACCAGACTGTCATTCTTGAGCTCGCGGGCGAGCGCCAGGCCTTCATCCAGACTGGCTTTGGCTTCATCTCCCCGACCCGCCTGCACCAACGACTCGCCGTAGCCACTCAGGATTTCACCCATCCAGTAAGTGCGATCCTGAAGTTCACGAAAGGTCTTCAGCGCTTCCTGACGCGCGTTCAAAGCGGCGCCGTAACGGCCCTGATAGGCGAATACACTTCCCATGTCGTAGGAGGCGAGTGCCGCTCCACGCTTGTCGCCGGTGCTGCGGCGCAAGTCCAGCGCCTTCAAATATTGTGACAGAGCCTCGTCGTATTGACCCAGCTTAGTGTCGGTTACGGCCAGGTTGCGGATGGTCTCGGCGATGTCATCCGGCACTTTCAGTTTGTCTCTAAGTTGAAGCGCCTGCTGATAGTAAGTCAGTGCATCCTGATATTGTCCTTTCGACAGGTACGAGGTTCCGATATTGTTCAAGATCATGGCCTGACCTGACTCGTCGGCGAGATCACGATTGCTCTGCAGCGCTTCCTTGTATAACTTGAGCGCTTCATCGGGCTGGGCCGCATCCTGGTAGAAGTTTGCGAGATCGTTCAGCGTGTCCGCCACACCGCGCTTGTCGCCAATCTCGCGGCGGATCTGTAAGGCCTCTTTGTAGCTGGCGAGGGCAGCCTCGCGCTGGCCCAGCATCACCTGCGCCTGCGCACTCTCATTCAGACTGACGGCGATGCCGCGCTTGTCGCCAATCTGTTTCTTGATCGCCATCGACTCCTGATAATTACGCAACGCTTCTTGGGGCTTGTCGGTGAGCCGGTAGGCGACGCCAATAGCCTGCAGAATGGCGGCCTTTTCTTCCTGGTTGTCGAGCTGGATGGCGAGAGTCAGGGCGCGATTCAGAAAGTCCAGGCCGTTTTGCGGATTGCCGCTCTTGATCTCCACCCGGCCGCTGGCCAAAAGGGCATCGACATACTTCGGGTCCTGCTCCAACACGGTTGCCAAATGCGACCGGGCATTATCGAAGTCGTTGGCATCCTCGTAGAGCGAAGCCAGGGTAAATTGAATGTCCGGGTCTTCGGGGGCAACCTTCACAATATTCTGATATGCGGCGATGGCTTTCTGGGTGTCGTTCTGAATGCGGGCGTTGCTGGCTTCGATCAGATACTTTTCCGACGTCGGCAAGGGACCGCTGAGTTCCACGGCGCGGCGAGAATAGCGCTCGGCCTCATTGTCATATCCGAGGTTCGAGTAGGTTTGCGCCAGCCGCGAAAACGCCAGGGCAAACTCCGAATCTTCCTGAGTGGCGGAGTCAAACTTCTTTTGTGCCTCAAGATTATTTCCCTGGCGTACCAGTTCAATTCCCTGGTTGTAATCCCGAAGCGCTTCGGTGGACTTCGAGGACGGCCGGAAAGCCTGGGCCTGCAATTCTTTCACGATTTCTGGGGAGAGCGCGAGATTCTCGCGGATAGACTGGGCCAAACGGTCGACTGCGGCCAGCAAATCTTTTTCAGACTGTGCCTCCGCCTTCAGACTGGAGGTGCGTTGGCGCTTCAGGTCCTGCAACGTAGCATCGATTCGAATCTGATCGCCAATCTTGACGTACTGTCCCCATACCAAGGTTTGCGCGTTGCTGAATTCCCCCAACTGCCGCAGCATCTGCGGGTCAAGCTGCGAATTCGGGTTGAGGTGCAGGTCTTTAATGACCTGGTGCAAACGGTCAGACGACACCGTCCGCAGGCTGGCTGACTGTCCCACGTCAGTGCTCAACATTTCGGCGAGGCTGGAGCCGAGCCAGTCGAGGCTGGCATCTCCCGAGGCATTGCGGAACGGCAGGATGGCGAGCGACGCCACCGGCCCATGCGCCTTTTTGCCGGCGTTGGGCAAGATCCGGCCGCGCAGCATCCATCCCGCGACCACGATTACCAGCACGGCTGTTGCCCACTTCCAGACCGCGAGAGACTTTGTCGAAGCTGGGAACTGGGCGGAGATCAACGACGCCGAAATCGGGCGCTTCCCCTGCCACGCATCAAGGTCGTTGAGGATCTCCTGCACACTCTGGTAGCGCAGACTTAAGTCGCGCTCCAGACATTTGCCGACGATGTCGCTCAATCCCTTGGGAATGGAGGGATCCATGTCCACCGCGGGGATTGCCCGCTCCTGGTTGCGCTTCAGCAGGCTGGCGATCGCAGTATCCGCCTTGTAGGGAGTATTGCCGGTGAGCAACTCGAAGAAGACCAAGCCCAGCGCGAAAATGTCAGAACGCTGATCCAGTTCCTTGCCGACGGCCTGCTCCGGCGACATGTACTCCATGGTTCCGACCAGGGCGCCGGTGTTGGTCATGCCGTCCGACTCGACGGAACGCGCAAGACCGAAGTCCATCACCAGGGTGCGGCCTTGCAGATCGCGCATGATGTTCTGCGGCTTCAGGTCGCGATGGATCACATTGACGGCGTGTGCCGCATAGAGCGCAAAACAGGTCTGGCGAATTGTCTCTACCGCTTCTTCCGGAGCAAATTTGCCGTGCTCCATGAGCAGACGTCGCAGGTCCGCTCCCTCGATGAACTCCATGGTGATGAACTTGACCCCATCGGCGTCCGCCAGATCGTAGATGCGGATCACGTTCTTATGGGTCACCTGGTGGGACAGCAGGAGCTCCTGCTTGAAGCGGGCCACAATCGCGGCGTTCGACGCCAGGTCCCGGCGAATTACTTTCAGGGCAACAAAGCGGTCCAGTTCGCGATCCTTGGCTTTGTACACTGCGCCCATGCCGCCTTCGCCCAGAAGCTGCAGGATTTCATAGCGTCCACCAAGTACGTCGCCCAATTGGAGAATTGCCGCGCTGACAAAAAGGCCGGGTGGAGTCCGGGTGGCCGGAGCCGGTGTGCGGACCACGTCGATCAAAGTGGCGTCGAGGTCGACAAGAGTGGCGTAGGGATCGTGAGGTGTGGGGCTCGCCGCCGGATCGGGGTTTCGGACGTCGCTGGAAGAACTCTCGCCCTTGACCGGCGCGCGCAATCCCCGCGAGCTGGCGTCAGCAGCGGCGTCGCGCGGCGTTTTCGGTCCTTCCATGTGGTTGCCCCAACAGGCGTGCAGACTGCGAAAATCACATTACTTCACTCGGCAAACCCAAGCTTCTAAAGTTGAAAGTATATACCTGTGGGCTGGCTGAGGCAGAGGGGGAATCCTGATTGTACTCGCGCGACCAGGCTCTTGCCTACGACGAAAAATGGCCAATATGTGACCATGGGAACCGGGACCGTTTCAGGCCCGGATTGTTACGGCTGGCGACGCTGCCAGGTAAACATCGGGATGCCGCCGCCATGTAAAATCAGGGGAATAACGGCTGAGGGCGCGTAGCTCAAACGGATAGAGCATCGGATTTCTAATCCGAGGGTTGCAGGTTCAATTCCTGCCGCGCCTACCATTCTTTTCCGCAGCTTGCGGGCCGCTGTCACAAGCGGCAGTTGTCTTCCATGAGCTTCAGGGCCAGCATGAGGTTGGCCTGCGTCCACAGCAGGGGAACATGATCGTTGGAGACGTAACGACCGGCCTCAAGGTAATAAAGTTCCGGGCAACGGAAGGCGGGTAAGCCTGGCTGATCAGGGGCAGTAATCTGTCGTAAGGATCGGTTCAGATAATCTGTCTGTTTTGCCAGGTAGTCCGGCAGCCGGGTCGATTTGAACTTCAAGCCGAAGATGCAGGAGATGTCGGAGTCGAAGATGCACCACTGGGCCTCCTGCCCCGCGACCGACAGAAGCCGGTTGCGGCTGGATAAATCATCACTTACGTCGGCGGTGCGCTCCGCTGGTCTGAGCTTTTTCTTGTAATCAGGCGCCCAATAGGAATCGCCCAAGTAGCGACGGACGCCGACTTCGCCTTGCAGATGAGTGGTGACGTCGGCGAGGATCTGGTCGGCGATCTGGCCTTCGATAATCTGCAACGGGTAAAGGAGAAACAGCAATGCCGCATCATAGCGGCGCTGCTTTGAAGGGTCCGGCTGAATGCATTCTGAGGGCAGGATATTGGCCAGAGCGGCCTGACCACTTTCGATGAGCTGTTCGACGGTGTCGACGGTCGTGAGACTCCCGCACAGGTTGCGAAGGGGACCTGCGGCCACGAGGGCCTTCCTGAACTCAGTGAGGCCGGTCACCACAACGCCAATGCTGGAAGCCGATATCTTGCGCACTTCCTCCCAATGTCCGCTATCTTCATCCTGCCAGTAACGGATGGCCTCAAAGTAGCGGGGAAAGATGGCCAGCATGTTCAGTTCATCCGCGCCCGGCGTCAGCACTTCTTCGTTCATCAGTTTGCAGAAGAGCCACAGGAAGTATCCCAGAGCGTCGTTTTGCGCATGCGCCCACTTCTCGCTCAGTTCTTCGAGGCTATTGCCATCGAACCTTATCTGCGGCCGGTTCATTGGGATATTGGGGTCAGCGGTCCCCTCGATAATGTTGAGGAACCGGTTTCTGTACTTGATGAAGTATGTCATCAAGGCGCGGAGCGTTCGGACGGCTACATCGGTGCGGCCAATCTTGAAGTGAGCGTGCGTGATATGAATGTTGTCGCGGACCCAAACATAGGAGTACCCGGTATAGCTGTTCTCGCTGCCTAGCGCGGCCGCCGGAAACAGTCCGTTAGGCAAGGAAGTAAAAGTCAGAGTTCCCGTGCGTTCGAGGAACGCCGAAAGCGCGCGGATTTCCCCCAGGGAATAGCGAGGCCTGATCAAGGCGTCGAGTTGCCGATTGGTGCTGAAAGGCAAAGTGGCCTCCTGGCAAGATGTGCGTCGGGCCCGAAGCGAGATTCTAAATCATGCGGCCAAACGATTTTCCCCGCGTCTGCAAAATTTCGAGCAAGACTGCGAGCCCAAACGGGTAGAGTGTGAATATGCTGCCGGGAAATCCTACGATCGCAGGCGTGGTGCTGGTGCTGGCTTCACTATTCTCACAGGCGGCCGTGGGCGTATTGCCTGGCAGACCGATCACCAGCGCTGATACTCAAGCTGCCAGCGAAGACAGAGAGGGACGAGAGCTGCTGGACCTCGTGAACCGGGAACGCGCCGGAGCACGGTTGCCGCTTCTCGCATGGGATGGCGGGCTTGCCCGTGCGGCGCGCACGCACGCGCTGGCCATGGCTGCGGCCCACGAACTATCGCACCAACTGAGACACGAATCGTCGATCCCTGCGCGCCTTACCGCCGCCACCGCATTGCGCATGGACGCCGAAGGCGAGAACGTGGCGCTGGATGTGACGTTGGAGGGCGCCCACGATAGCTTGATGCACTCGCCGCCGCATCGCGCAAATATTCTGGACGGGCATTTCAACTACGCCGGGTTCGCCGTGGTATGGGACAAACGGCAACTGTGGGTCGTGGAGGACTTTGCCCATGCCATGCGCAACTATTCAGCGGAAGATGCGGAGGACAGGGTCGCTCGAGCGATCGACAGTAACCGCGAGAAAGCCAGAGTTCCGGCATTACGGCGCGTCCAACTGGACTGGCTGCCCGACGTGGCATGTGGCATGGCCCAGGCAGACAACCTGCAAACCAGCGCAACCAGCAATCTGAGCCACAAATACAACACCGTTACCTACACCCAGACCGACCCGGCGGTTTTCCCGGTGTCCAAATTGGCAGAGCGTTCGGATATAAAGAATTTCTCGGTGGCGGTCTGTTTTGCACGGACTACGACCTACCCCGGTGGCGCGTATTGGGTGATTGTGTTGTTTTACTGATGGTCCCGCATCCGGTCGTCGCCGGCGTACCGAAACATCGCTATCCGATTCTTCTCCGCCTGGCTCAGTGCAGGCGGATGCCGCCGACTACGTCTTGCATATCGACGCCGTTGCTGCTGTCCATCCAGGCGGCGACGAAGTTGGGGCCGTTCCAGGTGTTGCCGGTGTAGTCGCCCATGCTCGTTTCGTTGTTTATGTTCGGGTTCGAGAATGCCGTCGTCAGTTGCACGTTCGGTTGGAAGGTCTGGCCGCCATCCCGGGAGATGGCAGCGAAGGCCTGATAGTCGACGTTGGCCGGATCGTTACGGCGGTCGAGCCAGCTTACTCCGACCAGCCCCGTCGGACTAACAGACAGCCACGGGAAGAACTGGTCGTGGTTGGCACTGGCTGGAGCTACGGGAACGGGCTTAGACCAAGTGCTGCCCCCATCGGTGGAATGGATGACTTCTACTCGCAGGTATGTGCCCGTCCAGTTGTACATCACCGCGTAGAGATTTCCAGCGTGTGGCCCGTTGCCATTGTCCACCCCGATCGCGGGGTAGTTGTAGACACTGACGCTGCTGTTCGGTAAGGTCCAATCGGGGGGCATCATCACTATCGTCATCAAACTCGGTGTCGACCACGTGTCGCCTCCATCGACTGATTTCGAGAACACCATGTAGGCCTTGCTGTTGTTGCAATGCGCGTCCAACCCGCTGCCTGGGCAATACAGCCAAGTGAGGTACGCAGTTCCATCCTCACCAATAGCAATGACGGTGAAGTTGTCCTCGGCCGGCGACACCTGCACCGGCGCTACTGCCACAGATTTCCAGTTAGTTCCACCATCTCTGGAGTGTGAAACAACTAACTGGTTTTCATTCTGAAGTGGTTCGTTGAGCACCACGGCAGAAATATACAAGTTATTAGCAAATGGGCTCTGTGGGCTTCGATCAATTGCAAACGAGGCCCAATCGGGCTGTTTAAAGATGTTGGGGCTGCCTAAGGCGATCACCGGGGTACTCCAGTTGACTCCATCCGTTGATTTTTGAAGCCCGATCAAACCATAGCCCAAGCCCTCGCTGTCGCCATACCCGTCTGCGATATATCCAGCCCCATTGAGGTCGTAGTCGACCATCGGCTCGCCCCCAGGCCAGTACACTCGTCCTGAAGCGTTGATCGTGGGCATGCAGGTGCGAGACCACGTCGACCCGCCGTCACTGGAAATGTGAAAACCAGAGGCGCTCGGTTGTGGGCAATTGTCGTCGACGCTGCCAAGCAGCAGGTGCAGCGGATTTAAGGGATCGGCCGCGATAGGAGCATCAGCAACCTCGGAGCCGCCCTCCGAAGCCTGCGTTGGCGGCAGCACGCACGGCGCGGGTTCACACGAAATCAAGTCTGTCCCGTTGTGGATGTAGGGCACAGACTGGGCATGTGCCATCCCGGTAATGAAATAGGCCGCGGAGGTCAAAAGGACAATCGCAAACAGAGGGGGACTTAGAGCCTTCATCTTCACGTCCGTAAAGCGGGCCTAAAATACAACGCCCCGTCCTTCCAGATTTTCCAGGAAGGACGGGGCGATCACAAATTACTAATTTACGGTGATCGGTTTTCCAGCTGACGGAATACCGTTGGTGACGACATAGACGGTACTCGCACCGGTTTCGATGCCCGTGGGAACATCGAACGTGGTGGAAACGGTAGCGCTACCGGTGGCAATTCCCATGGTGCTGAAGTTGTGGGTGCGGGCGAAGAAGAAGTGCTTCGTCGCTTTGTTGCGAATCACCACGAGTGGGAAATTCGTGGCCATCTGCGCGTCGTCGCCATAGGCGTTAGCGGCAGAGAGCCCGTTGAGTTGCGTACCCGAGAGAGTGTACGAGTTGCCATGGGTCACGGTGCTCGGAACCGAAGTGATAGTCGGCCTCCAGGCATTTTTCGGTGAACCGGTGGGGGTGTAAAGCTCGACGTCGATGCTGTTGCCATCGGCCGCCGCATAAAGTACCTGTCCGGTCGGTATGGTCAGCAACCGGCCTTCCCAGGATTGGAGCCGGCTGCCACTCGCCGTGTTTGGAGCCGAGATGAAAGTGTTGGAAGTGGTGAACTCATAGAACGATCCGGTTCCGTTGAAGACGCCCGGGCTGGTGTAAACCAGCACATTGCCGTCGGGCAGCAAAGACGCGGGGCCATCCGCCATGTCATCCCCATTGGGGTAGTCCGGACCTTGGGTCCATGTACCACCCGTAGTGTTGAAGATGGAGGTGTGAGTGGTTGCACCAAAGGCGACAATGGTGCCGTCGGGGCGCTGCATGAGTGGTCCCATCTCCGGGACGATTCCCAGTCCGCCGCTGTTAGGCAGAACAACAATCGTGCTGCCGGCGCTGGCCCATGTGCTCGAGGAAGGAGTGTAGAGCTCAGAGTTGGTTCCGTCTTCACAATCGACAGTTAGCACCAAGCCTTGGGGTGTAAGGGCCAAACCCTCTTCGGAGAATCCATCGCGTTTGCCAGTGCCCGTGGATGACCAAGTTAAATTGGTCGCGTTGAACAGCACCTGGCGCGTGGAAGGTTGTCCGCCCTGTCCCATGGTGAGTGTTCCGTTGGGCAGGACGACGGCGGGTGAGTCGCCAATCGTGTTCCATCCGCTGGGCGGTTGCACGGCAGTCCAGGCATTGGCAACCGGATCGTAAATGTCACCCAGATTGGTTTCGACTCCCTGGAGATTGTTGTATTCTCCGCCTTCGACGAGCACGCGGCCATCGGGCAGCACTTCAGAGGCAAAGTAAAGAGGCGCGTAGTTCGGCTGCATCGAGGCCGTCTGCGTCCAGGTGCCGTTCAAGTAGCTGCCGGATAGAGTGGGCGTGAGACGCCACCAGGTTCCGCTGTTGTACTGGTGCATCATGACGGTGCCATCGGTGAGCATGAGAGCGGTGTCAGTTTGAAAGGTTGGCTGATGCGTGAGCTTCTGCCAGGTACCGGCTGCCGGTTCCTGGGAACTGGCAATACCTGAGGCAATCGTTACCATCAATGCGATTGCAAGGAATCGCAACATTTTCGCGCCTTGATTCTGCATTTCTGCGGTCTCCTTTGGAGGATCTGTTCTGCACGCGGAGTCGTTGATTCATCGACCACAGAATTGGGAGGGAAAAGCTGTGGCAAGCCCCAAGCTCCGTCGGGGTCGCATTATACTTCGGTTTGATCGCGGGAATCGAGAAATCTAGGAAGAATTGACAAAAAACTTTTGTACTATGTGCGTCGATGCAGTCAGCCTACATGCGGGTGAAAGACGATAGTTTCTAGAGAGCCATCTTTCTCTAGTGCGAAAGTCTCCAAGTTAGATTGGTTCAAGCCCCGCTCCTCAGCCTGCCATGGTGAAGGTTCCCGACCCGGTGCAGCCCAGTCCGTTTCCATTCAACGTCCAGTTCCCCGAGATCGAGTTGTTGGTGAGCGTTCCCGCCAACACGAGCGTGTTCGACCCGTTGGAGTTCGACGCTGGTGACTGGATCGTCATTCCGAAAGTGCCGGTGGTGACTCCGCCAGTGTTGCCCGCCAGGGTGAAAGTGCCCGTGGCAGTCGATCCCGTATCGAAGCACGATTGCGAAGTTGTGAAACTCAGGTTGGTGACACTTACTATGCTGCCACTCTGGGTCAGCGATACCGTGAAGCTGAGATCCTGCGTTCCGGTCAGGGTCGCGGTCCAGTTTCCGTTGATGGTGTTGTTGCTGGAGCTGCCCCCGCAGGCGGATAGCGCCAGCGCCATAAGAAATATGATTGCAACGCCGAAATGCTTCATCGAATCCTCCTCGAAGTGACAAAAGTAGAAGTGCTCGATTCGACAGCCTCAACCTCGACGGTCCCAGCTTCCTCTAGTGAAACACCAGATGCGCTGAGAAGTTCTCGCTCTTTGGCCCTAGCCATCGAAATAGGCACAAACAAGTCCCGTTTCGACATGAGGACGGGTCCACGTCCTCCCGGCAGCTTTGCCCGTTCGGTTTCCTGTAAGTCGATTATTTTGTGCACGGATTGGGCTTCTACCCGGGAGTGACAGTAGCCCGGGATGGGCTGCAAAAGAAATCGCAAAACCCAGCCCAAATCCGTTGTTATGTTTCGATGACCGAGTGCAGCTGGAAAGATGCCAGTTTGCCCACACTGCAATGGTAAAGATTTGTATAACAAGAGTTTGCCGGTTACCTGCTACTCCTAAACTTACTGCTCTTGGAGCCTACCGGCAATGCCTGCTAAGATCATTGACCTCTCCGGGGGGAGGGTCATGGAGGATTCCGGAGTCCCACGAAAACTGGCCGGCCGCTACGAAGTAAGACAGGTATTGGGCCAAGGCGGCATGGGACTGGTGTATCGCGCGTACGATACTGTGGTTCGCCGCGAAGTGGCGGTCAAGACCATCCTCGACATCCCCGATCCTGCCTCGCTGCAACTCTTCTACAAAGAATGTGATGTGCTCGCCTCCATGAGCCATCCCAATATCGTCGAGATCTTCGACATTGGCGAGTTCGAAGAAGAAGGCAAGAACAAACCTTACTTCGTGATGCCTCTGCTGCCGGGCACGACTCTCGACACGTTTATCCGCAAGTCGAGCCACCGGCTGACGGTGGAACGTACGGTTGAAATCATTTCTCAGACCTGCCGAGGCTTGCAGGCGGCGCACGAGCGTGGACTGGTGCATCGCGACTTGAAGCCGAGCAACATCTTTGTCATGGAAGACGACTCGGTGAAGATCATCGACTTCGGTGTGGCGCATATGACCGACACCCACACCCGCGGACAGAAAGGCACGCTGGTCTACATGTCCCCGGAGCAGATCGAGATGAAGCCGTTGTCGGCGGCGTCCGACATTTTTTCGCTGAGCGTGGTGTGCTACGAGGCGCTTACCGGCAGGCAACCCTTCCAGCGCGCCCGGGCAGATGAGATTGTCGAAGCCATCCGCAAACAGATTCCACCGCCGGCTTCGGAGATCAACTCGGCGGTAAGCCAATCGGTTGGCCGCGTGGTGCACAAGGGCATGGCTAAGCAGCCGTGGCACCGTTTCTCGAGTGCGCGCGAGTTCGGTGAGATCCTCAACAAAGCGTTGCGCAACGAGCCGATCGAATTCTTCGATCCCGCCCGCACCCGGCCGCGGATGGAACGCGCCACCAAGGCGCTGGAAACCGGCGACTACCAGTTTGCCGGAGAAATTCTGGGCGAACTGGAAGCGGAAGGCCACATCGACACTTCGATCAGCGCTTTGCGTCATCAGCTCGACACCACGGTAAGGCGCAAGACGATTGCGCAGCTCATGGAAGCAGCCAAGGCCCGTTTCGAAGAGGAAGAGGATCCGCTGGCGTTGCAAAAGCTCCAGGACATACTGGAGATGGAACCCGACAACGCGCCGGCGTTGTCGCTGAAGAGCCAGATCGAAAACCGGCGAAGCGAAAAGCAGATTGAGAACTGGTACCGGCTGGCGCGCCAGCACATGGACAATCACGCCTACCCGCACGCCCGGGAAGCCCTGCAAAACGTGTTACAGCTGCGGCCCAAGGAGGGCCGGGTCTTGCAGCTTATCGCTGAGGTGGATCGCGAGGAGCACGAATACAACAAGCTGCGTCAGGAAAAAGTACAAATTCATCGCGCGGCCATGGATGCCTGGCAGAAGGGAGACGTCAGCAGCGCGCTCAGTAAGCTGGCGGTGGTCCTGGAACTGGACCGGCGCGCGCCCGATGCTTCAGCTCCAGAGCGTGGCGCCACCTACCAGAGTTTTTACAACGAAGTGCGTTCCGAGCATGACGCGATGAACACCGCGTATGTCGAGGCCAAAAAGCATCTCGGGGAGCGCAACTTCAGCAAGGCGCTCGCCACCTGCGAAGGTTACCTCGCCAAGTATCCCAACCACGCGCTTTTTCAAGCTCTGAAATACGACATCGAAGAACAGCAGCGGCAGCAACTCTCGGCGTTCATTGCCGCCATCGACCGGCAAGTCGAAGCCGAGGCTGACCTCGACAAGAAAGTGAACATTCTGAAAGAAGCCCTGGAGCAGAACCCCGGGGAGACGCACTTCGAACGCGCACTGCGGCTGGTGAAAGACAAGCGCGACCTGGTGAACTCGATTGTCGCCCGCGCCCATCATCATGAAGAGGAAGGTGCGTTCGTAGATGCCATTAACGACTGGGAGATCCTGCGAACCATCTACAGTCAGTATCCAGGCCTGAAGTTTGAGGTGGAGCGGTTGCAGAAGCGCCGCGAGCAGCAGAGCCGGACCGAGTCCAAAACGCGGTTGGTGGAGCAGATCGATGCCTGCTTGCATTCCACTGACTACGGACGTGCTCTGGACTTGTTGCAGCAGGCGAAGGCGGAATTCCCCAACGAGGCCGAACTGGCGGAGTTGGAGAAACTGGCCAACGACGGAATCCAGCGTTCTGCGGAGGCGCATCGCCTGATGGCCGAGGGCCAGGAGTTGTGCGGGCAGAACAAAGCCGCGGAAGGAATCAAGCTTCTGCGTGACGCCTATGAACTGGACGAGCATAACGCGCTGACCCGCGCCGTGCTTTCGAATGCGCTGGTCGAACAGGCTCGGCTGATCGCGCAGAGCAATTGGCAGGAGGCCGATCGCCTGGCGCAGCAAGCGGATGATTTGAATCCCGGCCATCCTCTGGCCAAGACAGTGCGCACGCTGATTTCCGACCAGAAGCGGGAGCAATTGGTGAGTGAATGCGTTTCCCAGGCCCGCAAGCTGCAAGCGGCGGGGGAATTGGCGGGGGCGCTCGCGGGGATCGAAGAGGTGCTGGCGACTTATCCTCGTGAGCCGCGGTTGATTCAGATCCAAGACACGCTCCACAGGGAACTCCAAACGCAACTCCGTCAAACCAAACGGCGGGATCTCGAAGAACTGCGGCGCATGGAGCAGGAAGCCGAAGCGCTCCCCGACGCCAAGAGCAAGCAGGCTCTCGCCGAACGCGTGCAGACGCTGGCCGGCCGTCATCTGGAAGACGAGGAAGTCTTATCCTCGGCGAATGGTCTCTTGAAACGTTTGAACGTCGCCACGGTGGCGGGAAAGAAACCGAGCCAAGGCAAGGAGAAACCTAAGTCAGACCCGCCGAAGAAGATTGCCAGCTCAGCACCGGTGGATGCTGGCCAAAACACCATGTCGGTTTACTCACCGGCGACTATGGATGTGCAACCTGCGGCCGCGAAGCAGAGCGCACCGGCGTCGGCCAAGGCGGGTAAATCAGTTGTACCAGCAGTTCCGCCAAAATCTCAAGTTAAGTCGGCGCCTGTCAACCCCCAGGCTGCAACTGCGGGTGCAACGCGGCTGAAGCTTCCGGTGAGACTTTCACGCGGCCAAACGATTGCAGCCGGGGTTGCGGCGGTGGCCCTGGTGCTGATGTTCGCACTGCTTTCTGGAAATCGTAAACATATGAGTGCGACCCAACCCGTCGCGGCGTTTAGCCTGCAGGTTCACACCACACCGACGGGTGCCGCGATACGCGTCAATAAGGAAGCCCGTGGCGTATCGGATCTGCAACTCGATTTATCGGCGGGAACTTATGAGATTGAGGCACAACTCGACGGTTACCAACCCAAGGCAACGACATTCGAGGCGAAAGCTGGGGCGGCAAACTCGGTCGAGATAACTTTGGACCCGGCGCTGCCGGGGGTGAAGCTGTCGTCCGACACTGGCACCGGGAAAGTCTCGTTTGACGACCAGCCGCCGGGTGATCTTCAAGGCGCGCAGTGGACACTCGATAAAATCGCACCCGGCGACCACAAGCTTAAGTTTGATGGGCCACAAGGCAGTGCGTCGTTCAACTTTGCGACTGATTCCGGGGCGGTGCCGATGGTGAAGGGACCGATCACCGCGAAGGGCGTGTTGGCTGTTGTTGTCAGTAACCTCGGGGGCCGCCTGCAAGTATTTGCCAGTGATCCAGCGGCCAAACTCAGCCTGGATGGTCAAAGTCCGGCCGAGATGGGTCAGGATGGCTGGCAATTTACACAGGTCATGCCCGGCACTCATGCACTGACCCTGACTCAAGGAACCAGCCAGTACAAGCTCGATGTCGACACAGGTCCGATGCCGTCTCTCACAACTTTTCTGGAGTCGGGCCGTAACGTTGGCACACTGGTGATTGTGACCAATGAAGACAAGGCCCGCGTTTTCCTCAATGGCCAGCCGCAGAAAGACACCACCCACGGAGGCGAGCTGCGAATTTCCGACCTGGAGCCAAAGGACTACACAATCAAAGTGAGCAAGAGCGGTTTCCAGGACCTTCCCGAGCAGAAGGTTCGAATTCGTATAGGTGAGGAGCGCAGGCTGGCTTTCAATCTGCAGCCACTTCCGCATTTTGGGACGTTGTCGATCCAGGGAGGGCCGCCCGGAGCGCAGGTCGTGATCGATCAGGTGGCGGCGGGAACCGTCCAAGCGGATGGAAGTTTCACTGCTGGCAACATCGCTCCCGGGGACCACGTGGTGGAAGTGCGAAAGGACCGTTTCAATCCCAAGCGGATCCAGAAGCGAGTCGTAGCGGGAACCAATGTGGCGATTACACCGGCGGAGGCGGCGCTGGAAGCCGTCACCGGTGCGGTAAAGATTACGTTCACGCCTGCGGACGCCGCCGTAATTCTGACCAAGGCTGGGGAGGCTCCAATCAAAGTGACCTCCGGGAACGCACTCAATCTGCCTCCGGGAACGTACACGCTGAGCGCGCGCACGGCGGACAATATGACCCGCACCTCAACGGTTGAGATCGTGGCGGGTCAATCCAAGGTTCTTGACTTGCCCCTGGGACCCAGCGGAATGGCGCTGTGGGACGACCCTTCGGGATGGAAGCAGGACAAGGGAACCTACGTCCGCAAGGGGGGAGATTTCGTGCTGTACAGTGCGTCTCCCACGTCGGGGACATTTGTTTTTTCTGCCATGCTGCAAAAAGGCCACCGCCTGCAATGGGTGGTGAACTACGTCGACGCCCAGAATTACATCTTGTTTCAGATGGACGAAAACAATTTCTACCGCAGCGTGCTGCGAAATGGTCAGAAGACGGACGAAGCCAAGTTCCCGTTCAAGAACGAGAAAAAGAGTTTCCACAGCATTCAGATTCACATTTCACCCACGGAAATCGATCATCAGATAAAGGCTGGCGACAGCTGGGTGGCGCTCGACAAGTGGAGTGGCACGAACCTCTCCGGCGGGAAATTTGGTTTCTACATTCCCGGCGGCGACCAGGTGGCGCTCTCCAGTTTCAATCGCTACGCAGACCTGGGCGCGCACTAACTGGTCTGCCACGGGATCGCAGGCACCCACAGAACTACCCGCAAAATCACATCGCGTAACGCCGGAAGAAACTGTCTTCCTTCCATTGCGGGCGATGGTCGTCATTGGCGATGCTGATGAGCAACGCCCTCACGATCTCTTCATATTTAGCCGCGGCGGCGAGATGAATCGGCTGGTTCACATCGTCAGAAGGCGCGTGATAACGATAGGTCAGCCAGTCTTTGAACACTTTCTTCTGCTCGGGCGAATCGGGATCGGGGGCAAGGCTCATGGCCACCGAGGGTACACCATGACGGATGAAATTGTACTGATCGCTGCGGACGAAAAGATTGCGCAGCGGCTCAGGGTCGGGCTGAACCCTTACGCCAAGCGATTCTGCGACCTCGCGTGCGTGATCACCCAGGTCGGATTCGTTGATACCTTGCACGGTCAGCAACTTCAGCGGGATGATGGGCAGAAACATGTCGACGTTGACGTCGGCAACGATGGATTTCGGCGTAACCGTGGGGTGGGCGGCGAAATACTTGGAGCCGAGCAAACCTTTTTCTTCGCCAGTAACCAGGACCAGCAGGATGGAGCGGCGCAATGTTTCGGGATTCTTCTTGAAGCTGGCTGCCATATCGAGGAGCAGCGCGCTGCCGGAACCGTTGTCCATCGCGCCGTTGTAAATGCGGTCGCCGTTGACGGGTTCACCGATTCCCACGTGATCGAGGTGGGCGGAAAGTACGACATACTCATCTTTCAGGGCTGGATCGCTACCGGGGATTTTGGCAACCAGGTTGGCCGATCTAGCTTTGGTGACCTGCACTTTGGTTTTCGCTTCGAGAGAAACCGCGAGCGGGAAGTGTGATAGCGGCTTGCGATCTTTACCCAGCGCAGCGATTTCTGCGAAGGTGTGACCGGATCCGGCAAATAGTTTCTCGGCACTGGCGGGATTGATTGTAACGGTGAGCCTGGCTCCTTCGGTTTCGTGGAATTCGGGATAGTCGAGGTCCATGGTGGGATGTGCGCGGTTGAGCGCGATGCGGGACCAGGGAACGTCCATGGAGGCGGGGTTCATCAGCGAAACGATTCCGATCGCGCCCGCAGCGCGCAACACCTTCCAGCGCTCGGCTGCAGTCTGGTAATGTGCCGCCAGTGAACCGGGAATTTCCGAGGGCGATCCGGAGAAAATCACGACGATTTTGCCGCCGAGGTCGAGGCCTGCGAAGTCGTCGTAATTCTTCTCGGGAACTTTGAGACCATAGCCGACGAACACCAACTGTGCCGCGACCTTGCGCGCGGGCATGACGCGGGTGCCAATGATCGCATCTTCACCGAGCGTGAGCGTTTCGCGTTTGCCATCGCGGATGAGGGCAAGGCTGCAATCCTTTTCGACGATTTGGCGGGAAACGAAGTTGACGGGCTGGTAGAAGCCGTCAGTGCCGGCGGGCTCCGCGCCCGCGCCCTTGAGTTGCTCGACGGCGTACGCTTGCGCTGCGCGCTCGCCCCGGCTGCCAGTATCGCGGCCTTCGAGTTTGTCATCGGCAAGAACTTTGATGTGATCCCACCAGGTCTGACCATCGAAATGAGAAGTGGTCTGGCCTGCGGTCGAAATCGCGAACAGTAAGGCGAGCAGCAGAGTCAATATCTCTTTCATGAAGTCTCCCAGTGATTGAAGGGTTCTAGGATATCAGGAAGGGTCAGGGGCTGGAGTCTTTTACCGGAGAAAAAGGGATGTGCTCTGCCGGGCAAAAACGACACAGGTAGTAGTCTGGGTCTTGATGTATATTGATCGCGGTTGTGCGGTCGAAGCATCTGCTGTCCGAGCCAGCGGTGGAAGCGGCTCCACCATTGGCGCCATTTCCGTCAGGCGCTTGCTCCCAGCATTCTAAGTGCGACAGCCGATGTGCTTCCGCATCATCAGTGGTGACAGTAGGTAAGTCACTCTTTCAAGGGTGAAGGAAGAATTACTTATGAGTGCTCTGGGCAAATTCTGGTTATCGCGAATGGCAGCTGTGCTGGTTGGAGTTTGTGTCTTCAGTGTCATGGCCGCCGCAGGAAATGGCGGTTTCGTTGTCACCAACGATGACTCGCCAATGGGAAACCTGCAATTCAATACCAATAGCGTCTCTTTTTATGCGATCGGAGCAAATGGCCTGCTCAGTTTGCAACAAACGGTATTCACCAGCGGCTATGGCATTGGTGGAGGATACTTTGGAGCCAACCGGCTTAGCGTCTTCAATAGCGGAGGCCAGGGGTGTGTCTTTGCTTCTGACGCCGCGACCGCGGACATCGCAGGAGTGATCGTCAGCAGCTTCACGTTGGGCGGCACCGCCGCCGGTTCCGCGAACGACACCGGAGCCTCAAACGGAATTGGTCTGGCGTCGAATGGCCAATATCTTTATGCGAGCTTCAGCGACTCAAGCAACATTGGAACGTTCCAGATCCAGCCGAATTGCAATCTCACTTTTATTGGTGACGTGACAACGGTGGGGATGCAGGGCGGTTTCATCGACGCGATGGCGGCGCAGGGTAACCTGCTGGTTGTGACCTACGGTGACGGCTCCATTGAGTCTTTCAATATCTCCGGAGTCACGCCGGTATCGAATGGCGACAAACAAAACTCTACCCGCGCTCTGCGTACGAACGGCGCCACCTACCCCAGCGCGATCGTGATCACGCAGGATGGCCACTACGCGATCTTCGGGGACACTTCGACGACGGCGGATGTGGAAGTGTCCGATATTTCCTCGGGAAAGTTGACGACGACGGTTGCGTATCATTCCGGGGCGAGCATAAGCTCCAGCAATATTGTGCTGAGCCCCGATGAGACCATGCTTTACATCAGCGACACCCAAGGCGACCGGGTCAGCGCCGCTTTTTTCGACAAGAACACAGGCAAGCTTACGCCGGGATGCACCTCGAACCCCTTGAAGGGCGAGTCATCGGCTTGGTCTTATTTAGGGGGTCTGGCGCTGGCGAGCCAAACGGGTACGGGCGGAGGCCTGTACGTCGGCGAGTACGGGTTGCCCGCCTCGATTGCGATGGTCCAAGTCAGTGTAACGAGTGGAAAGTGTTCGATGAAGGAAGGGCCCGGTTCTCCGATTGCGGATCCCAATGGTTCGGGGCTGTTGTCGATAGGAAATTTTCCGCCGCTGCCTTAGCAAGTCCGTGAGATTGAGTCATTCCCGGGAGATTTAAGGAGAGTTGGGTATGCGTTCTGTGTTCAGGTGCCTGCTGGCGATGGTGGTTTGCGGATTTTCCTTTCTTCAGGTCGTGGCTCAGGCCTCGTGTCCCCCCCGCCCCGCGTTTGGTTCGGTGGTGCAGGATACTGTAAGTCTTACCTCACAGAAGGGCGTTCTGGCGGCCGAATTTACCATGGGACACTCGGTCGATCAGTTCGGATACACCCACTATTGTTACAACTACAATGCTACCTCGACCAGTCTGGAATCTCCGACGCTGCGCGTCCATCAGGGCGACACGCTGATCTTGCGCGTCAAAGACCGCATTCAGCAAGACGATGCGGGAATGAAAATGTCCCTCCCCCCGGGCCAGACCTGCGGCGACGGCGGCCCAATGACTTTGCAATCCACCAACGTTCATTTTCATGGCTTGAATGTTTCGCCTTATTGTCATGAGGACAATGTGCTCACCACCTTGATTCAGCCTGGCACTCCGGGTTTTGAATTCAAGATTCCGATTCCAGCGGACGAACCTCCGGGCCTGTATTGGTATCACCCACACGTCCACGGGTTCACCGAGTTTCAGGTGAACGGCGGCGCAGCCGGTGCGCTGGTGGTGGAGGGGATGGAAAAGATCCATCCTCAAGTCGCGGGACTTACCGAACGCGTCTTCACGATTCGGCAGCAGTACCTGGTTCCCTGGATCCCAGGACCGTATGAGTTGTCGATTAACTTCATAGTCTCCGCTTTCCCACACCCCCAACCCAAGATCCTAATGAAGCCTGGAGAAAAGCAGTTCTGGCGGGTGGCCAATGCCACTGTTCAGGATTTCATGCCGCTGCAATTTCAGGTCAACGGCACACCTCAACCCATGGAGTTGATCGCTCTTGATGGCTATCCTCTGGCCCAGACCAGAATGGAAACTACCATTTTGGTGCCTCCGGCGGGACGCGCGGAGTTCATTGTGCAGGCCCCGGCGGCGGGAGCAACGGCAAGTTTCGCGACCCTGAATTACTCCACCGGCCCCACCGGCAATGCTGATCTCCCGCAGACCATCGCGGCGGTCGAAGTCACCAGCGGGGCGGATCAATCGCCCGCGGTGAAGTCCACCGGCCCTCCGCTTCACTTAGAGAACCTCAAGTTTGCAGATGTGGCCAAGCAGATCCCGACCGCGCAGCGCAAACTCTTCTTCTCAGAGGAATTTGGCGGAACCAACGGGCCCATCCAGTTCTACATCACGGTGGATGGACAACCGCAGAGAGTCTTCGAAGCGAACGAGAAGCCCGCAATCACCACCAAAGTCGGTGCAGTCGAAGATTGGACCATAGAAAACCGCGCGCTTGAAACTCACGCCTTCCACATGCACCAGATTCATTTCCTGATGATGGAGGTGGATGGGAAGCCGGTCACGAATGATTACCGCGACACCATCGAGATTCCTTTTTGGGAGGGGCCGGGACATCCTTATCACAGCGTGAAGGTACGCATGGATTTCCGTGACCCGACCATCGCCGGCACATTCGTGTTTCACTGTCACATCCTGCTGCACGAGGATCTCGGCATGATGCACAAGATTCTGGTCGAGCCATAGCATCGGCGCTGGCGCCAGCCACCAAGAAAGGGGTGTGAGAAATGCGCAAACGAGTTTCGCTCGGTTTGGCAAGCCTTGTCTTGCTGATAGCTGGGTACGCAATCGGAAATCGAAAGCCTACCGTCGTACACGCCAACGCGGCGCCGACGCAAGGAGTGGTTCCGCGATCGTATGGCCGTCTGGTCGCCGGAATTGCCGACCAAATCGGCACCGGACTGGTTTTCGAGGATGCCGAAGGTGTGATCCGCTTCGTTAGCGTGAACGGCATGAAAGAGGGCGAACTCGCCCGCTACGACAAGACTCCTACGCACGGAGGCATCCCGAAGTCATACGGTCATCTGGTCACTGCCGTCGTCAACCCTGAGGGCACGGCGCTGGTGTTCGAAGATGGCGCCGGCACCATTCGCTTCGTCACCCTGACCGGAGTGAAGGAGAGTGAGCTGACTCGCAACTAGGCCGGCCGAGGTTCAGAATTCGCTGTCTTGTAATCTCAATGCGTTGTTGTTTCCGCCGCTGGAAGACCTCGCGGGACAGGGCTCCCACTCCAAAGCTGCAAAGACTTGCGCATTTAATCACGATTGTTGCGCATAGCGAGTGTAATTCATTGGAATCTACAAAGAGTTCCTTGCGCGAGTGTTCCTTACCCGCTAGAATCCCCCCGTCTGGGAACGAGCGGAAATAGTGCGTCCGTGTACCCTCGCGCGTTTCGCATTGCGTCCCAAGGCCAGGCTGGCGTAGTCGGATTAACGACCTTCATTGGTTTGTATTCTTGCCCGGCAGCCAATCCCAGGAGGCTACTTTGAACTACACAATCACGCACCGAAATTATGTGCTGCTCTTTCTCGGAGTGGCCATCACACTGGCTTTGACGGGGACGAGTTTCGCCACTCCCGTGGTCTCGCTCGCTCCCTCGCTAGCTTCGCCGCAGCCCGTGGGCACGGTGATCACATGGACAGCAACCGCGAGCGACACCGATCAAGGAACGCTGATGTATTCGTTCTATGTGGGGGGGCAAACGTTAGCCCTGGTCCGCGATTACGGCTATCTCAACACTTTTCCCTGGAATCCGCCGCTACAGGAAGGAAATTATCAGGTCCAGGTGATCGTCAGAAACAACACAACGGGAAAGACGGGAACGGCGACGCAGCCGATGGTCGTAACCGCCATCGCCAGCAGCACCAACCCGGTAGTAATTTCTACCACGGCCAATCCGCTGGTGGCTCTGTTCAGCGCCGCACCCTGCTCGACGGCAGACAGCATGTTGGTGGCGTTCATCAGTCCCACGGGTGTCAAGCAATTGACTCCCATGAAGACCTGCAATGGTCTGAGCATGAATTTCTACGTTGCCGGCATGCTGGCCAACACCAAGTACTCAATGACGGGCGTGTTAGTGGCTGGGGCGTTGAAGTAGGACACACTCAAACCAAGAGTGTGACCACTGGCGCCGTCGGAGTGAGCGTGCCGACGATCACGGTAACCAGCCCCGCCCCACCGGCGGCGGCAAACGAACCTTTTCTGGTCTATACCTTCGGTGCCCCGCACGTTCCGACCGGGGTCGATCTGAACGGCAACGTCGTATGGTACTACGCAGCGTACGATGGTCTGGCCGGACTCATGACCCGGCCGGTCGCGGGCGGATACTTCTGGATTTATGGCAATGGGCAGTCGGACCCGTACACCCAGCCACTTCGTGAAATCGATGTGGCAGGCAACACCGTCGTTGAAACCAATGTTGGCCGTGTTAATGAGCAGTTGACTGCTGCGGGCCACCATTTTCTAACCGATGTGGACCACGAGCTCCGGACCACGGCTGACGGAAACATACTGATGATCGGTTCGTACGACAATATCCTGGGGCCAAACATTCAGAACGGCGCCGATATTTTCATCGACGATCTGGTGGTTTTGAACCCAGGACTTCAGGTGGTGTGGTCGTGGGACGCGACTACTTGCGGGAATTGTTCCACCATGCTGCCCACGACCCGTGCGGCGATCCTGGGTGAGACTTGCACGATTGGCCAAGGCGGGTGCCCGCCCCTGACTCCTCCCAACACCATTGCGAATGACTGGCTGCACGCCAACTCTGCACAGCTGGCGATCGATGGCAGCATTCTGATGTCGCTACGCCACCAGGACTGGGTGCTCAAGATCGATTACGGCAACGGTAAGGGCACGGGGAACATCCTGTGGCGACTAGGACTTGACGGTGACTTTACCATCATCGGCGATCCCAATGATCCGTATCCGTGGTTTTCCCACCAGCACGATGCGGAATGGCAGTTTACCTATCCCTACATTGCGCTGTTTGATAACGGGAACACCCGCATACAGCAGAACGGCGGGGTCGGAGACAGTCGCGGCCAGTTGTTGAAGATCAATCAGAACACCAAGACGGCAACGCTAGAGTACAACTTTGACTTGGGTGTTCAGTCACTTGCCTTGGGCACGGCGCAGATGCTGATCAACAAGAACGGACAACCTAACGGTCTGCACTACAACGCCGGGTTTGTTGGTCCGAGCGGGACGACGTTGTCGTACTACAAGACGGGAACCTTCAGCCTCACCACCGCATCCCCGGTCTACCGTGCATTCCAAATGCACGATTTGTACACACCGGATGTGCAACCGTAATCGGTAGTGGAGCCGCCGCTGCACCGGCGGCGGCTCCAAACTGCCTCCCACTCAGCTTTAGAGTTTTCTCGGCTTGTGTTCGCAACTCTGGGCGTTGATGCAGGAGTCTTTCATCATCAGTCGCTCGACGGGTTTGCCGCCGACGATATGGGCGTCGATGATCTCGTCGACGTCTGCGGGCTTCACGCCGCCGTACCACACCGCCTCGGGATAAACCACTAGATTCGGACCGTGCTCGCATTGGTCGAGGCAGCCCGACTGGTTGGCCCTGACCCTGCCTTTCAGTCCGCGCTCCGCCAGCTTCTGCTTGAATAGTTTCTGTAACTCGGCTTGGCCGACAGGATCGCAACAGCCGCGGGGATGCCCCTCCGGCCGCTGGTTCCCGCAGATGAAGATATGCTTCTCAAACTTGGGCATTAAGAGAATGTACAGGATTTGGTGTTCTGACGAGCGGGGGAGCGGCTGGCTAGTCCTTAAGCGGCACCATGGCCTTGTTACCCCGGCAGAAGGTGGCCACGCGTTGCAGGCCGCCCGTGGAGTCCTTCACCAGCTTAACTGGGCCGTAGCAGAAGACGGCGTGACCGGTGTCGGCAAGGTACCATTGGCCGTGGTTGGCGGACTGGCGGGAAGCTTGAGGATCGACGGAAGGGCGCAACGGCGGCGCCAGGCGGGTACCGGGGAGAGACAACGTGAATAACAGCATCGCCAGGACTTTCATGGAATTTCCTGGCCCGAAATTCAGATGCGACTCACGCTTCTGCGCTCATCTTCCATGGTGGCGGTGTCCGTGGGCGGTTTTTGCGGAGGTTTCCGAAGCTTGCCGGCGTTAGGGTCGTTCTTGGCACGAGCTTGCGGTTTGTCCTGGGTCGACGGAGACTGCGCCTTGGAGTGGGCTTTAGCCGCAGCCTGGGCCTGGGCTTGGGCTTGCTGGTTCTTGATTCGTAACTGGGTCAGTTTCGCGCTGTCATCGAAGAGCGATTGGATCAGGGAACGTTGATTGTCAATCGTGCGTCCCTGCTCCACGACCAGCAGGGTCATGAGGCCATAGGAAACGAGGAACAGCACGACGAACACCGGAAGCATGGAATGCTTGGCTTTGGGCTTTTGGGTAGGAACCAGAAGCGCGTTATCCGACGTCCAACTCAACAATGGCCACCCCGATCTGCGCCCCTCGACAAGTAAGCAGGCGCATGGGCAAGTGCAGCTAGAACGCCATCAGACGGGGTTTCTGTAACATGTTGCTGGAAGATAACTTAGGTGGGATTGTAGGGTCGTTGGTGAAGCGCTAGGATGCAAGCGGGTGCACAATAAAGGTAACCAGTCTGTATTACGAAGGTGACTTGCGGGCCGTGGGCCTTAAAATGTGCGATGGTCAGCCGAATAGCCTGATAATGGCCCGATCGTGATGCGTATAGGGAAATGAAGAAACTCCGCCGAAATGCTGGTAGTCGTCCCGGAAAGCCGGGTAGGGCTTCGGATCGCCGGGGCTCGACACAGCAGGACCGGCGTCGGCCGCGTTTCTCGCGGGAAGTTTCGGTGCTTTACGAAGACGACGCCGTAGTTGTCCTCAACAAACCGCCTGGCCTTCTTGCGGTGCCGATTCAGGGTTCCGAGACTCCGTCGGCTTTGTCGGTGCTGGCGGCGAGCCTTCAAGCGAACAAAGGGCGCGCCTGGATCGTTCATCGCATTGATCGTTTTGCCTCGGGAGCGCTATTGTTTGCGAAGGCCAGGCCCGATCGTGATGTGCTCATACAACAATTTCTTGCGCATACTCCGGTGAGGAAGTACCTGGCCGTAGTACGTGGACGTCTCGAGGCTCAGTCAGGAACGCTGGTGCACTATTTTCGTCGGGAAGGAATGCATCAACAGTTGAGCACAGCGAAAGACCCGCGCGGGGCTCGCGCCGAGTTGCGGTATTCCGTGGAACGCCTTTTTGCGGATGCCACGCTCGTGCAGGTTGAGCTGGTGACGGGATTACAGAATCAGATCCGGGTACAGTTTTCGGCGATTGGCCATCCGGTGATCGGCGACAGGAAATACCACCCTGCGGAAGCGACCGAGGAGTTGATTGATCGCGTGGCTCTCCATGCCGCGTCTCTTCAATTTGTCCATCCCCGGTCGGGAGAGGCGATTGCGATTGAATGCGAAACCCCTGCTGACTTCAAGCACTTGATCCGAGACTTGTCGCGGGCAAAGCCCGCGCGCCGGAACTGAGACTCGGCCTGCTACGTTGTTACTTTCCCATCACTAGCTTGGCAATGGTAGCCAACTGCATGTTCGACGTGCCTTCGTAGATCTTGCCGATCTTGGCGTCACGCCAATACTTTTCGACAGGATAATCTTTGGTGAAGCCATAGCCACCGTAGATCTCAACCGCCAATGACGTCACCCGCTCGGCAACTTGTGAGCAGAACAGCTTGGTCATCGCAGCTTCTCTCACGAACGGCACGCCGGCATCCTTCATGCGGGCTGCGTTGTAAACCATCAGGCGGGCGGCCTCGATCTCGGTTGCCATCTGTGCAATTTGAAACTGAATGCCCTGAAACTCGGCAATCGGTTTGCCGAACTGCTTGCGTTCCTGTGCGTACTTGGCGGCGTATTCCCAGGCGCCGCGCGCCACTCCAGCCATTTGTGCGCCAATTCCAATACGGCCTTCGTTCAAGGTGTCAATGGCAATCTTGTAGCCCTTGCCCACGTCGCCCAGCACGTTCGACTTGGGTACGCGGCAGTCTTCGAGGATCAACTCGCAAGTGGAAGAAGCGCGGATGCCGAGCTTGTCTTCTTTCTTACCGACGGTAAATCCGGGAAATTCTTTTTCAATGATGAAAGCGGTGATGCCTTTGTATCCGGCAGCGGGATCGACGGTCGCAAACAGAATAAATACGCCGGCTTCCTTGCCGTTGGTGATCCACAGCTTGCGTCCGTTCAGAACGTAGTCACTGCCCTTGAGTTCAGCCTTGGTTTGCAGTCCAAACGCGTCCGAGCCGGAACTGGCTTCGCTGAGCGCGTATGCGCCGCAAGTGTCGGCCGCCATGCGCGGCAGGTAGCGCTTTTTCTGATCTTCTGTCGTCCACCGCATCAAGGCGTTATTCACCAGCGTGTTCTGGACGTCTACCACCACGCCCGCCGACGCATCGACGCGTGAAAGTTCCTCGACCGCGAGGATCGCCTCGAAGAATTTCGCTCCGCTGCCGCCGTATTGCTCCGGAATCTCGATGCCCATCAGCCCCAACTGGAAGAATTGATGGATGAGGTCTTTTTCAAAGATCCCCTTCTCGTCCATTTCCTTTACCAGCGGACGTACTTTGTCTTCGGCAAACTGGCGAATGTTGTCGCGGAAGAGAATCTCGTCCTCGGTGAACGTGGTTAGGGGTGAGGGAGCGGCGGTCTGTAGGAGCGTATCGGGCATGAGAGCACCTTTGGAAGCAGACTAGCGACCCAAGAATTCTAGCATTTTCGGACAGATGCTCAGCGGTCGCGCTCAGAACCTCGAAATATGCCCTATTAAATGCTTTCAATTGGAATTACACTGAGGGCTCAAAACTCCAAGATCCCGGAGAATACTGTCTTGAAGAAACTGATCACTGCTTTTTTCCTCACATCCAGTATTGCCGCAGCCCAAACCATTCAGGTCGATATCACTCCCGGCCACGCCACCAATCACTTCGTACCTAACCAAACTTTGGGCGCGGGCATCGATCGTATTCCCGTGGCGGCAATTGATAAGGACCTGGAGCCGGCTTCCCTCGAAAAGGTATTCGCTGCTGGCTGGCAACCCGTAAGCTATCGGCAGAACACGGAGCTCGCAGTCGAGGCCTGGCACTGGAATCCAAGCGGTACCTGGAGTGATCCCACCGGCAAAGGCTACTTTACCGGCTCGGCTATTCCCGGCGAGCCGATTCGTTATTCCTTCGGATACGCGCTGCCGCACCGCGGTTTTACCCGCAATGACGGCACGGATAACACCGGCTTTTCGCGCATGACCGACGGCGATGAGCACTCCTACTGGAAGAGCAACCCTTATCTGACCCAGCGCTTCACCGGTGAAAGCGACGCTTTGCATCCGCAGTGGGTCGTGGTCGACCTGACACAGATTCAGTCCGTGGACAGCATCCGCGTCGATTGGGGTGCGCCCTACGCTACCCACTACATCGTCCAGTATTGGACTGGAGAAGATCCCATCAAAGCTCCAACCCGTGGAGTGTGGCAGACCTTCGCTCGAGGCGAAGTTAGCCTCGGCAAAGGCGGATCGGAGACCATTCGCCTGAGTCCTACGCCTCTGCCGCTGCGCTACCTGCGCATTTGGATGACGGAGTCATCGAATACATGTGATTCTCATGGGTCTTCCGATCCTAGAAACTGTGTTGGCTACGCGATCAGCGAACTCTACGTCGGAACCACAACCGCGGATGGCGCGTTCCATGACATCGTCCGGCACACTGCTGACCAGGAACAGACCACTACCTACTGCTCCTCGGTCGATCCCTGGCACGCGCCTGGCGACGAGGGCTCAACCACCCAGGCGCAAGTGGGCTTTGATCTTTTCTTCACCAGTGGCGTTACTCGCGGCCTGCCGGCCATGGTGCCAATCGCGATGCTCTATGACACGCCGGAAAACGCGGCCGCCGAAATTGCCTATTTGAAGGCCCGCAACTATCCGATTTCCTACGTGGAGATGGGCGAAGAGCCTGATGGCCAATTCGATCTGCCAGAAGACTACGCGGCACTGTATCTCCAGTTCGCAACTGCGTTGCATCGCGTCGATCCGACGCTGAAGCTGGGCGGCCCGTCGTTCACAGGAGAAAACAAAGACATCGAAGTCTGGCCCGATGCAAGCGGTAAAGTCTCATGGCTAGGCCGGTTTCTCGACTACTTGAAAGCACACGACCGCATGAACGACCTCGCATTTTTCTCGTTCGAACACTACCCCTACGATCCTTGCCGCATCCCATGGGGCAGTCTGTACGATGAACCTGACCTTGTTACCCACATCATGCAAGTCTGGCGCGGGGACGGCTTGCCGGCGAGCGTTCCCATATTCATCACCGAGTCGAATTTCTCCTCGGCCGCGAGCGAAACTTCGATGGACCTGTTTGCCGGGCTGTGGCTTGCCGACTACATTGGTTCGTTCCTCAACGCAGGAGGAGCCGCAGTCTATCATTTTCACTACCTGCACCTGTTCATGGAGCACGGTTGCAACGACTCTCCAGGAACCTTCGGGATGTTTACGGTCGGGCCCGGATATCAGATTGAGCAGCCGCTATCGCAGTTCTTTGCGTCGCAGATGATCAACCTGGAGTGGGTACAGCCAGGCTGGGGTGCGCACGACCTGTTTCCCGCAAAGAGCGATGTGGACGACGGCGCCGGCCATGCGCTGGTCACCACCTACGCATTGAAGCGTCCCGACGGCCAATGGTCGCTCATGATTGTGAATCGCGATCAACACAATGGCCACAGCGTGAAAATTGCTTTCGAAGACCAGTTGGGAAGCGGCACGAGCGGGTTCGCAGGTCCGGTGGAAATTGCGGAATTCGGCAGGAATCAATATCAGTGGCATGCTGCCAGCACACGCTTTTCCGCGCACGCCGAGGAACCCAGCGCCTGGCCGATAGTGGCGTATCTGCCCGGCCGGGCGGACCCCGACGGCCCGGTGCGGCACATTAAACAAAACGCCGGAAGAGACACGTCATACGACTTGCCGCCGGCCTCGATCGTGGTTATCCGGGGGAAGATTGGGAAGTAGTAGCCGCTAGATGGGCTTGCTTTGTCCGGGATTCAGGTCCACGCTGCCCATGCCCACATTCACCGTGATCGATCCCCGGCCCGTACCTTCGAATGAGCGAGCAACGATGAAGCGGTGGCTTCGACCGTCTTTGCGATGGTCGTGCAGGCTGCCCAGTCCAACGTTCACTTGCAGGTCTTCGTAGGCATCGGCGTTGCCCTGGAAATCCACGTGACCGTAACCGACGTTGATGGTCTCGCGCTTGCCGCCAATCCGGTCCGCCGTCAGAGTGAGATCACCACGACCCAGGTTGGCGGTAAACTCCGGCGTCGCCGCGGGAAGCTCTATCGTAACCTTGGCGTGGAGTGGCCGGAACAGATGCAACTGCAGCTTCACGTGAGAGGTTGTGATGTCGAGTTTCTGCAGGTAATCGGCAGCCGTGTGCTGTTGTGACGGGTTCTCGATATCCACCGTGACTCGAAGCGTGTTGTCCGTGGTTGCGGTGAGGGTGACATCGGCAGCGCAGATGTCGAGATCGAATTCTGCCCCGGCGTCAATCTTGCGGCTCACTTGCAGATGGCTGGCTCTGTTTTGGTCGCCATCGGCCAGGGTCGCATGAGTGGCCGGCAGCGTCCCCGGACAGCTCATGGAATCGTGGTCTTCGGCAGACGCGTTAAGCGTATGCAAGACGCCCGCGAACAGGACGCAGTACAGCAGAACCATCGATTTTTGACGCAGCAAGATCATCATGACTAAGGCTACGCAAAGGACACTTATGAGGTTCCGTCAAAAAATGCCGGGAAAGCAGGAAAGTCAGCTGAGAATTCAGTCAGAAGCACGCACCAGTTTCAGTCCGTCCGTCTGCAGAATGCGCTTGATCTGGTTGCGGGCATGGACCGCCCAGGGGCCAACCGTATCGAGCTTCAAATAGGCGCGCCAGTGTTGCAACGCTTTGCGAGGTTGTTTGATTTTCTCGTAAGCCAAGGCGACGTTGTAATGGGCATCACCGTAGGTGGGAGCGAGTTGTAGGGCAGTACTATAGGCTTGGATTGCCTTCATCACCCGCCCGGTCTCGTCCAGCACATTGCCCAAGTCGAAGTAGGCCAGGGCATAACGCGGATCAATCCCAATCGCCAAGCGGTAGTGCTTTTCGGCCAGAGCGTAATCCTGGCGGTTGTAGTAGAGCGTTCCTAGATTAATATTGGCGGCGGCGTGCTCAGGGTCCTGATCCAGCACCGCCTGATAAACCGCAATCGCCTGCGTCTGCGTGGTGGGGTCTTCTTCCAGGGCGATTCCGCGGGCGAAGAGCTCGGTCACATCTTTGGGCTCAGCGGCCGGCTTGACCATCGCAATCGAGTTCCGAGTGACCACATTGTCACGGGGAGCAAAATCAAGCATGAACTGGCCGGCGATCGGTTCGAAGACCTTGCCCTGATGGCGGAACGCAACCCGGCGTCCGGCGTTGAACGATCCTGCCTCAAGCAGCGGATTCTCCATTCCTGCCGCTTGTTTCTGCATGGCCGCAAGAGATTCCCGGATCACCGCTGGGCGCACCTTGTGGGCGCACAGGTCGCGCACTTTCTTGATTTGAAGGAGATCGAAGAAAGAATAATTCTCCGCGGCGGCGACCAGTTCAGCCTTTTCCCATGCTGCCAACTGCCGCGCCGTGAGCCGTAAAATCCGGAGCAGATCTGCTCGACTGTATCTCACGATTAAGGACTGCTGTTTGTATTATCCCTAACCTTGAATCGCGTATGCAAGTGCAAATCCGGGCCTAAAGAACCTGAAACGGCAACTTGCATAGAGGTTGGTGCAAATTCTTGCAGTTAGGAGGGCGCACGGCGAAACTCCGGCATTCACCAACTTTTAATAATCCTTGCCGGTGAAAACCCCGCTGCGGGGACTATGATTTCTGTGTGATGACTGCAGCCCGGCGTAAGGCCGTCCGCGAACACGATTCCACCAAGGAGATGACCGCGCTCATCGAACAGTCCTGCCTGGTGGCCAAAGACGCTGCCTTCAACCTGCGCGACTTCATCGAGAACTCATCCAATATGGCGTCTATCGCGGTGAAGGATTGCGAAAAAGAGCTCGACCGTATGGAGCGCGCCATCGATGAGCGGATTACCAGTGCGATCACGCAGGTTACCGAACCTGAGGCACGTGAACTGCTGGCCTGTCTGAAATTCATCATTGACCTGGAACGCATTGGCGACCTGACCTGGTCGATCGCCATGCGCTTGCAGCATTTGTCGGCGCGGCTGCAGAAAGACGACCGCCGCGACCTGATCGCCATGGCTGATGTGCTGGAGAAAATGCTGGAGAACGTCTATCAGGGATTCGTGAAACGGAACCTTGACTCGGCCAACTGGGTGATGAAAACCGATTCGCAGATTGACCACGTCTGCCACGCAGTGTTTCGCCGCCACCTGGAGAGCAAGGATCGACGCCGCGACTACAGCACCAACCTGCTATTTATGGCGCAGGCCTTCGAACGTGCCGGCGACCACGCCAAGAACCTGGGCGAGGAGTTATTCCATCTGGTGGAAGGCCGCAGCCTGCGGCACGAACCCAAGCGCCCGAAAATCTCCCGCAGCAGCGGGTGAAGATTCCGCAAGACTCGCCTTGGCAGGATCTGAAACCGTGACAGGTATATGATTTCGACCATGGCAGAGTTTCCCATAAGCGAGGTCCGTGCTGCGTTTCCCGCTTTGCAGGATGATTTCGTCTTCTTCGACAATGCGGCGGGAGCGCAGTCACCCCAGACCGTGCTGAACGCTGTCGCCAACCATCTGCTTCATCGAAATGTTCAAAGAGGTGGACGATACAAGAAGTCGCAGGAGGTGGATGAAGCCATCGCGCAAGCCCGTACCAGCGTGGCTCTGCTGGTGAATGCCCGGCACTCCGACGAAATCTCGTTTGGCATGAATGCCACCTCTTTCATGCGACTCGTCAGCATCGCCATCGGTCAATCGTTGGGCGATCATCGCGAAAACGACCGTCGTGAAATCATCGTGACCGATCTTGACCATGAAGCCAACATTGCCGTCTGGTTGGCCCTGGAGCGCGAAGGCGCGAAGATCGTGTGGTGGAATTTCAGAGACGATGGCCGGCTTCACCTCGAAGACCTGGAGAAGCTGCTCTCCCCGCGAACCCGGATCGTGGCCTGCACGCTGGCATCTAACGCAATCGGGTCCATACTCAATGTCGCCGAGGTTTCAAAACGAGCTCATGCTGCCGGAGCCGAAGTATTCATTGATGCCGTGCATTATGGCCCGCATGGGACCATCGATGTTCAGGCGTTTGACTGCGATTATCTGGTTTGCTCAGGCTATAAAATGTTTTCTCCGCACATGGGATTCCTTTGGGGTCGTCTGGAAACACTCAACGCGTTGCCCACCTTTCGCGAAGACTTTGTGCCTGACACCACACCCTCTAAGCTGGAGGTTGGTACTTATGTCTATGAGAATGTAGCCGGCATGGATGCCGCTGTGCGTTATCTCGAAGACCTTGGACGGAAAATCAATCCGGCGGCAACCTCGCGACGTGCGGCGCTGGTAGCGTCTACAGAGGCCATCAAGTGCTATGAGGCACAGCTCTCGGGCGCGATGCTTGACGCGCTGGCAAGTGCGAAGGCTACTGTCTATGGAATTACCACAAAGGATCAGATCGCGCATCGGACGCCGACGTTTGGCTTCAATCTTCCCGGTATCTCGCCAGCTAAAGTCACTGAGGAACTCGCGAAGAGAAACATCGGAGTACGCGATGGACACATGTATTCGCCACGGCTGATGAAGAGGTTGGGTCTGGCCAAAGAGAGTGGCGAAGTCCGAGCGTCGCTTGTGCACTACAACACCGTCGAAGACGTTCGCAGGTTCGGAAGTGCGCTGGCTGAAATGACAAGTCACTGATGCCGCCCGAAGTGGAGGGTCTCCACCGCCGCTTGAGCCAGAGGCAGCTTACTATGATGGCCATCGGCGGCGCCATCGGTGTGGGTTTGTTTTTGGGAAGCAGTGTCACCATTCGCCTGGCAGGACCCGCCGTTATTCTTTCCTATCTGCTGGGAGCAGGTATTGCTCTCATCATGTCTTATGTGCTGGCTGAGATGGCGGTGGTCCATCCCGTCGCCGGTGCATTCGGAGTTTACGCGGAGAAGTATCTCAATCCCTGGGCAGGTTTTTCGGTTCGCGCCACTTACGGGGTCGCGCAAATCATCGCCATTGGAGCTGAAGTCACAGCCGCCGGCATCTACATTTCCTATTGGCTCCCGAATGTGCCGCAGTGGATTTGGGTGTTATTAGTTTCTGCCGCTCTGGTGACGCTTAACTCCATGCAAGTGAACCGCCTGGGTGAGTTTGAATATTGGTTCGCCATGATCAAGGTGACCGCCATCGTCGCTTTCATCATTGTAGGAATATCTTTGATTGTTGGGGTTGGTTCCCACAATGCGATTGGCTTGGCGAATCTGACTCAGCATGGAGGATTCTTCCCGGCGGGATGGAAAGGAGTGTGGCTTTCGCTCACCATCACGGTTACCAGTTACATGGGAGTGGAGATTATCGCGGTCACCGCGGGAGAGGCGCAGAATCCGGAAGTGACGATTCCACACGCCATGCGGAGTATTGTTTGGCGACTGATTCTGTTTTACGTGCTGGCGATTGCGATCATGGTGACAATGGTTCCCTGGAACCAGGCCGGCGGCGGGTCGGGGCTTTCTGGCAGTCCTTTTGTGACCGCGTTCGCTGCGGCGCATATACCGTTTGCCGCTGCAATCATGAACTTCGTAGTACTCACGGCTGCGCTGTCGAGCGTGAACACTAACCTTTACCTTTCAACTCGAATGCTTTTCTCTTTGGGCCGGGAAGGCTATGGGCCCGGGTGGATGGGCAGGGTCAGCCGCAACGGCGTGCCGCATCGGGCGCTGTTGGCTTCAACCGCGGGGATCATAGCAGCCATTCTGCTGGCCATTTTTGCTCCTAAGAATGCCTTCCTCATGCTTTATGGGACGGCGGTCGCCGGAATGCTTTTTGTGTGGTTGGTCATTCTGAACACTCACCTTCGTTTTCGCAAGGCAATCACCGCCGAACGGCTTTCGAGTTTGCCCATGCATCTGCGGGCGCATCCGTTTTTCACCGTGGTTGGTATTCTGCTGTTGCTTGCCATCTCAGTTACGACGTTCTTCGTGGACGGGCTGCAATGGTCGGTTCCGGCATTTTCGGTTTTTCTGGGTATGATCTCTCTGTTGTACCTGCGAAGCCGGAGCCCCAATACCCTTTAGACGAGATTCTGCAAGGAGAGCGCCAGATGGTCGAAGCCTGTGAGGAGGTTCACTCTGCCCTACACCGGCGATTCAAGGGCGATTTGCTGCGCCCCGGCGAAGGCGGGTATAAAGATGCCCGTGCCATTTGGAATGGGATGGTAGCGCGCACCCCTGGGCTGATTGCGCGCTGTGCCGATGTAAGCGATGTGCAAAACGCCGTCCGAGCCGGTTCTGAGGCCGGGATTCTTACTGCCGTTCGTTGTGGAGGGCATAGCCTGGCTGGCTTCAGCACCTGCGATGGCGGCCTGGTGATTGACCTATCGAGGATGCGCCAAGTCACAGTTGATCCCAGTGCGCGCCGGGCGCGGTTCGCCGGTGGGTGTCTGCTGGGATCGATTGATACCGCAACCCAAAAAGCAGGATTAGTCTTTCCTTCCGGCGTCGTTTCTCATACCGGTGCTGCCGGACTGGTCTTGGGCGGAGGGACGGGATGGCTCACGCGGCGATTCGGACTGTCATGCGACAACGTCGAGGGGTTCACTCTGGTCACTGCGGATGGTTCCGTCGTACGTGCCAACGCTAAAGAGAACCCGGATTTATTTTGGGCTTTGCGGGGAGGCGGCGGCAATTTTGGAGTAGTCACAGAATTCGAAGTGAAGCTGCATCCACTTACTGCAGTAGTGCTCGCCGAAGGATTGTGTCCCGAACCTCGCATTCGCCCGCTGCTTCAACGCTGGCGAGATTTCATGGGCGAAGCGCCAATCGACTTGAAGTGGAATGTTGATTTACGTCTCGCCCCGCATGCAGAGAATGTGCCCATGGAGCTGCGCGGGCGGCCGGTGGCCAGCAGTTCTTTGGTTTGGACTGGAGATCCCGAAGCTGGGCGTCCATATTTGGAGCGCGCGCTTGCCATGTGCAGCCCCGCTTCTGTGAGCAGCAAGATTATGTCGTTCCTGGATTTGCAAACCATGGCGGACTCCGCTTTTCCCCACGGCCGGCGTTATTACACCAAGTCGGGTTATTTCCCTTATCTCGATGACAGCACGATTGATCGCATGGTGGAGGCAGTTGCCACGATTCCTTCATCGGAAACCCAGATTGAACTTGCTTATCTTGGCGGGGCAGCGGGGCAGGTGGCCGCGAGCGAGACCGCTTTCGGCGAACGCAGCGCGCCTTTCATCATGAATTTGTTGGCAAACTGGTCGGAGGCCTCAGCTGATGCCGGCCATATTTCCTGGATTCGCGGACTATTCAATAAACTTCGGCCGGCGATGAAGCCGGGCGTTTACGTGAACTTCATGAGCGGTGATGAGCAGGATCGCGTGCCCGAGGCTTATCACGAACGCTGGGATCGTATGGTCGCGGTGAAGTCACACTATGATCCCAAGAACTTTTTTCGGCTGAATCAGAATGTGCAGCCAGGGAAACGGGAGGCAAAGAGTTGAAGAAAATGGAGCCGACGAGCGGAGTTGAACCGCTGACCTGCCGATTACGAATCGGCTGCTCTACCAACTGAGCTACGTCGGCCTGTCATCGATTCTAAATGTGCGGGGATGAGGCGTAAAGGGCGGGCCACTTCATCCGTATAATCTTTCCGTGTCCATTTCCCCATTCAAAATCAACGTCCCGGAAGCGCATCTGGCCGACTTGCGAGAGCGGCTCGCCCGCACGCGGTTCCCCGATGAGATCGTCGATTCTGGCTGGACTTACGGTTTCGACAGCGAATACCTGCATTCTCTCCGTGACTACTGGCTGCACCGCTTCGACTGGCGGCGGCAAGAGCGAGAGTGGGGCCGCTTGCCGCACTTTCAGGCGGAAATCCAGGGGCTCAAGATCCACTTCATTCATGTGCGCGGGGCGGGGAAGCGGCCGCTGCCCATCATCATGACGCATGGCTGGCCCGGAACGTTCTTAGAGATGGAGAAGATTGTCCCGATGCTGGCGAATCCCGGGGATTTTGGCGGAGATCCCGGCGACGCATTCGACGTGATTGTGCCCTCGCTTCCCGGGTTTGGTTTTTCAGGCAGGCCGAGCACGCCGGGCTGGAACACGTTCAAAATCGCCGAAGTCTGGACCGAGCTTATGCGGCAACTGGGATACGAGAGGTTTGTGGCCCAAGGTGGAGATTTTGGCGCCAATGTGTCCACGGTTCTGGCGTGGAAACATCCGCAGCAGGTGATGGCATTTCATTTGAACTACATCCCGGGATCGTATTTTCCGTTCGTGGATGCTTCGGCGCCAACGACCGTGGAAGAGAAGGCCTTCCTCGCGTCCGCCGAGCGCTGGATCGACAAAAAAGGGGCCTACTGGCATGTGCAGCGGAATGAGCCGCAGACCCTCGCCGCCGCCCTCAATGATTCCCCGATGGGACTGGCGGCGTGGTTGATCGACAAATACCGTGATTGGGCGGATTGCGATGGGGACGTCGAGCGCCGGTTCACCAAGGACGAACTGCTGGCGCACGTCTCGTTGTATTGGCTCACGGAAACGATTGGCTCATCCGTGCGGCTGTATCTGGAGAGCTCGAAAGCTCCCCTGCACTTCGCGAAAGGCGAGCGCATTGACGTTCCCTGCGGCGTGGCCCGATTCCCCAAAGAAGAGCCGATGCCGCCGCGCTGCTGGGCGGAACGCGTCTACAACATTCAGCGCTGGACAGAGATGCCGAGAGGCGGGCACTTTGCCGCATGGGAAGAGCCAGAGCTGCTGGCGCAGGATGTGCGGGAGTTCTGTCGTCCGTTTCGGACACTGTGGACCGCATAGACGGCTTACGCCGCGTGAATCTCGCGTACCTGTTGGTGATACTCCGCGTCAGACTCCGCTGGCAACAGCACCCATAGAGTGTAGATGCCGACAGCAGTTCCAAACGGGATGTTGAACAACGCCAGGAAAGCCAGAACGATGGTAAGCATGCGCGCCCAGGGTTCGCGTTGCAACAGGCCCCAGCCGGTTGTGAATCCGAGAGCGGCCTTCGCGGCGATGATCAGGGCCACTACTCCGAGGAAAGGACGCAACCACGTGCTAGCTCCTTCGGGCCCACCGATATTTGCCATCTGCCGGAACAACGTGTTGGCGATCACGTAGAGGATGACCGCGCCGACCGCGTTAAACGCTGATAGCGCCAGCCAGAGAATCCCCAGCATACGAATGTGCTCGCGCACGCGGCTGCGTTGCGGATACCCGGTGCCCGCACCACCCGCAAATTCTTTTCCGCACTTGCCGCAGAAACGCTGATCCCCTTGAATGGCGGTACCACATTTGTCGCAGAACATGGTTCCTCCTTACCGCACACACTTTCTACTATCTACAGGTACGAACAACAAGGGGTTAATGAGGGGTTAATGTTCCCGGGCCTGGAAAAACCTCGCTACAAACGAAAAGGCCGCCCGGCAAAAGGCGACCTCTTCTTTCAAGGGAGAATAGTTCCAACGGAGATTCGACCGTCAAAACTTTCTGGCGAAATCTTATGAGCCGAAAAAGGGGGGTGTCAAGGAATTTCTATGAAATAAATAGCTTTAGTTTCAATCACTTAGAAAATAGGTTAACAGATATTTCCACTGCCTCATTGTGAGACGAAAAACGGTCTGTGGAACCTAAACTGCTTTGATTGATGGGCTTACGTTTGCATCGCGGGTTTCGGAGGGCTTTTCCCCGAGCTGCAGGGAGATGAAATCCACCTGCTCTTCACGATGAAAGACCTTTTCAGGAATGATGCGCTGCACCAGCACGCGCAGACCGCCGAAAGCGATACCGACGACCAACGCGAAGAGCATCAGGATGCCGCAGAGCACCAGGGCGTTCCACACCAGGTTTCCGATATTGTTTCTCTTGTCGAAGTAGGTGTTCTCATTCCAGGTGACGTCTGCTTCATAGTTCACCGAAGCCAGCAGCGACTTGGCTTCGCTCTGCGAAAGCGCGCCGCTGACCACAACCACCAGCGGTCCGGTGCGCCGGGAGAAGAAAGTCGCGGGAGCATTCTGCGATTGGGCCGCTTCGATTTTCCGCAAGTGATCGCCGGCGATTTGCGGCGTGGGATAAGAGATCAGCATCAAGGTGGCTTCGCCGCCTGAGCTGGCGTATTTTCCCAGCACGATTTCCGCGCCGGTGCCGAAGTCAACCAACTGCGCCGGTATGGGCGCCCCGACTCGCTCAAGCGCCAGCGGTCCCAACACATACTTGGCTGAATTCTTTACGTACGCCTGAGAAGGCAGGTACGCGGGCAACCCCGGCAGACCCTGAGTGCTGCCCGTGGCTATGGGAAGGCCGCTGGCCAATTCGCGCAACTCGGCGGCGGACATCGCGGAGAGCCGCTGGAAGACCGCATCGATCAGGATATTGCCTCGGTAGAACAATACTCGCTCATTGAGCGACCCGGCCTGGTCCCCGATCTTCTCCACCAGCATGGGCAGGGTCTTGTAGAAAGTGAAAGCGCCGTAGGCGCCGCTGGTATCGGCAAAGCGAGCTGCCCTGAGCGTCAGTTTGCGGCCGTCATCACGAATGTATGTGGCGGACTCGAAATCGTTGAAGCCGTATTCTTTGAGCACGGCCGCGTTCACTGGGTCGGCCACGGCGGGATCGGGGCTGGTCCGGGCCGCACCGGAAACCTTCCATCCCCCGAACTGGGGGGGCAGGATTCGAGCGGCAGGGGCATCAGCGGCGGCGTACAGATGCCCTGCGAGCATCACCACCAGTACGAAATGGACCTTGAAAAGCCGCATGAGAGCGCAGAAAACGCTGTGAGATTAGACTACCGGGGAACGGAGAAAGTTTCCAGGAGGTGGGATTCAGTAAGATATAGAATGCGATTGTCTGGTCAAACAATAGGGAAATCGTGAGCAATTTCGCCAATTCGGAGGAGGCAAAAGAGTTTCTGGTCTCAAGAATTGCCTCCGAGGCACAGCTCGAAGGCATCCCGCTGAGCGAAACCGAGCGCAAGGAACTCTACCTGTCTGAAACCGCTTGGACACTTCCGAACATGGCGCAGATTAATAAAGAGTTCGAGCAAATGTTCGACCAAGACAGCTACGAAGACAAGATTGTTCGACTCATCAAAACCGCGCGTAATCGGGATCGAGAAGCAAACGCCGCGGACGGGAAGTTGTGGGCTGAAGCGATTGGGATTCTCAGCAACGAAGACCATTACATTCTTGTGATGATCAGGCGGGCGGGCCTCTCGACCAGACCGCGCGGCGATCTCGCCAAGCTATGGAGCACTGCGGTCATTTTAGTTATGCTCCTAGTATTTCTGATATTGGCTGCGGCGCACTTTAATATCGACGCAAGCAGAGAGGCAATGGGGTTTTACCTGTGGGCCGGAGCCGCCGCAACGGCCGTGTGCTATGTGCTCATCTCAGTGGTGCTTGGCCAAGAGAGAACCAACAGCTTGGTTGGAAGGGTTGTTGAAAAGACCATCGCGCGATGGGTGCGAATAAGATAAAGTCGAACCCCACTTACTCGGTGCCAGTCCTTTCGATTTTGCTGGCGACTTTTACCCCACTCAAACCGCTGACATACTTGGCAATCCCACGGTAGAGCGATTCGGCGATACGCTGGCGATAGTCGGGAGTGCGGAGCTTGCGCTCGTCGCTGGGGTTGCTGACGAATGAAATCTCCGCCAGTATCGACGGCATGTTGGCTCCGATCAGCACAATGAACGGGGCCTTCTTGACACCCCGGTTTCGCAACCCTGGGTTCTTGACCGCCAGGCCTTCGTGCAGCGAGCTTTCCACATCGCCCGCGAACTCCTGCGATTCTTCGATCTTTTCCTTCAATGCGATCTTCTTCACCAGGTCTTGCAGTTCGTGAATGGTTTTGTCCGAGACCGCATTTTCGCGGGCGGCAACCTCGAGGGCATCCGGTGAGGAGGTGAAATTGAGATAGTAGGTTTCAACGCCGCGAGCGTCGGGGTCATGACTGGAGTTGGCATGGACAGAGACGAACAGGTCGGCGCTTTCCTGATTGGCAATGGCAGTTCGAGTTTCGAGAGGAATGAAGGTGTCGTCGCTGCGGGTGTAGACCACTTCAGATCCCAGCCGTGTGGTCAGCAGCTTGCCCAGACGGCGGCTGACGTCGAGTACCAGATCTTTCTCTTGCAGGCCCTTGGGACCGATGGTCCCGGTGTCGTGGCCGCCGTGGCCGGGGTCGATGACGATCTTGCCAATTTTCAGACCGAGGGCGCGGGTGAGCGAACGATCGCCGGTTGCCGTAGGCTGGGCTTCACGGACCACGACATCGTCTGACAACGCCGGTCGCTTGGCTTTCTTGCCGGCCGCCAACTCGGTGGGTGCAACCGCTGGCGCTGCCTTGCGGACCGGTTTGATCTCCGGGGGGCCTAGCTTGGCAACGGTCTTCGCGGCAGGCGTGTCGTCATCGTCCGCGTCCACAATTGTCTTCTCCAGCCCGCTGCCGCCCACCACGACGGTTTTCTTTGCTGGCTTTTCCTCGCCGGCGGCGACGCAGGTTTCCGAGTCTGAGTTGGCATTCTGGCAGGGATCTATCGGCGCTGCTTTCGACTTTGCGCCCGTCGCAGTGTTGGCAATGGTAGCTTGCGCGCCAGTCCCTTCGGCTGTGGATGCGGAAGGTGCTTCCTCCTTGGGTGACACGGCATTCGGCTTATTGCGGACATCCTTATTGCGCACATCAATGACCAGCCGCGGCGGGTCCGATTTCAAAGAGGCCTGAAAGTCGGAAACATCGTTCACTTCCAGCACCACGCGAGTCCGTCCGGGCTGGAATTGCGAAATGCGGATCTTTTTCAGGAAACTGTCATCAACGTCAAAGCTTCTTGCGAGAAGCTGGGGATCGAGCCGGGCATTCAACAAGTCGAAAAAGATGCGGTCGGGCCCGTCGATGCGCTGCGATTCGAACTTTACCCCTCCGTCCAGATCGACAGCGATGCGACTATAGTCCGGCGTTGACCAGTGCCGGATTCCGGTGACGAGCACGGGTTTGCGGGGTTGAGCGTCAGCCCGAACGCTTGCATCCTTGTCAGCATCGTTGTCGTTCGTTTGATCATCTTCTGCGTCGTCGGTGTCCTTTGACTCGGGCGCGGCAGGCTTTTTCAATGCTGTCTTCAGGTTTGCTTTCTCCACCGGCTCCGCCAGCGCCTTCCGCGCCTGTTCGGCGAACTGGTTGCGCGGATAACGGTGCAAAAACTCGCGGAAGATCTGGTCGGCATGTGTCTTGTCGTTCAAATCGTCCTGGTAGATTTCGCCGATGCGGAACAGCGCTCCGAAGCGCGCCTTGCTGCCGGGATACTGGCGGCGCAGGAACTGGTACTGTTCGATGGCTGACCGCAGAATATCGTCGTCCTCAAACCGCCGGCCCATTTCCTCCTTCAGTTGGGCGATGGCGACTACGCTGGGATCGGCCCGGGTCGAGGAAGGAGCTTCGAAGTAGACCACTCGGTAAGCATTGATCACGCGCTCGTAGTCAGCGCGGGTTAGCTGCTGGGCGGGCCGGGCCTCGAGCGACTGGTGCAGGCGTTGAGCAGCGGCAAACTGAGATCGGGCCCAGGCCTCGGACTTGTAGGAACGGGCATACGCCGGCAACAGCAGCAGCAACACCGCTACGGGTGCAGCAGCCAGCTTCAGCCGCCCACATCTTCCTGGGTACTTGTTTATCAACCTACCAGCCTGTCCTGAACCTGTTCTACCTGTGAGATGCGTCCGTGCTTATTCAGTGTTGCTGATGTGCAATACGCCCCGGGAGTCTCGTTGCACCTGGATCGGCTCATGGAACGAACTTCCCAGGATGCGATCCTCGGTTGAATCCGTTCCGCCGTAATAGAGTTGCGTGATGCGTTTCACATATTTGCGGGTCTCCGCGTAGTGCGGCACACCCGCGCTGCGAGCCACTGCTCCGGGCCCGGCATTGTAGGCCGCCAGCGTGAGCTTCACGTCGCCGCCGTAGTTTTCCATCAACTGCTTTAGTTGACGGACGCCCGCATCCACGTTCTGTTCTGGGTCGAAAGGATTGGACACATTCAGCCGACGCGCGGTTTGCGGCATCAGTTGCATCAGCCCCATAGCGCCCTTGCGGGAAACCGCGTTGGGGTTGAAATTCGACTCCACCTTGATCACTGCCCGTACCAGGCTGGGATCCACGTTATGCCGCGCCGCCGCCTGGTCAATGGCAGCATCGATCTCCTGCTGCGAGAAAGCCCGGCCTCGAATCGGTCGCGCCGCCGGAGCCAAGTCTTCGGTCGATGCCAGCAGGTGGTTCACTTCTTCCGCCGCCGAGCGGGCGGCCCGGACGTTGGCCGAAGGAACCGGCTTCCAGCGGCGCTCGGTTGGACTCCAGAACACCAGCGAACTCTGCCGGGCCGTGGTCTGCGACCGCTTGCTGGCCGGAGGCAGAGACTCGTTCACATAGACAGTCCGTCCGTCGTTATCGGTCGTGGAAGTGATCACGGTGTTGTCGGAACCGGTTTCTGCCCGCACCCATGGCGTGAGAGAAAGGAAGGTCGCGATTACGGGCGCCATCAGGACGAGTTGCAGGTGCTTTCGCATAGTCGGTATCGACATCGGCGGGTGGACACACAACCATCCCCCACGCCTACCTGCACAGAGCCTGACGAAGAACCCTTACCAGAGTAGGTCGATTATAGGCCTTGAGGAGGGGGTGGGCAATCTATCGAAGGGGCATAGAACCACGGTGGTAATCTAGGTAAACTGCTGAAATATAAGGTCTTAACCTGGCAGTAACCTAGACTCGCTGCCGGGCCGCAACCTTCTTCCTTCTTGAGCCAGCGACTTTGCGAAACAGAAAGGACAGTACTCCATATAACACGACGTTGATCAGCAATGCAGGCCAGAACAGCCATCCAAAGTCTGTAAACGCGATCCCATTGAAGCCCAACAGGGAGAAAACGCAGTTTATGATCAGGAACCCAGGCCAAAGCAACATAGCCAGGGGCTGGTCGTAGTTGACCGCCGCCAGGAGTCCGACCGCAGTCACGAGGGCGGTGCCGATCCCCACTGCTCGCAATGCGCGTTTCATCTCTCATCTCAACCACCAATGGTAAGAGCCCTTGGGGCGGCGGCAAAGTTACCGTCGTCTCGGTGCAGTCCTAGGAGGATGTAACTTCAAGGATGCCAATGAAATTGAGGTTGACTTTCTTATACTTTGTACTATAAAGTACTCTGCATTATGAATAAGCGAATCATGGCGATTGCCTTCATCTTTTTCTGTACCACGGTCGCTTGGATGATTTTGGGTGCGACCATCTTTTCGCGTACTTACGATGCCGATAGCCGCTTGGAGAGCAAGGTCGCTTCCAGTTGGGGCGCGCGACAAATCCAGGCCCCGCCTAATGCGACGTATTGGGCAAGCATGGCTAAGACGGACGAGTCGGTTCAGAACGGACAGAAGGTGTCCCGTCAGCTTGAACAATCGATGCCGGTGGTCCTACCGCTCGAAAGCAGCCGCATCACGGTTGCCCTGAACCTCGATTACCGCCAAAAGGGCCTGCTTTGGTACAGCACCTACGCCGTGGACTTTTCGGGCGAATACGGATTCCGCAATACCAGTTCCCACGAGGAGAATGTGACCTTTCAGATGCAGTTACCTGCCGCCCAAGCAGTTTACGATGATCTGGCAATCCTAGTGAACGGCAGGCCGGTAACCATCACGACGAACGGCAATGGCGCTTCCGCTTCGGTCGCGGTGCCTGCCGACAGCCCTGCAGCGGTCACTTTCACCTATCGCTCTCAGGGAATGGAGAGCTGGGTCTACAAGTTCGGGGACGATGTTGCTCAGGTTCGTAACTTTACCTTGGACCTCAAGACCAATTTCAAAGATGTGGATTTTCCGCAGAATACTCTCTCCCCCACTGAGAGACACGCAACTCCGGGCGGGTGGCTCTTGAGTTGGAGGTACAAGAACTTGCTTTCCGGAGTCGAGATCGGTACCACGATGCCGCAGCGGCTCCAACCAGGTCCTCTGGCAGGCCAGATTAGTTACTTTGCACCGGTTTCCCTGTTCTTCTTTTTCTTTGTCATTTTCATCATTACGACGCTTCGCGGAATCGATCTTCATCCCGTGAACTACTTTTTCTTGGCCACGGCTTTCTTTGCCTTTCACCTGCTTATGGCCTATCTGGTGGATCACATCTCGATCCATCTGGCGTTTGTGGTGTGTTCGGTAGTTTCGGTGTTTCTTGTCATCAGCTATTTGCGCCTGCTAGTCGGCCTGCGATTTGCCGCTCTGGAGGCGGGCCTCGCACAATTGATCTATCTCGTCCTGTTCTCCTACGCATTCTTCTTCAAAGGGTTCACAGGTCTCGCAGTCACCATCGGAGCTATTGTTACCCTGTTCGTGGTGATGCAACTGACTGGCAGGGTTAAATGGTCCGAGAAATTCGCCAATAGGCCGGTTGGCGCTGCAAGCCCGCTGTAGTACGCTGCCAATGATCACTCATGACACCAGAGCCTCAACCTCAGGCCCCCGACTCCCTGATGCTCTTCGGCTTCTGGTATCGGGCAATGGCCAGTGGCGCGCTTACCCGCAACCGCCTCCACAAGACGATGCTGCTCGAAACGCCCCTCGTTCTGGGCCGGGATCGCGAGGGGAAGCCATTCGCCCTTCGCGATGCCTGCCCCCACCGTGGCATGCCGCTTTCTCACGGCCACTTCGACGGTCAGCAGCTTGAATGCAGCTATCACGGCTGGCGGTTTGACGCGCATAGCGGCCAGTGCCAGCTGATTCCTTCGCTAACCGCCGACCAGGACCTCAAGTGCGACCGCATCTATGCCGGGGCACACGCCTGCGAGGAACATGACAACTACGTCTGGGTCTTCATCCCGGACCCACCGCCGCCCGGGGCGGGATTCACCAAGGCTGCCGAGCCGCCGATTCCGGTGCCGCGAGTGCCGACCTTCAGTGACAAGCACAAGATTGCCCACTTGACCGCCGAACTGCCTTGCGGCGTGGACCACGGCATCATCGGCCTCATGGATCCGGCGCACGGGCCGTTCGTCCATCAGGCGTGGTGGTGGCGTTCGCGCCACAGCATCCACGAGAAACAGAAGAATTTCGAGCCGATCCCGATGGGTTTCCGCATGAGCGCGCACACGCCCAGCTCCAACAGCGCGCCCTATAAGCTCCTGCGAATGTACGCCGACGCCGAGGCCATCACTACCACCATCGACTTCGTGCTTCCCAACCAACGCTACGAGACCATCCAGGCCGGGAAGTATTGGTTCGCCAGCTTGACCACGGTCACGCCCATCACCCGCAATCACTGCCGCATCGACGTCGTCGCCTGCTGGAACCTGTTTCACTGGGTGCCGTTCGGCGCCGGATTGCTGAAGTTTGTATTCGCAAAGTTTGTCGAGCAAGACCGCCAGACCATGGAGAAGCAATCGGAAGGCCTGAAGCACAACCCTCATCTGATGCTGATCGACGACGCCGACCGTCCCGCGAAGTGGTACTTCGCTCTGAAGGCCGCGCACCTCGAAGCCAAACGCACTGGGGCTGAGGTGAAGCATCCGATAGCCGGACCGGTCACGCTAAAGTGGCGCAGCTAAATTGATATAGAAAATTGGAGAGATGAGTGATCGAACATTCCGTCATCATCTCCATGCCTGATGGAACAGCCGAAAGCACTCTTTTTATCCCTGATTCCGGCGAGCCCTACCCTGCCGTCTTGTATTACGTTGACATCGCCGGCGTCCGCGCGGCGAACCTCAGCATGGCCCGCCGCCTGGCAGCGCAGGGATACGCGGTTTTGGTTCCGAACATCTTCTACCGTACCAGCAAGCTTCCGGTCTTCGACTTTCCGCTTCAGTTTGGGGAGGAACGCACTACGAAGCGACTCGGCGAACTATCCGCACCGCTGACGCCGGACGCGATGGAGCGCGATGCATCTGCCTATGTGGATTTCCTCGCCGCCAGCAACGGCGTTGCTCCGGGAGCGATGGGCGTGGTCGGTTTCTGTTTCTCTGGAAGTATGGCGATGCGCGCCGCCGCTGCCCGTCCCGATCGCATTGCCGCCGTTGCTTCCTTCCACGGGGGCCGCCTCTGTACCGATCAGCCGAGCAGTCCACATCGCGAACTGCCGCGCATCAAAGCTCGTCTTTACTTCGGTCACGCGGTCGATGACAAGAGCATGCCCGCCGAACAGACCGCAAAATTCGAGGAGGCGCTGAAAGCTTGGGGAGGGCGCTACCAGAGCGAGATCTACGAAGGCGCCCTGCACGGTTGGACGGTGCCCGGAGGCCATGTCTACAATCACCCGCAGGCGGAACGTGCCTTCGAAAAGCTCACGCAGTTGTTCGCTGAAGGATTGAAATAACAGGTGTCGAGAGAACCGCGTTCTAGTCTTGCACCAGCCAATCCAACGCTTCTTCTTTCGTCTTAAAAGTCGGCAGGTCGCGCTGGGAAAAGTTCTTGAGGTGTTCGTAGAAGACATCGGGCAGGGTATCGGTCCCGAACCAAGCCGAACGCTTCACGTAGGGACGGTCGTAAACCGTGCCTTGTTTCATTTGTTCGACGGCATTGCGGTCAAAGTGCGCTCCCGTGAAATCCGCCAGCAGGAGCAACGAATTCTTGGGCTCTGCACTTACGTAGCTGGGAACGAAGCGCGCGATCTTCTCCAATTCGTCGGCGGTGCAGTGCGAACAATCCACGAACAGGACTCGTTTGCCCTTATGGGCGATGAACCGGATGCGATCTTTCATCGGAAGCTCCTCACTGAGAACCGGAAACTGGCAACTGATAGCTGTTTCTAACTCCCCAGCAGCCCCTCCACCACTCCATACGCCTCTCCTAACGCTGCATCCAAAGCCGAGGGATCCTTTCCCCCGGCCTCGGCCATCTCCGGTCGCCCCCCGCCCTTGCCACCTACCTTCTGTGCTATCGGAGCGATGATTTCTCCTGCAGGGAGGCTGATTGATAAGGGCGGAGTGACAGCAACGTTAATTGATACCCTGTTGGCCGTGACTGAACCCACGACGACTACAGCGGATGGTCCCCCGACCTTTAGGAGCAACTGATCAGTTAGGGTGCGAAGCTGTGGTCGCTCCAAATTGTCGGCACGGTGTACCAGAACCTTAACGTCACGAATATTCCTGATCTCGTCCTGAACGTGAGCCGCCGCTGACGAGGCAGACTTCATTCGTGCCTGATCGAGTTCGCGTGTCAGGCGCTTGATTTCGGCGTCTTTCTTTTGAAACTCCTGTATCAATGCCATACGGGGGGACTCTATTGAAACTTCGCGAATTTCGTGGGTGCCTTCCCCCGGAACTTCTTCGTTGTGGACTTCATCCCGCTTCGTGTGAATGAGTTGTCGGGCCGCTTTTTCTAAATCATGGTCCTTGCGGAAATGATAAAGCGAGCCTTCGCCGGTCACGGCTTCGACGCGCCGCACTCCCGACGACACGCTGCCTTCTTTCAGAATCTTGATCAGTCCGATTTCGCCAGTCGCGAGTGTGTGGGTACCGCCGCAGAGTTCGGTCGAGAAATCGCCGATCTTGATGACCCGAACTTTGTCGCCATATTTCTCTCCGAACAGCGCCATGGCCTTGTATTCGTTGACGGCGACATCGATGGGCACGTTCTCGATGACCTCGACTTTCTGGTTGCGCAGGACTTCTTTGTTGATGATGTCTTCGATGTCCTGAAGCTCCTCATCGGCGACGCCTGTAAAGTGCGAGAAATCAAAACGCAGATGGTTGGGTGCCACCAGCGACCCCGCTTGCTTCACATGCTTGCCCAGCACCTCGCGCAGCCCGGCTTGCAGCAAATGCGTGGCGGTGTGGTTGCGCATGGTGGCGAGACGAATGTTGGTATTGATCACGGCGGTGATCAGGTCTCCAACCTCGAAATGCTGGCGTACACGAACTTTGTGAAACCGAACACCCTGAACTGGCATGAAACAACCGATAACGTCAGCAAGAACCGTATTCCCGTCCAAATCATAGAGCCAGCCCACGTCTCCAACTTGGCCTCCCGAGTCCGCGTAGAAAGGCGTCCGATCAAGGATAACTTCCCCTTCCTCTCCTTGGTTCAGTTCGCGGACAAGTGGAACGCTAGACCTGAAAATGCCCCGCACCAGACAACCCTTTAATCGGGTCTGCAGATACCCCTCGAACTGAGTCGGCGTAAGATCTCGCAGTTCGCCCGACGCAGTCTGCTTGGCCGCGCCCTTCCAGGAGGTGCGTGCGCGCGCTTTTTGCTCTTCCATCGCTCGGTCAAAGCCGGGGACGTCTAATTCGTGGCCCTGATCCCGCGCCATCTCCTGCATGAAATCGAGCGATAATCCAAATGTATCCCACAGGCGGAATGCTTCGTCGCCCTCTATTCTGACTGGGGGGACGTCACTGGCGAACCACTGTTGCTTCAGCCGCTGCGCGCGGCTCGACCCCAGCTCACGCTCCACAGCTTCGAATAACAAAGAGAAGTCGTTACGCTTGATCGATAGACCAAAGGCCTCAGTAAAAATGCGCGAACTTGACGGCTTTTCCTCGTCCAGCTGCCAAAGTAACCGATCCACGATCTTATTGCGCAAAAGATGGTCCCACTCTTTCAAACCCTGCTCAATTGTGTGGGCAAACTGCCTCTCCTCTGCGTACACTAATCGGCTGACGTGTTCCGCGGTCTCTGCCAGCTCGGGGTAGGCGTCTTCCATCCGGTCCCTCACGCCGTGCACCATCTTGTACAAGAATGCCCCACGTGCACCTAACATTCGTCCGTGGTTCATCGCACGACGCATAATCTTCCGCAACACATATCCGCGGCCATCGTTTGCCGGCAGCACCCCGTCGGAAATCAGAAATGTCGCAGCGCGCGAGTGGTCAGCAATCACCCGCAACGAAGCTGCGTTCTTCGCGTGCGCCTCTTTCTCCAACTCCTTCGTGAGCGACGTCCCGGTTAGCTCAGCCGCGCGACTGATTAGCGGGACAAACAAATCCGTGTCGTAATTCGAAATTACGCCTTGCAGCACGGCCGCCAGGCGCTCCAACCCCATCCCGGTATCAATCGACGGCTTGGGCAGCGGATTCAGTTTGCCGCTCGCATCGCGGTCGAACTGCATGAACACGAGGTTCCAGATTTCGACATAACGCCCGCAATCGCAAGTAAATGCGCAATCTGTGTGCCCATGCTCAGACGCTGCGGGACCCATGTCGTAGTGAATCTCGCTACATGGACCGCAGGGGCCGGTGTCGCCCATCTGCCAGAAATTGTCTTTCAGGCCCATCTCGAAGATGCGATCTTTCGCGATACCCTGTGCAGCCCACAGCTCGTGAGCTTCGGCGTCGCGCGGCACGCCGCCTTCGCCGTTGAAGACGGTTACATACAGCTTCTCTTTCGGAATCCCGAACCACTGCGGTGAAGTGATCAGCTCCCACGCGTATGCAATCGCATCTTTCTTGAAGTAGTCGCCGAAACTGAAATTCCCCAGCATTTCGAAAAATGTGTGATGGCGATTAGTGAAGCCGACGTTTTCGAGATCGTTGTGCTTGCCGCCGGCGCGCACGCATTTCTGCGATGTGGTTGCCTTGTTGTAGTCGCGCTTTTCGAGGCCGAGGAAGACGTCCTTGAACTGGTTCATGCCCGCATTGGTGAACAACAGCGTGGGGTCGTTGGCCGGGACAAGTGACGACGAATGCACCTCGCGATGTCCCTTCTGGACGAAGAAGTCCAGAAACTTCCGCCGAATCTCAGAGCCGGTAAGCATCAGAAATCAATTCTAAACCACAGAGGACACAGGGGTCACAGAGGCGAACCGGTTGTACCTCGGCGCCCTGTGATCTCTGTGTCCTCTGTGGTTGGATACTTGCTTCGAACTTACTTCACTGCGTCGGCGGTCTTGGTGGCGCCCTTCTTTACCCCGTGACCTACAGCTTTGCCAGCTTTCTTGACGCCATGTGCTGTCTCGTGGGCAACGTCGTCGGTGCCTTTGGCAGTCTTGTCAGCGGCTTTATCGGTGCCTTTCGCCGTATCCTTGGCGGCGACCTTGGTGGCGTGGGCGGTGTCTTTGGCAGCGACCTTGGTAGCATGGCCGGTGTCTTTGGCGGCGGTGGTTGCTGCGTCTTGGGCATACACCAAAGCTGAACAAGCCAACAACGCGATAGCGAGCGCCAGGGCTCTCCCGAAATTGAGTCTCATAGTGTTCTCCTGTGGGTTGGATTGGGACGGTAAAGTATGGCTGATCTCAGCCGGGATTTCAACTTTAAATGTAGAGCCCCTACTCGATCTCGCTCTCCAGGGCGCTTAAGGTGTCATCGTCCACATCCCATTTTTTCAGGATGCCGAAGATCGTCTTGGCCCCGAACCCGGCGCGCATGAGTTGACGAAAAATGCGCGCACTCTGCTTTTTGTCTTTAGGTTTAACTAGCCGTTTGCGTTTCAAGTACTCTCGTGCCAGGCGCTCTTCGTTGACTTCCCCGTACACCGATGCGACTGCTTTCTCGATTACCTCGGCGTGAACGCCTTTGATTTTTAGATCAGTGATCACACGGCGGCGCCCGAACTTTTCGTTTTCCCGGCGGAAAGAAGAGTAGGCGGCGGCGTAGCGCGCGTCGTTCAAATAGCCTTGATCCTTCAGTCGCCGGATGACCAGTTCCACCAGCGTCTGCCCATACTCAGTCTCTGCCTCAACACGGGGCCGGAGCCGGCGTTTCAGCTCCGCCACCGAGAGCATGCGCCGCCCCAACGCCCCGACCGCGTATTCGTAGAGTTCATTCTCCGAGTCCGTCTTTTTGGGACGTGGAAACGACATGTTAAGACCCCGCAACCCTATCCGATCTCATAGAGCCGCCACACCTTATTGTGCACCAAAGCTGCCGAACAATAGTTCCGCAGCTTTTACTTCTTTTTACATCCTTTTTGGTGACAGCGGGAACTTTTGCCCGTCTATTCCCGTAGTAACAATTGAGATTGAGAGGTAGCCAGTCATGCTTACCGTCGATGTAGAAAAAACCGGAGATGTGGCAGTCGTGAGATGCAACGGACGAATTGTGCGCGGCGAAGAGGTTCGCACGCTCCGGAGCGCAGTAGTGTCAGAGAAAGGCAGCCGTATCGTGGTGCTGGATTTGTCGGAAGTCGAGATGCTCGATGCCGGCGGGTTGACTACGCTGCTCTCGCTGCATCAGTGGGCACGCAGCCGCGGAGTACAGCTCAAGCTGGTGAATCCGTCGCATTTCGTACGCGAGATTCTGACCCGCACCCAGCTCGACCATGTGTTCGACGTCTCCACTCTCGATCACGCTTTGATGGTATTGGGCGGGAACCCCTGTTGCTACACCCGGGTGGCTGCGAGCTACTGAATCGGCCTTGGTATTGATCTTCGTAAGGGGCAGAAGATAACACCCCATTCGCCTCCACAGGAAATTCTGGCCCTCCCTCCAAATTGAAAAGGCGCGCTCAAGGCGCGCCTTTTACGTTTCTGAAGCAAATGCCTAGTTGCCGTAGCCAGAAGACTGCATGGCGTTCTTCGATATGTCGCTGGTGGAAGAGATGCCCTGCATGCGCAGTTTGAAGTCGTCGGCGTTGGAGGCGTTCTCCAAAGCGGTTTCGTAGTTGATGAGTCCCGCCTGGAAAAGGTCCCACAGAGATTGGTCGAAGGTCTGCATGCCATACTGCGAAGTTCCGGCGGAGATGGCATCGCGGATGGCACGGGTTTTTTCCGGCACCAGAATGCATTCCCGGATATACGCGGTGTTGATCATGATTTCGACTGCAGGGACACGGCCTTCACCGTCGCAACGTTTGACCAGGCGCTGGCTGATGACCGCACGCAGCACTGCCGCGAGCTGCAAGCGAATCTGCTTCTGTTCCGGCGGAGGGAATACGGCAATAATACGGTTGATGGTTTCGACAGCGTCGAGCGTATGCAAGGTGGAGAACACCATGTGTCCAGTTTCGGCGGCGTGGAGAGCGGTGGCAATGGTTTCAACGTCGCGCATTTCGCCCACCAGAATCACGTCCGGATCCTGACGCAAGGAAGCGCGTAACGCTGCACCGAATGAGGGCGTGTCCACCTCAATTTCGCGCTGGTTGACGTAGCCCTTCTTATCGCGGTGCAGGAATTCGATGGGGTCTTCAATGGTGATGATGTGTTCGGCGCGGGTGGAGTTGATGCGGTCCACCATGGCGGCCAGGGTCGTTGACTTACCGGAACCGGTGACGCCGGTGACCAGAATCAGGCCGCGCGGCAAGTCGCAAATCTGTTCGACGACTTTTGGCAAATACAGTTCGTCCAAAGCCCGAATCTTGGTGGGAATAACACGCAGCACCAGCCCCACATTGCCGCGCTGCTGAAATACGTTCACGCGGAACCGGCCCAGTCCGGCCACGCCGTAGGCCATGTCGATTTCCGTGCTCTCTTTGAACTTCTGCTTCTGCCGCGCCGACATCATGCTGAAGGCCATGGTGAGCATGTCTTCGGCGCTGATGCGAGGCTGATCGGTCAGCGGAACCAGTTCGCCGTCAATGCGCAGGTGCGGATAGTTGCCGACTTTCAGATGCAAGTCGGAGGCGCGCCGCTCCATGGCGATGCGAAGCAGGTCATCAATGTTCATCGAGAGTTCCTTGAGGCCTCTCGTATCATCGCCTGAAAACCGGGTTCTCCCAAGATGACCTAAGTAACGGGTGCAAGGCCGAGCTTTGGAGTATCGGGAAGTCAAAGAGTGTAATGGTGATACTTCGCTGACGACCTCAGGCAATCCGTTCGTGTAGCGAATTTAACGCTGGGATTGTCGACTCTTGCGTGACAAGAACCCTAGCACGCGCCGCGCCTCTGGAACTTTACTCGCTGCGGCCTTCTGGAAAAGTGCCATCGCTTGTTTTCGATCTTCGGGGACTCCATAGCCGCGCAAGCACAACTTGCCAAGCCAGAATAATGATCTAGCGTGCCCCTTGTCGCTTGCCCGCCTGAACCAGACCTGGGCATCCGCAAAGTCCTGCTCGTCGAAGGCCATTTGGCCAAGGCTAAACATTGCTCTGGAGTCGCCTTGCCGTGCCGACTTCCTGTACCAACGTCGAGCTTGCTCTACGTCCTGTTCAACGCCAACACCGTTGAGGTAAAACCAGCCCATTGCAAGAACTGCGTCTTTCATTCCCGATTCGGCGGCCTGCGAATTCAACATGAACGACTTATGTGCGTCCTCCTGCACGTGCTGCCCAGTGAGACTCCCCAGTGAGCGGTTGTAGAGATAACAAGGGTAATTCCAAAGATGACTGGTATCCCTGTTGCCGGAACGAGCTAGCGAATTGTAGGCAGGCGCACGTGTCATGTAGCGATTTTACGGCAGTTGCCGAATGTCTTGTACTTGCAAGCCAGCCTTCTGGTGCTTGGGTGTTGAGCTCAGGCGTTTACAGTTGTTGATCTGCCGTCCGAAGTATTGACTTAGTCCACAGACTTAGTCTATAAATACGCAATGGAAGTCAATATCCATCAGGCTAAGACCCATTTCTCAAAGCTTCTTCAGCGAGTTGAGAACGGAGAGGAGATCACCATCGCACGGGCGGGTAAAGCAATCGCGACGATCATTCCCAAGAAACCCCAATCCGGTGTTCGCCCGATGGGGATGGATCGAGGCAGAATCTGGGTGGCGGACGACTTCGATGCTCCTGATCCTGAGATCGAGGCTTTGTTCTACGATGCCCCGTTCACAACGAGTGAGGCCGAGGCCAAACCCGCCAGGAAGAAAAAGAAGAAATGAAATACCTGCTCGACACGGGCGTTTGGCTGTGGACTCTCTTCGACCCCGATCGGCTCTCTTCGAAGGCGAGAGAAGTAATCGCTGGAACCGGGCAGGAAGTCTTTTTGTCGGCCGCGTCCGCCTGGGAAATCGCGATCAAATCGAGTTCAGGAAAACTGCGCTTGCCGGAACCGGCTGTAACCTTTGTGCCGCGTCGAATGGGGGAGCAGGGCGTGCGTCCGTTGGAGGTTTCGCACCAGCACGCCCTGGCGGTCTCCCAACTACACCCTCATCATCGTGATCCGTTTGATCGCTTGCTGGCGGCGCAGGCAAACTTCGAAAATATGGTCCTGGTCAGCGCAGATCGAGCGTTTGCCAATTATCCCGTGGAACTGCTGTGGGCCGCGCACTGATAAGAAAAAGCCGCCCCGCAGGGCGGCTTTGGGTAGAATCTCTATGCTCACACGCCAACCGGTTGCTTGCTCTTGACCGGCACTGGAGTCAGCCAGTTAAAGCGGTCCGGTTTCTCCCCGCGAATGATTCCGAAAAACTCCTTCTGGATCGATCGTGTAATCGGCCCGGTGACGCCTTTGCCGACGCTGATCTTATCTACTGAGCGAATCGGCGTGATTTCGGCTGCGGTCCCGGTGAAGAATGCTTCGTCCGCCAGGTAGAGCAGTTCCCGCGGAATGCCCTGCTCCGCCACCGGAATCCCGAGGTCCTGCGCAATCTTCAGAACTGAATCTCGGGTAATGCCCGGCAGGACCGAATTCCCCAAGGGCGCCGTCTGCAACACTCCGTGGCGCACTACAAACACGTTCTCGCCTGAGCCTTCGCTGACGTAGCCATTGACGTCCAAGGCAATGCCCTCGACGTAGCCGTTCAAAATGGCTTCCATCTTGATGAGCTGCGAGTTCATGTAGTTGGCGCCGGACTTTGCCATCGCGGGCAGCGTGTTGGGGGCGATGCGCGTCCACGAGGAGACACAGATGTCCACACCCTGCTCGGCATCGGAGCCCAGATACTTGCCCCAGGGGTAATTGCAGATGTAGACCTCGGTGGGAGAGTTGAACGGATTGACCCCGGCTTCGCCATATCCACGCAGCACGATGGGGCGCACATAGCACGGCCAAACGCCGTTGTTCTTGATCAACTCCGTCATGCCCGCGATCAGTTCTTCGCGAGTGAAATCGACATCGATGCGATATACCTTGGCCGAATCCAGCAGGCGCTGCATGTGTTCCTGGGCACGAAATATCGCCGGGCCCGAAGGCAGCGAGTAACAGCGGATCCCTTCAAACACCGACGAGCCGTAATTCACTACGTGCGACATCACGTGAAGGTGCGCTTCGTTCCAGGGGATAAACTTGCCGTTATGCCAGATTTTCTCGGTCTGCTGAATCGCCATGGGCACTCCTAAGTCTAGGATTCACTCGTACGGTCGAAGGATGCGTTTCTTTGGCCAAGTTTTCTGCCGTGGGCGGACCCGCCTGTTTGGCGCGCAAGCGGCCACGGTCTTTGAAGAACGAATCAGATTATAACCGAGCCAGTAATAATGCAGGGCGTTTTTCGTGCCCCCCTTTTACGGCTCGCACGAAACGGGAGTCTTTTGTCTTCGGTCGGTGGTGTTGAAACGTTTGAGACCGGGTTTTATGGGACTTCGGGGGACGGCGCAGGCGTGTCATGAGCAAGATTGGCCTGAACATTGGCGGATATTTCATCCCCGCGGAAGTATTTTCCCTTGGCTGCCCGCATCTCGGGCATGGCCGCGTAAGGCTTGCTGTAATCGTTGGCGGCATTCCAGAACAAGAAGCCGATTCCGCCCTTGTTTTTCGCGGTCTGCACCTGCACTTCAATGTACTGCGGAGAGTATGTCTTGGTGCGCCAGTGGAAAGCCTGCAACCAGGGACGAATGACCACGCCGCTGCCCTTGGTGATCAGTATGAACCGGTCCATCGAGGTGCCGATGAAGTGCTCCGGCGCGTCTCCCGGATGGGCGATCCCGTCCATGCCAAAGAAGTGCGAGGGATAAATCATGGGCGAGAGCACATCGCAATGCTGAGCCATCCCGACGATGTCCTGGCCAGTATGTGCTAGGTCGACTGGGCGTTGCCAGGCCATCACGCCAAATACGTCGAGCGAAAGCAACACGCCGGTTGGGTGCAGCTCGGTGTAGGCACGCTTCAGGAAATCTGTAATCACGTCAGTGCGGTGCCAGGCAGCGTGCTCAGCTTGAAAGACGAAGCTCGCGTCTTTCTGGTCGCCCTCAGCCGGGAAGCGGACATAGTCGAACTGCACTTCATCCACGCCCGACTGGGCAACTCTCATCGCCAAGGCGATGTTGTATTCCTGAACCTTCGCCTGCGAAGGGTCGGTCCATACCAGCTTTCCGTTCTCCAGCCACGGCTGGCCGGTGCGATCCGACTTCACCGCCAGCTCCGGATGTTCCACCACCAGCCGTTGATCGCGAAATATTGCCACTCGCGCGATGGCATGCATGTTTTGTGAGTGCAAGAATCTGACGAACTTGGGCAGATCTGGAAGCGGCGTGTGGTGTTTGCCGAGCAGCGGATGCTCGAAAGTGATATTCACGCTGCCATCGCTGTCCTTGATGTCGAACACCACCGCGTTTCCGCCAACTTCACGCCAGTGGCGGATAATGCGTACTCCGTGATCGCTGCCAGCCATGAGGCCAGTCAGATAGATGGCGCGAACTTCGAAGTCGCGAGCCACGGGGACTGTTTTCTCGATGATGGGCGCATCCAGAATTCCAGGCACAACCACTTGCTCGCCGGCCTTGAGGAAAGTCTTCTTCTCCAGATCAACGTTCGCTTTGCGAATCGCGTCGGCCACCTCACTCGAGGTCAGAAACGAAGTCTGCGACAGGAAGTGATGCGCAACCGAGGAAACAGTGTCCCCACGCTTGGCCAAGTACAGAATGCTGCCAGAAGGAACGACTGGAGTCGCTAGCGAGCCCGTCACCTGTGACTTGGGTGCGAGCGCCAGGGAGCCAGACGTGCGTACCAACGCCGCCGCCTGCCTTGACTGCGCCGCCGCCGAGGGCAGATGGCGAAGAAAAATTCCCAGGGTTAGAACAACCGCCACAAGCACCAGAATCAAGCCAAAACGTCGCACAGTTTGATCTCCCAAACGCTGTATCCGAGGTTACTTGGGCAGCTTTTTGCGGGCTAGTTACGTCCGGCCAGAGCCACGTGTGGCCGCCTTGCGGGTAGCAGAAAACTCCCTGCATGCGCAAAGTATTTCCTCTACTGGGTCGAGTCCCATAAAGGGATGGCGGCTTTGGGGAGGGGCTAAGGCTTCCGAATTCTGGCAAAAACCTCAGCCACAAGCAGTTCCACCCGATGGCGAATCATTTGCAGTGGAGGTAAAGCGATAAGCATAGAGCTTATCATGGGCCGCCTGGGAGTGACAGATTTTGTCAGTCAGCAAGGTTAAGCCCAGCTAAGGAAGACAAGGGCCGTCACCCTATGAAGAACGCTCTGAACACAGTGCTCGATCCTACCCTCCGGAGTAACGATGCGCGGGACTTTGAAACCGCGTTGCGACGCAAGATCGTAGGCCAGGAGGCAGCGGTCGAGAAGGTGGTCGAAATCTACCAGATGTTCCTGGCGGGGTTGAATCCTCCTGGACGCCCGGTCGGCAACCTGCTCTTCCTCGGACCCACCGGTTCTGGCAAAACGCGAGTGGTCGAAGCGATGTCCGAAGGGTTGTTCGGAGATGCCCGCGCTTGTATCAAGATCGACTGCGCTGAGTTCCAGCACTCCCATGAAATCGCCAAGTTGATCGGTTCGCCGCCAGGATATCTCGGTCATCGCGAAACTCATCCCCTACTCACGCAGGAAGCGTTGAATCAGTGGCATACCGACCGGCTCAAGCTGTCGGTGCTGCTCTTTGACGAAATTGAAAAAGCCTCGGATGCCCTGTGGCAGCTGCTGCTCGGCATTCTCGACAAAGCCACGCTCACCCTTGGCGACAACCGCCGGGTTGATCTGTCCCAGTGCATCATCATCATGACCTCCAACCTGGGATCGAGTGAGATGAGCAACCTGGTCGATGGTGGTTTGGGATTTGCCCAGAAAGCCAAGCAAGTGGATGCGAGTCTGGATGAAAAGATCGACCGCACCGCGGTGGATGCTGCCCGTCGCAAGTTCACTCCCGAGTTCATGAACCGCATCGACAAGGTGGTTGTCTTCAAGACCCTGCGGTCGCAGCACCTGGAGCAGATTCTGGAAATCGAATTGGGGATGGTGCAACAGCGCGTCCTGATGGCGTCCGCCGCCAACCAGTTCGTGTTCAACTGCACCAACCGGGTGAAGGGTTTCCTGTTGCAGGAAGGCACTGATTCCAAGTACGGCGCACGCCACTTGAAACGGGCCATCGAGCGTCATCTGGTATTCCCGCTGGCCAACCTGGTGGCGACTGGGCAGGTCAAGCTGGGAGATTTTGTGCGCGTGGACCTGAACGGGGACAACTCCCTCACCTTCGTGAAGGAAGCCGAGAACGCTATGGTTCCGTTGCTGATGGAGCGCTACGGCGCAGCCGCCGGGGTACCGCCGGTCGCCGCCCGCGCCGCCCGTCCCGTGGTTCGTCGCGAGTTCGGAGCTAGTCCCAACGGCGAAACCAAGTAGTTTGTAAGTAGTCTGCAGACAAAAAGCGCCGGTCAACCAGCCGGCGCTTTTCTTTTGTAGCTGCGATTAGAGATCGACTACGTTCGCTACCACACGTCACACTTCTTACCCTCGGGCCTGACCATGACGGCGTCAGCTTTGCAACTGAATGCTTGCTGAAACTCCGTCAAGTTCGAAAGCGGGCCATTGACACGGTATTTCCCAATGGGATGCGGGTCCGATTGCATCATCACCCGCTGTTCTTCAATGCGGATGGCATCTCCACGCCATTGTCCCCAGGCGATGAAGAACTGCTGTTCCGGCGTGAAACCGTCGATGTCCGCGGGGCGTGGTTTGCCCTCGAGTGACTTCTGATATGCCAGAAACGCGACTTTCGCACCGCCCAGGTCGCCGATGCTTTCGCCCAGCACCATCTTTCCGTTATGGTGGACGCCCGGTTCAATGAAGTAATTGTCGAACTGGTCCACGACACAAGCACCGCGCTCTTTAAATTGTTTGAGATCGTTGTCAGTCCACCAGTTCCGCAGGCGTCCCAGATAGTCGTACTGCGCGCCCTGATCGTCGAAGCCGTGGGAAATCTCGTGGCCGATCACGACTCCGACCGAGCCGTAGTTCACAGCGTCCGTGGCGTTGTTATCAAATCCGGGAGGCTGCAAGATCCCAGCCGGGAAAACAATCTCATTCCACAGCGGGTTGTAGTAGGCATTCGAGGTGGGCGGCGTCATTCCCCAACGGCTGCGATCCACCGGCTTGCCCACGGTTTCAAGGTCGTCACGCATCACGAAGCGGCGGCCGGCCAGGTAGTCCTCGAAGAATGCGTCGCGCCGGATTTCGACTTTGCTGTAGTCCTTCCAATGGTCGGGATAGCCGATCTTCGGGTTAAACGTGGCGATCTTGGCCATTGCCCGCTCTTTGGTCTCGTCGCTCATCCAGGGCCGGGTGAGAATGTCGTCCCGCATTGCCAAAAGCAGGTTGCGCACCATTTCCTGTGCTCGTGCTTTGGCTTCCGGCGGGAAGTATTTTTCGGTGTACTTCTTGCCTAAAGCCTCGCCCAAAAGCTGGTCGGTGGATTCCACGCAGCGCTTCCAGCGCGGCTTGATCTCTGCCTGGCCGCGCAAATACTTGCCAAAGAAAGCAAAGTCCTCTTCCACGATGGGAGCCGAGAGAGCTTCCGCGGCGGAGTTCAGCACTTGCCACTTGAGATAGATCTTCCAATCCGCCAGCGAAGTCTGCTGCAACTGGCGATCGAATTCCTGCATGTATTTGGGCTGGTCAACGTTCATGTCCACGTCTTGAGCCAATTGCTTGTGTTTGAAGTAACTGGTCCAATCAAAATGAGGGACCATGGTCCGTAACTGAGCAAATGTGATGTTGTGGTCGGTCGCGCTGGGGTCGCGGAGAGTGACGTTGTCGAGAGCCGCTTCCGCGAACTTGGTTTCCATGGTCATGACGGTCTGTGCGCCCGCTGCCGCGGACTTCTGGTCCCAACCCACCAGGGTAAACATCTTGGCGACATGTACCACGTACTTCTCGCGGGCTTCCTTGAAGCGCGCGTCGGGCTTCAAGTAGTAATCGCGATCAGGCAGGGCGTAGCCGCTGGCCCCGAGATCGGCCAGCACCCAGGTGGGCTTGTGGGGGTCGGTGGAACTGGAAAGATTGAAAGGCACGGTGATGAGGATGTCGTGCAGGTCGGCCATTACGGGTTCCAGGCCGGCACTGTCCTTTACTCCATCAATTTCAGCGAACCATTTCTTCAGCGGCTCGATGCCGCGCGCATTCACCCGAGCCTCGTCGGTGCAGGCGCCATAGTAGTCGCCGATGATTTGATCGCTGCTGCCTTTGGCGGCAGTCTTATCTTGCCGTGCCGTCTCGAGGATGTCTTTCAATTTGTCTTTCGTGGTCTCGCCTGACTCCCAGCGCTTGCTCCAGCGCAGCATGGTCGAAGGGATCGGATGGTTCGCCCGCCAGGCGCCATTGGCAAATTCGTAGAAATCGGTGCAGGGGTCGATCTGGCGGTCGAGATCGGTGACGTCAATGCCGTGGAGTGAAGAAGTCTGAGGAAATAAAAATGGCGCGGACAGGAAGATGCATAGCGACGCGATCAAGAGACGCATAAAACCTTATTCTCCTGGGACATTTGAAGTTAGGCTTGAATTCCGCGTGCCCATTGTAGATCAAGCGCGGGCAGCGTAACCGGGATTAGACTCTTGTTGCGGGTTTAGGAAAGCAATCTGCTTGACGCCGAGTACGCGGCGCTCGCCACTCGGCACTACGATCCCGCCTTCAATTCCACCAGCACCTGGCGGGCGATCTCTTTGAGGGTCTCGAACACGCCGTTGCCCTTGAAGGCGATGGCTTCCAGCACGGGTTCATCTTTGCGCTTCAATTCCGCGGTTAGTTTATCCACGGGAAGAATGTTGGGCAGGTCCCGCTTATTCAGCTGCAATACGTAGGGAATCTTCTTGAAGTCGTAGCCGTGCTCCTTGAGGTTGTCCATCAAGTTGTCGAGGGCTTCGTGGTTGGCGTCCATGCGCTCCTGCTGGGAGTCGGCGACGAAAACAATGCCATCCACGCCACGCAGAATCAGTTTGCGGCTGGCGTCATAGAACACCTGTCCGGGAACGGTGTAGAGGTGAATACGGGTCTTGAAGCCGCGCACCGAGCCGAGATCGAGGGGCAGAAAGTCGAAGAACAACGTACGGTCGGTTTCCGTCGCCAGCGAGATCATCTTCCCCTTCTGCTGTTCGGCAGTTTTCTGGTAGATGAACTGGAGATTCGTGGTCTTTCCACCCAGCCCGGCGCCGTAGTAGACGATCTTGCAATTGATTTCCCGGGCTGCAAAGTTGATGAAACTCAAGAGTTTCCTCAGGCTCGCGACAAACGCTCCGCCACTCGCGAGCGTCTCCGCATAAAGTTTTGGCTTGGTACTGCTGGTTTTATATCACACCGCTGTGATCACCGGCAGGTTACCCAGGTTACTGAGGGGCGAACTCAGCCCGATCAGGCCGGCGATTTAGGCGCCTCCGGCACCCTGAGCAGCAGCAGGCCCGAGATCGCACAACTGATCAGCATGGTGGTCAATCCTGCTGAAAAGCTTCCCGTCCGATTAGCCAGGTAGCCGAACGCGTACGGCCCGGCAAAACCCGCAATGCTGCCCACCGCGTTGATAAAGCCCACCGCCGTCGCCGCCTCAGTTTTGCAGAGGCTCTCGGTGACCAGCGCCCAGAAAGTCGGAAGAAACGCTTGGATGACAACCAGCATGCTGAAAAGAGCAATGATCAGCCCAATCGATCGTGGCATCGCCAGAAGAGCCAGCAGCGGAATCGTCCCGAGAAGCACCGGAATGGCAGAGTGCAAGCGCCGTTCACGGTGTCTGTCGGAATGCCAGCCATTGAATACCATCGCGGCCAGGCATACCACGTACGGAATCGCTCCCAGCCAGCCGATGCGCGCATCGGAAATCCCAGTCCAGCGTTTCAGAATGGTGGGAAACCAGAACGCAAGCGAGTAGAAGACGAAGTACTCGGTGAACGCAGCCGCTGCCAGCAACTGAACTCGACCGGAGCGCAGCGCCTGCCATGAACTGACCCTTCGCACTTCGGCCTTCTCCGCTTCGAGCGCCTTCACGATCCATTCACGCTGCGCCACGGGGAGCCAGCGGGCTTCCGCAGGCCAATCCGTCAGGTAGAAGTATGCGACCATGCCCAACACCACCGCTGGCATGCCCTCCAGCGCAAAGAGCCAGCGCCAGCCCTGCATCCCCAGCCAGTGGTGCCCGAGGATCCAGCCCGCAAGCGGCGAACCCAGAATGAACGACAACGGGATCGCCGCCATAAAGTTTGCCGTCGCTTTGGCGCGGTCCTGGCAGGTGAACCAATGGCTCAGGTAAACCATCACACCGGGAAAAAAGCCGGCTTCCGCCGCACCCAGCACCAACCGCGCCGCATAGAGCTGATTGGCGGTATGCACGAGTCCGGTCAAGACGGTCAGCGATCCCCACACCATCATGATCACAGCAACGCAGCGGCGGGCGCTCCAGTGCTCCACCATCAGCGCGCCGGGAATCTGCAAGGCGACATATCCGACGAAAAAAATGCCGGCGCTCAGCCCGATCACCCGGTCGTTGAAGCCCAGGTCGCGAGACATTTCCAGCGCCGCGTAGGCCACACTGGTGCGGTCGAGATAATTGGCGACGTAAAGAACGAACAAGAAGGGAAGCAGCCGCACCGCGATCTGGCGGCGGGTGTGGATTGCAACCTCATCGGTCCCTGCAACGGTCCCTGCACGGGCTGCCGGCATCTGAGACGCCTCTCCAAGTCGAGACGGAGCCGTCAGTATACCGGAGGCGGTCGGATTCGCTAGCGGCTAAGCGGACGCCAGCGGAAGCAATCGGTGAGGTGATCATTCACCATGCCCACGGCCTGCATGAAGGCGTAACAGATCGTGGTTCCGACGAAAGTGAAACCGCACTTCCTCAGATCTTTGCTCATGGCATCCGATTCCGGCGTGAACGCCGGCACCTGCCTCAACGAGCGCCGCGAATTCTGCTTCGGTTCCCCGCCGACAAACTGCCAGATATAGCGGTCAAAGCTGCCGAATTCTTTCTGCACGCTGAGAAACGCCTGCGCATTCTTGATCGCCGAGGCGATCTTCAGCCGATTGCGCACGATGCCGGGATCACGTAGCAAAGCCTGCACCTTGCGGCGATCATAAGCAGCGATCTTTGCGGGATGGAAGCCATCGAAAGCGGCGCGATAGTTCTCCCGCTTCTTGAGAATCGTGTCCCAGCTCAGCCCGGCTTGCGCGCCTTCGAGAATGAGAAACTCGAAAAGCGTGCGGTCGTCGTGCGTGGGAACGCCCCATTCTTCATCGTGATAACGAATGGAGAGTTCGTTCCTCGCCCAGGAGCAGCGGATGACAGAGCTGGGACTGTGGGCTTTCTTCATGACGCGGGAGGACGGGCGGGGACGCCCATCCTCCACAATTCTAGATTACTGCAACGATTTTGGGTCGGAGCGGTTCTTCGGGCTCTTCTTGTCCAACAGTGCCACCAGTTCCCGGGCGCAGGCTGGTGTCTTTACCTTGCCTCGACGAATGATGTCCCGCGCGCTCAGTTCCTGCCCATAGAGCTTTTGGTTGGCACTGCCATCGGATCGCAGGGTCGAGCCTTCGAGTGAAATGCCGGCAAACAGTCCTTTGTTCCTTGAATAGGAAAGGATTTCGGCGTTCATCACGATGTCAGTGGCACCCTCAGCGGTGCGGCCTTTTGGCCCGGCGGCAGCCGAGGCGTCGGCACCAAGCTTGACTTTACTGCTCAACAGCGAGCGCGCGCCCTTGGGATTCATTACCAGCAGCACAAAGTCGGTGGCCTGCCCGCCAATCTGGAAACCGATGCTGGCGCCTTCAAGGGCGTACAACGCAGGTGGCCCCCAGGGGCCGTTGTAGTTGACCCCACCGCGGCAAATCATCACCCCGCGGCCGTAGCTGGCGCCGACCCCGAACGCCGCCTTCTTCACCGAGGGCAGCACAATGATGCACTCGGCTTTGTCCAGCAGGTCCTGCGGAATGTCATCCGGGATATTCAGAATTTCCTTGAGTACTTCACCCGATTGTTCCACTCGATCTTCTTCCGTGCCGTTGTCCGCGGCGAAGGCCGGCACAAGCATGGCACACACCAGAAGCACTGCCAGAAGCGTTTTCATGGAGTCTCCTTGAAATGTTGTTGTAGAGCTATTCTACCCTGCGTGGAGAGCAAGCGATATTCCATGACCAAACGGGTGCTCCTTTTGTAACTTGGCACTGGCCTAGGCCTCTCCTAGAGTCAGAGCAGTCAGGCGGAGTGGACTTTCGGCCCCTGACGTGCATCTTGGGTTCCGGGCTACTATGCGGTGAGGGTTTACCGGGCCAGGCCCTATCGGACGTGGAATGAAGTACACGAAGTTGTATTTTTTTCTCGTAGTCTTGTCGCTGGCAGCCGCTCCTCTAGCGGCGCTGGCGCAGGTCAGCTACCTCGCGCCCGATCATTCTCTGGTTTCGCCGGGGCCCGCTACCGGCGTAGACTCCGCTGCCTCTGATCAATCTATACTGACCATCAAGAAACGGGTCAACGAAGTTAATCTGCTTTTCATCGCCACCGACAAGCACGGCAAGTTCGTCCGCAACCTGAACGAGAAGGACTTTTCCATTCTCGACGACCACAAGCCGCCTCAAGCGATCGTGAACTTCCGGCGTGAGACCGATCTGCCCCTGCGGCTAGGGCTCCTGATTGATACCAGCGGTTCGGTGCGCACTCGCTTCGCGTTCGAGCAGGAAGCTGCCGTCAGTTTTCTGCAACAAACTCTGCGGCGCAATTTTGACCGGGCCTTTGTAATGGGCTTCAGCACACACAGCTTGGTCACGCAGGATTTCACCGATGATTCTGCGCTGCTGGCCGCCGGAGTTCAGCGTTTGCAGAATGGCGGCGGCACCGCGCTATACGATGCCATCTATCACGCTTGCCAGACCAAGCTTGCCAAGGAGCAGGAAAGCCGTCCTCTCCGGCGGGCTATCATCGTGGTCAGTGACGGAGAAGACAACCAGAGTGAAGTCAGTGCTATGCAGGCTATTGAAATGGCGGAGCGCGCCGAGGTCATCATTTATGCCATCTCCACCGACGACAGCGGCCTGATTCTTCGCGGTGACACGGCCTTGCAGCAGCTGGCTGACTGGACCGGGGGCCGGGCGTTCTTCCCCTACAAAACCAAGGACGTCAAGAACTCATTCGCCGCCATCGAGGATGAACTGCGCAGCCAGTACGCTATCTCTTATCATCCCGCTGACTTCGAGGCCGACGGACGCTACCGCCCCATCGAGATTACTTCATTCAAGAAGGACACGCAGGTCCGGGCCCGCAAAGGCTACTATGCGCCCCGACAGTAGGCCGGAAGGCCCAGACCCAACGCCCTTCTCCGGCCCCTTTTTCCCCGGATTGTGGGCAAGTGGCAGTGCTACAATTTCATGGGGAGTTTGTGTGCAAGGCCGGACGGGCCGAGCGTTCCCAGTAGCAGGTGTACGAATGCAGCGTCGAGTTTGGCTGGTTGCGACTACGATTTGTCTTGCGGTGGGCTCGTGTCTAGCTATGCAGTGGGAGCCGGTTGATCCAGCGCCAGCAGCTGCTTCGCGTCGACCGGCCCGAGTTGCGCCGCCAGTGCGCGCCGTTGTTCCGTCTCAACCAGCGCCTACCATGCCGCTTCGGCCGGAGCAAATGCCAGCGACGCCTCCGCAGGTCAGTTTCCGCGGCGGGCGGTTGACCATCAGCGCGCAGAATTGCACTCTGGGGGACATCCTGCGGGCAGTGCGCAATCAGACCGGCGCCGCAGTAGAGGTTCCTGCTAACGCCACCGAGCGCGTGGCCGGCAATTTTGGCCCCGGCCCGGCGCGGGACGTCTTGTCCGCTCTGCTGAACGGATCTCATTTCAACTATGTTTTGCTGGGGTCGGCTACTAATCCCGACGCGCTTGAGCATGTGATCCTTACGCTCAAGTCCGGCACCACTGAACAGGCTGCGCCCGCGACCGAAACTGCCTCCGCCATTCCTCCCGGGCCGGCGGACAACCCCGAGATGGCGGCCGAGGACCAGGGCGATCAGGCGCCGGAAGAAAACAACCTGTTTGCCGAAGACCCGGCAACTCCGGCCGAGGACCAGGCCCAAAATCCTTTCGGGCAGCAGCCCGCGGCCAACACCCGGACTCCGGAACAGATGTTGCAGGATATGCAGCAGCATCAGCAGGAGATTCAACAACAGATTCAACAACGCCAGCAGCAGTTGGGAATTAACCCAGGCTTGCAAATTCCACGCGGACTGCCCGCGCCCGGCGGCATCCAACCAGCCCAGCCGCAGTAATGGCGGCTCGGCCGGCGATAAACCCCATGGGTCGGATCGCCCTGCCGGTTGCCAGGCGCCCTTCTCACACGCAATGGATGTTCTAGGTCCTTTGATCAGCGCCGGGCCGAGGCTCGCTCATTTAGTCAGCGCAGAATATTCAGAGGAAGAGAATCTCAATGTCCGCCAGCGTGAGCCGCGCGGGTCTGACCCGCAGCCACCAACGGGGCCTCTTTGGCACGCGCGAAGCGTCGAGGAGCGAGAGCGTGCAGAATACCAATGATGGCGGCATAAGCCGCCAGAATTCCAGTTGCTACCACCAAGAGCACTGTGAAAAAGAGCACAAAAGCACTTAGCAAGCCACCCAAGTTCAGCCCACTTTCCTATGAATGAATTGCCGCAGCCGCAATTCCGACTCTCCGGCCGGTTTCCCGCCGGCAGCGCGCCTTCTCAATCTACCCGCGTTGACGCTGGCTGCTGTTAGCAAATAAGATACGTGAGTAGAGTTGCGCACCCTCACTTTCCACCATTTCTGCTGACTCGTCCACGTTACGGAAGGGCATTAGTCTCGGGCTTATGGCAATCACGAAGATTTCGGTGCGCGGGGCGCGCCAGCACAATCTAAAGAACATCGACGTTGACATCCCCCGCAATGCCCTGACGGTAATCACCGGTTTGAGCGGCTCAGGCAAGTCCTCGCTCGCTTTCGACACCATCTACGCCGAGGGCCAGCGCCGTTACGTGGAGACGCTTTCCGCCTACGCGCGCCAGTTTCTGGACCAGATGGAGCGTCCCGACGTGGATGCCATCGACGGCCTCAGCCCGTCGATCTCAATTGAACAGAAAACCACCAGCCGCAGCCCGCGCTCTACCGTCGGGACGATCACCGAGATCTACGACTACCTTCGCCTTCTTTTTGCCTCCATCGGATCGCCGCATTGCCCCAAATGCGGTCGCGCCATCGCCCGGCAGTCGGCGGAGCAGATTGTGCAGCGGGTCATGGCGCTGACGCCCGAGGACAGGATCATGGTTCTTGCGCCCATCGTGCGCGGCCGCAAAGGCGAATTCAAAAAGGAAATGGAGAAACTGGTCCAGCACGGTTTTACCCGGGCCCGCATCGATGGCGAATTGGTCAATCTGGACGACGACATTCCACTCGACAAGCGCAAGAACCATACCATTGAAGTCGTGGTAGACCGGCTGTTGGTGAAGCCGGGAATTGAACATCGCCTGGAGCTTTCTGTAGGCTTGGCCATGAAACTGGCTGGCGGGTTGGTGCAGCTCGCAGTGGTCGGTGGAGATGAGCAGCTTTATTCGGAGAAGCTGGCCTGTCCGGATTGCGGCGTCAGCGTGCCGCAACTCGAACCGCGGTCGTTCTCATTCAATAGCGCCTACGGTGCTTGCCCCGAATGTCACGGACTCGGCAGCCGCTACGACTTCGATCCCGGCAAGGTCATCACCGATTGGTCCAAGCCTTTGCTCGATGGCGGGCTGGGCCCGGGTTCAGCCTCACACAATCTGGTTCACATGTTGCAGATCACCGCTGCGGCCCACGGCTTCGACCTGAGCATGCCCTTCGAGAGATTTCCCGAGAAGATCCAGAGCCTGCTGCTCAACGGAGAGGCGGGCAAGAGCGGCAAGACTGGATTCGTAGGCATTCTGGCCTATCTAAAGCGCGCTCTCGAGGAATCGAGTTCCGACGGTTATCGCGATTTCCTGCTCGACTACATGTCGGCCACGGAATGTCCCTTCTGCAAGGGCCAGAGGCTGCGTCCGGAAAGCTTGGCGGTCAAGGTCAACGGCATGTCCATTGCGGAATTCACTGGACTGCCGGTTTCCCGTGCACTGGAAGCCGCCAGAAGAATCAAGCTCACGGGAAGGGAAGCGCTCATCGCCAGCCGAATCGTGCATGAGATCGTCGAGCGATTGCAATTCCTGGACGCCGTTGGGCTGGGTTACATTTCGCTCGACCGTTCGGCAGCGACGCTTTCCGGCGGTGAGGGCCAGCGCATTCGCCTCGCCACGCAGATCGGATCGAAGCTGCGCGGCGTTCTTTACGTTCTCGACGAGCCCTCCATCGGCCTTCACCACCGCGACAACGACCGCTTGCTGCACGCATTGGAAGAACTGCGCGACCTCGGCAATACTGTCTTAGTTGTCGAGCATGACGAAGAAACCATCAACCGCGCCGACTACGTGATCGACCTCGGCCCCGGGGCCGGACGGCATGGCGGCCAGCTGGTAGCCCACGGCACTCCGCAAGAAATCATGAATGTGCCCGCGTCGCTCACTGGGGCTTACATTTCGGGGCGAACGCACATCGAAATGAAGGCGCAACGCCGCCGCACGAATGGCGCTGGCATCACCATTCTGGGAGCCCGGCAAAACAATCTTAAGAATCTCGATGTGACGTTTCCCCTGGGCGTGATGACGGTAGTGACCGGCGTATCCGGTTCAGGCAAATCAACGTTGGTAAATGACATTCTGTATCGCGCGCTGGCCAAGGCTCTGTATCGCTCGCGTGAAGAGCCGGGGACGCATAAGGCCATCACCGGCGCAGAGAACGTTGACAAAGTCATCCGCATCGATCAATCCCCCATCGGGCGCACGCCGCGCTCGAATCCAGCCACCTACACCGGAGTGTTTGCCCAGATTCGCGATCTCTATGCCATGCTGCCCGAGTCGCGCGAACGCGGATACAAGCCGGGCCGGTTCTCTTTCAACGTATGCGGGGGCCGTTGCGAAGCTTGCCAGGGCGAAGGCCAGCGCCGCATCGAAATGAATTTTCTCCCCGATGTGTATGTGCTGTGCGAAGTCTGCGGTGGCAAGCGTTACAACCACGAGACGCTGGCCGTGAAATACAAGGGATGCTCAATCGCCGATCTACTCGAGAGTCCGGTTGCCGACGCTTTGCCGATTCTCGAAAATATCCCGCAGGTGAAGCAGAAACTGCAAACCCTGGTGGATGTCGGCCTGGGATACATTCACCTCGGGCAATCGGCCGTGACGCTCTCCGGCGGCGAAGCTCAGCGCATAAAGCTGGCGCGAGAGTTAAGCAAGCGCCAAACCGGAAAGACGCTCTATCTGCTCGACGAGCCAACCACCGGACTGCACTTCGACGACGTGAGAAAACTGCTCGACGTGTTGCACCGCCTCACCGATCTCGGCAACACCATCATCATCATCGAACACAATCTGGATGTGATCCGGAACGCCGATTGGATCATCGACCTTGGCCCCGAGGGCGGCGAGGACGGCGGTCGAGTCGTGGCCCAGGGTCCCCCCGAGCAAGTGGCAAGAAACAAGAAGTCGTACACCGGCCAGGCGCTGGCACAGTACTTCGGCAGGAACGCCGAGAAGAGTCTTTCGACGGCGTGATCTACGCGGAAGTCCCGAGTCTTTCTCTGCGATCTCCGCAGCATTTCTCGGCGACCTCTTGATGAAGGCTTTTGGTCGCTCCCTGCACTACCTCTTCTTTTCGTGTAAATTCGAGATATTCCATCCCGTGTCTTCTTTCCAAAATCCGTGGCCTGATCCAGGCGCTCCCTCGTTTCCGGAATCGCCAGTTCCGGCCACACCCGCACCGTCCGAGAATCCCGTCTGGAGTGGTTGGGACCTGCTCCAGATCGCCCTGCTCACAGTCGTTTCCATCGTCATTTTTCTACTGCTGTCAGCCGTCGTGGTTCAACGCCTTCTTTATCCGCATACCGCATTCGTTGAGGTCGCACAGTTCCCGCTGGTCACGGTCGCGGCGCAGTTGCTCGCTTATCTTCTGGTTCTGGGCTTCATGGTGGCTCTGGTCAAGCGCGTTCCCGGCCAAGATTTCTGGCGCGAACTACGTTGGCGATGGCCCCGGAACTGGCCGGTGTACCTGGTGGTTGGGTTTATGTTGTCGGTGACGCTTCAGGCTTTCGCCCATCTGCTACCCATGCCTAAAGAGCTGCCCATGGACCGCTTCTTCCGCACCGCGCAGGAGGCCTGGACGCTGTCGCTCTTCGGCACGGCCGTAGCTCCTCTGATGGAGGAATTGTTTTTTCGGGGTTTTCTCTATCCGGTGCTGGTACGCCGCCTGGGAACCGCGGCAGCCATCGTCCTCACCGCCGCCAGTTTTGGCCTCATCCACGCCCCGCAATTAGGACATGCGTGGGGGCCGGTACTGGTGGTCTTTCTCGTCGGATTGACACTGACCATCACTCGCGCCGTAACTAAGTCCGTCGCACCAGGCTTTCTGATTCACGTCGCCTACAACACCACGCTTTCGGTGGCGCTCTTTGTCGGCACCGACGGCTTTCGACACCTGGAGCGGTTGACCCAATAGTGCAAGCCCGCGACTAGCCACTAGCCGCCACCCGCTGTTATCTTAAGAATTCATGCCTTCCGCCCGCCAGGAACTGCTACGCCTGTTAGCCAAGAAGTCGTTTCGTCTGGGGGAGTTCAAGCTCTCGTCCGGCGGCACCAGCGACTACTACGTGGACTGCCGTACCACTACGCTCGACGCACGCGGCGCACGGCTGACAGGTAAGGTGTTTCTGCAAGAAATAACGAAGCAGAGATGGAAGCCGCGAGCCATCGGCGGACTGACCATGGGCGCCGATCCGATTGTCGTGTCCGTTGCCGTGGCCAGTGGAAAGATTAACGGCTTTCTGGTGAGGAAAGGCGAGAAGCAGCACGGAACCGGCCAGCGGATCGAAGGCTTTCGCGAACCTGGCGCGCGTGTCGTGATCGTCGACGACGTTTGCACCACCGGAGCTTCCACGGTTCAGGCGATTGAAGCGGCGCGCGAGTTCGGATTCAAAGTCATCGGAGTGATGTGCCTGGTGGAACGCGAAGAAGCCAACGGCCGTCCAAACGTGGAGCAGGCTGCGTCGCCGGCGCCGTTCGTGGCTATCTTCACTGCGAATGATGTAAGAAAAGTTCACAAGCCCGTTAAGGTGCGTCGAACCACCAGAGGCGTGGCTTCTTCTCCAACTTTCGCTGTGGCCGCAATATGCGAAGTGTGCGGTCGGCAAGCCGTGACCAACATGCCGAGGAATCGCTGCGCCGCGCACAGGATGTAGCGGCCAAGACCAAAGATCAACGACCAACGACCGAAACATGATTCAAACCCTCGAATGGACCGAATCCGGCGTACGCTTCATCGATCAGACGAAGCTGCCCATGGAAGAGACCTACGTCACCTGCCGGACCTGTGATCAAGTTGCCGACGTGATCCGCAACATGGTGGTGCGCGGCGCGCCCGCGATTGGCGTGGCTGCCGCCATGGGCATCGCGCTGGGAGTCCAGCACTCGAAAGCGAAAACCGTTGGCGAGTTGAAGCCGGAGTTCGAGCGTTGCTGCGAAGTCATCGGGCAGACTCGGCCCACAGCCGTCAATCTCTTTTGGGCTATTCGCCGAATGCGCGAGAAGTTCGAAGCCCTCAGAGTTCGTCCGCTGCCAGAAATCAAAAAGGCCATCATCGAAGAAGCCCAACGCATGCACGCCGAGGACATTGCCGCCAACCAGGCCATGGGGCGCTTTGGCGCCATGCTCATGCCCCCCAGCGGCGGCGTGCTCACCCATTGCAACGCCGGAGCGCTTGCCACCTGCGGCTATGGAACCGCGCTGGGCGTGATTCGCGCTGCCGTCGAGCAAGGCAAGAAGATCCACGTCTACGCCGACGAGACCAGGCCGTTCCTACAAGGCTCTCGCTTGACCGCCTGGGAGCTGATGAAAGACGGAATCCCAACCACGGTGATCTCCGACAACATGGCTGGGGCCATGATGAAGCAGGGAAAGATCGCTGCGATTGTCGTGGGCGCCGACCGCATTGCCGCCAACGGCGACGTCGCCAACAAGATCGGGACCTATACCGTCGCAGTGCTGGCCAAAGAACATGACATCCCGTTCTACGTGGCAGCGCCATTCTCAACAATAGACATGGAAATGCCCGACGGAAGCAAGATTCCCATCGAGCAGCGCAACACCAAAGAAGTCACCCACATCGCTGGCAAGCAGATGGTGCCCGACGGAGTCGCGGTGGAAAATCCCGCATTCGACGTCACTCCGGCCAAGTACGTGACCGCCATCGTGACCGAGCGCGGCATCGCCCGAGCGCCTTACGGAGAGACGTTGGCGAGATTGGCGGGGCAGGCGGCAATGAGTGGCTAGCATTCAGCACTCAGCAATCAGCATTCAGTCAGGCTGGGCTCGTGCTGATCCTAAAAGGGCTGAATGCTGATTGCTGAATGCTGAATGCTGAGCGCAAGATTTGTTCTCCCAATCCCAACTCGCTTTCGACAGCGGCGGCAAAAGCATTCGCCTGGATTGTTTCTTGCCTTCGGCCAACGGGCAGCGCTTTCCCGCGATCATCGGACTGCATGGTTCCGGCGGCGGCCATGCCAGCATGGCCGAACCCGCCAGCCTTCTGGCCGCTCAAGGTTATGCCGTGTACGTGCTGCATTATTTCGAGCGCACTGAAACCGCCCAGATCGACAGCCTGCAAACCGTCTTCCGCCATTTCCCCGCCTGGATGAAAACTCTTTGGGATGCAGTCAGCTTCGTGGCCCGTCAGCCGTCGGTCGATCCCGAGCGCATCGGCCTGCTTGGGTTTTCTCTCGGAGCCTATCTCGCCCTCTCAGCCGCCGCCATCGATTCCCGCGTCAAGATTGTGGTGGACTACTTCGGCGGTTTTCCTAAAGAGATGAAGCTGTTCATGCGCCGTTTCTGCCCGGTGCTAATCCTGCACGGTGAGCAGGATGCAACCGTGCCCGTCGCCGAAGCCTATCATCTACAGCAAATGCTGGAGAAGAAGCAGATTCCGTACGAAATGAAGATCTACCCCGGCGTGGGCCACGGCTTCAGCGGGGAAATCTGGCGAGATTCCGGCCTGCGCACGCTGGCGTTTCTGAATCAACATCTGGCTGCGTGATGTTCCTCTGTGGCCTCTGTGCCCCCTGTGGTGAAGGTTTTGCTTTTGGCGCACGGAACTTCTCGGCCGGATTCTACGTAAAATAAGTCAGAGACATAACGAGGTCAACCATGGCTGCCTTCTTTCTGTGGTGCATCCTATTCTTGATCTGCTGGCCGCTGGCCATGCTCGCGCTGATCCTGTATCCGCTGGTGTGGCTATTCTTGTTGCCATTCCGACTGGTCGGGATTGCGGTCGAGGGAGCTTTGAAGGTGGTGTGGGCAGTGGTAACGCTGCCCGCGCGACTGCTGACCGTACCGTTTAGGGTGTGACTTCAGATCTACCTAAGGGGTGATTTGCTTCGGCACGACGACAGTATCGCTGCGGCTGAAAACGAACCTTAAAGCCCATTCGCTCGCGACGTACTGTCCCTGGGCTTGTACCGGAGTAAACTTCCAGCCTTGAGCGGCCTCCAGGGCGAGGCGTGCGAAATACTTGCTGGGGCCATGCGAGTCCAGCTTGGCGGACACCACGTTGCCGGAGGCGTCCACCTGGACTCGTACTCGCACTCTCACTTTACCTTCGATGGTATTGCGCGCGCTCCGGGACACCTCGGGCATGACGGCATGAACCACACCCAGCACCTTAGGCCCGGTTGCAGTGCTGCCATTGAGATCAGGCGCTGCTTCACTCTTTGGCGCGGTTCCGGAGGGCACAGTCGCAGCCATAGGCGCAGCGGCGGTCGAGGCCGTTGGTTCCCTAGTTTCCCCGGCCTGGTTTCCTGCCGGTGCCCCTGGACTTGGCTTCGGTAACACTGACTGAATGGCACCCCCGGACTGCCCTTGGCTCGACCCTACCTGTGCCGGCCGATCCGGCGGATTGGATGTCCTCTTCGTCCAACTGGACTTCCATAACAGCGCCACCAAACCTGCCGCGACCGCCGCCATCAGCCACCTGGCTAGAAATTGTCTCTTGTGAGCCGCGGGTGCCAACGTTTCCCTTACCCGAGTCGCAGCCGGCACAGGCTTGAGCTGTGCCGCAACGTCAGCAATCGTGCATCGCTGCAGAGGGTCTGATTGCAGACATTGTTTTGCGACACCCAAGAATGGTTCTGGCATTCCGTCGGGCAGGACCACGGCGCCCGGTCGTGCCGGATCCGCAGCAGGCAGCCGCTGTGTGAGCACCTCGACCAGCGTCATTCCGAGCGACCAGACATCGGACGCGGTTGAAATTGATCCTTGGGCTACTTCCGGCGCCGCATAGCGGGACACTCCACGCTCACACTTGGCCGCCTCTTGCAAAGCGCAAAGGCTGTCACTCGACATCTTCACGCAATCCGCGACCGCCACGATGTTGGAGGGACTTACGTTTCCATGGATAAAACCCTGGCTGTGAACGTATGCCAGAGTCTCCAGCACCGGGAGGAGCATGTCCTGCGTCTCCTGCGGGGTCAGCGACCGCTCGGGAAGAATCTGTGCCAGATCCTCGTCCGCGCACTCCATCACGAGGTAGAGCAGCTCGGTGGCATCCAGTTTCGACTCGCCCATGGTGAAGATGCGGATCAGCCCGGGGGAGGGCAATTTCGTCGCCAGCCTCCATCGAAAAAGCTGGGCATCAGCTGTGTTCGGATCAACCAAAACGAGCTTGATCACAGCCCTTTGCGCCACGCCCTGACCGTACTGTGTCAGGAACACAGCGCTGCGGTCGGAGCCTCCCAGGAAGCGTTGCAATGGAAATACTCCATCGACAACCCGGCCTTCCCACTGTTTCCAGATGTCCCTCATGCCCGCCCTGATTTGTTGTGGCATGCTCACCGCGCCATTGTATGCGCTTGAACGCGAATTGGTCTCCTGCGGATAGTGCAACCGGGGCGAGCTGGACATGGCGTTTCCGGTAGTGTGGCCTGCGTGCCTGCCCGAGCCAAGGTAACAGAAGCGGGGGGCCAGAATCGAGGATCGACACCCTGTGCGGGCTAATTGGCCAGTGCTGGTTACGCGTCTGGTGTGGCTGTTCCTGTTGCCCTTCCGGTTGGTCGGGATTGCGGTCGAGGGAGCTTTGAAGCTCGTCTGGGCGGTAGTAACTCTGCCTGCAAGGCTCTTGGTGGCTGCCGTTCCGGGCGTGATCCTCGCGAAGGAGGCCAGGGTCGGATTCAGATCCACTTCCTGCTTCTCATGAACTTGTAGATCCTTAGCACAGGAACCCCGTACCAGTATGTCTTCCGGGCGAAGTTAGCATTGAGCCTTCCCGCCCATGTGTCCGCCAAGTCTTCCTTTTCGGTATGTTCGGGACGAATCGTGTGATGAATGTGATGTCCAAGTTCGTGAAAGAGCACGTGCCCGAAGACCAGGTCCCTCAAAAACGAGGTGTCACGAAGAAGGAAGGGCCCTGCCTTCAAGCCAGCAACGATTTTATCCACTCGGAGTTCGATGTAAGGCAAGGAGTTACGGGAGCTTGGGTGATAACGACCGAACACACGTGACTTGTCGAACTTACGTCCACGTGACCAGACCCGTCCTAGGCGGTCCCTTCGAGACAGGGCGACCTCATTCGTCAAGACGACGCAGTCCAAACCTTGAAGGTACTTATCGGGAACTGTGGATAGAAGTTTGCGGACTATCATCGAGGCGTTAACCGGAGGCGTGTAGTTTCGGTACGCTTCGTTGATCTTGATTTCGTTCTCGGAGGGCATGGTCGGTCTGCGTATAACGATTTAGATCACTTCTGTCCGCCTCGCCTCGCCGCACAAGCCGACTTCGAAAAGCAGTTTCTACTCCACACCCTTCGCCGGCACTGCCAGCCCCAACTCCTTCATCACCATCTGCAAATCTTTCCAGGTTTCTTTTTTCTGGCGCGGATCGCGCAACAAGAACGCCGGGTGATAAGTGACTGCCAACTTCGTGCCACGGAAGTCATACCAATGGCCGCGGAACTCGGACATGGGCGCATTGATCGCCAGTAGCGTCTTAGCGGCCACCGCTCCCAGTGCGACGATGGCTTTGGGTCCAATCGCCGCGATCTGCCGCATCAGAAATGGCGAGCAGGTTTCGCACTCATCGCGCTCCGGCGTGCGGTTTCCCGGCGGCCGGCACTTGATGATGTTGGCGATGTACACATCTTCGCGCCTGATCCCCATCGCTTTGATCATGTTGTTGAGCAGTTGTCCGGCGCGCCCGACGAACGGTTCGCCTTGTTGATCTTCGTCCGCGCCCGGCGCTTCTCCGATGAACATTAACTCAGCCCGCGGATTGCCCACGCCGAAGACGATCTGCTTTCGTCCCTGTTTGTGGAGAGGACAGCGGGTGCAGTCGCCCAGATCCTCGCGGATCATTCGCAGTGCTGCGGCCGGATCGCCGGCTCCAGCCTCAGGTTTGGGTACAACAAATAGTTCGTCTTCGTCCACGGCAACAGCAGCTTTGCTCCTGGGAGTCATTTCATCTCGTAATTCTGGCCAGAGTTCTTGAACAGAGTTGGCCGTTGCTTCAGCGATTGGCCGCTGATAAAAGTCGTAAATCCCCAGTTCCCGGTAGTAACGGACACGTTCGGTGAGAGCGCGTTTGAGCTGGGGATCAAGCGTTCGTGGCATGCGTGAACGAGAGTATCAGGAAAAGGACTGGAAAAGCAGGCCTAGCGAACGTAAGAGAGATAAGCGGCATAAAAGAGAATCGTCGCTATGGTGACTATGACAACACCGGCAGAGCGCAATCCCCAAAAAGGCAGCTTGTATGGATGCCAACTGTCCTGCTTCCAGCTGTTATGGAGTCGGTCAAAGCTCGTCCTGACGTAACCGGGCCGGACAATCATGGTCAATCCAAAAGCGAAGAAAGCAGCGCCCATGAAGAGCAATCCAGGGGTGTCGCTGGAATTCATGTTTGTCATGGTGGAACCGTGCAGCTCCAGAAAACTCAGTTCTTCAATGCCGGCTTCCGTTCACGCAGCCTCACCACCTGATCAAGCACCCGCTGCGCCACTTCCCACTTGGTAGTCTCGGGCACTTCAACCACGACGTGCTGCGTGATGATGGTCACCGCATTGCGATCTGAGTCGAAGCCGACGCCCTCGCGCGAAACATCGTTCACCACGATCGCGTCGAGTGACTTCGAGCCAAGCTTCTTGCGGGCGTTTTCCAGAGCGTTCTGGGTCTCGGCGGCAAAGCCCACGACGATCTGCGACTGCTTGTGGCGTGCCACTTCGCTCAGGATGTCGGCCGTTGGCTCAAGTTCGAGAGCCATGGGTCCGGTGCGCTTTATCTTCTGGGACGCCGCGGCCTTCGGCCGATAGTCAGCAACTGCGGCGGTCTTAATCACGATTGTCGCGTCGGGCAATAGCCTCAACACCGCCTGGCGCATCTCTTCGGCAGATTCCACTTGTGTGACCTCTGCTGCTCCCGGTGGCGTCAGTGCCGTGGGCCCACTCACCAGCAGCACGCGTGCTCCACGCCGCAGCGCAGCCTCTGCCAGAGCATATCCCATGCGTCCGCTGGATCGATTAGTCAGATAGCGCACCGGATCAATCTTCTCTCGCGTCGGCCCAGCGGTGATCAGCACTGTCTCACCCGCCAGTTCCTGCGAAGCACCCAGCGCTTCCAGAGTTGCGGCGACAATCAATTCGTTTTCTGCCAGGCGCCCCGGCCCGGTCATGCCGCACGCCAGATATCCTTCACTAGGTTCGACCACCCGCACGCCGCGCTTCTTGAGGATCGCCAGATTCGCCTGTGTTGCAGGATGGCTCCACATGTTCACATTCATGGCGGGAGCAACGACCACGGGAGCGACAGTGGCGAGATAAAGCGTGGAAAGAAAGTCGGAAGAAATGCCCTGCGCGAACCGGGCCAGTACGTCAGCCGTCGCCGGAGCGACCAGCAGCGCATCTATCGACTGTGCTACTGCGATGTGTTCGACCGCGGAATCGATGTTCGGCTGCTCGTTACCCGCGGCAAACATGTCAGTGATAACTTTCTCGCCGGAAAGAGCCGCGAAGGTGAGAGGCCGCACAAACTCTTGCGCGGCGCGGGTCATGATGACTTGCACCCGGATGCCGCGTTCCTGCAGCAGGCGCACAATTTCCGCCGCTTTGTACGCTGCAATTCCGCCGCTGACGCCGAGTGCTACTTTCATGAGACAGCGTTCACTCCTGGCCCAGCACCTTGTCCAGGGTTTCGTTGGCAATCTCGGCCGCCGACTTCGGCGTCTCCGGAATCAGCCACTTGACCTTGCCGGCGCGGATTTCATCCTGCGCAATGCGGCAGGGTTTGCGGGAACTAGTGTCAATCACGGGCGGCGCGCCGCCTTGCAATTGTCTGGCTCTGCGAGCCGCCACCAGGATGTAACGATAGTTGCTGTCAAATCCTTCTATCAACTTCATGGTGTTCTCCCTTGTTGCTAACGTCCACCGGGGGTTGCGGTTGCCACAAACGAGGCCAAGATCGGCTGCAGGCGCCCGCGCACGTTGCCTAAACGGCAGTGCTCAGCTCTGGCCAGTAGATCTTTGTCGGCAACCGATAACTGCCTTCCTGAACTTTTCAACCGTTCTCCCAGAAGAACCGCTTTCAGCGTCTCGACCGATTCGTCTAGGCGGTCATTAACCAGAATATAGTCGTATTTCATATAATTCTCAATCTCACGGCTGGCCGTGGCCAACCGGTTCTGGATGACCTTTTCCGCATCCAGACTGCGAGTTCGTAGACGCGACTCCAATGTCTTGCGGTCGGGCGGCAGGATAAAGACGCTCACCGCATCCGGGAGTTTGCCTTTGATTTGCGCGGCTCCCTGCACGTCAATGTCGAGCAGCAGATCGTGCCCATTTTCCCTGGCCTTGGCCAGAACATCTTTGGCAGTTCCGTAATAATTGCCGAAAACCTCGGCATATTCCAGGAACTCATCCTTGCGAATCATTTCCTCGAATTGCTCACGTGTGATGAAGAAATACTCCCGCCCGTTCTGCTCGTTGCCACGCGGCGGCCGCGTCGTATAGGAAATGGAAAAATCCAGGCCGGGAACAATCTGGCGAACCTTCTCCACCAGCGTGGACTTGCCCGATCCCGATGGCGCCGAAATGATGTAGACCGTCGTCATTCGAGGTTCTGCACCTGCTCACGCGCTTTTTCGATATCGGCCTTCATGGATAGCCCAGACTCGGTGATCTTCAAGGCCTCACCCGCCAGCCCCGAGGTCTTCGAAAGCAGAGTGTTGGCTTCGCGGTTCATCTCCTGCAACAGGAAGTCCAGCTTCTTGCCCACTTCGCCGCCTTCATCGAGCAAACCCAGAAAATGCTTGACGTGCGAATTCAGGCGGACCAGTTCCTCCTGAATATCGCTGCGGTCCACCAGCAGTGCCGCTTCCTGCAAAATCCGCTCCGGTTCCATTTGGGACCCGATCAACTCCTGCAAGCGGGTTTTCAACTTGTCGGCATAGGTCCGTAAAGTCGCTTGGCGATGTTTCTCAACTTCTTCCCGGGCGCGTTGCACGCCGGCCATACGCTGACGCAGTTCGCGCTCGGTGCCGTGTCCTTCTTCCTCCCGCATTTCATTCAAGGCAGCGAGGGCTTCCTCCATTTTCGCGAGCACCACCGGCTCCACTTCACCATCGGCCGGCAGGACCGCTGACTCCAGCGCACCCGGGATGCGTAAAACAACATTGAGGTCCGGGTCCGCTGCCAAGTTGAATTCCGCCGCCGCGGCGCGAAACGCCTGAATGTACCCTCCCACTAACTCCCGATTGAGCGAGAAGTTCTCGGTTGCACCCCGCTCCAGACTCAGAGTCAGCTCGATATGGCCACGCGCCAGCTTTTCCTTCAGGCGTCGTCGAAGTTTCATCTCCAGATCGTCGCTATCCGACGGCATGCGGAAGTGCAAATCCAGAAAACGATGATTCACCGATTTAAGCGAGAGAGTAAAACTGAGCTGGCCGTTGATTTGTCCTTTTACCTGCGCGAAGCCGGTCATAGAGCGGATGGACATCAGTCGTTGCCTACCGGAGCCGCGCTTTGCCGGGCCGGTTCCAGATCCACGAACTGCAGATCGTACAGGCGCCGGTAAGTGCCGAGCTTCTTCATCAGATCTTCGTGACTGCCAATATCCGCGATAGCTCCATGCTCCAACACCACGATCCGGTCTGCCCTTCGCACCGTGGACAAGCGATGAGCGATCACTACTACGGTACGCCCGCTCATGAGGTTGTGCAGGGCGGATTGCACCAGCGCCTCCGATTCGCTGTCCAGTGCAGAGGTGGCTTCGTCAAGAATCAGAATGGGGGCATTCTTCAACAGGGCGCGTGCAATGGCAAGGCGTTGTCGCTCACCACCAGAAAGCCTTACGCCGCGCTCACCGATCACGCTGTCATAGCCCGAAGGCAGCCCCAGAATAAACTCATGGGCCAAGGCAGCCTTGGCTGCCGCCTCAACCAGTTTCTGGGGAACGTCCGGCTGTCCATAGGCAATATTGTTGCGCACAGTATCGTTAAAAAGAACTGTGTCCTGGGAAACAACTCCAATCTGCGAACGCAGCGAAGCCAGCGTAGTGTCGCGGACATCGCGGCCGTCGATCAGTATGCGGCCGGAGCTAACGTCGAAAAAGCGGGGAATCAAATGGACCAGGGTTGTCTTGCCCGCGCCGCTCGAGCCCACGACCGCCAGAACTTCGCCGGCGTTGACTTCCAAATCGATGTCGCGCAAAATCTCCCGGTTCTCCTCGCCATTTCCGTCGTAGGAGAAGCACACGGCTTCAAAGCGAATGCTGCGGGAAAACGGAGGCAAGGGTTGCGCGCCGGGCTTTTCACGAATTTCGTCCTGCGAATCCATGAACTTAAAGATCTCGGACGAGGCGCCGAGGGCCTGCTGGAGATTGTTGTTGAAAAGAGCAAACTTGCGAACCGGGTTATACAGGCTGAACACCACGGCGATGAATGCGCCGAATGTTCCCAATGTAAATTCGTTATGAACGATCTTCTCGCGGCCCAACAGCAAGAGCAAAGCAATGGCGATAGCCCCGAAGATATCCATGAGGGGGGAACTGATGGCTGCTGCGGCCACCGAGCGCAGGTTGGCACGAAACAGCCGCCCCGCCGCTTTGCGAAAGCGCGCGATCTCCCAGGACTCCATACTGAAGGCCTTCACGATGCGGTTTCCGGTGATGGTCTCATGCAATATGTTCTGAATATCGGCCAGTTTGTCCTGACCGCCCCGAGTGGTATGGCGCACGCGGCGGCCGATTTTCGCCGCCGAAAAGATCACAAAGGGAATAAATAACAAGAGTACCCAAGCCAGTCCGTGCCCCAGAAACACCACCGCCACGGCGGTGAAAAGAAACGTAAAGAACTGTTGCAGAGATTCCGCCAGCACGCTCGACATGGCGTACTGCACCCGTTCAATGTCGTTGATGATGGTGGAAATCAGCGTCCCCGTCGTGTGTTTTTGAAAAAAGGCGGCTGAGCGCCGCAATATCGAGTTGTACAGATCATTTCGCAGATCGGTAATCATGCCGAAGCCGGCGTGGTTCACGAGGTAGGTGCCTGAGTAATCGCAGATACCTTTGAGGATGGTGGATGCCACCAGCGCGTAGGCCACGATCGTCCACGCGTTGTGGAGATGGGAAGGAACAAACTGTTGAAGGTAAACCGTTCGGGACGTGCCAGGAAAAGTAAAGAGCTGAATGTTGTCCGATCCGGAAGCCGGATTCCACACGCGATCGAGGATTGGTTTGACTAGGACTAACCGGAACGCCTCCAGGAAACCAACTCCAGCCAACAGCAAAATCCCAGGCACCAACTGCAGCAGATAGGGCAGCACGTAGCGGACCAGACGTGTCAGTTGCCGCATCGGGGGCTCCCCATGCGCAGCCAGGCGCGGCCTGCAGCGGATGGAATCGGCATGCGTAGCAAGGTCTTATTCTACTTCAGTCGCGGATCGTTCGTCGTTGGTCGTTGGCCAGCGACTCACCACCAACAGCGATTCATCACCCCGGACTGTCCCGGTGAACTACCTTCACCCGATATCCCGCCTTCCGCAGCCGTTTGCTGACATCTTCGGCAATCATCACCGAGCGGTGCTGGCCACCCGTACAGCCGAACGAGATGGTCAAATAGCTCTTGCCTTCGCGAATGTAGTGCGGCAGCAGATAGATGAGCAGCCCCGAAATCCGCTTGATAAACTCCCGCGTCTGGGGGAAGGAGCGAATGTACTTCGCAACCTTGGGGTCGCGCCCCGTCAGTGGTCGAAATTCCGGCACAAAATGCGGATTGGGCAAAAAACGCACGTCGAAGACCAGGTCCGCATCTTCCGGTACGCCATGCCGGAAGCCGAAGCTCACGCAGGAAACCAGAATATTCTTATCCGACTCGCGCTTTTGAAAACGCTCGGTGATGTGGGCGCGCAATTCGTGAACGTTGAACTTGGAAGTGTCAATGACCAAGTCAGCCAGCGCCCGAATCGCTCGCAAGTGCCGGCGTTCCGCAGCCAAAGATGCCTTGACCGGTGTATCCCTTCCCAACGGGTGCGGGCGGCGAGTCTCACTGAAACGACGCACTAGTATGGCGTCGGCTGCCTCCAGGAAAATCATCTTGGTCGGGAGCATGCGCTTGACCGACTTCACGATTTCCGGCAAGTCCTCGAGCTGCGCCCCTTCACGAACATCCACCACCAGCGCCGTGCTCTTGATTTCCGAAGACTGGCCCACCAACTCGGCGAAGCGTGGGATCAGCCCGACTGGCAGATTGTCCACGCAGTAGTAGCCTAGATCCTCGAAAGCCTTCAACACTGAGGCTTTCCCCGATCCGCTCATGCCCGTGATGATCACCAGCTCAGCCGGCATTCTGCCCGCGGGTGGGGCTGCCGCGCGGAGAGCCTTGCGGCTCTTCGGATTGCTTCTCCCAACCTTGCGAAGGGTCATTAAGGGGATGTTAGCAGGGACCATCACCGGTCGCTAGTCGTGGAGAGGATTGCACATTCAGAACGAATAGCCGGACAGCCTTGCCCGTGGGGCATCAAAGCTGTCCGGCCTCGATACATTTCAACCAACGGTCAGCCGTTACAAACTACTGGGCCGCTATGTAGCCGAAGGCGCCGTCCACGTTGTTAAGTGGACCCGCAGCCCAGAAAAGCTGGTTGGTCTGGCCGTTCAATGGGGTTCCGCCCCCGAACTCGATTCCCCAAATCTGGTCGATATGGATCGGTTTTCCATTGGAAGTCACTGTGCCAACGAACTTCCCGGTCCTGACATTGAAACCGTTGATGTCGCCGACGCCATTGAGGTTGTTGGAAACCAGCAGAGTATTGCTAAGCGGGCCAAAATTACTGGGCGCAAGTGCCATGCCCCAGGGTTGGTTCAACGGGGCGCCCTTGGCAAAATGCTTCACAAACACACCGTCCTCGGTGAAGACGTCAATGACCCCATTCGGGCCACCCGTGGCGTCCGCGTATGCAACCAGGAGCTTGCCATTAATATCTTGAATGCCAAAAGGCGTAGCGTTCTTGGGAAGGCTGGTATCGGTGAAGGACTTAACCAACGTGAAATTGCTGTCGTACATGTCCACCTTACCGTTGGCCGTATCGGCGGCATAGATCATGTTTCCGGAGGTCTTGTTAGTGATGGCCAGGCCGGTATAGCTGGCGCCCGTACTTGAATTGTTGACGGCAATAATGGACGAACTGGGAGAGATCGGCGACCAACCTTGAATGGTTCCGTCCAGGGTGGCGAACAAGAAATACGACGGCCAGCCCTGTACCAGGAACCCTTGTTGGGAGATGTTCGCGGCGATCCCGGTAGGTGAGCCCGCGGCCTGACCATTCGCGGAGGGAATGATCACCTGCAAGCTTTGCGGGTTTCCGCTGCCGTCATAAAGGGTCGACCAGCCAGAACCTTCATCGTTAACCCAGAATGCGCCACCGGGCAGGTAGGCCAATCCCCAGCCATTCACCAGCAGGGGGTCAACGTGTCCATGACCGGAGACGTTTGAGTCCAGCACAACATTGGTGTACTGTGCGAGGGCTGCACCAGAAAACATGAGAACCAGCCCAAGGGATACGGCTAAAGTGAGAGTGCGTTTGAACCATCGTTGCATGTTGCTTCTCCTTAATCGACGAGAGGTTTAGGGTCCAGGCTGGTACGTGTCACGCGGACACAGACTCAACCAAGCATACATTTGTGAATCGCCGAATAGTAGGCCGGATGCGAAAGTAGGTTGTCAGTGGGCGGTAACGGGTTTGTAAAATTCCTGTCTCTCAGGACGAACCGGCGTCCGCTGTTAGCATGATTGAAGCCGGGCCTTCTGGCATGAGCCGGGGGTTCCCCAGACTGCCGGAACACGTGTCTTATCAGTATTATGCCTGAATTCTGCGACGTCGCCGTAGCCGGTCCGTTCGACACCGTGTTCACCTACCGCATTCCCGAGGGGATGACGCCTGTGGTGGGTGGGCGGGTACTGGTTCCGTTCCGTCAGCAGCGCGTCTCCGGGGTGGTTACAGAGCTCCACGAGCGTACACCGAAGGTCCAGGCAAAGAACGTCATTAGTGTGCTGGACGCCGCGCCGGTGCTCGACAGTCAACTCATGCGCCTCGGCAAATGGATTGCCGACTACTATCTGGCGCCGCTGGGCGAAGTCTTCCGCAGCATGCTTCCGCTGGCGGCAGAATTCAAACGCACCATTGGCTACCGCATCACCGATGCCGGGCATACAGCGCTGCATCTCGCGGGAATGTCCGGGTCGTCGGCCCGGGCTCGCAGGACACCCCAGGAGCAGTTGGCCGAGTTCCGCGTGCTCGACTACCTCAGCCAGGGCGAGCTGGCGCGCGAAGAAACTTTGTGTGCCGCCACCCGCATAGCGAAGTCCGTCTTGGCCGGCATGGTGCGAAAAAAATGGATTGCCCGCGAAGACCACTCTGACGCTCGCGACGCAGAACGCACCATCAAAGTGGCGTTGCTGAAGACGGCGGAGGGCAAACTGAATGCCAATCAACAACGGTTGGTGGACACGCTCGCCGCCGCCGGGGGAAGGGTTGCAGTCGAGACGCTGCAAGCGTTAGACGTTCCGCGAACGACGCTCGCGACACTGGCGAAACGCGGGCTGGTGGAAATCGTTGCCGAGCCAGCGAAGTTCGCAGTGTCAACGGTGAAGGCCACGCCATTGCCACCAGACTTTCAGTTCAACTCCGCGCAGGAAAACGCGCTGGCCCGCATTCGCGGCGAGGTTGCCGCCGGAAAGTTCTCCGGCATGTTGCTGCACGGGGTCACCGGATCCGGCAAGACCGCGGTCTATCAGGCCGCTATGCGTTCTGTGCTCGAGGCTGGGCGCTCGGCCATCATGCTGGTTCCGGAGATCGGGCTGACTCCCGCGGCCGCAGCGAATCTTCATCAGATCTTCGGGGATGAAGTCGCGCTGCTGCATTCCGCGCTTTCCGACCAGGAGCGCGCTCAGCAATGGCACCGCATCAAGCGAGGAGACGCCCGCATTGTGGTGGCGACTCGCTCGGGCGTGTTCGCCCCGGTTTCAGACTTGGCTCTGGTCATCGTCGACGAAGAGCAGGATTCGTCCTATAAGCAGGAGGAAACTCCGCGCTACCACGCCCGTGACGTAGCCGTCATGCGGGCCAAGATGGCAAACGCCGTCGTCGTTCTGGGTTCTGCCACACCTTCGCTCGAGTCTTACTTCAATGCCTTGAAACACAAGTACACTCTGCTTCAATTGCCCGATCGTGTGGAGAAGCGGCCGCTGCCGGAGGTAGAAATCATCGACATGCGCCAGGAATTTCAGGAGACCGGGCATGAGCAAGTAATCTCCCGCAAGCTCACTGAAGAAATCAGACAACGTCTTGAGCGCAAGGAGCAGGTCATGGTGCTGCTCAACCGCCGCGGATATTCCCCGCTGGTGCTGTGCCGTGCCTGCGGCAGCCGCCTGGAGTGCAGAAATTGCGCCGTGGCCATGACCCATCACAAGCGCTCGCATCGCATGGTCTGCCACTACTGTGGTTTCATGACGCCAGTGCCGAAGGTCTGTGGCGAGTGTGGCAGCGAATATGTGCAGTTCCTCGGGACTGGGTCGGAGAAGCTGGAGGAATTGCTCCACGGCTTGTTCCCTCAGGCCCGCATCGGACGCCTGGATCGCGATACCGTGCGGGGACGTGAGGACTTCGAGCGCGCGCTCAATGCTCTGAACCAGGGCGAACTCGACCTGCTGGTGGGGACCCAGATGATTGCCAAGGGGCATGACATTCACGGCGTTACCTTGGTCGGCGTGGTGGGAGCGGATTCAGCTTTAGGATTCCCCGACTTCCGTGCCGCCGAGCGAACGTTTCAACTGCTAACCCAAGTGGCGGGACGCGCCGGTCGCGGGCAGACTCCCGGCAAAGTGGTCTTGCAAACGTTCTTCCCCGATCACTATGCGGTTCAATATGCCGCACAGCACGACTTCGCAGGTTTCTATGAAAAAGAACTACGCTTCCGCAGTTGGATGCACTATCCACCCTATAGCTCGCTGGCCAACGTCCTGGTAAGAAGTGACAAGCTCGATGAAGCCCTGACCTGGTCCGGCATGCTGGGCAAATGGTTCGAGAAAACCCGTCACGAAGGGATTCGCGTGCTCGGCCCGGCCGCCGCACCGATCATGCGGTTGAAGCGTGACTACCGTTATCACTTCGTCTTGAAATCCGCCAGCCGGGAAAAGCTCAATGGGCTGTTAAGAACGATGTTGGCCTACGCCGTGCAACAGAAGATTCCTCGTACGCAAGTGATTGTGGATGTGGATGCGCTGTGGCTGATGTAGCGCGGCCATCGGGAATGGCGTGGAGGGAGAACCACGAAGTGACCCTGGTTTCGAACTCCGAGGGTGCAGTGCTGATTGCGCCACAGTGATCCGCTCCCGGCACCTCCCAGAGCGATGCAGCCCTATTCCGGGACTGAATGAGGTGGGAGTGACGCGCCGGGATATTGCGGTCAATTGCTCCATGAATAAGAAGGATCGGCACATGCGAACCGGCCACTGCGTCCCGTGGGGAAACCTGGTCCATGTGCAAACCGTACCTCCATCGCGTATAGAGAAATGCAGATTCGACGACTGGCCGTAGGACGGAGCGTCCGACCCACGGACCTGTGCCAAAGAATCGGTCGATGCGATCGTAAGCAATCTCGCGAAAACTGGAGAAGGGCGATTCGGCGACCACGGCACAAAAGCCAGGTTCAGACTGGATGGCTTGAAGCAGTTGTGCGGCCCCCATTGACTCGCCCAGACCGAAGACGCACGACGGATTTTGATTCCGTTGCAGCCACTCGAACCAATCTCGAATATCCTCGCGTTCGAGCAGTCCATACGTCGCGACCTTGCCACCGCTTTCACCGTGTGCGCGAGAATCAGGGAGAAGGATACTGAAGTCATGTTTCAGTAACAGCTCGCCATAGCCGATCATGCCGGAGCGGTTGTCGCCCATGCCATGCAACAGGATTACGACTGGCGCGTGGTTTACCGAAGATTGCAAATTCCAGGCATACAAAATCGCGCCATCCGGAGTCGTCATGGAAGCACTTTCAAGTTTCACACCTTGGCGCGCGGCTGCGGCTCGTGCCCATGTCTGCTCCTCGGGTGTCAGCGGCCGCCTCGTCGGGTGCAGGGCGCTCTCAGCAAGAAACACTCCTAGAACGGCGCACACGAGGCAGTAACTCGCTACCAACGACAAGAAACGACGGCCATAGCGTAAAAAACTCATAAGGTCTCTCGGAGTTTGATACGAAATTGGTGTAGGAGAGGTTCCGATTAGTAGGCCCAATGCGACGGAGCTGGCTACGACAGCCGCGTCACTCCCGGAAACCCGTCGAACCCAGAATCAAAGGTCAAGATTCGCTCGATGCCGTGTTTTTCCATCACGGCCAGATGAACTGCATCACGCGCTGAGAGGCGCTGGTAGCCAAGGACGATCTGTTTTGCGCGCTCGACGACAGTCCGGTCGACCGGCAGGACTTCGTCGACCACGCTCAGAAGCGAGTCGAAGGCGGGCTGGATGTCGTGGCGGCGGTTGATCGCGACGTAGCGATGCAGGATTTCCTGCAACACCTCGGCATCGGTCACCAGGCGCTGGCGCTCACTGACCAATCTTTCCAGCAGCCGCTGGGCATCGGTCTTGTGGAGACTCGATGTACCCACCAAATACATCGGGATATTGGAGTCAATCAGAATCACGGCTTCGGACCGGCGGTGTATCCCCGCTCGATTTCCGCGAGCATGGTATCGATGTCGGAGGTCGGCGATTCATGCCGTGCGGCGGCGCGAATGGCTTCAAGCTTTTTCTCTATGTCCCCGAGGGGTTGACGGCGTCGCGCCAGATCCAGCGCTTGGCGGACCCACTCCGCCAGCGACATACTGCGCGCGCGTGCCATGCGCTGAATCTCGCGGTATTCGGGATCTTGCAGAATCACTTGCAGTCTCTTAGCCATGCTATGAGTTTATTTGACTCATCATGATGAGTCAAGTTGAAATGCTGCCCTTTAGCGATTTATCTATCTTATTTACAATCAATTAGGATAGCTGCGGCTCGACTTGACGCTTCAGAGCCGCTTCCCCTGCCGAAACTCCCTTACCACTTCCTTCACATCCCGGTGCTCCCCATCCACCGCATAGTTAAGCCGCCGCATGTCGTCATCTGAGATTTTTCCCGCCAGCGTGTCCAACGCCTGCCGTACTTCAGGATGCCGGGAGATCGTCTCCTGACGCATGATGGGCACAGCCTCATAAGGAGGGAAGTAGTGACGGTCGTCTTCCAAGACAAATAAATCCAACGCCGGAATCAAACCATCCGTCATATTGCCGGCGATTAAATCCACCTGCTTGTTTTTCAGAGCTCGTGCAAGCAGGCCGAGATCCATGATCCGCGGCGGCTCGGCAAAGCTCAGACCGTAAGTTGCCGCCAGGCCCTTGTAGCCATCCGGACGCTCCATGAATTCGTAACCGAACCCTGCCCGCCATTTCGGCGTGTAAGCCCCGGCTTGGGAAATGGTCTTTAGTCCGAGCCTCCGCGCATCCTCGCCGCGAATTTCGATGGCGAAAGTATCGTCGAAACCGAGAGTTGAACCTACGCTGAGATTAAATTGCTTGGAGTATTCATCCTTCACTTGCCGGTAAACAGCGTCACGGCCGGCTTCCGCCTTCTGCTTCAGGACCGCTGTGAGCGCCGTGCCAGTGTATTCGGGATAGACGTCGATTCGTCCTGCGAGAATCGCCTGCTGGCAGATGTAGGTTCCGGCTAGATAGAAACGCCGCTCGACCGGCAACCTGGTCTTGGCTTCAATTTGCTGCGCAATGAGCTCACCGAGGATCAACTGCTCGGTAAAGTTCTTGGAGCCGACGACGATGCGATTCTCGCGGGGAGGGCCGCAGGAGACAAGCAGCGCGGTGCAAAGCAAGAGTGACGAGGTCCGAAGAATGTTTCCTATTGGCATGAAGAGGATAGAACACCCGTTCTCAGTTCGCGGTTCTCAGTTCTCAGTGTGGACTTAGTTTCTTCTCCAGCCATCCCAGCCCGACATCAGCCGCCAGAGCCATCAGTGCGGCGGGAATCGCGCCTGCCAAAATCACGGAATTGTTCACCATGGCGAGGCCGCGAAAAATATATTCGCCCAATCCCCCGGCGCCAATGGCGGCGGCAATGGTCGCGAGCCCAACCGAAATGACGGTCGCAACCCGCACGCCCGCGATGATCACCCCCAGCGCAAGTGGCAGTTCCACTTGAAGGAGCAGCTGCCGGTCCGTCAATCCCATGCCGCGTCCGGCTTCTATCACCGCGGGATCCACTCCCTTGATGCCGGCGTAGGTGTTGCGAATCAGCGGCAGCAACGCGTACAGCATAAGCGCGAGGATGGCCAGGCGGTCGGCCCGCGCTCCGATCCAGGGCGCGGGCAGCAGGAAACCGAACAACGCAAGACTGGGAATGGTTTGAATAATGTTCGCGCCTCCCAAGATTGGCTTGTTGAGCCACGGCTGGCGCGTGACCAAGATACCCAGCGGGATTCCGGCCAACACGGCGAGCCCGGTTGACATCGCCACCAGCCATAGATGCTCAAGCGTGAGTTCGAATACTTCCACGTGGTTTTGCAACATGAATTGCCAGAGGTTCATGAATGCTCTCCGAGGCCCGCGTCGAATGCCTGCTTGTATGCCATCACCAACGGATCTTGCGAAGCCATAAATTCCGGTTTGGTGTGAACTGCGACCAGCCGCCCCGCCTCCAACAACGCGATGCGCGAGCCGAGCAACAGCGCCTCGCGCAGATCATGAGTTACGAAGACAACTGTCTTTTGAAGGCGTTTCTGCAAGGCCAGAAACTCACGCTGCAATTCCACGCGGGTTAGAGGGTCCAGCGCGCCGAAGGGTTCGTCCATCAGCAAGAAAGGAGGATCGACTGCCAGCGCCCGCGCTACGCCGACTCTTTGCCGCTGCCCGCCCGAGAGTTCACGGGGATAGCGCGACCCTATCCGTGGCTCCAGTCCCACAAGTTGCAGCAGTTCCTGCACCCGATTGCGAATGCGTTCTGCCGGCCATCCTTCAATCTTTGGAACCAAACCGATGTTGCGCTCAACGGTGTAGTGAGGAAACAGGCCGGCTTCCTGAATAACATAACCGGTCATCCGTCGCAGGCGGATCACATCCCACTCACGCAACGCTCGTCCATCCACCCGAATTTCACCCTCGGTTGCAGCGAGGAGATGATTGATCAGCTTCAGAGTAGTGGTTTTCCCCGAACCACTTCGTCCCAGCAACACCAGAGTTTCGCCGCGGCGAATGTCCATGTTCAGGTTGTGCAGCACCTCAGTGCCGCCGTTCAGACCGTAGGAAACGTTGCGGAATTCGATGGCGACGTGGTCCGCGGTTGGAGTGTCCATTGCCGATTGAGCCTGCGAGGATTGTAAACACAAGCACCCCGACAGCGCAGAGGAAGTTAGCGACCGGTGTAGGCAGCAGGGGGGAGCCCGGTGACGCGAATCCCGGAATGCCCTTTGTGGCGGATGTTCAATCCGATGAGCAAGGCCGTGATTTGTTCGAGAATGCGTGCATTTTCCAGTTTGCCGCCGTCAATAGCGCGCACTCCAGGGATCTGCGCGGCGAGCGCGCGGATGGTCTTGCCGGCTTCCGCGTCGTCGCTACATACGATCACGTCACACTCGACGGGCCCTCCGGAGTTCAGTATCTCGGCGCCCACATTTTGAAATGCGGCAACTACAGAAACACTGCTCGGAACCAGTTCCGCAGTCTCTTGCGCGGCCGATCCTTGCCAGACACCGAGAGTGCGGCTGGCTCGTCCGCCAACGCTCGCAGCCAAAGGCACGGTTGCGTCTACCACGATGCTTCCCGGTCGAAGCGCAGGTTTCAACTGCTTGAGCAGAGCAGCGTGGCCTTCAAAAGGAACGGTGAGCACTAACAGGTCTGCGGCTCCGCACGCGGCGGTATTCTCCGCCCCGGCTACGTTCGCAGTTGCGCCGGCTTGCTGTTTGATTCGGTCCGCGGCCGCTTGTGCGCGCTTGGCGTCGCGTGAGCCGATGATCACTGTCTCGCCCGCTTGCGCCCAGCGCAAAGCCAGACCGAAGCCTTCTGCTCCGGTCCCTCCGAGAACGGCAATCGTACGGCTCATGCAAACTCCGGTTCCAGGGACTGCTCCGCCACCAAATCTTCCAGCGGCAACTTGATGTTGATTTTGCTGTAGGTCGTGTTGCGCTCGGCGGGAATTCGCCCAGCTTCAAGAATCAACGACTGGAAGTCTTCCGGACTGGTGTATTGACCGGCCGTAGCCCCGGCTTCGCGGGAAATATTCTCTTCCATCAGCGTTCCGCCGTAGTCGTTCGCGCCGGCCTGCAGGCAGAGTCGCGACAGGTCGCAATTCAGCTTTACCCACGATACTTGAATGTTGTTGATGGCACCGGCCAACAACACCCGCGCCAGCGCATGAACCTTCAAATGCTCCGCCAAGGTTGGCCCGGGGCGCGCAATACCCTGATGAAACAGGAGCGTGTTCCGATGCACGAAACCCAGTGGCACAAACTCGGTGAAGCCACCGGTTTCCTGCTGGATCTGGCGTAACAAGAGCAGTTGATTCACCCAATGCTCAGTAGTCTCCACGTGTCCATACATCAGTGTGGAGGTGCTGCGAATGCCGCATCCATGCGCCGTGCGAATCACTTGCTTCCATTGTTCGGTCGTGAGCTTGTTGCGAGAGAGAACAAAGCGCACGTCGTCGTCAAGAATCTCAGCCGCCGTGCCGGGCAGCGTGTCGAGCCCATTGTCTTTCAACATGCGGAGATAATCGTCCAGCGCCATCCCTGTGAGCTCGACGCCATAGACAATCTCCATCGGCGAAAAGGCATGGATGTGCATGCCCGGCGTCACCTTCTTCACCGCGCGCAGAATGTCGCGATAGTAGAAAGGCGGAAGTCCGTGGGGTAGGCCGCCTTGAATACAAACCTCGGTGGCGCCGACTTCCCACGCCTGGAGCGCCTTTTGCCCTACCTGCTCCGGAGTCAGAAAATACGTGTCGGACTCGCGAGGACCGCGGCTGAAGGCGCAAAACTTGCAGCCCACAAAGCACACATTCGTAAAGTTGATGTTGCGATTTACGACGTAGGTCACCAGATTGCCGGAGAGTTCACGCCGCAAATGGTTCGCGGCCACCAGCAGGCCCAGCAGGTCGTCACCCTCCGAGCCTGCCAGCAGCAGGCATTGTGCTCGCGTCAGCGTGGCGCCATCCAGCGTTTCCATCACTTGCTCCATGGCAGCCCGCACGCCGACGTCGAGGCGGGGAGCAACCTCAGGCCATTCGAGGTTCGGGAAACTCTCGAGTTCAGACTGCGCCAACAATCGAGTCACAAATTCTCCTTCGCAAGCTCAACGAAACAAGTCCGTCGCTGCCGGGCGAATCAAGTCGCGTGCTAGTCCCCGTGCTCGCCGGTACTTGAATCCACGCACGATGCATGCCGGTGTGCGAGCCAGCTTGCCGCAAACCAGTCCCGCAGCGCAAGCCAGTTCGTCAGCCACCGCCTCAATACTAACCCGCAAGGGATAGCCGGAGGGGTCGCGAGCGCCACGATAGTCGTGCAGCGCCTGCATACCCGCCACGCCGATTGCGACCTCAGTGAGCCCTTCGCGCCACGGGCGCCCGAAAGAATCAGTAATGATTACGGGAATCGACAGGCCCAGGCGTTTCCTGAGCCCACGATGCAAGCGTGCCGCCGAAGCGTCAGGATCCTTGGGCAGCAACAGTGCGTGACAGCCACCGTCGACGTTTGAAACGTCCACGCCACTATTTGCACAAATCAACCCATGGCGGGTTTCCGTGATCAGCACGCCACGCTTGCGCCGCACCACGCGCCGGCTCTCGGCCAGCGCCAGCTCGAGGACTCTGGCATCAACTTTGTATCGCCGCGCCCAAGCGCGCGACCTTGGGGGAGGCTTGAGCTTATCCAGTTCAACAAACTGGCCTTCGGCCTTCGACACAATCTTATGCTTTATGATCAGGATGTCCCCAACCTTTGGCGACAGCCTGCTGCTCTTCAGAGCTCCCAGAATCTTCTCGAGGAGCGGGTCGCCGTGGCGAATCTCCTCGGAAAAAGGAACCGGCACAATCTGCAACCCTCGAAGCGGAGATGATTGCGTCATTATTCGTTCGCTGCCCGAGGCTAATCGGCCAAGTCGAAGCTCCGAACCATGCGTTGCGAGTGGGTTTCACCGGGCAAATCCGCCAAGCGGCGCAGGTCAGCCGGACTGTCAATGTCCAGCGCGATGCCCGGAAGGGGAAGCACCACCACCGGCTTCCCAGTAGCTCGCGCTGCAGCCAGATGTGGTTTGAAGCTGTCGTTTCCAAATCGCAGCGGAAAGAGTCCGGCTGGCCGCCGAAACGCCGCATTCGTGCCACGTCCATCTGCGGCTGGCGCCAACACCGATCCTTCTTCTGGCGCCGCTTGGAGAATGCTTTCCAACTCCTGGACTTGAATCAAGGGAACATCACCGGGGATCACCAACGTGAAGTTCGCTCCGCGCGCTTCGCAAACTCTAGTGGCCATTTCGACCGCGTCCGTCTCGCTGCGGTTGGCAGAGTCGTGAATCACTTCAAAATCGAAGCGCCGCGCCAAATCACAAGCAAACGCATCGCTGGTGACCAGAGCAACCTCCGGCCGGTCCGCCCATGAGGCCAATGTCTCAAGTACGTCGAGTAACATAGTCTGCGCGAGATCAGTGCGAGTGGCCTGGTCCAGCAGCGAGGCTAGCCGTTGTTTGGCGCCGGACAGATTCTTCACCGGAACCAGAATCATGAATCCGCCCCTGCTTTTGCAGTACTTTCCGCGGTCACCAAGGCAAGGACGGTTCTTGCCAGCTTGGCCTTGTCGTCGGAATTTCGCATGATGGTGTTGGTACAGTGCACTCGCAGCCCGGGGCGGGTGAGCTGCTTGGCGGCTTCCGTGTCGCGCAGGTCGGCAATCAGAATGTCGAGAAAATCCTCGTAGGCCTGCGCCACCCCAGCAATCGAAACCGGAAACCCTTGCGCCGCCATCAGAATTCCTGCTGGACCAGAAACCGCTGCGTCTCCCACAATCGGACTAATGGCAGCCACTGTCGCTTGGGTCTTCCGGAGCGCATCCCGGATGCCGGACACGGAGAGGATTGGACCGATACTGGTGCTCGGATTACTTGGCGCGAGAATCACAGCGTTGGCGGACATGATCGCTTCCACCACACCAGGCGCGGGTTCGGCTTCGGTGGCTCCTGCAAATCGCACCGCCCTCACCGGGTCCTGATACCAGCGCTGCACAAAATATTCCTGAAAGCTCAACTCGCCGAGCGGCGTGTCAACCCTGGTCTCCACTCGCGAATTGCTCATAGGCAGGATGCGCCCTTGCACGCCCAGCTTGGCGCAAATTTCCGTGGTTGCTTCAGTCAGAGTCTTTCCTTCGCCCAGCGTCTTGGAGCGCAGCAGGTGAATTGCGAGGTCGCGGTCGCCAACGTGGAACCAGATCGGCTCGGCCAATTCGCCCATCGCCTGTAGACAGAAAAATGTGTCACCCTTCACTCCCCAACCCCGTTCGCGGCTGAGCAGACCTGACACCGCGTAGGTGATCGAGTCCAGGTCCGGAGATACGTACAGACCCCACCATTGCAGGTCATCTCCGGTATTTACCACAAAGGTGAGGTCCTCGACCGGGGCCACTTGCCGCAGGCCCTCCACGAACTTCGCGCCTCCCGTGCCGCCCGTGAGCACAACGATCATGCCGCTCTCCTCGCGTAACAGTGGGGATCGGAGGCCGCACGCACTCTGTCTGCCAGCAAGCCGGGGCGCGACGCCACCGCGGGCAAAAATTCCGGATAGACCGGAAGCCGCTGGCGCAGAATGAATCCCTTGGATTCCGTGCGCCGTTGCAGTTCGTCCAGATGTGGCCAGGGTCTTTCCGGATTGATGAAATCCGGGGTCAGCGGCGAAACTCCTCCCCAGTCGTTGATGCCGGCATCGAGCAAGTCCTCGTAACTGGGAGCGGAAAGATTGGGCGGAGCTTGAAGATTGACTTCCGGCATCAGCAGGCGTGCAACCGCAATGGTCCTCAGCACGTCCCCCTGCGTCGGCTCCGGCCAATCGTGCATGGGGATTTCAGGTTTCACGCGGAAATTCTGGATGATCACCTCCTGAATGTGGCCGTAGCGCTCGTGCAACTCACGAATCGCGAGCAACGAGTCCACTCGATCTTCGGCGGTTTCACCAATCCCAATCAGCAGGCCGGTGGTGAATGGAACTCTTTGTTTGCCGGCTTCTTCGATAGTACGCAGCCGCTTCGAAGGCAACTTGTCGGGAGCGTTGTCATGCGCGGCTCCGGCTGCCAGCAACCTGGCATTCGTGGTCTCAAGCATCAAACCCATGCTGGGAGAAACCGCCGCCATGCGGGCTATCCATTCCGCGCTCAACAACCCAGGATTGGGATGAGGCAACAATGTAGTCTGCCGCAGCACCAGTTCGCACATTGCCTCAAGATATTGCAACGTCGAGTTGTATCCGAGTCGCCGAAGTGTCTCGCGCATCTCCGGGAACATGAGTTCTGGCTTGTCCCCCAGGCTGAACAGAGCTTCTGTACATCCCATCTTCTCGCCGGCGCGCGCCACTTCCAACACTTCCTCTGACGTCATGGTGTGGGCGCCGGGTTGGCCGGGGTCGCGCCGGAAAATGCAATAGCCACAATAGTCGCGGCACAGATTGGTCAGGGGAAGAAAGACTTTGCGTGAGTAGGTAATGACTCGCGGCTTGAATCGCTCTTTGGCTTCGACTGCTGCCGACAGAAGCTCGGGAAGATGCTCGTCTGGGCAGCGAATCAGCCGGCACGCGGCCTCGCGGGACAGAGGCTGCGCAAGGTCGTCGTGCTTCACCGCAGCTTCGACTCCAGTTGTGATTCCAGTCGCCAAGTTGACCTCGGTTGATTCTAATGGATTACCATCCGGCGTGGTGCAGCGGCAGACTTGAGTTCACGTTCGATGGATCAATCACTCTTACCGTCAGCCAGCCTTATCCATGCCAGGAGCGCAAAAACACCCATGGTGAAAATCGTGACCAAAGCGCAGGTGCCGGTGATGTCGCTCACTTTCCACAGCGTGCCGGTGGGGTCGGAAACCACCGAGGGCCCGGGCCGAGGAATTACCAGCAGCAGGTTTCCAGCCGCTGAGACCATGTAGAACAGGAGAGGCTCACGCCAGTAGCCAAGGGGCAACGCAGCGCGAGGTCTGGGCCATCGGTTCAGATAAAGTGCGAACGACTGGAAGATAACGTAGACGCTCAAGTACCAGCCCATGAAATTGCTGAAAGGAACCCCGAAGTACGCTCCACCTCTCGTCCACACCCACGCCCGCAAAATCGTCGCCCAGACCGGATCCATGGAGAAGTCCCAAGCGACCATGATGAGCGCGGCGACTAGGGGCCGAATGACGACCTGTCTGCCGGCCAATGGCTTCTCGACATCTCCCAAAATCAGCAACGCCAGGGACCATGAAAGATAGGCCATCCCCACATAGGCCAGTCCAAGCATGATGGGAACAGCAAGAACCTTGGGTCCCATCAGATCTGTAAAGTAGTAATTCCCGAAGGGAAAATCGGTGCGAACACCCACATTTTCAAAGGCGTTACCGATCAGCACAATGAGGGTCTCAAACACTACGATGCCACGCCAGCCATAGTGCCTGGCGCCGTGAAGCAGAGCGAAGATCGCTGGAGGAAACACATGCAGCGCCACTACTACGGACGTCGGAACTCTGCCTGGGAAGACCTGCAAGAACCTCGCAGCGACATACAGGGCAATGAGCAGCCAGAACGTGCGGTTTATCCCCGAGCTTCTACTCGACCTGGTCTCGGCGATCTGACCGGCACATGCGCGATTTGCCGTAGCCTGCAAGTCGTTTTCCTGACGAAGTAGAAATCTTGATGGTTCCTTAACCAAAAGGCAAGCTTCATCGTGAAGGGGAATCGTCGCGGCAGACGCCTTTTGTCCTGCTTGGGTGGTCGCGGGACGAATCCTTTGCTAAGCTTGTGGGCCACGTTGGTTTCGTTCCGCGAAACCTGGGTGGATTCCGGTCCCTCGAATGTATCCGCGAGCGTTTCACTATCACCGTGCTGGATCATTGAAGGAAGCAGCCGTCATGCTCAGCCAGCTTGGAGACGATGCCAAGCTGCTGGCCGGTGGCCAAAGCCTCATCCCACTGATGAAGCTGCGCTTCGCGAACCCGGCACATCTGATCGACCTGAACTTTATTGCAGGCACCTCTTACATTCACAACGCCAACAGCGCGCTCCGTTTCGGGCCGCTGACTCGTCATGCGGAAATCGAGAATTCCGACATTCCTGCCCGAATCCCCATCCTGTACGACTGCGCTGCTGGCATTGCCGACGTGCAGGTGCGCAATCGCGGCACCATCGGCGGATCGCTGGCTGAGGCCGACCCCAGCGGCGACTGGGCAGTAGTTCTCAGCACTCTTGCCACGCAGGTTCGATGCCTTGGGAAGAATGGCGAACGCACTGTTCATTTGAAAGACTTCATTCAAGACGCCTACACCACCGCGCTGGCCCACGACGAACTGGTCAGCGAAGTTGTGGTCGACATTCCGGCGAAGGGAAGCGGCGGGGCATACCTTGCATTCAAGCGTGCGGCTCCGGTGTATCCCACGGCCAGCGCCGCGGTGCAACTCACCATGGATGGAAATGTTTGCAAGGACGCTGCCATCGCCCTCGGGTGCGTGGGATTGACCGCCATCAAAGCCAAGGACGCGGAAGCTGCTCTCCGAGGCCGGCCCATTTCCGAGAGGACGCTTTCCGCAGTCGCAGAAGCTGCCCGCGCCGCCGCCGACCCGCAATCTGACATGCGCGGTTCTGCCGATTACAAACGCACTCTGGTTGGCGCTCTGGTCAGGCGAGCGATCACTATCGCCGTCCGCCGCGCGCGGGGAGAGCACGTCGAGGTAAGCCATCTTTATGCCTGAAGCGATTGCCCGAGTTCCGATGAACGTCCCGATGAAAGTCACCGTCAACGGTAAGCTCCATGCGCTCGACGTCGAACCACGCATGCTGTTGGTGGAAATGGTGCGTGAGCAACTCGATCTCACCGGCACTCACGTTGGCTGTGACACAACGTATTGCGGAGCCTGCACCGTGCTCCTGAACGGAGCAGCTGTGAAGTCATGCACTATGTTTGCTGTGCAGGCCGACGGCGCCGAAATCACCACCGTCGAGGGTCTGGAAAAAGACGGCCAGCTGCATCCCATTCAAAAAGCCTTTGGCGACGCTTACGGCCTGCAATGCGGATATTGCACGCCTGGCCTGATGTTGTCGACGCTGCAGTTACTGTCAGAGAACAAGCAACCCGACGAGAAAGACATGCGTAAGGCCATTGCCGGCAATACCTGCCGCTGCACCGGGTACCAGAATGTCTTGAAGGCCATGCAACTCGCAGCGCAAAACATGAAGGGAGCCTGAGGCAATGGCAATCAAGCTGGACGGCGAATTCGAGGTCAAGCGGAAGCCGGAAGACGTTTACGATTTCCTCACTGACCCGAATAAGTTTGCGCCGCTGTTGCCTGACTTTCAAAGCATTTCAGTGCAGGATGCGACGCACTTCGCCGTAAGAGTGAACGTCGGGATTTCCTATATCAAAGGCACCGCCGACGTGAAAATGGAATTAGCACAGGCCGATCGCCCTCGTCGTGCCCAGTACAAAGGCCAGGGCAGCGTCGCCGGAGGCAACGTATCGTTCACGGCCCGCTTTGATTTGTCAGCTGTGAACGGGGGCACGAAAGTTGCATGGCAGGGCGAAGCCCAGATTTTCGGACGTCTGGCTTCAGTCGCGGGAGGTCTGCTGGAGCCGTTGGGCAAGAAAAACGTCCAGAAGCTGATCGGCGGATTGCAGGCAGCGCTGAGCTGAACGATGTTCTTAGCGCCCTTTGCGAGATCTTTGCGTACTTTGCGGTCTAAGATTTGTGACTCTTAACCGCAAAGTTCGCCAAGCACAGCCGCAAAAGGTTGGAGATCAAGACTTGAGCAGTTCAAACGGCAAAGACGCGAAGAACTGGGTGGGCCAGGCACTTCCTCGCAAGGAAGAAAACCGCCTGCTGCGTGGCCGCGGCCGTTTCTCCGACGACATCAAGCTGCGCGAGATGCTCTACCTGCGCTTCGTCCGTTCACCCTACGCCCACGCGAAAATCGTCGGCGTCGATACTTCGACCGCCGAGAAACTGTCCGGGGTAGCCTGCGCGCTTACTGGTGCCGAGATCGTTTCCCAGACTCAGCCTTTCATCGAAATCGGTCCTGATCCCTTCGCCCGAATCAAAGATTACCCGCTGGCTGCGGCCAAAGTCCGCTATCAGGGAGAGCCCGTGGCCGCGGTAGTCGCCGAGTCAGCAGCGCTCGCCGATGACGCTGCCGAACTCGTGCAGGTCGAGTACGAGGCCCTCGATCCCGTCATCGACGCCGAGGAAGCCTTGGAAAACCAAAGCCTGCTCCACGACGAAGCCGGAACCAATCTCGTCTGGAACGGAGTTTTCGAATACGGAGATGTCGCCAAAGCTTTCAAGGAAGCGGCTCACGTCGTGACTATCGACCGCATGCACTTCCATCGTTTCTCCAGCACGCCGCTGGAGAACAATGTGGTCATCGCCCGCTGGGACCCGAAAGACGAACGCATCTACTACCAGTGCAATAATTCCTTTCCATCGTTTGCCATCCAGTTTCTGGCCGCCCATCTGCAAGTCCACATTGACCGCATCCGGGTCGAGACCTCCGACATCGGCGGCAGCTTCGGCATTAAGATTACCAGCTATCCCCAAATGGCCGTCTGCGCCCTGGCCTCGAAGAAAGCCGGGGGCCGGCCCGTGAAATGGGTAGAGACCCGCTCGGAGCATCTCACTTCGAGCGCCCACGGCAACGAGCGTATCTTCCGCGAGACCCGCGTCGCGCTCGACAAGAATGGTGTAATCACTGCCATCACCTCTCGCCATATTGACGATTGTGGCGCATATCCGCGCTACGAGCCGCTGGGCTGCGTCATCTGGTCGCAGGTGTTTCCCGGTGTGTATCGCTTCAAGAACGCCCGCATCGATTTCTCCCAGGCAGTCACCAATAAATGTCCGGTCGGCCCCAACCGCGGCTATTCGCGCATGCAGCATTTGTGGTTCCTGGAGCGCATTGTGGACGTCTGTGCCCATAAACTGGGGATTGCTCCCGACGAGATGCGCCTGCGCAACTACGTTCGCCCGGAAGAATTTCCGTACACCACGCCCAACGGCTGCATCTACGACTCGGGAAACTATCCCAGGATGCTGCAACTCGCCAAGCAGAAAATCGGCTGGGACGACTGGAAGAAAAAGCAGGCCACAGCTCGCAAAGAAGGCCGTCTGATCGGCATCGGCATCGGTACCACGCTCGATTCCGGAACCAACAATTTCGGGCAGTCGCAGATCGTCAATCCCGGTCTGCCGTATTCAGGCAATTCCCAGGGCGCGAACTGCAAGCTCGATATCTACGGCGAAGTTGTGGTCGCGGTCGGTTCCTGCCCGCAAGGCCAGGGACACGAAACCACCGCCGCGCAGGTGGTCGCCGATGTGCTGAATATTCATCCTGACATGGTGACGGTGCGTACTGGCTTCGACACCGAGCGCAACGTGCACACCGGATTTTCCGGCACATATGCCAGCCAGTTTGCTGTGTCGGGGCTTTCCGCCGTCCACGGCGCAGCCCAGAAGTTGAAGGCTGAGATGAAGCGCCTGGGTGCATTCGTGTTGGAGACCAAGGAGGCTGACGTTGAGTTCGGCACCGGCGCGCAAGGGCCCGAGTTGATCGCCAAGAGCAGCGGCAAGTCGATCAATTACTGGGGTCTCGCCAACATCGTAAACGCAAACAGCGCGTCGTTGCCCGAGGAACTGTACGAACTCACGCTCAACTGCCGCTACATCTGGCGCGCGCCCTTCAAGGTTCCCGACAAGCAGAAAAAATACGGCAACCTCACCATGACCTACGCGTCCCAGTTGCATATCGCGGTGATCGAAGTCGAACGCGACACTTTCATTCCCCGGATTCTTGATTACGCTGCGATAGATGACTGCGGCACCGTCATCAATCCGCCCATCGTGGAAGGCCAAGTCTATGGCGCAACCGCTCACGGAATCGGCGCCGCGCTCATGGAGAATTGCGTCTATGACGCTGTGGGCAACATGCTTACCAGCACTTTCAGCGACTACACTCCGATCACCGCGATGAATATGCCCCACGTAAAGTACGGCCATATTTCCACGCCTTCACCCCACAGCTATAGCGGCGCGAAGGGCATGGGCGAAGGCGGCGCCGCGCCGGTGCATACGATTTCCGCGGCACTCCAGGATGCGCTATTTGACGAAGGTGTGTTCATCGACGATTCCTTCAACAATGCCGACAGCCTCTTCAGGGCGCTGGTCGGCAAAGAGATCAGTCAGATGGAGAAGCTGGTGAAGGTGGAGAAGCGTTAGGAATGTGTAGTACGGGCGTCCTCGCCCGCAGGTTTGCGAATGAGTTCTGAGGCGCATGAAGCGAGTTTGCATTGTCGGCTGTGGGGCGATCGGCAGTCTTTACGCCGTACATCTGGCACGCGTGGCGGAGGTTTGGGCGTTCGTCCGGCGCGAGGACCACGCCCAGGCGCTGAATCGCGATGGTTTGCGGGTCTCTGGAAGGCATGAATTTCATGCATCGCTAAAGGCCACGACGAAACCTGACCAGCTTCCCGATTGCGACCTCGCCATCGTTGCGACGAAGGCAACGCAGGTCGCCGATTCGATGGCGCTGGTTAACTCTCGTTTCGATCGCGGCGCCGTACTGTCGGCGCAGAACGGGCTGGGCAGCGAGGAGATCATCGCCGAGCACACTCGCGGCCAGGTGATTCGCGGCACAACTTTTATGAGTGGCACCAAGCACAGCGACACCCACGTGCAGTTGGAACTCGACACCGCCACCTGGATCGGTCCATTTGAACCGCGCAACACACCGTTCACAGTTGTGCAAGAAACTGCCGACTTGATCAAAGCGGCTGGACTGAAAGGGGAGGCCCTACGCGATGCTCGCCCAGCCCAATGGTCGAAACTTATCTTTAATTCCTCGGTCAACGGAGCTTCCGCCCTCACGGGGCTTCCGCACTCGCCCCACTTCGCAGATGAATCACAGCTCTCCAGCCTTGGTCACCTGTTGCATGAGTTGATCGACGAAGGCAAGAGTGTGGCCGCAGCCGCGGGCGTAAAGCTGCACGAGGATCCCTGGGAGATGAACAAAATCGGCGCCATGACCAATCATCCTCCGTCGATGCTGTACGACGTGCGCCATCAGTTGCCGACAGAAGTGGACTTTCTTAGCGGCGCCATCGCGCGCGAAGCGCAGCGATGTGGTTTTGCAGCGCCCCTGCACACCGCTGTGTACCGGTTGATTAAAGGGAAAGAGGCGTCGTGGAGCTTCAAAGATGAGAACCGTGCGGTTGCCGCGCACAGCAAGGATATCCAACACTGATCATGTCCTGGCCCCTTGATTCACCCAAGTTGACGCGTGTTCGCTCCTTGATGAAGGATCAGGACCTCTCCGCTCTCGTGGTGCGCGCTCCCGACAATGTCGTATACCTCACCAATTACTGGTGCATGAAGGGCTACGACATCGCTGTCTTTCCACGCGAAGGCGAGCCCACACTAATCGCTCTTGAGCCGCAGCTCGCCGATGCCCAACGTAACTCATGGACGAAGGACATCCGTCTGTTCAAGGGCTACCACCCCAGCGATCCCCGCCCGCCGCAGTATCGTGCGTTGGATATTGCCTTGGACGTGCTGAAGAAGCGTAGCCTCACCGACAAAGTCGCTATCGAACTTAACATGGGAACTCAATCCGCCGATCGCATGGTGGGCGAGCCTACGACGCCGACGCAATTGTTCTTCGACGCCTTCGGTGAAGTCGCTGGCCGGGTAGTTGACGCGACTCCGCTGCTCAACGAAGCGCGCGCCATCAAAACCGCACAAGAGATCGAGCGCATGCGGTTGGCCAACGAACTGGCCGCGCTCGCTATGGAACATACTCGCGAACATATGCGTCCCGGCATGAAGGAGAGTGAAGTGGGCGGAATGTACGAAAGCTTCGTACATGGACTGGGCGTTGGCTACAAAGGCAAAGTCGAGATGGCGCGCGCGTTTACGCTGGTGTGGTCGGGGAAGGGAATTGCCACGTTTACCGCGACCGGCGAACGCCCCATTCAGAAAAATGAACCGACCCTGTTTGAGATTTGGGTCTGCGTCGATGGCTACTGGACAGATCTCACCAAGAACGCCTGTCCAGGCGAGCTGACACCCCCCTATCAGAAGCTGCTGGATTTGCTGTTAAGCGTTTTCAACGAGGCGGTAAGCTTTGCGCGTGACGGCGCTAGCTTCCCCGATCTCGACCGCCTGGTGCGCGCCCGCATCGCCGAAGGGGGATACCCCAGCCAGCCGTCTCATCCCATTTGCCACGGCGTCGGTGCACGTGCCCACGAGCCGCCATATGCGCATCAAGCCGGAGGCGGTACCATAAAAAAGAACATGGTGTTGGCCATCGAACCTGGCATTTATTGGGAGGGCGGTGGCGGTCTCCGTCTGGAAGATAATTTTTTAATCACTGAGCAGGGAAATGAAAAGCTGTGCAGCTATCCGGATGATTTCCGGCAGGCACGCTGAGAAACCGTGTCTAAACTAACTTCAAGACTCGACCCCAGTCTGATCTCGCGAATCACAGCTGAAGTGCGAGAAGAAGAGATCGTCGCCATGGCCAGCGACGTGATCAACATTCCCAGCCCCACCGGAGAAGAGCTGCACATGGCGGAATACATGCAATCCGCTCTCCGCCAATTGGGGTTGAATGTCACGTGGCAGGAAGTTGAAGAAGGTCGGGCTAACGTCGTCGGACGATGGAACGGTGCAGGTGCCGGAAAGAACCTGATGTTCAACGGCCACATGGATACCTCGAACACCGGCCGCGAAGATTTTCTGACCGGAATCGGTTACAAACCGAGCGCCGTGGTCAAGAACGGTTCCATCTACGGCCTCGGCATTTACAACATGAAGGGCGCGCTGGTCTGCTATACCCATGCGGTGAGAGCCCTGCAACGCGCCGGAGTGAAACTGAAAGGCGATGTCATCATTGCTGCCGTCGCTGGCGAAATTGAAAAGACCCAGTGGGGCGATTTCAAAGGCAAAGAGTACCGCGGCTACGGGTTCGGCACGCACTATCTGGTGAATCACGGTGTCCTGCCGGACATGTGCATTCTCGGTGAGCCCACCGACATGCATGTGGTGCTTGAGCACTTCGGCTCCATGTGGGTACGCATTTCCTGCACCGGGATTTACGTTCACACCGCCTTCTGCGAAGGCCGTGAAGAGATGAATTCCATCCGCCGCATGCACGAGTTGATGGAAACCATTCTGAAATGGATTGCCAACTGGGAGAAAAATGCCACGCACGGTGGCAAGAAGGCGCTGGTGAATCTGGGTGGAATCCATGGTGGCCATGCCTGGCGGGCCAGCCGCACTCCGGAGAAGACGGACTTGTTCCTCGATGTTCGCGTGCCGCCGACTATCCCTATGAACGACGCCCGGAGAAATGTCCAGCAGATGTTCTTCGAGCTGGAGAAGAAACATCCCGACTGGGGCCTGGAATTCGAGACCTACGTTTCCGTTCCCGGCGCGTGCGTCAGCGAAGAGCACGAAATGATCAAGGCCATCGATGCCAACCACGAGCACATCATGGGCAGGCGCCCCGATCGTGAAGTGGTCACCTGGTGCTCCGATGCCAGCGTGCTCAGCCGTTACGGAATTGAAACCGTGAACTATGGCCCTTCCAGCGGACCGCGCGACAAAGACGGAGAAAAGGTTCAGATCAAGACGCTGGTGGACATCACCAAGATCTATGCGCTAGTTGCCGCCGAACTCTGCGGCGTGCAATCCTAACAAGCTAGTCCGAGGACTCATTGCCAAGCCAGCAGGAAATCGAACGCCGCTACCAGAATCTCCGCGCTGCCATGGAGCGTGAGAATCTTGACGCTCTTATCGTATGCGGCAATCAGTACGCTGGTTTTGAGGGCGCGGTTCTTTACTGCTCGGGATTCGAAATCGTGCACCGCTACGTGTACGTGGTGTTGCCGCTCTCGGGCGAACCTACGCTGGTGTTTCCCCGCGAAGCCCGCTGGATTGGCGATAAGCAAAAGCCCTGGGTGAAGGATCACGTGTGGCCGGATGTTCCCGGTCAGTGGATTCGCGATCGTGCCAGCGAAAAGGGCTGGAAGCGAATCGGCGTTTATGGCATGAGTTTCGTGATGGCGGTCCGCGACTATCGTGAGTTGATGAATGGCCCCGCTGAGTTGGTGGCCTTCGACTATCAATTCGACATGGCACGAGCCGTCAAGAGCGAAGAAGAACTCGCCGAAATACGCGATGCCATGGACATTATCGTCGACGGTTTCTGGGCGCTGGTCGCGGCTTACGAGCCCGGCAAGACCGAAGCCGAGATCATGGCACCTGCCGTCGGAAGATTCTTCGCTCGCGGCGCCGGCCCCCGCATGATGAACATTCTGCTTTCCGGTTCTCACGGAGAGGCCGAAGCGTCATTCAAGGTACCGGGACACCGCGTGGTCGCCATCGACGACTTACTGCTCTACTCGCTCGAAATCACTGGCACCGGCGGTTACTGGGTCGAGTTCTCGCGTCCGCTGATTCGCGGCAAATTGAGCGCGCGAACCCAGGCGATGGCGGAAGCTTATCCTCACGCCCTTGAATCGGCCCGCAAGCTGATGCGCGCCGGTGAGCTGGCCAGCTCAGTGCATCGCGCTGTGGCCGACGCTTTCGCCAAGCACGGATTCGCGCTCGGCCACCTCTCCGGTCACAGCATCGGCGCAACCATGCTCGAGTATCCGGCCATCGGAGCCAAGAGCGATGTGCCGCTGCAAGAGAACATGATTTTCTCTCTGCACCCCCAGGTGGTCGATCAAGACGGCAAAGTCTGCCTCTATACTCAAGACACTTATCGCATCGGCAAGATTGAAGGCGAGTGTCTGGCGGACGTACCCTGGAAATTCTTTACCGGCGAAGAAACGAGACCCGGAAACTGAACATGAAAATCTGCGTTATCGGTTGCGGAGCGGTCGGCAGTCTGTTTGCGGCCCATCTGGCCAAGGCGGGAGAAGCCGAAGTCTGGGCATACGACGTCTGGAAAGAACACACCGACGCCATTCGCGCCAAGGGATTGCGTCTTTCCGGTGCCGCCGATTTCACTGCCCGGCTGAATGCCACCAGCGATCCTAAAACCCTGCCCCGCTGCGATTACGGTATCGTAGCTACCAAGGCGATCCACACCGGGGCCGCGATCGCACAAGTCGCTCATGTTTTCGATGAAAACAGCGCAGTCTGCTCGGTGCAAAACGGAGTCGGCAATGAAGAAATCATCGCCGAGCACGTGAAGCGTGTGATACGCGGCACCACGTTTCCCGCCGGACATCCCATCGCCCCCGGACACATCGGCTACGACATCGCAGGCGACACCTGGATCGGGCCGTTTGAGCCGACGAACACTCCGATGGCCAAAGTGGAAGAGTTGGCCGGCCTCATCACCCGGGCAGGAATGAATACCATCGCTTTGAAAGACGCACGCGGAGCGCAGTGGACCAAATTGATCTTCAATGCCTCCACCAATCCCGTCGGCGCACTCACGCTGCTCCACCACGGCGCTGCCACTAGATTCACTCCCACCGGACAGCTGTTTAACGATCTGATCGCCGAAGGTGAGACCGTGGCGAAGAAATTGGGGATCGAGTTACACGGCGATCCCCGCGCCTTGGTGCAGAAGGGCGCGAACGCTCCCGGAAAGCACCGGGCGAGCATGCTGCAGGACGTTCTCGCCAAGCGTCCGACCGAAGTAGATTTTATGAACGGCGCAATAGTGAAGTGGGGTGAGAAAATGGGCGTGCCCACTCCACTCAACCGGACAATGTGGGCGCTGATCAAGGGCCTCGAACACTCGTGGAAGGATCCGGATTAGCCAGAAGCTAGAAGCCAAGAGCCAAGAGCGATTTCATGATCCCATTCAACATCGGAGTTCTGCAACTCAGCATGGAGCCGGTCCGCGAAACCATCGCCATGGCGAAGGCCTGCGAAGACGCGGGCTTTGACGCCTTCTGGATCGCCGAGGCCTATCCCTGGTGGCGCAAGCATTCCTTTGAAGCGCGCTCCTCGACCGCCGTTCTAGCCGTGATCGCCGCCCAGACTCGCCGCATTCGGCTGGGCTGGGGAATTATTTCGCCTTACACTCGCCACCCGGTGCAGATCGCAATGGAAGCCCGGGTCATGCAGGATCTCGCCGGTGAGCGCTTTCTGCTTGGCCTTGGTGCGTCCAAGATCTTCATGAAAGAGATTGGCGAAGGCGAAGGTGAGAAAGTTGGTCCCGCCACGGTGATGCGGGAGAGCATCGAAGTCATCCGCGGCGTGCTTTCCGGCAACGCTTTCGAATACCAGGGCAAGGTTTTTGCCGCCAGCGTTCCCCCGCTGAAATCCGACGCGCACACTCCGCGCGACACGCCCCCCATCTATGTCGCTGGCACCGGCCCGGTGATGCAGAAAATGGCCGGTTCCATCAGCCACGGTCTCTTGACCGCCAGCATTACTACGCCTGAGTTCATCCGTTATTCGCGGAAGAACATGGAAGAGGGCGCGCGCAAAGCCGGGAAGGATGCATCGCAACTCGCGCTGGGATCAGTAATCGTGGGCAGCATCGGCCGCGATTCTGCCAAAGGCAAGGAAGGCGCACGCGAGCAGGCTGCCATGTATCTGGCCAACAAGGTGCAGAACATCAAAGGCTCGGCTGACGAACTGTTGCGTTGTGCCAACCTCACCTTCGAGGAACTACGCCCCGTCGCCGACGCCATGGAAAAAGGCGGCCGCAAAGCCGCCGCCAAAGCCGTGACCGACGATATCCTGAAGAAGGTTTGCGCGATTGCCGGAACCCCCGAAGAATGCATCGAGCGCATCGAGCAATACCGCGCCGCCGGCTGCACACATATCATGCTGGAAATCTGGGGCGACGACCGCACTGGTCAGGCGAAGTTGTTTGGCGAGGCAGTGCTGCCACATTTTCGAAGGTGACCCAAGTTCCTCTCTCCCAAATCGAAAAACCCACTCTTCCTTCGTGCCCTCGGAAGTTCAATCATCACTGGCGGCGCATTTCCCCCCTGATACAATTGCCCTTTCCTGAGGAAAATATTTCGTGGCCTGCCCATTTTTTGTGCCGACCCGCAAGCTCGACGATGCTGGCTGGCTGCATCCTGCGCGCTTGCCCTTAGGTGGCGGCTGGCAGGGGCACTGTTCCGCGCCGGGGCACGAAGGCGCCGAGCCATCCGACCAAGATCTCCACCAGTATTGCAATCTTGGGTATGCGTCGGGCTGTTCGTGGCTGCCGCAAGACCGTTCCTGCGACGCTGTCCGCTTTTCCGTGGCTCACGATCGCGGCACACGGCTGCTGCTCGGGTTCGTCTGCGAGTCCGGGCATCGCCCGGCGGGGCACGGGATGCTGGAATTTGACGTCCCACTTGAGCGATGGATCACTTCCCATCCTGATGCCCGCATTCAGAGAATGGCGGAGTGTTATCTCGAATCTTATTTGTTGCGTAGAATTCATTCCGCCCCGGCGGATCCAACTTTGAGGCCCAATTCATGACTCACATTGATGGTCTGAACGTGTTGCCCCGTTCGGTTCGCGATTCCCAGTCCGAAATGGCAGAGATCGTTCTGCCCAACGACACCAACCCGCTGGGCGCGCTGCTCGGCGGACGCCTCATGCACTGGATCGACCTGGCGGGCGCCATGGCCGCGCATCGCCACTCGCGAAACTACGCACTGACGGCGGGCATCGATCATATGGATTTTCTGGTTCCCGTACACGTCGGTGATCTGGTCATCCTCCGTTCCTCCGTCAACCGCGTGTTTAACACCTCGATGGAAGTCGGAGTCAAAGTGTGGGTGGAAAACTATCTGCAAGATCAGTGTGAGCACGTAAGCTCTGCTTATCTTACTTTCGTCGCGGTCGATGCCGGCGGCCGGCACATTACGGTTCCGGCCGTCATCCCAGAAACCGACGAGCAGCGCCGCCGTTTTGATGAAGCGGGCAAGCGCCGCGAGATTCGCCGCGCACACTTCGAGCGCCGAAAGTCACGCTGAGGGAGTGCCTAGCCGACCGCCAGCCGCCTGCGCATGAACACCGCGCTTGCGACCAGGCCTGCCATCACAACCATGATGGCCAGAAACCAGCCGTAGTACTGTCCCGGATGGCGGAGCACGCGAATGAAGTGCCGTCCATAGTGGAAGGCAATCAGGGCAATCATCGCGTAACGTGCTCCTCTGCAGGCCGTCACCACAACCAGGAACTTGCGCACCGAGTATTTCAGAACTCCCGCCGCGGCAAAGAAGGCGCTGGTGGGAAATGGAAAGGGTACAGCACAGGACACTGCCAGGCCTGCCGTGCCCCATTCTTCGAAACAGGCCAAAGACTTTGAGACCCGGCGTTTGCCGAACTTCTTCTTCAAATAATCGGCTCCGGCCAGGTGCGCCGCGCGATAGGTGAGGTAAGCCCCCACAACTGAGCCCAGGGTGGCGACCGCCGCATAGTAGTACCAAGGCTCGGCGTGGCGGGCGGACAGGATCGCGGTCAGGATGTCGGGACCTCCAAAGGTCGGAAGCGGCGAGGCGTCCACTACCGCAACCGCGAACAGCCCGAGTCCTCCCAAATGGCGAAGGACGGCGGCGTAATCAACCGGACGCGGCTTTGGACGCGGGACCGGGCGGGCGGCAATGTCGAGAAGAAATGAAATAGTGCCTCTGCCGGCCAGCTTGGACTCCACTGGCAAGTTGGTGTAGTTCTGAAAGTAGCACAGGTGCGCAGGCATTCGTCTAAACTGATGTTGCCATGAGTTCACGTCTGCAAGGAAAAGTTGCCATCGTTACCGGCGCCGGCACGGGCATCGGGCGCGCCTGCGCTCTCGCGATGGCCCGCGAGGGGGCGCGCCTGGCGCTGGCCGGGCGACGCAGCGATAAACTTCAGGTTCTCGCGAAAGAAATCGGCAACTCAGCCATTCCCATCGCCGCCGACGTGTCCAACAAGGCTGACATCGAAAAACTGATTGCCCGTACGGTTGCCGAACTCGGTGCCATCAACGTCCTGCTCAACAACGCAGGTGTGCTGCACGTCGGAAACGTCGAACAAATCACCGAAGAGCAGTGGGACCAGACCTTCAACATTAACGTCCGCGGCTTGTGGTTGCTTTCCCGCGCTGTTCTGCCGCACCTGAGGAAGGAGGGGGGCGGATCGATTATCAACATCGCCTCGGTGCTCGGAATTAACGGCGCCCGCAACCGTGCGTCGTATGCACCGTCCAAGGGTGCCGTGGTTCTGCTCACCAAGTGCATGGCCATCGATCATGGACATGAGAACATTCGCGTGAACGCCATCTGTCCGTCATTCGTCGAGACCGATCTCACCGCCGCTGTCCTGAGCACGGTCCCGGATCCGCAGGCAGTGCGGCGCGAACGGGTCGCGGTGCATCCTATCGGCCGCTTGGGCAAGCCTGAGGACATCACGGGTCTTGCAGTCTACCTCGCCAGTGATGAATCCTCTTGGGTGACAGGCTCGGTGTTTCCGGTGGACGGCGGATATTTGGCGATGTAGCGGCGAGCATTCAGCACTCAGCATTCAGTCAAACCCCGCTGAAAGAGTCATCCGTAAGATCCGAAGGTTGTTTTGGCTGAATGCTGAGTGCTGACTACTGACTGCTCAGCTCGCGCTTGTATAATCGAGGCTGACAAGCTTTCCAGAGGTGATTTTTGAACGCACACATGCCGCATCCCGGACAAGCGCCCCAAGGGCCGCAGCCGCTACCCGGCGTAGAAACCATTATTGCGGTCGGTTCCGGCAAGGGTGGAGTCGGTAAGACTACGCTGGCCGTCAATCTGGCGCTTGCACTGGCGAAACTGGGCCACAGAGTCGGACTGCTCGACGCCGACGTTTACGGTCCCAACGTGCCGCTCATGCTCGGCATTAACGCGCAACCGAAAGTGTTGCCAGATAATCGTATTGAGCCGCTGGATGCTCACGGCCTCAAAGTGATCTCCGTCGGGTTCCTGAATCCCGGAGACAAGCCGCTGATCTGGCGCGGCCCTATGCTGCATTCCATCATCAAGCAATTTCTGGGGTCGGTCGTATGGGGACAGCTGGATTATCTGGTGGTCGATCTTCCGCCAGGAACTGGCGACGTAGCACTCTCGCTCATTCAGACCGTGCCGCTCACCGGCGCGATCGTAGTCTCGACTCCGTCAGATGTTTCCTTGCAGGATGCGCGCAAGGCCATCGAAATGTTTCACCAGATGAAGGTCGACATTGTGGGCATGGTGGAGAACATGAGCTACTTCGTCTGCCCCCATTGCCAGCATGAGATCGACATTTTCTCCCGTGGTGGAGCGGAGAAGACCGCCAAACAGTTCGACGTAGCCTTTCTCGGAAACATCCAGCTCGACCCCGAACTTCGCAAAGCGGGAGACAGCGGTAAACCTTCCGTCCTCGACGGCGAAAGCTCGCCTCACGCCAAGTCGCTGTATGATTTCGCCCGCAAGGTTGTCACTCGTGTGAGCGAGATCAAGGCCGTCGCCCCCGAAAGTGTGATTCAGATTCAGTAGGATTTTCTCTGTGAACCCCTGTGTCCTCTGTGGTTTGGGGGTGGTCTACCCCCGCACTTGACGGTTTTCTGATAGTGATATCGTGATATCATTCTGCCGCTGAGCAGGTGGGCGATTTGATGGTATCCCGGCAAAAAGCGGGCCGCCCTCGTGATCTGGGCTACACGATGATTGCCGGCATCGTGATCGCACGACATGCCCCCTTGCGACCCGCAACACGGCTCACTTTGATGATATCTCGGTTCCGCTGATCAACCCTTGGGCTGCTTCTTAAAGCGCGCAGGCTTGCCTGCTCAGTGGGGCATCTTTTCGGCTTGCTCTATTTTGTGAAGCCCCGCGTGGGCCGACTCATTGCGTGCATCCATATGAAGAACAATCCCATAGTCGTAGCGAGCGGCCGAATAATCTCCACGACCGGCGGCGGCCTCGGCTCTGCTCAGCAGACCGGGAATCTCGCTGCAGCTAAAACCACCTGCGCTCACACAGCCGCTGGATCCGCCTGCTCTTAAGGAAGCTGGCCGCACTGGTTTGGAGTTGGATGGAGGTACAGCGCCAGGCACCGAGTTTGTGGCCGGAACCACAGAAACCGCAGCCGGCGCAGGGAGGGCTGCAGGAGACACAGTCGACGGTATGGTGGGTTGCATCACCGCCGGTTGCTTGTTCTCTCCTCCTGAACCGAATCTTGCCCGGTAGCTCCGGATTCCAAAGAACAGTACAACCGCCGCAACCGTCACCGCGATCCCGGCATGACCGATCTTGTTCGACGGGGCGGTCGGAATCGATAGAACCTTCGCAACTCTACCCCGGCGTACCTTGCCTGCCTGGGAGCCAGCATCGGTGTCACGCTTCAGACGCTGCAGGTCAGTGCGCATTTCGGCGGCGCTTTGGTAGCGGAGCTTGCGGTCTTTTTCCAGTGCCTTGCTGATTATGCGGTCCAGTTCCGGCGGCACGTCCGGGTTCAGGCGCACTGGGGCAGCGGGCATCTGGTGAAGAATGGAGTCAAAGAGCGCTCCCGAAGTAGTTCCACGGAAAGGCAGCAGGCCGGTGGCCATTTCGTACAGCACCACGCCGAAAGAAAACAAATCGGTGCGATGATCGACGTCCTTGCCGAGTGTCTGCTCGGGTGACATATAGGAGACAGTGCCAATCGCGCCGCCGGGCCGCGTCAGCGCCACCGATTCTGTAGTGCTGTCGGAGGCGATTGCCAGCTTGGGGTTCACCTTGGCAATACCAAAGTCCAGAACCTTGACCTGGTCGGTCTTGGTCACGAAAATGTTTGCCGGCTTAATGTCGCGATGCACGACACCGGCTGCATGCGCGGCATCCAGGGCGTCGGCAATCTGGGTCGCATAGTCCACCAGAGTATCGAGCGCCATCTCCCTGCCCATGATGCAGTGCTTCAGAGTTTGCCCATCGAGATACTCCATGGCGATGAAGGGTTTTCCTTCATGGCTGCCGATTTCGTAGATGGTGCAGATTTTAGGGTGGTTCAGTGAAGAAGCGGCTTTCGCCTCGCGGCGGAAGCGCTCCAGAACCGGGCCTTGCGGGGCTTCGTCTTCGGGGAGGAATTTCAGGGCGACAAAGCGGTTGAGAAAAGTGTCCTCAGCCTTGTAAACCACACCCATCCCACCCCCACCAAGTTTCTCAATCACCTGGTAGTGCGAGACGGTCTGGCCTATCATCCCGAGAGGCCGCACGCTGAATTGCGGGGCACCCATCGAGCTCGTTTTCCTTTGCGAACTTTGCGATTCGACTACGCCGGTCTGGGGTGACGAAGCGGCAGACTCGGCGAATACGAATCTAGCCCATAACCCGATTTCTGACAAGAGGAATGCGGCTCCTGGCCGAATGGGGCCTGGCGTACAATTTCGGAGAGTGCAAGAGCTTGACTTAGTTCCCACCTTGAGTATCCTAGCCAAGCTAAAGTCATTGGAGTCCGCACTTACAACGGAGAACAGGGAATGCCTCCATCGGTTTTGGCGGGGTCTCAGCGCCGCTCTGTGACCCGGCCCGTTAGAACCGTAGTCGCTTCATGTTTAGTCGGCTTTCTGGCCACGCTGGCCCTCGCCAAGGATGTGCCCCTGACTGCCATCGTTCTCTACGACGCCCCTAACGGCGCAGCCTACGTCCAAATGACTGGCGTGATGCTCAACGGCAAGACTGAGGTCCGGCCTTGCGACCCCGCCACCAAAATGGACAAATCCGCCTATGGCAAGACGTCCAAGATCCAGATGAAAGCAGTGACCTCGCTCGAAAGAACCTCCGAGGGGGTGCTGATGATGACCTGGAGTGAAAAACCCATCTGCATCCTGCCCAGCAACCTCCACTTTGAGAACAAGAAGCAATACACACCGGCAGAATTGGCTGACCAGTCGGTTCTACAGGGAAACGTGGTAGCGGCTTCCGCGGGGCAACCCAGCGAAGTTCCGGCGTTGAAGCCTGGTGTGCAAGTTTTTTTCGTCGGTGCCTTGGACACCGAACTGGCCGAGTATCTGCGCGCGCGGCGGGCGAAGTCGATCGTGGTATGGCAGGAGTTCCTCACCCGTTACGCTTCCTCTTCGCATGCGACCGACGCCCGCAAGAGCCTGGCCGATTTGTTCGAACAGGCAGGCGAGGCGGCATTTGACCAATACCGCAAGGCCGGCGCTCCCGGTTGGTCATCGCTGAAGCAGGCCCATCAACAAGCCGAGCAGGCCGTCCATACCGTACCTGACTACTCTGCGGCGGTAAAGCTCCTGGGACAGATTCGTGCCGAACTGGACCTACTGACCGCGGCCGACCGCGCCGAGTTGTTGGCATACCGCAAAACGCTGCTGGATCAAACCGCCGGCTACAACCACTTGGTTGCGGCCAGGAAGGAAGACGACCAGATTCTCGACGTTGACGCCAACTACCTTCCGGCGCTTGAGCTGCAAAGCGACCTCATAAAAGAGGCGTCACGTTTGGAATCAATCCTACAGACTGCCGAGGGTCTGCTCACTGCCAAACGGTACGACGATGCTCTGCTGGCGCTCGGCGTCTATCGTCCATTCGCTTCGGAGGTGCCGCGCGTGGAAGCGGTCGTGGCGGCGGTTTACACCTACCATTCCACTCGTGCCAAGGAGTTCGCAGCCCAACCGGACTGGGAAAAGGCGGTGCCGGAGTTCCGCAAAGCGGTCGAGACTCGCCCCGACAACCTGGAGGCGAAAGCTGCCTTGAAAGACGCCGAAGTCCAGCTGGTCAATACGCGAAATCACGATGCCGCCGCTAGAGCCATCGAGCAAAGCAAAGCCTACACGGAACAGAAGCAATATATCGACGCCTACCAAGTGCTGGCCGGTTTGAGCGATCAGCAACGGGCCCTGGTGACCGATCAAATCGAGGCGGTCAAAGCCGATTATGTGACCGCCGCCGTCCAGCGCGCTCAAACCCTCCAGGAAGTGCACATACCCATGAAAGGCCGCGCCGACGAGGACGCCGCCCGCCAGGCCTACGACCTGCTTACCAGCGCCGGCACGTTGAGCGACGACCAGTCCATCCGGCTGAAGCTCGATCTTCTATCCGACAAGATCAGCGTCTACTATATCGAGCGGGCAAAGCATTATCTGGAAAAACCTCTCGCCTCAGGAGTCGGCCTGGGCTGGTGTTATCTCGAGGAAGCGCAGCGCTTCAAGCCGAATCTGGACGCGGTGAAGGACCAGATGACGCGCTACAGGGCGGCTTACCAGATGCGCGGGAAGCTTTCGATTGGCGTCGTCTTTCGCGACCAGACTTCCCGTCGCGACAGTGTTGGATTCGCCGACCAGCTGACCGATGCCATTGCCACCGATCTTGAGAGTTCCGGACTTTCCGTGAGAGTCGTCCGTCAGACCAGCGAAAATGCCACTGCTGCCGACCCGAACACGTTACAGCCCTTGTTCGTTTTGACCGGCGAAATCAACGAGCACCGCCCGGTCAAGACTCCGACCTCGGAAACGTTGCAGTCGAAGTACCGCGCATCAACTCGTGAGGTAAGAAACGAGGCCTGGCTGAAGGCCAGCCACGCCTACGAAGCCACCATAGAAGGCGTGCGCAACGCCCAGCGCGAGTATGACGAAGCCGTCGGACGGAAAAAGAAGAAAGAAATTGAAGCCACCAAAGAGGCACTGACGGCCGCACAGAAACAAGCCGATGATGCCCGCACCCAGATGGACGCAATCGAACAATTTCGTACCGAAGCCGTCATCGAACCTTACAACTACACCAAGACCAGCGTGGATCTGGAGGGCATCATCCAACTGGCCTTTCGTATCGATCTCGGCGGCAATCTGATCGAGCCCACCACCCCTCTGACGCAGGACAGCCACAAGGTCTATGTTCTTTTAGAGAATGTGAAGCCGGAAGACAGCGAGGGTGTGCGGTCACAAACCGCGACCCCCGATGAACTCGCCTTTATGACCGATGTCGATACCCAGGCCCGGAACGCGTTAATCAAAGCCATCCATCAAAAAGTGGCGAACCTGCCTGGCAAGATTCTCGAAAACGCCCGCAAGCACGCGCGCGACAACGATCCGGAAGGCGCCGCCGAGAAATACGTGATCTACCTGAACGCCACGCCGGACGCAGCGGCGTCCGCCGAGCATGCAGAGGCGCTGCGCTTCCTCCGCGATAACTTCAACGTCGGCTGGATCAACAAGTAGGAGACAGCATGGCTTTTGAAATCACTACCCGAGAACTTGATCACATCATTGTCGTGGACGCGGTCGGGAGACTCACGTTGACTGATAGTCGCACCCGATTGCGTGACCTGATCCACATCTTCACCGGCAATGGCCACAGAGATTTCCTGCTCAACCTAGCGGGCGTGGATTTCATAGACAGTGACGGAATGGGCGAACTGGTACGCTGTTATAGCGTCGTCAGGCAGAGGGGAGGCGAGATGAAACTTGTCCACCTCCAGCCGAGGGTGCAGGACCTACTTCAGATCACCCGGGTAAACAGCATCTTCGAAATCCACAACGACGAGCAGGTGGCGCTGCAAGCCTTTCGGAAGCGCGCTTAGCTCTTCTCTTTTCCGAATCTTCCTAGCCGAAACATCGCATCCGCGTCTTTTCCTTCCATCACCAATCCTGCCACCATTTCGCCAATCGCCGGCCCGTGCTTGAAGCCATGACCCGAGCCACCGCCAACGATCCAAACGTTCCTCGTCTGCGGATGCCGGTCGATGATGAAGTCATCGTCTGGCGTGTTCTCGTACTGGCAGACCTGTGTCTCAACCAAGGTTGAGCCTTTCATCGCGGGAAAGCGAAAACTCAGATAGTCACGAAGCATTTCCATGGTTTCCGTGCTCGCCGTGCGCTCGCCTGAAGTGGGATCGAAAGCCGGCCCGCGTGTGTCGTCCGCGATCTTGAAGCCCCGCCCTTCGCCCGCTGGAATGCCATAGATGAAGCGGTCCCGATGATCGGCCCACACCGGCAGCTGGGCATCCGAGAAGCGATCATCTCCGGCCGGCGTTCCAAAGAAGAACACGTCCTGCTTGGTGGGCCGGATGAGGTCGCCAATAGTTCCCGGAAACAGCTTCCCCAGCCACGGCCCGCAAGCAAAAACATATTGGTCAGCGACCAGCTTCGAACCGTCCGAAAGCATCAATCCCTTTTGATACTCGGCCTCAGGCCTGCCGAGCACTGCCTCTTGCCTATACTCTCCACCCTCAGCAACGAAGCCTTTCACCACTTCCTGACACGCAGTCTTGGCACAGAGAAAGCCGGCGTCAGGTTCATAGATCCCCCAGCGCACATCCTCAAAATTAATCTGCGGCCATCGCCGTGTCATTTCTGGCGCGGAGATCTCTTCGACCCTCACACAGACCTCGTGGAGCGAAGGTAAAGATGCACGCTCATACTGGTCGTCATCCGCCGTCGCCATCCACAACACGCCGGTCTGATGAAACAGCCGGCGGTTCCAACGCTTGTCATGCTCCTTCCACAATCGCATGGCATCAGATGCCATCTTGGTGTACGGCTGATCAGGCCCGTAGGTGCGGCGCATGATACGCGTGTCTCCTCCGGACGACGAACGCGCATTGCCCGGCCCCCAGGCGTCGATCAGCGTAACCCGCGCGCCGCGCCGCAACAGATACAGTGCGGTCCATCCTCCGAACGCGCCTGCGCCGACTACAACCACATGAAACCTGGCTCGCATGGTGGTTTGCCAAAGGTATCAGACTGGACCTTGTCGTCGCGCGAATTGGCATTCTGGCATCAAGAGTGCTAAGTCTTGACAGGGTAGGGGGAGGCTTCCTAGAATCGAGACAGTCCCGGATTGCATCCTCCAGCTTAACTATTGCATCTAAACAACTTAGTATAATGTCGCGGGGCTCCCTGAGTCTCAGCGACTCAATGTGATACAAAGAAGATATGCCTTCAGGAAATCCAATCGGCGGCCGGGAGCGCGAAATTCTAACCGCCATTGTAGAGACCTTTATTGCCACCGGCGAGCCGGTGGGATCACGGACTCTAGCTCGTTCCAATCGCGAAGGCCTCAGTCCCGCCACCATCCGCAACGTTATGTCCGATCTGGCGGAAGTGGGATTTCTGGAGCAGCCGCATACTTCCGCCGGCCGCGTGCCCAGCCCCGAGGGCTATCGTTACTACGTTGAGCAGCTCACCGGCGAAGCGCGGCTGAGCAATGAAGATCAGAGCATTATTGAAGGTTCACTCCATGGCATCACCGATGTGCAGGAGTTCATGGAGCGCACTTCGCATGTGCTTTCGCTGATCTCGAAAAATGTTGGAGTCGCGGTCGCCATCGGCGGCCCAAAGAATGCTTTGGACCACGTGTATTTTTCGCGGTTGGGAGATCAGAAAGTTTTGGCGGTGGTGGTAACCCGCTCCGGAGTAGTTCGCGACCGGGTGCTGCGCCTGGATCTTCCGCAAGCAGATTTGGATGTTGCCGCACGCTACATCAATGACAATTTTCGCGGCTGGACCATTGATGCGATGCGCGCGGAGCTGGATCACCGGCTGGAAACCGAGCGCAGTGAATATGACCGGCTGATGTCGTCCGTCGAGCAGCTCTATCGTCAGGGCGCCCTGGTTGCGGATGACGGGCCACAAATGGTGTATGTGGAAGGCGCGGCCAACCTGCTCACCGGAGACGATGACCGTCAGCGCTTACAGGACATGTTGCGTACGCTTGAGGAGAAGCAACGCATCGTGGAGCTGCTGGGCGCATACCTCGATGCCAAGCAGGAAGCCGTTCGGGTGGTAATTGGCCTCGACCAGACCCTGCCTTCCATGCGTAACTTTGTGCTGATCGGAGCTCCCGCGCGCGTCGGCGGTGAAGTCATGGGCTCGCTGGCGGTGATCGGCCCTACCCGCATTGACTATCAACACACCATGACCGCGGTTTCCTACATCGCGCGGCTGTTTGACAAGGTCTTGAACGAATACGAGTAAGCATTTATGGCTAGAGGCAACGGAAAAACCGAAGTGGAGCCGCAGCTGGATGCTGAGCATGAACTCCCGCCGGCGGACGGGTCGGAAGACTCACCCCAGGGAGCAGTTTCCGCGTCCGCCGAAGGCGGCGAACTGCAGAAGCTGAAAGCGGAGCGAGACACCTTGCTCGACCGCCTTGCCCGCATGCAGGCTGATTTTGAGAACGCACGCAAACGCGCGGCGCGGGATCAACAGGAGTTCCGCGAATTCGCCCTGGCGGACGCACTCAAGACCCTGCTGCCCGTCCTCGACAGTTTCGAGCGTGCATTGCAAGCCAGTGCCGGAGACAAATCCGACCTTCGCAGTGGAGTGGAACTCATCTACAAGCAATTGCAGGACGGGTTAGGGAAGCTTGGCATGCGCGCCATCCCCGCGAAAGGCGAACCGTTCGATCCTCGTTGGCATGAAGCCATCGAAATGGTGGACACTACCAAGGCGCCAGACCATCAGATTATCGATGAATTGCAACCCGGCTACAGGTTGAAGGATCGGCTGCTGCGGCCGGCCATGGTCCGAGTGGCGCGCAACCCCAAACATTGATATTTATACTTTCTACGAAAGCGAAAATCCTATTCTGGCTAGCAACGTAAAACGCGACTACTACGAGGTCCTCGGGGTTGCCCGCGGCGCCAACGATCAGGAAATCAAGAGCGCCTACCGCAAACTGGCGTTGCAATTCCACCCTGACCGCAATCCCAACAATCCCGACGCCGAAGAAAAGTTCAAAGAGTGCAGCGAAGCTTACGGCATTCTGGCGGATACCGACAAACGCAGCGCCTACGACCGTTTCGGCCACGCCGGTGTAAGTGGAGTTGGTGGATCGGCGGGAATCGACCCCACCGTCTTTAACGACTTCAGCGAGATCTTCGGTGACTTCTTCGGCTTCGGTGATCTTTTCGGTGGAGGAACGCGCGGGCGCACACGGGCCCAACGCGGCTCCGATCTGCGCGAGGACATCACACTGGAGTTCGAGGAAGCGGCCTTCGGCAAGGAGACGCAAGTCTCCATCCGCCGCCATGAGACCTGCGAGGACTGCCGTGGTTCTGGCGCAGCTCAGGGTAAAGCGCCCGTCACCTGCCGCTCCTGCGCGGGCCGCGGGCAGGTGCGCTACCAGCAGGGATTCTTCAGCATGGCCCGAACCTGCCCTACATGTCAGGGTGCGGGCAGCGTCATCACCGACCCGTGCACCAAGTGCAAGGGACAAGGCCGCGTGCTACGCCACAGAACCGTCGAGGCCAAAATTCCCGCAGGGGTGGAAGATGGCACCCGCATCCGATTTACGAGCCTGGGCGAAGCCGGAGCTTTTGGCGGTCCCGCGGGCGATCTCTATGTGATCCTGCACGTCAAGGAGCATCCGTTCTTTGAGCGTGAAGGCACTAACTTGCACTGCGTGATCCCGGTATCGTTCAGCCAGGCCGCGCTCGGAACCGAAATTCGCGTCCCCACGCTCGAAGGCGAGCATACCCTGAAAGTTCCCGAGGGAGTGCAATCGGGTACGACGATGCGCATCCGCGGCAAGGGCGTGCCGGTCTTGAATGGCCATGGCAAAGGCGACCTGTTCGTCGAGATTCGCGTCCAGACACCCGGCAAATTGAACAAGCGCCAGCGCGAATTGATGCAGGAACTGGAAGGCACGACCCACGTCGAGAACAAGCCGCAACGCCGCACCTTGATGGGTAAAGTAAAAGACATCTTCGGGTAGAACACCCAGCTTGTGTAGCGGCTTTCCGCTATGTACTCTGTGCCCTCTGTGGTTAGGCCTTAGAACATGACCCGACGCCGCTGGATCGCCGACGAAGTTTCTGGGAATCACGCGAGCCTCGTCGGATCCCATGCCGAGCACTTGTCCCGGGTGCTCCGCGCACAGGTTGGCCAGGAATTCGACATCGCTGCCGGCGACGAAGTTCGTCGTGGGCGCATCACCCGCATCCAGACGGATCGTGTGGAATTAGAGTTGGGTGAAGTCATTCCGGTCCCCAGTCCTCCGCACGTCACCCTGGCACTCTCCGTCTTCAAGTTCGACCGCATCGAGTGGGCAATCGAAAAGTGCACCGAGCTTGGCGTGGCACGCATTGTTCCGGTAATCGCCAGCCGCACCGAGTCTCATTTGGCCGCCGTCGCAGCCAAGCGCGTTGAACGCTGGCAGCGAATCGTCCGCCAGGCAGCCGAGCAGTCCCGCCGGGTCTCGCCTCCCGAGGTATTTCAACCGATCAAGCTCAAGGACGCACTTGCGTTGCAGGGGAGCGTCCGCATTCTGCTCTCGGAGTCAGAAAAAGGCCTCATGCTGATAGACGCTCTTCAGTCAGCAGCGTCCGACATTGTCCTCGCTCTCGGCCCCGAGGGCGGGTGGACGGAGCCAGAGTTAGACCAGTTCCGCGACGCTGGATGGTTGTCGGCGTCTCTTGGCGATACCATCCTTCGCGCCGAGACCGCAGCCATCGCAGCCTTGGCAGTTGTGCTCTCCGAGCTTCGGCGGTAAGAAACATCGAGCCTTCCCTCTGGGCCCTCCGTGGTTGAATGCCGCGAAACCCACGAACATCCTGTCGGCGAACTCTGATATCCTCCTGCCCAGTGGCGCTGTCAAAACGCATCCCCGCACCCACCTTCGAGCCTGACGACCGCCAGCGCGAGGCCATCAATCATCCGCACGGCCCTTTGCTGGTCATTGCCGGCGCTGGCACCGGCAAAACTACCGTCTTGATCCGACGCATCGCGCAACTAGTCCAGGGAGGACACGCCCGGCCTGAGGAAATCCTTGCCCTCACTTACACCGACAATGCCGCTGCGGAAATGCGCGAACGGCTGCAAGCCGAGCTCGGCAGTAAGGCCAAAGACTCGCAAGTGGCCACCTTTCATGCCTACTGCAACAACCTGCTGATTCGCAACGGCAGGCAGTTTGGCGTGCTCGATGACTACGATCAATGGATTTTCCTGCGAAAAAGGCTCCGCGACCTAAACCTGAAGCATTTCGTGATCCCAGCCAATGTCGGCAAGTTCCTGCACGACCTTCTCGACTTCATGCGCCGCTGTCAGGACGAACTGGTGGGCCCGGAAAGGTATGTGCAGTATGTTCAGCAGGTGGAGCGCGGAGAATTGCCTATCCCGCGCGTGGCGAAATCCAAAGAGGCAGGAGCCCTCACCGACGAGGAAGTCCTGGGCCGCTGCCGCGAGATTTCCCGTGTGTTCACCCAGGTCGAGGTCATGCTTCGCGAACAGAATCTCGGCACCTTTGGCCACATGATCACACGCGCTCACGATTTGCTGTGCGACGACCCAGCGCTGCTCGCGCGTGAAAAGGAACATGCTCGCTTCATTCTGGTGGACGAATTTCAGGACGCCAACTTTGCCCAAGTCAAAATCCTGCAGAACCTGGCGGGCGACGACCAGAACGTTTTCGCCGTCGGCGATCCCGACCAGGCCATCTACCGTTTTCGCGGCGCTTCCAGCGCGGCGTTTTCTCTTTTTCAGCACAACTTCCCCGCAGCCAGGATCGTCGCTCTGGAAAAGAACCGCCGCTCCACCACGCCCATCTTGAAGACCGCCCACGCTCTCATCGCGAAGAACCCTGACTTCGTTTCCAGCAGTCCGGGTGGTGCTCGCTTTCAGCGCGCGCCGCTGACCTCAGCTCGTGAGGAAGACGCTGCCCACGCTGGCAAGACTGTGCCCAGCCTTCCCGTCGAAGCCGTGATCCTGGGACCCAAAGACCGCGACCTCGAGTGTTCGGACGTCGCCACGTTGCTCCGCCAGCGTCGCCGCGAATCCCGTTGTGACTGGAAAGACCTCGCGGTTCTCTATCGCCAGCATCTTCATCGCGACGATCTGGCGGCTGAACTGGTTGAGCAGAGAATCCCTTTCTCCATCGAGAACATGGATGTGATGGACACTCCTCAGGCCCGCGATCTGTTCGCCAGCTTGGGTGCAGTCGTTTCCGTGAGAGACGATGCCAGTTTGTTCCGCGTAGCCGCATTGCCTCAGTTCACCATCGACCCCGAAAAACTGCGCGCAGGAATTCGTGCGTTGCCGCGAAACCAGGAGACCGGCGGTGTCGGCGACGTCTTAGAGAAAATTCCGGGGGGCACAGCCGTGCTCGACTCGATCCAGCAAGTACGGGATGAAATCACCAGGACCAATGCCAAGGGGCGCGCCGCGGTCGAGATCATCGTACGCAGCTTCAGGTTCGATCGCACTTCGCCCGCTCTGGCTGCCATCCTCGACTTTGTTCGCCGGTGGGAAGAGAAGCCCATCACCACCACCGGCCAGATTTCCGAACTGCTCGAGTATCTCGATTACTTCCGCGAAGCGGGTGGCGCCGTTCCCATGTCATCGCCCGAAGTTGACGCCGTCCGCCTCATGACCGCCCACACTGCCAAAGGGCTCGAGTTCGACCACGTTGCCATTCTCCGCGCCAATTCTCCCTCGTTCCCCGCGTCATACAAGGAGTCGCTGGTGGAATTTCCCCGCGAACTCCGCGATCCCGAGTCGCTGGTACCAGAAGACGACAAAACCCTTCATGAGCAAGAAGAGCGACGCCTGTTTTACGTGGCCATGACTCGTGCCCGCGACTCGCTTACGATTTATGCCAAAGGAGGAACGGGCAAAACGGATCCCACGCCCGCCGGCTACCTGCGGCCCCTTCTCAAGGACCCCGGACTACGTCGCTATTTGCGCCAGCGCCAGCCCCGTGGTTTCCAGCCCGACATCTTCGCGCAGGCGAGTCCGCCACCGGTGGGTGTGGCCGCCTGGGTCGCCCTGTCGCCGGTCTCTGATCTGAGCGCCCGCCTCAGCGCCAGTGCAGTGCAGACCTACGAAACCTGTCCGCTCCAGTTCAAGCTCGATCGCGAGTGGCGGATTCCTGGAGAGGTCCCCGCCGCCATGCAATACGGTGGAACTATGCACCGTGTGCTGCGGGCTTACTACGATTCTGTCCGGCAGGGCCGTCCCATGACGGAAGAGTCGCTGCTCGACCTGTTCGGCACCGACCTGGCTGACGCTAGGATTCAAGACGCCTATCAACACGATCTCTATCTACAGCAGGGGATCGAGCAGCTCAAGGAATTCCTGGCCGTTGGCCGCCGGGGTGAAATGCCGGAAGTGTTGCACACCGAGGAATTCTTCGAGGTGAAAGTCGGTGCAACTACGATCGCCGGGCGGATCGATCGCGTCGACAAGCTACCCGACGGACGCGTCGTCATCACCGACTACAAGACCGGCAAGCCGCTGTCGCAGGAGGACGCGGACGAGAGCCTGCAGCTTTCGATCTACGCCCTCGCTGCCCAGACGAAGTGGGGATACCGCGCCGATCATCTGGCTTTCTACAATCTGAGTGAGAACACTTCCGTCCTTACCCACCGCAATGAAACTCAGCTTCAGGCGGCCAAGGCCAGGGTGGAAGACGTGGCACAAAACATTGCAGAAGGGAAGTTTGACGCCAAACCCAGCTTCAGCTGCCGTTTTTGCGCCTATCGGGTGTTGTGTCCTGCAACCGAGAAGCGGCTGTCAGGAAGCTCGTAGAAATCGAACGACTGGGGTTTCAACCGTGGGGACAATATTTCTCCCGCAAAAACTTAGGGGACGCTTTCCGCGTCCCCTTTGCTTTTTGCCTTGAGTGAAGGCTTAGTGTTTCTTCTTGCCAGCCTTCTTTGCTTTCTTCTTGGTTGCCATTTAACTATTCTCCCTTTCCATTGTTCATGGATTCGCAACGATCGTTTGCTGCGACTGATTGAAATCTAGAGTCATTGAAAAGTGATGTCAAGAAAAAAATGACATCATTTCCGCATTCGACCACTACACCAAAGTCACCCGACTGCGATCCGAAAGAAAATTTCGCGCGTGAGAGTCGCTGCGAGTGTCGATAGAAAGAAATTTTCTTCGCGAACAGCGACACCGACATCGCGCGACGCCGCTTTCTTCGCGCACCATTTCATGGCAAGGATGTTTGTCGAGGCTCGCGCTCGCCTCCCGATAAATTCAACTTTTTCTCACGTCACGCATCTATAATCTGACAGGCACAAATACTCGCAGGAGCACTCATATGGCCGCTTTCGACGATGTTGTTATCATTTCCGGTTGTCGCACCCCGGTGGGAAAATTTCAAGGAAGCCTCTCCGATCTGCCCGCTCCTCAAATTGGTGCGATCGCAGTGCGTGAGGCAGTCAAACGCGCCAACCTTGATCCCAAGCAAGTGGACGAATGCATCATGGGCAACGTGATTTCCGCGGGGCTCGGACAGAATCCCGCCCGCCAGGCCGCCATCTTCGGAGGTCTCGCGCCTGAAGTGGGTGCCATGACTATAAACAAGGTTTGTGGCTCCGGACTCAAAGCCGTCGCGCTCGCAGCGCAAGCCATTCAAACCGGAAACGGTTCCATCGTGGTTGCGGGCGGAATGGAGTCCATGACCAACGCGCCTTATCTTTTGCCGCAGGCGCGCAAGGGATATCGCCTCGGCAACGCGCAGGTCATCGATTCCATGGTCAACGATGGCCTCTGGGATATTTATAACAACTACCACATGGGCGTCACCGGCGAGAACGTCGCCGAGAAGTACGGCATCACTCGTGAAGAGCAGGATCAGTTCGCTGTGAACTCGCACCGCAAAGCAGTATCCGCAATTAAGGAGTGCCGCTTCAAATCGCAGATCGTTCCCGTGGAGCTGCCCGCGAAGAAGAAAGGCGAAGCCCCGGTGATCTTTGACAAGGATGAATCCCCGCGGGAAGACACCACTATCGAAATCCTGCGTTCCCTCAAGCCCGCCTTCAAGAAAGACGGCACCGTCACCGCGGGCAATGCGCCCGGAGTGAACGATGGCGCGGCCGCCGTTGTAGTCACCAGTGCGACCCGCGCCAAAGAATTGGGCGCGAAACCCATGGTCCGCATCGTGGCCCAAGCCACCAGCGGCGTCGAACCCCGTTGGGTGATGATGGCTCCGGTTGGCGCTGTGCGCACGATATGGGAGAAGACTGGTTGGAAGAACGAAGACGTCGATCTCTACGAATTAAACGAAGCTTTCTCGGTGCAGGCTCTTGGTGTGATGCGCGAGCTCGGTCTCGATCCTAACAAGGTGAATGTGAACGGCGGCGCGGTCGCCATCGGCCATCCCATCGGCGCTAGCGGCGCGCGCGTCCTGGTCACATTGATTTACGAAATGATTCGCCGCGATGTGCATCGCGGGATCGCGGCTCTTTGCCTCGGTGGAGGCAACGCTGTGGCAATGGCGGTAGAGCGGTAGAAGCGCGAGACAAGAATCTAATTCACCGGCCCCAAGTACTGATCCAGCCAGTTGAGTGTTTCCTTGATGAGTTCATTGCGGGGAATGTTGTGGCCGCTGTCGTAGAGTATGTGTTTCTTCTGGTCTTTCCTTGATCCGAGCAACTGGTAGAACGGTTCCTGGTTCGATTCCACGGGAAAAAAGAAATCATAGCGTCCATTCAGCATCAGAACCGGCTGCTTCACCCGAGACACAAAGTTAATGGGCTCGACTTCGGGCAGCGAGCGCTGGAACTCGAGCCCGCCCAGCGCCAGGACGCAAACCTTGATCCTTGGTTCTATCGCCGGTACCAAGCCTCCCTCGGCCGCGCCCCAGCTATAGCCGTAGTACGCCAATTTGGTGTGATCCAGTTCAGGGCGCGTCTCAGCGTAGTCGATGGCCCGCGAGACATCTTTGACCCACATGATCACGTGGTCCCGCCATGTGCTGGTCATGTCCGGCACATCAGATTCCATTCCATCGCCTCGTTCATACGTGCTCTTGTAGACGGGGTACAGTACAGCGCGCCCGCTCCGCAAAATGGCATCCAGAGCTGCGGTGGTGTAAAGCGTGAACTTCCGTAGCTGGAGTGCGTTCGATCCCGGAAAGAAGACGACTGTCTGGAATGGCGGCTTCGCTTTCTTCGGCAGAAACAGATAGGCTACCGCGCGTTCATTTCCATACCCGGCCGTATAAGTGATTCTCTCCGCTTTCCAATCTTCTTCGTCCTGGCCAAAAGGTTCTACCGAAGCGTTCAGCGCCGTCTTGTCATAGGAGTACTGGCCCAGATAGGCCTGGTATAACAGGTCGGAGGCGGGCTTTTCTTTGGATAAATCACGCCGCGGCGTAGGCATTGGATCGGTAGCGATCTTGGGAATCGATTCCGGTTCGATGTATTTGACACAACGGAACCCTACATTCGATGCGCGAAGAAACGGAGACTGCGCGTCGGGATCAATGAACATATAAGTGGGTTCGTCCCAGGCTCCGCCGAGGACATAACGCTTCTCTGACTGTGCCTCCGTCCAGATCCACTCCTTCACATTGCCCGCCATGTCGTAGTTGCCCCACGGACTCATGCCTGGCTTGCTCCCGACCGGCAAAACCCCCGAGCCGCCGAAGTTGCTTGCGGGCACAATGAAAGACGCGGAAAAGGGTCCCGCAGCCCGGTTCCAGTGATAGATGGTCGGCAGACTCTTGCCGGCAAACTCCGCATAGGCTGCCGCTTCATACCAGCTGATACCGGTCACAGGGAAGTCGTCCTGCCCTTTCGCGTATTCACCTTGTATCCAGTCCTTGGGCCCCGGCCGCCCGGCGCTATCGCGAAACAGCGCCATCGCATCGTCCCACGAGAGAGGTTTTCCGTCCCGCCGGAAATCGATTTTCCAATACTCGTGCTTTTGATATCCCCCCTGATCCACAAACGCCTTAAACTGGTGGTTGGTCACTTCGTACTGGTCGACCCAATAATCCTTCAACGCCAACTCAGGCATTCCTTCGTAGCCGGGAATGTATAGCGTTTTGGAGTATTTGCCCGGCGAGACCCTTACCATCCCCGGTGGAATTTTTCCTATCTCGTCAAGAGCCACGCTCCCCTCCCCCGGCTCTCCGGTGGCATTCCGGGGAAACAGGGCTACCGTCGTCCGCAAAACCGTGCCGAACCCAGGTTTCTCAAGCTTCCACACGAACATCCCGCGCGGCTGTCGGACATTCTTTAGCGGAGTCTTTCCTACCGATTCCCAGGCTGCGCCGGTATCGACGTAGTCTTTGCGGTAGACATCCGCGCCGGGCGGTGTCGTCTCCAGCGAGAGTTGATGGGAAATCACCGGCCACAGCTTCGCCAGCGCGAGATCACCCGGGATCGACTTCTCAGCCTCTACGGCGACCGAGTAGGCCTCACCAAATTTCCCTTGATCCGCCAGTTGTGAGATCTGAGGCAAAGCCACGTCGCGTGCCCAGCGGGCATCGCGAGAGCGCCTGACCAGCCAAGTCACCGCCAAACCAAGCATGATGACGGTCAGCAGAAGTGGAACCAGTACTCGGGGGCGCTGCACCTCTCTCGCAAGCCGAGCAGGACTTAGCACGGCACCGGACTGAGGAAATAGCAGGTCGCGACATTGCCTCAGTTCGTGTGCGAGTTCGGCGCCGGAAGCGTATCGCGACGCAGGGCCCTTCGCGAGGCAGCGAGAAACGATCCGGCGAACCTCCGCCGGGATATCACGTTTGATTTCAGTCAACGGCTTCGGATCGTCCCGCGTGATCGCCGAAAGCAGCGCAGCACTCGATTGCCCCTCGAAAGCTCTCCGGCCAGTTAGCATCTCGTAGAGCACCGAACCGAAGGAGAAGACATCGCTATGTGCGTCAATCGCTTTGCCTTCCGCCTGCTCCGGGGACATGTACGCGACCGTGCCCACGATCATTCCGGGTGTCGTCGCCATCGTCATCGCCTGACTCATCCCAGACTCTGGCTCGGCAAGTTTGGCCAGCCCGAAGTCCAGTACTTTGACCAGCCCGGTCTCATCCACCATGATGTTTGCAGGTTTCAGGTCGCGGTGCACGATACCGGCGGCATGCGCGTGCGCCAGGGCATCTGCGATTTGTGCGGCGTACCTGGTCGCGAAGTCCGTTTCCAGTCCACCGGAAGGAATCAACTTGTCCAGGGTTTTCCCGGCAACATGCTCCATGACCATGAAGTCGATGCCATCTTGTGAACCGACGTCATGGACCACGCAGATGTTGGGATGTTGCAGCCCGGAAATGGCCTTCGCTTCCTGCTCGAAGCGCGCATGCAACTCCGGGTTGGAAGATAAATGAGCAGGCAGGATCTTGATCGCCACCGTGCGCTGCAGCCTCATGTCGCGCGCGCGATACACCTCCCCCATACCACCGGCGCCGAGCAGCGCAACAATTTCGTACGGCCCGAGTTTTGTACCTGGGACTAGCGCCATGGACAGTGGCGATTATACCTGCGGAGTCGATTGCTTCCGAATTGTTGCAGCGTCCCGCCTCAGCTGTGTTTACCCTGAACCCGCGTTTACACTCGAGAGGATGCTGACGGTTTGGTGGGAGACGGTCTGTTAACCTGTGCCTGAGGACAACCGCCGAACCAAGGCCGACTGTTCATGGAAAGATTCGCAGCACTTCTTTTCTTCGGTGCTCTGCCGCTCTTTTGCCAGAGTAACAGTGGCGAATTGCGCCTTAGAGTCACCGATCCGGACGGTCTGGGCGTGAAAACCGCCGTTCAGATTGTCAGTGCGGCGAGTCAGTATCGCAATACTCTGGCGACCAGCGATCAGGGTTATCTGGACCTACAGCGATTGCCTTATGGCATTTACCATCTCGAAATCAAACAACCCGGCTTTGCGGCTGTGGCAGAAACTGTGGAGATTCATTCCTCGCTTCCCACCGAGTACAAAATCCAGCTCAAGCTACCTGCGGTGAACGAATCCGTAAACGTCAGTGCCACCAATACCTTGATCGACCCCGATCAAGCGGGCTCGGTGAGTCAGATCGGCACCGACATCATCCAGAACCGGCTCAGCTCCGTTCCCGGCCGTTCCTTGCAGGACTTGGTCAATTCACAGCCGGGCTGGTTATATGAAGGCAATGCCGTGCTGCATCCGCGCGGCTCGGAATATCAGACCCAGTTTGTGGTCGACGGCATCCCCCTCACCGACAATCGCTCGCCCAGCTTCGGTCCCGCGATTGACGCCGACGACGTGCAATCGCTGAGCGTCTATACCGCGGGCATCCCAGCGGAATATGGCCGAAAAATGGGAGGGGTGGTCGAGGTGAACACGCTACAGGATGCACAGCCCGGTTTCCACGGCCAAGTGGTGCTCTCGGGAGGCAGCTTTGATTCGGCCGGAGCTGCCGCCGAGGGGCAGTACTCCTGGGGCAAGAATACCTTCGGCGCAGGTGCAGGTGGCAGCATGACCGACCACTATTTGAATCCGGTGGTGCCGCAAAACTATTCGAACACAGGTACGCTCGGTGATTTTACGGTCAACTATGAGCGCGACTTGACCGCGAAAGATCGCTTGCGACTTATCGTTCGCCATGAGATCTCACGCTACGACATTCCGAACGAACAAGTACAGCAAGCGGCGGGCCAGCGCCAAACCGCAGACAATTTCGAGACGATGGGAATCGCCTCCTACCAGCACACATTTTCGTCGCATGCGGTGGCCGATATTCGCGCCATGGTTCGTGACAACGCGAATGACTTCAACTCCAACCAGAACTCGACTCCCATTGAAGTGTTTCAGCACAACTGGTTTCGCGAAGCATATTTCAAGGGGACGGCAACCATTGATCGGGGCCGGCAGGAATGGAAGTTCGGAGTGGAATCAGACAACACTTTTCTGAACGAGAAGTTCAACAACTTCATCACCAATCCAAGTCAATTTGATAACGGCACTCCTCTTACCTTTTCCTTCCTGGCTAACCGGCCAGATCTCGAGCAATCCGCATTTGTCCAAGACCGGATCCGTCTCAAGAACTGGACCATCAGTGCCGGGCTGCGGTGGGACCACTATCAGCTCTTGTTGAATCGGCAAGCGGTGGATCCGCGCTTTTCGGTTTCGCATTATTTCCCTTCCGCCGATATGCTTGTGCACTTTTCGTATGACCGGGTTTTTCAGACTCCGTCTTTTGAGAACATTCTGCTTTCGAATTCAGCCGCAATTCAATCCCTGAACCCCACCAACTTCCTCCGGCTAGCGGTGGAGCCCTCGCAAGGAAACTACTATGAGGCGGGCTTAAGCAAGGTGTTTGTTGGAAACATCAAGCTGGATGCCAACTACTTCAGGCGCCTCGTAGACATGTTTGCGGATGACGACCAGATCGCCAACACTACCATCAGTTTCCCCATAGCATTCCGGAAATCCATCATCTATGGCGCCGAGGCAAAACTAGGTGTTCCCGACTGGCGTGGTTTTTCGGGTTTTGTGAGTTATTCCTACGCCGTCGGCAATGCATGGTTACCGGTAACGGGCGGACTCTTTTTGGGTGCCGATGCGACGACCGCAGCAACCCAGCTCACCGGCCATTTCCCGGACACGCAGGATCAGCGCAACACGGTTCGCGGACGCCTTCGTTACCAGATCGCACCACGTTTCTGGATTGCAGGCGGAGTGCAATACGACACCGGACTGCCCTTCAAATTCGATGGCGTCCCGGCCACCGTTCTGGCCCAATATGGTCAGCAGGTGTTGGGTCGGATCAACTTTACCAGCGGCCGTATTGATCCTGCTTTTCAGGTTAACGCCTCAGCCGGTGCTGATATTTACAAGTCGGACCGCGTGAACGTGCGGTTTCAGATCGACGGGCAGAACCTCGCCAATGTGCTGGACGTGCTCGATTTCGGTGGTCTTTTCTCCGGCAATGCAATCGGTCCATCACGCAGCGCATCCATGCGTCTCACTACCAACTTCTAGGGGCCGCAACGTTGATGACACATTGAGAGGGGAGTGGAGGGGACACAACGCGTGGCGCAGCGCGTGGGTATATGTTTGTGGAGCGCCCAGCTAAGAGCCTGTTGCCGTGGGCACGACTTCGTTTTCTACCAGGGGCAACGTCACGGTGAACACCGCTCCGCCGCCCGGGCCTGATGCCGCTTCAACATTCCCGTTGTGCTCTCGCAGGATTGCTTTGCAGATGCTCAAGCCCAGGCCCGTGCCGCGTCCGGGGCGCTTGGTGGTGTAGAAAGGATCAAAAATGTTGGGCAGGATGTCGGCCGGAATCCCCGGCCCATCATCCTGAAAGGTCACCGCGACCGACTTGTCGTGCTTCTCCAGCCGGATACGCAATGTGCCCCGGTCGCGCACTTCGCGCATCGCTTGCTCGGAGTTCAAGATCAAGTTCAGGAACACCTGCATGAGTTGGTGTGCGTCCCCTGTAACGGAAGGGATGGAACTCTCTGCCAGAAAATCCACGGTGATGTTGCTCTTGCGCAACGAATAAGCGTGCAGATGAAGCGTCCGCTGCACCAGTTCGTTCAGGTCGATCGCCGCCTTGCCGGGTGTCGGTGGCCGCGAGAAATACATCAGGTTCTGCACAATCTCTACCGCGCGCCGCGCCTGCTGCTGCAACATCTCCAACTGCTTGCGAGGTGCATCCGCGGTCTGCGAATCCTGCAACAGTTCGCTCATCCCCAAAATGCCGGTCAGCGGATTGTTCAGCTCATGCGCAAATCCTCCGATCATCTGGCCCATGGCCGCCAGACGTTCGCTCTGAATGATCTGCTGCTCCAGTTTCTTCTCCATCGTGATGTCACGTACCGAAACGATCACGCCGCTCACTTTGCTTTCCGCGTCGAACAGCGGGCTGGCCGAGGCACGCATGGTCCGCCAACTTCCATCGCGATGGCGCGCTCCACATTCGCAGGTTCCGAATTGCTGTTGGCCCGCTATCAATTTGCGGACCAGCGCAAGTAGTTCGGCCGAGTAATCCTGTCCCGCTTCGATCTTTTTCTTCAACAAGTCTTCGGGCGCATAGCCCAACAGATCTCGGACACGCGTGCTTACAAAACTGTAGCGCTCGTCGAGATCGACGACCAAAATCAGGTCCGGAAAACTCTCGAGCAAATCGCGTTGAAATTCCTCCTGGCGGCGAAGCGATTTTTCCATTTCGCGCCGCTCGGTAACGTCCACCAGCGTGCCCTGGTAGCGGACGATCTTGCCCGCAGTGTCCCAGACTGCTCGCGAAGTATCAAGAAATGTGCCTATGCTGCCGCCCTTGCGGCGCAGCGTAATTTCTCTCGCGCGTACCCCGCCCTGATCGTCTGCGGTTCGTCCGAGCACCGGGCTCTGATTGGCGTCGGAGTTGAGCGCCTTGGGCTCGAGGGCAACCAACTCCTCCTTGCTCTCATATCCCAGCACCCGCACCAGGGCCGCATTGCCGTCGAGAAGCTTGCCTTCCGGTGTGCTGAAGTAAACGCCTTCCTGCAAAGTTTCGAACAGCTCGGTGAAGCGGCGTTCTTTCTCGTGTTCCCCGGTCACATCGCGGGCCAGCGTGCTCAACCCCACCACCTCGTCACCCTTCACAATGGCGTTGACTACGCAGTCAAAATAGAGTGTCCGCCGGCTCGATTTCAGGCGCACCGGCACCGTCCCCGACCAGCGGTGTTTCTCCAGAAAACCAGCCAGACCGTGCTCCACATGTTCGTGTTTGGGCTCGTCCAGAAACTCGTCCAACTTGTGGCCCACGACTTCGGTATAAGGAATGCCCAACAGCTCCGCCATGCGGCGATTGACGGTGCGTAGTGTGCCATCCAGCGATACGGCAAATGCCACATCGTCGATGGAGTCGATGAGTTCTTTGAAACTGCGTTGCGAGCGCGCAATCAGCTGCCCCAGTTGATCGAGTTGCTGCTCGCTGGGTGTGCTGGCGTGCTCCTGCAAATCCCGCACCAGAGCTTTGAGTTCAGTTACCCGTTTGCGCCGTCCATAGGCAAAACCTGCGAATGCGATGGCAACGCACAGCACGCCAATGGAAAGCAGTCCCAGGTGGTAGGGGAGATTCTGCAGGCGTTCCCAGGACTCGGCCGCCAGTGCGGTGGCCATTAGCACCAGAAACAGCAGCGCCGTACGCCATAGCCAGTTCTCTTCCTTTTCCAGATGGCTGGGAGTGCGGACTTGTCCCGGTGGTTTTTCTTCCTCTGCCATAAGTTGCGATTGCTCTTACTACGGTGAGCCGCATCTGGCAGCTGGGCCGTAGCTGAATCGTAGTGCACGCAACAGACGCAAACAACCGGGGGCTATTGGAAAGTTTGGTTCACACCTAACCCTTGGTCACTGGTCACCAATTGACCGTGACCGCTGTCACCAGCGGTTGTTGCCGGAAGGGGCTAAGTTCAATTCAGCGCTGCGAACAAAGCCTGACAACAACCGGAAATTCCTCAACATAACACTATGCTCTACAAGACCATGAGCGCCGCGGTGTACGGCATAGACGCCAACATCATTGAGGTTGAAGTCGACATCTCCGGTATCAAGACTATGGAGGACCAGTTCCACACTGTCGGTCTGCCCGATGCCGCAGTGCGCGAGAGCCGTGACCGAGTGCGCTCGGCCCTTCGCAACTGCGGCTACGACATTCCGTCGACTCACATCACGGTCAATCTCGCCCCCGCCGACATCAAAAAGGAAGGCTCAGGCTTCGACCTGCCTATGGCCCTGGGCATTGTGGGTGCTTATGGCGGGCTGAACAAGAAGGAGGTGCCGGACTGCTTATTCGTGGGCGAGTTGTCGCTCGACGGCGGAGTCCGCGGTGTGCGCGGCGCACTGCCGATTGCAATTGAAGCTCGCGGACGCAAGATTCCGCGTCTCGTGGTCCCCGAGCTCAATGCCCGTGAGGCCGCCATGGTCAGCGGAGTCGAGGTCTACCCCGTGAAGTCGTTGCTCGACGTGATTCGCTTTGTGAACACCGGAAATGGCATCGTCCCACTCAGAGTGGATGGCCAAACCCTGCTCAGCGAAGCTGCCCATTACACCGTCGATTTCAAAGACGTGCGCGGTCAGCAAACCGCCAAGCGGGCGCTGGAAGTGGCCTGCGCCGGTGGCCACAACCTGTTAATGATTGGGCCGCCAGGGTCTGGTAAAACCATGCTCGCCAAACGCATGCCCACCATCCTGCCTCCGTTTACGTTTGAAGAAGCGTTGGAGACGACCAAGATTCACAGCGTGGCCGGCGTCCTTGACGCCGGGGCTGGCCTGGTGGGAGTTCGCCCCTTCCGCTCGCCCCACCACACAATTTCCGACGCCGGACTGATAGGCGGCGGCGCTGTGCCCCGTCCTGGCGAGGTTTCTCTGTCGCACAACGGCGTGTTGTTTCTCGACGAACTGCCGGAGTTTCCCCGCAACGTCCTCGAAGTCATGCGGCAGCCGCTCGAGGACGGCAACGTGTGCATCGCGCGGGCGGCCATGTCTCTGACTTTTCCTGCACGTTTCATGCTGGTGGCGGCCATGAATCCTTGTCCCTGTGGCTACTTTAACGACCGTACCCGCGACTGCCGCTGCACCCAGCCCATCATTCAGCGCTACATGTCGAAGATCTCCGGGCCGCTGCTTGACCGCATCGACATCCATATCGACGTGCCCGCGGTGAACTACAAAGAAATCCGCTCGAAGTCTGAACCGGAAAACTCAGCTGCGGTCCGCGAGCGCGTGGTGCGGGCACGGGAAGCCCAGCTGCGAAGGTTCGCCGTCACTCCCCGCGACAAGCTCTACTGCAACGCTCAGATGGCGCCCCGCCACATCCGCACCTTCTGCGAACTTTCTGCCGACTGCGAGCGCCTGCTGGAGCGTGCCATGTTGCAGCAAAGCCTAACCGCCCGCGCCCACGACCGCATCCTGAAAGTAGCCCGCACCATCGCCGACCTTGAGGGCGTTGGCGGCCTTGAACCCAAGCATATTGCCGAGGCGATTCAGTACCGCACGCTGGATAGGACTTTCTGGGCGTGAAGTTCGTTGAGCGACAATCACTTCGCAAGAAACAGCTTGACTCCACGTTCTATTTCACGTACGGTATAGCGTTCCGAAGGCTTAAGTAGCGGTTTTGCCCGACGAACCTCCGCTGACAATCGCGGCTTTTCCCAAAAAGTGAGAAACTTTCGGGTCAGGCGGAGCATCTATACGAGTAACCAGAGCTTTCCCGTACAACCCATCTGAAATGTGTAGTTTGCGTGCTCTGGCCCACAGGTTCGGCAGCACGTGGATGGGCGCTCGACCGGTCGGCTCGGACCAGGAAGGACAATTAATCATGCGTTCTGATCGTGTTTTTGATGCTTTACAGACATTACGGAACCGGTATATGCTTTGTCAGCTTGCCTCCAAAGCTACCCGGAAGTTTCACAAGCCCAACACCAGAATCCAGGAAACCATGAACGAGGTGTTGGACCGGATCGCAAGCTCGGAGCGGCAGACGGTTCTGTCGGAGCCGGAAAACTTCGCCGAGGCGCAACGGCGGGCTGCGTAAAACCAGCCCGGCTTTTCCCCTCGCACGGTTAAGTCTTTCCTGAGTGACCCTCCTTATTGAAAATTCCCTTCGCAGGTGAACTAGATAATGACCATCGCAGAATTGAAAGAAAAAAACATAACTGAGCTGACCAAGATCGCCCGATCTTTGGACCTGCCCGGGGCCAGCGGCTTGCGCAAACAGGACTTGATTTTTAAGATCCTGCAGGCGCAAAGCGAAAAAGAGGGCCACATCTTTGCCGAGGGCGTGCTCGAAATCCTGCCCGACGGCTACGGCTTTCTCCGCTCGCCTGATTACAACTATCTGCCCGGCCCCGATGACATTTACGTCTCGCCCTCGCAGATTCGCAAGTTTGACCTCAAGACCGGCGATACCATCAGCGGCCAGGTACGTCCGCCGCACGAGGGCGAAAAGTATTTCGCGCTGGTGAAGATCGAAGCGGTCAACTTCGAGTCGCCCGACGAAGCCCGCAACAAGATCCTGTTCGACAACCTGACGCCGTTGTATCCGCAGCAGCGGTTGAAGCTCGAAACCGTCCGCGAGAACGTCAGCGCCCGGGTAATGGACCTGCTCACGCCCCTCGGCAAAGGACAACGCGGTCTGATCGTTTCGCCGCCACGCGCCGGCAAGACCATGCTGCTGCAGAACGTCGCCAACTCCATTACTACGAACCATCCCGAAGTCGTGTTGATGGTGCTGTTGATCGACGAGCGCCCGGAAGAAGTCACAGACATGCAGCGTTCGGTCAAGGGTGAAGTCATCTCTTCGACCTTCGACGAACCCGCTGCCCGCCACGTGCAAGTGGCGGAAATGGTAATCGAGAAGGCCAAGCGCTTGATCGAGCACAAACGTGACGTGGTGATTCTGCTCGATTCCATCACCCGTTTGGCGCGCGCCTACAACACCATCGTTCCGCCCAGCGGAAAGGTCCTCTCTGGCGGCGTGGATTCGAACGCCTTGCAACGTCCGAAGCGCTTCTTCGGATCGGCGCGAAACATTGAGGAAGGCGGATCGCTAACCATTATTGCAACGGCCCTGATCGACACCGGTTCCCGTATGGACGACGTGATCTTCGAAGAATTCAAAGGCACGGGCAACTCGGAAATCATCCTGGAACGCAAACTGGTGGACAAGCGCGTGTTCCCGGCCATCGATATTCAGCGCTCGGGCACGCGAAAAGAAGAATTGCTGATTCCGAAAGAAGACCTGACCCGCATCTGGGTCTTGCGTAAGGTCCTGAATCCGCTTTCGCCGGTAGAAGCCATGGAATTGCTGATCGATAAACTCAGCAAGACCAAGTCAAATGGCGAGTTCCTGGCGAATATGAGTTCGCTGTAGAGACCCATTCGCATCGGGGCAGGCGTTCTGGCCTGCCCTTTTCTCTTGCCTTTCGTAACTCACCGAGTTTGTCTCTGCGATCTCAGCGCCTCTTCTCCGCGTCCTCTGTGATTAGCTTTAGTGATTGAATGTACCTAGGTACCATGGTACATTCATTCTCATGGCCGACCCCACCTTCACCGTCGAGCGTGTCCAAACCGGAGTCCGCATGGAGAAACGCCTGTTGAAAGTTCTTAAGGCGTTTGCGGAGTACAAAGATATGACACTGGGGGACCTGCTGGAGGGCATCGTGCTTCACGCCTTCGACGGCAAGGCGCCGTTCAGCCCCGAATCCCTCCAGCGCATCGCCGACCTCAAGAAGTTTTACGGCCTGGAACTGAATGCGAGCGCCAGCCATCGCCTGCAAGAGGCCTCCGCGCCACGGAAGCACTCCAAAGCAGTCCAAAGACAGAAGAAAGAATAAGAATGGAGGCCACATGAAGCAAGACACCAGCAAACTCGCGACCACCGGCCTGCAATGGTCGCTAGGCTTGGTTCTAATCTACGAAGGTTCCCGGTTGCTTTTCTATTCGGGAGCGGCGCACTCTTTCGAGAAGACCCACTTGCCGCAGTGGTTTCGCGTGGCCATTGGGTCGGTCGAACTGCTGGGCGCGATTCTCTTTCTGATTCCACCGGTCGTGGTGGCTGGAGGGCGCCTGCTACTCGTGACATTCGGCGTGGCAGCCATCGTCCACATCCTTCACGGCCAGCTCGACGTAGGATATCTGGTGATCTATGCCATGGCCGTTCTGACGGTGATGACCGGGCGCTGATTGCGCCCGGCTCTCGTGCAGGAGACTACGACGCCTTCGTCCCGCCCTGGTCCAGTACATATACCCGGCCCGGCGCAGCCGCTTGAATCTTATTCTTCTCAAAACTCTCTTTGATCCGCCGTCGCAATTCGCGCCCCACACTGAATTGCTGGCTAGGTTTCGTCTTCAGCAACATCAAGTACTCCGCCTCGCCATTGCCCACACGATCAATGCCTGGTATCTGCACCTCGCTGACAATCTGATTTTCAAATGCCGGGTCCTGACGAATCTCGTCGCCGATTTGTTGCAGCAAATTGATGATCCGGTCACTGGGTTCGCTATAGGCCACCACCACCCGCATGGCCACCTGCGACCAATCGCGGGTCAGGTTGGAAACGATGGTGATCTGGCTGTTAGGTACGACATGGACCGTGCCGTCATCATCGCGCAGCGTCGTCCGTCGCAAGCTCATGTCCTCCACAATGCCTTTTACGCCGGCGATGCTGACTTTGTCGCCAATGTCGTACTGATTGTCCAGCAGAATGTAGAACCCGTTGATGAAATCCTTGACCAGGGTCTGGGCGCCGAAGCCGATGGCTATACCCGCCACTCCGGCACTCGCCAACAACGGGCCTAGGTCGAACCCAAACAAAGGCAGCAGTTCGAGCGCGGCTACAAACAGAATCACGAACACGCCCACACTGGTAATCACGCTGGCCAGGGTGCGCACTTGCCGTGTCCGAAATCCGGAAGGCAGTCTGTGAGTTTGCAGCGCGGTCACCTTCCCGGCAAGGCTACGCAGAATCCAGATCAGCAGGCACGAGACCAGCGTTACCAGAAGCATCTTGGGGCCATCATGACGCAGAAAGGCCCGCGCGTCTGCGCCCCAGCCGCGCACCAGATCTGGTAAGTTTCCGTCCGCAGGGATCAGCATGCGATTGTGGTTCTCGCGCGTGATTATAGCAAGTCGCGGTCACTCGCTCGCTCCGTATAAGATGTATTCACTCCAGTCTGGTGAGGTAACTGTGCGATTCAAGTTAGTGATCGTGTCTTTGTCACTTCTGTTCTTCACGCTCGCCCTGCCGTCGTGGGCGTCCGCAAGAACTCCTGCCCAGAGCTCACAGCCTCGTGATCCCTTGGCCATTCCTGAGGACCCGGCGCGTCGGGCGGAGCAAGAAAAAGAAATGGCCAAGAAGGCCAATCAAGAGCGGCAAGCGCAGCTCCGCCGCGACACCGAACATCTGTTGCGACTGTCCTCGGAGCTTAAACAGTATGTGGACAAATCCAGTGAGAACACCCTTTCTCTCGAAGTCATCAAGAAAGCCGAGGAGATCGAAAAACTGGCACACAGCGTGAAGGAAAAGATGAAAGGGAACTGATCGCTTCCACCAAGGCTGGCATCAGCTGACTGGGTCCGCAGACTGGTGCCCGGGCGACTTGGAATGGGGCTATAATTGCAACTCGATATCAACAGGAAAGGATGGCACCCGCCATGCCTCTACCCCAAACCGAAGCTCCTGGAAGACTGCAAGCCGAACTCATGTCGCGCGGCCTGCGCATGACCCACCAGCGCCGTACTATCCTCAGCGTCGTTGAGACTGCGAAACAGCACCTCGACGCCAGCCAGATCTTGCGCCGGGCACGCAAGCTCGATCCCCAGGTGGATCGGGTCACGGTGTATCGTACGCTGAAACTGCTCAAGCGGCATGGCCTGGTGGACGAACTCGACCTCATGCATATGCAGGGCGAGAAGCACTTCTATGAGCGGCGGCCCCAGCGCGATCACATTCACATGGCCTGCCTGCGCTGCGGCAAGATCACGGAATTCGAGAGCGACCTTTTCGACCGGCTGAAGGGCCAGATTCAGCGCGATTGCCAGTTCCACATCGTCGTGACCCGCCTCGAAATCGGCGGCTACTGCGCGCAGTGCCGTTCGGCGAGCAAGCAATAAATCTCCAGCTACTATTGCATCTGGTTGCAACAATCCTGACACATTAAATGTGTGTGAACGCCTTGACCGTTCGCGCACAGATCGCTATCATCGAATCTATCACTTTACATGCAACTAAGTTGCAACTGATATGAGACTTACAGCCCTCGTACTGGTAATGCTCGTCGGGACATTCTTGTCCGCGGCTGCGCAGGAGCGTCCTTACTTCGTTACCTACTCCCATGAGATGGAAGAGCCCGGAAACCTCGAGATCGAGATCTTCAGCGCGGTTGGGAACCCTCCCGGAGCGAACCGGTTCCTGGGTTCAAACCTCGAGTTCGAGTACGGCGTGAAGACCTGGTGGACCACCGAGTTCTACATGGATGGCCAATCCACGGTTAATGACAGCACGATCTTAACTGGCTATCGCTGGGAAAACCGTTTTCGTCCCTTGCTGCGCGAGCACTGGATCAATCCCGTCATCTATGTCGAGTTCGAGAACATCAGCGCCGACAAGACGTTGAGAGAAGTGGTCGGACACGATGGCGTGGCGGATTTCGCCCATCCAAATTGGCTTGCCCGCCAGGGCAAAGCACGCGAGATCGAAACCAAACTGATTCTGGGCAGCAACTATCGCGGCTGGAACATCAGCGAGAACATCATCGCGGAAAAGAACTTGTCGAACGATCCCTGGGAATTCGGGTACGCCTGGGCGGTCAGCCGGCCTCTCAAACTAGCTGCGAGTGCGCATAAATGCGCGTTCTGTGCCGAGCGATTTCATGCCGGCATTGAGATGTATGGCGGGTTGGGCGATCGCTACACCTTCGGACTGAATCGGACATCGCACTACGTCGGTCCAACCGTCAACTGGAGCGCTCCCGGCAACCTAACACTCTCCTTTTCCCCGCAGTTCGGGCTTAACGATTCCAGCATCCCGCGCCTCTACCGCTTTGGAGTCTCATATGAGATTGAACAGTTTCTCGAGATCTTTCGTCGGGGAGGTGACTAATGTTCCGCAAACGGCCGTCTCTGCTGATTCTGCTGATGTTTTCTGCAGTTTTGCTGTTTGGCACCGCCGATGGCGCGTGGCTGGCCAAGGTTCCGGCCAGCGATCACCAAAAAACCAATCCTTACGAAGGGCAGCCGGACGCGATTGCCGCCGGTCGCAAGGTTTTTGAAGAACACTGCACCAAATGCCACGGCCAAAATGCTCAGGGTGTGAAGAAGCGCCCTTCGTTGAGGACCGAACGGATCCAGCAGCAAGCGACCGTCGGCGATTTGCACTGGCTGCTGGTCAACGGAAGCATGAAAAGGGGTATGCCTTCGTGGGCCAAGCTCCCCGACCCGCAACTGTGGCAACTGGTTACTTATCTGAAGTCGTTGCATGAATAGCGAGCAAAACCGTGGCTAGGTTAACGCCGAAAACAGCGAGCTTGGCGGCGGTACGGTTGCTCGTGTGCATACAGTTTGTTCCAGCAACGAGAGACAATCCTCCGACTCCAGTTCCGGATCGTGTGTATGCCACGGCACCCGCCGATGTGCGCACCGTACTTGATGATTCCTGCAAGAATTGTCACTCCAACCAAACTGCTTGGCCTTGGTATAGCTACGTGGCGCCGTTTTCATGGATCGTGGCTCACGACGTTCACAAAGGGCGAAGGAAGTTGAATTTCTCGGAGTGGGACACGTACTCGCCAAAGAAGCGGGAAGAAAAAATGGAGGCCATCTGCGATCAGGTGGTCAATGGCGACATGCCCGACGGCAAATATCTGCTGATCCACCGCAACGCCCGTCTCACTCAGGAGGAGCGGGAGGCGGTCTGCACTTGGGTCGAAAGCTTATGCTGAATCAGCTCACGCACGGTTGCGCGACCAGTGAAAACGCCACCCGCGAGGCGGATGGCGCTTTGCCGAAAAGCCCAGAACGTGGTGTGCTGTTCAGTGACTAGCCTTCTCCGTGCCAATCCGCATCCCGTAGAAGGAACGGTACACGAAGAAAAACGACACAGCGAAGAAGGCCAGAGCTAATCCATGCGTCAGCGCGTCGCCCGCATCAATCGTCAGCTTGACCGCCAACTCCACCGCTAGAAGGCCGAAGAGCGTAGTGAACTTGATGACCGGATTCAAAGCCACCGACGATGTGTCTTTGAAGGGATCACCAACCGTATCGCCAATAACTGTGGCATCGTGCAGCGGCGTACCTTTCTGCTTGAGTACGACCTCGACGATCTTCTTGGCATTGTCCCATGCCGCACCGGCGTTGGCCATGAAGATTGCCTGGTACAGGCCAAATATCGCGATCGAGATCAGATAACCAATGAAGAAGAACGGTTCCACGAAGGCAAAGCACAGGGTGCCGAAGAACACCGCGAGAAAGATATTCAGCATCCCTTTCTGTGCATATTTGGTGCAGATCTCGACCACCTTCTTGCTGTCAGCGACGGAGGCCTTTTCCACACCCTCCAGCTTGATGTTGGCCTTGATGAACTCCACAGCGCGGTAAGCCCCAGTCGTCACAGCTTGTGTGGACGCGCCGGTAAACCAATAAATCATGGCCCCGCCGGTAATCAGGCCGAGGAAGAACGGCGCGTGCAGTAGTGATAGTTTGTTTACATTTTCAGTCAGCCCGTTGGTCAGCGCCATGATGATGGAGAAAATCATCGTTGTTGCTCCCACCACAGCGGTGCCGATCAGTACCGGCTTGGCTGTTGCTTTGAAGGTGTTTCCAGCGCCGTCGTTTTCTTCCAATAAGTCCTTGGCGCGCTCGAAGTTCACATCGATGTTGAAGTCTTTCTTGATTTCCGCCTTCACATTAGGCACCTGCTCGATGAGCGAAAGCTCATATACCGATTGAGCGTTGTCGGTGACCGGGCCGTATGAGTCCACGGCGATGGTCACCGGGCCCATACCTAGGAAGCCAAAGGCCACGAGCCCGAAAGCGAAAACCGCCGGCGCGGCCATCAAAGCTCCGAGCCCTTGCAGGCTGAAGTAGTAAGAAATGGACATCAGGGCCACCATGGCCAGCCCGAGGTAGTAAGCAGAGAAGTTGCCAGCCACGAAGCCCGAGAGGATCCCGAGCGATGCCCCGCCTTCCTTCGCCGAAGTCACTACTTCGTTCACATGCCGCGACTCCGTCGAGGTGAATACCTTCACCAGTTCCGGGATCACTGCTCCGGCCAGTGTGCCGCACGAAATGATCGATGCCAGTTTCCACCATAGCGTGCTATCGCCGCTGAGTTCCGGCACGATCATCGAGGAGATAAGGTAGGTGATTGCAATCGAAACCACCGAAGTGATCCACACCAGTGACGTCAAGGGGTGCTCGAAATTCATCTCTTTGGCGCTGCCGTACTTGGCCTTGGCGATCGCGCCGTTGATGAAGTACGCGGCCGCGCTTGATACCAGCATGGCGATACGCATCACGAAGATCCACACCAGCAGTTGCACCTGGATTTTCGGATCCTTTACTGCCAGCAAGATGAACGTAATCAACGCCACGCCGGTGACGCCGTAAGTTTCAAAACCGTCGGCGCTCGGTCCAACCGAATCCCCGGCGTTATCGCCCGTGCAATCCGCAATTACACCCGGGTTGCGTGCGTCGTCTTCCTTGATCTTGAAGACAATCTTCATCAAATCCGACCCGATGTCGGCGATTTTGGTAAAGATGCCGCCTGCGATTCGCAGCGCCGCCGCGCCCAGCGACTCACCGATGGCGAAGCCGATAAAGCACGGGCCGGCATAATCTCCCGGCACAAACAGCAGAATGAACAACATGATCAGCAACTCGACGCTGATCAGCATCATGCCGATGCTCATGCCGGCTTGCAGCGGAATGTTATAAATCGGATAAGGTTTGCCCGCCAGTCCTGCAAACGCCGTTCGCGAGTTTGCAAATGTGTTCACCCGAATCCCGAACCAGGCCACACCGTAGCTGCCCGCGATTCCCACAATGCTGAATAGAAGAATGATCGCCACCCGCATCGCTTCAAGCTTCAGCAGCACGCCGAAGTAGAGCAAGATGATGACCGCGATAAAGATCCACAACAGCAAGAGAAACTTGCCTTGGGTAATCAAATAGGTCTTGCAGGTCTCATAAATCAGCTCGGAGATTTCGCGCATGGCGCGATGTACCGGCAGGTTCTTGAGCCGGGTGTAGATGACCAGACCGAAGCCCAGGCCAAATACGCAGAACAGAATGCCGATCAGCAGCAACCTATGTCCGTCGATGGCATTGTTCAGGAAACTGACAGATGAGAGATCAGGAAGCTTCAGATTGGCCTCGCCCCCAACTTCTCCGGAAGGCTGAGCGAACGCAACCGACGCCAGAGTCACAACCGCTACGACGGACGCCAAAGTCTTGCCCAATGTCCGGGCAAGACGGCATACCTGGGACGCAGCTTGAGCGAGCCCGATGCGCATAGAATTCCTCCACTAATTAGTATTAAGGATGACTGACGGTTTCAGCAGCTTGTCCGGCATACGGCCGGTGTTCCGAACACGCTTCCACCGCAAGACTCAAAAAGGAATGCTGAGCTTGGCCGCGTCGGATGTTCCCTGTGCCCAAATAACCATATCAGCACAGGCGTCTGCGGCAAAAGCCTGCGGGCAGGGAACCGATGTCCCCCGAAGCTGACTTGGCTGCAAGACTTGTATTTATAACATGTTAGCGAGAGATGGTCAAACTAGGTACAACCTAAGTCTTTCCTTACATGCAACCGAAGATCACGATTCAGTGAGTGTGCCGTGGTCTCGACCAAACTGTAGCGCTGCTCGCAATGGATCCTTAGCCACCCGATTGACCAGCCCGGACTGCGAGGCCGATTGTGCGTCAATCTTTTCGGCGGCCACGAACATGTGGAGAGCTGGCGCCTTTCCGATCAGACGTGACAGTCTTTGGGTTCCGCCCCAGCCTGTAATCAGACCGAGCGCGGCACCTCGGTGCCCGAAAATAGCACTCGGCGAAACGATCCGGTAGTGGCACGCCAGGGCCAGGTCGAGGCCACCACCCATGCAATAACCACAGATCGCTGCGCAAACCGGTACGGGGAAATCCTCAACTGCCTTCATAAGTCGTTGCCCCAAGCGGGAGAATTCGTAGGCAGCGGGTGAGGTGAGCGCGGCAATCTCGCGCAAATCAGCTCCTACAGAGAAGAACTTCTCATTACCGGTGATGATCAGAGGCATCGGGTCCGTGGCCATTCCGTCGATGGCATCCGTCAGGGCCGCGACTCGGGCACGCGTCAGCCGGTTCATACCGTCCCCGGACTGCATTCGTAGTATGCGGACTCCGCCGGTGCGGCGTAACGAGAAAAGCGCTCCATGTTCGGAAGGCGGCATTGGATCAGTAGCTGAGATGGAAGATCACAAGGGCTCGAGGAGTTTTCTCCACCACGAAACGCCAAGCCCGCACTGGCCTTCAACCGGCTGGCACGCCGTGTGGTTTAACATTAGCGCGGATGAATTGAACGATTTCATCCATGGCGGTCCCGGGTTGAAAAATGGCCGCCACCCCAATTCTCTTGAGCTTGGCGATGTCCTGGTCCGGGATGATCCCACCGACCACCACTACTACATCGTCCATCCTGTTCTGCTTGAGGAGATCCATCACCCGGGGCACGATGGCGTTGTGCGCGCCCGATAGGATGGAGAGGCCAATCACGTTTGCATCCTCCTGCAAGGCGGCACTAACGATCATCTCCGGCGTTTGGCGTAGTCCCGTATAGATGACTTCCATGCCGGCGTCGCGCAGGGCACGTGCGATCACTTTGGCACCCCGGTCATGACCGTCCAGACCCGGCTTCGCGACGATAACGCGGATTTTCTGCTCAACCATCTCTTCATTTAACCACAGCCGGGGCCGAGGGATCACGAAAGACCCGTGCTCGGCGAGTCCTGCCGAACTATTTCTCTTTGATATCCAGGCTCCGCCACAAGTACCAACACGCGAAGCTGCGGTATGGTTCCCATGGCCTGGCAAGCCTCTCCATCGCAGAGGGTTTGGGCAATTTGCGTTTCTTGTAGTGCTTCTTAATGGCCGTCTGGACGCCGAAGTCGCCAGTTGGCAGCACATTTGGACGCCTCAGTGTGAACATCAGGAACATCTGAGCAGTCCACTCGCCAACGCCCTTGACCTGAGTCAGATGCTTGATCACTTCTTCATCCGACAGCTCGTGCAACCTACTAAAGGCGAGTTCGCCGCGAGCCGCCCGTTCTGCCATGTCGCGGAGATAGGATGATTTTTGCTTGGAAAGGCCCACAGATCGCATCTGCGGCTCGGTTAGTTTCAGGACTCCTTGGGGTGTGACTGGGTCGCCGGCCACCGCGGCAAACCGTTTGAAAATCGTGACCGCTGCTTTTCCATTCAATTGCTGATAGACAATGGCCTCGGCCAGACTATGAAACTCCGGTGGTCCGTACTCGATCCGGCAGGGTCCGACGCGCGCGATAATAGCGCGCAGAATGGGATCAGATTTCTTTAAGTGATTAACGGCCGCGCGCATGAGACATTCGACTCAACACAGTCAGAGAGGATAGCAGAACTTGGCACCCAGGGCGGCCTGCCGATGGCTTCTCAAAATCTACGCTGTTCTTTTCAACGATGGAGATCGGAACCCGATCTTTCCACGCAATTTCTTCTGTGGGGCCATCAATTCCTTAATTGCCTGCACGATCGCCTGTAGCGCCGCATCGTGAGTTCCGAGCCGTTCTTCCAACTCTTCAATCTTGACGGCGACTTGTCGGTTTGAAGCTAAAACCTCACGCAGCCGTACAAACGCTCGAACCACAAAAACACTCATTTCAATCGCCCGCTTCGATTTCAGCACGGTCGCTGCCATGATAGCGCCGTGTTCGGTAAAGGCATATGGCAGGTAGCGCCTGCCACCGCGCCCGGCTTTTGAGGTTGCAATTTGCAACCTCAAAGAATCGTGATCGGTCACGGGCACCTGAAACATAAAGTCCTGCGGGAAGCGCTCCAGGTTCCGGCGTACTTGTTGGTTCAACCTTTTGACCGGAACGCCATACAACACGGCCAAATCGGTGTCGAGGATAACTTTCTGGCCGCGCAGCACGACGATACGAGGTGCTACGGAGATGGCAAGGGCATTTCGACGTTTCAACATGATGCATACAGTTTAGGTCGAAGGGTGCTGTTTGAGGTCACAAATTGCAACCTCAAACAAAAGAGCAGGACCATCTTGGGAATGGCGGATCGGCCCAACTGCCTGGCGTTTGCGGTGGCTGCCTACGTAATACTGGCTTCCGTATAGGTGCCGTACACTTCGCGCAGAGCGTCGCAGATCTCACCCACGGTTGCGTAGGCTCGTACCGCCGCCACGATATAGGGCATCGTGTTGGCAGGCGAGATGGTGTCCTTCGACCCGGCGTTTGGCTCTTGAGCCGCGACTCGCTTCAATTCATCCAAACAGCGGCGTACGTCTCCGTTCGACCGCCGCTCGCGCAGTGCTTTGAGTTTGGCGGATTGTCTCTGGGCCACGCTTTCGTCGATATAAAGGATATTGGGCGATTCTTCTTCGATGACGAACTCGTTTGCACCCACGATGACTTTTTCCCTGGCCTCGACCGCCCGCTGATTCTGGTACGCTGCCTCGGCAACTTCCTTCTGCGGGTATCCACGTTCGATCGCCTTCACCATCCCGCCCATCCCGTCCAGTTTGCCGAAATAGTCCATCGCGCCCTTTTCCATCTCGAGTGTCAGGGCCTCGAGGAAATATGACCCACCCAGCGGATCGACGGTGTTCACAACTCCCGATTCGTAGGCGACGATTTGTTGGGTGCGCAGAGCTATGCGTGCTGCTTCCTCAGTGGGGAGAGCCAATGCTTCGTCATAACCATCCACGTGCAGCGACTGGGTGCCACCTAAGACAGCAGCCAGGGCCTGTAGCGCAGCACGCGCAATGTTGTTCATGGGTTGCTGAGCGGTCAACGAAACTCCCGCAGTCTGCGAATGAAATCGCAAGAGCCATGAGCGCTGGTTCTTGGCTTTGAACCGGTCCTTCATCACCTCGTACCAGATCTTGCGCGCCGCCCGGTACTTGGCGATCTCTTCGAAGAAATCGTTGTGTGCATTAAAAAAGAAGCTCAAGCGAGGACCGAAGTCATCCACATCCAGTCCACGTCGCAGCGCCCATTCCACGTACTCGACTCCGTCGTAGAGGGTGAATGCCAACTCTTGCAGGGCAGTAGAGCCAGCTTCGCGAATGTGGTAACCACTGATGGAAATTGTGTTGAAACGGGGCGTAAACCGGGAGCCGAACTCAAACGTATCTACCACCAGCCGCATGGAGGGAGCTGGCGGGTAAATATATTCTTTTTGCGCGATGTATTCCTTCAGAATGTCATTCTGGATGGTGCCCGAAATCTTCTTCCAATCGGCTCCCTGCTTCTCAGCCACAACCAGGTACATCGCCCACAGCACAGAGGCAGGCGAGTTGATGGTCATGGAGACCGTGGTCTTTTCAAGATCGATTCCGTCGAACAGAATCTCCATGTCCTCCAGCGAATCAATCGCCACGCCGCACTTTCCGACTTCGCCTTCGCTGGCCGCGTGGTCCGAGTCGTAGCCCATCAGTGTTGGCAGATCGAACGCGACCGACAACCCACCGCCGCCATGTTCGAGCAGATACTTGTATCGCTGGTTGGTCTCCTCCGGCGAAGCGAAGCCGGAAAACTGGCGCATGGTGAAGAGCTTGCCGCGATAGCCAGTGGCGTGGATGCCCCGCGTAAACGGGGGTTGTCCGGGATGACCAAGCTGCTGATCGTAGTTCCAGTCTTCGGGCAGGTCGGCCTGGGTGTAAAGGCGGCGGATGGGAACGCCGGAAATGGTAGTGAAACGCGCGTTCCCGCTGTCATCCAAATTCGTGCCCGTCGGGGCGCCAATCGGACGCTCGGGCGTCTTCTCGAGCGTCGGAGCCAGCGTTTTTTCCGCCCAATCCTTCTCGCTGGCGGAGGGATGCCGTCCCTCAAATACCTCACTAATCGGACTCTCCGCGACCCCTGGTTTCTTGTTCGGCATGGAAAACTCACCCAACCTAGATGATAAGAGGAGTTTGGGCGCAGAGCAAGGCACCGATGCGCAGGGAGCAGCGTCTCTACAAACCTTTGGTCGAGGTGTTGCTGGCTGCGTCTGCTCCCGGTCTGCGCGCCAATTCCCAAGCCTTCGCGTACTTCCAGGAGACATACACCGAGTGATAAAGGTGCAAGAGAAGGCCCTCGCGTCCGTCAAGAAAGCCCAGCCGAATGAAATAGTTGTACACAAAAGTAAGCATCGGCCGCACGATGATGTTGAGCAGGCTGAAACCGCTGTGACCCTTCGCCAGTGCCAGCTTGGCGCCCAGCGAAGAATAGCTGTTCATGTGTTCGAGGTAATAAGACAGCGTAGGATACGCGTAATGTATCAAAGGATTCTTGAACCGGCCGACTGCGCGGCCGCTCTTTAACTCGTAACGATCGTGGGGATCGTGACCCGTCGAATACCCATCTCCTCGCCGGAAAAGCCGCAGCTTCGGATCCGGGTAGAAGCCTCCATACCGAATCCAGCGTCCCAGAAAGAGGTTCTGGCGCGGCATCCAATAGCCATTGAGTGCTCTGGGGTCGGCAAGTGCACTGCGGATTTCCTTCGCCAGGTCGGGACTGACTTGCTCGTCGGCGTCAAGCGCAAGTACCCAGGTTTGGGTACAAAGCTCCAACGCATAATTTTTCTGACCGACGTGGCCCCGCCAGGGCTCGACCACGACTTTGGCCCCGTATTGCTGGGCGATCTCACGAGTGCGATCAATCGATCCCGAGTCCACCAGGACGATCTCGTCAGCCCAGCGCACACTCTCCAAGGTGCGAGCTATATTGGCTTCCTCATTCAGTGCGACGATGGCAACCGACAAACCCATAAGCCGAGGCGCGTATAGAAAGTGAATCGACCGCCGGACGTGTATTCTCTCACACGCTAAACGGCAAAGTGGATGAGAGTCCAGTTCTCACATCCCCAGATTCAATCGCGACCCAAGAGCTGCGCTGCTCGTCTTCCTCTACTGCGGTTGCTGAGTGGGAGGCATCACCGACTGCGGATTTTCCCGCGCAGCCACATAAGGAACGTTAGGCATCTGGGTGACCTGTCCTCGCTCGGCATCGGCCACCATGATTCCCGCGTGATCGAGCAGGAGGCCAGTGGCCCGATCCATCTCTACCTTCGATTTTTCATACGCCGCCATAGCGGAGACCAAGTTTGACTCTGCGGCAGTAAGTGAAGACTCGTCTTGAAGCACGGCCGTTGAAGTGCCCACACCGACGGCCAGCTTCTTCTGATCGGCGTCGAGGGTCTGCCGCTGAAAATCAACCGCAGCCTGAGCCGCGTCCACGCTTGCACGGTTTTGCCGGGTATCGAACTGGGCATTGCGGACCTCAATGCGAACCTGGTTTTCTAGTTGCTGTAAACGTACCTGGGCCTGCCGGTATTCCAACTGCGCCCGCACCTGGTCGGCTTGGGCGACGCGGTTACGCAGCGGAATATTGAGGGTCAGTCCAAGTCCCTTGTCAGGAGCTACTGAGGTTACAAGTTGATCCAGGGTGCCGCCATAGCCGACTGGACCTCCATTGCTAAACGGCGGCGCCGCTGTGCCAGGGCTGAAGCATTTACCGAAAGTAGACTTGGGATTTAGGCACTCTGGGGGGAGAGCCGCCGGACTCACATTGCCGCCAATTCCCGATCCGCCGTAATAGGCGTACAGGCTCAGCGAAGGTAACATCGCGTTGCGCACGGCTTTGTTATTGATCTCACGGCTGCTCAAATCGACTCGCGATTCGCTCAATTCGGCACGATGCCCCAAAGCGTCGTTGATTAAATCCTGCGTCGGCACCAGCGGTTCTTGCGGAGGCAGCTGCATGATGGATGTTGGGATCACTTCTGCGCCGGCCAGAACCGGATCCTCGAGGTCGCGGCTGAGAGCGTTCTTCATGAGCAGTTCCTGCAACTCCAGATTGGTCTGGGCAAGAATCAGGTTCTGTTGATCGGTAGAAACAGTGCTCTGCGCACTGACCACCTGAATCGGCGGCAAAGTTCCAAACTGCACTTGCTTCTTGTTGTCTTCCAGCGTTCTTTGCGCAAAGGCCAGTGCTTCCTGCTGCACCCTTACGTTTTCGTAGGCGTAAACCAAGTTCCAGTACAGGTTCTCAACCTGATCGACAGTAGTAATGATTTGCAGGCGGAAGGCAACATCGGAAATTCCGCGATTATTCTTGGCAATCCGTATGAAGCGTGTGTTGGGAAGGAAACCGAAGCCCTGCAACAGTTCCTGGGAGACTTTGACCTGGAAACTGGACGCCAGGCTCGGAGTGTAGGAGCTGGTGGGATTGCTGGTGGTGACATGCGAGTTGTTGAATCCCACGGAAAGATTGGTTCCCCAGTGAAACCCTTGGAGATAAGAGAAGTTGGCAGTGCCGGTGTTTGTATTCACCACTGGAACGGGAGTGAAAACGCTGGTTGATTCCGCGAAGCCCCGGTCCATCTGAAGCGTGCCGGTGAGGGCAGGGTCGAAACTCGTGATGGGCGAGCCGATCCCCAAGGTTGAACTCACCAAACCGTTCGTACCCGTGCCCACCCCGCCTGCAGCCACGCTGGTGCCGCCTGTGCCCGAGCCCACTTGACCGCTCAGGCCGCCGGTCCCGCCGCCCGGCGTATTTTGCACGATGCCGGTGTTCACGCCCAGAATATTAGCTCCGCCTTTGGCCCGCAGAATATCGGTGTCGGCGATGTTCAGGTTGTAGCGTGCCAGCACGATGTCGAGATTGTTCTCCAGGGTGAGCGCAATCGCATCGTTAATCGACAGCATGATCTTGCCGTCGCGCAGCAGCTGGTCAATGCGCGGGGTGTTACTCAAGTTCGTCGGCGGCACCACGCCCGGTTCGTAAGGCGCAAGCACGTTGGGAAACTGCGAACGGGGCTTGCTGTAGTCCCGTACGACGTTTTGTGGAGCCGGCGCTTGTGCAGTTATGGGTCGGGGCGCCTGGGGCAAGTTTTGCGCACTCGCTGGAGCGACAGTCTGCGGGGCAACAGGAGCCTGTTGCGCCTGACTGCTGAATATGAGGGTTCCTACGAGAATGATGTCGGCAACGCGCCGTGCGGCAAAATCCAAACGGGCAAGAAACATTGTCTCTCTCCTTTGATACCTGCTGCTTGAAGCCGTGAGCTTGTTTTTGATGCAAGCTATCCGAGAACCATCCGAACTTTCAAGCTGGCTTTAGACTAACGCTTCGCCATGGCGCAATCGGCTGGGAATTGTAAAGATTTATAAATTGGGATCGAGTTCTGGCGGGAGTTATTGCAACTTTAAGGTGCACCTGGAAAAGAAAAAGGCAGCTCTCGTGGGACGAGAGCTGCCGGATTTTCTACCGAAAATAGATCAGCTTGATTTAGGGCTGGGCAGGAGCCCGCGGGGCGACGTACGGCACGCTGGGCATATGTGTGACCTGTCCGTGCTCGGCATCGGCCAGGATGATTCCCGCATGATCCAGTAGCAGACCCGTTGCCCGGTCCAATTCCAGCCTCGATTTCTCATACGCCGCCATCGCTGATACCAAGGTAGATTCCGCCGTCGCCAGGGCAGACTCGTTCTGCAGCACCAGAGTGCTGGTAGAGGCCCCCAGGTTGAACTTCCTCTGTTCAGCGTCCAGGGATTCGTGACCCAACCTAACGGCGGCTTGGGCGGACTCAACACTGGCCCGGTTCTGTTGCACTGCGAACTGCGCGTTGCGCACTTCGATACGAATCTGGTTCTCAATCTGTTGTAAACGCATCTGCGCTTGACGATACTCCAATTCAGAACGAATCTGCTGAGACTGAGCGGCGCGATTGCGTAACGGGACGTTGAGGGTCAGGCCCATCCCCTTGTCGGGAGCGGCTGAATTCACCAGATCATTCAGAGAGGAGCCATAACCCACAGGGGACGCCGCTGGAGGTTGGTTGTTGGGTGGTCCGGCGCAACCGAACTGCTGTTGGACTGCGGTTAGATTGGAGCACAGATTTGCCGGGTTCTGTGATCCCGCCAGACCCGAACCTCCGTAATAGGCAAACAGGTCGAGCGAAGGCAACAGCGCGCTGCGGACAGCCTTATTGCTGAGTTCAGTGCTCGCGAGATTAATGCGCGCCTCCGCCAGTTCTGCGCGGTGACTGAGCGCCACGTCAACCAGGTCCTGAGTCGGCTGAATGTCTTCTTGTGCGGGCAAGCTCACAGTCGAAGTAGGAATCACCTCCGCATCCGCCAAACGGGGATCAACTAAAGTCCGGCTTAGCGCGTTCTTCATCAGCAATTGCTGCAACTGAAGATTTGTCTCAGCCAGAGTCAGGGCTTGCTGGTCGGTGGCCACCGTGCTTTGCGCCCGGACCACCTCGATAGGGGCCAGGCTGCCGATTTGCACCTGCTTCTGGTTGTCCGACAACGTCTTCTTTGCAAAGGCGATGGATTCCTGCTGAACCCGGACGTTTTCGTAGGCGAATACTAAATCCCAATACATGCCTTCAATCTGATCCACCGTGGTTATGACCTGCAAGCGGAAGGCAACGTCGGTGATCTCGCGGTTGTTCTTGGCGATGCGAATGAAACGATCGTTAGCGGCGAAACCGAAGCCCTGCAGCAAGTGCTGGGTGAGTCTGAACTGGAATCCCGTGTTGATCAGTGGGCTTAGAGTCGTAAACGGGCTGTTGGTGCTGACCCGGCTGTTATTGAAGCCGACGGACAGGTTGGTGCCAGTCTGAAACCCTTGTGCGTAAGCAAAATTATAAGTTTGCGTGTTCTGGGCGAGCACAGGCACGCCGGTGAACGCACTGCTGGCGAGTTGGTTGAAGTGATCCCATTGCACCGTACCGGTCAAGATGGGATCGAAGCTGGTGATGGCTGGTCCGACACCCAACGTGGAGACAACGAGTCCGCCTGCGCCTGTCCCTGCGCCGCCCGCCCCAGCGCTGGTGCCGCCAGTTCCGGAACCGACTTGTCCACCCAGTCCGCCCACGCCGCCCCCTGGCGTACCTTGGACCACGCCCGTGTTGACGCCCAGAATCCCCGCACCGGACTTGGCGCGCAACACATCAGTATCGGCAATATTGAGGTTATAGCGGGCGATTCCAATGTCGAGATTGTTCTCCAACGCCAAAGCGACAGCGTCGTCCATGGAGATCAGCAGCTTACCGTCCTGCATGAGCGAATCGATGCGAGGCGTGTTGCTCAAGTTGGGCGGCGACACATGCCGTGGCATATATGGGCCAATGGGGTTGGGGAAGTGCGACTGTGGCTTGGAGTAGTTCTTTACCACAAACCCCTGAGCCGCAGCCGGTTGCGATGCTTGGGGCGCCGAGGGAGGAGTTTGCGCCGCGTCCTGGGCGGCACCGCTAATCGAAAATGCGCCGGCTAGCAGGGTCGCCGCTGTCAGCCGATTCACGGAATTCAAACTTGGCAAAGACATTCGTTTATCTCCATACGGAAAAAGGCTGTTCGTAAAGATGACACTGCCGTCCCCAAGATCAACATTTATTACGCACAAACCGCATCTCAAGTTTCAATTTTTCGTGTCCCGGGTGAATTGCGCGTTGCTATGACGCCGCAGACGGAATGCACTAGTATAGCTGACAGGGTGCGATTTATTCGCATTCCAGCCCGCGCAACGGCGTGAAACTGCAGGGACTTGCATCAGCTGGCCAGCGGCGCTCGGAGAAAACCAACCGCTCCTTATGCGCAATCTCAAAATTGTTCTCGCTTATGATGGCTCCGATTTTGCGGGATGGCAGGTGCAGCCTGATTCTGCCACCATCCAGGGCATTTTGGCCTCAGCTATTGGACGAATCACTGGCGAAAAGGTCTTGCCGCAGGGTTCCGGACGCACCGATGCCGGCGTCCACGCTCTAGCCCAGGTAGCCACATGCGCTCTCGAGTCGCCCATTCCGGCGGAGAACCTGGCGAGGGCGCTGAATGACGTTCTCCCGGCCTCCATCCGCGTGCTTGAACTGAGCGAGGCATCGCGCGAATTTCACGCCCGCAAATCCGCCCGGGCCAAGACCTACCGCTACCGGATATACCGCAACGCAGTTTGTCCGCCATTTCTCGCCCGCTACGTGTGGCACCATCCTTATCCGCTGGACGAAACTGCCATGCAGCAAGCCGCAACTCTAGTGATCGGCGAACATGACTTCACGTCCTTTGCAGCGGTTGACCCAGAGCGCGGAAAGGGAGAAGACGGCGTTTCCAATGTGCGCCAGGTTTCTGCCTCCAGTTGGGAGCGCGAGGAGGAAGAATTGATCTACACCGTGCGCGGCAGCGGATTCCTGCACCACATGGTACGCAATCTGATAGGGACTTTTATTCTGGTGGGGAAGGGAACTTTGCGGCCGCAAGATCTCACTCGGATATTAGAAGCCAAAGACCGATCCGCCGCGGGTGCCACTGCGCCGGCCACCGGGCTGTACTTGGTCAGCGTGGAGTATTGACGGTCGTGTAGCGCGGGCGTTGGCCGCCGCGTAAACTTGCCAAGGCAGATGGCCACCGACTTCAAACCCGCGATTGGGAAGATCACGTCCGTCAATCCGGCGACGGGAGAAGTCCTGCGCGAATTTATGCTCGCAACCAAGACCGAGGTCTTCGCCGCGGTGGATCGCGCACACGCCGCTCAACCAGCCTGGCACGGCCTGGGAGTGCGACAGCGAATCAATGTTCTCGACGAATTCCGGCAACTCCTGCACCAGAGGAAGTCCGAGATTGCCCGGTTGATCACCCGCGAGGCCGGCAAACCTCAGGTTGAAGCTCTGCTCACCGAAGTCTTGGTGGTGCTCGATGCTGCCCGCTTCTACTTGGAGAATTCCTACGCCTTCCTACGCGACCAAAATGTTCCACATCGTAACCTCGTGATGAAGGCCAAGTCCGGCCTTCTGACGCGCGAGCCTTACGGCGTAATCGGAATTATTTCTCCCTGGAACTATCCGTTTTCCATTCCGGCGACGGAGACTCTGGCCGCGCTCGTAGCTGGCAACGCCGTTGTATTGAAGCCGTCGGAACTCACCTCCCTGACTGCGCTCGAACTGGCCGCTTTGCTCTGGAAAGCAGGCGTGCCCAGAGATGTTCTGCAAGTGGTCATCGGCGACGGGAGCACAGGCATAGCGCTGGTCAACGCAAGTATCGACAAGCTGGTCTTCACCGGAAGTGTGGCCACCGGCAGACGCATAGCTCAAACCGCGGCTGCTCGCCTGCTGCCGGTGGTATTGGAATTAGGCGGGAAAGATCCCATGCTGGTGCTCGACGACGCCGACATTGACGTAGCCTCGAGCGGCGCAGTTTGGGCCGCGTTCATGAATGCCGGCCAGGCCTGCCTCTCGGTCGAGCGTTGTTACGTGCATCGCAGTTTGTATCAACCCTTCTCGGAAGCGTGCGCACGCAAGGCCGCACAGCTGCGCGTCGGCAACGGAATGGATCCTGAAATCGACGTCGGCCCACTGATTAACGAGCGCCAACTCCGCAACGTGGAGGCACACGTCGAAGACGCCCGAGTCCACGGAGCGCGAGTGCTGACAGGTGGCGTGCGGCGAAGCGACCTCGGCCAGAACTTTTACGCGCCCACCGTGCTTGCCGAGGTCACTCACGAGATGCACATCATGCGCGAGGAGACTTTCGGGCCTGTGCTGCCCATCATGCCGTTCGAAACGGACAATCGAGCGGTGCGCCTGGCCAACGACTCCGATTACGGTCTGGCGGCCAGCGTGTGGACGCGGGATCGCGCCCGCGGCGAGGCCCTGGCCCGGCGCATCCACGCCGGTACGGTGATGGTCAATGATGCGGTATCCTGTTTCGGCGTCAGCGAAGCGCCCCACGGCGGCGTGAAGTCGAGTGGCATCGGCCGCACTCATGGGATCTTCGGGCTCGAGGAGATGGTCCGGATCAAGTATCTGGATTCAGATCGGATGCCCGGCATGAAAAGAGTTTGGTGGTACGGGTATGGCGAAAGCTTCACGCGGCAGATGGAAGGGTTCGTCGATCTGATGTTCGCCAGGAGTTGGGGCAAACAACTGCGGGGCGCGCTGCGTTCCGCTGGCGTACTCAAACGAAAGGGAAAGATCTAGACATGAGCACTAGCGATCCCAAACGCGAATTGGTCCGCCACACTCTGGCAACGTTGGCTTACCGTGGAGCGAAGACTGTTCGCGAGGCGCCAGCCACGTTTGCCGACTTTAGCGGTGCGGGGCGAACCCCTGTACAAATCCTGGCCCACCTTGGCGATCTTATAGACTGGGCGCTCTCTATGGCGGACGGAACCCGGCAATGGCACGAGTCGAAGCCGCTGCCATGGGATCAGGAAGCTGGACGATTCTTCGCCGCGCTTAAGAAGTTTGATGACTACGTAGCGTCGCCTGAGCCCATGCAGGCAGCGGTCGAGAAGCTCTTCCAAGGCCCGGTGGCGGATGCGCTGACTCACGTTGGCCAGTTGGCGATGATGCGCCGATTGGCGGGATGCCCGATCAAAGGCGAGAACTATTTTGCCGCTGCTATCGAGGTCGGCCGCGTCGGTGCCGACCAGATTCCGCCGAAGCGAACTTTTTGAACCAGGCGGCTGTCTAATTTCATGCGGGCCCTTTCTGGAAATAATCCCGAGTCCATGACCAAACGAATCGCGGACTTTTGCCGTTCAGATTTCGGTCCCTTGGTTTTCGTCGCAGCGGCCTGCCTTACCCTCCACATCGCAACTAACAACCAGTACGGATTTCATCGTGATGAGCTTCAAACACTCGATGATGCGCGTCACCTCGACTGGGGCTTCGTTGTATATCCGCCCTTCACTCCGCTACTCGGCCGCATGGAGCTAATCCTCTTTGGTGCATCGCTGGTCGGTTTTCGGATATTTTCGGCCATCGCAGTCAGCCTGATCATGATCCTGACCGGCCTGATGGCCCGCGAGTTGGGCGGAAAGCGTCATGTTCAAGTCCTGGCGGCAGTCGCCGCCGGCATCGCCCCCATTTCCCTCATCCAAGGCGCAGTTTTCCAGTACGTCTCGTTCGACTATCTCTGGGGCGTGACGGCCACCTACTTTCTAATTCGCCTGTTGAAATCTGAGGACCCGCGTTGGTGGGTGGCGACTGGCGCGGTGCTCGGAATCGGCATGGAGACGCGCTACACCATGGGTTTTCTCGCCCTCGGGGTCGCGGGCGCGGTGCTGCTCACACCTGCGCGCCGTTTCCTGCGTAGCGGCTGGCTTTGGCTGGGGGTTGGTATTTCCATACTCATTTTCCTGCCGAATCTCGTCTGGCAGGCGCAGCACGATTTCGTCTCACGCGATTTCTTGTCATATCTGCATGCCCGCGATCTGCGCCAGGGACGCTACAACGGTTTCTACAGTCAGCAACTCTGGGTGTGCGTGAACTTCGTGACCGCGCCGCTGACTCTCACGGGGCTGTGGTTTTATTTCTCTCGTCAGGAGGCGCGTCGCTACCGGTTGCTGGGATGGACCTTCGTCGTCACCTTCTCCCTGTTTTGCCTGGCGGGCTCACGATCCTACTACACCGCGCCCCTCTATCCCATGTTGATCGCCGGCGGCAGTGTTCTGTTGGGAACCCTGCTCGACCGAGTCCGGCCTGCATGGTCGCGTTTCACATACGGTGCGCAATGGACCGCAATTGTCGCCAATGGCGTGTTATGCGTGTTGCTTTTCACACCGATCGCGCCCATCGGATCACGCATCTGGAAGGTCACAAGCCAGTTATACGATCAATTTCGCGAGGAAACCGGTTGGCCGGAGTTGGCACAGTCGGTGGCTGGCGTCTATGGCTCCTTATCTCCGTCGGAGCGTGAGCAAACCGGAATTCTCACCGGGAATTATGGCGAAGCTGGTGCTCTCAACTTATACGGTCCCGTGCTGGGCCTGCCGCGCGCTATGAGTCTGACCAATTCGTTCTGGTACCGCGGATATGACCCCCGCCAGCCGCAAACTATAATCGTCGTGGGTTTCGACTTGGATGAGGGGCGGCAGCTCTTCGGCAACTGTGATGTCGCTGCCAGAAATACGAATCCATTTGGCGTCGAGAACGAAGAATCGCACGATCATCCCGATATTTTGCTCTGCCGGAACCTGAAAATGCCCTGGCCCGTCTATTGGGCGCACTTCCGCCGCTTCGGGTGACCTTGCCTGGCGGTGTCTTTCCGCGATTCGCGAGGCTTTAGTAAAATGAACCGTTAATCGAATCGAGCGTGCAAGAGGCCGCTCTCACGAGGACAACTTTGGCCACTACCGGAACCGTAATCACCGACGTACCGCAACTCCCCAAGCATAAAGTCAAGATCAAGAAGCCGGGGCAGCGCGCCTGCAACGAAAAAGACGCCAAGGGCAAGTTCTGCGGCGGCCATCTCAAGCGCTGGTTCTACTCCGAGGACGTGCAGGAGCAAGCCTGCGGCGACGCCGAAAAGGCCTGGGGAAAGGACGCCGAGGTCTACCGCTGCGAGCACTGCAAGACCCTCTACTTGCCGAGCCCAGAAGAGTCGAGCGTTAACGTTGCCGGCCCCGGGCAAACATCAATATTCGGTTTAACGATTCCCGGCAAAACGCGGTGAAGTCCTCCGAACTCATCCACGACTGGAACCGTACTCGCCCCGCCTCCATGCATCCGGCGGGGCCAGTCCTGTTGAACGATGAGACCCTGCGCGACGGCTTGCAATCGCCTTCGGTGCGCGATCCTTCGATCGCCGAAAAACTGGCTGTTCTCCATCTGATGGAAGCTCTGGGGATCAACTCTCTCGACCTCGGTTTGCCCGGCGCCGGCCCACGCGCGGTCGAGAGTGTGGAAGCTCTGGCCCGCGAGATTGTTCAGCATAAGTTGAAGATCAAGGCCAACTGCGCGGCCCGCACCCATGAAAATGATATTCGCCCTATTGCTGAAATCGTCCAGCGCACTGGTTTGAACATCGAAGCCGCTACATTTATCGGATCGAGCCCCATCCGCCGCTACACCGAGAACTGGACCGATGACTTCTTGCTGCAAACCACGGAAAAAGCGGTTAAGTACGGAGTGTCGCTCAGACTCGACGTCATGTACGTCACTGAAGACACCACCCGCTGCGATCCGGAAACGGTGAAACGCCTTTATTCGACGGCGATCAACTGCGGCGCGCGGGCGATCGTGATCTGCGACACCGCGGGCCATGCAACACCCGTGGGAGCGTTCGCGCTGGTGAAGTTTGTGATGGACGAAGTGGTCAAACCTTCCGGCGAGAAGATTCGTGTGGACTGGCACGGCCACAGCGACCGTGGCCTCGCCATCGCGAATTCCATGGCGGCCTTGATCGCAGGTGCCGATTGTGTCCACGCCACGGCGCTCGGCATCGGTGAGCGGGTCGGCAATACGCAGATGGACCAGATGCTGGTCAACCTCAAGCTGATGGGAATTCGACCCTGGGACAATCAAGACCTGACCCGTCTGAAAGACTATTGTCAGACGGTGTCGCGGGCCACCGGCGTGCCGATTCCCGCGAACTATCCCGTGGTTGGTGAAGACGCATTCCGTACCGCCACTGGCGTACACGCGGCCGCGGTCATCAAAGCCTACAAGAAGAATGACATCGAACTGGCGAACACGGTCTATTCCGGTGTCCCATCCCACGTTTTCGGGCTGGAGCAGGTGATTGATGTTGGCCCTATGAGTGGCAAGTCAAACATCCTCTACTGGCTGGAGCACCGCAACATCCCTGCTTCTGACGACCTCGTCGAACGCATCTACAAACTCGCCAAAGCTTGCGACCACACCCTCAGCGAACTGGAGATTCTGGAGTGCGTAGAGCGGGCGAAGACGCACTGAACCGAAGCCTCCGCAAATCCAATAGCGAGGCTACGGCGGTGGCAGAGTTTGCAACGCAAACGGCACCTGTTCGGTTCCTGCGTTTGCTGTTCCCAGAATTGCCACGTCCCCATTGAATCCTTCTGTCGTCGGTTTCCAGCTCGCCAGGCCGTTGACGTCAGATTGCGCCACGCTCTGCCCGCTGAACAAAATGACTGGAGAAGGATCATTGCGAATGTTGGTGTCTCCCGTTGAGATGACCGTCGAGTCGCCGCTCGCCCGCTCTCCCGTGTATTGGAATGCGACACCTGCCGCGAGTACTGGATTTGGAGGCGTGGAGGAATCCGTCACTCGTACCACCACAGGTTGCAGAACTTGTCCGGCCATCACCACCTGCGGACTTCCCGCCACCGCCTGAAGTTGCAATACCGAGGCGGCGATGGAGGTTCCAGAGAAATTCAGGCACGGACTGTTCCCCGGCCCGACGCACGCGCTCACCAGCAAGTCTCCAGCCATGGAGGAAATCTCCAGCAACGTGCTGGCATACCCGTTGGAGTTGCTGGTGACTGTCGAGGCGCTCAGTCCCGCCGATCCCTTAAGAACCTGAAAATTGACAGTGCTGCCGTTCAGCGGAAGGCCGTTGGATAGCACGCGTGCCGTGAGCGTCACATTTACCGACGCCCCTTGCATAATTGAAGTCGTCTGCGGAACCAGAGCGATGTCCAGCGCTGACTCCCTGCCCACCAATGTCGTCTGCACTTGCTGAGGGCTTGAATATGAACCGGGGGCCAACTGTGCGGTGATGGTTATTGCACCGGCGCTGAGGACGGTGACAAAGCTCGAGGCTTGACCCTCCCCGTCGGACAGCATGGTACAACTGCTGTTGCCGGAGCATGCAGAAAAACCTGCGGCGGGGCTTGAGGTAAACACCACGCTCGCCCCCTGCACCGGAGTCTTGCCATCAGGCGCGCGCACCTGCACCTGAACCGGGTTGGGCGCCTGCCCGCCCACGGGTGTCGAGGGGTTGGGGAACGGGATTAGCACCAGAGTGTCATTCGGGCCCGCGCCGTAGGTCAGGACACCGCTCAGGACCGAACTGGCCAGCGTTGGTGGATCGGTCAGCCCGATGTCTTGCACGCCGTCCGCCATGGAGGCGGCAGTAACCAGGACCTGGGTGGCCGAAGTCGCCAGCGGCGGCGCAATCACATTTCCGATCGTGACTCGAGTGTTCGATTGAAACCCTAATCCCGAGATGGCCAAGGCCGTTCCGCCCGCCACGCTCGCCCGCGCCGGGTTCACCTGGTCGCCGTAGAGAATCCGTGCCAGATAGCGGTAGTCGGGACGACCGTCGCCGCGGATGTCGGATACTCCGATCACGAAGCCCGAGGTTTGCAAGAGCTGGGCATTCAGCATGGTCATTCCGAACACGGAGGAATTGAATGCCGACGGTGTGTTCGCGGGCGCCGGCGAGATTTCGGGGTCCGATATTCCCCACATTCCTATTACTGGCTGCGATTTGCTCTCTGAGGCCGCACCGCTTTCGTCCAAAGCGGTTACAAACACAGAAAGCGTGCGGCTCCCTCGCCCGGTGAATTGGAAGAAATCAATATCGCCGTAAGGATTAAACGAGCCCATCCAGTCACCGCCCAACGGCACGGCCGCCGGGGTCTGGTAGGTGGTAGGCGGAAACGGGTTTTGCTTTTGCAACGCGCTGCCTTGCATCAGAATGTCTTGCTCGGTATCGTTACCCAGGCTTACGTCAACAATGATCGGCGGCGAATGTCCCGAGGGTTCCACTTGCGTCGGCCCATAGGGCTCCAGTGCATACGACCAAAAGGCGTCAATACCCTCGACCGTGAGTTGGAATTGCGCGCGGGTGCCGCCATTGGGAATCTGCAATCCGCCAAGATCGAAAAATCCTTCGAGTGTAGTGTCACCGGATCCAAACTGATTCAACGGCTGCCCGCCGCTGTCGTTATATCCAGTGACGGCGTTGCCTGCATTTCCGCAGAACAAGAATCCAGAAACCGAAGTTGCAGAGATGGCATGCGAGGGCAATCCGTTCTGAGGATCGATCCAGCGGGCGATCACATTCACTCCCTGCATTGCCTGTGCGGCTTGACCGCTCGATGTAGTGAAAAAGACATTGCCGTGAATGCGCGCGGTGTTGGCGGAGACCACCGGCTTCGGAGGAAGGTTCTCCAGGTTGCCGGTCGGTGGATACAGTCGTGACAGCGCCGCCTGGTCGTCGATCTTGGGTTGATAAGGGTTGGGAAAGCACAGCGTAATGGGAATACAGTTGGGCGGATCGGTCTGGTGCATTACCGGAAATCCGATGTAGTCATCGGCAGTCGCAGGCGGGTTGTGCGTCAGCACATTAATATTCACCTGCGACCAGTCGAGTCCCAACACCTGCCCCAGCACCCGCACCAGCCGGTACTCCACGTCGGGAAGCTGGGAAGACGTCTGCGCGCAGTTGCCATTTATGACCACCAGAGCATGGAGAAAGTTCGCACTGGTTCCAAGATTGTCGTCCCCGCCATATGCGGCGTTATAAAAGCACTCGGACGGGTCGCCCGCACCTTGTCCAAGAAGCGCGTCGGTGACCGTGCCGTCCTCGTCGTAGACCACCCCCACGGGTGTGCCCGTGGCCGAAGGCTCGATGTCGGCTGGCATAGTGATGGTGCCATCAGGATTCACATACACATTCGCGCCGCTGACGTTTTCCGCCAGCTGCCCGCCGTGAGTGACAGCGATGGCAGCGATCGGGATCGACGTCCACTGACTGAAGGCAGAGGCAACGAAAGCATCTGCGGCTGGTCCGGGAAGGATGGGGCTGAGATCGCCTTGGTCGGTGTAGTAGGTGATCGCCCCCTGGTTCCAGGTCAAGGGCGTACCCGCCAGTCCGGAATTGAAATAGCTAACGCCGGCGACGTACTTCGGCCCGCCTGCACGGGCCATCGGTAAGACAACGGCGAGTAAGGCGATCACTGCGGCTGGCGGGAGAAGTGCACGCCTCGGAAGAGAGAGATAAATCATGATCACTCCCCCTCTGAGCGATGCAGAGCACGGAAGAACTTCAATGGCTCCATCCGCATGTTGGCAGGGAAGTGGGTCCGCGTGAGGCCAACTTTGCGCGGTTCGATGATGACCCGCCCCAGCGGATCCACCACAAATCGTCCCGATGCGCCTCCCACCGGGCTGGTCAGTCCTAACTTGCTCGGCGGATAAAGAAACAGCATCACCCGTTCGCCAAGCCGATAGCGGCCGCCAGCCTGCCACAGCCCAGCCCACTCACGAATCACCAACGTCTGCCCTGTACGCGTGCCGCGAAGGCCGCGATCCACATGAAAGGTAATGCGCATGACGGCCACGCTGCCGGCAGTCCGCGGGGCAAGGCGCTCCACCCTTTCCACCGTGCCGGAAAAGATGTACCCCGATTGCTGAGTAAGGAAATGCCGCAGAGGGAAGATGTGGATATCCGGCGACTGCAAGGGCTTAACAGCCGCTGCTGGCAGCGAACCAACAAGAATCAGCCCCAGAAAAAGGCACTTACTGCGTGAGCACGGCATCGCAAGCCTCGCAAAAAGAAAGAAATCGAGGCCAGCCGTTGACGGGAGTGAGTGGATAGTAGGCGTTGCGGTTTGAAGGTGCTGTGATCACCGTCACAAGACGAGTGTGATGGATGAGCGTTGCGACCATATGTGTGGGGACGGGCACCCTCGCCCGTCCAGGAGCGAAGTTCCGCAGTTTTGCCTCACTTCCTTCTCCGCCCGTGCCGCTCCGCCGACAAATAAGCTCCGCTAAGCAGGAGCAGTCCAGTGAGAAACGCCCAGAACATCAAGCTAGCCGACAAAGCAAACGGCCCATAGACCTCCTGGAAATTCAGCCGGGGCAGCGCCAGGATGTACGCATACTTCAGAATCTCCGACAGCAATCCCATGATTACTGCTGCCGGTAGCACCGCCAGCGCAGGAACCTTGCCGTTGGGCAGCAGCCAATAGATCAGAAAGAAGATGGCAATGCTGGTGGCGATGGCAAACACTTTCATGCTGATGAACCCAGCCAGCCGCATCGCGGCGATGTCGTGACCAAAGGTGAGGCTTCGCAGCAGCACCACGTTGCCGGCGGTCAATCCGATCGAAAGCAGGGCCAGTACGCCGCAGCCAAATGCCAATCCCAACGCCATGAGTTGATTCCCCCAGTACGAACGATTGTTAGGGAAATGCCAGATGCGGTTCAACGCGACTTCCAGCGGCAGAAAGACCCCAGTCGAAGTCACCAGCAGAATCAGGAGTGAGAAAATCTGCGTGCGTTGGCGTGCGCCTACCAACGCGTTCAGGTTGCGAATCACGAAATCCTGCCCAGCAGGAAGACTATCGCGGAGCAGCTGCACCACTACTTCGTACATCGCCGCGGAATGAAACACGCGGCGGATGAGCGTCAATAGCAACAGTACAAACGGAAAAAATGAAAGGACCGCATTGGCTGCCACCGAGAAGGCAAACGTGTGAACCTCGGTCCGCAATAAATATTTTGCGGTCGATGCCAGCAGCCCAGAACGGGGTTCCTCCGATGCCTGCGGCGGCCAGGGTTCGGGGTCGGCCTCAGTCGCCAATGGAAGCGGCTCAGTCAAGTGAGTTTAGCCAATATTATCATAGAGTTGCATGGACCCTGCCGGACGAAGAAAAATACCCTCCGCCATTCCCTACGCCATCCCATTGCGACCACGCCGGAACCTTGGGTCACATTCTGAAACGTTTCACTAACTGTAAATCTCCTCTTGCCAGAAAAAAACTTCCTGCTATTATTCTGTGCTCGTTGCCACATTTCAGTGCAACACGTTCGTAAGTTCAGGCTGATGTTGCGTGTACCGCAGTCGAAATTCGCGTCACCACGACAGGCTCCAGAGCCTTGCGCCGTGCTCTCCCAGCACGGCGGAGGACTCCGGAGCTTTTCTTGTTGTGCGCGGGTTCAACGGTGCGCGCAGCCGCGGTTGTTCGTCCACAGGTTTTGAGGGGGTTGTGAGGAAGCGTCCGCTTCGCGAGGCCCGTGGAATTTCACCCATAGAAGAGGCGAAAGGAGTTTTTTGTGAGAGAGAAGGGCACAGTAAAATGGTTCAACGGGGCTAAAGGATACGGGTTTATCCAGCGGTCCACTGGGGAGGATGTCTTCGTTCATTTCTCCGCGATCCAAGAAAACGGTTACCGTACGCTGAACGAGGGCGAAACCGTCGAGTTCGACCTGCTGAAGGGACCCAAAGGTTTCCAGGCGGCCAACGTGGTCCGCGGCTGAGGCCTCGCTTTTCCAATTTCAACCCTCGCAGTAACCGCTGCGAGGGTTTCTTGTTTGTGACTCCTTACCGGTCAATCGATCCAGGCGATCTCTTAAGTCCTAATCCTTCTGCAACCTACGCCGTGATCTTTTCTTGAGGTGCGTTTGAGGTCGCGTGCATTGCCAGTGGCGATCTTTTCACCGAGAGTGGGCGAGCAAGGGAGGAACGCTTCATGCCAAGCCTGATCGCTCACACCGCAGGCACCACAGAGAGGGTAGAATTCGCCCCAGCCACACGCATTCACGAGAGCTTTGTCGCGTCCGCTGAACGCCGAACACTGCTCTGGCTGGCGCGACACACCCCTGCCTGCATCAACTCCGATCACCTGACCCTGCTGGGCTTCATCGCTCAGTGCCTGGCTGGTGCTTGCTATGCTCTGGCGCGTCTCAACCCCGACGCACTGCTGGTGGGGATCCTCTGCCTGGCATTGAACTGGCTCGGCGACAGTCTCGACGGCACGCTGGCCCGGGTCCGCAACCGGCAACGCCCGCGTTACGGCTTTTACGTCGATCACATCGCTGACACCATTGCAGCGTTCTTCTTGATCGGCGGGCTCGCGCTCTCCGGCTACGTACATCCCGGCATCGCTTGGGGAATGCTGGTAGCGTTTCTGATGCTGTCCATCGAGGCCTACCTCGCTACATACACCCTGGGCCGGTTTCAGCTTTCCTATTGGAAGTTTGGGCCTACGGAAATTCGCATTCTGCTCGCCATTGGCAATCTGGCACTGCTTCGCCATCCCATGATCAAGGTCTTGGGAAGGCCCGTGCTTCTCTTCGATCTCGGTGGCACCATCGCCATCGCCGGTATGAGCATCATGTTGATCGTATCGGCCGTCAAGCACACTGCCCAGCTCTATAGGGAAGAGAGGCTCGCGTGATCACAACCTCGCGCCTCCGTCTGTTCCGCTTCTCGCTAGTGGGAGCTATCGGGATCGGTGTTCAACTGGGCGTGCTGGCGGTTCTCGTCGCGATGAAAATGAATTATCTGCTGGCGACGGCGCTAGCCGTGGAAGCGGCCGTCCTACACAACTTCCTGTGGCACCAGCGCTTTACCTGGGCAGATCGCGCAGGCCGAGGTGTTCGTACCGCCCTTGCTCAACTGCTGCGCTTTCATCTCAGCAACGGCTTGATCTCACTGGTCGGCAATTTGCTGTTAATGCGCCTGCTGGCCGGATGGCTGCGCGTGCCGGTATTAGCCGCTAATCTCGCGACCATCTCGCTATGCTTTGCGGCCAACTACCTATCCAGTGACCGCTGGGTGTTTCTATCCGGCGATTCGTATCAGGGCACGACTTCAGTCGTGCCGCAAAGATCGCAACTCTCAATCGCGCCTTTAGGCGCAGACTCAGGCTTAGGCAGGCGGCTCCGACCGATCACGCATCAGCAGCAGAGTACGCTCGGAGAAGGGAAGATAGATCAAAGCCGCAGTGATAGCGAGAGCCAGGCCCATCCCGATCTGCGGCGCCAGCAGGAACGGCGAAAGGGCCCAGAGTTGATCAAGCACAAAGACTCCGGGGAACAGGCGAAGGAATTTTCGGCTGAGACCGGCAACATCGAACGCGACCGCCGACAGCAAATACAGACGAACCGGAATGCCCACCGCAGCCGACAAAACCAAGACAGCTGTGATCCAGGTCGGCCTCGCGAACCCATGCTCCAGCAGTTCGATGACTACGCCCAGCCGAGCCAATGCTGCGATGTAGAAGCTGAGATACATGATCTGAATAAGCAGAAAGAGTACACGCACGTATCCGCGCGGAACCGCTGGCAGATCGTCGGGGCGAGTGAGCAGGGAAGTCGTCGGCAAAGCAATCGGACGCGGAGCTTCGGAAGGTGAAATAGAAGCTTCGATCGTGACTCTCTCGGGAGTCTCGACAGAGGGAAGAAGGCGGTATCCGCGTTTCGCCAAAGTCTCGATAAAGCGGGGATTCGAAGCCGAATCGCCCAGCACTTCGCGGAGTTTGTTAATGATGGTATTCAGACTGTGGTCAAAATCGACAAAGGTGTCGGCGGGCCAGAGCTTCTGCCGCAATTCTTCGCGGGTTACAACGTCGCCCGCCCGCTCCAGAAGTACCACCAATACCTGGAATGGCTGGTCCTGCAGCCGCAGCCGTACCCCCGACTTGCGCAGCTCACCGCTGGCGGTATCGGCTTCGAACACGCCAAACCGGAATAGTCGTCTTGCCTCGTCCGCCATCGCACGTCATCATAACGTAGTCGAGAGAATCATCATGTGGCGTCGTCCTTCCGCGTGTACCGTCCCAACCGACGAGTGCCCCATCTTTGCGCGCCTTTTGCGCAAAGGTGGGGGGAAATGGAGTAAGCAGCGAATCGGAACAAGAATCTTCGTTCTCGCGGCGATCTTCGCTATCGCCTGCTCTTCCGCCGCCGCCGAACAACTCAAACCCGAAACTGTCGCTGCATTCGATCACTATGTCGAATTGAGCGAACGCCATATGCCCAGTGCGCCGTTCCTCTATATCGACGGACTCCAGTCGCCAGAGCGCGACGCAGACCTCGCACGCCTGAAAGCCGGCGAGATAATCACCGGCCGCCTCCAAACCCGCGATAGTGGAGAGCCCATCGCAGTTCCGGGCGGCCTGATCCATCACTGGATAGGCACAGTCTTTGTTCCCGGCGTGACTCTCAACCAGACTCTCACCTTCTTGCAGGACTATGACAACCAGTACAAGTTCTACGCGCCCGACGTGCAGCAATCGAAGCTGATCAAGCGGGACGGAGACCGCTTCAGAATATTTCTCAGACTGCGCAAGACCAAAGTCGTAACTGTGATCCTCAATACCGAGTACGACGTGACATACACCCGCCTCGATGCCGCCCGCGCCACCTCCGATTCACGCAGCAACCGCATCGCTGAAGTCGAGAATGCCGGAAGGCCCAACCAATCCGAGAAGCCGGTCGGCAACGACAGCGGATTTATGTGGCGGCTGAATTCCTACTGGCGATTCCAGCAACGCGACGGCGGAGTGTACGTGCAGCTCGAAGCCATCTCGCTGACCCGCGACATTCCGACAGGTCTAGGCTGGCTCATCAGCCCATTCATCTCCAGCATTCCGAAGGAATCGCTGGTCTTCACGCTCAGGCGTACTCGGGAAACTTTGGTCCAGAAACACGGGGCGGGGGGACAGTAGTCTCTGGGAGCATTCATGAAGCCCCCCGCCCAGGCTGAGATGGACGGCGCACCCTCGAGAGTAGAATATCGAGCGGTGGCTTGGACCACCCGCTAATGAAGATGGAACTTCGCAAGTATGCCTGGTCGTTCGTGATCGGGCTCATTCTGACTGTGTTCGCTGCATTGGCCGGCAGTGTACCCGGATTGTCTGGCGTCGGAGTGCTCCTGGCACCGGGAATGCTCGGCGCGGCAATTTTCTTTCGACAGGGCATCCACTCTGACTGGGCGAACGCGTATTTGGTGATCGCAGGCTTGATGAATGCGGTCCTGCTTGCCTGGCCGGTGTTATGGTTTTGGACTTTGATTGGACGTGCACGTCAACGAGGTCGGACATGAGGGCTGGCCGGATACCGCACGAGGGCTCTCTTTCTTGCAGTTTACGAGTGCGTCGTGCAAATCCCTCTCACCGCACTTCCAACGAAACCAAATCCCCGGTGTCCGTTCCTACGGCTTTGTAGTTCACCGAGACCTGCCGGTTTGCCCACGCGCAGGAGAATGCGTCCGCCCCGACCAAAGTCATCGATTTGTAATCCGCAGTCTTCAGCGTCAGGGTCTTCGCTCCCGATGAGAAGGTCAAAACCGCGACCGGAGGCTGAGAGCAATCCACCGAAACGAGTTTCCCCTTCAAGTAGTGGATGGGCCGCTTGTCAATCACCGGCTCAGACGCCGTCTCTGAGATCTCATCGCTCAGGTCAGCTGCGGGTGAACTCTTCGCAGTCGCACTCGTGCTGCCGGGCTTGCTCGCCGGTTGTGTCGCCGCGGGAGTTGTTGGCTTGGCAGTCGCCGCGGCTGCGCTCGATGGAGCGGAAGATGTGGCGGCGGGCGCGGCAGCAGTATGTACCGGAGCCACGCCATATTTCATCAACGAGGGCAGGTCTTGCAGATCGCTGTGCGCAGCCGCAGCCACTCGTGAGTCAGAACTTGCGGTCAGCCGTTGCAGCAATGCGGTGGCGGCATCCCAATCTTTCGCCGCTGCATAAACTCGCGCCATCTCCAGCAAGTAACTTTGATTTCTCGGCGCCAGCCGGATCGCCGCCGGCACCGACTCCATGGCCGCGTGAATGCCGCCGCCCACCCGCTGCGCCCATCCCAGCATGTAATAGGCTTCGGCACACTCCGTCCACTTTTCCAAACTAAAATGCAAATCTTGCATCATGTTGGCGAGACCCTTGACTTCCTTCCCGCTCGACTGCGCCTCGCGAAACTTGGTCAGCGCCATGTAATAACGTGGCCAGGGATCTTTGTTCTCCAACTCCACCGCCGCGTTGAACTCTTCGGTCGCGGGCTCAAACTCCATCTTGACCAGATGATCCCATCCGACACCCCGATGGACGACCGTATTGTCGGTCAAGGGCTTTCCTGCAATCGTCTCGAGCAGTTGGCGAGCTTGATCATGCCGTTCCGGCAAACGCAAATCCATTTCCGCTACGGAAGCCCGCCCAACTGCTTCGGGAACATCGGTGTCGGTGACGCCGACGTCGTCATATGTGACCGGAGCCGCAGTAACGACCGCCTTGGCGGAAACTGCCGTCAGAGAGTGAAAATAGTCTTTCACCGCCTGATCCAATTGCGCCGAGGTCATGCCATAAGCCTTTTGGATCGCCTCGTCCACTGGCAGTTTGTTGTTGTGGACCAGACCGAAGTAAGCCCCGGTTTCCGCCAGCTTGTTCCTGTCGATGAGGTAGTGCATCACCATCCAGGACTGCGCGTAAAACAATGTCTGGCGACTGTTTCCGGCAGAGCTCTCCGGTTGCGCTACAAACAAAGCGGACAGCGTCATCCATGGCGATGCGCTCAACAACTCGACCAACGGTTGCGGCGGTTTGGCAGTCCCCGACGGTTTTCCCAACACGCTTTGCCGGACCGCCGGATTCGATTCGGGGTCCTCACCGACCCACATCTGCCGATTGTCCAAATGAAGACTGGCAAAGTACTCGGCGAAGCCCTCATCGAACCACGGCTGCGTGGGCGGATAGTTGTAGTTCAAAAGCATTCTGCCGAACTCGCGAGAAATCGCCCGCCAGTTGTCGGCCTCTGCCAGATCAAGGACGAAGAATTCCCGGTCTTCGCCTGGAATCGAAAACGCAGCTTCAAAGATGGGTTTACCCTGCGGCGAGGGAGCCGCGTTCGCATATTCTTCGTCGCTCTTGAGGGCGATGATGTCGACAGGCAGCGGCATGTTCACCCGGCTTCGGGCCAACAACTGTCCAAAAACGGCCCGCATCTGCTCAAATCGCACGGCGACTTCTCGCCCCTGCTTTTCGTCGCCATCCGTGAGCACCAGGAAATGCCTCGAAGCGACTTGAATCCAGTGGGGTTCAGCAGCCAACGCGGGTGACAGCAAGGCCGAAGCGCTCAACAACAAGGCCACGAAAAGCCGGGAAATAGGCATGATCCGATCGGCAAAACCTGAAGCCATGCTAGCACGGGCAACACCAGTTCACGACGAAGCCAGCTTCCTCACTGCCCACTTCGCGTGCTCTGCCACTACCGGGTCTTCATCGGCTGCCAGCTCCTCCAGAACTGGAGCGAACCGGCGATTCCCGCTGTTGCCCATGGCGACGACCGCATTCCGGCGCAGCCCAGCGCGCTTGGTGCGGCGAATGGGTGAGCCGCGAAATGTGTCACGAAATTCCTCGGTCGTCATCTGCGCAAGCCACTCCAGTGCCGGATTGACCAATCCCTGGCGCGGCTGAAACTCATCGGCGCGAGTAGATGGAGCCTTGCGGTTCCACGGGCAGACGTCCTGACAAATGTCGCACCCGAACACGTGCCGCCCCGTGCCCTCGCGTATTTCTTCCGGAATGTCCCCGCGCTTTTCGATGGTCAAATACGAAATGCACCGATTGGAATCGAGCTGGTAGGGCGCGATGAGCGCGTCCGTCGGGCAGGCATCAATGCAGCGTGTGCACGTGCCGCAACGGTCCGGAGCAGGGAAGTCCGGCGTAAGCTCAAGTGAACAGATGATTACGCCGAGAAAAAGCCACGATCCCATTTGCTGATTCAATATGCAGGTATTTTTCCCGATCCATCCCACGCCCGCGTATTTGGCATAGACCCGCTCCACCAAAGGACCAGTGTCGACGTAGCAGAGCGTTTGCAGTGCCGCGGTCTCACTGGTTACTTTCCGCAGGCGATCCTCAACCACTCGCAACCGCCGCAGAACTGCTTCGTGGTAGTCCTCGTTGCTCCATGCATAACGCGAAATCCATCCCCGATCAGGATCTTGCACCTCTGTCGAGTAGGGATGGGCGGTATTGTAATTGATGGTACAGACGATCACGCTGCGTGCCCACGGGACCGCCGAGCGCAAAGAGGCCCGCTTCAGATTCCCGGCTTCGTCGCGCTTCTCGAGATATTGCATTTCGCCGGCGTGTCCGGCGGCGATCCATTCGGGAAAACGGCTCAACTCGGAAAATTCCGCAACCGGAGCGATGCCGGCCAGTTCAAAGCCGGCGTCCTTCGCTGCTTGCTTGACGAACGTGGCTATTTCGCTGACCGGTTTCAATTCGAGCGTCCCCAAGCCGCAACTTCATTATTTCAGCATTCAGACCCGTTTCGGACCATAGCCCTCAGGGTTGAGCAGAAAACAGAACGCAACTCATCGGCGTGCTCCTCGGGAATCGACTTCGAGATCAGGAGCATGGCCGTCCCATGCGACAGCGCCCAAAGGGCGAGGCCCAGGCGCGTGTGGTCCTCTGGGCATCCGCCGAGACGGTCGGCCAGCTTGGCTTCTACCAGCGCCATGGTGGGCCGATGTTCTCTTATCGGACCCTGAGACGGGTGGGGAAGTTGGTAGGCATGCTCATAAAAGAGTTCGTACTCGTTAGGATGACTCAACGCAAACTCAAGATATCGCTCACATGCCTCCTCAGCAGATTGGCAGGGGCGAACCACGTCTGCGACATCCTTTTGCAGGCGCCGCAAAAGGGTATGCAAAATGTCCCGCCGATCTTTAAAACGGCGGTAAACGGCAGGAGTGTTAGTGCCTGCGGCCTTGGCCACGGCTCGCATGGTGAGGGTTTTCTCGGCTCCCTTTCTCCACAACTTAAGGGCGGCGTTCAAAATGCGTTCTTCGACATCGGGATCGAGGTGCCGGGGCATGCCTTTATCCTCAGTCACTAAAACGTTTAAATAAATGTTGACAGTGTAAACGTAACACTGTATACGTAATGAGTATAGGTCCTTTCCGGCAGTTTGCAAGCTCAATTGGGAGTTTACCGAATGTTTTCCTGGGATGATCCAGATGACAGGATTGCTATTGTCCAAATGGATGCCGAGTTGCACCACGCAGAGTTGGAACTCATCAGCGCACAGTGCGCTACCCACCAACTTCGTCTCCGTTTCTCAATCGATGATCTGGCCCGGTTTGGGGAGCGCTCGATCTTGCGCAAAGCCATCGCCGCAGCCAGCGACCTGAACGATTACTACAGTTCCATCGAAAAGCTCATTCCGCGCGAGGCTGCGGGGCCGAACACCGGCGGGACAATGTTGCCCGAGGAACAGATTTCTCGCGCCACCGAACGAGTTCTGGCGTACCTGCGAGAGCAGCGCGACCGCCACTATGCTGCGGGGGAACCCCTCAGCGCGGAGCACAAGGCCCTCATGCGGCCGTTCTTTTCCCCCGGCATCCTCGACCGCGTGAGAATTGTGGAACTGGGCGGCGCGCGACTTCCGAATCCGTCGTTTTACTCCGAAGCGAAGGCGCTGGGCATCGCTAACCTGCCGCAGGTTACGCACATGGCGTCGCTGACCTTTGTCGATGTCGTGGTATTCAACGAAAGAATCACAGAGCGGGACCTGTTTCACGGGTTGGTGCATGCCGTCCAGTTTCAACTCCTCGGGCCAGAGCGCTACACTCGCGCCTTCGTCGATGGTTTTCTCAGGACGAACTCACATTTCACCGTGCCACTTGAGGCCCATACCTTCGCCCTGGAATCGAAGTTTGTGCAGAATCCGGCGGAGGGTTTCTCGGTCGAAGAGCAAGTCAGAATCTGGATCAGGGAACGCCGCTACTAGCGAAACCGAGCCCACGGCAAAACGGGATTCATGCTGCTTGCGGTTTGAACACCATTCCCTGGCTGGTCTTTCCATTCATTACCACGACCATCGGCTGCTCAAACCGTAGATGCCGCACGCACCCGCGCTCCTCAGCCGCGGGCTGAGCGCTCAGCCATTGCCAGTCGACGAAGCCCTCGCCGGCGTCTGGATTCACGGTGAAGTATCCCACTTGAAATGCGGTGAGATTCTGAAAGAAGTGACTGCCTTGCGATGGAGTCACGCGAAAATCACGGAAGCCGGCTTCAACAATAACGCGTGCTCCTGAAATTTCGTCCCACTCCACCGGAATTCCCAGCCAGGGATCGTTCGAGCCCCAGCGCCCCACTCCAATCAGCAAATACGGCCGGCCACTCTCGTTCAGCTTTGCGTTGAATTGGGCCACGCCCTCGGCAACTTCCTGACTGCGTGTCCTTTCAAAGCGGTGGAGGTCGACCACGACCAGGTCACGCAGATCCTGGATTCTTCCATTCCCCAGGACTTTGGCGCTCTGGCAGATGAGCTGATCCGGCTTCACATCCTCCATGCGCAACTCTTCGCCTTCGCGCGACAGCACTAGCGGGCGAATCTGCAAAAAGCCAAACTCGGATGGGCCGCGAACGCTTTCCGGCAACCGCACCGCAAACTCAATCTCGACCGGGCGGCCAAAGGCGTCTTCGCCGATCTTTGTCAGGCGTTCCAGAATTCCGGGGAGCGGGAAGACGTCGTGTTTGAGGACTGGAGCGAAACTCACAATGCGCGTCCCGGGCCGGCTGAGCCCGTCATAGACAACGTGATTGTCCGCGGAATAAGTTGATGCCACGTTTTGCAGGGTCTCATCGGTCTCGGCCGCGTCGAGGCCGAATTGCACTTCCCGCAGATCGGCCAGGGGGTCTTCATGAGGTTCCGCATGGTTCAAGTCCAGCGCCCAGAAATCACGCTGAGAGTTGGCCAGGATGTCCTCCACCGAAGAGAATTGCACCAGGTTTCGCGGATAGCGGGGACAAAACGTCAGGCACTTGCCTCCATCCACCACGGCGCGCCCCATGCCCAGGGCCACAGCTGCGATTCCGTCGCCGTAGTTCATGGGAGGGACAGGATAGAAATTGTGCGATCGCACCACGCCGGAGAAATCAGGGTAGAACCGCTGCCCATGGATCGCTCCTACCACCTGTTGCAGAATTACCGCCATCTTTTCTTCTTCCAGCCGATACGGCGTCGAGCGCACATAGGCCTTGGCATGGGAACTGAAAGTGGAAGCGTAAACCCGCTTGATCGCTTCCATGAGTTGTTCCAGGCGGATCAAGAGATCAGCGTGCTGGTTGCCCAGCATGAAAGTTTCATACACGCCGGTGAACGGCTCGTATTGAGAGTCTTCGAGCAAGCTCGACGAACGCACCGCCAGCGGATAGTGCACCTCCGCCAGAAATGCCAGCAGATTCTCGCGTAGCGGGGCAGGGAATGCTCCCGCCAGAAACCGCCGCTGGACATCAGCGTCGTCGGTCGAGTGCATGGCGAAGTCGAGCAGATTGTTTTCGCTCAGGAAGCGGTCAAACACGTCGGTTGCGAGCACCACGCTGGGTGGCACCACAATACGAACGTTAGGGAAACGACGGGCAATGCGGTTATTGTGCAGCAGATGGCGAACGAAGGCCAGCCCGCGAGCTTTGCCTCCCAGGGAACCACCGCCAATCCGCAAGAAGTAGTGATCGCCTGGCTTGAAAGTCGCGGGATTGAAATCGCCAATTAAGACTTGGCTCTGCTCGCTGCGGTAGTCGGCGATGGAGTCGATCAGGTCGTGGCGCAGATCCTCGAGCGTGGAGAAATCAGAGACCTTGCGCGGGCGAAGCTTTTGCGCCAGGGCGAACTCGGTCCGCGCCCGCAACCAGCGCGAAAAGTGGTTGCGCTCGCTGTGGTATGCGATGCTCTCCTCGGGAACCTCTTGCAGCCGGGCTTCCAGTTCGTTCAAATCGCGGGCCCGGGCCACCTCAGTATGATCGGGCAGGCGGAAAACAAAATCGCCAAAGCCCAGATGCTCCGTCAGCAGCCGTCGCAGGTCTCGCAACAGAGTCGGTGAGCGCTTGCGAAGGAAGGAACAGCCTTCGGCATTGGCCCGCGCCCGAAATTCAGTGCGGCTGGATTGCAGCACGATGGGAACGTCCGGCACTTTCTCCTGCACCTGGCGAGCCAGCTCGAAACCGGCCTCAGTACTCAACTCACCGCCAAGCGGAAATTCAATGTCGGACACCACGCCCAATAGATAGTCGCGATACTCCGTGGCCTGCTGAAGCGCATCTTCATAAGTGGAACTGAGCAGAATCTTGGGCCGGGCCCGCATACGCACCAGTTTGTGGGCCACGTTCAGCCCTTCGCTGATGATCCGCCGTGACTGGGTGATCAACTCGGTATAAATTACCGGCAAAAAAGCCGAGTAATAACGAATGTCATCCTCCACCACCAGAATCACCGGCACGCCGATGGTCCGCGTGTCGTGGAGCACATTGCGCTTGTCTTCGATGTAGCTGATTATCGAAATCAGAATGCGGACGTTGCCTTGCCACAGGAAAATCGACTCCAGATCGGTGACGGGGTTGCGGGCCACAAAATTCTTGATCTCGCGGTAGTCGTACGCCAGCACCACCACGGGCACATCGAGTCCGGCAGCCTTGACCTCGCGAGCCAGTTGCGCCGCATCCATGTCTTCAACTTCCAGATTGGTGACGATCAAGTTGAAGCGCGGCTGGGAGCGGGCCAGCGCCAGCGCCTCGGCCCCGCTCGAAACATGGGTAATTCCGGGAATCTGCTGCAAGTTGAGTTCGAGGGATTCGCCGATCAACAGTTCGTTGAGCCGGCCATCTTCGCGCAGAATAAAGGAGTCGTAGAGGCTCGAGACGAGGAGAATGTCCTGTACCCGGAAGGGCATCAGGTTCTCGAAGCCCTCGAAGAGGCGTTCGGGGTCGACGATGGGATCGGGGGTGTGGATGGTTCCCATAGGTGTGTATCTTCTCTGGGTCCTCTGTGCTCTCTGTGGTTTTAGCTTTTTGAAAACCCGTCACCACAGAGGGCATAGAGAACACAGAGGGTACCACCCCGCATCATACTTCCAAATCTGACCTACTGTTTGCTGCCGTCCGTCACTCGCGGACACCGGTTCACGCTGCCATCACTATTGTGAACCACCATCTCAACCGCTTTCCCGCTCGAATCCCTTTCAAATTCAATCTCCGTCTCTTCCGTGCGCAGGAAGAACTTCGCTTCCGAGGCGGCAAATAGCCAGTAGTAAGGATTGCCAGGAATCTCCACCACCAGGCGGCTATCTTTCTCCGTCACGCTCGCCATGCGGTTCCCTAGTTTGTACCAGCCGACGTAAGCGTTGAGGAGAGAGTCCGTGAGGTGCACGTCTTTGCGCTCGGTTAACGCTACGAAGCGGTTGAATCGGGCCACCAACTCCGCCGGACGCTGAAGCTGAATCAGGTGGCCGGTATCTTTCCACACTTCGAACGACGCCAAGGGCACCGCCGCTTCGATTGCACCGGAATAGGCAAAGACATCGGCGATGTCGGCATCGCCCACTAAGACCAGCATCGGGATATGAATCTCTGAGAGACGCACGACGGTGGGCGGCGAGGGGCGGACTTCGAGGCTGCCATCGACTTTCAGGTTCTGCGGATTCTGCGACAGACCATCATAGAGTTCCTTGCGCGCTTTCGAGTCGTCGCCAGCGATTATGAATCGATCCTTCGACCAGTTTTCCGCAGCTGCTTTCACATCGCCGCGATCCAAGGGTGCGCTGTTCTTGCTTCCGCGTTCGTTGAAGTAATCCGTGCTGGCCATGCCATGCACAACGGGACCGATCAGAAATAGTCCATCCACCATTTCCGGATGCGCCACGGCGAAGTCAAGGGCCAGTCCACCTCCGGAGGAGTTCCCAACGAGGATGGCGCGATCCATGTGCACCTGGCGCATGATCTTGAGAAGATCTTCTTCGGGAACGAAGGGAGCCTTCGTCGAGTCGGAGCGGCCGTATCCTCTGCGGTCATAGCGCACGGCGTGATATTTGGCGCAGAGCGATGGCCAGATGCCGTCCCAGGTAATAGAGTTCAGCAGGCCATCGTGGAGAAGGACGACTGCGGGAGAATTCTGTGAGCCGCAGTCTTCGTACCAGAGCTTGGCGCCACCGACGTCAAGGTAGTCTCCGGGGGGTGGTGGCGGAACGGTCGTGTCGCTAGCAAGCGAGAACGCTGAGATGAACAAGAACGCAAGGCTCAGCAGACGGTCAGTCATCTTCGATATTCCCCAAACCCCGTTGCTGGCGTCACTTCACCGCAGATTGTGCAGCTTTGGGTTGGCTGCGGTCGGTGTAGTGCAGACCGCAATCCGACCAGCGCAGATCGACATCCAACCTTTCCTCCTCAGCGTCTTCGCTTACCTCGATGGCGATTTCACCGATAGACGTCCCTAGGGAACTCAAGCTCAAGAAATACAGGCCAGGCGAGACATTCAAGACACTAAAGTGGCCCATCTCGTCTGTGTCGGCGGTCTGAAGCAGATGAGCCGATACGGCTTCTACGAGAGAAACCGAAGCCCGCTTGGAACCTGGCAGACTCCCTAAATGGTGTAGGGTCCCGCTGGCGGTTCGCACCCGGATTGGGGTTCGGGCGGGCCAACTCATCGGTACTGTGACGATGGTTGGGCTTTTCTCGGAAACCTGCACAGAGATGCTGCTCCGAATACCCACATCATGTTCTGCCCAAACGAGGTAGAAGCCGGCAGGCACATCGTCGAATCGCGCAATGCCTGCGGCATCTGTAGTGGCCGCAACAGGAGTTGGAAGCGTCGTGTAGTCATCGTAGGTTAGCTTTACAAGCAGCCCCTCAACGGGGTGGCCCCGGTCTGCCACCCTGAGCAGAAAGTTTCGCCCTACGTCGATCCCCGGCCGGATCACCTCTGAACAGGCTCCCGCGAGCACTGACAGGAGTGCAGCAACTATCGCTAAGGCGACACCTAGTCGAGCTGAACCTCTTATTATTGACATATGAATCTGCGGGGTGGAACCTGCTCCACCCCGCCCAACCCTTAGACGTGCCAACAACGTCTCTACACTAGCCCCTGATCCAGCATGGCATTAGCAACCTTCATAAAGCCGCCAATGTTCGCGCCGTTCACCAGATTGCCCGGCGTACCGTACTTCTCTGCCGTCTCGAAGCAGGTTTTGTGGATGGCGATCATGATCTTGTGCAGCCGATCGTCTACTTCTTCGCGAGTCCAACTGAGGCGGGCGCTGTTCTGGGCCATTTCGAGGCCGGAAGTCGCCACGCCTCCCGCGTTTGCAGCCTTGGCAGGACCGTAGAGAGTCTTAGCGTCGAGGAACATCTTGGTGGCTTCGAGTGTGCATGGCATGTTGGCGCCTTCCGCTACCAGCTTGCACCCGTTCTTCAAAAGATTCGCGGCGTCTTTCGCCTTGATCTCATTCTGCGTGGCGCTGGGGAAGGCGCAATCCGCCTTGATGTTCCAGATGGGATTGTGGTCCAGCTTCACGTCGGTGGGCATGAAGACGGCTTTCTTGTACTTGTCCGTGTATTCGCGGATGCGTCCACGCCGCACGTTCTTCAGCTCCATCACCCAGGCCAGCTTTTCGCGGTCGATGCCATCGGGATCAAAGATCACGCCGTCGGAGTCAGACCATGTAATTGGCTTGGCGCCGAAGTCGAGCAGCTTCTCGACCGTGTATTGCGAAACGTTGCCGCTGCCCGAAACCAGGCACAGCTTGCCGTCGAAAGTCTCCTTGCGAGTCTTCAGCATCTCGTTGGCAAAATAAACGCAGCCGTAGCCGGTGGCCTCGGGACGAATCAACGAACCGCCCCAATTGAGTCCTTTGCCGGTCAGCACGCCGGTGAATTCGTTGCGCAGGCGTTTGTATTGACCAAAGAGAAAGCCGATCTCGCGGCCGCCCACTCCAATATCTCCGGCGGGAACGTCCGTGTCCGGGCCAATGTGGCGCTGCAACTCGGTCATGAAGCTCTGGCAGAAGCGCATGACTTCGTTATCGCTCTTGCCCTTGGGATCGAAATCTGAACCGCCCTTGCCGCCGCCCATGGGCAGCGTGGTCAGCGAATTCTTGAACACCTGCTCGAACGCCAGGAACTTCAAAATGCCGAGATTGACCGATGGATGAAATCGCAGCCCGCCTTTATAAGGACCGATGGCACTGTTCATCTCAATACGGAAGCCGCGGTTGACTTGAACTTCTCCGCGATCGTCAAACCAGGGGACGCGGAACATCAGCACACGCTCCGGCTCGGTGATGCGCTCCAGAATCCTCGCCGATCGGTATTCGGGATGCTTCTGCAGCACCAGACGTAGCGAGTCCAACACTTCCTGTACCGCCTGGTGAAACTCCGATTCTGCCGGATTCTTCGCCTTGACGGTAGCCAGTACGTCTTCAATGTAGTCGCCCGAATTCTTGACGTTGGGCGGGGTCATAACGCTCATGGTCGCATTCTCCTGTTTACGAGGGCTGGTGATATCGAAACCTGACTATGTTACTGCGGGAGCGCATCCAATGCCGCTGTTTTTTGTTCGCTGGCCCCAGGGCAGCGACCCAAGACTGACTCCAGGGCAGGCGCTTTCCTGGAGGTCGCAAAGGCGGCCCAACGCCCCATAACCCTTTTGCCCAGAATGGGAAACGGCAGCCGCGGTAAAGCAATTTATCCGGCTCGGAAATACCAGGCCGGGCATAAGCTCAAAAAGACGAGCCGCGCTGTTCTCCGCTACGCGACCTCCAAAACTTCATCTAGGAAGGAGAAACAAATGCCGCAAACGTCTACCATTCAGATTTCCATCATTAACGCCAGCACGGTGCTCACCGATACCGAGATTCGTCCCGTGGTCAACGCGCTTCAGCAACAAGTCACCAACGACTTTCGTCCGGCATGGGGAACCGACGCTGAACTCACCTTTGTGCCTAGCGGCTCAACGCCGCCGATCGGCACCTGGTGGCTCACCATTCTTGACGACTCCGATCAGGCCGGCGCTCTCGGCTACCACGACCTCACTCCCGATGGCCTACCGCTGGGCAAGGTCTTCGCCGCCACCGACTTGAAGTACGGCAATAGCTGGACGGTCACTGCCAGTCATGAACTGCTGGAAATGCTGGCCGACCCCAACATCAATCTCACTGTGTTTGTGCAGAACGAAAACACCACCGGCACACTTTACGCTTACGAAGTCTGCGACGCGTGCGAGTCCGACGCTTTCTCCTACAAGATCGGCACTGTGCTCGTCTCCGACTTCGTGTTCCCCTCCTGGTTCGAGACTTTTCGGGTTGAGGGATCGACCCGGTTCGACCAGACCAACAACATCTCGGAACCTCTGGAGCTAATCTCTGGGGGATATATCGGGGTGTTCGGAGTAAACGACGGGACGGGTTGGCAGCAGCTCACGGCCCAGAAGACGCCAACCGATGCGACGCATCGCGGCAACGTGGGCAGCCGTCGCGAACGCCGGCGCACGCCGCACACGCAATGGGTGACCAGCCATACCTACAAAGAGATCACTCACCGGGCGACGCTGTACAAGGAGCGGTTGCAGCAGGTGATCACACGAAAAGTGGCAGCTTGAATTTGTTTTGGTGTCTAAAGCCTCACGCGGCAGCGTGGGGCTTTTTGTTACACGCCCAGCTTCTTGACTTCTTCCTGGTAGTACTTCCGATAGAGGATGTCCCACTCCTGGCTGCCTTCGAGGATGGTGCGCTTCTGGTTCTCGATCTTGTGCCGGGCGGCCTGATCGATTTTTTCTTCCTGATTGAGCAGCTCTTCCATCACCCGGCGCACTTCGAGCCGAATGGTGTTGCGGTCTTCGACGAAATCCAGCTCATTCACTTCCGCGAGCGCTTCCGTAACCGCGTGCGCGACCTTGTTCACTTTGTCGCGGCTGACTCTCACAGCACCGCCTTGTATTTGCGTACCAGTTCCTGCTTCACTTTGCGGAACATCTCCTGGTAATTGGCGCCGGTTTTCTGCATTTCGGAGGAATAGGCTTCCAAAATGACGCGCACCTCGTCGTTGATGCGGTCCTCGAGCGTGAACTCCTCGAGCATGGCGGCATGCACCTTTTCCGTGACCACGGGCACGGCCTTGGTCTCAATGAACTCACCCGCAATCAGTTTTTTGGTGACTTCGCGGGCCAGATAGCCCACATATTCTTTGGACAGAAGCATGTGCGGAGTCAGGAGTTGCTAAGAAACAATTAGTGTAGCACAGAGAGCATTCAGCACTCAGGCGCCAGCATTCAGCTATTCAAGAACCCTGCTCGAACGCGGCGGGCTGAATGCTGAGTGCTGACTGCTGAATGCTCGATTCTCCTGACACCTTCCCTCTTTCCGGCATACAATGTCCACATACTTCGGAAATCCTTATGTCGCCCGCGCCTGACGATCTCGCCAGCCTCAAAGATGACATGATCGCTTTCATTGAAGGCCACGGATTGCGCCGCTTCCCCGGCTTCATCGACTATGAAGAAGTGCAAAGTGTTCCCTGGAAGTCGGCCGACAATCCCGATGGCTGGAAGGATTTTGTCGAACTGGCCAAGGCTGCGGGCGCGCCGTTTCTGATCATGGACTCCTGGAAACTGGAGCGCGAGGAACTTGACGCCATGATCCAGCGCCTGAGCAACGCCGAGTTCACCAACGACGAAGACATCGAAGAGGCCCGCTGGCTGCGCACCTACGTTGGCAAAACCGGCTTCGTGCAGCTTGGTTTCGCGCACCAGGGCGTAATGATGGTGTACGAGGCGTCCACTCCATGGTACGACCGCTATCAGGGCATTCTCGAGATGGCGGAGGACTTCAGCGGAATGCCCATCGACGAGCCCGGCTTCGACGACGAACCGTAGCAACTTCATGTAGTACTTCTCTGTGGACCCCTGTGTCCCCTGTGGTGAAAAGACACAACCACAGAGAACACAGAGGCCCACAGAGAGATCAACCCGATGAAGTGGCTTCACAGAACGGCGGATGCGGCACTATCTCACACCCTAGCCGCAAGACTGCGTGCCAATCCCCGCTTACGACAGGGCGATGAAGCCGCCGCCCTCCTCGCCAGTCTACTGGTCATCCGCGGTATCACTGACCCCGAAACTGCCGAACGCTTCCTGACTCCCTCACTCAGCCACCTTCACTCTCCATATCTCATGTTGGGCATGAAAGCGGCCGTCGACCGCATCGACGCCGCCATCGAGCGCAAAGAAGGCATCCTCATCTACGGCGACTATGACGTCGACGGCACAACTGCCATTGTCATTTTGAAGACAGCCATCGAACTTTGCGGAGGCACGCCCGAATTCCACGTGCCGCATCGCATCAAGGAGGGCTACGACCTGCGCGGTGATGTCATAGAACGCGCCGCGGCTGCCGGCATTCGACTGATCATCAGTGTGGATGCGGGCATTCGTGCGTTCGCGGCTGCCGACACCGCACGACGCCTCGGCGTGGATTTAATTGTCACTGACCACCACCTGCCCGGCTCCGACGGTACTCCGCACGCGCTTGCTGTGCTGAATCCGAATCAGCCCGGCTGCGAGTACCCGTGCAAGGCGCTCTGCGGTGCAGGCGTTGCCTTCAAGCTGGCGCAGGCTTTGATGGAACGCAGACTGCCGCATCGCGATCAGGCGTCTTTGCTTAACTCTTTTGCGAAGATCGTCGCCATCGCTACCATCGCCGACTGTGTGCCGCTAACCGGCGAGAATCGAGTGTTTGCCAAGCTGGGGTTGGAAGCGTTGCGGACAGCAGTCAATCCGGGTCTCAAAGCGTTGCTCGAAACCGCGCAGGTGAGCGGCCGTCCTCTCACTTCCGGCGAAGTCGGATTTCGCGTCGCGCCCCGAATCAACGCTGCCGGACGTATGGATATTGCCGCCGACGTCATCGAACTCTTCAGCACAAAAGATGCGACGCGCGCCCGAGAGATTGCCGCCAAACTCGATCAACTGAATTCCGAGCGCCAGGAGGAAGAACGCCGCATCCTGGAGGCCATCGCCGCGCGTTTTCAGGAAGATCCGACCCTCCCTAACTCGTTTTGCATCGTGGTCGACGGGGAAGGCTGGCACCGCGGCGTCATCGGCATCACGGCCACCCGCGTAGTGGAACGCTGCGGCCGTCCCGCGATCGTCATCTCATGCGATGGCGATGAGGCCCACGGCTCAGGCCGCTCCATTCGCCCCTTTCACTTGCTTAACGCGTTGGAATCGTGCTCGCAACTCTTCACCCGTTTCGGCGGTCACTCTCACGCCGTGGGATTCTCTTTGCCCGCCGCGCGTGTGCGGGAGTTGCGCGCTCACCTTGATCTTTATGCTCGCTCTTGCCTGACCCTCGCTGATTTCGAACCGACTCTAAACATTGACGCAGAACTCGAACTCGGCAACGTGACGCCAGAATTCTTTAGGGCTCTCAGCCTGCTACAACCGTTCGGAAGCGGCAATCCGGAGCCAGTTTTCACTGCACGCAATGTGCGATTGATGGCGCCTCCGCAAATCGTGAAAGAAAAGCACGTTCGACTGAAGCTGGCTTGGAACGGAGAGGAACTGAATGATGAAGCGAAGTCAGTGACGCCGCGCTGCCATCCCGATTCGGCTGCCATTCCCCGCCGCTCAGAGAAATGGCGAAAATCTGTCGTTTATAAAGCTCTGGGCTGGCGGCTGGCGGAGCGAGTGCAGCAAGCGCAACTTATTCCGGGTGATGTCATCGACATCGCATTTACTCTCGACCACAACGACCACCCTGATTTCGGTGGATTGGAGCTCTCGCTAAGGGATTTCGCCGTGCAATCCAAGATCGCCCACGAGACTGCCGCAGGACCGGCTCACTCCACCCTAAGCGCGCGCTAGCGCTGCATCGCCGCCACCGGCCACACATAGTTCATCGGAGCGTGGTCGGCTGTTTCGCGTACTCTAACGTTGCCCGGCCGCCACGCATAACGGAACAGAAAACTCCAGCGGGCCCGACGGTGATCTTTCGAAATGAACCCTTGATCGGGATTCAGAGTCACGCGGCGCTCGCGGTCGATGTAGTGAGGCTGCCCCAGGTGCCGGTATCCGAGTTCCTCTGGGGGTACATGGGTTACCAGGTCGCAGCAATCCTGAAAACGAAAGTTGGTAATACCTTGTAATGAGGCAACGAACTCAGCATCACCTACGCGCGGTGAACCAAAAGTGAAAAGTGTATCCGGCTTCTTCAGACCTGCCAGCAGAGTCGCCATCGCTGCGCCCAGGCTGTGGCCGGTGTAAAGCACCCGGCAGCCTTGCAGCGAATCCAACGACGCTAGAAGCTCCTTTTGTACTTGCGATAGGGCGGTTGCGAATCCCTTGTGCACCCGGCCCCTTCCCGCCCATGACTCCAATTCAAGATCTGCGTCGAACAGCAAGTTGCTGCCATCCTTGACGTCGGTTCCTCGAAAGGCAACCACCGCCAGCCGCCGGCTCAGCGGCGCATCCTCACGCAGCGAGACAACGCAGTGCGCTCCCTTTCCGTGTTCCGTGCCCCGTGTTTCCAGACATGCGAAGAGTTTGAATTCAATGCTCCGCAAATTCTCGCGAATGCGATCCTGATCGCACCCGAAATCAGGAGCTTTCCGGCAATATGCAAGGCGGGCCATCCCCACGCACAGCGTTGCCTCGGATTGCTTTGCGCCCGGCGGGAAAAACCCCTCGCGCACACCGGGATTGAGGAGGTCTTCTTCTCTTGCCGTGTAGAGGACGCTTGGACTCATCTGGATCCTCCTTGAACAAGCTGTCAGACACCCGGGAAACCGCAATCTTATACCTGAACTGACCAACCGTCCCATCGAAACACTTCCCGTACGGTTTCTGTAAACTTGTCTTCAGATGCCTGTTTTCCTCACCCATTTGCGCCGCTGGTTTGCCGCGGCTGCCATTGCTCTTGTGCTGGTGGTGGGCGGCGTCTATTTCTATGCCAAGCTGCGGGTGCAGAATGCGCTCAAGCAGGTTCCGGAGAAAATGGGCGTCGAAATCCAACAGAGCGCCACCGGCTTCACCATTTCGAAATCCGAGCAAGGACGTACCTGGTTCAAAATCGAGGCCAGCAAGGCGGTGCAGTTCAAGCAGGGCGGGCGAGCCCATCTGCACGATGTAACCGTCACCATCTATGGGCGTGATTCCAGCCGCTATGACCGCATCTCGGGCGCCGATTTTGACTACGACCCCCAGGCTGGCGATGTGACCGCGAAGGGCGAAGTTCAAATCGACTTGGAGGCGAACCCAGGAGGCACGGCCAAGCCCGACCAGGCAGTCCCAATCGATCTCAGGAATCCGATTCACCTGAAAACCAGCGGCCTGGTTTTTAGCCAGAAGACCGGAGATGCATCCACAAACGAGCGGGTCGAATTTAGCCTTCCACAAGCCAGCGGCTCAGCCGTGGGAGTCCGCTACCTGGCCGGAAGCGGAGAACTCGCTCTGGAGTCCCAGGTCAACATCCTGACCGGGTCGGAGGGCGTAACCCTTACTGCGGCTCGGGCCATGATCGTGAAGGCCAAGCATCACATTTGGCTCGATCACCCGCTACTAACCATGGCTGCGCGGCGATGCCAATCCGATCAGGCGACCATGTTTCTGCGACCCGACAATCGGCTCGGCCGGATTCTGGCCACAGGCAATATATTGATCCAGACGGATGCCGACCCAATCGCGAAGGCGCAGGGCGATCAACTCGAACTCCTCATGGGCGAAAAACGGGAGGGATTGCGCACAGCAATTCTTTCTGGAACCGTGACCGCGGACATGGCTGGAGTGCAACCGATGCAGGCCAGCGCCGGGCGCGTGGTGCTCGATTTTGGCGGCAGAAATCAGGTCACCAAAGTCCACACCGAAGAAAATGTCAGGCTGGTGCAGCACCAGACTTCATCCGGCGCGTCGCGTCGTTCTCAGGATCTGGAACTGACCGCATCAGCCGTGGATTTCTTTCTGACCAGCAAAAGCCGTCTCGAGCGGGCAGAAACTTTCGGTGCTGCACAGATTGCAACTCATCCTTCCGGTTCGGGCGATGCGCAGGAGACTCTAGTTACGGCGGGCAAGTTTGAAGCCCATTTCGACGCCTCCGGCCAGTTCTCGACGGTTCACGGAGCTCCCGACGCCCGTATTGTGAGCAAGAACCCGGGACAGCCCGACCGGGTCAGCACCAGCCGTACACTTGATGCTGCGTTCCGGCCCGGGCGCGGGATCGAATCTTTGGTGCAGCAGGGAAGCGTCGTCTACAACGACGGTGACCGCAAAGCATGGAGCGACTTGGGCCGCTACACTCCGGCGGACCAGACCTTGACCCTTGCAGGTTCACCTCGCGTCAGCGAAGGTGGCATGACCACAACCGCCCAGACGATGCGGTTGGATCGGGCAACCGGAACGGCATTTGCCGACGGTGATGTCAAAACCACCTACAGCGATTTGATGCCCCAGCCCAACGGAGCGCTCTTGGCCTCGTCCAGTCCAATCCATGTAACCGCTCATTCGATGACCGCACACAGCTCAGCAGCAACCGCGCTCTACCGGGGAACGGTGCGGCTATGGCAGGATGCCAATGTTGTCGAAGCCCCGGCAATCGATTTTGATCGCGATCACCGCTCGTTGGTCGCGCAAGGGGCGTCGGCGCAGCCCGTGTCCACGGTTCTAGTACAAACCGACTCCGAAGGGCACTCTACTCCGGTTGCCATCACTTGTTCCCGGCTGACCTATGCTGATGACGAACGCAAAGTCCATTTTGAGGGGAATGTCCTGGCGAAAGAAGCCGACATCACCATCACTGCCAGCCAAATGGACGCGTATCTGCAGGCGCGTGGGCAAGTGCCCGCCAACCGATCCCCCAGTGCTGGAAAACTCGACAAGATCGTGGCGACAGGAGATGTAGTGGCCACCCAACCCCAGCGCCGGGCCGAAGGGGAACATCTGGTCTACGCGGCCAAGGAAGACAAATTCGTACTGACCGGCGGTTCGCCTAGCATTTTTGATGCCGAACAGGGCAAGATTACCGGGGTTTCGTTGACTTTCTTTAGGCACGATGATAGGGTGCTGATTGAAGGCAACACTTCATCCCCTGCCGTTACGCAAACGCGAGTGGCACGATAAATGCGTACTCTGGCCACCGACGAAATCGGAAAATCCTACCGCGGTCGCCGGGTTGTGAATGGTGTAAGCCTGCGCGTGGAACAGGGCGAAGTTGTTGGTTTACTTGGACCTAACGGCGCCGGCAAGACCACGACTTTTTATGCGATCGTCGGGTTGGTTCCCCCGGACACGGGTCGGGTTTTGCTCGACCAGGACGACATCACGGACGTGCCAATGTATCTGCGGGCGCGTCAGTACGGCATCAGTTATCTCCCCCAGGAAGCTTCTGTGTTTCGCAAGCTGACGGTCGAGGAAAATATCCTCGCCGTGCTGGAAGCTCAGCCTATCGCCTGGCATGAACGCCGGGAGAAGATGGAAAAGCTGATCGACCAGTTGGGGTTGGAGCATATCCGCCAGAACCGGGGATATGCGCTCTCAGGGGGAGAGCGGCGGCGCGTGGAGATTGCCCGCGCTCTTTGCATCAACCCGACTTTTATTTTGCTGGACGAGCCGTTTTCCGGGATTGATCCGATTGCCGTGCTCGACTTGCAGAAGATTATCAGTGATATGAAGGCGGCCGGAATCGGGATTCTGATCACCGACCACAACGTCCGTGAGACGTTGTCGGTCACCGACCGGGCGTACATCATTAATGAAGGCAGAATTTTTTTTCAGGGCACGCCGGAACAATTGGGCGGCAATCCTGAAGTACGGCGAGTGTACCTGGGAGAGAGCTTTTCTTTGGTATGAGATCAATGGCCGACGACCGACGACCAAGGACCAACGACTGACTCTATGGTGATGTTGCAGCACAGATTGAGTCTCAAAGTATCACAGCGGCAGATCCTGACCCCGGGTCTGGTGCAGATGGTCAGTGTGCTCGCGCTCAACAAACTTGAGCTGCGAGACATGATTACGGCCGAGATGGTCGAGAACCCGGTCCTCGAGGAACTGGAAGACTCGGTTCCCTTGCTCGATGACGTCAATCGCAAGGAGGAAGACCGCGATCGTAAGGTGGCGGAAGAGAGTCCGACCGCGGCCGCCGAAACCAAAGACCCGTTCGAGGAAATCGACTTTGGATCGTTCTTCAAGGACTACCTCGATCCCGGTTACCGCAGCCAGGGCGAGAGTGAGGACATCGAACGTCCATCCTTTGAGAATTTTCTCTCCAAGCCCAGCAACCTCAGCGACCACTTGATCTGGCAACTGGGCTCCATCCCAACCAGCTCTGGAGTTCGGGAAGCGGCCGAGGTGGTGATTGGCAACCTCAACGAAGACGGCTATCTCATCGCCAGCGACGACGAAATGATGGGAGTCATTCCGCCCGCCCCGCCGGAAGTCGATTCCGCGGTGGTCGAGAAAGTTGTTCAGGAAGCCGCGGCGTTGGGCCTGAATGCCGAGATTCCGCCCGCCGACGAAATGCCATTGCCGGATGAAGCTCTTTCCGGAGAGACCAGCCTCGAACCAGAGTGGAATGGAAATGACTCACAGCTCACCGATGAACTCATCCCAGCAGCATTGGTTTCGCCCGAGCCTGTGGTTAAGGCCTCGAAACCAGCGGTTGCGGCGGTCACCGCACCGCCCACCTTTATCCCCAACTTCAATCTGACTGACTTGCACGAAGCCATCGAACTGGTCCGCCAGTTGGATCCTCCCGGTGTCGGTTGCCGCGACCTGCGCGAATGCCTGCTCTGCCAACTGCGCTTCCATCAGCAACAGCTTGAGTCGCAGAAGAATGGCAACGGAGAGCGGGAAGCTACCACCCAGGCAATCGCCGACGGCATTGCCATCGTGGATCAGCATCTGCGCTCGGTGCAGAACAAGCAACACAAAGAAATCGCCCGCGCCATCGGGCGTCCCGCGGAAGCCGTAGAGTTGGCCCTAAACTACATTCGCACCCTTGACCCTCGGCCGGGGCAGCGTTACAACAAAGTCCAGCCCCGGCTCATCGAACCCGATGTTGCCTTCGTGAAGCATGGTGATGAGTGGCTGGTCATCATGAATGACGAAGACGTGCCCCAGCTTCGCCTCAATCCCGCCTACAAGCGGTTGCTGGTAAAAGACGGCAACGACAAAGACACTCGCAATTACGTCAAAGAACGCTACAAGAGCGCCATCCAGCTCATCAAGAACATCGAGCAGCGGAAACAGACCATCATGAAGGTCTGCTACTCGATTGTGGCTCGGCAGCAGGACTTTCTGGAAAAAGGCATTGACGAACTGAAACCCATGATGATCAAGGAGGTGGCCGAAGAAATCGGCGTGCATCCTTCGACGGTGTCGCGCGCGGTGGCCAGCAAGTATGCTCACACCCCCCAGGGCGTATTCGAGCTGCGCTACTTCTTCAGCGAGAGCGTTAACGGTCCCGAAGGTGGCAACACTTCGTTGCTCATCCTGAAGCGCCGTGTCAAAAAGCTTATCGAGGAGGAAGACTCCGCCCGGCCGCTGACCGATGAGCAGATCACCCGCATCCTGCAATCGCAGGGGATTCAGGTGACCCGCCGCACCGTCGCGAAATACCGCGAAGACATGCGCATCCCGAGCACCCACCAGAGAAGGGTGAAGAAATAGAGTAGAAGTCCCAACGCTGTGCCCGTGACACGAAACTAATTCCAAGGAGGGCGCTCGTGAACGTGGAATTCACCGGCAGACACTTCGAAGTTACTCCCGCCATTCGCAAAGAAGTTGAAACCCGCCTCACTAAGATCCGTAAAATCCTTGGCGACAAGTTTGAAACCAAAGTAGTTTTGGCGGTCGAGAAGCGCCGCCACAAAGCTGAAATCACCATCAACCCACGCAACGGCCCGATTGTGAGTGAAGCGCAAGCCGGCGACATGCCTTCCGCCGTTATCGAGGCCTTCGAACATCTTGAAAAGCAGGCGGTCAAATATAAGACCCGCTGGCGCACCCAGAAACGCCACAATCACAAGAGCGCCAGCCCCAAGAAGTGGAATGGCAGCGAGTCCCAGGAAGCCGTGGTGACCGCCGTCGGCTTGAGCGAAGCCAGCGCAGTTGACGTCGTAGTTCACAAGTTTCCCGCGGTTGCCAAGACCACTGAGGTACACCTCTCGCGCTCCGAGGACGCTGTCGCCATGCGTCCCATGACCCTGGAAGAAGCGATCAAGGAGGTTCACTTTCGTGATCGTGACGTCTTTGTGTTCCGCGATCCCAAGGGCAAAGTGATGGTGCTGCACCGTACGCGGGACGGCAAGATGGAATTGATCGAAGCGCCATAAGATTCTCCGGGGAAATTTGGGTCACGGATTTCCACGGATCAACACGGATAGTCCTTCATTTGTTGGTTGATGCGTGTGAATCCGTGAAAATCCGTGGCCTAGGTTGGCTGAGGCGTATGATGTGGCCTCAGTCAAATCCATTTTGCTTGGGAGATCCCACATGAAGCACATCTGCCGTCTCGCTGCTTTGCTGTTGCTGCTTGCACCTACTTTGCTAGCCCAGGAGCACTACACCGAAGGCCCGGTCTGGCGCGTAACCCTGGTTCGCGTGAAGCCTGGGCAGATGGACGCTTATCTCAGCAGCCTTCAGCAATCCAGCAAACCGCTGCTCGATGAACAGAAAAAACAGGGAATGATTATGGATTACAAGATATTCCTCAAGGCAACGAAAAACAGCCCGGAAGACTGGGATGTCAGCCTCGCCATCGAATACAAGAACCACGCCGCCTTGGACGGTCTCGCCGCCAAGGGCGAAGCCGTGCGCGACAAGATTCTCGGAGGCAAACAACAAGGCCAACAGTTGACCGAGAAGCGCCTCGAAATGCGCGAAACCATCAGCTCCGATTTAATAGAAGAGATTTACCTGAAGTAGCAGGTCTAGTTTCAGGCAATAACCAAGGGACGGGCATTCGGCCCGTCCTTATTCTTTGATTGGCTGCCACACAACTACTCGTCCCGATGCACCGTCTCCATCGAGAACGCCGGCAGGCAGACTGCAATATACTCCGCTCCACCTTCGACCGGCGTCGAATACTGGATCCACTCCCCGCGATGCGTGATCACCGCTTGGCCGGCGGAGACGTTCATTTCTCCCTGCTGGTGGCGCACGCGCAGAGTTCCCTTGAGAACTACGGTGAACTCGTCGAACTCGGGAGTTTGTCCGGGTTCTATCCATCCTTGGGGGCTGCGCATGTGGGCTACGCTGACGCCGGCAGTCTTGCTGTTCACCCTGCCAATGTATTCGTCAATCAGCTTGGGTCTGCTTCCAGCGGAGGTAATGCGAGTCGCTTGCGGGACGAGGGTAGGCATGGGCTCTCCTGAAAAAATAATCTAGCAGGTTCACGGAGGTGGTTCGACGACTTGCTGAATGCGGCTACTCGCGTCCGCCGGCTGACCGAGCATGGGTCTTACCCAGCGAGGAAGCCAGGACTTCAATCGTCGGATACGAAACCGGCACTGTAAGGGTCTGCTCCTGGGGTATGGTCCCTGTTTGCACTGCGTTCACCAGCATCTCAAGCGCAGTACCCGCGTTGGGAGGAATATAAACCGTCGCGCTCAAACGGCCTTCCCGTACCCAGGCTTGCCCGCTGTTGGGCAGTCCGTCGCAACCCAAGTAGGGCACGCTCAGCCAGCGATCCCGGGCCGCTCCGTTGGGCAACTCCTCGAAGGCCTTACGGGCGCCCATGGCCATGGAATCGTCCTGCGCTGCGATCACGTCGATGTGCGTCTGATGGGAAGTGGACAGGCGCAACCAGGAACTCACCGTCCGGTAAGCGCTGGCCTCGGTCCATTGTGCTTTCATCAGTTTTACCTGTACTTCCACAGGCTTGGTCTCGTACATGCCCGCGGTGCGCTGTTTGGCCGCCAGACTTTCCGAAGGCCCCTGAATATACAGGACTGAACCTCCCTTTGGCAGTAGCGCGGCAAATTGCCGGCCTTGAATGCGGCCTACTTCCTCGTGATCGGTGGTCAGTGTGAAGGCGGGAATGCGGTACGCCTTGCGCAGGTCGGCGATATATTCAACTTCGCGGTTCAGAACCACCCATCCGATTCCGGCCACTGCGGCCGCGCGCGCCACCTGCGGCAATGCCGTTCCTCCCACCGGTTCAAAGATGATTCCATCTGGATGAGAGTCCAAATGCGACTGAATGATCTTCAGCAGTTGCTGACTCTGGTCAATGGCATTGTTGTCGGCATGCATGATGCGCAATTGCACGCCCAGGCGTTTCGCCGCTTCTTCAGCGGCGGTGACCTGCTCCAACTGGTAATCGTTTTCGCTGTTGGTGAGAGAGAGTACGAAGTCCAATTGCTTCATGAAAGGCGCCTGTCTCTGCATCATATCCTCAGCGTGGATATCGGCCACAGTGACCACGGTAACCAGAGTACCCGCGAACAGAGCAGTTATCGGTGACCAGGTCCTGGCCCACCGCGGGAAAGTTCCCGAGTGCTAGAATTGCCCTCTGGAGAAACGATTTAATGAAGAAGATTCTTGGATTTCTCGTAATGTTGGCGTTTTGTGCCAACTTGGGCTGGGCGCAGAACAAGCTCTCGGTGCACTGGGAAGAGCTCACGGCGGCGGAGTTCCGTTCCGCCATTCAGCAATCCCAGGGAACCTGCTTGCTTCCGTTCGGCATCCTGGAAAAGCATGGCGCACATTTGCCATTGGGAACCGATCTGCTCAAAGTGCGCTATGCCGCTCTGCACGCTGCCGAGCAGGACTATGCGATTGTCTTCCCCGAATATTACTTTGGCCAGATTTTCGAAGCCAAGCACGAGCCCGGGACCGTCGCCTACAGTACCCATCTGCAATTGGATCTGCTGCAAGAGACCACCGACGAAATGGCGCGCAACGGATGCAAGAAAATCATCATCGTTAACGGCCACGGCGGCAATGAGGACCTGCTGCCGTACTTCGCGCAAACCCAGCTTGAACGGCCTCGCGATTATGTTGTTTACATTCTTCCCATTGTCGATCCTCCAATCACGGGCGGACCACCGAAGCGGGATACTATCGACCTGCATGGCGGAGAATCGGAAACCTCCAAAATGCTGATTGCGCGGCCCGATCTGGTGCACATGGACCGCGCGCGCTCAGAATCCGGAGCTGACCAGGCCCGTTTGACACTGCCCGACGAGCTCTACACCGCCATCTGGTGGTATGCGCGTTTCCCTGACCACTATTCCGGAGACGGCTCGGTTGCCACTGTCGAACGAGGCAAGTTCGAGATGGATGAGTTTGAAAAGCTCATCGTCAAGTGCATCCGCGCCGTGAAGGCCGACCAGACCAGCCTGCGGCTGCAAAACGAATTCTTCGAGAAAGCCACTCACCCTTTGGATACGCGACCATAAGCAACAACGGCAGTGAATGATGAATGCCGATCTCACTGATTTGCCGCCGACGGGCGCATCGCCCGCCAGGCTAGTTTCTCTCGATCTTTTTCGCGGCGCGACCATCGCCGCCATGATTCTGGTCAACAATGCCGGCAACGGGCCAGACTCTTACTGGCCACTCAAACACGCGGATTGGAATGGCTGGACTCCGGCCGACCTAATCTTTCCTTTCTTTCTGTTCATCGTCGGAGTGTCGATGGCGTTCTCCTTCAGCTCACGCCTGAAGCGGGGCGAATCACGCTGGCAGCTTATGCGCCATGTCGGTTGGCGTGGTGTGATTCTGTTCGCTCTAGGCCTTTTTCTAAACGGTTTTCCCAATCAGTATGCGTTGTCGTCCTGGCGCATCTATGGAGTGCTACAGCGGATCGCGATTTGCTATGTCATTGCTGCCGTCTTCGCCATTTGGTCCGGCCGTCGAGGCTGGATTACAGCGGCTGCAGCATGCCTTACCGGCTATTGGGTCCTGATGCGCTACGTGCCCGTGCCCGGATTCGGCATCCCCACTCATGGGATTCCTCTGCTCGATCCTGACCGCAACTTGGCAGCCTGGCTCGATCGCCGATTGCTGGCTGGTCACTTATTTGACGGCACGCGCGATCCGGAAGGCATCCTCAGTACCATTCCCGCCATTGCCACCAGCTTTCTCGGACTGCTCACTGGCGACTGGCTACGCGGTCCCCGCTCGGGTAAGGAGAAAGTCATCGGCATGGTTCTGTTTGGGCTGGCGGGCGTTGTCGCTGGAGAACTCTGGAATCTTTGGTTCCCCATCAACAAGGATCTCTGGACCAGTTCCTTCGTGCTGCTGACCGCCGGATTGGCGCTACTCTGCCTCGCCGCGTGCTACTGGATGTTCGACGTCAAGCACTGGCGCGGGCGTGGGACCACGTTTTTCCTGGTCTTCGGGATGAACCCCATTGTGGCCTATGCCTTTGCCGAAATGATTTCGCAGTGCCTCTACCGTTTCTCTACCGACGCCGGTTCGTCCTGGGAGGAAGTGCTCTATCAAAATGGATTCGAGCCCTTTGTCAGCCCTGCCAATGCGTCTTTGCTGTACGCGATTTGTTACGTCCTCATGTGCTGGACGGTGATGTGGGTGCCCTACCGCAAGCGCATTTTCCTCAAGATCTGAAGAATTTGGTGTCTGGTCCTGACCCCGATGCTCTCCCACACACCGAAAAGAGCCCCCGCAAGTCCTTACCTATCAATGCGATGGCAGCGAAATTCCCAGCAGCCAGTAACTTGGGTAACGTTTTCCGGCTCTCGATGCCGTGCTACGCTCATCGCATAACAAGTAAGAAAATCAACCATTTCCGAGGGTCCAATGCTTCGCCGCTGCTGCCTTTTCCTGCTCCTGCTGTCGTGCTCGTGGGTGTTTGCCGATAGCAAGACCAGCCCGAAAACGCCCGCTCAAGGTAAGGGCAATCAGCTACCGGTCACCACATCCTCAACACTCGCGCGTACCGACTTCGAAGCAGCGATGCAGAATTTCGAGCAATACCGCCTCAATGAGAGCCTTCAATTTCTGCGGGCCGCGACCAAGTCCGATCCCAAGTTCGCGCAAGCTTTCATCATGATCGCCAAGATCAGCAAAGACCCCGCCGAGCAAGCCGAAGCTCGGCAGCAGGCCAAGCGCTTGGCGCCCGAAGCGAGTCCGGGCGAACAGTTGTTGATCCTCTGGCTGGCCGGAGCGCAGGAAGACAATTACCTGCCCGCAATCGCCGCCATGAATGATTTGCTGGCAAAGTATCCTCGTGACGCGCGTCTGGCCTTCCTGGCCGGCGATTGGCTGACCTTGCAGGAGCGCTACCACCAGGCTGCCATCGTGCTCGAGCACGCTCTGAGCATCGTGCCCAACTATCCGGCAGTACTCAATGACCTGGGCTATACCTACGCCTTCGACGGCGATTTCGAGAAGGCTTTTGCTGCCATGGATCGCTACGTTGCCCTGTTGCCCGATGAACCCAATCCGCACGATTCCTACGGCGAACTCCTGCGCATGGACGGGAAGTTCGAAGCTGCCTTGGAGCAATACCGTGTCAGCGTCCGCATGGATCCGAACTTCGGCTCGGAACTGGGAGTGGCCGACACCCTGGCACTCATGGGAAAGGAACAAGACGCGCGCGCAGAATACGGTCGGGCCATCGTGTTCGCAGGCAGCCAGGGCGAGAAGATTCAATACGAACTTCAGTCCGCCTTGACCTGGATTCGCGAGGGCAATCACAAACAGGCCGAAAAGGCTCTGGCGGAAGCCGCCAAACATGCGCACGCGGCCGGACAGGCTCGACTCGAGGCTGAAGCCCACCGAATTCTCGGTATGTACCAACCTAATTTCAAGTTTGCGAGTAAAGAACTGCAAGCCGCCGAGTTCGCGTTGCAGGAACCGCACGAGATTTCCGTGACCGACCGCAATGAAGAGCAGGCGCGCATTCTGCAAGTCGAGGCCACACGTTCCGCCGAAGGGGAAGACCTGAGTTCGGCGGCCAAAGCTGTGAGTGAATTGGAGGCCATGGCAGGCAAGAGCCGCAGTCAGGTCATCCAGCTCTGCTATCACGGAGCTGCGGGAGCCACCTTGGTGGCGCAGGGAAAGTATGCAGAAGCAATCTCCCACTTGCAGGAGGATTCCGCCGATCCGCTCTCTATGCGCCTTTTATGGAGGGCGTACAACAGCACTGGGGCTGCTGCCGACGCTCAATCTGTAGCGTCGAAGCTGGCTTCGCTGAATGTGCCTACGGTGGAGCAAGCACTGGTGGTTCCACAATTTCGTGCCCGCCTGGTAAGCCAGGCGCGGCAACCTTAGCTTAAAGGCCGGATTCCCAAAGATGCCGCGCATCCCTATCTTCAGCTTCGGGCGCCACGCGGAAGAGGAGGCCCCACTCCGGCTCTCCAGTTTTACTCCCGTGCTCTCGCTGGAGGGCTTGCAGGTTGGGGTTGACAATCTGCGCCATGACGTTCACCTGAGCCCCAAATTCGTGGAGCAGATGCGCCTGCACATCGCGCGTTTCCTGGTACGCCACGGAGATGTCGAGGGCTTGCTGGCCACCGAGGTGCAACAGGGCCAGGGAAACATCATCCGTCCAGCTTCGAATTCCCGGCCGCAGCGGATTGAGCTTGCCGACTTGAAACCACTGCTGGCGGAGATTCACGTCGCTGCCCTGAACCACGCCAAGGCGCAGGGAAGTCCAGTGCTGGACTTGCTGGCGCGATCGGCGATCATCAAGTTCCTGCGCTTCGAACTCCATGCCCAGTTCGCGCAGATTCTCGAACGCTGCCGCATGACATTGAAAAGCCATGAAGGCCTGCAACAGTACAAGGTATTGGAGTATGGGGAGCGGGCCGCGAGCTTTCAGGTAGCCAAGAAAATTATTCAACGCAAGGCCGGCCAGGAGCTATTGCGCACGCTCCGTGACATCGAGAAGGAAACTCTAGCCCGTACTCGCCGCTCGCTTTTCGGCAATAGCAACGACGAGCAGTACAAGCTGTTTCTCAATCCATTGATTTTTACTGAGGACGGGCGCGATACCTATTTGAACGCCGAGCAGTATGTCATGCTGGGCGGATTCGACCGAGACCCTGACCGCTTCTCGAACGTCCGCCGAATTGTTTGCGAATTCCTGCAATCGGCAAAGCTGGAGCTGGACCAGGATCCTGACGCCACGCTCGACGGCTGGCTGAATGTCCCGGAAAATGCTCACGAACTCGTCGGAGCGGGGGTGCCCGACGAATCCACTCCTGAAGGCCGTGCTCAAGTGGATCGGCTCGGCGCGTGGATAAATCTGGTGGAGCGCGAAAAACTCATGGAGTACGTGGCCGCCTCTTATGAAGTCGCGCCGCTCCTGGCTGAGTATTCACCCCGCATCAACGCCCAACAGTTGAAGAATGCTCTGATTTCAAAGGAAGAGAAGGTTCGCGTCGAAAAGCTCATCGCCGAACACGGAAAACTTTCCACGGATAGTCTCCACGCAGCCATCGATCGGGTTGCGAGCTGCCGCGGAGCAGAGCGTGCCAAGAAGGCCGGTCGCTTCCTGCGGGACTTCATTCGCTACCACCGCGACCTGCGGCAACTGGAGGCTCTCAACGGTGCACTGGACAGCATCAACCTGGTGGCCAACGACAAGATCCGTCAACTGTCAGCCATGAACGGAACGCTGTATCAGTTTCTGCTCCCCGACGAGCAGAAATCCGGCGAGGAAAAAGTGGTGCGGCATGTAGTCATTAAAGCCGACGTCCGTGATTCCTCACGGCTGACCCGCTCTTTGCTGGAACGGGGCATGAATCCGGCTTCGTATTTCAGTCTGAACTTCTACGATCCGGTGAACAAACTGTTGGCCAAGTACGGAGCCGTCAAGGTCTTCCTGGAGGGCGACGCAATTATTCTAGCCATCCTTGAGCGCGACGGTGAACCGGGGTTGGGGGTGGGCCGCGCTTCGGTTCTGGCCCGGGAAATCGTCGAGATCGTACGCGGTTATAACCAACTGGTGGAACGGGCCGGGCTGCCCGGCATCGAGCTGGGAGTGGGAATTTCCTACCAGGACTCGCCGCCAATGTATCTGATGGACGGAGAGCAGCGAATCATGATCTCGGATGCACTCAACGACAGCGACAGGCTTTCTTCGTGCAGCAAGCGGGTGCGCAAAACCATGAAGAGCGCCGACACTCCTTTCCACGTCTATGCCTTCCAGACCGTCAGCGACGCCGACCTGGAGGACAGTCCCGAGGACTTCATTTTGAAATACAACGTGAACGGCATTCGCATGAGCGAGGCCGCATTTCACAAGCTGGAACAGGAGATTTCCCTCGAGCCTTGCAAGCTAGAGCTTCCCGAGCTCAAGACCCACGAAGAATACCGCCTGTGGAGCGGCCTGGTGCCGGTGGGTAATGACATTTTCCGGAAAATCGTGGTGCGCGGAAGCCGCGTGCCTCAGGTCGAGACCCGTAATCTCTCGCTGCAACATTGGACAGACCAGTGGTACTACGAGGTCTGTACCAATCCTGCCATTTACGCCAAGCTGGAAGGTGTGAAGCCAGCAGGAAAGACGGCTACAGCAAAGTAAGGATGACGATCACTGCCCGGCGCGCGCGGGCGAGATGAGCAGGCGGCCTACGGCTTTTTTCTTGGTTTCTGACTTGTCCGGCTGATAAACCAGGTCCAGAGACCCTTCGGAGGTGGGCGAAGCATCGGCCAGCAGCGCTGCCAGTCCGCGGAAGGAACGGCCGATGTCGATGCTTTCCTGCAACGCGACCGGCGTGCCCTTATCAATCGCGGGCGCAATCGCCTGGTGATTATTGGGCAGCTTCCACAGCACTTTGCAGTTGGTGGCTGCCTCGACGTCTTCGTCGCTGAAGCCGGGAATCTTCTTGTAGCGGTTCAGGATCAGGCGGACACGGTCGCGTCCCGCCCCCTCTTCCAGGAAGGTCCGCATACGGCCCGCGCTCCACAGCGAGACCACATCGGTCTGGGCCACCAGCAACACCGCATTGGCCAGATCACAGAGCATACGCGCCGTATCGTCGATGCGGTTCGAGCAATCGACCACCACGTATTGGAAGTGCGATACCAGCAGATCAAACAGACCGGCCAGTTCGGCCGCCGTTGGGGTCACCAGATGAGGCGTCTGCGGACCAGCCAGAAGTTGCAGGCCGTCCTTGCACTGTGTCATTAAACCTTGCAAAAGGGAACTATCAATACGATGCAGATTCTGCAACGCATCCGTTAGCCCAAACGTCGGACGCGCATTGAGATGAAGCGCGGCGTGTCCCAGGGACGCAAAGTCCACCAGCAGAACCCCGGTGTGCACTTCTTGCAGAGCCGTCGCAGTATTTACCGCAACGGTCGTCGCGCCCGCCCCGCCCTTGGCATTGGTGACCGCGAAAACCCGCGCCCGGCCCGACGAAGTACGCGCCTTGCCACGCGATGCCGCGAAGCGGTTGAAGGCTTCCACCATGCTCTCCGCGGTGGAATTGCGCTCCAGGTACTCGCGTGCTCCCGCCCGCATGGCGGAAACAATGGTCTCGGGATTGATCATCGCCCCCACCGCGAAGATCACAATATCGTTGGTGTTGGCGTGGATGAGTTCGATGGCCCGGATGGCCCGCTGCACGTTCTCCGGATCAATATCCACCAGCACAACTTCGGCATGCACATCCTGAATCTGGCGCAGCAGAGGGTCGGTCTGGCTGGCGGGAAAGCCCACATGCCCAAAGACATTGCGACCGATTTGAGCGTTCTCCAGGCGCTGCTGGAGCGCCTGCAGCCGTTCCTTGTCCTCGGTAAGAAGGGTAACCGCTATCCCGTGCATGAAGAGGGCCTCAGTAAACCCGGTACTTGCATGTTATGAAGAGTTTGCCCCTACGCCAAGTGACTTTTGTAACTGCACGCGTAAGCGAAACTCCATTCCAAACCTCGGCCAGATTCCTACTCAGGGCTTGAACATAAGCAGTCTGCAGACAATGCCAAACCGGGAGGAGGGTCCGGGGGTTGCAAGCATTGTAGCAAAATCCGCCAGGTTGCAAATGACCTGTTTGTGCCACGGTCGCGACTGGCCAGGATTCCGGAAGAAGAGCGGGTTCGGGATCCAACTTGCCGAGAGGATTTCCTCCCGTTTGCGGCTGATAGGATACTCCTAGAGCCAACTGTGTCAGCCCGAACGGAACCACAAACAGACCAACCGCCCGCCCTCCCCAGCGGAAAGATCCAGTTGTCCGCCACCCTGCGCGCCCTCCGCCACCGCAACTTCCAACTTTTTTTCAGCGGCCAGCTTATATCGTTGATCGGAACCTGGATGCAGACTGTCGCCCAGGCATGGCTGGTCTATCGCTTGACCGGTTCTTCGCTGTTGCTGGGTTCGGTCGGATTTGCCAGCCAGTTTCCGGTTTTTCTTGTCGCCCCGCTCGGCGGGATCGTGGCCGACCACTACAACCGGCAGCGAGTCGTGATTACCACCCAGGTCTGCTCCATGATTCTCGCGCTTATCCTCGCGGCGCTCACCCTCACCGGGACCGTTCAGGTCTGGCATATCTTCGTGCTCGCGGCATTGTTGGGAGTGGTGAATGCCTTCGACATTCCGGGCCGCCAGTCATTCCTTGTGGATATGGTGGGCAAGGAAGACCTGATGAACGCCATTGCGCTGAACTCTTCCATGTTCAATGGCGCACGCATTATCGGCCCAGCTATTGCGGGAATCCTCGTTGCCCGAATCGGCGAAGGCTGGTGCTTCTTCGCCAACGGCGTCAGCTACATCGCGGTGATTGTGGGTCTCTGGCTGATGCGGGTGCATCCGCCCTCCTATGCGGATGACTGGGTCTCGCCACTGGCGCACATCATCGAAGGCTTCCGCTTCGTGAGCCGGACCGCGCCCATCCGCGCCATTCTGCTGCTGTTGGGATTGGTCAGTCTGGTCGCGATGCCCTATACCGTGCTGATGCCAATTTTCGCCCACCGCATCCTTCACGGTGGCGCCCGAGAGTTGGGCATCCTGATGGGAGCAACCGGCGTCGGCGCTCTGCTCGGAGCTTTAACGCTCGCTGCCAAGACCGGTGTCCACGGCCTGGGGCGATGGGTGGCCTTTTCCTGCGGAGCTTTCGGTGTCAGCCTGATTCTCTTTTCCTTTTCTCACAACCTCTGGCTGTCTGTCGGACTTCTTCTGCCCGTCGGCTTCTTCATGATGCTGCAGATGTCTTCCTCGAATACGCTCATCCAGGCCATGGTGCCTGACCATCTGCGCGGACGCGTCATGGCGGTGTACTCGATGATGTTCATGGGCATGGCGCCCTTCGGCGCATTGTTCGCGGGCGCGCTCGCCGATCGCCTGGGAGCTCCCATCACCGTGGCGATGGGGGCGGTTGCCGCGGTTGGGGGCGCGGGATTGTTCGCCGTGCAGTTGCCCAAGATCCGCGTCGAGGCGCGCCGGCTCATCGTGGCCCAGGCCATCGCCGGGGGTGAACCCCCAGGCGCGATGACTGCCCGCGTGGTGGAGGACTAGAACGGTCAAGGCCGGCCCTTCCATTCACCGTCCTCACCACCTACAATCGAACTTTCCCAGTTTGAGCTACTAATGCCACTCTCTAGCGGTACAAAACTCGGCCCCTATGAGGTCGTCTCACCCATCGGTGCCGGAGGCATGGGCGAAGTTTACCGTGCCCGCGACACTCGCCTGGAGCGAACGGTCGCCATCAAGATTCTTCCCCAGCACCTCTCCGACCAGCGCGACGCGAAAGAACGGTTCGAGCGCGAGGCCCGTGCCATCTCGTCGCTCAATCACCCCAACATCTGCCAGCTCTATGACGTCGGCGAGCAGGACGGAATCAGCTACCTGGTGATGGAGTATCTGGAAGGCGAGACGCTGGGCTCGCGCCTGGTCAAAGGCCCGCTCCCGCTGGAGCAGTTGTTTCGGATAGGCGCGGAAATCGCAGACGGCCTTGATCGCGCCCATCGCAGCGGCGTGGTGCATCGCGACCTCAAGCCCGGCAACATCATGTTGACCAAGTCCGGCGCCAAGCTGATGGACTTTGGCCTAGCCAAGGCGGTGGCCCCGGTTAGTGCACAATCTTCGGGCTTGACCCAGACCGTCGCCAGTCCCAACCAACCGCTGACCGCGCAAGGCACGGTCGTCGGGACCTTTCAGTACATGTCGCCGGAGCAGGTGGAAGGCAAAGAAGCCGACCCTGGCAGCGACATTTTTGCGCTGGGAGCCGTGCTTTACGAAATGGCCACCGGCAAGCGCGCCTTCGAGGGCAAGACCACAGCCAGCGTAATGGCTGCGGTATTAGAGCGCCAGCCTGCGCCCATCAGCTCCGTCCAGCCCATGACACCGTTGCCGCTGGATCAATTGGTCAGAACCTGCATGGCCAAGGATCCTGACGAGCGCTGGCAAACCGCTCACGACGTCCGGCTGCAACTCAAACAGATTGGCGAAGGCGGATCGCAACCCGGTGTAGCGGCTCCCGTCATCGTCGTCCACCGCAAGCATCGTGAAAGGCTGGCTTGGGGCGTTGCCGCGATCTTTGCGGTTGTCGCTATTGTCACCGGCGGCCTTGCCTACCTGGCTAACCAGAAGCAAGTGCCGGTCTTGCGGGTACAGATCAGCCCGCCCGACAAGACACAATTCAACCTTACCGGAGACGAAGCCGGCCCCGCCGAAATCTCGCCTGACGGTCGCTATCTCGTGTTCTCTGCCAACGGCGGCGGTCATTTGCAACTCTACTTGCGTTCGCTGGACTCACTTTCTCCGCAGCCGCTTCCCGGCACCGAGGCAGCAAGCTTTCCTTTCTGGTCGCCGGACAGCCGTTCCGTTGGTTTCTTCACACCCAGCAAGCTCAAGCGCATTGAAGTTGCCGGGGGCCAACCGACTACCCTCTGCGACACTAACCTGGGACGCGGCGCCAGTTGGGGTCCGAACGGTACCATCGTTTTCGCGCCTTTTTATAACGCGGGAATCTTTCAGGTATCGTCCTCCGGGGGTACTCCGACTCCGATCACGAAGGTGGATAACGTCACTGCGACGTCACACCGCTGGCCCAACTTTCTGCCGGACGGAAAGCATTTTCTTTACCTGGCTGTGAATCACAACGCTGCTACCAGCCCGGATACCGCCGTTTTCCTGGCCTCACTCGATGGAAAAGAAAACCGGCTGCTGTTTCACACTGTTGCCAGCGTTCGCTACGCCTCTGGCCGCCTGCTTTTCCTGCGCGAGAATGCTCTGGTGACACAAAGCTTCGATCCGGATGCGGGGCAATTGAAAGGTGAGCCGGAAACTCTCCGCGAGGATGTGCAAAACGATGTGGGCCTGTGGCACGCGAACTTCAGCGTTTCCGATAACGGCATGCTCCTGTACGCTTCCGGCGCGGCTTCGGGCGGCCAAAGTTTGATCTGGTATGACCGCAGCGGAAAGCAACTCGACACTGTCAACGATAACCTCGGCTTCTATGATCTTGAGCTTTCCCCGGATAACAAGAAGGTCGCGGTGACTGATGCCAATGCCGCGGCTGCCACCATCTGGGTGTTTGACCTGGCCAGCAAGCTGAAGACCCGTCTGACTTTCGCCGGAGGAACCCATCGGGCTCCGGTCTGGTCCCCGGATGGCAAACAGATCGCGTTTACCACTAATCAGCAGGGTTCCATCGCTGTCAAACCCGCCACCGGCGCGGCCGACGAAAAAATATTGGTGTCTTCCTCCACCAACGCGTTTCCCCAAGTCGACGATTGGTCGCGCGATGGCCGCTACATTTTGTACGACCAGGGCTCGGGGAACAAGCTGCACGTGATGGTGCTTCCGATGTTCGGCGACAGCAAGCCCTTTCCCTACGCCAGTTCTTCTACCGACGAGGAATCAGCAGCTTTCTCCCCCGATGGACGCTGGGTGGCATTCAACTCCAACGAGACCGGACGCCCGGAGGTATATGTGGCTCCCTTTCCCTGGACGGGGGCGAAATGGCAAATTTCCACCGACGGTGGAACCTGGCCTCGTTGGCGCGGCGACGGCAAAGAACTCTTCTTCTTTGATTTTGGTTCCGGCCAGCTTTCATCCGCCCAGGTCGATGGCAATGGGGCGACGTTTCTGGTGGTTGGCACCAAGCCGCTATTCCGCCTGAACTTGGAAACCATCAGCCGTCAATACCAGCCTACTCATGACGCTCAACGTTTCCTAGCAATTAGTCGAAACGGAGGCAGTTCGCAGCCGTTGACACTCGTACAAAACTGGACCGCGGAATTGAAGAAGAAATAACGCCTACAACTAGAGCCGGGTGTTGTCCGAGCTGTTCTTGGTGGATGGTTTGAAGTAGGAATGTAGGTGCGGGAGTCCTCGCCCGTGTGGCTGCAACCTTACTGCCTCAACTCACGAAATACTTCCAGCAGCGAGCTATGCGCAAACGGCGCCGGCGCCAGCGTCAAGACGAGCATGATCAAGGCAAAAACTGCCAGTCTGCGCCTTACACCCATCACCGCAGGCCACTCCGCGACAATGGGATGGCGCATGCCGCTGATGCGCAGCAGAATCGCCCAAACCAGCCAACCCGCCCAGAAGTAGAGCGCCATGGGAATCAGCGCCAGGATGGTCAGCCGCGAAATCTGCTTGTGGGCACGGGGCGCGATGGAGAACACGATGTGTCCGCCATCGAGTTGCCCGCCCGGAAGCAGATTGAGAGCGGTGGCGAACATCCCTACCCAGGCTGCTATCGCCGTGGGATGCAGATACATATTCTCCAACGTGGAATGTCCTCCGTGCGCGCCCGCCAGCGAAAGCATGGCAGACACCAATCGAAAGATCAGCGGATATCCCAACTGAACATCGGCGGCTGGCGCTCCTACCGGCATGACCTTCGACAGCGGCAAAGCAAACATCAGCACGGTTGTTGCTACGACGAATCCCGCGATGGGCCCCGCAATGCCAATATCAAACAGCGCCGTTCGCGAGCGAATGGGTGAGCGGATGCGGATGAAGGCTCCCAGGGTGCCGATCAGAGTCGGCGCGGGAATGAAAAACGGCAGCGTAGCATTCACACCGTAGTAGACGCAGTAAAGATAGTGCCCCATTTCGTGCGCCAGCAGAATCAGCATGAGCGTCGAAGCGAAAGGCAACCCCAAAAGCAAGCGCGACGGTTGCCCCAGCGCCCAACGCGCTGGGAAGAACGGCAAGTCATCGTCCGCCAGTGAGAAGGCGGGACGGCCATGCTGGAAGTTATATTCCATGCGCGAGCCCACCACCAGCGTGGTGAACACGGTCACCAAAAATAAAAGGACGTGCAGCCAGTAGCGTTGCCGGGGTCGGGGAACGTAGAGCACCTGCATCGAAGGCGCGAAATCAGTTTCCGCAGGTACGGGAGGAACAAGATCAGACATGAAAATTAAAGGTTCCCAATCGCAGAGACAAAACTTGCCGCGGTAGTTGGATGCCGCCATCGCGCGCCGGGACGCGGAAACCCGCTCATCCCGATCAATCGATGGATTGCAATTCTTTGCCCGGTTTGAAGCGCACTGCTTTGCCCGGCGGAATCGAGACCTCAGCCCCGGTGCGCGGGTTGCGCCCGATTCCGGTCTTGCGCGGCCGCACGTTGAACACGCCAAATCCGCGAAGCTCAATGCGATCACCCCTGGTCAGAGATCGCTTCATGCTCTCAAACACGGTTTCCACGGCCAATTCGGCCTTGGTCTTGGTGATTCCGGTTTTGTTGACCACTTCGTTGATGATGTCGAGCTTAATCACAAGCGGCTCCTGCGTCGGGATGGTTGCAGTGCTACCAAGTTATTGATGCTAAGGAAGATATAGGCGATTGTCAACCGGGAGGTATGTGCTGGATTATTCCGTGGTGTTACTCGACGGCCAACTCACGGCCAAGGCCCGACAGAGCCAGAAGCTGTCAGCTTACTTCCCGTTCTCCCCTTCTTTGTACATGTACTTGATCGAAGGCTTGTAGATCATCAGGTTGGCGGCGCCGTTCCGGTTTATCTTGATGCAGCTCTTGTCATACCACTCGATGGTCCCGTGCAATTGTTCGCCATCGCGCAGCACGATGACCATCGGGGTCTTCGATTGCATCTGCTTCTGGTAATAAAAGTTCTCTGCGTTGGTCTGCTCGGGTGGGCTTGCTTTCCTGCCGCCTCCATTGCGCTCGCCGCCACGTTCCGGGCGCTCCGCCCGCCGCTCACTTGCTGCTGCCGGCGCGGGGTGAGGAGGATGGTCGTTGCGGTTCAGCGAGGGACGGATCAGCTTGCGGTTGGCAAATTCTGGCTCGATTGTCCGCTCGGCTGGCATGGAATCAATCGCATCTTTCATAACACCACCTGTAGACACGCTGTTAACGCGGGCCACATCACACGGCGCGACTGTGATTGTGGGTTTTTGAAGGCGTGAACTTGCCAATAACCTAGCACAAGCGCAGCGGGAATGACAATGCCCATGTGGTGCGTGTACAAGCAGTTAGCAATCAGCACTTGGCATTTAGCCAATGCAAGCGTCGGGTTTTTCCCGCAACGGCACGAACCTGTGCTGGCCAAATGCCAAGTGCTAATTGCCAAGCGCTTCCCCAACCGCAAACGCATCCAGCGACAGTGAGCGCAGCAGGTTACGCCGCATCCCCCGCTCCACCTCGGCAAGCCCGTCAGCTGCCGAGGTAATCCACTCGAAGCTGGCCGCCTCCGCCAGCCTCCGCAACTCGCTCTCAATGTCGGTATTGTGGACGGACTGGGGCGTTCCCGAGTTGATGAACAGCAAATCCTGTAATAGCGAGTAGAGCGTTCGCAGAAGTCGCTCTATCTTCTCCCGGCCTTCGGCCCCAGCCCGGTAGGTCTCGGTGACTTTGAACAGTTCACTGTGATCCGCCGCGCGCAACGCGGAGGTGAGAATCGTCAAGGCGTGCTGGCGGGCTGCGGTGTACGCCGCGAGATCGAAGGTGCGTGCCCGCCCCACCGCTCCTTCACTCAAACGCGAGACCAGGGACCTCTGTTTGGGACTCCAGTCCGCCCTCTCCCTTGCGAGATAATGTTCGACTTCCTCGGCAGGCAGTGCCTTCAGCCCCACCACCATCGAACGCGAACGAATTGTGGGCAGGAGTTCTCCCGCATTCTCAGCCAGCAGGAAGATAGTGGCGAACTCAGGCGGCTCTTCGAGCACTTTCAACAAAGAATTCGCTGCTTCCTTCATGAAAGCCGAATCGGTGAAGATGTAAACCCGTTCCCTGGCATCTCCCGGCCGGTAATAGATGGTTTCGATCACCCTTCGCACCTGGTCGACTTTGATCATCATCTGGGGCGGATCCGGCGGAATTACCAGCACGTCGGGATGAGTCTGCACAAACAGGCGCGTCTCTTTCTTGTCGGTCTCGCGCATGTTCTCTCGCGCTTCTACCGCTTCTGCCGTGCAGGCGTCGAGATCTTCCGATTGCGCAATTCGCACGCAGTTGGAGCACTTGCCGCAAAAGTCTGGAAGGCCGCCCGTCATGATTGGTTCCAGACAATTCATCGCCTTCGCCAGCATGAGGGCCAGCGTGTACTTGCCTGAGCCTTGTGACCCAGTCAGAATCACCGCCTGAGGAAAGTGATTGCGCGCCAGCATCTCGCGCAGGCGATTCACTACGTCCGAGTTGCCGTAGAAATCAGAGAAGGGCATGTTGATTAGCACTCAGCAGTCAGCACTCAGCATTCAGCCGCTTCTTCACCTTTCGCCGACTTCGGCATTCTAGCGCGCTCACCTCGTACCGGAGCGGCTGAATGCTGACTGCTGAGTGCTGAAAGCTGTCTTCAACTTTCTTGCCACCACTTCCTTGATGAGCTTGTGAGTCTTCTCTGGAGTTCCACGGGCATCGACAACTACCACGCGCTGCGGCTCGCGTTCTGCGATTGCCAGATACGCATTTCGCACCCGCCCGAAGAAAGCCCGGCTCTCCTGCTCGAAGCGGTTCTCATCGTGTTCGCTTCGCTTGTTTCCCGGCGTACTCGCCTTGTTGCGGCGGCGGGCACGCTCCACGCTCATCACCGGATCGGAATCCATCAGAATCGTGAGATCAGGCTGCAAGTCTCCGCACAGCGCGTGGTGAAGCGCCAGCACGGGCTCGCTTCCCAGTTTTCGTCCACCACCCTGATAAGCCTCGCTGGAGTCTGTAAAGCGATCGCACAGCACGATGCGACCTTCGCCAAGCGCCGGTTGAATGACCTCTTTGATGTGGTGGGCGCGCGAAGCAAACATCAGCGCCAGTTCCGCCAGCGGCGCCAGCGCCGAGGTGCCGGTATCGAGCAGAAGCTGGCGGATCTTTTCCCCCGTCGGCGTGCCGCCGGGCTCGCGGGTGACGACCACCGATAGATGCTGCGCGCGCAGCATCTTCGCCAGCTTCTCCAGCTGCGTGCTCTTGCCGCATCCGTCAAGCCCTTCGAAGGTAATGAATTTTCCGCGCTGGGGATGCGACGACACGCCGAAATCATAGCAGAGCGACCGCGGGTCACGAATTTCCGCAATGCATCGCATCAAAACCCAACAATAGTATTGAAACGTTTCTGTTATATTCGGGAGTTCCTAATCCGCTGCTGCAATGACCCAGGGAGATCCAAATGCACCATTCGGGCCGTGTCTGGCTGTGGTTGTTCTTCTTTTCTGCTCTGATCTTGCCTGCTCTCGCACAGAATTCCTCTACTGCCCCAGCCATCACCATCGCCGTCGATGCCAGTGACGCGCCACGAAAGATCATCCACGCACAACTGACCATCCCCGCCGCTCCGGGTTCGCTGACTCTTTACTATCCCAAGTGGATTCCCGGTGAGCACGGTCCAACCGGGCCGATCGAGGAACTCACCGGGCTCAAATTCTCCGCCAACGGACAGCCCCTCACGTGGCGCCGCGATCTGCTCGATGGATGGACTTTCCACGTCGATGTGCCGCAAGGAGTCTCGACCGTCAACGTAGCTCTGGACTACGCCGCTCCCGCAGCCGAAGGCGGCATCTTCACCGGTGGAATGTCCGCCACCGAAAAGATGACCGTGTTGAGCTGGAACACGGTTCTGCTCTACCCGGCCAACTGGACTACCGACCAACTAACTTACACCGCCAGCCTGCGGCTGCCCGCCGGTTGGAAGTTTGGCACACCGCTGCCGGTCGCGTCGCAGACCGGTGCTGACATCAAGTTCAGTCCCGCCGCTCTGACCACGGTGGTGGATTCGCCCGTCATCGCGGGCGAATACCTGCGCATTATTCCCCTGGCGGAAAATCCGCACCAGGAAATGGACATCGCCGCCGACAGCGCCGCCGCGCTCGATGCCCCCGCCGAGGTTCTCGACGATTACAAAAACCTGACCGACCAGGCGTTCAAACTCTTCGGGGCCCGGCATTTCCGCGACTATCACTTTGTCTACAGTCTTAGCGACCACGTCGCACACTTCGGCCTCGAACATCACGAATCGAACGATAGCCGGGTTGATGAACGCGGCATGGTCGATCCCGAGCACCGCCTCTTGCACGCCGGGTTGCTGCCCCACGAGTATGTGCACTCCTGGAACGGAAAATACCGCCGGCCCGCGGACCTCGCGACGCCCGACTACGAGAAGCCCATGCAGACTGATCTGCTGTGGGTGTACGAAGGCCTCACTTCATATCTTGGAGACCTGCTCAGCGCGCGCAGTGGACTCCGCACGCCGGAGCAATATCGCGACTCCGTGGCCCTGATCGCTGCCCGCCTCGACAATCTTCCCGGCCGCACCTGGCGCAACCTGCAAGACACCGCCGACGGCGTGCCTTCTATGCAAGACGCTCCCCTCCAGTGGCAGTCGTGGCGGCGCGAAGTCGACTATTACGATGAAGACGTTCTCAACTGGTTGTGGGTGGACACCATCATCCGCCAGCAATCCCACAACAAGAGGTCAATGGACGATTTCTGCCACCTTTTCCACGGCGGGCAGAGCGGACCGCCTGCGGTGAACACCTACACTTTCGACGACGTTGTGAACGCTCTAAACCAGGTGGCAGCCTATGACTGGCGCGGATTCTGGACGGAACGCCTGACCAACCACGGTCCCGGCGCTCCAATCAGCGGGATCGAACGCAGCGGCTGGAAGCTGGTTTATGACAGCACCCCTTCGGAATTGTTCCGCATTGGCGAGCACTACAACGAGGACATCAATGCGAGCTACTCGATTGGGCTCCAACTCCGGCAGGACGGCACCGTCATCGACACCATTGAAGGTATGACAGCCGCGAAAGCCGGCATCGGTCCGGGAATGAGAGTGATTGCAGTGAACGGCCGCCGCTTTTCCGCCGATGTCCTGCACGATGCGCTCAAGGCCGGGACAACCAGTTCCGCACCGCTGGCGCTGCTGGTAGAGAACACCGAATACTTCAAGACTTACAACCTCGACTACCACGGCGGAGAGAAATATCCCCATCTGGTACGCGACGACTCGAAGCCAGATGTATTGAGCGACATCATCAAGCCGCGCTAAACATGAGAAGGTGCTGGGAGGATGCGGGTTACCTCTGTGGCTCTCTGTGTCCTCTGTGGTTAGTTTTTTTCGATGCCCCCGAACAAATCGGTCTCCGTCTGAACCGGCGCTGCAACCATCGAAGCCGCCAGGTGGAATCTCTCTTGGCCACCGTACTGGCGCATGCGCGATTCAAACATCTGGAATAACGGCGCTTGCGTGGTGTGCGCTCTGAAGGCCTCGATCTTGGTTTCGAGGTACGCACCAACCTCGATGACCGCGGTGATCGGAGACGGTGTGACCGGCTGCCGGTCGGGGAGAGTGAAGTTGGCGGTTGCATGGTAAAGCTTGTGCACCCGATGAGGACGAATGCGGTCGCTGAACTGGTCAGGATAGCGATTGCTCCGCCCTGCCCAATGGAAGGCGAGTGTGGCGAAGATCGAAGCCATAGAGTGATCGGTGTGGCCGGTGACACCGCCCTCCGGCCCAAACGTCAGCACCACCTGCGGACGAAACTCGCGGATCTTCAACGTCAGCTCGCAGACTACCTTGTAAGCCTCCATCCGATGCAGTTGCCCGTCGGGATAGTCGAGCACGATTCCATTCGTCACTTTGAGAATCGCGCAGGCAGCGGCAAACTCCCGCCGCCGCAGCGCAGCCAGCTCTATGTCATTCGCGGCGCTGCCGCGATGGGTCGCGGCCTGTCCGGGCGTAAGGCAGATGACGCAGGTTTCGACTCCGCGGCCAGCATATAGCTGTAAACACCCGCCAAAATTGCCTGCCTCATCGTCGGGGTGGGCCGTAATGCACATCATCCGAAGCATGGCTTATTGTAATTGGAGACTGCGGCATGCAATCCGCAGGAGAAATTGTGCAAGCTTTTGCGGCGCAACGGGAGCTTCTCAACGAAATGCTTTCCCCGCCGGCGATTTCGCAATAGAATATGACGGCTCGGGCAACCAGGTCCGGCCTGGGCGAAAGCGCCCCCTGGAAAAAGGACAATGCTAGTGCACGTTCTTGTTACGACTGACACGCTGAGTGGGGTGTGGACCTACACTCAGGAACTGGTCACTGGACTCGTCAGCCGCGGCGCTCGCATCACTCTGGTCAGCCTCGGCGACATCCCGCTTCCCGAGCAAACTTTCTGGATGGAGAACCTGCCGGGCCTCGACTACCGGCCCACCGCCTTTTGTCTCGACTGGATGCAGCAAGGCCAGCGCGACTTCATCGACTCCTGTCAATATTTGACCGGCTTGGTTAAAGAGCTCAAGCCCGACCTGCTGCACTTGAATCATCTGTGTTTTGGCGGCCTGCCCGTCAAGACGCCGCGCATCGTAGTTGCCCATGGAGACCTGATCAGTTGGTGGCAGGCGGTCCACGGCCATGAGCCCGAAGAGAGCCGCTGGCTGCGCTGGTATCGCGACCTAGTCACCGATGGCTTGTCGCAAGCCAGCATGGTGGTGGCGCCTTCGCTGTGGATGCTGGATACGATTCGCGAGTGCTATGCCCAACCGCGGCGTGAAGCCGTGATTTACAACGGCCGCAATCCGGTTTCGTTTAATCCCTACGTGAACAAGAACGATTCAGTGCTTGCGGTGGGTCGCCTGCGGGACGCAGGCAAACAGATATCGCTGTTGACGCAACACTCCCACCCGCTGCCGGTTTGCATCGTGAACTGCGACGAGCCGGCTCCGGTTCGACGTATTCCCATCTCCGCCGACATCAAGCTGGCCGCCGACCCCGCCAGCATTTCTTTGAAAGGGGCACAGACCGAGGCCCAGCTCCGCACGCTGTACAGTCGTGCGGCGATTTTTGTCGCGACCTCGCGTTACGAACCCTTTGGCCTCGCGCCGCTCGAAGCCGCCTTCTCGCGCTGCGCCATCGTGGCCAATGACATTCCTTCATTCCGCGAAATTTGGGGCGACGCAGCGATTTACTTTCGTGAAAACGACGCCGCCAGCCTGGCCGGCGTAATTCGTCGCCTTCACGAGCAACGCGATCTCTGCCGTGGATACGGCGCCCGCGCCTTCCAACGCGCGCGTGAATGCTTCACTGCCCGCCGCATGACCGACGAGTACTTGAAGCTCTACCACCGCACGGTCCAGGCTGAAGTTCGCGCCGCGTAAGCAAAGCCATCAGCTCTCAGCTATCAGCTCTCAGCTTGGGATCCCAAGAGATTTTGCATAGGAGCGTTCCAAACGACAGTGGGCTGAATGCTGACGGCTGATAGCTGACAGCTTCTCGTGTTACCTTTGCTATCGAACCCTTTTGAGAAAAGAGGCCTCATGGCTACAGTCAAAATCACCATCCGCCCCAATGGACCTTATCGCGTAGAAGCTCCTGAAGGCACAATCGAGCTGGTCGATGTCAACGGCAACAAGTACGATCTGACCGGCAAGCCGGCTTTCTCACTCTGCCGTTGCGGCGGATCCGTCAACAAGCCCTTCTGTGACGGCACTCACAGCAAGATCGGGTTTCAGGGAGCGGAATTGGCGGTAAAGAAAGTGGAAGGAACTTAGGAGCGCCGCGAACCACGTGGGCCCGGACGCCCTCGATGGGCAGTCGAACAAAGCTCGGCAGGTTTTTTGCTTGCGACTAATGTATCGTCTTCGTCTTCCGCGACATGTAATCCATCAACAAGTATTGCCCCAGTGTATAAGGCGTCGTGAAATACGCCTTACCGCGACACATCTCGGTGACTTTCTGCACGAACTGCACCAGGCCGTAATCCGACGCCAACATAAACGTATTGATCATTACGCCCGCCCGCTTGCACTTAGAAACCTCCTCCAGCGTCTGACTCACCACCAGCGGATCCAGCCCAAACGCATTCTTGTAAATGCGACCGTCTTCGAGCGTCAGCGCCGACGGTTTCCCGTCTGTGATCATCACAATCTGCTTCATGTCTTTTCTCTGTCGTTGCAAAAGGCGCTGCGCCAGCCGAAGGCCCTCGCGCGTGTTGGTGTAGTACGGCCCAACTTTCACTCGCGCCAGCTGTGAGAGCGGCACTTCCTCAGCCGAATCATGAAACAGAATTAGCGACAGCGAATCGCCAGGATACTGCGTGCGGATCAGATGCGACAACGCCATCGCGACTTTCTTGGCCGGCGTGAACCGATCCTCGCCGTAGAGGATCATCGAGTGCGAGCAATCCAGCATTAACACCGTAGCGCACGATGACTGATACTCACACTGATGTACTTGCAAGTCGGAGTATTCGATGTTCAACGGCAGCCTCATTCCCTCGCGCTGAATGGCGCTCGATAGTGTTGCCGTGATGTCGAGATTCAACGTATCGCCGAACTCGTAGACTCGTGAAGCCCCGCTGGCCTCGACTCCGGTGGCCATATCGCGCGTATCGTGACGGCCAAAACTCGATTTTCCCAGCGAGCCCATCAGATCCCGCAGCGTCTTGAAACCGAGGAAGTCCAAACTCTTGTCGGTGATCTCAAACTTCACTTGCGGCTGCGCCTCGCCCACCTGCCCGCCCACACTCGAACGCTGCGCAGGATCGTGCGGCTGCTCAATGCTGATGTAGTCTTCCTGCTGCATGCGCTCAATCAGTTGCTCAATCAGTTCATCCAGCGTGCCGTCCATCTGCATTCGCTGCAATTGCTCGCGCATTTGTTCGTCGAGCAGGTCCCCGTTCATCAATGCCTGCTCGATGGCGTCGCGAAGATCGTCCAGGGTTTGCTCGCCCTCAGGAAAGTCGTCGTAGAGATAATTCTGGAAACCGCTTTGCAGCAGGAAGTCAGAGAGGGCACCGAGCAGGTCTTCCATGCTCATCTCGCCGGCGGGATCGGGAACGTACTTGCTGTAGCGGATGCGTTTCATAAAACAGCTTTCAGCCGTCAGCTCTCAGCGGTCAGCGAAACCCGCTGAAAGCTGACGGCTGATAGCTGAAGGCTAATTAAACGGTCTCCTCGGTCGATACGGCATGTCCTCTCGCTCAAACGGCTTTTCCGCTGGATGCTTTGGCTGTTTCTCTCCCGCCGTGAACACGCGCTCCTCATTTCGTCCAATGCGCTTGTGAGCATGCAGGCCTTCCAGGATGAACTCAGCTGCCGACACCTGAGTCTCCGGCGTGTCTTTCGGCCCCACGTTCAGCTTCACGAGTTTCTCCATTAGGCCCTGAATGCCGCGGAGCGACGGCAAGGCCTCGCCGGCTCCGGCCGCGTCGGCCAACTGAATTTCGCCGCCCAGATCGAACCACTGCACTACCTGCTGCATGTCCACACCCTTGAAGTAGCCATCGTAAGCTTTGGCCACAGCTGTGCGGATCAGTTCGCGCCCTACGAAGTCAGCGCCCTTCATCTCGCCTTCATATTCAAGTTCGAGTTTGCCGGTGATCGCCGGCATGGCTGCGTATACATCGCCGATGCGCGGTACCACCAGCTTCTCGTCATGCTTGATGGCCCGTCGCTCAGCATTCGAAATCACGTTCTCCATGCATGAAATCGGCAAACGCTGGCTCACGCCCGACCGCTTGTCCACTTTCTTGTCTTCGCGCGCGGCGAATGCGATTCGCTCGATGACTTCCTGCACATACTTCGGAACGTGCACCTTGTGTCCGTTGCGATCGGTCCAAGCCTCTTGCGTGGTGATCGCGATCCCTTCCTCCACCGAAGCTGGGTAGTGGGTGCGAATCTCCGAGCCAATGCGGTCCTTGAGCGGCGTGATGATTTTTCCCCGCGCCGTATAATCCTCCGGGTTGGCACTGAACACTAGCGCAACGTCCAGCGGCAGCCGGATGGGATAGCCCTTAATCTGCACGTCGCCTTCCTGCATGATGTTGAACAGTCCGACTTGAATCTTTCCCGCCAGGTCGGGCAGTTCGTTGATGGCAAATATTCCGCGGTTCGCCCGCGGCAACAGCCCGTAATGAACCGTCATCTCGCTGCTGAGTTCGTGCCCACCGCGCGCCGCTTTGATGGGATCGATGTCGCCGATCAGGTCCGCGATGGTCACATCCGGCGTCGCCAGCTTTTCCACGTAGCGCGCGTCCGGCGTCAGATACGCGATCGCCGTCGTATCGCCATGCTGCGCAATCTTGTCGCGACAAGGGCGGCAGATGGGCAAGTAAGGGTTGTCATGGATTTCGCAGCCCGCCACGTAAGGCATTTGAGGGTCGAGCAGATTGGTCAAAGCGCGCAGGATGCGGCTCTTCGCCTGACCGCGCAGCCCCAGCAGAATGAAATTATGCCGCGAAAGAATAGCATTCACAATCTGCGGCACCACGGTATCGTCGTAACCAACGATCCCCGGGAAAATCGTTCCCCCCTGGCGCAGTTTCACCACCAGGTTATCGCGTAGTTCATCCTTCACCCCGCGCGTCCGCAGGGCTGGTTCAGAAAACTGACTGTGGCGCAATTCGCCGAGCGTCGGCGGAAGACTCATGATCACAAAACCCCCAGGGAGAACAACTTCTTGCCTAGATTATACGCCGCACCGTTAGCTGGCATGGCCATTCCCGCCGGCCTTGCGGCGCACATGCAGAGTGCGGCGGACGTTGGGCAGGATGTTTTCGAAAAAAGAAATGACCGCTTGCAAACGTTCTGGTTCCGACTTCATCCCCAGCAGCGTCTGCTTGAAATCGAGATCAAGTGGCAGCGATCCCGCAAGGTGAAACGACAGCTCTTGTTGATTCACATCTGAGACGCCTTCCGGCTCCGAGCCCGCCAGCTTCATAATCTCGCCATGCAGTTCCATAGCCCGCGAGACTTCCTCCGGCGTCGCCGAGCCGGGATCATCGCGCAAGTAGAAAACCTCCGCTTGCAGGAAAGATCGTTCAGGATGAACTTGCATGACTTCAAAGCGCTGGCGACCCTGAGTGATGATGTCCATGCGCCCATCCTCATATTTCTTGACCAGGTTGAGGATTTCCGCAGTGCAGCCAATCTCTGCGACTTCGCCATCTTTGGCGCGCAGCACACCGAATGGCTGCTTGCGCTCCAGGCACTCTCCAATCATCTCTTTGTAACGCGGCTCGAAAACATGCAGTGGCAAGCGCGCGCTTGGAAGTAACACCGTATCCAGCGGAAATAACGAAAGCAACCCATTGGGTACCGGCATCCAATGGATTGTATCCTCTGAGTACGTCTGTGTCCTCTGTGGTTGAGGCCTTCACTCTTGACTCGTTTCGTCGGAAAGCTTACAAGCACGGAATGACCCTCTCCGGCAAAGTCGCAGTCATCACCGGTTCGTCCATGGGCATCGGCGAAGCCATCGCCCGACTCTTTGCCGATGAAGGCGCCAGCGTGGTTCTGTTGTCGCGCGATGCCGCGCGGGCCGAGAGCGCCCGCCAGCGCATCGCCCACACGGAGCGCACGCTGGCGCTTTCCTGCGACGTCCGCAACCGAGAGGAAATCGACCGCGTGCTGGGATTGGCCCTGCATCATTTCCAACACATCGATATCTGGGTGAACAATGCCGGTCATGGCCTGCTGGATTCCGTCTCCCACGCCGACCCTGCTGCGTACCGCGAAACCTTCGACACCAACTTCTTTGGCGCGTTACAGGCTGTGCAAGCCGTGATTCCGGTGATGAAGCAGCAAGGCGGAGGCACGATCATCAATATTTCCAGTGTTGCCGGACACGTTCCGCTGCCCTTTCATGCCGTCTACAGCGCGACAAAGTTTGCCATGAATGCACTCGGCAAAGCGGCGAGAGTCGAACTGAAGCAGTCCGGTATTCATGTGTTGACAGTATGTCCGGGCTACGTGCGAACCGATTTCGGCGCAAACGCTCTGCGGGGAGGCGAACAAAAGCAGGTGCGACCGGGTTCTGTTCGGGGCATCAGTGCGGATCGCGTCGCTCGTGCCGTGCTGCGAGGATACCTCAAGGAAAGAAGGGAAGTCGTTGTGCCATGGACCATGCACCCGGTCATCAAGCTGTATCAACTTTTTCCGGGGCTCGTCGAGTGGGGAATGTCGAGGATGGTTAGCCGAAGGCAAGACTAGATGGGGCCGGCCTTTTTTCACTATCCTCGCTATGTCCTTCTTTGCGATCTCGGCACTGTTTCTTTGCGGTTCTCTGCGTTTTAGGGCTTTGATTGTGGCTGCGAAGCACAGAGGCTCTTCCACCTCACTTCAGTTCATCCAGCAGCGCCGTCATCTCCGATTGCGCGTGTGAGTTTCCCGTGCGCACAGCTGACGAAATCCCCTCCACCAGCATCTTCCGAGCCTCATCACGCCGGTTCGCGCCCACCAGCGTCTGCGCGGCCATGAAATATCCTGCGGTGTAGTCGGGATGAGTCGCCAGCAGCTTGGCGAACTCTTCCAGCGCACTCTGCGCATCCCCGGACCTCGAATACTCCATAGCCAGCCCGTACCGAGCGAAGGCGTCGTTCGGATTCTGCGACAGAATCTCACTCAGCATTGCCAAACGATCCATCAGTCACTCCTCAGTTCTTGCCCAGCCCACGAACTAACTGCCGAAACTCATCATCGCTCACCAACCCGCGCTTGGCGATCGCCCGCTTCTTCACCTCTGCGAGAATCGCTCCACGCTGCTCCGGCTGAATGCTCAGGCCTAGCTCTTTGCATTTCAGATCAATACTGTCCAACCCGCTTTTCTTTCCCAACACAATGCTGCGGCGGGCATTCACCAGTTCTGATGAATACGGCTCAATCGCTTCCGGTATGTGAAACTGGCTGGCCACTGCTCCGCTCTCCCGCATGAAAAGATTTTCTCCCACCAGCGGCTTCCAGGCGTCAAGCGTGTAGCCTGAGGCGTTGCTCACAGCGGCAGATGCCTCCCGGGCCTTGGTCATATCCAGCGCAACGTCCACGTCATAGAGGCAACGCAACGCGAGGGCGATCTCACAGATGTCAGCATTCCCCGCGCGTTCACCCATGCCATTGATGGTGCCCTGAATCCATGTCGCTCCAGCCCGCACCGCAGCCACCGCACATGCTGTTGCCATTCCAAAATCGTCGTGACCGTGCCAATGCACCGGCACGTCCGGTCCCACCCAGCGGCAGACTTCGGAAACCAGGAAGGCCGCAGCTTCCGGGCCGCAGGCTCCAATCGTATCTACCACCACGATCTCCGCCGCACCCGCTTCCAACGCTGCCATATATGTCTTCTTCAGGAATGCGAGCTCGGTGCGGGTTCCATCCACCGCGAAATAAGCAGTGGCAATTCCGTTTTTCCGCGCGAAGGAAATCGCTTCAGTCACCCGCTTGAGGACTTCATCGCGAGAGATGCCGTAAGCTTTCAGCTTGATGTCGCTGGTCGGCGATTCGATGACCGACGCCGTCAGACCCAGCCGAACCAGTTCTTCTACGTCGCCTTTCACTGCCCGCGAGAAGCCCCACAGCTCAGCTTTGATATTCGCCTTCTGCATCAGTTGAATGGCTTCGACGTCTTCGGGAGAAACCTTGGGGAAGCCAGCTTCAATGCGGCTTACGCCCAATTGATCGAGCTTGCGCGCGATCTCGACCTTCTGCTGCGGCGAGAGCACGACGCCGACCGTCTGCTCGCCGTCGCGCAGCGTGGTGTCGTAGAAGCGAATCGTCTTCCCAGCAAATGCCGAACGTATCTCCGGCCGCGAGTTGAGTTCGCTTACCCAGATTTTGGAATGATCACCCATTCTGAACCGCTAAGAGAATTCCGCTGTGTACTCAGTGTCCTCTGTGGTTTCCGCTTTTTCCGGCCTATATTCCCGCTTCCTGAGTCGCCATCTTCCGCGGCTTTTCCCCGTAAGCCTCTTCCCAGGAAATTACCGGGTTCCGCAGAACCCCAATCTTCTCGATCTCACACTCCATCACGTCCCCCGGCTTCAGGTACCAGGCCTGCGGGTCGCCGCTGAAAGCCGCAACACCCGAAACCGTGCCGGTCGAGACCACATCGCCCGCGCTGTATCCCATGGGCGAATAGTGCGAGAGAATTTCTGGAATCTTGACCGACATCTTGCTCGAGTGCGACCGCTGCCGCGACTCCCCGTTCACTCGCAGTTCCATGTCGAGGTTGTGGGCATCCGGGATCTCGTCGGCGGTCACAATCCACGGGCCCAGCGGGCAGAAGGTGTCAATTCCTTTACAAAAGCTGAATACCCCAGATTTCATCTCTCGCCGCTGAATATCGCGCGCCGTAATGTCATTGAAAATGACATACCCGCCGATGTGGCCGGCCGCTTCCTCCGGCGTGAAATGTTTTCCGCCGCTCTTCAAAACCACAGCAAGCTCGAGTTCGTAATCCAGTTCCCGAGTGAGGTGCTCGGGATAAATTACCGGCTCTTCGTGGCCAATGATGGCGTCCACGTTCTGGAAGAACACAATCCATGGCATCACCGGATGCGAAAATCCGGCCTTGGTGGCTTCTTCATGATGCTCGCGGAAATTGCCGGCAGTATGAAAGAACTTCTTGGGAACGATTGGGGCCTTGAGCGTTACCTCGTTCAGCGAGTACGTGATCGTTTCCCCCTGCGGTCCACTCGCAGCGCCACTTTGCTGAATGTAGTCGAACGCCTTTCGCGCCGCCTCTAGGCTGGTGTCACCGCCCTGGAACAGGGCCAGCATGTTGGTCGGAACCAACGCGTCAGCCAGGCGATAGAAAGCCGTCTCGTTCTCCACATCGCGCAGATACAGCGCGCAAGCAGAGTTGAGATCGATGACTCGTTCATCGCTGGTCACTGCGCCAATGCGCGAGCGGCGCACCGAATCTTCAAAAGTGATGAGTCGCATAGTAGGGAGGCAGCACAAGCAGTTTATTCAGCCTGGAGAGGCCTTGTCCACCGCGGCCGGGAAAATGCTGTTGCATAACCCACTCATACTCTGCGGTTTACCGCCGAAACCTTTTCCTCGCATCCGGACTCTAATCGAGTACGTACAATAACTGAGTTGTGGAGGTCATTCCTGTGTTGCGTTCTTGTCTTAACGTTTTGTTAGTGTTCGTGTTGGGGGCAGCCGCCTATGCCGGCAACGGGAGCTTCCCCGCGCCCGCCGTGGATGCCCCCGTAGCCAAGGCCTCGGGGCAGCAAACTGCCGTCATTTCCGGAGGCTGTTTCTGGGGCATTCAAGCCGTCTTCCAGCACGTCAAGGGTGTCGTCAGCGCCACTTCGGGCTACTCGGGTGGCTCCTCTCTTACTGCGCAATACCAGATCGTCAGCACGGGGGCGACCGGCCACGCGGAGTCGGTGAAGATCGTTTACGATCCCTCGCAGGTTACGTACGGCGAGCTGCTACGTGTGTTTTTCTCCGTGGCCCACGATCCCACCGAACTGAACCGCCAGGGCCCCGACGAAGGCACGCAATATCGCTCGTCGATCTTCTACAGCAATGACGAACAAAAACATATCGCGGAAGCCTACATTGCCCAACTGGACAAGGCGAAAGTCTTTTCTCGCCCCATTGTGACTCAGGTGGTGCCGTTAAAGGCCTTTTACGAGGCCGAGGGTTACCATCAGAACTACGCAACCAATCATCCCGACGACCTTTACATCCGTTACAACGATGCACCTAAAGTCGCGCAACTTCGCCAACAGTTCCCGGACCTGTACACAGGAAAGTGAAAGTAAAAGGACGGATGTATGTTCGATTCTCTTGATCGCGTTACCTCGAAAGGCAAGCTGGGCCGCCGCGAGTTTATCGCGGCGGCGGCTTCCGCTGCCCTCGGTTATACCTATTGGTCGCTGCGGCATCCGAAGCTGGTGGCAGCTTTAGCGTCCCAGCCTGCGGACAAGTCCGGGCAAGTGAAGATCGTTCAATTTTCCGATGATGGCAAGCGGCTGCAAACTGCAACCATTGCCCGGGTGGTAAAGACGGAGGAAGAATGGCGGAAGCAACTTACTCCGGGTGCGTTCGAAATCACGCGTCACGCCGATACTGAGATCGCCTACACCGGAAAGTATTGGAATCTCCACGAAAAAGGCCTGTTCCGCTGCATCTGCTGCGACAACGCCTTGTTCAGCTCGGAGACTAAGTTTGATTCCGGCACCGGCTGGCCTAGTTTCTGGCAGCCAATCGCAGCCGAGAACGTCCGCACCTCCCGGGACGTCAGCTTTGGCATGATCCGCGATGCCGTCGCCTGCACCTTGTGCGACGCCCATCTTGGCCACGTTTTCGACGACGGTCCGCGGCCGACCGGTCTTCGCTACTGCATGAACTCAGCCTCGCTGCGGTTTGTGAGGCGTGCGTAAGAAAGTCTGACTGCATTGTTACGTCGGTGAGCCTTACAATTATGACTCATCATGTCCACCGTGCCGATCTTTCGCCCACCCACTGCCATCGAACGCATCTTCAATCGTGTATTTGGATTCTTGGTGGGCAGGGGGCTGGGTTTTTCCTACAACTACCTGCTTCAGGTAAAGGGCCGTAAGAGTGGGAAAACCTACTCAATGCCCGTCAATCTCCTGGAACTGGATGGCAAGCGTTTCCTGGTGGCTCCGCGCGGGCGCACGCAATGGGTACGCAACGCCGAAGCCGCCGGAGAAGTCACGCTGAGGAAGGGAAGCGTCCGGCAAAGGTTTCGTTTGCGACCCCTTCCGGATGCCGACAAGCCTGCCATCTTGAAAGCCTATCTAGATCGCTTCAAAAAGGAAGTCCAGCGCTATTTTCCCGTGGCGGCGGGCTCGCCCGTCGAATCTTTCAGGGAACTGGTGGAGAGCTATCCCGCCTTCGAACTGATCGCAGTCTGACATCGAGGCCAACCTACTCCAGCACGCTGTCGTCCAGCTTCTTTCGTCCCCAATCGGCAGCTGCTTGAACAAATGCCATCACCAGAGGATGTGGTTTCTTGGCCTTTGATGAAAGCTGCGGTTGATACAGGGTCGCGATGTAAAAACGATGTGTAGGCGATTCGATGGCCCGAATCTCGCCCTTTGAGCCGCGCGCCGACACCGGGAAACCGGCTTCCATGGCCGCCCATTCGTACTCGGGATTCACCTCAAAATTGCAGAAGAATTCCTCGGCAACCACATCCTGGGTGTAGAAGGAACGGAGATATGATCCTGGGCGCAGACGTATCTCAGGTATCTCGCCGGAAAGCTTCGGAGCGTCCTTGGCCCGCTTCGCTACCGCACACGTCACCGGATAAATGACAATGTTCTTCGATCCGGAGTTGTTCTCTGCTGAGTCTGCGTCTTTGATGCCCAGCACATTGCGGGCACACTCGATCAGCGCATATTGAAACCCACCGCACGTACCCAGAAATGGCCAGTCCCGTCGTCGTGCAAACTCGATTCCCTTCAACATGCCGTCGAAACTCTTGTAGGGACTGCCCGGCGCCGCCCAGATGCCGTCAAATTTCTCCAGCGTTTTTTCGATGTTGGGTTCGAGCAGCGAAGGCGTGGCCAGCCAGGTTGGTTCGACGGTCGTGCCCACCTTGGCCGCGGCATGCTGCAGCGATTTATCAATCGCCGGCAGCGTCGGAGACTTCGGATCGAAGTCTCCCAAAACGCCGATGCGGACCGAGTCAGCCACGGGGCAATTCTAATTGAGAAATTCGGGTCGCGGCGGTTACGGAGGTGAGAAGGCTGATGCTCCAAAAGTTGCAGGTGCGAACATCCCTCCTCGTGCCACTGGCGAGGATTCTTCTATCCCGCCGCTCCAAAGCTCAGCTTTACTTCCGCTCTGTCGGCGTCCTCCACCTTAAACATGGGTTGCGGCCGGGCGTTCATGAAAGCCGCAATAAACGTGTCCGGCACCTGCTGAATGCGGACGTTGAAGGTGTTGACCGAATCGTTGTAAAACTCCCGCCGGTCGGCGATTTCGCTTTCCAGTTCGGTGATCCGGTTTTGCAGCTTCAAGAAATTGTCATTCGCTTTCAGTTGCGGATAGTTCTCCGCCACGGCAAAAAGACTGCGCAACGCCGAGGTTGTGCCCTGGTCCGCTTGCGCCTTCTGGTCCACTGAAACCGCCTGCTGATACTGGCTGCGCGCCTGGGTCACCTTCTCCAGCGTCTCGCGCTCATGGTTCATGTACCCTTTGCACACTTCCACCAGGTTGGGTAGTTCGTCATGACGCTGCTTCAGCAGGATGTCAATATTTGCCCAGGCCTTGGCCACATCGTTTTTCACGGCGATTAGGCCGTTGAAGATCATGACCACATAAACCGCCAGGCCGACGAGCGCAAACAGAAAAGCCAACGAAAGGATGTTGTTCATCTTGTGCTCTCTTTTTCGTTCATTACCACCAGCCGAATTCGGTGGCCAAAATGTAAGCGCATACCAGGGTCAGCGCAGGCCCACCCCAAATCATCAATGCCGATTTCCATGCCAGGGAGTTCACCACGTCGCGCTGGCTCCGCCACGAAATAAAGAACGCCGGGCTATGCGCGCCTTTCATCAGCACAGTGGAGGGATGTAGATCGAACTGCTCCGGAGCAGCGGCGGCCGCAGCCGCACCTCCTGCGCTGGTTACCGCGACTGCAGTGGTGTGCGTTTGTCTAATTCCTGCTGCCGCCCAGGCCGCGGGACTAGTGATGCCCGCTTTGGTGAGTGCATCGGCGATTCTCGCTTGGTGTGCCGGATCCAGGACCGCCGTCTTTGGGTCCTGAAGCGATTCCGGCGGCGTAACGTTCTCTTGGCTGCTAAAGGCTGTTGCCCCAGAGAATGACAAAATCGAACCCAGGCTGAATGAGCGCACCTGTTCAATCCCTCGCGAACTGCGTACCGGCACCGCACTCACTTCGATTCCGGGATTACTTGCCAGTGTTCCCAGAATGAACAGCGCGTTCTTGGGCTTGATGCAATACTCCTCGATCTTAACTTTGGCGCTGGTGTCGACTCCGTGGGCGGTCAGGAAGCCGGTAACGTTCCCCGGAATCTCCAGGCTGCTGGAGAATAGCGAATGACTGAATTCCTCCTTGAAGTCGCGGTGGATGTCCAGTTCCGCCCCTTGCGGATTGACCAGCACGCGCGCCGTACCGTCATCCAGATAGAAAGGCACATGCAGGCTCTCGTCCGCTTCTTTTACCCACGCACTGTTCTTGCCCTGCTGTTTCCACTGCCAAACCATGGTGCGGTAGTAGTAGCACGGAACTCCGGTGATAGGTGCGGTCAGTGTGTAGGGGCCGGTCGCCAATCCGCAGACTTCCACCAGTCCCATGGCCGCGCTGCGAATCTTCGACGACGGCGTGTTCATGATCAGACGCTTCCGCTGCAGCAACTGAAAGCCTCGGTAGAACAGGCACACTCCAGCGGCCGCCCCCAGCACAGGCCACAACCAAGGTGCAGATTGATGCCGCATCAAGATGAAAGCCAGAAGAAACATCGCATTTATGACCCAACAGAACGCATCGGGCCGAGTGTACGGGGATATGTCGTGGTAAGGCAGCAGGAAACGACTGAGAAGACTTACGTTGGTAATGGGATGGGGCCGATACCGTCTGCCCTGGAGACGTAGCCTCCTACGTCTCCGAGTGCTTTCAACCTACCGCACTGCCACGGCCCGTTCCTTCAGAATCTCTTCCACCGCACCGATCCCAATTTCCAATTCTTCATCCGTGTTGTAGAAGTGAGGAGACATACGTACGCCCGCCTTGGGGCGGTAATCCACCAATATTTCCCGCTTAATTAACTCGCGGCACACTTCTTTCGCGTCGGGCATATCGATCGAAACCGTCCCGCCGCGCTGCTCCGCATCGCGGGGCGTATTCACCCGCCACCCGTGCTTGGTGGCCAGGTCAATCAGCCGCCCGGTCTGCCGTTTCGATTTCTCACGTATGCGCTCGATGCCAGCATCCGCAATGATCTTCAACCCCGGCCGCGCCGCCTCCAGCGCCGGAATGTGTGGAGTACCGTTCATGAAACGATAAGGAGGATCGGTATAGCGGTTCGGACCAATCTCGAATGCAAATGGATTCTCGTGCGCGGTCCAGCCGGTAAATGTGGGCTTCAGCTTGTTCCCCAAATCCGGCCGCACATACAAATAGCCCACCCCCGGCCCGCCGCAGAGCCACTTCAACACGCCGCCGCAGGCGAAGTCAGTGTTCAGCGCCTGCACATCCACCGGCACCGTTCCGAGCGACTGAAACGTATCCAGCACCACCAGCGCGCCCACTTTATGCGCCTTCTCGATGATGGCCCGCGCATCCTGAATGAAAGCGCTGCGGAAGATCACGTGCGAAATCGGCACCAGCAGAGTGGTTTCATCGATCGCATCCAGCAGACGTTGCAGAGGTATCGTGATGCCGTCATCGGTCTTCACCATGTGTACGCGCGCGCCCCGCGACTGCTGCGCTTCCCAGAAATACATCACCGAGGGAAAATTCATGTCGCTGTACACGACTTTGTTGCGCTTCCCGGAAAAGTCAAAACACGACGCCACCACTGCCTGACAAGTTGTCACATTCTGATGTGTGGAGACCGATCCGTTGGGCGCGTTCATCAACACGCCAATCTCGTCGCCCACCTCTGCTGCCAGCATCCACCACCGCTCCTCCCAGGCGCGCACCCCGCGCATGGCCCAGGTATCGGCGTAGCCCTGCATGGCGTCATACACACCGCGCGGCATGGCGCCGAGAGAATTGCTGATCAGATAAGTAGTTCGATCCAGGATGGGGAACTCAGAGCGGTATTGCAACAAGTGGTCGGTCACGGAACTATTGTACTTGGTCTTCGCAGCTTTCTCATCACCGCGTAAGCCACGGAAAACAGTGCCAGATAAGCCACTCCGCTCAACAGGTTGACGCGCGAATCCCACCATGTACGCAAGACCGCCGCCGTTACCAGGGTGAATCCCAGCGCCGAGCCCCACATGCCAAGTCGTGAACGCATAGGCAGGTTACGCAATTCTTCCTCTGTGGCCTTTCGCCGGAACGAAACGTGCGCCGCCAGCGACGTCAGCCACGACAGCATCAGCCCGAACAACGCTGCGCTCAGAATGTACACAAACGCGTTCTTTGGCACCCAGGTTTCCGCCACCAGCGCCACCACAATTCCATAGGAAGAAGCCAGCAGCGCCAGCTTCGGAGATCCCGCGGTATTCAACTGTCCCAGCTTCGCCGGAGCCCATCCGTCCCGCGCCAGCGAAAACAACATGCGCGATCCCGCGTATAAATTGGCATTCGCTCCGGACAGGGCCGCCGTCAAAATGACGAAGTTCAACAAAGCACTGGCCGCCGGAATCTTGACCATGCGAAACACCGTGACGAATGGACTCTCGGAGACACCCGCATGGTCCCAGGGCATTACACCCACCAACACGATCACCGCGCCCAAATAAACCACCGTAAGAATTCCGAAAGTGTAGAGCGCCGCCCGCGGAACTTCGGCCGCGCTACGCGATTCGCCCGTGGTGATGGCCACAATCTCCACTCCACCGAACGTGTATAGAGCAAAAGTTAGAGCCAGGAGTGACGCCACGGGCCCGTTGGGGAAAAAACCGCCGTGGGTCGTGTATTGCGGAGTTACGTGGCCGCTCAACAACAGGGTTCCGCCGATGGCGATGAACGCCAGCATGGTCGCGAGCTTCACCATCGAGAACCAGTACTCGAAGCGCCCATACTCATGCACGCTCCGTAGGTTCACCAGCCCCAGAAGAAGTGAAAACAGCGCTACCCAAAATAACGGTGGAACCGCCGGAAACCAATACCGCATATAGGTCGCCGAAGCTACTAGACTCGCACCTACCGAAAGACAAATCGCCGCCCAATAGCCCGCGCGCGACACAAACCCCGCCCACGGGTTGAGATACAGATCGGCGTAGACGCCAAATGACCCCGCTGCCGGATGCTTACTGGAAAGTTCTCCCAGGGCCATGGTTACGGTCCAGTTAATGAAGCCGGCAAGCAGAAAACTCAAAATCACACTCGGCCCGGCCACCTCAATCGCTGCTGCCGATCCCAACAACAGGCCGGTGCCGATCGATCCTCCGACAGCTACCATTGCCATCTGGCCGGCGCTCAACTGATGCTGGAGACCGTGTTCCGGGTCGACTGCTGCGGTCTGAGTCATTCCGGCACGTATACCAGAAAGTTCCGTATTGCCAAAGACTTATTCGGCCGGGTGACTTTCGTAATCGCGCCCGGCCTTAGTTCATTGCCGCTTGCCGCACCCCCCTCCTAAAATTTCAGTGGGGTCACTCCGCGCACTTCCAGCTCTCATGTCAGATACCGTCAAGCGTATGGATCGGGGCGAAATCAATAAGCGGATAGAGCGCGCCGAAAAGCTTCTCCAGAAGGGGAAGACCGACACCGCTCTGGAAGAGTACCTGCAAATTCTGGCCGCCGACCCGACCAATGACAGTATCTGCCAGATGGCGGCAGATCTCAGCCTTTCCTTGCAGCGCATTCCGGAGGCGGTGAGCCTGCTGGGGGCGATGTTCGAACGCCAGATTCAGGCGGGCGACGCCACCCGCGCCAGCCTCACTTACAAGAAACTGGCGCGCTTTGTGAACCCCACTTGGGAGCAGAAAGTCCGCTTCGGGGAACTCCTCGAGAACAACAATCGCAAGCTCGCGCTGGAGACTTACGAGAATGCCTTCGAGGAATTGAGCAAACAGAGCCGCAAGCAGGAGTCACTCTCCGTCTTGCAGCGAATCCTCAAGCTTGACTCCAGCGAGAAGAACCTGATCCGCTTGGGAGAATTGTCCTCCGAACTCGGCGACGGCAGGGGCGCTGCGGCGGCATTCTTCAGAATCTCGGAAATGGCACGGGCCTCCGGCGGCAACAGTGCGTCCTGGATTGAGCGCGCCTACGCCGAAGACGCCACCGACCCGCACATCGCCCTTGCCTACAGCAAAGGCCTGGTCGACCAGGGCCAGGTCGGCGCCGCCATCTTTGTCCTCGAACCCCTGGTCAATGCCGGTTCTGCTGCTCAAGACATCCGCGAAACCTACGGGAAGGCGCTGCTGGCAGCCAATCGCCTGAGCGATGCCGAGCCCATCATCTGGCAACTCTTTGAAGAAAACCCTTCCCGCACCCAGGATGTGGCGAAACTTATCGGACTGTTGATCGACTCCAGCCAGGACGCTGACGCTGTTTCCCTGGCGCGAAAGTTGGAGCAATACCAGCGCCGCAAGGGCGATCGCCGCACCTTTCTCACCCTGATGCAGGAAATTGTCGCCGCCCATCGGCCCTCGGCCGACATGCTCGAGTTCATGAGTGAGCAGTTCAATTCCTCCAACCGCGAGACCGACTACTGCCAGACGCTACTCAAGCTGTTCGATCTGCATTGCAGCATGGGCAAATACGACAAGGCCGCCGAGTCGCTGGATCGTGCTGCTGAAGTTGATGCGTATGAGCCCGGCCACAACAAACGCCTGGAAATGCTGCGCGGCAAGATTGACGAAAACCGTTTCAAAGTAATTGCGTCCCGCTTTACGAGCATGGCGGATTCGACCGCCAGCACGGTGCGCGCCGAAGAAAAGTTGCTCGGCGCCGCGGCATTGCAGGACCTCATGCTGCAAGCGGAAATCCTCGTGCAGTACGGCATGCGCGCCAAGGCCCTCGAACGCTTGCAGCGTATTCAGCAGCTCTTCCCCCACGAGGAAGAACGCAATCCAGCGCTGCAGCAGCTTTATCTCTCCGTCGGTTTGATTCCGCACTATCCGGGAGCCGAACCGGCGGCGGTGGCCCCTGCGCCGGTTCCGGTGATAGCCCCTGTAGTCCCAGCGCAATCGTCGGCCGCGGATGTCAGCGGCTTTGCCCGCGTGGCAGACATCACTCGCAAACTTTATCGCCAAAGCAATGCCGAAGCCGTGATGTCGACTGCCGCCAACGAAATCGGCGCGCAATGGAGGGTTGGCCGCTGCGTGGTCGCCATGCGCAAGTCTGGACAGCGTCCCACCAGCACAAAAGAATTCTGCAGTCCCGGCACCGAGCCCGCCGAAGCCAGCGCGTTAGAGAAAATTGTCTCCGTCGCGCATGATGCCGCCATTCGCCAGGGCAGTATGCTCGCGATTACCAGCGCCCGCTCTTCACCCGAGTTGGCTGCGGTTCAGGACATTTGCGATCAGCTTGGAATCGTCTCTCTACTGATCCTTCCTCTCGCCGATGGGACTGAACACGCCGGAGTGTTGCTGCTGGCACAAAATACGGCCCAAGTCTGGAGCCCCAACGACGTACTGGTGCTTAAGACCATCTGCGATCAAATCCTGATCGCACTGAACAATGCCGGATTACGCCGCCTGGTCAAAAGCCTCTCGGTCACCGACGAACGCTCCGGCCTTCTTAAGCGCGCGTCTTATCTCGACCTGCTGATGGCCGAAACCCGTCGCAACACCCAGCAGAGCACCTCTCTGTCAATCCTCCTGCTGCAATTCGGCGAGAAGGCGGCCATGCTGAAAGAATTCGGCGAAGCGGCGATCGAAGCCTTGATGCAGCAAATCGGACAGCTGTTTGCCGCCAATATTCGGCAGAATGATCTCGCCTTCCGCTACGAAGCCACCAGCATCGCCATCGTGCTGGGTGAAACTACCGAGAAAGAAGGCATTCTGGCAGCGGAAAAACTGCAACGCCTGGTCGCCCAAATCAAGCTTCCCGAGAAAGACGATCCTGTCCGCTTCAATGCCGGATTGGCCGAGGCCGTAGTCCGCGCCGAGTACGATCCCGTGGATATCGTGACCGAAGTCGTCAATCGCGCCGAGCAGGCAGTCCACCTTTCCATTGCTCAGGGCGCGGGCAAAGTTGTGGTCCTCGCGGCCTCGGTCGCAGCCGCAGCCGTAGCCTGATCAGCTCTTCTGAGAACTGAGAACCGGGAACTGATAACTAGTGCGAGACAACACGTCCGTCCTTTCGCAGGCGTACAATTCCATCGGGATCCATCGGAAGCGTAAATGACAAGTGGGTCAAGGCCGCGATGGCGAAGCTGGGCTCCGACGATTATTTTCTGGCTTTTGTTCCTAATGTCCCTTGCTCTGGGAAAGCGTTATCCCTGGCTGGCAACAAGAAGGAACACCATCCACGCCGCGTACCAGACAGTATCGCCCTCGCCGCGGCCATTGACATATTTCGACATCGTGACGCTTCCGGCGGCCACATCGGGTATCGCGGAGTTCCTCGTTGGGCGATAAGGCTCTTTGGCGGCGGTGACGATCCAAAGTAGCCCACCGCGATACACATGGTTGGCGCTTTCCGCATCCGCACTGTTACACTTTCAAGTTCAGCCAAGACTCTTAATCCTAGGAATTCGCCGCTTTAGTCATGCTCAAACCAGGAGACATCGCCATCGTCAGCGGGGCGCGCACGCCCTTTGGCCGCTATTGCGGTAAGCTGAAAGACTTCACTGCGCAGGAGTTGGGCGCGATCGCCGCCAAGGGTGCCATCGAACGCGCCGGAGTTGATCCCAAAGACTTCGACCATGCTGTCTTCGGCAACGCCCAGCAAACCTCCGGCGACGCTCTTTATGGCGCCCGCCACGTCGGCCTGCGCGCCGGCTTGCCCATCGAGACTCCCGCGCTCACCGTGAATCGTCTCTGCGGATCAGGCATGCAAGCCATTGTCAACGCCGCTCAGATGATTCAGCTCGGCGAGGCCAGCGTCGTCCTTGCCGGCGGCATGGAAGCCATGTCGCAGGCTCCGTTCTCCATTCGCGGGCGCGACGGCTTCTCCCTGGCTCCCGGTGGCAAGCTCGAAGACTCACTGATGGTCGCCCTGCTCGACACTTTCTGCGGTTCCTACATGGCCAACACCGCAGAACTCTACGGCGAGCAGCATGGCATCACTCGCCTGGCACAAGACGAGTTCGCTCTGCGCTCCCAGCAGGCTGCCGATGCCGCCTACAAAGAGCATCGCTTGCAGGATGAACTGGTCGCGATCCCGCTCAAGAATCACAAAGGTGAGCCCACCGGCGAAACCCTGACTGAAGACGATCATCGCCGTCCCCAAACCACGATCGAAGGCCTCGCTAAATTGAAACCAGCCTTCGGCAAGAACGGCACCGTCACCGCCGGAAATGCCAGCGGTATCGTGGACGGCGCTGCGGCAGTCGTCGTCATGTCGCTCGAAGAAGCCACGAAACGCGGCGTCAAACCGATGGGCCGCCTCGTAAGCTGGGGGATCGCCGGCGTTGAGCCAAAGCTCATGGGCCGCGGCCCCGTGCCAGCCACCAAGATCGCCCTGCAAAAAGCTGGGCTGACTCTGGATTACATTGACTTGATCGAAGTCAATGAAGCGTTCGCCGCCCAGTATCTGGCGGTCGAAAAAGAACTCGGCCTCGATCGCGGCAAAGTCAACGTGAACGGCGGGGCCATCGCCCTCGGACATCCCCTGGGCGCAACCGGCACGCGGCTGGTGATCACTCTGCTCTACGAACTACACCGCCGCAAGAAGAAATATGGCCTGGCGACCGCTTGCATCGGTGGCGGGCAGGGAATCGCCATGATCGTCGAAAGTTTGAATTAGTTTTTATCAGCGTTGATCAGCGTTAATCTGCGGCTAAAAAGGAATCATCTATGGAGATAAAGAAAGTCGGAGTTCTGGGCTGTGGTTTGATGGGTTCCGGCATAGCCCAGGTCTCAGCAACAGCCGGATTCGAAGTCACCGTCCTCGAAGTTGAGCAGAAGTTTCTCGATAAAGGCTTCGCTGGCATCGAGAAGTCGCTGGCCAAGTTTGCCGAGAAGGGCACGCTAAAAGAAACTCCCCAAGCCGTGCGTGCCCGCCTCAAAGGCACGACCAACATGCAGGACCTCGCTGATTGCGACATCGTGGTCGAAGCCGTGATCGAGAACATCGTCGAAAAGAAGAAGATGTACGCGGCTCTTGATGCCATCGCCAAGAAGGACGCCATCTTCGCCACCAACACTTCTTCCATCTCCGTGACCGAACTGATGTCGGCAACGAAACGTCCCGAACGCTTCATCGGCCTGCACTTCTTCAATCCCGTGGCGCTGATGAAGCTGGTCGAAGTGGTAAAGACCATCGCCACCGCTCCCGACGTGTACGATACCGCTTACGAGTTTGGCAAGAAGCTCGGCAAAGTCCCCGTCCGCACCAGCGACAAGACCGGATTCATCGTCAACCGTCTGCTGGTACCGTATCTTCTCGATGCCGTCCGTGCCTACGAAGAAGGCGTCGGATCGATCGAAGACATTGATAATGCCATGAAACTGGGGTGCGGCTATCCCATGGGTCCGTTGACCTTGCTGGACTTCGTCGGCCTCGACACCACCTACTACATCACCCACGTGATGTACGACGAATTCAAGGAACGCCGCTTCGCCTCGCCGCCTTTATTGAAGAGATTGGTGATGGCGGGCTGGTACGGGAAGAAAACTGGCAAGGGCTTCTACGATTATTCGGATCCTAGCAACCCGAAGCCGAATAAATTGTAAGAGCGAGGCCATGGATTTGCACGGATTAACACGGATTCTTGATTAGCGTTTGTAAACTTCCCGGCGGTGCCCGACGCGGAGCAGCAGCACGACCAGCCGATCATCCTCCAGGGAGCAGATCAGGCGATAGTCCCCCACTCGATATTTCCAGAATTCACTCAAAGTCCCGTGAAGTCTTTCCCCAATTTTTCGTGGATCGTCGAGCTGACCTAATCGCTGGTCGAGGAATTTAAGAACGCGGCGGGCTACTGATTGGTCCAGCTTGTCGAGCTCACGCTGAGCTGCGGGGTCGATTTCAATCCGCCATGCCATAACGCCGCATCACCTTTTCGAGGGGGATTGGCTTGCTGCGTCCTGACCGCACTGCCTCTAGTCGCCTTTCAGCGATATAGACATCTTCCAGTTCATCCAGGTGTTGTAGGATAGCTTCGCGCGCATAGTAGGTCTTGGTGCGGCCGGTGCGCTTGGCTAGTCGATCAAGCCGTTTCTCGATTTTCTCTGGAAGACGGATGGCTAGCATGGAATCACCTCGTGCTATACAATTATAGCAGACTATTGTCCCAAGCCACAACGCCTCGCCAAGTCTTGTGGTCGGCGCGGCCACGATCTACGACGACACTAATTCAGAGGAGTGACGGAGAAAGAGTCATGCACTGCGTAACAGAGAGGATGTCGATAGGCATGTTCGTGGTCGAGAAGAACGTTATCAACGACTCCCCTGAATACCAGCGCGAGTCTGGAGTGTGGTCGCCTGATAAACAGCAGCTGTTCTTGGATTCAATACTAAACAAGTTCGATGTGCCGAAAATCTATTTGCACGACTTACGCGGGAAGCATGGGAAATATAAGTTTGCGGTGATCGACGGAAAACAGCGCCTGCATGCGATTTGGAACTTCATAGACGGGGGCATCAATCTTGCCGACGACTTCGTTATGTTCGAACCAGAGGATCGCACGCCACCGCCCGCTAAGGTCGGTTTCTCAACTCTAACTTCTGAGTGGCAAGAAATCTTCAAGGGAAAATTACTGGATGTTGTTCTGGTCCGAGACGCTACATCCGAGGACATCGAGGAGTTGTTTTCGAGGCTCAATAACGGGGAGCCTCTTAACGCAGCCGAGAAACGCAACGCCCTCGGTGGCGAGATGTGCCAGCTCATACGTGATGTCGCGAAACTAGCGTTCTTTTCTTCCCGGATCCCGTTCGGCAACAATCGGTATCAACACTACGAATTGGCAGCGAAGATGCTTTTGATTGAGAAAAGTGAGACTGACACCGGCGATCCCTTCTGTGATCTGAAGAAAAGATTTCTGGACAATCTTGTTAAGTCCAACCGCAAAATGTCGGCAGCATTTCGGGACGGCCTACATAAGCGGGTGATCGATGAGCTCAAGCTGGTCTCTAGGGTCTTTGTGAAGGACGACCCTTTATTGGACAAGCAAGCGGCGGTTCCACTGTACTACCTATTCGCGAAAGTGATGAATGGTGAATATGCCCATTCAACTCTGTATTCTGATTTGCACAAGTTTCTGGAAGATTTCCATGTGAAGCGCCAACAGAATCTGCAAAAGAAAGAAGAGGAACGTGACCCGGTTCTGACGGAGTTCGGGCGCCTGATGCAGCAAGGGACCAACGATCTTAATAGCCTTAGGCAGCGGATCTCAATCTTGCGGCGGACATTCTTGCAGGATTATCCCGATGTTGTGTTAAGGGATAAGAAGAGGGCTTACACAGAGGAAGAACGATTCGCGATCTTTGTTCTCTCAGGCAGGCAATGCGCAGAGTGCAGAAAGGCGTTCAAAGATATCGACGAGATGGAAGCGGATCATGAGAAGCAATGGGCTCACGGTGGCCTCACGAGCCTCAAGAACGCGCGGGCACTGTGCTCGAATTGCAACAAGGCGGTATCCGGCAAGGTTAAATAGGAAAAGGTCAGAGGAATGACATACGAAAACGTTCTGTTCGAAAAGAAAAACTCGATCGCCTACGTCACCATCAACCGGCCGAAGGTCCTCAACGCGCTCAACATGGCCACCATGGAGGAGCTGCGCGCTGCCTTCACCGACGCCAAGAACGATCCCAACATTCGCGTCGCCATCCTTGCCGGCTCGGGTGAAAAAGCATTCATCGCCGGCGCCGACATCGGTGAACTCGCCAAGCAAGACGCCGTCAGCGGCAAGGAATATACTCACCGCGGCCAGAGCGTTCTCGATTTAATCGAAAACCTCGGCAAGCCCGTCATCGCCTGCATCAATGGCTTCGCCCTCGGGGGCGGCTGCGAAATCGCCATGGCCTGCACGATGAGACTGGCCAGCGACAACGCCAAGCTCGGCCAGCCCGAAGTGAAGCTCGGAATTATTCCCGGCTACGGTGGCACTCAGCGTCTGCCACGTCTGGTCGGCAAAGGACGCGCAATGCAGCTCATCCTTTCCGGTGAAATGATCACGGCTCAAGAGGCTCATCGCATGGGGCTGGTGAACGAAGTCACGCCACTAGCCGAGTTGATTCCCCGGGCGGAGGCCATCGCGCAGAAAATCATCGCCAACTCGCCGCTGGCGGTACAGTATTCGATGGAAGCAGTGAACCGAGGCTTCAACATGCCGTTGTCAGACGCGCTTTATCTCGAGGCCGTTCTGTTCAGCGTCGCCTGCTCGTCGGAAGACAAGAAAGAAGGCACCACGGCATTTCTGGAAAAGCGTGCGCCGCAATTCAAGGGCAAGTAGCGTCTCGCCACCGCGGGTTTCATGGATGAGAAACATTTCACCACAGAGGCACCGAGAGACTGAAAAAATTGCCGAAGAGAAAATTCGGAAGAAGACGCTCGCAGGCAATCTGAACGCTGCTGGTTTCCGCTTCGGAATTGTCGCTTCCCGGTTCAATGAGTTCATTACGGACAGGCTGCTGCGGAGCGCCTATGACGCACTGCTTCGTTCCGGCGCTCAGGAGAAAGACATCACCATCGTCCGCGTGCCGGGCTCCTTCGAAATCCCCTCGGCCGCGCGCACTCTGGCCGAAACCAGAAAATACGACGCCATCATCTGTCTGGGCTGCCTGCTCCGGGGAGACACCGCCCACTACGACGTCATCGTCAACGAAGTCACGCGCGGCATAGGACAGTCCGCGCAGGAAACCGGCGTCCCTCACGCCTTCGGCGTCCTCACCTGTGAAACGTTGGAGCAAGCCATCGATCGGGCGGGCCTGAAGATGGGCAACAAGGGTTTCGAAGCGGCACTGTCCGCCGTGGAGATGGCGAATCTGAAGAAAGCCATCGGCATTCAGCACTCAGCACTCAGGAAAACGCAAAAAGGCACGCATTCGATTAAGAAACGTAAACGCTGATCTCCGGGGGGCGCAACACAACTCCTGTAGACTGAATGCTGAGTGCTGATGGCTGACTGCTTTATGGGTACCCGCCGAAAATCCCGCGAACTGGTCCTGCAAATGCTCTTTCAGTCCGATATGGGCAAGCAGGCGCCCGACCACGTCCGCCGCACCTTTTGGAGCGAGCACGAGTCGGCGCAGGACGAAGTGCGCGGATTCGCGGAAGACCTCTTTCGCGTCGCCACCGACCATGCTGCTGAAATTGACGGCCTGATCGAGAGCCATGCCGAGCATTGGCGCATGGACCGCATGGCTGCCGTCGACCGCAATCTTCTGCGCTCCGCGGTGGCCGAACTCATCGGTTTCCCCGCCACGCCGCGCGCCGTAGTCATTAATGAAGCTCTGGAAATCGCGCGCAAATTCTCCAGCCCTGAGTCGGTGCAATTCATTAACGGAGTGCTCGACAGCGTGGGCAAGGAGTTGGAGAAACGCGTCGTTGGTCTCTAGTCGTTCGTCAAACTGAGGTGCACGACGACGAACCCACAACGACCGTCTTAAGGTTTCACTGCCACCAGGTCGGGATTGCAGGTCACTCCAGGAAAAGGCTGGCCAGCCGAGGTCTGACACAAACCCTCCGGAAAACTGATTTGCCCTATGTCCGTGCCGAGATTGGTTTGCAGAATGTGGACCGTCCCATCGCTGCTTCCCACGTAGAGTTGGGTGCCGTCGGGGGTCAGGGAAGCATGCAAGGGAAATCCTTTGCCCACCAGAGAGATCGCCGAGGAAGTCTGTGCCCCAATATTGAACACCAGGATGCTGTTGAAGTCGGGCGTCACGATATAGGCTGTCGAGCCGTCCTGAGAAATTATCAACTGTGAGGCTGCGAATTTGCCCTGACCCAGATCGAAAGTCGTCAGGCTATCGCTGACGGTGGGGGCACAGCCGCTCGGCGAAGCGGAAACGTGGATGACACCGATGGCGGGAGGAATGAGCGCTACAACACCAGTCGCATCCGGCAGTGTTTTCAGAAAGGTCGGAACGGGTGACACTGCGACGGTATCCGCCTGACCGTTGTCGCACGTTCTCTGCACCGTAACACCTGACGGATTCCCGCCCGCCAAATACGCAAAGGCTCCTTCAGCTAGAAACGTCACATCGTTGGCAGGCGCGGTGAGCGGCTTGGCCTGTAAGGCGTCCAGCTTGGAATACACATAGAGCGTGCTTCCCGCCACGATGAATGCCTTCAGGCTGTCTGGCGAGAAGTCGGCGGCAGTTGCTCCCGTAATTCGGAACGTCGCCGGAATATTCGTGGACGTATCAAATACAAACACCTGATTGGGCGAGTCGGTGGTGTCGGAAACCACCACCTTGCTGCTATCCGGAGAAATGGCCAGAACCTTGCCCGGCGTCGAGGAGAATTCATTTACCGTGGTGCCGCCCGCGGCAATTACCGACAACCCCTTGTTCCCCAGCAGCCCGGAATCTGTTCCGATGTAGATGTTTGCTCCCTTGGGATCAAACACAAGCGAGTCCGGCGTTGCGGGCAGAATCATCGGATTGCCGAGTTTTGTCGGCTGGGTAGTTACTGAAACCACCGTACTTACGCAGGCGTCGACAGTCCCGCACCCTGAGCTTGAAACATAAACGGTTGCGCTCGGTGAAGTACTGGTCTCCGGCACCATCGTGACCGCGTTCTCAGGAAATATCGGTACCGACGGCAGCAGGCCAATGTTACAGGTGGGCGGAGTGCACGATGCAATGATTGTCGCGCCTCCCCCGCCGGCGGCTGACGTCACCGCCCCCCCGCTCACAGTCACCGAGGCGGACTCCGAGGAACTCCAGGTCAAAGGAACGTTGGTGTGGCTGATGTCCGTGCCCGATGTGTCCACCACTGTGGGCGTAATGCTCTCGGATGTCGCAGAGGAACCGGTCACTTGCAGCTGAATCGACTGGACCGGGCAGGTGGTGAAACTGAAAGGCACGCTGGTCGCATTGCCGATGACCGCGAATAGCGGAGTGATGCCGGGAGCCGTCGCCGTCAACTCCGCCTGATTCAAGGACTGGCCGTTGACCACATTAACCAGCCCGCTGGCTGTGGTGCTCAAACTCGCGACGCCGGTATTCAACATCTGCCAGGTGAACTGCCCTGCGGTTGCGGTGATGTCGACGCCGCGACTGAAGGCGGTTGCTTGATAAGCCGCTGCGTGGGGGACCGTCGTATTTTCTGTGGCCGTCAGGCACGTAGTCGCAGGCCCAGGCGGGACCGGAGTTATCACGACGCTATCAATGTGCTGGTGAACGTAAACCCGGGTCGCTGGACTGCTCACGCCCTGGGCGGTGGCCGTAATGTCGGCGAATCCGACCGGGCCGGGGGTGCAGATCTGGGGAAGGCTCAGAGAATCCCATGTGCCGGCGCAAACCAGGCCATTCACCGCCACGGTCACCACTGCGCTGTTGCTGGATAGGAAAAACACAGGTTCCGTGATGGCCGATTTATTGGAGGCCTCAGGGGTTGCAGTGAATTGCTGGTTTGTCCCCAGTTCCATGGAAACGCTGCTCTGGGGAGCCAAGACTATGATGGCTGGCACGGCGAAAGTCGTCGTATTCACGGCCGTGCCGCTGCTGCAGCCGGCTTCCCAAGCGATCGCGGCGCACAGAACCGCAATGGCAAACCCTACCTGACCCAACCTGCCCATTCATCCTCCCCGCCCTCAGGCGGTCCACAGGGTTACCCGCGTTGTACCGGGAATTTTCCAGTGTAGAAGCAGTCCGCGTTTTCAGCAATCCTTCGAAAAGCAGGCGCCCTTGCTGGGATGCGTCACGGCCGGGTGAACGATGTGTTGACGACCTGTGAACTCAGTTGTTATATTTGTAAGGTTCCGCGAGTCATCCTGGCTTTCCTGTACGCGGTGGGTTTTTGTGCATGCCACCGGGAGCAGTCGAGCTGTTACGATACACGTCTTCGGATTTTTCGAAGATGCCCTCGCTGAAGCGTCCTGTGCGTACTTCCACCCGTTGGAAGGCTATGCAGGGCGGTGCTGGCGAAACGGAGCGCCTCCTGTTTGGGCTTGGCGCCACCGTCGGCAGCTTTAGTCAGATTTTATTTATCATCCGTCCGCGGTATGCGTGGCGGAAGCATGGCTGGCCCACCGCCACCCAGACCCTGAATCAGGGAACAGTCGAAGCTGCGGGTCTCGTTGCCTGCTCGCCCTAATGGGCGTGTGGCCGAATTGCGCGGCTCAAGGAGTTCCAAGAGTGCCGACTTTTAATCAATTGGTGCGCGACGGCCGCAAGCGGCCGCGGTACAAGACTGCCAGTCCGGCGTTGCAGGGATGTCCGCAAAAGCGAGGTGTATGCACTCGCGTGTACACCCAAACGCCTAAGAAGCCGAACTCGGCGCTGCGCAAAGTCGCCCGTGTGCGGCTCACCAACGGAATCGAAGTCACAACCTACATCCCCGGCGTCGGCCACAATTTGCAGGAGCACTCGATCGTGCTCATTCGCGGCGGCCGCGTGAAAGATCTGCCGGGAGTGCGTTATCACGTCATCCGCGGCACGCTGGACGCGGTGGGTGTTGCCGGCCGCAAGCAGAGCCGTTCGAAGTACGGCGCCAAGAGACCGAAGGCGTAGGAGCAAAGCTACATGCCACGAAAAGGACATATCGCGAAACGGGGGACTGAGAACGATCCGGTTTACGGATCCGACCTGGTCACCAAATTCGTCAATTGCATGATGTGGGGCGGCAAGAAGAGCACGGCCGAGAGGATCGTGTATTCCTCCATGACCCGTCTTCAGGAAAAGGGCGGCGGCGACGATGCTCTGAAGCTCTTCAAAAAAGCGGTCGAGAACGTCAAGCCGCTTCTCGAAGTCAAGACCCGCCGCGTCGGTGGCGCCAACTACCAGGTGCCGGTCGAAGTGAATGCCGACCGCCGGACCTCGCTAGCTATTCGCTGGCTGATCACCTACTCCCGCGGACGTGGCGAAAAGGGCATGATCGACAAATTGAGCAATGAATTGCTGGACGCCGCCAACAATCGCGGCGCCGCCATCAAGAAAAAGGAAGACGTTCACCGTATGGCCGAAGCCAACAAAGCCTTCGCCCACTACCGGTGGTAACTGAGAACTAGGAACTGAGAACTGGTTCAAGAAATACCGATTTAAGAGAGACAAAGATTTGACGGGTTCAGTTGCCAACGAGCAAGAGTTACGAAAAGAAGAGAGAAAGAAAGCTGTGTCTAGAACAGTCCCATTAGAGCGGTGCAGGAATATCGGCATCATGGCCCACATCGATGCCGGTAAGACCACGACCACGGAGCGCATCCTTTTCTATACCGGAAAAACGCACCGCATCGGAGAGGTCCACGAAGGCACTGCCACCATGGACTGGATGGAGCAGGAGCAGGAGCGTGGCATCACCATCACTTCCGCCGCAACCACCTGCACCTGGCGTGACATTCGCATCAATATTATTGATACTCCCGGCCACGTTGATTTCACCGCCGAGGTTGAGCGCTCGCTGCGCGTGCTCGATGGCGCTGTAGCCGTGTTTGACGCCGTCCACGGAGTGCAGCCGCAATCGGAAAAAGTCTGGCGCCAGGCCGACAAGTACGGTGTTCCCCGCATTTGTTTCATTAACAAGATCGACAAGATGGGCGCTGATTTCGAACACGCCGTCGATACCATCCGCAAGCGCCTCAACGCCAAGCCCATCGCCATCCAGATTCCCATCGGCCAGGAAGATAAGTTCAAGGGCGTGGTGGATCTCATCGAGATGAAGTCCATTGTGTGGCAGGACGACACCATTGGCGCCGAGTACATCTCTGGCCCGATTCCGGCCGAACTGCAGAAGAAAGCCGAAGCCTTCCATACTCAGTTGGTCGAAACCGTCGCCGAAAATGACGACGAAATGCTGCACAAGTTCTTGGAAGGGGAAACTATTTCCCCCGAGGAGTTACGCGCTTCATTGCGCAAGTCGACCATCGCGCTCAAGTTATTCCCGGTTGTGGTCGGCACCGCGTTCAAGAACAAAGGTGTACAGCCCCTGCTCGATGCGGTGGTGGACTATCTGCCTTCCCCGCTCGACGCCGGCGAAGTTAAGGGCGTCAACCCCGACACTGGCGAAGTGGTCACCCGCAAGCCGGCAGACAACGAGCCTTTCTCCGCGCTGGCTTTCAAGATCATGGCCGACCCCTTTGTCGGACAGTTGACCTTCATCCGTGTTTATTCCGGGCAGGTCAAGTCGGGCGATTCGGTGTTGAGCAGCGGCAAGGGACGTACCGAGCGCATTGGGCGTTTGCTCAAAATGCACGCCAACAAGCGCGAAGACATCAGCGAGATTCTGGCGGGCGATATTTGCGCCGCCGTCGGATTGAAGAACGTCAGCACCGGCGACACCATCTGCGATGAGACCCATCCCATCGCCCTGGAATCCATTACCTTCGCGGTTCCGGTGATCTCAGTCGCCGTCGAGCCCAAGACCAAAGCCGACCAGGAAAAGATGGGCATGGCGCTCTCCAAGCTGGCCCAGGAAGATCCCACCTTCAAGGTTCACACCGACCCCGATAGCGGACAGACCATCATCAGCGGCATGGGTGAACTGCATCTTGAGATCATCATCGACCGCATGATGCGCGAGTACAAAGTCGAAGCCAACGTCGGCAAGCCGCAGGTGGCCTACCGCGAGACCATCCGCAAGAAGTCGGAAGCCGAGGGCAAATACATTCGCCAAACCGGTGGCCGTGGTCAGTATGGTCACGCCAAGATTCGCATCGAGCCCAACGAGCCGGGCAAGGGCTACGAATTTGTGAACGACGTTATCGGCGGCTCGGTCCCGAAGGAGTTCATCAAGCCCATCGATCACGGAATCAAGGAAGCCATGGAGGGCGGCGTCCTGGCAGGTTATGAGATGGTGGACGTGAGAGCCATTCTTTATGACGGCAGCTACCATGACGTCGATTCCAACGAAATGGCCTTCAAAATCGCCGGCTCCATGGCTTTCAAAGAGGCGGCCCGCAAGGCTTCGCCGGTGCTGCTTGAGCCGGTGATGGCGGTCGAAGTAGTAACGCCCGAAGACTACGCCGGCGTGATCATGGGCGACCTGAGTTCTCGCCGGGGACGGATCGAAGGCATGGAACATCGTGCCGGTTCGCAGGTGATTAAGGCGATCGTCCCGCTTGCGGAAATGTTTGGTTACGCAACCCACATGCGTTCAAGTACGCAAGGCCGCGCTGAATACTCAATGCACTTCGCGCGTTACGAAGAAGTGCCACGTAGCGTTGCGGACGAAATTATCGGCAGGTCGCAGGGACCGAAAAGATAGCCCGCGGCGCGAAAGCAAAGCAGAATGACAAAGGTTTGAGCTAGCAGCTAAAAGCTAGGAGCTAAAAGCGAACATGGCGAAAGAAAAATTTGAACGAAATAAGCCGCACTGCAACGTCGGGACGATTGGTCACATTGACCATGGCAAGACCACGTTGACGGCGGCCATCACCAAGGTGTTGTCCAAGCACAACCCCAAGATCCAGTTCCGGTCGTTCGATTCGATCGACAACGCGCCGGAAGAGAAAGCGCGCGGGATCACGATTGCCACGGCGCACGTGGAGTATGAGACGGCGAACCGGCACTACGCGCACGTGGATTGCCCGGGCCACGCCGACTACATCAAGAACATGATCACGGGTGCGGCGCAGATGGATGGCGCGATCTTAGTTGTTGCCGCGACCGATGGCCCGATGCCGCAGACGCGCGAGCACGTGCTGTTGGCGCGCCAAGTCGGTGTGCCGTACATCGTAGTCGCGCTGAACAAGTGCGATGCGGTGGATGATCCCGAGTTGTTGGATCTGGTCGAACTCGAAGTGCGTGAGCTGTTGAAGACTTATCAGTTCCCTGGGGACACAGTCCCGGTGGTGCGGTTGTCGGCACTGGGCGCGTTGAACGGGGAAGCGAAGTGGGAAAAGCAGATTGACGAGTTGATGGAGGCGGTGGACAAGAGCATTCCGCAACCGGCGCGTGAACTGGACAAGCCGTTCCTGATGCCGATTGAAGATATTTTCTCGATCTCGGGCCGGGGCACGGTGGTGACGGGAAGAATCGAGCGCGGCAAGGTGAAGGTTGGCGAGGAAGTAGAAATCGTCGGTTTCCGTGACACTCGCAAGACGGTCGTGACCGGCGTCGAAATGTTCAAGAAGCAACTGGACGAGGGGTTGGCGGGAGACAATGCCGGCTTGTTGCTGCGCGGCATCGGCAAAGACGATGTGGAGCGCGGGATGGTGCTGGCGAAGGGCGGATCGATTACGCCGCACACCAAGTTCAAGGCGGAAGTGTACATTCTGACGAAAGAAGAAGGCGGGCGGCATACGCCGTTCTTCAAAGGCTACCGGCCGCAGTTTTACCTGCGGACGACGGACGTGACGGGGGTAGCGGAGTTGCCGGCGGCGACCGAGATGGTGATGCCGGGAGACAACGTGAGCCTGGTGATTGAGCTGATCACGCCAGTGGCCATGGAAAAAGGATTGCGATTCGCGATTCGCGAAGGCGGGCATACAGTAGGCGCTGGAACGATTGCGGAGATCGTGCAGTAAGGTTTGAGCTAAAAGCCAAAAGCCAATAGCCAATAGCCAAAAGCTGATTTAGCGGCTTGCATCGTGCCGCCAGTTCTTTCCTCCCGGGATAGCCGGGCGGGGATTGAGAGTGAAACATGGTTGGAAAAGAGAGAATTCGCATCCGGCTGAAGGCGTACGACTACCGCATCCTGGACCAGTCCACGGGTGAGATCGTCGATACTGCCCGCCGCACTGGCGCGCAGATCGCGGGGCCGATTCCTTTGCCCACGATGAAAAACAAGTATTGCGTGCTGCGTTCCCCCCACGTGGACAAGAAGTCGCGTGAACAGTTTGAAATTCGCACCCATAAGCGCCTGCTCGATATTCTCGAGCCGACGCAGCAGACCGTGGATGCGCTAATGAAACTCGATCTCCCCGCGGGTGTTGACGTTGAGATCAAAGCGTTTGGCAAGGAACATAAATAGCTCTTAGCCGTCAGCTCTCAGCTTTCAGCGAGAGCTCACGACGACACTAAAGAGCGAGGATGAAGAGTCCGGCGCTCCCCAGCCAATAGCCACTGGCCATGCTGGGAATGGAGAAGGAAATGGCAAAGGTAGCTGGAATTCTGGGGAAAAAAGTCGGCATGACGCAACTCTTCGACGACAAGGGCGACGTGCATCCTGCTACCGTGCTGCAAGCCGGCCCCTGTGTGGTCACGCAACATAAGACCGCAACCAAAGACGGCTACGTTGCTGCTCAGATCGGCCTGGTCGAGTTCGTGAAGGAATCGCGGCTGACCAAGCCAATGAAAGGTCACCTCGGCAAAAACAATTTGCCGCCGGTGAGAATCATTCGCGAAGTGCCGGTCGAAGTCGACGAAAAGGCTGCTGCCGATGGCGACGGCGCAGTGAAGGCCGGCGACCGCGTGCTGATCGACATTTTTGAGGGCGAACGGTTTGTAGACGTGGTGGGCATCAGCAAGGGCCGTGGTTTCCAGGGCGTGGTGAAACGCCATCATTTTGGCGGTGGCCCGAAGTCGCACGGTTCCATGTTTCAGATCACAGGATCGATCGGCTCCTCCGCGTTCCCTTCGCGTGTGTTCAAGGGGATGCGCATGTCGGGTCACATGGGGAACGCCCGCGTCACCGTACGCAACTTACGGGTGCTGGGCATGGACAAAGAAGACAACCTTCTGGTGGTCGAAGGCAGCGTACCCGGCCCCAACGGCGGATACCTGGTGATCACCAAAGCCAAGAAGCCGCCCAGAGAACGTCGTGGATTTGCCGGTTCGGCGACAGTCGATCCGTTGAAGGCAGCGAAACGCGCCGCCAAGAAGGCATAAGGAATTAAGGTGCACGGGCGAGACGCCCGCGCCCACAAGAAAAAGCATATGGCAACGATTGACATTCAAAACCTGAGCGGCGGCAAAGTGGGCACGCTCGAGCTTGCCGACGAGGTCTTCGGTGCGGTCAACGAGGACTTGCTATGGGAAGCGGTGAAACACTATCGCGCCGCCCATCGCGCCGGCACGCACGCGACCAAGAACAAGAAACTGGTTTCCGGCGCCGGAAAAAAACTTTGGAAGCAGAAGGGCACCGGACGCGCCCGCGTCGGCTCCATTCGTTCGCCGCTGTGGCGGCACGGCGGCACCGTACACGGTCCGCAACCGCACTCTTACGACTACCAGTTTCCACGCAAGAAATTGCTGGGTGCGTTGCGTTCCGCTCTCGCCGCCAAGTTTGCCGACGGCAAGCTGATCGTGGTCAATGCTTTCAGCCTCAAGGAAGTGAAGACTAAGGCTTTCCGTGAGTCGCTCGACAAGCTGAAAGTTGACAGCACGGCTTTGCTGGTCGAAGTGCCGAATCACGGAAACCGCAACCTGGTTCTCAGTTCGCGCAATCTCGAGGGAGTGGAACTGCTCAGCGGCAACGCGGTCCATCCTTATCACCTGTTGCGTTACGACCGGGCGATCTTTTCGCAGCCGGCGATCGAGAAGTTGCAGGTAACCCTGAAGAGTTCCCTGCCCAAGCGTCACAAGCATGCGGCCGAGGATGAAGGCAGTCCGAAAAAGGCCACAAAGGCGCCGCGGCGCCGCACCAAACATGAAAAAGCGGCGGAGGTGGCCTGATGAAATCGGCATACCAGATTCTTCACCGGCCGGTCATTACGGAAAAGGGCCTGGCCATCAAGGAAAACCAGAACACTCTGGTCTTCCAGGTGGCAACCAAGGCGACCAAGACCGAGATTAAGGAAGCCGTGCAGAGCATTTTCAAAGTCAAAGTGCGTTCCGTGCGCACCGCGACATATCCGGGAAAAGAGCGGCGGCGAGGCAAGTTCGCCGGCTACCGTCCCGACTGGAAGAAGGCATACGTGCGGTTGAAAGCCGGCGAAAAGATGCCGGAGTATGCACAGAACTTATAGTCGTTGGTCGTTCGTCGCTGGCCGTTGGCCGGCGCGGGCGAATGCAGCGGTAAAGAAAAGCTAGAAGCTAAGAGCCAGAAGCCAAGAGCTGATTTATGCCAATCAAGACATACCGACCGACGACTCAGACGTTGCGCTACCGGACGACGATCGTCAACGACGACATCACTCGGACCAGACCGCACAAGCCCCTGACCGAGCCCAAACCGCGCACCGGTGGCCGCCGCAATTCGGGCGATACCACCAGTCGGTTCATTGGCGGCGGGCACAAGAAGAAGTTGCGCATTATTGATTTCAAGCGCGACAAGACCGGCATCCCGGCGACTGTGGCTTCCATCGAATACGATCCCAACCGCTCCGCGCGCATTGCCTTGCTGAACTATGCCGACGGCGAGAAACGCTACATCCTGCAGCCCGATGGCATGAAGGTTGGCCAGAAAATCGTCAGCGGTCCTGACGCCGACATTCTGGTGGGAAATGCGTTGCCGTTGCGCAACATTCCCCCCGGTACCACGATCCACAATGTCGAATTGAAGCCGGGCAAGGGCGCACAGATGGTGCGCTCGGCGGGTGGCGCAGCTCAGTTAGTGGCCAAAGAAGCAGAGTACGCGTTGGTGAAGTTGCCCTCCGGCGAAACCCGCAAAGTTTCCCAGGATTGTCTGGCGACCATCGGACAGGTCGGCAATCTGGATCACGAGAACATCACCATCGGCAAGGCTGGGCGTTCGCGCTGGCTCGGCAAGCGCCCGCACAACCGCGGCGTTTCGATGAACCCGGTCGACCATCCCCATGGCGGTGGCGAAGGCAAGACTTCCGGCGGACGTCACCCGGTAACTCCGTGGGGACAGCCGACGCGTGGTTACAAGACGCGCAACAACAAGCGCACGGATAAGTTCATCGTGAGCCGGCGAAGTAAGTAGTCGTTAGCAATGACAAGGCTGTCAGCTGATAGCTGACGGCTGAAAGCTGAGAGCTGACTTTATGGCACGTTCAACCAAGAAGGGCCCGTTCGTCGATGGCTACCTGCAATCCCGGGTAGAAGGCATGAACTCGCGCAACGAGAAAAAGGTGCTCCGCACCTGGTCGCGGCGCTCCACTGTGATTCCGGAGTTTGTGGGTCACACCATCGCGGTGCACAACGGCAGGAAGTTCATTCCTGTGTATGTCACCGAGAACATGGTCGGCCACAAGCTGGGTGAGTTCAGCTTCACCCGCCAGTTCAAGGCGCACTCCATGCGGGCAGCAACGGAAACGGCTGCCAGGCCGGCGGGCGTGCCGGGCGGTCCTGGAGCCATCACTCCGGCAGGCGGAGCGGCTCCGGCGGCAGCGCCGGCAGCTCCAGCATCGAAGTCGTAAGGCAGGATGGAAGAGATTAAGACTATGGAATTTCGAGCTCAAGCCCGGTTCATGCGAGTCTCGCCGCAGAAGGCCCGTCTGGTGCTGGATCTGATCAAGGGGCGCCGTGTTGAGGATGCGCTCAACACGCTCACTTTCACCAAGAAACGCGTGGCGGCCACCGTCGAGAAGTTATTGCGCTCGGCATTGGAAAACGCCAACTACCTGAGTGCGGAAAAAGGCCTGGACGTCGACATAGACAGCCTTTACGTAAAGCGTGCTGTTGCCGGCGACGGTCCCCGCATGAAGCGGATCCGCCCCGCGCCCATGGGCCGTGCTTTCCGCTACGTGCGGCGCATCTCGCACCTCGAGATTGAACTGGCGGAGCGCGGTAAGAATGGCGGCGACGCCGTGGCACAAGTTGTCGGCGCAGAACCTTCGGCTGCCAAGGCTCCGGCAAAGAGAGTCGCAGCCAAGAAGAAGTCGGCAGGCAAAAAGAAGGCAGTAGGAGCAAAGAAATAAGGTTGTGATTGTCGCTGGCCAACGACCAACGACGAACGGCCAACGACGGTTTTGGAGAAAAGATGGGACAAAAAGTTCATCCATACGGTTTCCGGCTTGGCTACACCAAGCCGTGGAAGTCCCGCTGGTTTGTCGAGCGCGACTACGACAAGCTGTTGCTTGAAGACGTCAAGCTGAAGAACGAGCTCAAGGAAAAGCTCAAATCGGCGGGCGTCAGCTCGATTGAGATCGAGCGCCCCGGCAATAAGCTCCGGGTCATTATCAAGACTGCGCGTCCCGGAATCATCATCGGACGCAAAGGCGTCGAGATCGACAAGCTCAAGCAGGATGTGCAGAAACGCACCTCGCGCGAGGTTTATGTCGACATTCAGGAAGTGCATAAGCCGGAACTCGATGCCCAGTTGGTGTCCGAGGCGATCGCGCTGCAACTGGAAAAGCGTGTCGGTTTCCGCCGCGCCATGCGCAAGGCGGTGGATTCAGCGCTGCGTTTCGGTTGTAAGGGAATCAAAGTCCGGGTGAGCGGCCGCTTGAACGGGAATGAAATCGCCCGCTCAGAATGGTATTTGCAGGGACGGTTGCCGCTGCATACCTTGCGCGCCGACATCGACTACGGTTTCACCGAAGCACGCACCACTTACGGAGTGATTGGCGTGAAGTGCTGGGTTTACAAGGGCGAAATTTTGCCCGCCAAGAAGCGCGAAGCGCAACAGCCCGTTGGCGCGTTTTGAGCTAAGAGCTAGAAGCTAAGAGCCTATTTATGTTGATGCCGAAGAAAGTGAAGTTCCGCAAACAACAGCGCGGCCGCATGCGGGGTAAGGCCTGGCGCGGAAGCGAGTTGACGTTTGGCGACTACGGATTGAAGGTGCTCGAGCCCGGCTGGATTACCGACCGGCAAATCGAAGCTGCCCGCGTGGCCATGACGCGCTTCGTTAAGCGCGGGGGCAAGATCCAGATTCGTTTGTTTCCGGATAAGCCGGTCACCAAGAAGCCCGCCGAAACCCGTATGGGTAAGGGCAAGGGCGCACCCGACCACTGGGTGGCTGTGGTTCGTCCTGGCAAGATTCTGTTTGAGATGGAGGGAGTCACTTTGCAGGACGCCTCCGAGGCCATGCGTCTGGCGTCGCACAAGCTGCCATTGCGCACGGTATTCGTGAAACGTGAGTCAGCGGTCCACTAAGAAATGTAACCATTATGAAACCCGACAAAGTCCGCAACTTGACCGAAGACGAGCTTAAGCACCAGGAGCGCGATCTCAATGATCAGCTCTTCAAGCTGAAGTTCCAGCTCAACATGGGCCAGACCGAAAGCTTGAAAAAGATCCGCGGCTTGCGCCGGGACATTGCCCGCGTGAAGACCATCGCCCGCGAGCGTGAACTGGCTGCCGCCAAAACGGAGAAGAGTTAATGGCCGAAACCAGCGTTCAACAGGCCGCCGGACGCCGCAAAGAAGTAGTCGGCGAAGTGGTGTCGAACCGCATGCAGAAGACCATCGTGGTGCAAGTGGTGCGCAAGAAGTCGCACGCTTTCTACGGGCGCGTGGTTTCAAAGTCCAAGAAGTTCTACGCTCACGACGAAAAGAACGAAGCCCACATCGGCGATGTGGTCCGGCTCGAAGAGACCCGCCCGCTTTCCAAGTTGAAGCGCTGGCGGCTGAAGCAGGTGGTCCGCCGCGCCGCCTTGGTGCCCGAAGTGGTCGCCGAAGTCGCTTCCTAAAGATTTTGTTATTGGGAGATTGAATTATGGCCGTGATGATGAGAAGCATGCTCGAAGTCGCCGACAACTCCGGCGCCCGCAAGCTGCAGATGATTCTGCCGCTGGGCGGCTCCACGGGCTTGAACGCCAGCCTGGGCGACGTGATCACGGCCAGTGTGAAAGAAGCCGCACCCGATGGCCAGGTAAAAAAAGGAACGGTGGTCAAAGCGGTCATCGTGCGTACCCGCAAAGAATACGGTCGCCGCGATGGCACTTATATCCGCTTTGATACCAACGCTGCCGTGCTCATTAACGACGCCGGTGAGCCGGTGGGAACCCGCGTGTTTGGGCCGGTGGCCCGCGAGTTGCGCGAAAAGAAGTTTTTGAAGATTGTGTCATTAGCGCCAGAAGTGCTTTAGAACAGGTTTCGAAGTTCATGGTTTGACTGGAAACTAGAAACCGGAAACTAGAAACTGAGGATGGAAATGGCAATCGCAGCAACTGCACATAAACGAGTGGACATTCGCCGCAACGATACGGTGAAAGTGATCACCGGTCGCGACAAAGGCAAAGAAGGCCGCGTCCTGCGCGTGTTCCCTGGCGACAGCAAGCTTCTGGTCGAGCACGTCATGATGGTGAAAAAGCACGTGCGCCCCAACCCGCAGCGCAACATAAAGGGCGGCATTGCGGAGCAGGAGAGCCGGATTGCCATCTCCAATGTGCAGCTGGTGTGCGGGACTTGCGGCCCGGTCCGCATCGGCCGCGAAGTTCGTGGCGACCGCAAGGTCCGCGTGTGCAAGAAGTGCGGAACGACTTTAGATAAGTAGGCAGTTAGCTTTTGGCCGAGAAGCCAGGAGCGAGGGTATCGAGCAATGGCGAAAGATAAAAAAGAGAAAAAGGGCGGCGCGCAAGAGGAGCAGAGAGTTCCCGAGGTGGCGCGTCACAGCGCCAAGGAGACTCCGCGGCTGAAGGAGCGCTTCAAAAAAGAAATTGCGCCCACGCTGATGAAGGAGTTCTCCTTCGAGAACCCCATGGCGGTCCCGCACCTGCACAAGATCGTGATCAACATGGGCATGGGCGAGGCCACGCAGAATGCCAAGGTGATGGATCCGGCGATCAACGAATTGGGTCAGATCACCGGCCAGAAGCCGGTAGTGACGCGGGCCAGGAAGTCCATTGCGGCATTCAAGGTCCGCGAGGGCCAGGCCATCGGTGCCATGGTCACTTTGCGTGGCGACCGCATGTATGAGTTTTTTGACCGGCTGGTGAACGTGGTGCTTCCCCGCGTGCGCGACTTTCGGGGCGTCTCTACCAAGTCATTCGATGGCCGCGGCAACTATACGCTCGGCCTGCACGATCAGTTGATCTTCCCCGAGATTGATTACGCCAAGGTCGATAAGCAGAAAGGCATGAACGTCACCATCGTGACCACCGCAGCCAGTGACGATCAGGCGCGAACCCTGTTGCGGCATATGGGAATGCCGTTCCGGCCGTAGGAGTTGTTGAGGTTTTCAGGCTTCGAGCCAGGAGCTAGAAGCCAGGAGCTAGGAGCTAAGTGGCTACAACTGCAAAACGAGTCAAGGACGCGAGAAAGCCCAAGTTTTCTTCGCGCAAGCACAACCGCTGTCAGATCTGCGGTCGTCCGCGCGCGTTCATCCGCAAGTTCGGCCTGTGCCGGTTGTGTTTCCGCAGCCTGGCATTGCGGGGAGAAATACCCGGGGTTTCGAAGTCGTCCTGGTAATAAAACGAGTCGCCGCAGGTTCTTCGCGGATCATCGCGGAAGCTAACGGGCGGCTGAGGAGAAGCAAAACATGAGGTTGACCGATCCGGTCGCAGACATGCTGGCGCGCATTCGCAACGCGATTAGCGCCCGGCACCAGAAAGTGGATGTCCCCGCTTCCAAGCTGAAGGCGGAAATTGCCCGTATCCTCAAAGAGGAGGGCTACATCGCCAACGTTAAAGCCACGGAAGAGGAAGGACACAAAGTCCTGCGCATTTACTTGAAGTATGGCAACGGTAACGAGGCGGCCATCTCGAATGTGGAGCGGGTTTCCCGTCCCGGTTGCCGCGTATACGTGCGCCGCACCGAGATTCCCCGCGTTTTGGGTGGGCTCGGCATCAACATCCTCACCACGCCCCGTGGCGTGATGACCGGACGTCAGGCCCGCAAGCAGGGTCTGGGCGGCGAGTTGCTTTGCGAAATTTGGTAGGGAGCTTCTAGCTACTAGCTGCTAGCTATTAGCTAAAGCCAACGAAGAGCTAGCGGCTAGGAGCTAGCAGCTAAGAGCTGACCTTTATGTCACGAATTGGAAGAAAACCGATCCCGCTCCCCAAGGGAGTGACGGTCAAAATCGAAGGCAATACAGTCGCTGTCCAGGGGCCCAAGGGCAAACTGGATACATCCCTGCCTGCCGGCATTAAGATGCAACAGCAGGACGGCAATCTGGTCGCGATCCGCGAAAACGATTCCCAAGCCGCCCTCCATGGCCTGGCGCGAGCGCTTGTCAACAACGCGGTCGAGGGCGTCACCAAGGGATGGACGCGCGATCTGGAAATCGTCGGCATTGGGTATCGCGCGGAATTGAAGGGGAAGGGAACAGTCGTATTCAGTCTTGGCTATTCCCATCCCATCGAATATCCGCTCCCCACCGGCATCGAGGTGGCTGTCGACCCGAAGCAGACCAAGCTGTCGGTCACCGGTATCGATCGCCAAAAAGTAGGCCAGGTCGCGGCTGAGATGCGCAGCTTGCGTCCGCCCGATCCCTACAAGAACAAGGGCGTGCGCTACGCCGGGGAGCGTTTGAAGAAGAAGGTAGGCAAGACCGGAGCAAAATAGTCGTTTGGCTGGACTGGGTCGTGGTGGTTTTGCCAACGAACAACGACCAGCGACGAACGACCAAGGACTAAAGAAATGCTGACTAGAACCTCAAAGAACACAAACCGGCGGCACGTGCATGAGCGCATCCGCAAAAAGATTCTCGGCACCGCCTCGCGTCCGCGCCTGAACGTGTATCGCTCGTTAAATCATATTTATGTTCAGGTGATTGACGATCTCCACAGCAACACACTGGTGTCCGCTCACTCCGCCGAGGGCAAGAAGGGCGAGAAGCGCATCGGCGGGAACGTCGCAGCAGCCAAGGACGTCGGCAAAGCCATCGCCGAGCGCGCCAAAGCCAAGGGAATCACCAAGGTTGTGTTCGATCGTGGCGGCTACATCTATCACGGGCGGGTTAAAGCCCTGGCCGACGCCGCCCGCGAAGCCGGACTGCAGTTCTAGAGAACAAGAGACAGAGAACGAAGAGAAGAGAGCAGATGCCAACAGTAATAAAGAAACTCGATGCAGGCGCCTACCAGTTGAAAGACCAGGTCGTCAACATTAACCGGGTCACGAAAGTGGTCAAGGGAGGCAAGAACCTGTCCTTCGCCGCACTGGTGGTGGTGGGCGACCCTAGTGCCGCCATTGTCGGATACGGTTCCGGCAAAGCCAAAGAAGTTCCCCAGGCCATTCGCAAGGGAATTGAGTCGGCGAAAAAGAACCTGATCAGGGTCAATCTTACCCAGACCAGCATCCCGCACATGGTGCTGGGAAAGTTCGGTTCGGGCAGAGTATTGCTGAAGCCCGCTCCTGAAGGCACGGGCGTGATTGCCGGCGGAGCGGTGCGTGCGGTGATGACTTCGGTCGGAATCCAGAACGTGCTCACCAAGTCCATCGGCACCACCAACCCACACAACGTGATTAAAGCCACGTTTGATGCTCTCAAGCATTTGAAGAACCGGGCTGACGTAGCCGCCATGCGCGGCAAGTCCGCACAAGAGTTGTAGCAGAAGAGGATTCGCAACATGATGACGGCAAAGAAATCGACTGCGGCCAGCGGCAAGCTCCACCTGAAGTGGGTGCGTTCCGCGATCTGTACTCCGGTAAAACATAAGAGAGTAGTCAAGGGACTGGGCTTTACCCGCCTCAACCAGGTGATCGAGCGTCCGGACAACGCCGCCATTCGCGGCATGGTGGCCAAGATCCCGCACCTGGTGGAAATCGTGGTAGCTAAGAGCTAATAGCCAAGAGCTTATTTATGAATTTATCCAACGTTCGAGCACCGAAGAAGGCGTCGGAAAATAAGAAGCGCGTGGGCCGCGGCATGGGCTCCGGCATGGGCAAGACTTCCACCCGCGGCCACAAAGGCCAGCGCTCGCGCAGCGGTTCGCGTATGATGCGCGGTTTTGAAGGTGGCCAGATGCCTTTGCATCGTCGCATGCCCAAGCGCGGCTTCACCAACATCTTCCGCAAGGAATTCAACATTGTGAACCTCGACCGGCTGGCCGCTCTTGGCGAAACCACCATCACGCCTGAGGTTTTGCGCAAGGCGGGCGTCATCAGCACCAAACACCCAGTCAAGATTCTGGGTGACGGCGAACTCTCCAAGGCGCTCACCATTCACGCCCACAAGTTTTCCAAGTCGGCCCAGGAAAAGATCACCAAGGCCGGCGGCAAGTTCGAGGTCTTGCAGTAATGCTGGAGAAACTGGCCAACATCTTTCGCATTCCTGACCTACGCAGGCGCATTGGGTTTACCCTGGGCCTGCTCGCCGTATACCGCCTGGGTGGACACATTCCCACTCCCGGCGTGAACGCCGACAAGCTGCAACAGTTCTTCGAGCAGAACCGCGGTACCTTTCTTGGTTTCGTGGACCTGTTCTCCGGAGGCCAGCTCCGCCGCCTCACCATCTTTGCCCTCGGAATCATGCCGTACATCACGGCGTCCATCATTCTGCAACTGTTGACGGTGGTGTATGAGCCCCTCGCCAAATTGCAGAAAGAAGGCGAGCTGGGCCGCAAGAAGATCACGCAGTGGACGCGATACCTAACCGTCATTCTGAGTTCCGTGCAGTCGCTGGGTATCGCCCTTAGCCTCATGAAGTCCGGAGATTTCGTGGTCAACCCTGGCTACGGCTTCATTCTGATGACCATGCTCACGCTCACCACCGGCAGCGCATTCATCATGTGGCTGGGCGAACAGATCACCGAACGTGGCGTTGGCAACGGCATGTCTTTGTTGATCTTCGCCGGCATCGTGGTTGGGCTTCCACGCGGCGTTGCCGACCTCATCGACAAAACGAAGAACGCTGCCTGGGGGCCGTTTACTCCAGTTGCCATGTTAATGCTGGTCGCCCTCATGGTTCTGATCGTGGCCTTCATCGTCTACGTCGAACGCAGCGAGCGCCGCATTCCAGTGCAGTATGCCAAGCGCGTCGTCGGGCGAAAAGTCATGGGAGGGCAGTCCACGCATCTCCCGTTGCGCGTCAATGCTGGCGGCGTCATGCCGGTCATCTTCGCTTCATCCATCCTGACCATGCCGCAGATGGTGCTCCAGGGTTTTAAGAACAACCGCTATTTTGGCGATCTGATTCGCGCCTTGGGATGGGGTGAGCCGCTCTACACTTTCCTCTACGCTGTCGGGATCATTTTCTTCGCCTACTTCTATGTGTCGATCGTGTTCAATCCCAATGAAGTCGCCGACAACATGCGAAAGTACGGCGGATTCATTCCCGGCATTCGTCCCGGCAAGCGCACCGCCGACCACATCAATGAAATCCTGACCCGGATCACATTGGTGGGCGCCCTGTACCTGATCATTATCTCTTTCATCCCAGAGTGGATGATCGCGGGCATTCACCTGAATCACCTTTATGGCCCGGTGGGTGCGTTCTTCGAACGCTTGCCCACCTGGATGACCAACGGTTTGGGCGTCACCTTTTACTTCGGCGGCACTTCCTTGCTGATCGTCGTCGGCGTGGCGATGGACACCGTCACCCAAATCGAGGCGCAGCTTATCATGCGGCACTACGACGGATTCACTCCCAAGAGCGGACGCATCCGTGGCCGCCGCACCTGGGCATGACGTAACGCCGGCGTTCGCCGGCGGGAAGTTGGTTGTGCCCCGGCGATCCGAAAAGACGGCCGGGCAGATTGAACGGGGGAATATACGGGGCCGGCGGGATGGCGGATCACACTTCGCGCAGCATTGGACCAATTGTACTGCTCGGACCGCCCGGAGCCGGCAAAGGCACACAGGCCAAGCTGATTGCCGAGCATTACGACATTCCGCAGATCTCTACCGGAGACCTTCTGCGGGCGCACGTGAAGAATGGCACCCAGTTGGGCGCGATGGCCAAGGACATCATGGCCCGTGGCGACCTGGTACCGGACGAATTGTTGTATGACATGGTCGCCGAACGCCTGCGGGAGGCGGATTGCAGCCGCGGTTTTATTCTGGATGGGTTTCCCCGCACAGCCGCTCAGGCGGGCTGGTTGGACGCTTATTTCGAGCACGAGGTCTTTGACAAACCGAATCGGGCCCGGTGTCTGCCGATTGTGATCCGCATCGACGTGGATTATAATGACTTATTGCTCCGGCTTACTGGACGCAGGACCTGCCCTGTCTGTGGACACATTTACAACGTCCATCTTCAGCCACCGCGTGTCGATGAACTTTGCGACCTCGACGGTTCCAAGCTGGTCACTCGTAACGATGATCGCGAGGACGTGATCCGGGAACGCCTGCAGGCTTATGACTCCCAGACCCGTCCCGTGGCCGAGTATTACGCCCGCAAAGGACGGCTGGTGTCAGTGGCGGGCATGTTGCCGGTGGACCAGGTATCGCAGCAGATTTTTCAGGAGATTGAACGCCACGCCCCCGGCGCATGAATGGCGATTGTCTGTAAATCGACGGCGGAAATTGAAAAGATGCGGCGTAGCGGCCGCGCTGTCCGGGAAGTGTTGAATCTGCTCAACAGCCTGGTTGCTCCCGGGGTCACGACCATGGACCTGGAGCTTGCTGCTGAGAAGAAGATCAAAGATATGGGCGCAAAGCCCGCGTTCAAGGGTTATTACAATTACCCTTGCGTGCTTTGCACCTCGGTAAACGAGGAGATCGTTCACGGCATCCCCTCGGAGAAGAGGGTGCTCAAGGCCGGCGACATTGTTTCCATCGATTGCGGCGTAGTGCTCGATGGCTATTACGGCGACGCCGCCATCACGGTGCCGGTGGATGGATCGGTGACGCCGGAAGTGCGCAAACTGCTCGAAGTCACGGAAGCGTCGCTGTACAAGGGCATCGAGCAGGCGGTGGTTGGAAACACCGTCGGCGATGTCGGCGCCGCGGTTCAGGAGTGTGTTGAAGCCAACGGCTTCAGCGTGGTTCGCGAGTTCGTAGGACACGGAATTGGGACGAAGTTGCACGAGGAACCGCAGATCCCGAATTTCGGGGAACGCGGACACGGTCCCAGGCTACGCGAGGGGATGGTGCTTGCCATCGAACCGATGGTGAATTACGGCAAGGCAGCTACCCGGGTGCTGGAAGACAAGTGGACCGCGGTCACCGTCGATGGCAGTTGTAGCGCCCACTTTGAACACTGTGTGGCTGTGACCAAAGATGGCCCGGTGATTTTGACGAAGTAGAGGCTTTTAGCTCTTGGCTCTTAGCTAGAGACGCTTGAAAGCTTCAGAGGTCAGACGTTAGGGGTTTGCTAAGAGCTAAAGGCCAAGAGCCAAAAGCCACCAAGGAGTCAATGAGCAAAGAAGACGCGATTGAAGTTATGGCGACGGTCCTGGAACCGCTGCCCAACGCCATGTTCAAGGTGGAACTGGAAAACAAGCACCAGGTACTGGCGCACGTTTCCGGCAAGATGCGCAAGAATTTCATACGAATTTTGCCCGGAGACAAGGTCGCAGTGGAGCTTTCCCCCTACGACCTGAATCGCGGACGGATTGTGTACCGCTATAAATGAGCCTCCACCTTTGCCGCAGTGGTTTTGCTGACGGCTGAAGGCTGACGGCTGAAAGCTGGGGTTTCATGAAAGTACGAGCATCGGTAAAGAAAATCTGTGACAAGTGCAAGGTCATCCACCGCAAGGGTGTGGTGCGGGTGATCTGCGTGAATTCCAAGCACAAGCAGCGACAAGGATAAAGGACAACTATGGCCCGTATAGCAGGAGTCGACCTCCCGCGCACCAAGCGCATCAACATCGCGCTGACCTACATCTACGGCATCGGCGTTTCGCGCTCCGCCCGCATTCTCGACGAAGCCAAAGTCGAGCCCATGAAGAAGGTCCAGGACTTGGGCGAGGACGAGGTCAACCGCATCCGCCAGGTGATTGAAGGCGAAGGTCTGGTGGAAGGCGATCTGCGCAAGGACGTCTCGATGAATATCAAGCGCCTCATCGAGATCGGCTCCTATCGCGGCTACCGGCACCGTCGCAATCTGCCGGTCCGCGGGCAACGCACTCACACCAATGCGCGCACCCGTAAGGGCCCGCGCAAGGGAACCATCGCCCAGAAGAAGAAAGCCGCGACCAAGACATAAAATCAGCTGTTGGCTTTTAGGCTTTAGCTAAGAGCCAATAGCCAATAGCAAAAGGCGAAGACTTTATGGCAAAGCAAGCAGCAGGAGCAACGCCCGCCGCCGGCGCAGCAGCGCCGGAGAAAAAGGGCAAAAAGAAAACCTTCAAGAAGAAGGAACGCAAACACGTCTCGCATGGTATCGCCCACATTCAGGCGTCGTTCAACAACACCATCGTGACCATCGCTGACCAGGCGGGCAACGTGCTCTCCTGGAAGAGTTCCGGTTCTCTGGGGTTTCGCGGTTCCCGCAAGGGCACGCCCTTCGCAGCGCAACAGGCAGCCTCGAACGCCGCCAGCATGGCCCGCGATCACGGTGTCCGCAGCGTCGAAGTCCGCGTCAGCGGCCCCGGTTCAGGACGTGAGTCGGCCATCCGCGCTCTGGCCGCGTCCGGTATCGAAGTGCGTAACATCAAGGACGCAACCCCGATTCCGCACAACGGTTGCCGTCCGCCAAAGCGCCGTAGAGTTTGAGAAAGGCTCTTGGCTATTGGTTCTTAGCGTTTAGCCAAAAGCCAATAGCTGATGTAAAAAGATTACTGCGGCTTTAGCCGCTGCGCCGTTGGCCAACGACGAACGACCGACGACCAACGACGCATTAACCGTCCGGGAAGAAGGGTGAAGCCAAACCTGTAAACCGGTCATCTAAAGGAGAACAACTTGGCACGTTACACTGATCCCGTATGTCGTCTCTGCCGCCGCGAGGGCATTAAGCTTTTCCTCAAAGGCCCCAAGTGCTTCAGCGACAAGTGTCCACTCGAGAAGCGCAATTTCGCTCCCGGCCAGCACGGTAAGGACCGCAAGGCGAAGATCGTCGGCTATGGTCTTCAGCTCCGCGAAAAGCAGAAGACCAAGCGCATGTACTTCGCCCAGGAAAGCCAGTTCCGCAACTATTTCGAAAAGGCTGCGCGTTCCCAGGGCGTAACCGGCGAATTGCTTTTGCAGCAACTGGAGCGCCGCCTTGACACCGTCGTGCACCGCATCGGTTTTGGCATTTCCCGCCGCCAGGCCCGCCAACTGGTGCGCCACGGCCACGTCCACGTGAATGGCCGCAAGGTCAACATTCCCTCCTATCAGGCGAATGTCGGCGACGAGATTACCATTCGCGAGAGCAGCAGGAAGCTCGCGATTCTCGAACAGGCCAAGGAATTTGCCAGCCATCAGAATGCGCCGGGCTGGCTCGAAATCGATCGCGAGAATTTCAAGGGCAAGGTGTTATCGCTGCCCAAACGCGAAGAGATTCAGTTGCCGGTCAACGAGCAGCTGATTGTAGAGTTGTATAGTAAATAAGTTTCAGGTTTCTAGTTTCCGGCTTCCAGTTGAAAGCCTGAGACTAGAGACTGGGAAACTAGAAACTGTTTTTCTGGTCCACTTTTCGTGCCAGATCAGCCGGTTTCGGGCGCTTGACCTGAAGTGGGACCGCTTCAGGGAGCCTGTACCGAGCCAAACGGCCGAAGGAGAGAAACACATGCTTTGGAAAGGTTTTCAAAAACCGAAACGCCTGGCGGTTGATACTTCAACCCTCACTGACAAGTACGGAATCTTCTGGGCCCAGCCTTTTGAACGCGGCTTCGGCACCACCATCGGCAACGCCCTTCGCCGCGTGCTGCTGTCTTCCATCGAAGGCGCAGCCGTAACCGCAGTCAAGATCGACGGCGTGCTGCACGAGTTCCAGTCCATTCCCGGAGTGGTTGAGGACGCAACCGACATCATCCTCAACGTCAAGCAGATTCCCTTCAAGCTCAGCGGCGACGCGCCCAAGGCCATCTATCTGCGTGCCGACCAGCCCGGAATCGTGACCTCGGGAATGATTGAAGCCGACGCCGACGTCGAAGTGCTCGACAAAGACGTTTACGTCGCCACCGTCAGCGAAGGCGGCAAGCTCGACATGGAAATGCGCCTCAAACGCGGCCGCGGCTATGTTTCCGCTGACAAGAATTTCGAAGACGATCTCGGCATCGGTTTTATTCCCATCGATTCCGTTCATTCGCCGGTGCGCAAGTGCAACTACACCGTGGAAGCGGCGCGTCTCGGGCAGATCACCGACTACGACAAGCTCACGCTCGAAGTCTGGACCAACGGCTCCATTACCCCCGCCGATTCCATCGGCTTGGCCGCGAAGCTGCTGAAGGACCACATGAATATCTTCATCAACTTCGAAGAAGATATCGAGACCTCGAGTTCCAGCGAAGAGCGCAAGCCGGAAATTCGCAACGAGAACCTGAACCGTTCCGTCGAAGAGCTCGAGCTCTCCGTGCGCAGCTATAACTGCCTGAAGAACGCGAACATTCAGACCATCGGCGAACTGGTGCAGAAGACCGAAGCCGAAATGCTCAAGACCAAGAATTTCGGCCGCAAGTCACTGAACGAGATCAAGGAAATTCTCTCCACCATGGGCTTGAGCCTGGGTATGAAGATCGACGAGCAAGGCAACGCCGTTCCCGGTCCGACCTCGAACCAGATTCTGCCGGCGTCGGCGTACGGTGACAACGATCTGTAGAAACCAGTTTCCGGTTTCTAGTTTCCAGTTTCCAGCCAAACCGCCCGGGAACAAAGAACTAGAAACTGGAAACCAGACAACCAGAAACTCGAAACTAAGGATTTCTCCTATGCGTCACAAAGTAGCCGGATACAAACTGGGACGTAACCCCGCGCACCGCCGCTCCCTGCTGCGCAATTTGGTCACTTCGCTCATCATCGAAGAGCGCATCGAGACCACCGTCCCCAAAGCCAAAGCCATGCGCCCGCTGGTCGAGAAAATGATCACTCTCGGCAAGCGTGGCGACCTGTCTGCCCGCCGTCAGGCGCTTGCCTACCTGATGACCAGCGCCGCCGTCGACAAGCTATTCGACGCCATTGGTCCCCGCTTTGGAGACCGTAACGGCGGCTATCTGCGCATCGTTCGCACCGGCTGGCGCAAGGGCGACGGCGCCGACAACGCCTTCATCGAACTGCTGGGCAGCGAAAAGGTGCTGGACGAAAAGCGCCAGAAGCGTGCCGAGGCCCGCTCCAAACGCGCCGCCGAGAACAAGCGAGCCATGGACGAAGCCGAAGCCCATGGAGGTGTGGAACATCCCACCCCCGGCGCCGAAGGCGAAGATAAGACCTAGTCGCCTTACGGCCCGAATCCATCCAAATTCACGACTGGCCCCGCCTTATGGCGGGGCTTTTGTTTGCCGGACGCTTGTCCCTTCGCCCCCGCCGCCAGGTCACCAACGTAATCTAGCCCCCTCCTCACAGCGCGCTAAACTCTCCTTAGGATGGAGTCCAACCGCACACAATTGTGGATCGCCGCCGGCGCCGGCGGCATTCTGCTTGTGATCTTCTTCGGCTATCTCATCTGGCTCAACAACCAGGGCCCGGTGCTGGCGCGGTCCGAAGATCGCGATCCCTTGTCCGGCACTCCCAACACCATCTCGCTCAATCCGCTACGCGACCGCGACTCCGAGCGCGTGGCCGCGAAGTATCTCGAAGCCATGCGCGATGGCCAGTGCAAAGAGGAATTAACCAAGTGGGAGCATGACTACCGCCGCAAATACGCCGCCTTCATTTGCGACTCGGAAACCAAACACCCGCTGGTTTCCTGGAAAGTGGTGGACTGGGAAGACGCGCCGCCCCTTCGTATTCTTCATTACCGCGGCAAGCGCCGCACCACCGAGGGCGAGCCTGCAACCTATAAGGAGTTGTTCACCGTCACTCTTGAAAACAAGGGCGGCAACTGGGAAGTCACGAAGTACGACGCCATGTACTGACTTCCGTTTTTACCTCGTGATTCCATCTTCCCCTTTGTCGTTCCGGCCACTCCTTTTGTAATCCCGACCACCTTTTTTGTCATTCCGGCCGAAGGGAGGAATCTGCTTTTCTTCTTCCTGCGCGGACACTGCATCCTCTGTGATAAAAGATTTCCATGACCGAAGTGCCGGCGAAGACTCCTGAACGCGGTTCCCACAACCTCATTGCTTTCGGAGCCACCTCGTTCCTGAACGACACCGCCAGCGAGATGGCCTACTGGGTCCTCCCGGCATTCCTGGCGTCAATTGGCGCCGGCCCCGCACAGTTGGGCATCATCGAAGGCATCGCCGAGAGCGTGGCTTCGTTCGCCAAGCTCTTTTCTGGATATCTCGCCGATCGTGTCAAACGCCGCAAGCCGGTGGTGGTCTCCGGATATTTTGTCGCCAACGTTGTTAAGCCACTCTTGGCGCTTGCTAGTTGGTGGGGGCAGGTGCTCGGCATTCGTTTTGCCGATCGCTTCGCCAAGGGGATTCGCGGCACCACGCGCGACGTAATGCTGGCCGACTCCGTCCCCGCGTCGCGCCTGGGTTCTGCCTACGGTCTCTTGCAGTCCATGGACTCTGCCGGCGCCATTGCCGGGCCGCTGCTGGCCCTCTCGCTGCTGCCGTACTATGGCTTGCGCGGCGTCTTCTGGTTTGCCGGCATTCCCGGAGCACTCTGCGTCGCGGTGGCATTGTTTGGAATTCGTGAAGTCAGAAGGGAGCCGGCGGCCGCGCCGAATCGGCCAACTGCCAAGGCACCCGCGCACTTTCCCGGAAAGTTTTATTTCGTGCTGCTCGCAGTCACGCTGTTCTCCCTGGGAAACTCAAGTGACATGTTTCTGGTATTGCGGGCCCAGAACCTCGGTATTCCGGCGACCCATGCGCCACTGCTGGGACTCGTATTCAACATCACCTACACGTTATTTTCCTGGCCGGCTGGGGGACTGAGCGATCGCTTCTCACGCCGCGTACTGGCGGCTGCGGGTTACCTCGTCTTTGCGGCCGTGTACCTCATTTTCGCAGTTGCACCCAGCGTTGCTGCCATCTGGTTCGCGATGGCGTTCTATGGGCTGTTCTATGCACTCACGAACCCGGTGCTGAAGGCGCTGGTCGTGGAAGTGGTTGCACCCGATTCGCGGGGCCGCGCTCTCGGAATCTACTCTTTCGTCAGCAGCGCGGCCATCCTGCTCGCCAGCCTGATCACCGGAGAACTGTGGAAACACTATGGCCCGCGAGTTCCGTTCTACTTGTCCGCTGGAATCGCACTCGTCTCGGCGGCGTTGCTCCTGATCTCTCGCGCCACGCAACCACCAAAGACACAGGCCGTCTGAGCCCACTCCAGTCAATCACCGGCGGTCAATGATCATGACGCGCAGCCACCGGAACCTCTTCCGCCAGCTTCGCGCCCTTTGCGCGGAGAAACAGAAAAATCACGATCTGCGCCGTCAACGCCGCCGAGCTGTCCAACACTACGTCGCTGATTGCGCCCGTCCGTGACGGCAGATACGTCTGATGCCACTCGTCCATGCTGGCAACCGTCGCCGACATGAAAAACGCAATCGCCGACCAGCGCAGCGCCCACCATGCCGGCAATTTCAGCGTGGTCTTCCAGGCCCTGAAGAGCAGAACGCTAAGAATGAAGTAACCCACGAAGTGGCCGGTCTTGCGGATGTAGTGGTGCCACACCAAAAACCGGCGCCAGTCCATTCCAAATAGAAAGTGAAATATCGGATACAAAAACCGGCTGGTCTCGTCGGCTGACAGGTAAGCCGTCGACTCAATGGCGATCACCACCAGCCACAGGACGGCGGCGAGCCAGACTTTTAGGATGTCTTTCTGATGGGGAGTCAAGCCTGCACTTCTCCCGCGAATGGCAAAAACATGCTTCCTTTCAAGTGTGCAGCTTTACTCAACCGCGTAGTTTGGGGCCTCGCGCGTGATCATCACATCGTGGACATGGCTCTCGCGCAAACCGGCTCCGCTGATCCGTACGAAGCGCGTCTTCTGCAGCAACTCCGCAATGCTGGCGCAGCCGCAATATCCCATGCCCGACTTCAGTCCGCCCACCATTTGGTGCACGATCATCGCTACCGACCCGCGGTAGGGAACCCGTCCTTCAATTCCTTCCGGAACCAGCTTGGCCAGCCGGTTGGATTCTTCTCCCATGGCCGACAAAGCCGTCGAAGCTTCGCCCTCTGAGTTCTGAAAATAGCGCTCGCTCGAGCCCGAGGCCATCGCTCCCAGCGATCCCATCCCGCGATACGACTTGAACGTCCGGCCTTGATACAGAATCAACTCGCCCGGACTTTCATCCGTCCCAGCGAACAAAGATCCAATCATGACCGCCGCCGCGCCCGCCGCCAGGGCCTTGGTGATGTCCCCGGAATACTTGATGCCGCCGTCGGCAATGATAGGAATGTTGGCGTCCTTGGTCGCGCGATAAGCTTCGGCAATCGCCGTGATCTGCGGCACGCCCGCGCCCGTGACCACTCGCGTGGTACAGATCGATCCTGGTCCGATGCCGACTTTGATCGCGTCTGCCCCGGCCTTCGCCAACTCGCAAGCGCCGTCAAACGTGGCCACGTTGCCGACGATCAAATCCACTTGCGGCAGCTTCGACTTCACTGCTTTCACCGCATCCAGCACCCGTGAGGAGTGCCCGTGAGCGCTGTCAATCGCCAGCAGATCGACTTTCGCGTTGGCCATCTCCTGCGCCCGCTCCAGAAAGTCGCCGCTCGCCCCAATCGCCGCTGCCACCCGCAGCCGGCCATGCGAATCCTTCGCCGCATTGGGATACTTCAATTTCTTCTGAATGTCCTTGACCGTAATCAGACCCTTCAGGTTGTACTTGTCATCCACCACCAGCAGCTTTTCCACGCGATGTTCATGCAGGATCTTCTCCGCGTCCTCAAGCGTCGTCCCCACCGGCACCGTGATCAGGTTTTCCTTGGTCATCACCTTGCTGATGGGAATATCGAAGCGGGTTTCAAAACGCAGGTCACGGTTGGTGAGAATGCCGACCAGCTTGCCGTTCTTGGTGATCGGCACGCCGGAAATCTTGTACTGGCGCATGACTTCCAGCGCCTCAGAGACCTTCGCGTCCGGCCCCATGGTCACGGGATCAACAATCATGCCGCTCTCCGAGCGCTTCACTTTATCGACCTCGTTGGCCTGCTGATCGATCGACAGATTGCGATGCACAATGCCGACCCCGCCCTGTTGCGCCAGCGCAATCGCCATGTGCGACTCGGTCACCGTGTCCATGGCTGCGCTGATGATGGGAATATTCAGCCGGATATTGCGCGTCAGTTGGGTCTGGGTATTGGCCAGCGCCGGAACAACATCGGAGCGCGCCGGCAGCAGCAACACGTCATCGAAGGTAAGCGCCTCAGGAACCGGAAAATGAATCATAGTGTTCTCAGCCGCGAACGATGATCTTGATTAAGGATGATCTCTATTCTAGAGACGTGGGAAGGATTGGGCAAATGGAGATCTCTTGAGGCAATGGGCCGTTTTGAGTTAGTCGCGAAAAACTCGCCGCCCGAAAATATCGAAAGCAATCTGTCCAATCACGCCTATCACGGCCAGCGCGATCAAGATCGCCCCAAAGACCCATGCAAATAAACGACCGCCAGCCGAATGCGGAGAGCGCATCCGAACTGGAAAGCCAGCAAGAAATAGAAGCAGTACCAACAGAGCGGGAACTGCTACACGCATTCTGAACTGCCTGCTCACGCTGCCTCCTCGACCGTCTTTCGCCTAATGGTCCCACCTTTTCTTTCAAACGCCAAACGGTCGTCTTGACACCCGCCCTTGACCTCCTGGGTTACAATGTCTCACCTTCCTCCCCGGAGGTTTTGTGGCCATGAAAACCCGCTCCACGCATCGAGTCCAATTTTTTTGTCCACGCGTATTAAATCGATTCACTACAGCCGCAATCGTGCTCCTCGCCCTGCCCCTTCTCGCCCAGCAGGTTACGGTCGACGTCACTCCCGGCCACTCCACCAACACTTTCAGTCCGCTGCGCGCGCTTGGCGCCGGCATCGACCGCGATCCCCTCAACTCGGTGCAGACGCTCTACGATCCTTCCCACGTCGCCACCATGCTCACCGCCGGATGGGGCCCCATCAGCTATCGCCTGAACACCGAGCTGAGCATTCAGGCATGGCACTGGAATCCCGTCGGCTCATGGAGCGACCCCGCCGGCCAAGGCTACTTCGTCGGCGACGCGCACAGCTCCGGCGAGCTCAAGCGCTCCTTCGGATACAACCTGCCGCATCGTGGCACCACCAGCAACTACGGCACCAGCGGCGGCTACTCCGTGCTCGACGACGGCGACCTCACCACCTACTGGAAGAGCGATCCTTACCTCGACCAGACTTACACCGGTGAAGACAACTCGCTGCATCCCGGCTGGATTTTCATCGACCTCGGCGGCCAAAAGAGCGTCGACGCCATGCAAATCGCCTGGGCCAATCCCTACGCCACCGATTATCAGATTCAATACTGGACCGGCAGTGACCCCATCGGCAGTCCCGCCAACGGCAATTGGGTCACGTTTCCCAACGGAACCGTCACCGGCGGCCAGGGCGGTACCGTCACCGTGCAGTTTTCGCAGAGCGAAATGAAAGTAGAGTTCGTACGCGTGCTGATGACCGCTTCATCCAACACCTGCGACACTCACGGCTCCGCCGATCACCGTAACTGCCTGGGCTTCTCCATCAACGAGGTCTATCTCGGATATCTCGATTCGAACAACAGATTTGTCGATCTGATACACCACAGCCCCGACCCGAACCAGACTCTGACCTACGCTTCATCTATCGATTCCTGGCACACGCCGAACGAAATCGCCACCGATGATGGCGAGCAGCCCGGCTTCGATCTCGTCTTCCGCAGCGGCCTCACACGCGGCATTCCCATGACCATTCCCGTGGCCATGCTCTATGACAACCCCGACAACGCCGCCAGCGAAATTGCTTTCATCAAGAGCCGCGGCTATGCCGTCCGCTACATCGAGCTGGGCGAAGAACCCGACGGACAGTTTGTCCTGCCGGAAGATGACGCCGCGCTATACATCCAGTGGGCCGATGCCATCCACAAAGTCGATCCCACCATCCAGCTCGCAGGCCCGGTGTTTGAAGGCGTGAACAGCGACATTCAGGTGTGGCCGAACGCGCAAGGCAACGTGTCATGGTTCAACCGCTTTCTTCGCTACCTGCACAGCCACGGGCACGACAAAGACCTGAACGTCATGACTTTCGAGCACTATCCCTTCGACCCGTGCAACTTGCAATGGCAGGATCTTTACTACGAGCCGCAAGCCGTCACGGGCATCATGAAAACCTGGCGTCGGGATGGCTTGCCGCCCAGCGTGCCCATGCAAATCACCGAATCCAACTTGGCCTTCGACACCGCTACGGCATACATGCAGCCCGTCGGCGCACTCTGGCTGGCCGACTACGCCGGAGCCTTTCTCACCGCCGGCGGCCAGGCGCTCTACTACTATCAGTGGGAGCCGCTGCCCATGTATCAAGGCTGCGGCGGCTGGGGCACATTCGGCATGTTCAACGTAGATCAGAACTACAACGTCTCGCAGGACACCGCGCAATTCTTCGCCGCACAAATGTTGACGCAGGAATGGTCTGACCCGGTGGACAAGACCCACACCGTCTTCCCCGCTGCCAGCAACATCACCGACGGTCAAGGCCACGTGCTGGTGACGGCGTACTCGGCCTTGCGCCCCGACGGACAGTGGTCATTGCTGCTGGTGAACAAAGACCAGTTCAGTCCCCACCCCGTGCAAGTCGACTTTCACAATGCACAAAACAACACCGACCACTACTTCAACGGAGACGTAACCCAGATCAGCTTCGGCGCCGACAACTATGTCTGGCACCCCAACGGTCAAAATGGCTACGCCAACCCTGACGGCCCGGCCACGACTTCCGACCAACCCGGAGGCATGGGCGTCGAGTACACACTGCCCACGGCGTCAATTACTGTCTTGAGGGGCAAAGTGCAATAATTTGCGTCGCTTGATTACAGCTAAACGCTATTGGATGATCCTTCCCATTAGCCCGAAGGAGAGCGTCGCGCAGCCAGCATGATTTATGTTTAAGCTGCAGACGTTTGCCCAGTTATAGTTGTAATACTGTGAGTTGATGAACATCTCGTCAACTGGCTGGAGTCCGCCTCTGAAGCTATTTGCCTGTTGCGTCGTGTTCGAGACACCATACTGAATCGTCTCGCAAGCCGAGTCCCGTTGGTTAACGCAGACTGGGGTGATGTTGAACCAGTAGGTGCCGCCCGTGAGCGGCACATCACCACCTGTCTTGATCGCAACGGTGTATTCGGGGCCAATATCGAATCTCCCCGTGGGCTGGACCGCAACAGGTCCCTGGCCTGAGGCGATCACAGTTCCGCCGCTGCCCGCGGTCACTCCTTTGCGGATTTCCCAGGTCACGCCTCTGGGATCGAGCAGGAAAGATGGGTCGAACTGAATCTGAAAAAGGATGCCCTCAACCACTACACTGTGGCCCTTCGGAACCCGCACCGCACCATAGGTGCTCGTATTAGGGTAGAAAAGAGTATTCTCGTCCCATAACGCATATGAATTGAGATCGTTCGAAAAATCCCCGCCATAAAACAGGCAAGGCTTGCACAGAGCAGGTGGGCCAGATTGCGCAATGGCAGCGACCGAGAGTAGACAAAACAGGACGACTTGAAATACGGCTTTCATTTCACGCCTCCCAACGGCTATGTACGGTATCACGGGCCCGTCGCAGCAACAATCCGCTTTCGTCCCCGTTTGTCTTTTCCCCTCCCCCGGCGTATTATTGTCCTTGGAAACTGTTGTGTAAGAAACCGATTTTGGCGAAGCACACCAGTGGGCGCAAGCCCACATTTTAGTTTGTGCTGCTTTCACAACACGCCCAGGAGTCGGTAAGTTACTGGTTTCATGGTATTTGACATCGAGCGGGTTCGTGAAATTGCCGCCCAGGTGGGCGCCTCCAGCGGTGTGGAGGTGGTCGAGGTTGACATGCGTGGCTCAGGCGGTTCACGCATGTTGCGTGTCTTCATCGACAAGCCCGGCGGCGTCACGCACGAGGATTGCGCCAACGTCAGTCGCGAACTGAGCACCGTTCTCGACGTGGAGGACGCGGTTCCCGGCGGTCCGTATGTGCTGGAGGTTTCATCTCCAGGCCTCGACCGCAAGCTGTCGAAGGCGGCGGATTTCGAACGCTTCATCGGCAGTCGCATAAAGTTAACGACGCGAACTCCGGTAAACGGCAACCGGCACTTTGAAGGACGGCTGCAAAGTTTTCACGAAGGCCGCCTGACGCTGGAACTGGGTACGCCAGGAAAGAAGCCGAAACCCGGCGGCGTTCCCGCAAAGCTAGAGATTGAACTGAGCAACCTAGAGAAGGCAAACGTAGTGCCAGAGATTTAGCTAGAAGCTAAGAGCTAGAAGCGGTTTACCTATGGCAAGCGAGCTCTACAACACGATTGACGCCCTCAGCCGGGAAAAAGGCATTGATCCGCAAATTGTGGTCAGCGCCGTGGAAGACGCCATCGTGGTCGCCACCCGCAAGTATTACAAGACCCAGGAAAACCTCCGCGCTCAGCTCGACAAAGACACCGGCAAGATCCGTGCTTTCTCGGTGCGCACCGTGGTCGAAACTCCCGAGCAGGTCGAAGACCCGCTGCTCCAGATCACGCTCGATGATGCCCGCAAGTCCGATCCCAACGTTGAAGTGGGCGGTGAGATTCAAACCCCCAAAGTCACCGAAGGAATTCTGGGCAGGATTGCGGCGCAAATCGCCAAGCAGGTGATCTTTCAGAAAGTCCGCGAAGCCGAACGCGACACCGTTTACAACGAATACATCGGACGCGTCGGCGAGATCGTCAACGCCACGGTGAAGCGCGTCGAAGGCCCAGATGTGATTTTCGATCTCGGCAAGGCCGAGTCGCGCATGCCCCGCAAAGAGCAGTCGCGGCTGGAATCATTTGCCGTCGGCGAACGCGTACGCGTCGTGATTGCTCGCGTAGAACGGGCATCAAAAGGCCCCGCAGTCGTGGTCTCCCGCGCCGATCCGGCCCTGGTATCGAATCTCTTCCAGACCGAAGTGCCCGAAATCTACGATGGTACCGTGGTCATTCGCGCCATCGCCCGCGAAGCCGGCGAGCGCACCAAGATCGCGGTCCTGTCGAAGGACAAAGACGTGGACGCCGTCGGCGCCTGTGTCGGCATGAAGGGTATGCGAGTGCAATCGATCATTCGCGAGCTGCGCGGCGAGAAGATTGACATCATCGAATACCACGAAGACCCGGTGACCTTTGCGGAGAAAGCTCTGCAACCGGCCAAGGTGAGCCGTGTAACCATCGTCGACTCCGCCGACAAGCACCTCGAAGTCGTGGTTGACGACAGTCAGCTCTCGCTCGCCATCGGCAAGAAAGGGCAAAACGTCCGCTTGGCGGCCAAGCTGCTCAACTGGAAGATTGACATCAAGAGCGAGGAAGAGAAGCGCCAGGAGGTTGAGCAGCAAATGTCGCAGCTGGTCGCGGCTGCACCCACTCCGCTGGAGAACGTTCCTGGCTTGGGCGAAACCCTGATCGTTAAGTTGAGTACCGTGGGCGTCACCACTGTCGAAGCCCTCGCGGATATGACCCCCGAGCAATTGGAAGCTATTGAGGGTATTGGCCCCAAGACGGTGGAAAAAATCAGCCTGGCGGTGAATAATTACTTCTCCAGCCTGGAAGCCGCCGCGGCTGTGGAGACTCCTGCCGCAGCGGAATCGGTTGAGGCGCCGGCAGCCGAGGAATCAGCCGCAGCCCCGGCAGAAGCTGCGAGCGAGGAAACCGCAGAAGTGGCGGCGGCTGCCGATACTGAACCCGATCTTCCCTCGACGGAAGTTCCCGTGGCTGAGGTTTCCACAGAAGAAGAAGTGGCGGAGGAGCAGCCTTCCTCCGAGCAGCACAAGTAGAGTTTGGCAGCGCGTTTACACTGACACCGTGAGGTTGATATGAAGACTTAGCGGGATACCCCGGAGGAAGCACAGCGGATGAGCAAGGTTCGAATTAACGATCTGGCTAGGGAACTGGAAGTCAAAAGCAAGGCGATTCTCGACGTACTGCTTGAAGTCGGGGTCACCGAGAAGAAGACCCATTCCAGTTCCATTGAAGATCACGAAGCCGTCAAGGTAAGGGCGCATTTCCGTGCCAATGCCAGTGAGGCGGCGGGATCGGCCAAGCCGTCGCGTTCCAGCCGCGCTGAGAGCGACGAGATCAAGACCAAGATCGATCTTTCCCAGATTTCCCGTCCCGGCGATGTTCTGAACGCCATCCGCAAACAGCAATCTCCCGCAGTCGCTCCTCCTGTCCCACGTCCTTCCACGCCAGCGCCTGCGGCCGCAACCCAGCCCGCCGTTCCGGCGGCAGCTCCAAAGATTGCAACGCCCTCGGCGCCTGCGGCTAGGCCATCGCCAGCCGCAGCATCAGCCGCTGCAGTCAAACCGACGTTCGCGGCTCCGTCAGCGCCCAGTGCCCCGCCTTCAGCGGCTGCGACTGTCGCGCCGCCAGCTTCCGCACGTCCGGCCGTCCCAACACCTGTCGCCACAACCGCGCCACCGCCCGTGCTATCGGCGTCGCCGGCTGGTTTAAAGCCGGCTGCGAGCTCACCCATTCGTCCGGTAGCTCCTTCGCCGCGCACCATCACGCCGCAGACGGGCCCTCGTCCGGTTTATAAAGCGCACGTCAGACCACCCGCCCCGCCTCCTCAGGCGGGAGCGCCTCCAGTGCGCTCGGTTCCAGGGCGTCCCGTGCCCGGTCAGCCCATTTTCCAGCGTCCGCGTCCGGCATCACCCGCGACCGGCCCACGACCGCCGTTGCGTCCCGGCGAACGTCGTCCCATGCATCCCACGCGTACCGCGCCCACCGGCAGCCGTCCCCTGGGTGTTGGTCCCGGAATGCCGCCTCCGGGCTCCACCCGTCCCGGCAGCCGCCCCGGTGGTCCGGCGCGCCGTCCCGGCCAGCGCTACATTCCGCGAGGCATAAAAGAAGGCCCGATGAAGGGCTTCGTGCCGCCGCCGCGGCTCTCGCTTTCCAATGAACCACAGCCCATTACGCGAAGCATTACCATCACCGAAGGAATCAGCGTCAAGGATCTTGCCGAGAAACTTGAGATTCGCGCCAAGGATCTCATCGGACGCCTCTTGACTCGCGGCGTCTTCGCCACCGTCAACCAGACCCTCGATACCGAACTGGCCAGCGAAATGGCGCGCTTCTTCGGAGCCGACACCAACGTTATCTCCTTCGAGGAACAGGCCGCGAAAGATGTTGCCGACAGTGCAGCCGGTGAGGACGCCGCAGCCACCGAAACAGTTTCGCGGCCTCCCGTGGTCACGATTATGGGTCACGTTGATCACGGTAAGACCACGCTGCTCGACGCTATCCGTTCCACCGACGTCGCCGGGGGCGAAGCCGGCGGCATCACCCAACATATCGGCGCCTACAAAGTCACCATTCAAGACAAGCAATCCCCCGCCTACGGCCGCCAGATCGTTTTTCTCGACACGCCCGGTCACGAAGCCTTCACCCGCATGCGTTCCCGCGGCGCCAAAGCCACTGACATTGTGGTGTTGGTCGTGGCTGCCGACGACGGCGTTATGCCCCAGACTCTCGAAGCCATCGATCACGCCCACGCCGCCGAAGTGCCCATCATCGTGGCCGTCAACAAAATCGATAAGCCTGACGCCATGCCCGACCGCGTGAAAAAGCAACTCGCCGATCGCGGCCTGCTGCCCGAAGACTGGGGCGGCACCACCGTCTTTGTCGATGTTTCCGCCAAGAAGAAAACCAATCTCAACCTGCTGATGGAAATGATCTGCCTGGTCGCCGATCTTCAGGAACTCAAAGCCAATCCAGACCGCCCGGCCACCGGCGTTGTCCTCGAAGCGAAACTCGACCGCGGCCGCGGCCCCGTCGCCACCTTGCTCGTACAGAACGGCACCCTGAAAACCGGCGACAACTTCGTCGTCGGCAACGTCTACGGCAAAGTGCGCGCCATGTTCGACGATCGCAGCAACTCGCTCGCGACCGCGCCGCCATCCACTCCCATCGAAATTCTCGGCATGGAAGGCTTGCCTCAGGCTGGCGACCAATTCGTCGTCGTCGCCGACCGCGACAAGGCCCGCGGCATCTCCGAATACCGCGAGCAGAAGGCCCGCGAAGCCGCGCTGGCCAAGAGTTCCCGCGTTTCACTCGAAGGCCTGGCCGAGCAGATCAAGACTGCCGGCATCAAGGAACTGAACATCATCCTCAAAGCCGACGTCGGCGGCTCCGTCGAAGTCCTCGGCGACCTGTTGGCCAAGCTGTCCAACGACAAAGTCCGTCTGAAGCTCATACACTCCGGCGTCGGCGCCATTACCGAAACCGACGTGCTTCTGGCTTCGGCCTCGAACGCCATCATCATCGGCTTCAATGTGCGTCCGGAACGCAAAGCTCAGGAACTGGCCGAGCAGGAGAAAGTCGACATCCGCCTGCACTCCATCATTTATGAGTTGCAGGATGAGATCAAGCGTGCCATGAGCGGCCTGCTCGAGCCCACCTTCAAGGAAAACTACCAGGGCCGCGCCGAAGTCCGCGAGACCTTCCGTATCCCCAAGGTTGGAACCATCGCTGGTTGTACCGTGATCGACGGCCTCATCAAGCGCGATTCCGAAGTTCGCCTGCTGCGCGACAACGTGGTCATCTTCAAGGGGAAAGTGGGATCCCTGCGCCGCTTCAAAGATGACGCCAGCCAGGTCACCAATGGCATGGAGTGCGGCATCTCCATCGCCAATTATGCCGACATCAAGGTCGGCGACGTGATCGAAGCCTTTGTGACAGAGAAGATCGCGGCCGAGGTCATCGCGTAGAGATCATTCATCGGGCGTCGGGGGCTGTTCCAACCATGATATTCAGCCCGGCGGCCTCCGCAAACGCCCGGAAGTCCCGATCCCGCGTCAGAAGTGGGACGCCGCGGTCCGTGCAACACTGTGCGATCAGTGCGTCACCAAGTCGCGCCTTGCGACGCTTGGACAATATCTTCGCCCGCAATGCTCCCGACCGCTGCCAAAAACCTGCTTCGATCTCGATCATCGGCACATCGGAAAGCGTCTTGGCCACACTCGAAGGAAGTTGCGGATCACTCAACAGTTCCGTGAGCACGATCGGGGGCATAAGCACCTGCCGCTCTCGCAGGGCGCGGTCCAGTAGTTCGACATCTCGGCCCTTCGCGCCCTCTAGAAATGCGATCCAGGTGCTGGTATCGGCTGCGATCATCGATCGGTTTTGAGTTCAGTCGCGGTGTGTGCGAAGCGTACTTTGCCCCGAAGCTGGCGCAGCCGGGCATACGCGTGAGATGCGGCAACCAGCTGCAACCCGGTGCGGACGGTTTGGGTAATGCCCGCGCCGCTGGCTTTTCGAGCTTTGTCGAGAAGCTCCTCAGGGATCTCCACCGTGATCTTTCGAATCGTTTCCATAACCACTAAAATTATACCATATCAAATACCAGCATCTGATATGGTACTTTTGATCGGACAATCCAATGATCGCCCTACTCACCCTCGAGCTCCACATCGAGGCCGCCCAGTCTCTCAAGGACAAACGCCGTGTCCTGCGCAGTCTGAAAGACCGCCTGCGCGCCAGTTTCAACGTCTCCGTCGCCGAACTGGATGCCAGCGGCCTGTGGAACCGCGCCACCGTCGGCGTAGTCGCCATATCCGACTCACGCGACTATCTCGACGGCTTGATGAAAAACGTCGAACGCCAGGCCAACCGGATCACCAACAACGCCGGAGCCGAGGTCGCCGACTCCTTCGTCGAATACCTGTAACACCTTTGTCATCCTGAGGACGCGGAGTCGCTCGCGAAGCGGGCGAGTCCCAACGAAGGACCTATGCATTTTCTGCGTGCACCACCGATTTTGGGTGGCGCAGCGGTTTACCGCTCCGATACAGGCTTATTCCGAGTGGCGGTTGTGGCCGTTGAGGTCCGCCCCGCCATAACCTTCGTACCTCCCAACGCCCTCCCGGCCCACACGCAACCCCCATTTTCTGATATTCTCATCCGTTTTACTCCGAGGGAAAACCGTGGAGCAGCGCGCGCGCAAATATCATCGGGAACGGCTCGGAGAAGCCTTGCGCGAGGAGATCGAAACCATCGTCGAAGGCGAGCTTGGCGACCCCCGCATCGGTCTGGTCAGCGTCACCAGCGTGGTGCTGGCCCAGGATTCACGATCGGCGCGAGTTTTCGTTACGCTCGACGGGGACGACGAAGAAGCCGAACGCTCGCTGCAAGGCTTGACTGCGGCCGTCGGATTCATCCGCCGCGAGGTGGCGGAGAACTTGCACCTGCGCCGTCCTCCCGAGCTGCATTTTCAACTCGACCGCTCGCATCAATTTGGCGCCAGAATCGATGAATTGCTGAACCGCAATAAAAAGAGAAAGAAAAGTTAGCCCAAATGTTGGACGAAGTACTCAAACATATCGATCTACGCAGTCGCTTCCTGCTGACGTCGCACGCCCGTCCCGACGGCGACGCCGTGGGCTCCGCTCTCGCCTGCGCACAGATTCTGCGCCTCATGGGCAAACACGCCGAGGTTGTCCTGCGCGACGGTGTTCCTCGCATCTATCAACCCCTGCCCTTCGCCGACGCCGTAGTCCACGCTGACCGCGTCAATGGCAGCTATGAAGCCGCCATCATTCTGGAATGTGACAGCATCCAGCGCACCCGGCTGGCTGGCCTGGAGAATCATTTCTTAATCAGCATCGACCATCACCTCAGCGGCCGTCCCTTCGCCCATGTGAATTGGATCGATCCCCAGGCCGTCGCCACCGCCGAAATGGTTTACCTGCTGGCCCGTGAGGCTGGGGTGAAGATTTCTCCCGAAATTGCCACCTGCCTCTACACCGCCGTGCTAACGGACACCGGTTCGTTCATGTTCGAGGGCACCAGCGAGCGCACCTTTGCCCTGGCCCGGGAGTTGGTGCTGGCCGGGGCCGATCCCGCGCACTGCGCGCGCAATGTTTATTTCGCCCATTCCACCGCGAAAATGCGTTTGCTCGGCTCGGCCCTGTCGAACCTCCACCGCGATGGCCCTCTCGCTTGGATCTCCGTCACCCAGCAACAGATGGATGCCGTCGGCGCCCGTGAAGAAGATTGCGAAGGCCTGGTCAACTACGCACTCTCCATCCACGATGTCGAGGTCGCGGCGTTTTTTCGCGAGTTGCCCGATGGCCGCTTCCGTGCCAGCCTGCGAAGCAAGGGCCAGCTCAACGTGGCCGCAGTGGCGCAGGCATTCGGTGGCGGCGGCCACAAATGTGCCAGCGGTTGCTCGCTCGACGGGCCGCTTTCGGCTGCCGTGGATCGCATCGTCGCGCAACTGCGCGCCGATCCTTCCGTACAATAGTGGGCCATGGACATTTCACTGGCGCGGCAAGCCGCTTCCTTTGCCGGAGCGCTGCTCATTCTGGTGGCTTACGTCGGCCACCAACGGGGATCGATGGATTCGCGCAAAGCCGCTTACAACATTCTGAACACCATCGGCTCCGCCATCCTTGCCTACATCGCCTTTCATCCCTTTCAAGTCGGATTTGTGGTGCTCGAAGTCACTTGGGCGCTGGTCAGCGCCCACGCGCTGCTGAAACCGGCAAATCGAACCTGAAAAGAAAAAAGAGGTTTATCCGTGTGCATCCGTGAAAATCCGTGGCCGAGGTTTTCTGCGTGAACCAGCGCGCTCGCACGGAGTGGTTTCTTCTAGCCGGCTTCTGCGGATTCCTGTTTTTCTACGGACTCGCCTATTTCGGCCTCCTCGGCGCCGACGAACCCCGTTACGCTCAGGTCGCGCGCGAAATGCTCGCCCGCCGCGACTGGATCACTCCCACCCTCGGCGGCCAGCCCTGGCTGGAAAAGCCTCCGTTGTATTACTGGCAAGCCATGCTCGCCTACCGCCTGTTCGGAGTGAGTGACTGGGCCGCGCGTTTGCCCTCGCCCGTCGACGCCACCCTGATGGTGATCGCCATCTATCTTTTCTTCCGGCGATTTCGTCCCGGCGCCCAACTCGATGCCGCACTCATGACCACCTCCGCCGCCGGAATCATCGGCTTCGCCCGCGCCGCTTCCATGGACATGGCTCTCGCTGCCTCATTCACGGTTGCTTTGCTGGCCTGGTACTCGTGGCACGAAGGCAGAGGACAACGTTACTTGTGGCTTGCGTATGCCTTCCTGGCCTTGGGCATGCTCGCCAAAGGCCCCGTAGCGCCTTTCCTGGGTGCCGTAGTCATCGGCATCTTCGCCATCGCCAGGCGCGACTACGGAATACTTCGCCGCACCTTTTCAGTTCCCGGGATCCTGATCTTCTGCCTGATCGCGCTGCCCTGGTACATCGCCGTACAGCTCCGCAACCCTGACTTCTTTCATGCTTTCATCCTGCAACATAACCTCGAGCGCTTCAGCAGCAACCTCTACCATCACCGCCAGCCCTTCTGGTATTACTTTCCCGTGGTTCTGCTCGCGCTGCTTCCCTGGACGGTCTACGCCGTCGCCGCCATCGCTGAAACCCGTCGCTCCTGGTGGTCTGAACGCAAGACCATGTTGAAGTCAGAGAATGCCCAGGCGGACGCGCTGAACATCTTCCTGTTGATCTGGCTTCTCGTCCCAATTGTCTTTTTCTCCATCTCCCAATCGAAGCTTCCCGGCTATGTCCTTCCCGCTCTGCCCGCCGGCACTCTGCTGCTGGCAGAGTACGTGCGCCGCCACGTAGCCGCTGACCGCCAGCCGGGTTCCGTCGCGATCATTCTGCACGCTCTCGTCGCCGCGAGCGTCGTCGTCCCCGCGTTCCTCCTGGGAGAAATCCTGCTCTTAAATCACATCACTTGGACCACCCCGGCGTTAATCGCCCTGATTTTCGCCGCCGCACTGGCGCTCGGCATCGCCCTCACCCTGCGCCTGCCGACCGGGCTTCGCATGCTGCGCTTCGTCACTCTCATCCCCGTGGTGCTGGCGGTCGCAGCCGTCTTACGTCTCTACGCGCCCGCACTCGACAGCACTCTTTCCGCTCGTCCCCTGGCGATCGAACTGGGCAAGCTCGCATCCAAGCCATTACCCCTGGCTGTCTTCCACGTGCGCCGTGAAACCGAATTCGGCCTGGCCTTTTACCGCAATCAGCCAATCAATCGCTACGAAGCCGGACAGGTTCCGCCCGCAGAGCACATCGTCGTTATTCCCGCCGCATCGCACGAAGATCTAATCAAACAACTCGCCGGGCGCCGCGTTCTGTATTTAGGCAGTCTTGGGCTCCAACGCCTCGACTACTACTGGATTTCCGCCCAAACCGCAGCGCCCTGACCAGCACTCATTTTCGCTCTGTGTATTCACTTTGTTCCTTTCGTTTGCCTCTCGCCCTGCCAAACATCTAAACTCGGTTCGCGATCAGAACTATTGCTGGTCCGCAGCCCTTCAGGAGCCCGGGTGGAGATTCTCGATCTCAGGCATTTCTCCGCGGTTGACTTACGTCCTCTGCTCGACGACGAGACCCAGTTGTGGGAACGCTCGCTCTCCTGGGACTATTCCGGTTCCGCCGCCATGATTCTCCGCTACGTGGACGCCAAGATTCTGCCCGGCTACGCCGCCGTGGATCGTGGCCTCATTTTCGGTTATGCCTTCTTCGTCTATGAGGGCAGCAAAGGTGTGATCGGTGATTTGTTTGTGGCCAACGGCGGCCGTTTGCCCGATCCCCATGCCGTCGAAACCCGGCTGCTGGTGCATGTGATCGAGACCTTGCAACAATCGCCCGGCATCAACCGCGTGGAGGCCCAGCTCCTCGCCCATGAGACCGGAGTCGTCGCCCAGCCCTTCGTTGACCAGGGTTTCCATCGCCACGCGCGCCTCTTCATGGTGCTGCCGCTGGAGAACTCAGCCAAACCGGCGACGCCATCGCGTACCGACATTGAAATTCGCCGCTGGTCCGAGCAGGACTACCAGCCCGCCGCCGCCGTTATTACTTCCGCCTATCGCGGCCACGTCGACTCCGAGATCAACGACCAATACCGCACCCTCAGCGGTTCTCTCCGTTTCCTGAACAATATTGTTCGCTTTCCCGGTTGCGGCGCTTTTGATCCCGAGTCTTCATTCGTGGCTCTGCACCCCAAGACGCGAACTCTGTTGGGATTGATCCTGTGTTCGCGCGTCCGTCAGGATGTAGGCCACGTGACCCAGGTTTGTGTCTTGCCGGAATGCCGTTCGAAAGGGATTGGAGAGGCTCTACTGGAGTGCAGCACCAACAACCTTCGTCAGAGAAAGTTCTCGCTGTTGTCGCTGACCGTCACCGAAGCCAACGCCCGCGCCGTCGATCTCTATCTCCGCCTGGGTTTTGACACTAAGCGAGTGTTCGACGCTTTCGTCTGGGAGGGGTAAGAAGCTCTTAGCTCTTAGCATTTGGCCAAAAGCAAAAAACCAATAGCCTGAGGCGGGATTTCCTCTGTGAATCTCTGCGTCCTCTGTGGTTACACTTTGGACTCTAAAAGCTATCTCCTCAAGAACCACATCACCCAACCCGCCACGAATACTCCGCCCACAAACATGGCAAAGCAATACAACCCGTAGCGAATCTGCTCCCGCGAAGTGCTGCGCTGGGTGATGCCAAACACGATCGAGGCGAATACGGCAAACAGCACCGCGGCGCTGAAGTGTGAGAGGGCGAGGGTCATGGTTTTTTCCCCACCGCAATGTGATAAGCGTCCGCCGCGCTAATGAAATTCAGCAGCCCAGCCACAATCAGATACTTGGTCCCGTAATCCGCCGTGGCGTGCGAGATGGCGCCCTGTCCCCAGTTCATAACCTGGGTCAGAATGTACAAACCCCCGGCGCCGACGTCGCCCACAAATCCGAGCATGTCGAGGATGTCCCCGCCATTAGGCTGATAAACGTGCCCTTGCATCAGCAGGCCGAGCACAAACATGGTCGCAATCGACCCCAGCAGCAGCCCGCCCCGAAGCCAGCGCCGCTGTATCAAATGTCCAGCTCCAGGGATCAGCCATCCCACCGCCGGAGCCAGCACTGCCATGGTAGTCAGCGGCGGTGCCGCTGCCTTACTGTCGATTGCTTCTGAAGATTTCTTGCCGCTTGAGGAATTTGCCATTCAGATCAGCACAATCTCACGTTGGATTTTACCCGTCACTTCCGCCGCTTTGGGTCGCACCAGAACATTCACTTCGCTGCGCACGCCAAACTCTGGCAGATAGACGCCGGGTTCAATCGAAAAGCATGAATTGGGTAGGATGCGCCGCTCGTCGTGGGTTTCCAGATCATCCATATTCGCGCCATTGGCGTGCACATCCGTCCCAATCGAATGTCCCGTGCGATGGATGAAATAATCCCCGAACCCAGCTTTCCGAATGTGCTCCCGCGTCGCCCGATCCACTTCCCACCCCGCAATCGCGCGGCCCGAGGCAATCGCATCCTGCACGGTTTTCACGCCCGCGTCCCGCGCGGCACTCACCACCGTGAAGACTTCCCGCATGCGGTCGGACGGCGCTTTACCCACGAACCCCGTCCACGTGATGTCGTAGTAAACGGCTCCCGGCGTATTTTTCTTCGCCCAGACGTCGAGCAGAACGAAATCCCCTTCGCGAATCGCCGCCGAACCCTTGGCATGGGGCTCATAGTGCGGGTTCCCGCTGTTCGCGTTTACCCCCACAATCGGGGGATCATCCGTCACCAGGTTCTCCCGGCCGAACGCTTCCATGAACCACTGCTGAATCTGATACTCATTGGCGCCGCCATTCCGCACCCGCCGTCCGATCTCCTTGAATGCCTCGGCCGTGATGGCATCCACCGCATCTCGCGCCGCATAATGACTCTTGATCTGCTCGTCCGTCCACGTCGCCTCAAACTGCGCCACCAGATCGCCCGAGCTGACCACGTTCTTGCCCAGGCCCCGAACCATTTCGACAGTTCCAGCGTCCACCAGTGAAACGTAGAAGACGACATTGTTGGGCGAATACTGCATGGCCACATCGCGATACGCCGCCAGCATTCCCTTGATCTGCTCAAACAGTTCCTGCCAGGCCGCATACTGCAATTTCTTCCCAGGCAAGGTGTCGAGATGTCCGGATTCAATCTTATGCACCAGCTTGACTGGCTCGCCCTTCGCAGGGATCACGTAGTACCACCGACGCGTGACCATCAGATTCGCAGGCAAACCCAGCACCCGGTAAGCAATGGGATCGCGATGATGGTGATCGTAGAAAAGCCATGCGTCAATATTGCGTTCGCACAGCGCAGACTGGATGGCGGCCAGATTCATGGGCAAACCACTATTCTAAACAAGACCAGCCATTTGAGCGAATCGGAGGAACCCTAAACCACGCGGGGACAGCCGGCCTCAGACATCCGCCGAGCGAAGCTCGGCAAAGAAGGGCACGGCCCTGTCAAAAATAGAAATGGCCCCGTCGCCGGAGCCAATTCTCATACCGTAGTGTATTTCAGCACTCTGCCAGCACTCAGTATCCGAATATTCAAATCTCGTGTCAAGTTACTTGGGGAGGTATCTCTGCGTTGTCCTCCCCAAAATAAATTTCTCCATCCGCGCCTACGCGCAGAGGAAGAATGGACCCGACGGGATTCGAACCCGCATCTGCGACTCTGGCAGAGTGCCATGTTACCGTTACACCACGGGCCCAAGGGAATTGTCGGTTCGGGCGAGGTCCAACACAAGGTCGTCGGTCACAGTCTGATCGTCCGCTGTGCCAAATCGGGATAGGCATTCTCGTCGTCAGGCCAGGATTCGCCTCCGCGCCCCCGCCGGCAGCGTCTCACAAGCCGTCCGCAACACCAACCGCGGCGCTCGCTCACGAATACTCATCAGATAAGGCGCCGTCCGCTTGGCATCAAACTTTGCCGTCTCCCGCAACAGCCATCCCAGACCTTTCTGAACCATGTCATCTTGATCCGCCAGCAGCATCGCAGTCAGTCGCTTGATCTGCGAGAAAAACATCTTCTGACGCGCCCCTCGTATCAACGCCACGCAAGCTGCTCGCCGCAGCCATCGGTTACGTGACTTCGCCCAACGAAAAACATTCTTCGTTCGGCCCGGCTTGGCCACGACCATCGGCGAGATCAGCGAATGCACCAGCGCGTCATGATCCGCCCAACTGCTGATCCGCGGCAGCCAGGATTCAAACAACCTGAACTCGCCGTCCCCAACCTCATCCGTCAAATGTTCCAACAAGAACACGCCGAATATTTTCTCTTCAAGATTCCTTCCAGAAAAAAGCTGATCGGCCACTCGTAGCAAGAAGGGAAGTCCACGCTCTTTGACAATCCCCCGTCGGCATTTCCCCGCAGCCCGGCGCAAATCCGCCGTGTACCATCCGTGTGACTTGATCTCTTCCTTGAAGAACCACTGCACGCCCGCGGCATGCTCGTCCGTTCCGCCATCCTTCAGCACCCGGCGAATGCCTGCGGCAAAGTTGGCAGGATTGGCCTCGCGTGTCCCCATTGAAACCCCTATTGAGCCGCCTTCACCACCCTGTCATATATCCACAGCGCCGCTGCGGTCGCCAGTCCCACCGCCGTCACCACCCACCACATGCGCTCCGGCTGATGTGTGACCTCGCCAAAGTGATGCATCAGCGTTCCGCCAAACCATCCCCCGATCAGCGATCCAATCCCAATTGGAAAAAATGCAAATCCCATGTACGTCCCCTGCTGCCCCGGCGGAGCCAGCCGCGAAATATAGTCGTAGTACGGAGGTTGCTGCGTAATCTCGCCCAGCGCTAGCACAAACAGCGAGAGCACCGCGCCCCACTCCGTAGGCCGCAAGGCCAGAATCAACCACGAAAGCGACGTGATTACCGTCCCTAAAATCACTGCCTGAAACGCCGGTATCTTGCGCGTCAAGAGACTCACGGCCAGGGTCAGGCAGATCACCGTGATCGCGTCGGTCGCCAGAATTTTCTCCACGTCGGCTTGGGAACTGACGTACCGGTGAATGTATCCCGGCAGACTGATGAACTCCTGCCAGAAGACAACCCAGTATCCCGTGAACAACACGAGAAACCACATGAACTTGCTGATGCCCGCAAGCACCAGCAGCAGAAGCCCTGCCCAAATCCACCACGGCACTCCGAAACCGGGATACACCCACAACCCAATCCGCAGCAGCAGCGCGATCAACAGTACCGGCAATACCAACCGGTAGTTGCCCACCACCACACAGAAATTCCGCGCCACTGTGGCAATCGAAGGTGGAGGCGCATCTCCAGCCTTGCGCGGCTCCCGGAAGAAAAACAAGACTACAAAGAACATCGCGAACACGCTAAGCGCCGAGACTTTGTACACTTTCTCCACGCCCAGATGGCGGTGGGCCCACGATGCCACCAGCGGCCCGGCCGCGCCCCCAAGGTTGACCATCGTGTAATAAATCGAGTAGCCGATTGTGCGGACGTTCGCTTTGGAAGCCCGCGCCGTGGTTCCCACCACACACGGCTTGACCATCGAAATGCCCAGCGCCGGAAGAATGAGAATAAATCCGACAAACAAACTCAGGGGCACAGCATTCCGCACCGGAGCCAGCCACGAAGCCCCGATCGACCCAATCAGAAAATAGGCCACTGCCAGAATCAAATAGGCGGTTGCCAGCGCGCGACGGAAACCCAACCGGTCAGCGATAGCCCCACCAAAAATGGCGAGGAACCACACCATCCCGCCGAATATGCCAGTCAGCGTCCCCGTCTGCTCGGTGGAAAAATTCAGCTTCTCCTGCAGATAAAGCGCCAGCGAAGCAAAAGCCCCGTAGTAAGAGAGCCGTTCGAAGATCTCGCTGATGTTCGCGATCCAGAACGGCCGCTCAAATCCGGTGCGAATCTCGTTGAATCGCTCGGAAAAAGATAAGCTCATTGAATATTCTCAAGAACGCGCGGAAGTTCTATCGCCCAAGCCGTTTCCGTACCTCTCTTGCCGACAACCCCGCCACTCGAATCACCTTCCGCCGGCTGCTCTCGCCGGACGCAATACTAACGGACGATCGCGCAACCTCCAAAAGATTTGCCAGGAATTCAATGCAGGCTTCATTAGCCCGGCCTTCCACCGGTGGCGCGGTCAACGCAATCTTCAAAGCATCGCCCAGTTCGCCAACGATCGCGTTCTTCTTCCCCCGCGGCTGCACTCTAACTACAAAACTGACGCCGGCAGCGCTTTCATTCATAGGAATCATGCCCAAAAAACTGAACAATCCGGGACCTTGGATGTTCCCCCGTGATCCTCTGTGCCCTCTGTGGTTAAGCTTTCGCCCTCTCTCCAAAAATCCCTGTCCCCACTCGCACACAAGTCGATCCCTCTTCAATCGCCACTTCGAAATCATGCGACATCCCCATCGAAAGCACCTGCATTCCTATCCGCGGCAAACCTCGCCCAGCAATCTGATCGCGCAATTCCCTCAGCTTCCTGAAGTACGGCCGCGCCTGCTGCGGATCCTCGGTAAACGGCGGCACGGTCATCAATCCGCGAAACTCAAGATGCTCCAAGCCCGCCACCCCTTGCAGCAATTCCTGCAACTCCTCAGATTCCGCGGCCACTCCGCTCTTCGCAGTCTCCCCTCCAACATTGATCTCAATCAGCACCGCGATCTTCTTCCCAAGATCCGCCGCCGCCGCATTCAGCCTCTCTGCCAGCCGCAGAGAATCCACCGAATCCACCCCCCCAAACAGTTCTACTGCCTTCGCTGCCTTGTTCGACTGCAAATGCCCGATCATGCGCCATTCCGCATCGGCCAAATCCCCCAGCGCCCCAGCTTTCCCCGCAAACTCCTGCACCCGATTCTCCCCAAACAGCCGCAACCCCGCGGCATACGCCTCGCGAATACGTTCCGCCGGTTGCGTCTTGCTCACCGCCATCAATGAAATCTCAGCCGGATCCCTCCCGGCACGCCGCGCAGCCACGGCCATCCGCCGCCGCACGTCCGCAATGTTGTTCGAAATCGGCACCGCCAGCTATTCCTCCGTGAACCTCTGTGCCCTCTGTGGTTAAGAATAAAGGCCCAAACCACAAAAGACACGAAGTGGCACAAAAGAAAGCAACTCAAATGGGCTTTCCTTTGCGAACCTTCGTGTCCTTCGTGGTTGACCGTCTTCGATTACATAATCGCCGTCGGCGGCGCTGGCTCATCCGGACTCCCCGCATTCGCCAATGGCACTCTCATCATCACGAAGATCAGCACCGCCAACCCAATCAACCCGGAGAATGCGAAGTCCCCGATGTCGATATGCCAAAGTTGATGATTGCTTCCCACCACCCCGGCGATCACTAACCCGCACAGCGCCTCCCCCGCAATCAATCCCGAGGCCGTCAGCACTCCTGCGTTATCCACCCGCGCCTTCTGCGCATCGTTGTATCCCCGCCGATCACGCAATTTGTCCGTGAACCAGCGAATCACTCCGCCCACAAAAATCGCCGACGTGGTCTCCAGCGGCAAATACATCCCCACCGAAAACAGCATGGGACTCTTCACTTCCACCAGGATCATCGCGAATCCCATCAGGATCCCCACAATCACCAGCGGCCAAGCCATGTTTCCGCCGACGATTCCCTGCGACAGCATCGCCATAAGTCCGGCTTGCGGCGCCGGCAGCGCAGCGCTCCCGAAGTGATATGCCTTATCCAAAATCATCAACGGAAAGAATAAGACCAGCGACGCCACAATCGTGCCCAGAATATCGCCCATCTGCATCTTCGACGGTGTGCCGCCCAGAATGTGGCCAGCCTTCAAGTCTTGCAGCATCTCGCCCGCCACCGCCGACGAAACGCATACCACGGCCGCGACTCCCAACACCGCAGCCACTCCTCCCACCCCTGAAACTCCCAGCGCCACCATCAGCAGCGCCGCCACCACCAGCGTGCACAGCGTCAATCCGGAGACCGGATTATTCGACGACCCAATCATGCCCACCAGATTGCCCGACACCGCGGCAAAGAAGAATCCCAATACGATCATCACTGCCGCGGCCACAACCGCGCCTGCGATTACCTTGCTGCCCGAGAGGTTATGCGCCCCCGCAATGAAGTAGTAGTACAGCCCGATCATCGCAATGAATACCAGCCCTACGCCCGCAAATACCACTTTCGCATTCAGGTCGCGATCAATGCGGCTCGTGGCCTGATGCGCCTCCGCCGACTTCTTCAAATCAGAAACCGCCCGCTTCATGCCAGCCATGAGCTGCTTGCGCATGCGGAACAGCGTGAACCCCGCGCCCACCAGCATCCCGCCCACCGCGATCGGCCGCACAATCGAATACCACACGCTGAACGCGATTCCTCCCCAATAAGCCGCCGGGCTCGCGCCTTCCGGCATCGCCGGCAAATTCGGTCCGAGGAAATAAATTAGAAGTGGAACCAGCAATCCCCACGCCACCACGCCGCCGGCGAAATTCAGTGACGCCAGCCGCGGTCCAATGATGTAGCCCACACCCAAATAAGCCGGACTCACTGCCGGCGACGTGAACTGTGACATGCCTCCCGTGGCCAGCATGGGCGCCGCGTTGCCGCGACCCAGCCGTAAACCAGTTGCCATCTTCGGAATATTGACCAGAATGTTTTTCGTGTACCAGAAAAGATTGACTTGCGAGAGGAAGTACATCACTCCGCCAAAGCCCATGTTGGCAAACAGAATCTTTGCCGCTTTCGATCCTTGTTGTCCCGCCTTATGGATTTCCGACGCCGCCACCGATTCAGGGAAGGGGAGTTCAGGATCTTCCACCATCACCCGCCGCAGCAGCGTGACAAACAAAATCCCCAACAATCCGCCAATCACCATCAGTGCCACTGATGCCCAGTAATGTTCCATGCCCAGGCTCGGCCACAATCCCGCCAGCACAAAGGCCGGAATCGTGAACACCGCACCCGCCGCCACCGATTCACCGATCGCCCCCACCGTCCGGGCCATGTTCTCTTCCAGCAGAGTCCCCTTCATCAGCCGTAGCAGCGACATGCCAATCACCGCCGCCGGATATGTCGCCGCAATCGTCATCCCAGCTTTCAATCCCAGATACGCATTCGCCGCCCCCAGAATTCCGGTCATCACCAGGCCGATCAACACCGCCCGGAAGGTGAATTCCTTCATCTCCATGTTTTCAGGAACGTAGGGTCGAAACTTCTTTGGAGCTTCAGTACCGGTGGGGCTCATGGGCAAAATCCTCGTAAACCGTCAGAATAACCACAAAAACAGGACGGCGAAAGTTAGCACGCGCACCGCCCACATTACAAGTACGGATCATGACAAGTACTTGTGATGGCGTCGGCGTCTCACCGTTGTCCCGAGGGCATCCTGCCCTCTGTTCTCTCACCTATGACCTTCGTGACTTCCCCCGCGTTGCTCCCACCCCGGTGCCGCCGATATACTGTAGGAGATTCGCCCGGCTGGAGCCCTGCTGTGGCGCTTGGGCGAGGGAGGCTTGTCTTCAGCAGTAGCAAGGGCTCAACTCGATCTCCTCTTCGAACGCTGCAGGGTTCGTTGGTTTCCTCTCTGGCCTCCGGAGTTCATGGCGTCGCCGTAGCCCTGTTCGCCACACTTTTCCCTTCCGATTGTCGTCTCTGCTCTTCCCCATTACTAAACATCTCACGTCTGCCCGTCTGTGATGACTGTCTTTCGTCCATCCGCCCCATGGCCGACGGCCTTTGCTCCATTTGCGGCGAGCGTCTCCCCGGTCCTTATGGACTCTTCACTGACGGCGAGGTTCGCTGCACCCTCTGTCGCCGCTTTGAGCCTCCGTATGTAAAGGCCGCCGCCTATGGCAGCTATGAGGGCGGTCTGCGCGAACTCATTCATCTCCTCAAGTATGACGGTGTTCGTCCCGCTGCCAACGTTCTCGGACGCATGCTCACCGATGCCATTGTTCCGCTCCGGCCGCTCTTTGCTGACCAACCTGTCCTCATCGTTCCCGTGCCTTTGTTCCCGCTCAAGAGGCGTCAGCGCGGTTTCAATCAGGCGGAACTGATTGCTCGCACCGTCGTGAAACTCGATCCCTCACAGCGCTTTGAACTCAGTCCGGTCCTCCATCGCACACGCGAGACCCAATCGCAAATCGGCCTGTCGCGCCACCAGCGCCGCGAGAACCTGCGGGGAGCCTTTGCTGTGACTGCGCCCGAGGTCATTCGTGGCCGCGAAGTTCTGCTGGTCGATGACGTGTTCACCACCGGTACCACCGCGTCCGAGTGCGCCCTGGTATTGCGCCGTGCCGGCGCCGCCAAAGTTTACGTTGCAACCGTTGCACGCACGCTGAAGCTCGAAACGCAATCGGCAAGACTAGAGGCTCGGCCCGCCGCCATGACCATGGCCGCTGCCAGCTAGAAAGCATCATGTCAGGAAAGTGGCACAATTCGGCGCTGGGCATGACGCGGACTCACACTCTGCCTCCAAGCATGGCCATAGCTCGTCCCGATGGCGAGGTCCACGTCCTCCACGCCCCCGTACTGGTGCTCAACGCCTCTTACGAGCCTATCAACGTGTGCGCCGCCCGCCGAGCCATCGTTCTCGTGCTCAAGGGCGTCGCCATGACCGAAGAAGAGAACGGCCATTTCCTCCACGCCGCCCGCCTCGCCATGCGCCTGCCTTCAGTGATCCGGCTGCTTGAGTATCGGCGCATCCCGCATCAGACTCGCGCCCTCTCGCGCAAGAACATCCTGCTGCGCGACCGTAATACCTGCCAGTACTGTGGAGAAGTTTTGCCTTCAGGAGAGTTGACGCTCGATCACGTTGTGCCCCGCTCCCGCGGCGGCGCTTCCACTTGGGAAAACCTGGTTGCCTGCTGCCATCTCTGCAACCGCCAGAAGGGAAATCACCTTCCTGCCGAAGCCCGCATGAAGCTGATGCGCGAGCCTCGCGCCTTCAACCTCCACACCAGCCGCCACATCATGCGCTTGATGGGCCGCTCCGACGACAAATGGCGAAAATATCTTTTCTACTGAGCGGTCAGCATTCAGCAATCAGCATTCAGCCACAACATCCACCGGAAGTTACAGGGGTCACCACGGCCCACGCAGGGCTGAATGCTGAGTGCTGAGAGCTGATGGCTTACTTCTGCGGCTGCTCTTTCTCATCCGCCTTCGGAACTTCCTTCCCATCGAAGGTGATTTTCGACTTCGATCCGAACCGCTTATAGTTCTCGTATTTCACGATCTCCCGGATGTGAACATCGCCCACGGTGAAGTGCAGGGTATCTTCAGCTCGCGTGTACGTGGGGAACCAGTACGCCCCATCGATCTGTTCTCGCCAGGTGGTGAACTTAGGATAAAGGTGCTCGTCCTTGGCCTTCTTCTTGTTGCCGGCATTAATGTCCGGAACCGTCTTTCCGTAAGTCTTGACGATCTGAAAATCGTGATCGTCCACCCAGATCCGTCCCTGAAAATAACGCTTCTTGCCGACGATCTGCTTGGGCGCAATGTCAAACACGTAGCAATGCAATTCATCTTCCTGCTGCTGTCCCACGTAGAGAACGTTGTATTCAGGAAGTTCGTCACTCGTGAGCACGAACGGCAGCCGCTGCCGTATGTCTTCGAAGTCGCCTGAGTCCATCTCCAAGCCCGTCTGGTCGAGCGTGGACTGGGGCGCGAATACCACGTTTTCTACCCGCCTACCCTGGTTGTCGAACACCACATCAAAAACCTGCTGGTATTCGCCATTGACCGTGCTCCCATCCAGCACTTGCAACTTCACCGACTGGCGATAGGTGTACTGGTCTCGCGCCGTCTTGAACTCTTTTTCCTTGGCCGCAAAGTGCTGAATGATCTCGTCCACCGTGACGTTCTTCGGCTGCGTGTTCTCCAGCGCTCCCTCATCCGCCCAAGCCGCCGCCACCATCAAACCGCAAATGACGAACACCGCCGCCAAACTCTTCATGATGATTGCTCTACCTTCTAAGCCCTATCTTATACGAGCCGTGGCGGTTGCCCATGGCGCCATCTGAGAACTGGGAACTGGGATCTGAGAACTGGCTTTAAAACTGCAGTTTTGTTAGATTATCCACCCCCCGCCCGCGGTTGCCGAAGCCACATCCCTTTTCACGCCAAAATTGGCATACCCGTTGTAAGATGACCCACAAGTTCCATGGCCTCCCCACGCGAAGCCCTACCGGAAGCCGTTCCCACCCCTCACCAGGAGATCGCCCGCTTGGCGGCTCTTCCCGAGCTGCGCGCCGCCTCCGCCTGGTTCCGTGGGCAGGAAACCCAGTTCGCCTACTGGCAGCTCGAAATGGCCAGAATTCCCGCCCCGCCGTTCGGCGAAGCGGCCCGCGCTGAGTGGCTGAAGAAGCGCTTCCGCGAGATCGGCCTGACCGACATCCACATCGACGAAGTAGGAAATGTCTTCGGTATCCGCGGCTCCGGTCCGGAGTTCGTTTCCCTGAGCGCGCATATTGATACCGTTTTTCCCGCCGGAACTCCGCTCAACGTCCGCCAGCAGGGAACTCGCCTCTACGGTCCCGGCGTTTCCGACAACGGCGCCGGAGTCGTCGCCCTGCTGGCAGTCGCGGCCGCCTTGCAGGCCGCCAAAATACCGCCGCAGACTCCCATCGTTTTCATTGGCAACGTCGGCGAAGAAGGCGAAGGCGATCTCCGCGGCATGCGCCACATTTTCGCCCATCCCCGCTGGAAGGATTCCATCCGCTACAGCCTCGTCCTCGACGGCGCCGGCGCCGACACCATCGTCGCCGAAGCCCTCGGCAGCCGCCGCTTTGAAGTCATCGTCCGCGGCCCGGGCGGCCACTCCTGGAGCGACTTCGGCGCTCCTAACCCCATTCTGGTGCTCGCCCGCGCCATTCGCGCTTTCGCCCAGACTCCGGTTCCGACGTCTCCCAAGACGACTTTCAACATCGGCGTAATCCGCGGTGGCACTTCCGTGAACTCCATTCCCGAATCTGCCAGCATGCGCGTGGACATTCGCTCCACCTCGATGACGGAAATGGAACGCCTGGAAGCCTCTCTACGCAGCGAACTCGAGAAAGCCAGCGAAGAAGAAACCGCGGCCGGCGAACGCCGCAATCCTTCCCCCAAACGCTCCACTGCTCTCAGCTATGAGATTGTCGCCATCGGCAATCGTCCCGCCGGTGAGCTCGCTCCCGACGCCCGTATGCTCAAAATAATTCGCGCCGTGGACTCCCATCTCGGCAACGCCGCCCAAATCCAGCGTGCATCCACCGACGCCAACATCCCGCTCTCGCTCGCCCGCGAAGCCATCGCCATCGGCGGTGGCGGCGCCGGCGGCGGCGCTCACACTTTGCAGGAGTGGTTCGATTGCAACGGCCGTGAGCTAAGCCTCAAGCGCATTCTGCTCACCCTCCTCGCCCTGGCCGGAATCAAGCAGTAAATCGCCCACGCAAGAAACGTGGGCACAATGCAGAATTAATGATGGATTATGCGGGGCAGGCACGGAGGAACAGGCAGCCCTCGTACAAGAACGAGGGGATACATTCTCTGAGAACTGCCAGAACCCACCCCTTTGAACTTAACTTAGCTCCCGCAACCTTAAGAGAACATGAATTCCTAAAGGAAATCTCGTCCCGAGCGAGGTCTGGGCCCCTAAAACCCCGCCTTCTCCCGCGGCCGGAACGGAATCATCACCACCGCTTGCAGCGCCACCGGATTCCCATTCTTCAACGCTGGCAGAAACCGCCATCGCGCGAGCGCACTCGAAGCATAGTCATCCAGCCGGTCGTCAATGCTGTTCAACACTCGCACTTCGCCCACGCTGCCGTCTGCATTGATCACCGCCGAGAGCGTCACCGTTCCACGTACGTTCTGCCGCATCATTTCCAGCGGATATTCCGGGTCCGCCGTCCGCGTCGCCACCGGCGCCACCAACTCGCCTTTTTTCTCATCTTCTTTTTGCTCGACGAAGTGCATCACCCAGCTCCCGCCCGCCGAATTCAGGTTCGGCATGTTCAGTGTCATGGCATAGGATTTTCGCCCCGCAAACACTTTGCGCTCTTCCTCCGTCTGTCTCTCCGGAGACATCTCGGAAGCCGTCTTCCGCGAAGTTGAACTCCGCGAGGGCCCCGCACTCGCCGGGTCCGCGCCAAATCCAGGCCTCCCAGCACCTGCCACCGTCACACTACCGTCCGGTTTTGGCCCCGCCCCCACAAACAGCCCCGGCGGAACTCCATTCACGCTACTGGCCGCGCCGCGTATCGATTCGTTCGCCGCCGTGCCTCCGCCCAAAACCTCCGGAGTCCCCGTCGCACCCGCCTTGCCCTCTGGCGTTGCCGCAAACGTTCCCCGCCGATTTCCCGCCGGCACTTCAACTGATGCCGCCGGTGCCGCCGGATTCACATTCAGCGCAATCATCCTCCCGCCCGCCCCTGAAACTCCGCGTCCCTGCACCGACGGCGGTGGTGGAACCACTGCCGGGCTTGCCCCGCCCAACGGCCCTTGCGCTAGAGTCGCCGCCGCCCGCCGCTCGCCCATCGGCAACTGCGGCGCGGGTGCCACCACCTGTGTATGGCCAATATTGATGTCCCCAACTTTCCGTATCGACGCCGTCTCCACGCTCGGAGGCGGTTCCACCACCGCGGGTTCCGGCATGTGGACATTGCGGTTCGAGTGCGCGATGTTCACATCCGCCGCGGGAGCCACCACCGTTTCCGTCAGCGTCGGCGCCGCATTCAGTCTGTTCTTGACCTCGGGCGGCGGAGCCACCACCGCCGTCGTCATCTCCGGCATTCGCAGATCGGTCGCCTTACTCGTAGCCGCCAGCGGGACCGCGGGTTGCGCCGGCCCCCACGCCACTACATTGGGCAATGGCACATCGTGATCCAACTTGATCTTTGGTGGAGTAACAATGGTCTGCCGGCGATTGTCCGGCTCCGGCGGCACCGAAATGATCGGCTGCGGAGCATAAGCCGGATCAGCCTTCTGCGGCAGCCGCGCCTTCGCCCCGCCCGTATTCAACTGCTGCAAGTACTCCGGCGCCGAGTAATAAACCACATCCGAGCTGTGAAACACCCCCGGCGCCACCACCCGCGTTCCCTGCGGCCACAGCATCGACGCACCCAACACCATCGCAATCACCCCTGCATGTCCGACCGCTGATTCGGCAAATCGGCGCCAGGGTAGCGGAGATGCCACAAACACATCATCCCAAAATTTCCCCGGTCGCGACACCACTCGCAGCGGCGATTCCTTCCGCCGCCGCACCAGATCCCGCAGATTGCGAAAGAAAGTCCGATGCCACGGATCAACTCTGACCAGAAAACTAGGCACCGCGACCGGCACCGGCCTGCGTTGCAGCTCCCTATCAATCAATTTGAAGCGCTGTCTCATGCGCTGCGTCGCCCTCTCATTATAGCCGCCAGTCGCGGCCCATCGCCCTTCCCAAATTGGGATTGTCATCCTGAGTGAGCGTTCTTTGCGAAGCGAAAGCCTGCCCTGAGCGACGCCGAGTGAACACGAGGCAGAGTCGAATGGGGATCTGGGCGGGCCGCGCGACGTGTCGCGTTTCTTGCGACACAATAATCGCGCGTCGGAAGTATGTCTTTTACGCAAGGCTGATACTGACTGGGTTCACCTAGGAACGAAAACGTATAAGAACAACATTCCGAGAACGAAGCAGCCGCCGACAATGGTGACTGACAAGATCAGAATGTTGAGCAATATTCGCTTCCATCCATGCCACATTGTTAACCGTTTCCTATTTTCGGCCAACCCTCCGCTGGTTTCTTCTTGGACAGGGACTTCTGTACAAGGTCTTTCCAGTTCCCCTTGAGTTTCAACCTGTCCGCTTTCGGGCCGGGAGTAGCTTTTTTCTTAGAATGGTTCGAGTTGCTCACCACCTTTTTCTGCCTCACGAGTCCTAATATACGCCTGCTCCACAAGTGGGTCTTTGTACCTCAGCCTCTTTCCTTCTGCGGATTGAATCGCTGCAATCGTTCTCTCGCCGTTATTCATCTGGCGATTGTTCAAAAGAAAATCGAATTGCCAGAGGTACCTGTGCAGGTATTCGCGGCTGACGTTGTGATAAATGCCGATCAAACCGCGACGGATGAGCGCATGACTGCTTTCCGCAGTGTTAACGTGAACATCGGCACGAGCGTATTCAAAAGTTCGATGGCAATCAGCCTATCCATGGGAGGACCTTGCGCGAGTGCCCCATCCTTTCGCGCTTTTTGCAAAAGGGTGGGATTCCACAACTCCCGCGCCTTTGGCTCTCTTCCCTATAACCATGCTCTAATACCGATATGAAACTGGCTTTCTCGTTAGTTCTACTTATGGCATCACTGGTCGCTCAGACCCCCACTCCCGCTCCCACCCCCGAAAATTATTCCGGCATGTACACCTTCCTAAAAGACGGCGAGTTCGTCCAAGTCACTGTCGAAGACGCCGGCAGAGTCACGGGCTTTGTCTCCCGCTATGGAGACACCGACAGCGACCGCGGCGCCTTCCTCGACCAGTTCTTCAAGCAAGGCGAACTCGACGGCAACAAACTCACTTTCACCACCGAAACCGTGCACGGCGTCTGGTTCGATTTCACCGGCACCGTCGATCGCGGACCAGGCAAAGCTCCCGCCGACGAGGCCTATCATCTGATCAAGGGCATACTCACCGACTTCCGCACCGACGCCGACAAGAAAGTCACCTCCAGGTCCCGCGAGGTGACCTTCAAATCCTTCCCTCAAGACGCTCAGTGATTTCCCCCTGTCCACGTGGGGACGGACGCCATTAGCCTGCGCTGAACGAAGCTCGGCAGCATTTCTGCCGCCAGGCCCCTACACTGGCCGGATCGGCCCCGGGTACTGCGACACCAAAGCATCGATGGTCAGCAGCGTAATACCCTCGACAGTCGCCTGTGCCACCAGGATTCTGTCGAAAGGATCTTTATGAATCGGTGGCAAACTCTCGGTGGCCACTACATGATCGCTGATGATCGGCAACTCGCCGTACCCGTTGTCCAATAGACCGCGGCGCAGCAGCCGCGCATCCACTTTAAAATCTGCCCGGCCCAACCCGCGTTTAATTGCCACCTCCCATAGGCTCGCCGCACTGAAGAGAAGCTCATTGTCAGGATTGTCGATCAGGGTTCGAGCCTGTTTTGACAGCCGTTGGGGTTCACCCGCGGCCCACAGGAGAAGATGCGTGTCCAGCAGAAGTTTCATGCCCCACCGCCCCCGCCACCACCAAAGATTCGCTCGATCTCCTCCTTGCCCATTTGATCAAAGTCATCCGGCACCGAGATCTGCCCCGCCATGAACCCGAGGCGCCGTACTTGAGCGCCAATTGGAGCGCCGAGAGCAGTGACCTTTACGACAGGTTTACCAGCCTTCGCAATGATGAACGTCTCGCCCTTCGATGCCTCTTCTATGAGCTTCGAGAGCTGAGTCTTAGCCTCGTGAATATTAACTGTTTTCATAGCATTACGATAAACTTAGTTCATTGACCTTAGTCTATCATGGCCCGGCAGAAACTACAACCTGGCCGGGATGCGCCCATGTGGGGCGGGCGCGCTTGTCCGCCAAAGGCGTCCATCTCAACAAATCCCTTGGGGACAGCCGGAAGGCAACCCAGCACGAGACCGGATGAGAAGGCCTCGGCCCCCCTCTTCTCGTTCAAAATGATCGGTGACACTCACAGGCAGAGTGTTGCCAACCCAAGAGCGGTAAGCCGGCTCGATCGGCGCCGTTGGCCTCGGTCGGAGTGGAGCTGAGCCGCTAGGGCGCGGGGCATCCACCTTAGTTTCGCTGACAGGACTCTTTCCTATTTCCGCCTCTCACTGTCAAACCTCGCAGGGTCGCCCCACCTCGGCAAAACGGTATAATGTCCTAGCATCTCTGGAGGAAGTGATCGTATGGATCCGCACGCGAGCGGCTTCGGAACACGTTGGAAGCCAGCCTACACTCTCACCATTTTGGCCACGCTAACCCTGGGCATTTTGATTGGTACCGTCATTTCCAAGGGCGTCCGCGGCCAGGAGAGCAAAAAGAGTTCCGATTCCGCCGCACCACTGACCATTCCCTCGCCCCAGCAACTCTCGAATCAGTTCTCGCAGATTGCCAAGCAGCTCGAACCCACCGTCGTCAACATCAACACTGAATCCACCATCAAGGCCCAGCCCCGCCGTCGCCGCGGCAGTCCTGACCAGGGCGAGGGTGGAGGCGGCGACGAGAATCCGTTCGATGATTTCTTCGACCGCTTCTTCGGTGGCCAGGGTGGAAGTCAGGGCCCCATTCGCGAGCGTTCTCTGGGATCGGGTGTGATCGTCGATGCCAAGGGCTACATCGTCACCAATCGCCACGTGGTCGAGAAAGCCGACCGCATCCGCGTCCGCATCGACGCCGATCCCCCCGGCGTGTTGCATGATGCCAAGTTGATCGGTGCCGACCAGGAAACCGATTTGGCCGTTATCAAAATTGACACCGACAAGGTTTTGCCCGTCGCTAAACTCGGTAATTCTGAGAGCATGCAGGTAGGAGATTGGGTACTGGCCGTTGGCAGCCCCTTTGGATTGTCAGAGACCGTCACCGCCGGCATCGTTTCCGCCAAGGGCCGCAACATCGTCCCCAACCGTCAGTTCCAGACCTTCATTCAGACCGACGCTGCCATCAATCCCGGCAACTCCGGCGGTCCGCTGGTCAATATGGCCGGAGAAGTCATCGGCATCAACACCGCCATTCTCACCGATACCAATGCCTACGCTGGCGTCGGATTCGCGCTGCCCTCAAACACCGTTGTCAATGTCTATAACCAACTCATCGGCCCTGATCACCGCGTTGCCCGGGGTTCCATCGGCATTCAGTTCGCCGCGCAGGAGAATCCCGCGATCTCTCGTGTCTATGGCGTTCAAAGTGGCGTAACCATCTCCAGCGTCATCGCCGGCACTCCGGCTGATCAAGCCGGACTCCAGGTGGGCGATACCATCATCTCGGTCGATGCCAAGGCGGTCAAGAATGGCGACGAACTGGTGGCCGACATTGCCAGCCGCAAGCCCGGTACCAAGGTCACTCTGGGTTTCGTGCGCAATGGCAAGAAGCAGGACGCTTCCGTGACGGTGTCTGATCGCGCCAAATTGTTCTCATCTCGCTTGGGAGAAGAAGACGAAACCGGAGAACCTGCCGCTCCCAAAGAAAGCAAACTTGGGCTGACAGTGCGCGCCGTCACCAATGAAATGGCCGACCGGCTCGACATTCCAGCCGGCAAGGGCGTCATTGTCCAGGACGTCAAACCCGGCGCTTTCGCCGACGATGCCGGCCTTGCCCGTGGCGACGTCATCCTCGAAATCAACAAACACGCCGTCAACTCCGAGGACGATTTCAACCACGTCGCCGCCACTCTGAAGAGCGGACAGGATGTCGTTTTCCTGGTTCGCCAACGCGGCTCTGGCCGTCAGGACGGTACTATCTTCCTGGCCGGTACACTTCCGTAATTAGCGCAAGTCATAGACACTGGCACTGAGCAGCCCATTCGCGGCATCATACTCAGAGGTTGTCATCCTGAGCGCGCGTTCTTTGCGAAGCGAAGAGCCTGCCCTGAGCGAACTCCGAGCATTAGCGAAGGGGAGTCGAACGGGATCCGGGCGGGGCGCGCGATGTGTCGCGTTTTTTGCGACACAATAATCGCGCGTTTGGCTCGCTTCCGTATTCTGCGTGAGGCTATCAGACTGACGGGTGCCCCATCCTTTCGCGCTTTTTGCGAAAGGGTGGGATTCCACAAATGAACAGAGGAATCTTGCAGTCACTTCGTAAGGGCATGACCTGCGTGTTGCTGTTCGGCTGCCTATGTGCAGTCGCCGCGCCCCTACCCGCTCAGACGACATCCTCCCCAACCACCACTTCCCACAAGAAAAAGAAGAAATCCCACAAGAAAGTCAGCTCCCGCCGTGGCCAGCAGAAAATCGATCCCGAGCGCGCCCGCGCCATCCAAACCGCCCTCATTCGCGAGCATTACCTGGACGGTAAAGCCTCCGGCGTCTGGGACGACACCTCCCAAAAAGCCATGCAAAAATATCAAGCCGACCATGGCTGGCAATCGAAAACCACTCCCGACTCCCGCGCCCTCATCAACCTCGGCCTCGGCCCCGACCACGACCATCTACTGAATCCCGAAAGCGCGATGACCGAGCCCCCACCGCCGCACGCCGCCGGTGCAGCAACCACCCCGCCCGCCACGAGCGCTAGCCAACCCCAAAGGTAAAACCAAGAACTGGAAACTAGAAACCAGAAACTAGAAACTAATTTTCGGCCAATAAGCCAACACCTTCCCACTCACAATCGCCCGCGGATTGTCCTCCACCAGCGCCCGTGCCACCTTCTCTCCCTGCGATTCCGCCACCACATCCCGCGCCAGCGAAAGCCCTGGCGGCCGCCGCGTTGTGTCATGCGCATCACTGGCCAATACGTGCACTGCCTCCTGCTTCAGCAGCCATTGCGCCGTATGCCATGCCGTTTCTCCCCAACCCCCCGTCAACGCCGATGCCGTCACCTGAATCACGCAACCCAGCTTCACCCACTCCAGAATCCGCTGCGGCGTCCCTTGCAGCACCGTATTGCGCTCAGGATGAGTAATCACCGGAATGATCCCCGCAGCGAGTAATTCGCGCAGCCCGTCATCAATATGCGCAGGAACATCAGTGTGATTCGGTTCCGCCAGCAGATACCGCCCCCCCTCGATCACATAACGATCGGGAAACGCCACCGCGTCCTTTATGTTTTCCGCCGACAACCGAAAGTCGCATCCCAGGCTGAGACGCGGCCTCTTCCCCACCCGCTGCCGCAATTGCTCGAGCGCCCGCTCCAAATGTTCGCGGTCGTAGTGAAACCGCCGGTTGGCATGTGGCGTGGCCACCACATGTTCAGTGCCGTCGGCCACCGCCATCCGGCACATCTCCTCAGACACTTCCCAGGATTTCGGCCCATCGTCCACGTCGGGCAAAATATGACAGTGGATATCGATCATGGCTGCGGTTCAAAGCTCGAAGCCCGATTTAAGCAGATTCCAAAAGAAAGACCAAGAATTAACTCAGAGGAGCACCCATTGCAAAAGGGAAGCCAATCAACGTAGCCCAACCAAATGCCAAATGCTGAAAGCTGAAAGCTGAAAGCTGAAAGCTACTTCATCACTCCCCGCTGCGCAATCCCAATATTGTCCCGGCTGGTGTTCTTCACCAGATACATCATCTCGTCCGCCTGCCGGATAATGTCGTGCGGCGTCTTCGCGTCATGCGGATAAGTCGCCACCCCCATCGACGCCCTCACATTCAGATTCAGTCCTTCTTCGCGGCAGAACATGCTCGTCCGCAGGCTGTCGCGCAAACGTTTAGCCACCACCAGCGCCTGATCTTTCCCCGTCTGCGGCAGCAGCACCACAAACTCATCGCCGCCATAGCGGAACGCATAATCAATCAACCGCAACTGCGCCTTCACCAGGTACCCAATCTCCGCCAGCAGCTTGCTGCCAATCAAGTGTCCGTGTGTGTCATTCACCTGCTTGAAGTGGTCCAGATCAATAAACACCACCGTAAACTCATATCCGAAACGCGCCGACCGGTAGACCTCAGTTTCCAAAGTCTTATAAAGATGCCGCGCATTGAACAACCCCGTGCAGTCGTCAGTGATTGTCAGTTCCTGAATTTTTGCAACCGCCCGCGCATTCTCAATCGCGATCGCCGCATAGTCGCACACCGATTGCAGGAAATAAATCTCCGCATCGCCGAAGTGCTTCATGTCCACATTCACCAGCTGAATCACGCCCAGCACCCGCGTCCGTGACCGCAGCGGAATGCATATAATCGACCGCGTCTCCCACCGCGTCATCTCGTCAATCCGTTTGGTGAATCGCGGGTCGGTATAAACATCCGGCACAATCAGCCGTTCCCCATGCTTGGCCACGTGGCCTGCAATGCCCTCGCCCACCTTCATCCGGACATTCTTCAGCGCCTCCGAAGCCTTCCCCACCGCAATCGCAAAATACAGGTCGTCGCGCTCCTCATCCACCATCAGCAGCGACCAGTTATCCGGACGGAAGTATTCCGCCATCTTCTCCATAATGGTTTGCAGGATGGAATCGAGGTCCAGCGACGACGTCAGGGCCTTGGCCACGTCGTGAAAAATGGCCAATTCCTGGGTCAGCCGGTTGGGGTTAGGCTCAGCGGCCTCGGTCATTAAAGCGCGACCTCGCGTGGCAGTCGGAATCCCAAAATTATATTCGCCGTACACCATTCCGGGGAAGGAACCTTGGTAACCCGAACCCGCCCAGATACGGGCCAAAAGTGCCCTCTGGCGCGCCTTCCGCCATAGGTTACCACGATTGCCGTCCCGAGGCAGCGTAACCCCCAACCCGGTGTCATCCTGACCGAAGCGAAGGACCTATGTACTTGGGAGCACCACGAACCGCATGGGGCGGGCACTCTGTCCGCCCCCGTTGCCGTCGATGTTGAAAACGTCTTCGATGTGGAGTATACTGTGGAATGGATTCCACATATGCAAGTCGTTCAAATCGTGCTCGACAAGAAGCTGTTACACGCCGCCGACCAAGCCGCGAAGCGCACCCGGCGAAACCGTTCCGCTTTGGTGCGCGACGCTCTGAGGGAACATCTCCTCCGCTTGGAACTGCGAGCCAGTGAAGAGCGTGACCGCCAGGGCTACTCGCGACAATCGCAAGCCGACGCCGAAGTGCGGGGTTGGGAATCGGAGGCCGCGTGGCCGCAAGAATAAATCGAGGAAGAATAGCCCGAGGAGAGGTTCGGCTCTACCAGTTTGCCGCGCCCGACAAGAAACGGCCCGCCCTCGTGCTCACCCGCAACAGCGCCATCTCCTATTTATCGTCGGTCACGGTTGCGCCTGTCACTTCCACCATTCGCGGCGTACCATCGGAGGTCGTTCTGAATGAGGAGGACGGCATGAAGTCCACCTGCGCGGTGAACCTCCACAATGCAGTTACGGTGTCACAACAGCGCTTGGGGAAACGTGTGGCCCAGCTTAGTCCCGCACGAATGAATGAGGTGTGTGCCGCCCTGCGTTTCTCCCTCGGTTGCGATGCAAACCAGTGACTGGGAGCGTTCCCTCTGTCCCCGGATTTGCCAAAAGCGCGAATGAGTGGGGCCCCCGACTCATTGCTCGGAGATTCACACCGGACAAGTGCCCCAGATATTCCCCATCGGTGCCCCAGGTTCGCGCCCCCGGCGCCAAGTCCCCAAGCCCCAACGCTCACGGTTTTCGGGGCGCTAACCTGGGCGGAGGAATATCCGCTCTGTCTCTCCATCCTGCAGTTCACGATCGCTAGCCGTCCATTGCGATTCGATCTCCACCGGCCGCTTTCACGCAACGCGTAGTGGCGACAGCTGCCCACTTCCATTCCTCCGGCAGCACGACTAAACCGCGCCGTACCGGATTCCGGTGCATGTACCGGAGCGTGTTCTGCGTAATCTGCGGCTAAGACTTGCCAAGCTTTTCCCTGTGTCTCTGTGCCTCTGTGGTGAACGGTTTGCCAGGTGATCGGCGTGTTCTGCGCAATCTGCGGCTAAGCTTCCTCTGCCTCCGTGGTGAGTGATTCTCTGTGACCCCCACTTAACGTATATTAAAGACCGAAGGAGATCCGTCGAGTGGCTTCATTCGGCGTCCGACTGAAAGAGGTCCGCGAAAAGCGTGGCATCACGCTGGAGGAAATCTCCAGCACCACCAAGATCGGCACTCGCATGCTGGTCGCTCTCGAACAAGATCACTTCGACCAACTCCCCGGCGGCATCTTCAATAAAGGCTTCATTCGCGCCTACGCCCGCTGCCTCGGCATGGACGAAGACCAGGCCATCGCCGACTACCTCATCGCTTCCGGCAACCTTCCCCCAGAAAAAGACAAAGACAAAAGATCCGACGCCGTCGCCGAATCCTCCTTCGAACTCCACGCCGAAGCCGAGAGCCGCGAGTCCACCCTCCCCTGGGGAACATTCGCCATCTTGCTGCTGTTGATAGCCCTGGGCTTCGCCCTCTGGGGTTTCTACTCCAACGAAATTCGAAAAAGGGCCAGAAAAACTCTTCCTATACCTCCATCTACCACGCTCTCCCAATCCCCCGCCGCGTCGCCCAATCCGGTTGCAGCCAGTCCAGTTGCGGCGACACCAGTCTCAACCCCGCCAGTCTCCGCCGCCCCAGTCATAAAGACGAGTCCACCTTCACCGCCGCCCGGAGTCCCGAAACCGCTGTCGCTGCACATCACCCTACACTCCGACTCCTGGCTCTTCGTCACTGCCGATGGACGCGAAATCCTCCAAGGCAGCTTCACCGCTCCCACCGAAAAAACCATCCACGCCGCAAAAGAGATCGTTGTGAAAGCCGGCGACGTCGGCGCTCTCGACCTCGAATTCAACGGAAAGGCATTGCCCGCTCAAGGCGCCGCTGGCGAAGTCAAAACCTTGACCTTCGACGCCACCGGTCTGCGCCCGATCTCCGCACCACCCGCCGCCCCACAGCCTTAACTGGAAACTAGAAACCAGAAACTAGAAACTGGGATCATCCCCTCCCCATTCACCCTTCCCCTTTTCCCATCTACCACTTAGGCACTCCCATTCACTGACTCCACCCGCCTTCCAGCCCAAAACAATTGCGCCCCAACCCCCGTCTCTGATAGCTTTTTAAAGACCGCAGAGCACTGCATATTTTCCTGCCATACGTCCATAAGGAGAAAACTGTTTGTCGCACAAAAACCGATCTTTATTTACCTCCGAGTCAGTGACCGAAGGCCACCCCGATAAAATCGCCGACCAGATTTCCGACGCCATTCTAGACGCTTGCCTGACCGACGACCCCAGCAGCCGCGTAGCCTGCGAAACTCTGACCGCCACCGGCCTGGTCGTCATCGCCGGCGAAATCACCACCAAAGCGTATGTAGATTTCCAGACTCTCGTCCGCGGAACCATCGCCTCCATCGGCTACAACAACGCCCTCTTCGGATTCGACTCCAACACCTGCGCCGTAATCTCCAGCATCAACAAACAATCCGGCGACATAGCCATGGGCGTAGACACCGGCGGCGCCGGCGACCAGGGAATGATGTTTGGGTATGCTTGTAATGAGACTGCGGAGCTTATGCCTATGCCGATTTCTTTGGCGCATAAGTTGACCATGCGGTTGTCGGAGGTTCGCAAGCATGGGAAGCTGGCTTATCTGCGGCCGGATGGTAAGTCGCAGGTTACCGTGGAATATGACGAGCATCGCAAGCCGGTGCGAGTCGATGCAGTTGTGATCTCGACCCAGCACTCCGAGAACGTTGGCAACGAGGAACTGCGCAGCGACATTCTGAAGCACGTGATTCAGGCCACCATCCCGGCGCACCTGCTGGATGAAGACACCAAGTACCACATCAATCCCACGGGACGTTTCGTGATTGGCGGGCCCATGGGCGATACCGGGCTTACCGGGCGCAAGATCATCGTCGATACCTACGGTGGGATGGGGCGGCACGGCGGCGGTGCTTTCAGCGGAAAAGATCCGACCAAGGTGGACCGCTCGGCGGCTTACATGGCGCGGCACATCGCGAAGAACATTGTTGCGGCCGGACTTGCTGATCGCTGCGAGTTGCAACTCGCTTATGCCATTGGCGTGGCTGATCCGGTTAGCGTGCTGGTCGATACGTTCGGCACTGGCAAGGTGGACAATGCCACCATCCAGCAGTTGGTGCGTTCGCATTTCAAGCTGACGCCGAAGGGGATCATCGAATCGCTCAATTTGCGGCGGCCGATCTATTGCAAGACGGCGGCGTATGGTCACTTTGGACGTACTGATCCTGATTTTACTTGGGAAGCGACGGACAAAGCGGCGAAGCTGGCCAGTGATGCGGGTTTGCGGGAGCCGGTGCACGCAGGGAAGAAGTAGTGGTGATCCCTCCCACCCCTTGCGCAAAGAACGCGCAAGGAGTGGGGCACCCAGACCTCTTTAACCACAAAGGACACTAAGGTACACAAAGGAATTCCTTCAGTTCAGCGCCACAGGAGACGCATGGCAACTATACCGACGCAAGTTCGTAACGATGTTAAGAGCATCGAGTTCGCGGATATGGGCAAGAAGCGCATTGACTGGGCCAACCAGTCGATGAAGGTTTTGCAGATTATCCGCAAGGAATTCATCAAGAACCAGCCGCTGCGCGGCATTCGCATTTCTGCGTGTCTGCATGTGACTGCCGAAACCGCCAATCTGGCCATTACTCTGCGCGACGGCGGAGCGGACGTGGTGCTCTGCGCCAGCAATCCGCTTTCTACGCAGGACGACGTCGCCGCCAGTTTGGTGCGCGACCACGGCATTTCGGTTTTCGCCATCAAGGGTGAAGACAACGACACGTACTACAGCCACATTCTGGCCGCGATCGACCACAAGCCGCACATCACCATGGACGACGGCGCGGACCTGGTCACCATTCTGCACACTAAGAGACAAGACGCGCTCAGCGGCGTCATCGGCGGCACCGAGGAAACCACCACTGGTGTGATTCGTCTTCGCGCCATGGCCAAGGAAGGCGTGCTGAAGTTCCCGATCGTCGCGGTGAACGACGCCGACACCAAGCACTTGTTCGACAATCGCTACGGTACCGGGCAGTCGACCATTGACGGCATCATTCGCGCTACCAACTTCCTGCTGGCAGGATCGAAATTCGTCATTGCTGGCTACGGCTGGTGCGGGCGAGGCCTCGCGAGCCGCGCGCGCGGCAACGGAGCTGAGGTCATCATTACGGAAATCGATCCGACGAAAGCTCTGGAAGCGGTCATGGATGGGTTCCGCGTCATGTCGATGCACGACGCGGCGAAAGTCGGCGACGTGTTCTGTACCGTGACTGGCAACAAGAACGTCATCAACAAAGACCATATCGAGGCGATGAAAGACGGCGCTATTATCTCCAATTCGGGGCACTTCAATTGCGAGATCGACATTCCGGCGCTGGAGAAAATGTCGTCTTCGAAGCGCACCACGCGAACTTCGGTCGAAGAGTATTCGCTGAAAGACGGGCGCAAGATCAATCTGCTGGGCGAAGGCCGGCTGATTAACCTGGCAGCGGCCGAGGGACATCCGCCGTCGGTGATGGACATGAGCTTCGCTGACCAGGCGCTGTCGGTCGACTACATGGTCAAGAACGCGAAGACACTCGAGAAGAGAGTCTACAAAGTTCCAGATGACCTGGATAAGCGCGTGGCTAAGTTGAAGCTGGAGTCGATGGGGATCAAGATCGACAAGCTATCGCCGGAGCAGGAGGAGTATCTGGCGGGGTGGAGTGAGGGGACTTAGCAGTCAGCACTCAGCACTCAGCACTCAGCCACGGCACTTGGCATTTAGCACTTGGCATTTAGCACTTGGCATTTAGCACTTGGCATTTGGTCAGGACGGGGCGGCTTTAGCTGCCCCGTTTGCTTTGGGAGGATTCACCGCCGAGTACGCCGAGAAATCTTAGGCAAGAGCCTGCACCACAGAGACACAGAGAAAGACTTGGCGTCTTCATACCGGTTACTCCTCGTCTTGGAAGATTGTTTCGATGTCGCGTGCGCCGTGAAGTACGCGGACGATGTCGACCCCGTTTGAAAGAGGAAGATAGAAAATCACGTAGCGGCCAGCCGGCAGACTGCGCAGTTCGTTGGCCAGCTCAGGTCGCGCCCGGCCCATACCCGGTTGGCGGGACAACGCTTGAACTTTGTCGCCGATGAGATCGGTGAGCGTGTCTGCTGCGGAGACGTTGTCGGCGGCAATGTAGCTCCATATTTCCGCGAGATCGGTCAGGGCTCGCGGGCGTATGAAAATGGCGGGCATTCCCTTTACTTCTGGCGTGTTTGGGAAGTCTGACGCGCGGCCAGGCGTTTTCGTCCTTCGCGTTTCACTGCAGCCATATCCCACGGTACGGCCGGGCCACTATCAAGGCCTTCACGGATGTCGCGTCGCAGGGTTTCCAGCTTTGCCGCGCGCACGCTGTCCTGTTCTTCCAGCAAGCGCAGGGCTTCGCGAACCACTTCGCTGGCGGAATTGTATCGGCCGGAGGCGACTTTCTGCCGGACCAAGTCTTCCAATTGCGGGGTTAGGTTGATGTTCATGGTCATAGCTAGATATGGAATATCATGATTGGCAATGATTGTCAAAGATGGACATATGCTAAGCTACGCGACGAATGTGGCAGGACGGCGAGGTGGATGAAAAGTGTTACGCGACAGGCTAAGACATCTTGGAGCACGCTCGTTAATGGACAGTGCAACACGGCGGGCGATGGCGCTGCTGCCGTGCTTTTCGAGATAGTCGGCGATTTGGGTGAGGTCGCGGGCCGCGGGCTCGGTCCAACGGATACGCATTTAGCCAGGATACCGGCGCTCAATGCGCCTTTTGACTTCGTCCTAATCGACGAACTCGCCGCGATCGGCCGCGGCGATGCCTTTTTCGACTTCACGGATGAGCCACTCATCGTAGTTCACCATGCGCTGCACGGCCTCGACCACCAACACTTCGCTGTCACGGCCTTGTTGCGATGCGAGTTGCGCGAGCTTCGCTTGTAGGTCGGGACTCAGGTGTACTTCCATGAGATACAGCGTAGGGTGCGGGGGGAGTGCTGTCAACTTAACGTCGCCCGTAGGAACTCTGCGACCTGCTTTGCTGCCGATGATTGATGTGACAGTTGACACTCCCAAAGAATCAGGATCTTCCAGCCGTCTTCTTTAAGCTTTTTGATGTTTGCTCTGTCTCGCTGCTTATTTCGCCTCAGCTTTGAGTTCCAGTATTCCTTCCTCGACTGCGGGACATGGGCAAGATCGCAGCCGCGGTGGGAGTGCCAGAAACAACCATGCACGAAAATGATCTTCCTCAACTTCGGGAAGACCAAGTCCGGGCGGCCTGGTAGTCTGTGCTTATACAGTCTGTATCTTGAGCCGAATCCCAGTTGACACACGAGTCGCCGCACAGTGATTTCGGGCGAGGTGTCTCTGCAGCGTATGCGCTGCATGTTTCGGCTTCGTTGTTGTGGCGAAATTCTATCCAACGCGGCCGCTGCCCTTTTTCTTTTTCGGGTTTCTCGCCTTATCCACTGCCTTCTGGATCGTTGTCGACATAACTCCCATGGAGGGTAGGTTCAACGTGGAATTGAACGCTTCCTTGAGATTCTCGACGGTCGTAGTGAACTGTCCCTGACACCGCAATGAGCGAATTTTGCCCGGAGCCGAAGTTGGAACCAAGTCGTACCACCGAAAGGTAAGCGCGCCGCTGCGCATCCGCCAAGGGGACAGTTTTGCTCCAAGCCTCTCGATCAGTTTCTTGTACACGGGAGCTGGGCAAACGAAGAACAACCCTTTTCGGCACATGGACTCACGCCCGAAAACGTTGCCCTTCGTCAGTAGCTGAGGGATGATCCGCTTGTTTACGTTTTCCCAATTAATGCTCGGATCGGTTGGTTCAGATCCGGTGGGAAGCCTCAAGTTATTCATCTTGTACCATTCGCCCTGGTAGCTACCAGTTGTGTCCATCGTCTGCACTTCGACTGGAACGAATTCCTCGACTTCACCGGACTCCGAAAGCCGAGCGAGAATCCAGTCGGCCGCGTAGCCGTTCGCGTTTTGGCCCGACTTCGGGACTCGAAGTTCCTTACCCCAACGCTTTCCAAACACAACAATCCGATTCTTCGCTCCCTGCGTATCGTTTATCTCAGTAGGGCCAATCAATTTCATTGATGGACCAAATGCCTCGACCACAACGTCCCGCAGAATACCGAAATTCTCAGCGTACAACCGATCCGGGCAAACTATGACCTCTTCGCTCGTGGGTGGCTTGACGACACAGGTTCCGTTTACACGTCCTCCGTTGCGGAATCTTTTCCAGCAGGTCTTGTTGAGGAACGGGCAGACTTCACTCTCGCGTTGTGTGAGTGCGATTTCAGAAGTGTCGGACGTGGCATATCCGAATGTCTCGGTTATGAGAAGCCCCATTGGGGCATTGTACTCAGTTCGAACTCAGAACGAAGCAGCTTTGGCCGGGCGTGCCAGAATCGTCCCTCTGATGTGGTCTGCGAGCACCTTCGCAAGCAGGGGAGGGACAGCATTCCCTACCTGTTCATATTGGGATACTCGACTGCCGTAGAAGCGGTAGGTGTCCGGGAACGATTGGATTCGAGCAGCTTCACGAACGGTCAGGGCACGATTTTGGGACCAGTGAAAGAATGATCCCCAATGTGGATCGCATTTAGTCAAGATGGTCCCGCTCAGTCCTTCCGGATCAATTCTCCCGTAGCGACGCGTATGATCGCTCCGCCTCGCTCGCTTCATCCCCTTAGGGAGCAAGTCGAACGGGATGTCGCGCCAGCTTCCACCCGGAGGGATGTGCCTTAGACGGTCTAAATTCTGTCTAGAGAGGATCCCAGCAAAGTGATTGAAGAGTTTAGCTGAATTCCGACGCATGGTCTTTTGATAGGGAGTCTCTGGGCGCGAGGTGTAATCCGTCTCTTCGCCACCCTCCCGTATCGCGAGGCGAGGTAGGTCGCCGATTGCATCCTTTACGGGGACGAAGGGGTGGAGTGGATACCGAAGGGTCTTGTGGTACGGAAACGACAGCTGTCCTTCCAATCTCGGACGGTCATCGCCATTTTTAATGAATCTCAACCATGTCAGGTCGCGCCCCCCGGTGAAATTAGCGCGAACCGGGGCGTGGTGGGTCGGTTTAGGGAACGTTATCTCTATATCCTTCAGCAGAGTTCCGATGAAGATTAGCCTCCAACGCTCTTGGGGTATGCCGTAATGAGCGGCACAGAGAACCATGTGCCGCATCTTGTATCCCGCTCCTTGGAACAACTCGTAGATCGCCCGAATGAACTCGCCGTCCTCCAAGGACAGCATGCCCGGCACGTTCTCCATCAACACTACCTTCGGACGCAAACCTTCAAGGACCAACCGGCCATAATGCTGAAACAGGTGATTCCGGGCATCCTCCTGCGACCGTTTCGGTGCATTGATTGAGAATCCTTGGCAAGGTGGACCGCCGATCAAAACGTCAATCTCGCCTTTCCGGAGACCCGTGGCTCTAAACACATCAGCGGCACTTAGATCCTCAACAGACTCTCGAAAGAACTTCGTATTGGGATGGTTTTCGTGGTAGGTGTACGCATACTCCGGGTTTATATCGTTCGCGAAGGCAACATCAAATCCGGCTTGCTGAAATCCGAATGACAGCCCGCCCGCCCCAGAAAACAGATCAGCTGCTACCAAATCAGATTTGCGCATGACTTCCTAGATCAGAATGCATGGTGCGCTTGTCGCGCCCTGGCGTTGATAAACAATATAGCGCCCTCTTGGCGAAAGTAAAGCGAAGATCCTCGCTTGGCTGGAAAATGTCCGCGACTGATTGTCGAAAGGGTAACACGTTCGCTTTTGAACCCGCAATTTTAGAAGAGGAGGGCCGTGATCCTGAGTGTCCGGTTTTCCACTAGCCCGCCTGTCGCATCTGGCATTCCCGAACTGGGAACGGAACCAAAATAAATCGCTCGGAGGGGTTCACTTCGTTGGGTGAGGTGTGCGAATCTGAAATAGATTGCTCGAAGACTGCGCGGCCTGCGAAGGCCGCGTTGCTGTTTGTCGGGAGAAGAGGACTCGGTGAGAAAAACTACTGGAGAAAAGATCAAGCATCACAAGCGGCGGGGAGAGTGGGCGGAGCTGCGCTTCATGGCGATGGCGGCGGAGCATGGGTTGCAGGTCACGAAGCCTTGGGGAGAGATGGCGCGTTATGACTTTGCGGTGGAATATGGAGGACAGTTTTGGCGGGTGCAGGTGAAGTCGACGATGTTCGTGGATCGCGGAGGTTATTCATGCACGGTGCGTGGGTGCCGGGGGCCGTATGAGGGTGATCCGTTTGATTTTCTGGCGGCTTATGTGATTCCGGAAGACTTGTGGTACATCATTCCGGCGGAGAAGATTCGGGGGCAGGGGAGTATTGCGCTTTATCCGCGTCTGAAGAGGTCGAAGTATGGAGAGTTTAAGGAGGCTTGGCATTTGTTGCGGGAGGGGAAGGTGGATCGGATTCAGGCTTGTGCCGAGGAGTTTCAAGCGGCTGGCGATCAGCCGCGAAGCGGCGCAAGAATGCAGCCCCCGGCGTAAGCCGTGGGTTTGTCGCGTAGGATCGAGTCAGCCCCGGAGGGGCGAAAGAAATCAATCCCACAGGTATTTCTCGTCGTAGGCCGCGTGGTTCTTCTTGAGAAAGGCCAGGAGCTTTTCCTGAAAAGAGTGCTTCTTGTGATGTTCTTCCTGGCCGGCGATGTATTTCGTAACGGCGCTGACGCTCGATTCGCTAACGCTGAAGACTGCATAGCCAGTTTGCCAGGCAAAATCCGCGCCCCATTTCTTGTGGACCCAACCTGAGGAGTTCGCTTTGATAACGCGAACGATCTCCGCAGCGGATTGCGCGGGGCGGATGCGAAGGAGCAAATGAATGTGGTCAGCGGTCCCGTTGATGATCAGCGCGGTGCCGCGTAGTTCGCGGATAATTCCGCCGAGGTAGGCAAACAGATCATTGCGGAAGCGGGGCTTGATCAGGGGACGACGCCCTTGGGTGCTGAAAATCAGATGCAGCAGGATATTGCCGGATGTATGAGACAGTGTCTTTCGCCCCTGCCGGGGCTTCTCCTATTGTGGTTTGTTTACCCACGGCTTACGCCGTGGGCTGCATTCTTCCGCCGCTTCGCGGCTTCACCAATATTGATGGTTGAAGCGATTTATGTCTGTGACATTCGTCACATTACGTCTTCCTGTGACCCGTTCGTCATCCAGGGGCTGAGGGCTGAGTGCTGAATGCTCGCTCTCCCCGTGATAGATTGAAATCAATGAAAGATATTGCTGCCTGGGCTCTCAACGTCGCCATCATGCGTGGCGCTTCTTACGCTGATGTGCGTGTGGCGGATGATCGCAGCCGCGCGCTGTCCACTAAGAACGGGAAAGTTGGCGGGGCTTCGGACTCGGAGTCGTTTGGCGTGAGCGTGCGGGTGATTGCGGATGGAGCCTGGGGATTCGCGGCTTCGGATGATCTTAGTAAGGCGGGGGTGGAAGCTACGGCGGCATGGGCGGTGGAGATTGCGAAAGCATCGGCGCGGGTGAAGTTGCTCGACGTGCGGTTGGCGGCGGAGAAGGCGGTTACGGCGGAGTGGACGACACCTTTCAAGGTTGATCCGTTTACAACTTCGGTGGAGGAGAATCTTGAGTTGCTGCTCAAGATTGATGCGGAGTTGCGTGCGGTCGCGGGAGTGACACTGGCGGAGACGAACATGAATTTCCGGCGCGAGGAGCAGTGGTTTGCGTCCTCGGAGGGAGCGGACATTCATCAGACGAAGTACACGACGGGCGTGGGATATGCGGCGCATGCGTTTGCGGGGAATGAGATACAGAAGCGGTCGTATCCGACGTCGTATGGCGGGCAGTGGCAGAACAAAGGGTATGAGTTGGTTGGGGAATTGAAGTTGCTGGAGAACGCGCGCCGGGTGGGCGAGGAGGCGGTGGCGTTGCTGGGGGCGGAGCAGTGTCCGGAGGGAAAGTTTGATGTGGTGCTGGATGGGTCGCAACTGGGGTTGCAGATTCATGAGTCGGTGGGGCATCCGATAGAGCTGGACCGGGTGCTGGGGATGGAAGCGAATTTTGCGGGGACTTCGTTTTTAACTTTGGACAAGTTGCGGACGCTGCGCTATGGCAGCGAGTTGGTAAATGTGGTGGCGGATGCGCGGCAGGAGCACGGGCCCGGCCTCGGGACATTCGCGTTTGATGAGGAAGGCGTGCCGGCGCAGTCGACGCCGATCATTACGAATGGATTGTTTACGGGATATTTGAGTTCGCGGGAGACGGCTCCGACGATTGGGCTGGCGAGGTCGGGTGGGACGCTGCGGGCGGAGGGATGGAACCGGTTGCCGATTATCCGGATGACGAATGTGAGCATCCTGCCGGGAGAGAAGCCGCTGTCGTTCGAGCAATTGATTGGCGACACTGATGACGGGATTTATATGGAGACGAACCGGTCGTGGTCGATTGACGACAAGCGCTACAACTTTCAGTTTGGGTGCGAGATGGGATGGGAGATCAAGCGGGGGAAGCGAGTGCGGATGTTGAAGAATCCGTCTTACTCGGGCATCACAACGGAGTTCTGGAATGCTATGGATGCGATTTGTTCGCGGGAGGAGTGGGTGGTTTGGGGGATTCCGCATTGTGGGAAGGGGCAGCCGCAGCAGGTGATGGGTACGGGGCATGGGGCGAGTCCGGCGCGGTTTCGGGGGGTGAAGGTGGGAAGTGCTTATCGGGGGAGTGAATAGCATTCAGCCGTCAGCACTCAGCATTCAGCCAGCGCGGGATTGCCCGGCTCTACGAAAGCTTTAACCGCAAAGGACACGAAGGTTCACAAAGTAAACCCTTCACCACAGAGGGCACAGGGGATCACAGAGGAATTAGGGACCGATGCTGAATCAGGACCAGGCTGGGGAGATTTTTGCTCGGGTTCGGAAGTTCGCTTCGGCGGATGAGGTTGAGGTGTCTTTCTTTTCGACTGCGAATGCGCTTACGCGGTTTGCTAACAATATTATTCATCAGAATATGGCGGAGGAGAATGTTGTGGTCTCGGTGAGGACAGCGTTTGGGAAACGCACGGCGCGGGCTACTACCAACAAGTTGGATGATGAGAGTTTGAGGCGGGTGGTGGAGGCTTCAGAGAAGCTGGCTAGGGTGCAGCATCCGGATGACGATTTGTTGCCGATGTTTGCGGGTGAAGGAAAGTCAAGAGCGGCGGACAAGAGTGTCCGCCCCACAAAAGTTTTGCCCACACGGTACTTTCCTGCGACGGCGGCGATTGCTGCGGAGGACAGAGCGGCCACGGTTGAGAAGATTGTCGCCGTTGCGAAGCGGAACTCGCTGACGACGGCGGGGATTGTGTCGAGTTCGGAGGCGGTGGAAGGGATATTTAATTCGCGGGGGCTGGCGGAGTGGCATGCGCAGACGTCGTCGGAGATTTCGATCACGATGCTGGCAGGAGATTCGTCGGGCTGGCAGAAAGCGAATTCGCCGGATGTTGGGCAGTTGAATGCTGTGGCATTGGCTGAGATTGCTGCTGAGAAGGCGCGGCGATCGGCTGGGCCGCGGGAGATTCCAGCAGGGAAGTACACGGTGATTCTGGAGCCGGCGGCGGTGTTGGACATGGTCGGCTTCATGTTCTATGACTTTGGCGGGCTGGCGATTCTGGATCAGCGGTCGTTTCTTAATAACCGTGTCGGGACGAAAGTGTTTGGGGAGAATGTGGATATTTGGGATGATGTGGCGCATCCCTTGCAGTCGGGGGCGGGGTTTGATGGCGAGGGAGTGCGGCGGCAGAAAGTGCAGTTGGTGGAAAAAGGCGTGGTGAAACGGTTGGTGTATGCGCGGGCGACGGCGGAGCGGATGAAACGGTCGGAATATGAAGATAAAGTCGGGCCGATTGCGGCTACGGGACACGGATTTTCGCTGCCCAATGAAATGGGCGAAGCGCCCATGAATATTGTTTTTGTGGCGCCGGCGAAGCCGCAGACGTTGGATCAGATGGTGGCTTCGACAGAACGGGGAGTGCTGGTGACGCGGCTGTGGTACATACGGGAAGTAGATCCGTATGAAAAGATTTTGACGGGGATGACTCGGGACGGGACATTCCTGGTTGAGGACGGAAAGATCCAGGGCGGTGTGCTGAATTTTCGTTTCAATGAAAGCTTGATTCATTTGCTGTCGAATGTGGAGGCTATGGGGACTCCGGTGCGGGCGAGCGGGGAGGAATCGTTTGATATGGTTGTGCCAGCAATGAAAGTTGGAGAGTTTAATTTTACGGAAGTGACGAAATTCTAGAGGCAGCACCTGGCGGTTAGCACTTGGCATTTGGTCAGGTTGGGTCGTATCAGATTTCTGGAAAGAGCACGAGCGGCACATGCGGACGGATTTGGATCCGAACAGCAAAGGCTCTTTCGCCCTTCTGGGGCTCGATCACTTATTCCTTTGCACCCACGGCTTGCGCCGTGGGCTTTATTCTTACGCCGCTCTGCGACTCGAGTCTGGCGGGGCTTTTATTCGCTGCTCTGGCCGGAGATGTAGTTGTCGCTTACGCAAGAAATACATAGGTCTTTCGGCTTCGCTCAGGGCGGGCTCTTCGTTGGAATCCTTCGCTGTTCGCGGAGGTCCGCTGCGTCATGATGACATCGGCTGGATGTTCTCTCGGGTTGGGACTACTTTTCCGTTAGCAGAACTACGTCGGAAATGTTGTGATTGCGGGCGACGGCGAGAGTTTTGCCGTCGGGCGACCATCGAAATTGCTCGATATTTTCAGAGGTGAAGTTCGTGATCTGGCGCCCTGGCGAGCCGTCGAGCGGTTGTGTCCAAACGTTGTCCACGCCCTTATCGCGAACAATGTAGGCTACGGATCTTCCATCCGGGGTGAAACTCAGGGTGTTGGTGAAAGTATTGCTGCCGGCCCCGCCGGACATCCGCGAGTCGATATCAAGCAGGCGCGGGGCAGACGGAGAATTGGAATCAAGGTTCACGAGCGCCAGCTTGCTGAGGGCTATCTCGGGATGGTTGGGCGCGGTTACGTCGGCCCCGAGCGCCAACAGCTTTCCATCTGGCGAAACCGCCACGCCGGCCCCAATCCCGTAGATATTCGGCACATCACTCGAGGGGGGAGTTTCGGGTTCTCCACCCTCCAGCAGCACTCTCTTTAACGGGTGCGTGCCTCCCGAGGCATTGTAATAGACCCATTTCCCATCCGGCGAACAGGCTGGATTGAGGTCAAAAGCTCCTTTGGTGAGTTGCTTGGGGTCGGAGCCATCGGCATTAACCCGCCAGATGCGCACGGCGTTGGTACCACCATGGAAACCCCAGGAGAGAACGTCGTAGCGATCTCCGCATGGCGCTACGTCCAGGATCCAGCCATTGGGATCACTGATCAGGGTGGTTTGCTGTCCACCATCCGCGCTCATGCGCCGCACGCTCTGGCCGTCGGAAACCAGGAGCTTCCCGTCGGCGGCCCAGGCAACGGCCTGCACCTCGCCAGCTTGCGACAAGGGTTCAACAGAAAGATTCGCCGGACTCCCCGCGCCGGGAAGCACATCCAGACTGCGTGATATTTTTACCTGGACGGTGGCAGCCGACTTACCGTCTGCCGAAAGCGTCAAGCTCCAATATGCATTGGTGTCGCGAGTGATGGGCTGCATCGGTCCGCCGGCGGCGGGGACCAATCCGACTTGCGAGCGGCTGTAATTCGCTCCTTTTTCCTGGTAGACGGTAAGCAGCCATTTACCACCCGGCAGCCAAAAAAGTTCATGGACCAGCTGGTTTGTGAACGAAGACAAAGTCCGGGTCTGGTGGTCAGCCATTTCGAGCGTCTTGATGCCGCCGAGCGCATCGGCCAGAAGGAAGACGCTGTAGGCGATTCTTTTCCCGTCCGGTGACCAGGTCACAAAGCGAGGAGTAGTTTCCGGCTTCGCATCCATGATTCGCAGGACGGTTTCTTCACTGCCGTCAAGATTGGCCGCCAACAGGCGGTACTTGCCCACATCGGGATCGTTGCCGCGGGCGTATGCCATGCGATGGCCGTCGGGCGAGAAAGTGACGCCGGTATCGACGTCGTGAACTACCTTCTGGGGCGTGCCGCCCAACACCGGAGCGCGATAAAGCTCCCACTCGCTTTGCGTGCCGATGCCAGCCTGGCGGAAGTAAACGTAGTTGCCGTCGGGCGCGAAAATCAGGGAGTCGTAGATGGCGGCTGCGGGAGCAAGAATCTGGGTGTCGCTGCCGGTTGGTACATTGCGCAGCCACAGACTCTGCAAGCCGTTATCGTTCTGGATGTTCAAGATATATTTGCCATCCGGCGAGACGGCAGCTTTTCCCGCTTTGCCGGTGTTGGTGACCTGAGTGATGGTGAAATTCTGGAACGGAGTTGGGCCAGTACGAGTCAGCAGCGAGTAGATGCCAAAGCCACCGGCAATCAGCAGGATTATGCCGGCCACCGCGACGGTGGCAATCCCGAACTTGTGGTCCCGCGCTACTGCGCTCACGCTGGAACCACTGGTGACCTGGGGAGACGAAGGCAGAGCTGCGGCCGGGCTGGCTCCGCCCGCTGGTGTTTGCCAGGTTGTCGCGCTCTGCTGGGCCGGACTCACTGGCGTGTTCTGGGATTGAACGGGCCGATGGCCGGATGCGCTGTCGCGCTGGAGCCGCTTCAAGTCGCTGCGGATATCGGACGCGTGCTGGTAGCGCAGCTCGCGGTCTTTCTCCAGAGCTTTGTTGATGATCTCTTCGAGGCGCGCGGGTACGTCGGGATTGAGGCGCAGCGGCTCTACTGGTGCACGATTCAGGATGGCATCGAATATCACAGCCGAGGTGTCGCCACGGAATGGCACCGTGCCGGTGGTCATTTCGTAGAGCACCGCGCCGAAGGAAAACAGGTCGGTGCGGACGTCGAGTTCCTTGCCCTTGGCCTGTTCGGGGGACATGTAGGCCACGGTACCGATGGCCATGCCCGGACTGGTCAGATACTCAAGACTGACACCCGCAGTCATTTCCGCTCCGTCCGCTGCTTTTCCGGTCTCCGGGGTTAGCTTGGCGAGGCCGAAGTCGAGAATCTTGGCGTGTCCGCGTTTGGTGACGAAGATATTGGCGGGCTTGATGTCGCGATGAACAATGTGCTCGGCGTGGGCGGCGTCGAGCGCGTCGGCGATTTCGATTGCGAGAGAAAGCAGAACTTCGGTTTCGAGGGGACGGCCGGCGATGCGATGCTTCAGGGTCAAGCCGTCCAGGAACTCCATGGCGATGAAAGGGTGTCCCTCGTACTCGCCAATGTCGTGGATGGTGCAGATGTTGGGGTGATTGAGAGCGGATGCGGCCTGGGCTTCGCGCTGGAAGCGGGCGAGGGCCTGAGGGTCTTTGGCCACGTCTTCGGGCAGGAATTTGAGGGCGACGAAACGGTGCAGGCGGGTGTCCTCGGCTTTGTACACGACACCCATGCCACCGCCGCCGAGTTTCTCGATAATGCGGTAATGCGAGATGGTTTGGCCGATCATTTTAAGCGCTTGCTCTGTGCGCGATTATGTTAGGCGGGAAGGGGTGGGGAGTCAATTGGGGTCGGCATTCAGCACTCAGCACTCAGCATTCAGCACTCGGCACACCAACCACTCATGGTTAACCGGCGAGACGGTCTTCTGCTACCTTCCGGACAAGTGACGCCAACATGCGCTTCACCTCTATCAAGCCGCCACTGAGCACCCGGTAGTCGGGTTCGCTGAGGTACCCCAGATCACGAGCTAGCAGGAAGTGATATTCGAGTTCGCTTGCTGAGCCGGTTGCGATGTTTAGGAAACGTTGAAACTCGCCGTTCCCCCGTTTGCCGCAGCCTTCTGCGATGTTGGCAGCTATCGAGGCTGAGCATCTGCGAATCTGGCTTGGCGATCCATAGAGTTCGTGCTTCGGGAATGTGCCCGTAAACTTGTACGATTTCAGTGTCAAAACGTGCGCTTTCTCCCAGACCTGCAAGTCTCTGAAATCTTTCATGGTCGTTGCTCCTTAAGTTGTGGCTGAATGCTGATTGCTGAATGCTGACTGTCAGTGACATGTGAACGCTGGTTGGAGTTACCCGCAAGTGCATGACCCTCAATACTTTAAGCCTGATAGTTCCATGACTTCGGTAACTTTCGTGGGCTGATTGTGGGGTGTAATCTCGGGCGTGATGTCCAACACAGGTCCAGTGCCCGAGAACGAGAGTGCGGACGCGGTCGCCGGGAAAGAAAAAGTTCCGGAGCGTGAGGCTGCGGCTGCGGTGACGCCGGAAATGAAGAGCGGCCGTGGACGCTTTTCAGAGATGCAAAGCGCGCCGCGTTTTCCCATCAAGCTGCCGATTTCGGTGAAATCGAAATCAGGCGAAGCGCGCCAGGCAGAAACCCAGAACATCTCAGCCAACGGAGTCTTGTTTCAGGTGGTGGACTCGGATATGCCGGTGGGATCGACGGTGGACTTCACCATCTCGTTGCCGGCGGAAATCGTGGGCGCGGAAGTCGATGTGCGGCTGGATTGCAAAGGCCGCGTGGTGCGGAACTTCGAAGAATCGGGACGGCACGGCGTGGGCGTGGTGATCGATGAATATCGTTTCGACCGCCACTGAGCGGCGAGGGAGTTGAATGGCGAGCAGTCCAGTACAGGTGCAGGAAAACGGAGGGCAGCCGCAGGAAGGTGATGGCGGCCAGTTTATCCGTGTGATCGTTGCGGACACGCAGGCGATCTTCCGCGCCGGGCTGCGCAAGATTTTTGCGGTGGAAGACGACGTTCGGGTGGTGGGACAGGCGGAGACGCTGTCGCAGACTTTCTCCGCGGCCAAGAAGTTTTCGGCTGATTTGATGCTGTTTGAAGCGGCGCTGGCGCCGAACCCTCCGGAAGCAGTTACAGATCTCCTGCGGCAGAATCCGGGATTGCGGCTGGTGGTGGTGACGCCGGAACCGAATGAGGAACTGACGCTGGAGCTGTTGCGGCGCGGGGCTTGCGGGATTGTTTCGCGGGAAGTCGAGCCGGAGTTGATGGTGGATTGCCTGCGCAAGGTTTCGAAGGGCGAAGCCTGGCTCGACAGCCGCGGGATTCAGTGGGTGCTGGAGGCTTATCGCACCCAGGGCACGCGAGCGGGATCACCCAAGACCAAGGTACAACTGACGCCCAAAGAGTCACTGATTGTTTCCTGCGTGACGCAGGGAATGAAGAACAAAGAAATTGCGGTGCGGGTGGGCACCACCGAGCAGGTGGTCAAAAACTATCTGCGCAAAGTTTATGACAAGCTGGGCGTGGCCGATCGGCTGGAACTGGCGCTCTACTGTCTGAATAATCGGACGGTGGAGGGAATGATGAAGCCGGCTGTGACGGCGCCTGCTGCTCCCAGCAACGGCGAAGCTGTTGAAAGCGATATTCCTGCCACGGAAACTCCGGAAGTCTCGTAAGACACTCCCGAGCAGTGCTATAGTTTCTGCTGCCAGCATTCAGCCGTCAGCACTCAGCATTCGGCCCTTGCGCGATTCCATGTAGTCATTGAAAAGGGCTGAGGGCTGACGGCTGAGTGCTGAATGCTATCTTGCGAGGCTAATCATGAAGGGTGATCCCAAGGTCATTGCGGTACTCAGCCAGGTATTGAAGGCGGAGTTGACGGCCATCAATCAATATTTTCTGCATGCGGAGATGTGCGAGAACTGGGGCTACGAAAAGCTGGCCAAGCACACGCGCATGGAGTCGATCGAGGAGATGCATCATGCGGAGAAGCTGATCGAGCACATTCTCTTCCGCGACGGGACGCCCAACATGAGCGACTATTTCAAGATCAATATTGGGCCGACCGTGAAGGAGCAGCTCAAGAGCGATCTACAGGTGGAGTACGACGCGGTGAAGCGGCTGAATGAGGGCATTGAAGTGTGCGTGAAGGCAGGGGACAACGGATCACGCGATCTTCTGGAAGAAATCCTCACCGATGAAGAGGAGCACATCGACTGGCTGGAAGGGCAACTGCACGCCATCGACGAGATGGGGATTGAGAATTATCTGGCGCAGCAGTTGCATGAGGAGAAAAAGTAGGGGCTTTTGGCCTTCAGCTCTTGGCTTGGAGCCTCGGGCAGGCGGCCTTGCCGATTTAGCAGTACCACCCATAGAATCAAGAAGCGGCCTTGCGCGGTTGCAAGGCTTGACATCAGCTTCCCAAACTTCCTGCACAAACGGTTCACGGGAGAGATGGCCGAGTGGCTGAAGGCGCACGCTTGGAAAGCGTGTTTACTCGAAAGGGTAACGTGGGTTCGAATCCCACTCTCTCCGCCAGTTTTAAAGCACTTACGGGCGATGAAATCACTCGGAAATCAGTTTATGGCCATCCGCGCTACCTTCGAGGTGGCTTGTCTCATTTCCAGAGTCACGCGACGGCGCTTGCCGTAGCCCATGGTTGTCCGAATATCGGCATGACGCATCAAGAGCTGTTGCATGGTGGGTGCAGCCCCCGTGTCATCAAGCTGCGTCTTCAACGCTGTTTCGGCAGGGCTCTTGCAGCCTCTGTTCAGCCAGTTTTCAAAGTCCTGGATCTTCACAACATGCGAAACCTCGGGATGCCGGACCTTGACGGTGACGGTCGTGAGTCCACTTCCGATGTCGCCGACCCAGGGTTCACACGAAGGGTAGCGAGAGCCTGGGCGATGGCTTCGTACAGAGTCTCTGCGGTCACGTCAACAGAGTGCGCGGTCTGGTTCAGATCGCAGACAACGACGGTGCAGGCTTTAAGCGCCACGCATGCAATTTAGCATATTCGCCATCTGTTCGCCATCAAGCAAGGGATGGGGTCAGGGAATTGGATGTCGAGCAGGCTGCTTGACGGGTCAATGAGTGTAATGGCGATGTTACAACAGCAATCCTTTGAGGACACCGCCAACTCCACGGCTTTCATTGACTTGCCCTTTTCACCGACGTAAGATTCGCGCATTATCGGCAGCAAGGTATGGCGATGCCTTCGGACTCATCTTCGATTTCAGCTTCAGTTCGGACGCTGGAGATCGCCCACGTCCTATTCATGGACATCGTGGCATATTCCCAGTTGCCGATGGACGAGCAGACCCGCCTGATAGAACAGCTTCAACAAATCGTTCGCAATGCAGCGGAGTTCGGCCGAGCGCAGAAGCGCCGGCAATTGCTCCGCCTGCCTACCGGCGACGGCATGGCCTTGGTGTTCTTTGGGGATGCCGAAGCTCCGGCTCGCTGTGCTCTGGAGATCAGTCATGCTTTGCGGGAGCAGCCAGAGTTGAAGCTGCGCATGGGAATTCATACCGGGCCAGTGCAGCGCGTCGAGGACATCAATGCCAACCGGAATGTCGCGGGCGGCGGCATCAATATCGCGCAACGTGTGATGGATTGCGGAGATGCCGGGCACATCCTGGTTTCAAAGTCAGTCGCGGATGTGCTCGGGCAGATGAGTAACTGGAAGGTCATGCTGCATGACTTGGGAGAAGCCGAGGTCAAGCATGGAGTCCGCGTCCATCTCTATAACCTGTACACGGAGGAGGCGGGGAATCGGGAGCTACCGCAGAAGCTGCAGGCGGCGCGGAAAGCTGCAGCGGCCGAAGTTTCGCGGAAAAAGCGTAAGAAGGTCTCGTTGGGCGTGATCGCCGTGGGAATCATGGCTGCGTTGGCAGTCGCTAGCGTCTTCTACACTCGCCGGGCACACGCCCTCACCGATAAAGACACCATCGTTCTCGCGGATTTTGCCAACCGCACGGGCGATGCGATATTCGACGACACGCTGAAAACGGGTCTCAACGTCTCCCTGCGCCAATCGCCTTTCCTGAATGTGCTCTCTGACACCAAGGTCGCGAAGACGTTGCAGTTGATGACTCGTCCAGCCAACACGAAACTCACACCCGACGTAGTCCGCGATCTCTGCCAGCGGGCGGGCAGCAAAGCTTATGTGGTGGGATCGATTGGCAGCCTAGGCAGCGAATATGTGCTGGGATTAAAGGCGGTGAATTGCCAAAGCGGAGACACGCTGGCACAAGAACAGGTGACCGCGGCGTCTAAGGAGAAGGTGCTGGACGTACTGGGCGGGGCGGCAACCAAGCTGCGTACTGAGTTGGGTGAATCGCTGGCGACGGTGCAGAAGTTTGATGTACCACTGGCGGAGGCCACCACGTCTTCGCTCGAAGCCCTGAAAGAGGTCAGCGTTGGTGATGAAGGCCCAGACTCCTTATTTCACAATCTACGCGCGATCAAGCTTGATCCGAATTTTGCCATGGCCTACAGGGCGGTGGGTGGCTACTACCTTAGCCTCGGCGAGCTAGGAAGGGCCAGCGAGTACCTGACCAAAGCATTCCAGTTGCGGGAACATATCAGCGAGCCGGAAAAACTGATGGTGACCGCCGACTACTATGAGTATGTAAGCGGAGAACTGGATAAATCAGCCCAGACATTTCAGGAAGAGATTGGGATCTATCCGCACGCACTTGGTGCCTACGGAGATTTGGGCGCCGCATTGGCCCAACTGGGGCAGTACGAAAAAGCCGTCGAGATCACAAGGCAGGGCAGGATCCTTGACCCGGACAGTTTAGTATTTAACGAAAACCTCGCCGCATTCTCTCTTTCCTTGCAGCGTTTCGATGAGGCGCGGCAGATTATCCACGAGGCGCAGGCGCGAAAACTGGATGGTTACATACTGCACGTTCTTCTTTACCTTCTTGCTTTTCACGGGAGGGATTCCGACGCGATGGCGGAACAGCTACAGTGGTTTGCGGGCAAGCCTGACTACGAGAACTATGGACTTTCGCTCGCGTCTGACACAGAGGCGTATGTTGGTCATCGGGGCAAAGCACGAGACTTGACCAAGCGGGCCGTAGACTCTGCCATACGAGTTGACAACAAGGAAAATGGGGCGATCTATCTGACGAGTGCTGCTCTGCAAGAAGCGGCATACGGCAATGCCATAGAAGCCCGTCAGACAGCGGCAGAGGCATTGAAGTTGGTGCCTGCGAGTGGAGGCGTCGAGAGCGAAGCCGCACTTGCCTATGCCATGGCGGGCGATACCGTACGGGCCGGGTTGTTGGTTCAAGACTTAGGGAAACGCTTCCCGCTAGACACGCAGATGCAGTTGCTTTGGCTGCCAGCGATTCAAGCGCAATTGGCGCTGTATCGAAAGAACCCCACTTCCGCCTTGAATACTCTGCGAGCTGCCTTACCAATCGAGTTAGGGCTGGTTGCCTACGGCAACACTAGCTGCCTCTATCATACGTATGTACGCGGAGCGGCATACTTGGCAGCTGGGCAAGGCAACGCTGCATCCGGTGAGTTTCAGAAAATTCTCGACCACAGCGGCTTCGTCGGGAACTGCTGGACGGGAGTGTTGGCTCATCTGGGTGTGGCCCGCGCCAATGCCTTGGAGTCTCGAACCTCGCGGGGGGAGGATGCTGATGCCGCCCGCACTCGTGCGATCGCAGCCTACAAAGAGTTTCTCACCCTCTGGAAAGACGCCGACCCTGACATCCCCATCCTGAAGGAAGCCAAGGCAGAGTACGCGAAGCTGCAATAGCAGCGTGGCGACCATGCCTTGACCCAAGAATTGTCAACTGACGCTATCAGGCGATTACACTCATTGACCCCGCCAGCCCCCGGCAAGGGGTGTAGTGGAGATTTGACGCCAACTGTGCTTAACGAAAATTGAATTGTGCTGTGGTCTGTATCTCAACGGGGCGTCCCAGAAGTTGATAGGGCCGGTATCGCCACTGGCCTGCGGCATCGACCGCTGCCGCAGTAAGTTCGGCGGGACCAGATACGACTTGCACGTCCGTGACGGTTCCGTCCTTACGAATGACCATCGCAAGTGTTACTACACCGTGAACATTGTTGGCCTTAGCCGCAGCCGGATATTCAGGGTTGACTTTGCTCACTACAAGTCCCTGCATCACAGTTTCCGAAACCCTAACGTGCTGCGGGAAATCAGTCGCAGGGGCCACGTCGGGAGTGACGCCCTGCTGGTCTTCGTTGCCGAGAACAAAGTTGAAAGTTACTTTCGCAATCACAGGTACGGCTGTACCATTTTTTGTGACTGGCTTGAACTCCCAATGCCTAATTGTTTCCTCCACAGCTTGAGAGAGTATTGCATCCGCTTTAAAGACTTGGACGTTTTCTACTTCGCCAGTTTCCGATACCAGCATCATTGCCACTACTCGCCCCTGTATCTTCTGCTGCCGCGCCTGTAAGGGGTAGATCGCGTTCGACACTTTGACGGTTTCCAATGTGTACGTTGTCGGTTTCGTTGACTCCGATTGTGACCAGCTGAAACCGGCAAGCAGAACCACGATCACGACGATATTCGTCATTCGGAAGAGCATTAAGCGATCCTGCCTTTCATCGTGCTACCGATCACGACAATGATCTTTACTCGTTTCAGGTGACGCGCCGTATTGTAGCTCTTCGCTCTTAATCTGGACAGCTGTTGTAATCAGGCGATAGCACTCATTGAGAACGGCCCGACCTGTTACAGGGACCATCGATCCAAATGGGCCGACAGTACAGTCACGGTGTTGTTGTTTTGATTGACGACGGCCATATCCAGATTGCCGTCGCCGTTGAAATCTGTAAGTGCTACCGACAGGGCATAAATCTGCCCCGTTCCTGTCGAAATTAAGCCTTCCCAGCCAGCGCATGCGACCTCAACTCGACGATTGCAACCGTGGCAAGCGTACGACTGTGGACGGCCTGGCACCCGGCCGCACGAAGACCGGCACACGAACATTTTCAGAACGAGCAGGCTCTCGCCTCGTCGACTCGGTCTGGAAGAAAGGGGCCGCATGACACCAGGGTCTCTTTTATCGCCCTCTGTCCCCGGGGACAATCGGAGGAAGGCTGGATATAGCAAAACTGAAAACGGTGGGAAACACATGAACCGGTCAGGTTTCCGTTCATGTCCACCTCGCACAGCCCGCAATTGTGCCCGCGTGAACAAACTATCCCTGTTCCTGTCAAACTCACCTGCTGTGGGCTGCCGCCCCCATCGTCGCCTACCGAGACATCGGCGCTGCGAGGGCCCTGTTGCGTTGGTGTGAAGGTCACCGAAATGGTGCAGGACTGTCCTGCGCCTACACTCCCATCGCAGGTATCCATCTTCGAAAAGTCGTTAGGATCCGAACCCGTGATCTCGATGCCGGTGATCGTCAGCGTCACATTACCCACGTTGGTCAGCGTCGTGGCCTGTGGCTGACTGGATTGCCCGACGATGACACTTGCAAAATCCAGGCTGCCTGGATCCAGCTTCACCACCGTGCCCACACCCGTCAAATTCACGGTTTGGGGACTATTCGGGGCGTTGTCTTTAATCGACAGAGTACCGTTTCGAGTTCCGCGCTGTTTAGGAGTGAAGGTCACATTGATGGTGCAGCTTGCTCCGGGCGCGAGGTTCGCGCTGCAATTGTCCATCTGTCCGAAATCACCGCTGATACTGCCGCCGGTGATGCGGAGCGTCTGTGTGCCCCAGTTGGTCAGAGTGACGGGCTGCGATGGGCTGGTCGTGCCCACTAGCTGAGTAGCGAAAACCAGCTTGTTGGTTGACAATGTGGCATTCGCTCCTGAGGTCACTCCCGTGCCACTCAAGCTGACCGACTGCGGACCCTCGCCGTTGTCGCTGATTGCGACCGCAGCGCTTCGAGGTCCCACTTGGGTCGGCGCGAATGCCACGCCGATGGTACAGCTAGCACCCGCCGCGAGGCTTGAGCCGCAGTTATTTTGTTCCAGAAAATCTTTTCCGTCCGGGCCCGTGATTGCGATGCTGTTAATAATCAAAGGAAGAAAACCAGTATTGGTCAGTGTCACCTTCTGAACAGGACTCTGGGTTCCGAGCACCTGAGATCCGAAGCTCAAGCTTGTGGACGAGAGTTGAAAGGTCGTACCTTGGAGCAGAACGGATACTGTGTCGTTACTGACGTTAACAACAGCTAAGTCTGACTCTCCGTCGTTATTAAAGTCGCCCGCCGCCACCGAGCCAGGTGCGGTCCCTACCCCGTAATCGACGTGTGCGTGAAACGTACCATCGCCGTTCCCGAAAAGTACGCTCACCGTGTTGTTGGCTTGATTGACCACGGCCATATCCAGGTTACCGTCGCCGTTGAGATCTGTAAGTGCCACCGACCGGGGATAAATCTGCCCCGTTCCTGTCGAATAATCTATGTGGGTCTGAAAAGTACCGTCGCCGTTCCCTAGCAACACGCTGACCGTGCCGCTGTTGATGTTTGCCACTGCCAGATCCAATTTGGCGTCGCCGTTCAGGTCACCCACGGCCACGGATTCTGGACTATCTCCAGTCGCATAGTCCTGATGTGGCTGGAAGGTGCCATCACCGTTGCCCAAAAGCACGCTTACTGTGTTGCCGGTTGCGTTGGTGGTCACCAGATCCAACCTGCCATCTTCATTAAAATCGCCTACTGCTATCGAAGAGGGATCCGGCCCGCAGGCGTAGTCTACGCGCCCCTGGAAGGTGCCATCGCCCTTGCCCAAAAGCACACTTACTGAGTTGTCCCTTGAGTTGGTGATAGCAAGATCCAACTTGCCATCACCGTTGAAATCGCCGACCGCCACCCCGGTAGGAAACGAGCCGACCTCGGAGCTCACGGATGGGCTGAACGTACCGTCGCCGTTCCCCAGCAAGACGCCGACCGTATTGCTGAGAATGTTGGCTACAGCCAAGTCGAGCTTGCCGTCGCCGTTGAAATCTCCAACCGCCACGTACCAGGGTTGAAGTCCCTCGCTGTAGTCCACGTGCGCTTGAAAGGTCCCATCACCGTTGCCCAGTAACACGCTCACCGTGTTACTGGTGGTATTCCCCACAGCCAGGTCCGGCGTCCCATCTCCGTTGAAATCACCGGTGGCGACCGGTAGAGGACCTGCACCCACGCCATAATCGGATCGGTTCAGTGATATGGCAGACCGGGGTGTTATCACTTCAAAGTAGGCCTGATTCGACGTACCCCCGCCCGGGCTGGGATTGAACACAGTCACCGAGGCCGTACTCGCCTTGGCGAGGTCAGTTGCCGGAATGGTCGCGGTCAACTGCGAACTGCTAACGAAGGCTGTCGCCCGTGCATTACCGTTCCAACTTACCTCTGAACCCGATACGAAGCCCGTGCCATTGACGGTAAGAGTGAATCCTTGGGCTCCAGGGGCGACGGCATCGGGGACCAGCGGCTGATTGATCAGAGGAACTGGATTGGTCTGGGCCAGAGTCACTGCGCCGGCGAAGACTGAAGCGAATAAAACCACCACGGTCCTGTTCATCGAGGATCTGGGTTTCATGTCGTGCTCCTCTCCGTCAATCTGGCTAATTCATTGGGCGCAACTCGCGTCCGGGAAAGTGAGAGCGCCTCATCCGGGGCAAAACTGATTGTTGTGGCACTTGGCTGTTTGCATTACGAGTTGCAGCACGTACCGCGACGGGCGCATCTACTAGGCTGTAGTCGCAGCCTTCGACGCCGGGATGCTGCTCGTCGCATGGGATCAACAAGATAGCGTGCACGTCGCCGTTGGGGAGAAATCCATCACCAACAATCTCTCCGCGATCATTAATAGTCTTCGCTTCAGCCAGGTACACGCCGGAGTTTGGCGAAACCAGGGTATTAAGATCAACAAGCGGGCCACCGTCTTCCGACAGGAATGCGCTTTCATTGCTCGTGTTACAACTGTCCACCCCTGCAAAACCCACAACCTGCTCCCGTGAGTTAATCCACAGTCCGATGTTGCAGCTAGCGTTGCCAAGGACTCCGAGGTCCTTCGCTTTTCCCTCCTCCCAGAGAACTGCGTGGGCGGCTGTATCGCCCGGGGGACTGGCCCAGCCGGCGATCTGTCCGGCGTCGTTGATCGAGTAGGCTTCTCCAAAGGTTCCCCCTACCGAGGGAAGACGCTGCATTCCGGTTCCTTTCGTCCACAAGAAAGGAACGTTGTTGCTCGCGTTTCCGGCCAGCGTCGCATTGCCTACGACCTCGCCTCGGTTGTTAAGAGCAAACGGAAAACCGCAATTGCCGCCGAGAGACCCAAGGTCCGTCATCACGCCGTTCTCCCAAAGAAACGGATCCTCGGTCGGGACATTGGGTGTGCAGACAGGGCCGTTGTCTGTGTTTGCGGTCGAGTTTATGTAAGAGATCCCAACTACTTGTCCGCTTTCGTTGACGTAGAAAGCCTCGCTGTCGGGGCCGCTGCCCAATGTGCCCAAGTCCCGCATCCCGTTTTTCGTGTCCCACAAAAACGCGTGCGATTCTGTGGCGACGGGGAAGGAAGGGCCCAGGGCTAGAGTGCCCGCGAAGGGATCAAGGATGGTATTCAGGGCAAAGCCCGCGACTTGGCCACGGTTGTTGATGGCGTTTCCATAGCTGGCGTTTCCCCCCAGAGTTCCCAAGGGGATAATCTTGCCCTGCTTCCACAAGGCACCCTCGACCTCGGGAAAACCAGTCAGGGGATCGATGAGACCGTTCTCCGAAAAGCCGGAGACCAGTCCACCATCGTTGATCCATACAGGGAAGCTGCTGTTGACGCCTGCAAGTGCGCCTAAGTCAGTGGTCGCGTTTTTCCACCGCAGAGTGTGATTGACGAGGCATTCACCAAACAGTGTCTGGAAGCAATTGGGAGCGTAGGGATCGGGAGTCGAAGTGTCGGCCTCAGCAACAGCGATCCCAACCTGGTTCAACGTTCTGGCAGCTGGAAACGGAGTGAAGCTGTTGTTGCCCCCAAGGGCGCCTAAGTCGACCACTTGGTAATGATGATGCTTATGGCGGTGATCTTGATTGTCCTGTGCCGTGAGCTGGGGCGGAGCAAGGGCGGCTAACAAGACGATTGCGGCGAACGCCGATTCTGGAGATTTCATACACACTTCTCCTTAGAGTTTTGTCTCGGCGTTTGCTCACGTCACAGTCGCCGGAACTGGGAGCATCGCGCCTCGCGCCGTCACTCTCGCCCGGTGCCGCTTGAGCGTCAATGCCGCCGATGTGACCCGAATGTGGCGCGTGTGTGGCATGGCGTAAGTGGCTTTTTTGTAATGGGTTGGAAACATCTCGCGATTTACCGGATCACGAGCCTCCAGAGCGGTGCTAAACTGCCCCGAGTCGCGCGGGAGAAAGCCGCGATGGGAATGTCCGCCCAATCTGAATCGCACATCCGCTTTAAAGAGTACGACCTCGATCTACGCACGCGAGAGCTGCGGACTAACGGCCACAAGCTGATTCTTCAGGAACAACCCTTTCAAATTCTGTCAGCATTGCTGGAACGCCCGGGTGATCTGGTGAATCGCGAGGAATTGCGGAAAAGGCTGTGGTCCGACGACACCTTCGTAGATTTCGACCGCGGTTTGAATAAGGCGGTCAACCGACTGCGCGAAGTTTTGGACGATTCCGCCGACCAGCCACGCTTTATTGAAACGCTGCCTCGCCAGGGCTATCGCTTCATCGCGCCAGTGGAGCGCAATGGTGCCCAAAGCGCTGACGCCTCGGAGAGTCTCGCCGGAAAGCAGGTTTTCCCCTTATCGTGGCGTGTAGTCGCTGGCACTTTGGCTGCGCTGGTTGCGGTCGCTGTCTTGTGGTGGATACAGCGCCACCCCCCCTCCATGTCTGGACTGCCGGAGTTGAAGCAGCGCCAGCTCACGGCTAATCCCACTGATAACCCGGTGATGAGCGGGGCGATTTCGCCGGACGGCAGATACCTGGCCTATGCTGATCTGAAGGGCATTCACATCAAGCTCATCGAAACTGGGGAGACAGCGGACGTTCCCCAACCGGAGGAGGTCAAGGGAGCGCGAGTGGACTGGGCGATTGTCCCAACCTGGGTTCACGACGGTACCAGGTTCATCGCCAATGCGAATACCGCTGGCCGGGGCACGAGCATTTGGATCGTCTCCGTGGTAGGTGGAGCACCGCGAAAACTGCGAGATAACTCGGAGGCAGAGTCGGTTTCACGAGACGGCTCCCGGGTTGCCTTCGCGACAAATTGGGGCAGGTTTGGTTATCGCGAGCTGTGGGTGATGAGGGCAGATGGGGAGGGCGCATACAAGCTCTACGACGTGGACGAGAGCAGCTTTTTCTTAGGTGCTGAATGGTCGCCCGACGGTCAACGCCTAGCCTACCTTATCGCGCACGAGGGGCGTGACAGGGGTCAGATGGCCATTGAGAGCCGTGACCTTGTGGGCGGCGCTGAGGTAACCGCATTGCCTGACGCGATCACGCTCGAGGACTGGTCCTGGCTACCGGATGGACGCATAGTGTGGTCACTGGACGAGCCAGGCCCGGCAGCCCTGAGTTGTAACCTGTGGGCGATGCTCATCGACGCTGGAAGCGGTAAACCTGCTGAAAAACCGAACCGCCTTACCAACTGGGCTGGTTTCTGCATGGCCAACCCCAGTCCAAGCGCGGATAGCAAGCGTCTCGTGTTTCGCAGATGGCTGTGGCAAGCCAACATCTTTGTCGCTGATCTCGATCACACCGGGACTCGGCTTACCTCACTCCGCAAGCTAACCACGAATGAGGGGCGAAATTTTCCGGCTGGCTGGACACGAGATAGCGATGCGGTTGTTTTCGAGTCCTATCGTGACGGGCAGTGGCAGATACTCAAGCAGTCTTTAGGTCGAGAGACGACCGAGCCACTCGTGACCGTAACCGTAAACCTGCTGAATCCACAAGTCCGCGTGAGTGCCGATGGCGCATGGATTCTCTACCCGGCGGGCTACTCCAGCACCGGTGGTTCCTCCGCACCATATCAACTGATGAGAATCCCAATCAACGGCGGCAGCGCCGAGCAGGTGTTGACCGCAAGCTTTTACGACAGCGCGCACTCGCGAATTGCGCCGGGCTGCGCCCAGGCGCCTGCGAGTTTGTGTGCAATCGCAGAGCGAAGTGCAGACGGCAAGCAAATTACTTTCACCGCTTTCGACCCGTTGAGGGGTCGCGGTCGCGAGATTGCCCACATTGATATCGAGCCCACAGGCCGAGACTACGTTTGGGACCTTTCTCCAGATGGCACTCGTATAGCTTTCCTCCAGTTGTTTGGAGCACAAAATGGGCCCTCGGCAGGAGGAAAGATTCGTGTGATTCCGTTGGACGGCCAGGCTCCGCGCGAGATTGTCGTCAAGGGGTGGAACAGCCTGCAGAGCGTGGACTGGGCAGCCGATGGGAAAGCACTATTTGTTTCGGGTGCCACGCCACAGGGTTCGGCGCTCCTGCGGGTGGATATGCAAGGTAATGCCAAAGTCTTGTGGGAGCGCAAGGGCAGCATAGAGCCGTGGTTCGCCCGGGCGCCCTGGGCCGTGCCCTCGCCGGACGGCCGGCATCTTGCGATTTATGACTGGCAGCTGAGTTCGAATATGTGGATGGTGGAGAACTTTTGAAGGTATAGGGTTCAGCACAGCTAGAAGTTACATCTTCAAGCCAAACTGGACGTGCCGGGGAGCCCAAGCCAAAGACTCCAGTGTAAGCCAGTGACGCGTACCTGGACTGCGGTAGCGCAGCCCTACCTTTGGAGCTTTTTCGCTCTCGCCGCGATCCTGCTCATCCAGATCGTAGTCCTGCTCTACAGGGACAGAGATGCGATCTCTGCTCGGATTTTGGGTCAACCCATGCCTGCCGCCTCATCAGACCAGCCTTCCAATGTAGGCGTAGCGAAGTCGGCTGTAGCCGGCCGATAGTTGAGGCTCTCAGTTCAAACAGCGGCCACTCAAGTTGCCAAATAGCTGACGTCACGGCCAAAACATTCGCGATTTTGCATTCTCAATTCCGGCTGACCTTCTCAGCCACTACGCGGAAGCCGCTTTCGTCCCGCCGGATTACTTCCGGTTTGCCTTCGAGGGGACTCCTGCTGCATGGCCAGTGTGGCGGGAGTCCTCCTTATGTTTTGATTGACAGCTATCCATGGCCAGACTACAAGCCATCTCACAAATAGCAGGGGAGGCAGCCAAGCGAGACAGCGCCAGCAACGGGAAAGCTGCACTGCATGTGGGCGGACACAGACTGAGCTGCACCGTCAGAAGTTCTCCATCATCCACATGTTGGCGCTCAGCTTCCAATCATAAATCGCCAGATGACGGCCGTCGGGGGAAGGCACGGCGGTTGGAGCCGATCTCTCGTTTAACAGATCATTAAATGGTACATTCCAGGCAAAGCTTCCTTTCTGCTCCCACAGGACACGGGCGTTGCCCGTCACGTCCACGTAAAGCAGAGCCGAACCTCCCTGAGTGGCGCTCGTGATAAGCATTCCCTTTCCGTCTGCGGCCCAATTAACACTGCGCAAGTTATCCCAACCCCGCACGACGACTTCCTGCGTCGCCTGCCCGTTCAAATGAAGGAGGTGGATCCGTGCTTCCGGGTATTTGAGAACGGCGATGAGCATGCCATCTGGGGAAAGGTCCCAGCCGTAACTGGCAGCAGGGCTCGCATCAGTATTCCATCGTGCTAGTTCACTACCACGGCCGTGCGGCGCGTCGATGGCCGTAAAGACGAGTTGCCGAAGATCCAAGGTCCGCTCAGCAATCATGCACAATGTGGCCGGGGCGCGGGCGCAACGCGGTTTTCCGAAAATATTCGCTGTCAGCACCAATTCCGACGGTCCGCCCTTGATTGGAACCCGGATGAGTTGACGTGACGCGGATCCCTTGCCAAGCGCGGCCCAATCACCAACCGCGGCCTCCGAATAATGCTCCTTAGCCCTCTGTTGTCTCAGGTACAACAGCCATGTGCCATCTGGACTCATTGTCGCGCCACCTACCATATCCTCGTTTTCCGCCTCCGCCCCATTCGTCCCTGACACAAGGGTTTGGGCTGTACTGTCCTCCAATGATTGCCTCAAAATTCGCCAATGGCCGTCGCGGTAGGATTCTAAGATCACGGACCTGCTGTCGGGTGTCCAGGCGGCCGGATAAGTTCGCCCCTCGTTCAACGTTAGGCGCCTCGGCGGACTCATATGCTTCCCTCTCGCCTCGATGTCGGCAACATATACCCTGCTCTGCCACGACCATTTGCGAAAGGCAAGCCGCTTGCCGTCCCCTGTGGAGCTTGAACTGTCCATGCAAAACCCAGCCCAATTGGTCAAACGCCTGGAGGCTTCGCTGGGCTTGCCGGTCGAGGTGTTAATCGGTACTGCCCAATAGTTGCAACTGTTGGCCCAGAGGCCGGGCTCGTCCAATGAATAAATGATCCTCCCGTCGGGGGCCCAGACATGATCCTGCACGCCGCTAGGTAGGACCATCTGAACTGGTCCGCCCTCCAGGTCGCGTGTCACCAGACCTCCCCCGACTCGCTGTACAGATTCGTAGGACAAGCGTTGGCCATCCGGTGACCATTCCCCCCCCTCAAAGCCGCTCTTGTCGTCGCCTTCATAGACCTTCCGCGCTTGTGTACCGTCACTCCTCATCACCCACAATTCTCGATAGCTCCACCCGCCGCTTGGGTTCGTCTCAAAAACAATCAACGAGCCGTCCCGAGAAACGGAGTAGGCCTCGGCATCGTCGCGCAGCTTGTGGGGCGGTCCACCCGGCGCCGGAAACATCCAGATGCCCAGGTCAGGAAAAAGGTTCCCCGAATTGGCATTGGCAATGAACCCCGAACCATCGCGAAGCCAAGTCGGGACGAGGTTCCACTCTACGTGCTTTCCTTCGATCTCAGGCGGCTGAGGAAGGGTCCGCATCTCGCCCGTCTCGATCACTTTGACATGCATTCCTTGCAGGTCGGCGTAAGCCAGATACCTGCCGTCGGGTGCAATCGCGCCGCTTAGGATTGGGTTGTCATCGGAGTTGTCGGTGAGCTGGCGTTGCTTTAACCCGGGAAGACTTGGGGCTGGGGAATGACGATTGGTTAGCCACAGGGTTACACCGATCACCGTGAGTAGAGCAAGCACGATCGCAGCCATGGCCTTCCGGGAAATGCCCCAGCGCCTCGGCGTCGTACCCCGTTTCAATCCCTCTAAATCAGCCCGCATCTCCGCGGCAGCCTGAAAACGCTGCTCGCGGTCTTTCTGCAGCGCCTTATCGATGATTTCTTCCAGCTCGAATGGCAATCGCGGGTTCAACTTCCTTGCTGGGACGGGTAAGCGGTTCAGGATTGCATCGTGGAGCACCGGCGCCGTCTGGCCGCTGAATGCCTGCTGTCCCGTCGCCATTTCGTAGAGCACAAGTCCAAACGAAAACAGGTCCGTGCGCGCGTCCAACTTCTCGCCTCGCACTTGTTCGGGCGACATGTAAGCGGCTGTACCCAGCGCAACGCCAGTTCGAGTGAGGCTGAGGTGAGTGACGGGCCCGGTCGGCATTTCCTGGAATCGCGGGGCTTCCGGATCAGCACCCGATGCCAGTTTCGCCAAACCGAAGTCCAGAATCTTGGCCTGGCCGCGACTAGTAATAAAAATATTCGCCGGCTTTATGTCGCGATGGATGATTCCTTTTTCGTGGGCTGCTTCCAGCCCATCGGCAACCTGAATCGCGAGGTTCAATAATTCCTCGGTCGCAAATGCGGCTGCTTGGGTTTCAATCCGGTCCCGCAGGGTTTGTCCCTCCAGCAGAGGCATCACCATAAAGGGTTGGCCATCGTGGTCGCCAAATTCGTGGATAGTGCAGATGCTGGGATGATCTAGTGCGGAAGCGGCTCGCGCTTCGCGCTCGAACCTTTCCAGGGCCTTCGCATCTTTGCCTAGCTCTTCGGGCAGGAACTTCAGCGCGACCCGGCGGCTCAGCTTGAGATCTTCTGCCTTATACACCACGCCCATGCCGCCGCCGCCGATTACTTCTAACACTCGATAGTGCGTCACCCTCTTGCCGATCAGGTTCTGGCCTGCGGATTCAGTTAGCGGTTGAGTGACATCAAGAGCAACCTTCACCCATTCCACCGGAGTCTTCCAGCGGTAGCCGCGTCGCGCAAGGGTTTCGACGAAACGGGGATTCTCGGCCGAGTCGCCCAGCGCTTGCCGCAGGCGGTTCATGGCGGCGCTGATGCTGTGCTCGAATTCCACGATGGTGTCGTTCGGCCACAGCCGCTTACGCAAGTCTTCTCTCAGCACCAGCTCGCCCGGACGTTCTAGCAGCGCAACCAGAATTCGCAGAGGTTGCTCTGAAAGGCGAACCGTCGTGCCATCCTCTTTACCGAGTTCGCCTGTCCGCAGGTCAAGCTCGAAACCCTCGAAGCGTACAAGGTCTTGGGAGCGGTCGATTCCAAGCATAAAGCACTCCAGAGTGTTGGGATTCTAACACCGCCGCATCCCGCAGAGCCGGCCTCCGCGCTGGACGGACGGCTTATCCCTTGCCGCACGACACCGCAAATCGCCGCGTAAGTGCAAGTCACTGATGAGCTTACGGGCTGTGATCCAAATGTGATACAGCGGTGACGTGCTTTGCATTGCACAAAATCAGGCGTAGGCGGACAGTGTCGTACGCACCGAGGAGGTGCACATGAAATCCAGAACGTTGACTTGGGTTACCTCGATGCTGTTGTTCGCCGCGCTGGCGCTGCCGACTGGACTTGCCGCGCAGGACAAGCAGGACCACAACCATCACAAGCAAACTCGCTACTCTCTCCAAATACTCGGCACGCTGGGCGGGACGACCACCGATGTCGTTGGCATCAACAACCGAGGCGAGGCGGCAGGCTCATCTACCCTGTCGGGCGACCAGGTCCGACACGCTTCGCTCTGGCGGAACGGGGCCATTATTGATCTCGGCACACTTGGCGGGCCCGACAGTGTTGCACCAGAGGCGTCACCACAGCCCAACGATATGGGCGAGGTCGCAGGTGCTTCCTATACCTCTACCCCGGACTCGAACGCAGCGCAGTTTTGTAGCCTCTTTATGTTTGTCAGCGACCCGTATACTTGTCGCCCATTTATTTGGCGGGGCGGGGTCATGGACGAACTGTCTACCCTCGGCGGCAATAACGCGATAGCCTGGAAGGTGAATAATCGGGGGCAAGTGCCTGGGATCTCCCAGATCACGACCGAAGACCCAACCTGCTCAGACTCCGAGCCTGAATCCGAGCCGGTCATATGGGAAAGAGGCCAGATTCAACAGCTTCCTACAATTTCCGGCGACCTGGACGGGTTCGCCGACGCGATTAACGATCTCGGCCAAGCTGTGGGCTCGACGGGTAATTGTGACTTAGACATTCCACTTACTAGCCTTCATGCTGTGCTCTGGCAACGCGACGGACAAAACTGGACCGCGACCGACTTGGGCGACCTGGGCGGGACGGAGTGGAATCTTGCATTCGGCATCAACAAGCGAGGTCAAGTGGTTGGCCAATCCGGCTTGCCCGGGAACATGGCATTTCACGCCTTTCTGTGGAGCGAGGGCATGATGACCGACCTTGGCACGCTTCCCGGAGATTTTGTGAGCTGGGCCGAAACCATTAACAACAGCGGCCAAGCAGTCGGCGCATCATTCGACGCCAGCGGGAACGCTCGCGCCGTCGTCTGGGAGGACGGGGCGATAACCGACCTCAACACGCTTGTTCCTCCTGGCTCCGCGTGGTTTCTGTGGGAGGCGCTCGGAAACAATGATCGCGGGCAAATCGTGGGCCCTGCACTCAACACGATAAACGGTGAATTTCGGGGTTATCTGCTGACCCCGTGCGACGAGAATCATCCCGGTATCGAAAGCTGCGACTACGGCCTGGTGGACCTGAGCGCTGCCTCCCAAACCAGTCCCGAGGTTCTCCACCCAAGCGGGCGGATGACACCTCAATCAATCATGCGCCGCATGAATTGGTATCGGTTCCCTAGTCCCGCATTTGACCCAAGAAATTAGCCGCTAGAAAAAGAAAAGGAGACGCTCCATGAGATCCAAGTCATCGATGTCCAGCACCGCAATCGCATTTTTCGTTGCGTTGGCAATCCCACTCGGACTCGCCGCGCAGAGTAACCAAGACCACAGCAATAAAACGCACCACCACTACCAGCTCATCGACATGGGAACGTTCGGCGGCCCCAACAGTGGAGTACCCACCGTTTTTGATGAGATCAACGGCACGGCTGGAGCGCAAGCGATCAGTGACGCAGGAGCGATTACCGGTACGGCGGACACTTCTATAGCCGATCCTCTCTGCTACTTCGATGATTGTTTCTATCCAAATGGCTTCCAATTGGAGAATGGAGCGGTCACGAATCTTGGGGCGCTTCCAGGTGGTTTCTGGAGCTTCGTGGCCTGGACCAGCCGGAATGGATTAGTCACCGGTTTTTCGGAGAATGGCGAAACCGACCCGCTAACAGATCTCCCATTGGTACACGGAGTGCTCTGGCACAAGACACAGATCACCGATCTGGGCACACTTTCGGGCGGGTTTCAGAGTTTTGGCCAAGCTGTTAATAACGCGGGGCTAGCCGTAGGTCTCGCGACGAACGGAACCTCCGATCCCTATTCCTATTTGTATTCTCAGATTCTCGGGATCTCGACGGGAACCCAATCGCGCGCATTCCTGTGGAGTCAGCAAGACGGAATGCAAGACCTGGGCACGCTGGGCGGGCCGGATGCGTGGGCGGCATTCGTGAATAAGCAGGGCGAGGTCGCTGGCATCTCCTACACAAGTGCTACAGCAAACGCCGACAACGGGCCTTCCTGCCCACCTAACGTTCCCAGCCAAGACCCCTTTTTCTGGGAAAAAGGCACTGGGATGATCGACGTCGGAAGTTTCGGCGGCACGTGTGCTGTACCGCAAGCCTTTAACAACCGAGGTCAATTGGTTGGCCAATCCTATCTGGCCGGAAACGCTACGGCTCACGCCTTCCTGTGGGACAAGAGAAGCAAGACGCAGTTGAAGGATCTCGGCACTTTAGGGGGAGACAATGCGGCGGCACTTTGGATCGATGATGCTGGCGATGTGGTCGGTTATGCGGACTTGTACAACCCGGGAGGTTGCAACGGCCTGCCTTGCGTGCACCACGGATTCCTGTGGAGAAACGGTGTAATGACGGATCTCGGGACCATCGGGACTGATCCGTGCAGCCGCGCTTTGTCGGTCAACGCGCGGGGCCAGGTCGTGGGCGCAACCGCAGCGATCTGTGGCGGCAATCTCACGCGCGGTTTCCTGTGGGAAAACGGTGGTCCCGCGGTCGATTTAAACAGCTTGGTTAGCACCAATGAGTTTGCGCTGGCGCAGCCAGTTTACATAAACGACCGCGGCGAGATCGCGGTTACCGGAACTCTCGCAAATGGGGACACTCATGCGATCCTGCTGGTCCCGTGTGACGAAGGCCATCCCGGCGGGGGGGGCTGCGATTACAGCCTGGTGGGCGTGAGCGCCGCAAACTCTGTCGCGGCCACACCGCGCGAATTGTCTAGGCGCGTGCCGCCTGCCACGTTGCGGCAACACAACAATCGGTTTCGATTTCCGATACTCGGGTCCAGTAACTAGAAATCAAGAACACAAGAAGGAAGTATGTCATGAAATCCAGGATCGTGACCTGCATTGCTGCAGTCGCCCTATTCGCTACGCTGGCGTTCCCGGTCGGCATCGCCGCGCAGGACAACAGCAACCAGCTTCTGACCGCCCGGATGGTCTGGTATCAGGTTTAGTGCAGCACCGAGTTACGTCCCTGAGAAGTCGTGCGCGCCGAAACGGAACTACGCGGCAGGATCAGCCGGTCAGGTCGGGTTCGAGGAATACGTTGAGTTCATCTTCTGCTGAGGCGAGTCCTTCAGGGAGGCTGCCGCGGTTGTATTCTGCCATGCGGTTCTTCCACTTGAGGAAGTCGGTGATACTTTGGGGTTCGACGCGGACCTCGACACGGCGCAAACTAGCCAGCAGCAGATTCATTTCGTAGCGGAAGCCTGTAGCGCTGCGGAGATTTCTGGCGGAGGGATACGTCGTTTCGATTCTGCCACGAC